>Ga0308159_1000045_pt1 | contig 572433 bp, 506 predicted proteins | sample PhyCR1_FD_201040 | JGI IMG/M metagenome (GOLD analysis project Ga0308159, IMG submission 201040) | Phyllosphere microbial communities from UC Gill Tract Community Farm, Albany, California, United States - DLSLC.R1 | ecosystem: Host-associated > Plants > Phyllosphere > Unclassified | place...
GGTCAGTTCGAAATAATCCAGGATCCCACCGGGAAGTAATAAACTAATAAGGGTTTGCTCGGCTTGGTTCAATGTAAATCAGTAATTGTTCAGAATACAAAGGAACAAATTATTCTTTCCCCCCAAGAATTCCGCTTGATCCGAAAAAAGACGACGGATAAAAATTTAAGAATGATATTCAGTAGTGCGCTCTGTAAGGCCGTCAAACATCGTTCACCTGCTTCCCGTTTTCTTTTTTAGAAGTTCCTCGTATGGTTGGCTGTTCTGTTTTTCCATTGGATTAGAAATCTTGATGCCGGCTTTTTCAAACTCGCCGATCAATCTTTTGTCGAAATCGGCGATGTACGATGCAAATGATAAAGAATCCTTTTCTTCAGGGATGGTTTTAAAAGGAACATCCGGTTCTTTAAATCGGTGCAAAACGGCTTGCGTGCCATCATTGCCATCTAAAAGAAGCGAGTCGCCATAATTTGTAATCTTGGCTTCATAATCTTTGGTAAGGTATTTTAAAGAATCATTTTCTATTTTATAAGGAAGTTTAAAGCGGCCAACTTTCTGGTTATAGAAAACTACAGATTGCGAATCGATATCAAATTCACTATAGCCATTCGCGGTCGAAAACCGATGCCATTTTCCGATTATTGAATTTTTATTTCCATTCCCATTTTTAGGTTTTGACGAATTGCAGGCGGATAGGATGGAAATGCAGACAGCAAAGCAAAGTATGGTTCTCATGATAATCTTTGTTAAATAATAGTTAAGCGTCATCAATCCACGTAAGTGGACAAAAATAGCTGTACAATATACTGCCCGATTTGCGGTCGGGCAGTATGTTACATAAAGTGATTAAACAAATATTTTATTGTGCCCAAATGGTACAATTAATGTTACCATTTGTATTTGAACCCCATGTTTCCGAAACCATTATAGCTGGAATGTTTAACTGACCAAGGGTATATCCTAAACTTTGCCATTTGTTATAGTGATTGGCAAAAGTAATGGTATGATTTTGCCCGGTAGATGTTTTTGTAACCCTTGAGCTGTAAATCTGCCTGAAGCCGTCGCCACCGTCGATATTTTTACCTGTCATCCATCTGGTCCATACATTATAACCTGCACCATCCGTTTCAAATGTGCCTAAATAAGTACCATCGTGTGGTGAAACTGCACCCCAGGTTTCATTCACATAATACTCATAATAAGGGCTTCTGCTCCATCCGTACCAGCCAAAAGTGCCACCACCCGAGTTTGAATAGGCGCCCAGGTTATATCCTATCTTATAGGTTGGCGATCCTACTGAATAACCTTTACCGCAGGTAAAATTACCGTTAAATCCATTCCAGTTCACACTGTAATTTCCACCGCTACCATTGGCATAGTTAACGGTGCCGGTTGCGCCGTCACTCTTCCAAAGAGACCAGAAAAAGCCGTTATTAGTGCCTGATTGATAGGATTCTACCGTAGCGACAGCTTTGTTTGAAGGAGGTAAAGCAGTAACAGCCTCTGGCTCCATCTTTTCATTTTTTTTACAGCCTGTTAAACCTGCAATGCCTGCAAACACTAATGTTGCAGCTGCAACAAAAGTAACCTTCCTGGTTACACCTGTTAGTGAATTTTGTTTTTTCATAATGAAATATATATTGGTTAGGAAAGCAAAATAAGTGTATCCCGATGCGATAGATAGCTAATAATCAGCAAATTTATTATACAAATGTTTATACTTCTTTGTATTCTTAGTTTTGTATTGTTGTAGTTTTTTATTTGTGTTGCTGTTTCTTTGTATATGCTCATCCTAACTTACCCTGTAGCGTTTTGATAGGTTTTGTCGTTTTTGCTTAAAAAATATATGATGAAAAAAATAATGCTCGTATTGTTGGTAAGCATTGCCTTACTAAACTGTAAAAAAAATAAAGCAACATCTGATTGTGGGTCTAAAATCTGTACTGAGGAATTTGTTTCGGTAATGATTAAATTTGTAGATAATAAAGGTGCTGGTGCTGAGGTAAAGGATTTCAACGTAATTAACCAGCGAACAGGAAAGCGGATAACGGCTAATTCGAGTATCTCTACGAGCACTACGAAAGGTGTATTTATTGTTGTTGATGACCAAAATAAACCTGACTTATCTAACAGGGCGATGATTTAAAAATAACAGGTACTTCTGTAGATACCCAGCAAACAAAATCTGTTGTTGTTAAAGTAACTGGCGGTAAATGTGCATGTCATATTAGTAAAATCTCAGGGGCAGATCAAGTTGCTTTCGATTAGGCCTGCTGAGTTTAAGTCAATAAAAAAGCTGTACCCGCTTTTAAGGGGTACAGCTCCGGTATAAAATTTACTCCGAGAAATATTTTAATCCAGCAATGTCCAGGTTTTTCTGGCCTGTACCTGTTGTACCACCTGCTGTTCGGCAACCACGATATTTTCCTTACGCTGGCCAATGTATTCTAATCCACTTAATTTATTCCAAAGTGCTACCAATACGTTCATAAACTCGCTGACCATTACCATGCTGTTGTTAATCTGTTTGTGATCATAAACCAACTCGATGGTTTTGGCCAAAAGCTCTTCAAAATTTCCAGGGGTAACATCTTTCCACTCGTAAAAATATTTGAGCAGTTCTTCCCGTTCACGCGGATCAATCAGTTTGATGGCAGTAAAAAAGATATGTGCCAGACTGGAGAAATAACCGGTTAAAACAACGGGCGATTCACGGTGTGCAATGTTTCTGTATTCGTAAAATAAGCCGGCAATGTAATCCACAATTTTTTCAGAAATCAGACGGATGTTTTTGCCCAGCGGTGTAATATTATCACGCCCTCCTGTCTTGTCGATAATTTTGAAAGCCGCCAGCTGCAGATCGTTTAATAAAACACTGAACGATTCGTAATATCGAATTAATGCCGGGTGACTGGTTATGGTTGAGCTCGGCGGGATATAACTATTATTGATGGACAATCTTCCATTCTCGTAATAAACCTGACCGATCGTCAAAAAATAGCTGTCGGCGGTTTGCGAACGCACTTCGCTTTCTGGTAAAACGGTAATTGAATAACTTTTAGTCAACTCCGGATAGCGGATCGGGCTTTCCTCAGGGTTTGGCGTGCCTGTTGGTACCCGGTTAAATGGACTCACAACCAACAGAATAACATAGTTGCGTGGTTCTGACTGGCCAAAATAATGGTTGTGCACCAAGGTATCCATATTATCAGATTGTGTAATATCAATGTGGCAGCCCTCGGGGGTAACCGCATTACAATATCTCACTCTGATTTCGATATGATTGGTTGCTTTTTCGATAATTTCGATGTCGTGCGAACTTTTATAACCAGCAAATGGAGGTAAAAATCCGTAATTGCTGTTATTGAGCTGTAGCGATACGGCATCTCTCACAAAATCCTGCAAATAGAGATCACTTACTGTAAAATGATCACTGGACAGCTTCATGCCATTAATCCAGTTGATGGATTTATATTTAAGCGGCTTTATCATGGTAGATGTTTTTTATAGATTAGATAAAGATAGCACTTTCGCCAACTTCGTTAGGCTTATTTACGTTTTCTGATACGCGTTTAGCGTAAATGGTCATTTTCTCTGTAATGCCGTTTTCAATGATATCCAGATCGGGATCTATGAAGATATTGCGTTTAAAAAAGGAAGTTTTAATGAAAAAAATCCATTTATAATTCTCCTGGTCCTCGCTTCTGAACTCCACCGGGCTTTTGGCAAACTTCAGGTTGTAGTCGTCAATAAACTTATGAAACCAGATGCCAAAGTTCATGTTTTCTACAGCTTTAACCTTCACCTTTAATGGTTCAGGATCGGTGCTTCTTTTATAGAGTTCTAACTCCAGCACCAAAAGCCTGTTGAAATCTACATGGTCCATATTGATATCCAGCGGAGTATCAGGATACTTCCATATTTTGTAGATTTCAGACGGAATGCTCAGCAGTGACACATAGGCCCACCAGAAAAGAAGCGGAACAAAGAAACAGGCAATGCTGCCCGCACCAAACCAGCCAAAATTTACTGAGCTTAACCAATTAAAGGCGAGCTGATATAAATAGACTGATAAAATGGCCGCAACCAAGGTGGCGAAAAAGATAAATAATTTACGTTCCAGCAAATCCTTCGGGTAATACTTTGTCAGTAAATAAACAAACACTACACCCATTAAAATATAGAAAATGCAGCATATAATGTAGCCCCAGGGCATAAAATTAAAATTGAGGAAGCCCAAAAAGCCCGGAATGGCTAAAATAATGCCGATGATCAGAACACTTACAATGAGTTTTTTGTTATTTAGAAACTGGTTCTTTTTGTTGATGACAGAGAGTACCGCCGTTGAGACCATAAAGATCAGCGGAAACAGAAGAAAGCGAATAAAAAATGATTTAACGTCCATTAATTTTTTATAGATGTGATGTACTACAAATATAGTATCTTTCGTATTTGATATGATTCTTATTTTTTTTCGATAACAAAAATCAATCCTATAACAAAACTGCAAGCTTAAAGTTTACATGAAAAACGAAACTTTTATTAATAACGAACTCTTTACGGATTACAAGGCGGTGGCTCATGCAGCCGATTTGATAGAACGTGATGTTATAGCAGCCGATCGTGTTGAAATTATCCCCCTAGGGCCTGATAAAAGGGCTTTTGCAAAAGACATTGAAAATACCAGCGTTTATTATTCCGAAAAAAGAAGGCAGGATCGTATCCGTATCAGCACCAATAGGGAAGGTTTATATGATATGCTGCCCGAAGGGCTTTTCCACCGGCCGCCAACGGGTAGTGCGGGTATGGATGAAGAATCCATGATTAAGGATATCAGAGAACGGAGGGAGGAAGAAAAACAGGCACGGTTATTTTTTACGCCATTTGATGCCGAAATTAACCATGTAAGAATCATGACCGAGCTGTATGAAAACATGCTCGACAAAAAAACAACCTATTCTGATTTAAGCCGGATCTTTGAATTCGGATGGGATGAATTTAACCTGCTAAACAAGGAGCAGAGCATCATTTGGATGCACCTGTTGCCTGAAATTCAACAAAAGAGAAACGATATCGATTTTGTTTCGAAGGTGCTTACCGCATTATTTAATTTGCCAATCGCCGTTGTAAATGCCACAGCTCATGTTAAGCCGATAAAAATTGCAGACCACCTACAGGTTGAGTTGGGTTCGGGGGCATTGGGTATCGATACCATTATAGGAGATAGTTTTACGCCGGAAAATGAATCTTTCAATATTAATATCGGTCCAACTTCTCCACAAGAGTTGGTCAGTTTTATTCCAGGACAAAAAAACAGGGCCATTTTGGATATGGCCATAAGCTATTTAATGCCTGTAGATGCTGAGGTTGATGTTGAACTCCTTACGGCACCCGATTTACAGGAAACGGTATTGAGTGCAGATGGTGAACGTGCTTATTTAGGTTACACGGTTTATCTTTAAAAATATATTAAAACTGCCGGAGGTCGTCATTGATGAGGTATGAAGCCGTTCTACAACGATCGCTGCCTTCGCAATGCATTCATTTCCAGCGGATGTAATGTGGAAGCGAGATCTATCTATGCAAACCTCTCCGTTATACGGCGTTCAATCCGATAGCAATCGGATAGAAATGGGGCACCTATTATTACACCGCCCTATACAATGCCGGCTTCAACATTAACCGATAATGCACATTCATCGTGCTTCTTAATTTTAATTTCGCCAGGGTAAGACTTAAAAGTTCGTCCCAATCTTGTGTACTAAGTTGAAGGTTGTCCGCAGGTTCAATGATAATATCTGTCGTTTTAATAAAGCCTGCATTTGGCTTGTTATCCATAATAATGCCTTTAGCCAGCGTAACGCCTTTTAACTTATTGCCCAGTTCGTAACGGCAAAAATTAATGACGTCTGCTTTGGTGATAATCCGGTCTGCTGTGGTCAATCCATATTTATAGGCCTGTACGCTGTTCGTTGCATTTAACTTCGATCGGCCTCCTTTGGTCTGGCTCAACAAAAAAATACTTTCAGCATTTACCTTATTATTATCGTATAGCGCTAATCGGCTACCGGCATTAATGTGGTTAGCCTCTTCTGCCTGTGTTACCCAGATATCCAGAAATAAAATATCGGCATCGTCAATTGGTTTTAATACAATATAGCTAGGTAACTCTTTGATGTCTTTTAATGCCGAACGGCTCTTTTGTTCGATAAGTGCTATATTTTGTTCTAAATTTTTAAGAATTGTACTTAAAAAATCAGGTCCATAGGCAGAGAATGAAGCTTTCTCATCCCGGAGCAGTTCAAACAGATAATCGACCAGTTCTTTTGCATTTCTGGTATCGAAACGCTCCGTGCCGCCATATCTGATCGAGAACGAACCATCCCCCTTTTCATTCTCATTGGTGTAAGGGATTTCGTTATAGCTTTTGCCTTTATTGTCTTTCAGATTTTCTACCGCAAGCATCTGGTCCATCGCCTCGGTTTTAATCGGAATGATATTATTCATGGTTTTAAGCCGGTGTTTAATCTGGCTTAGCTTTTTATTCACCACCGGAAAAGCATTAATATAGATATGAAGTTCGTTCAGCATTTCCTGGTTAATGCCGGCGGGGAAGACCACCTTTAGCCATTTCACTTTAGGGTCAATCTGGTTTAGCGCATTTGGTTGAAAAACGTGTGAGAAAGCAACTGGTAATTCCTGGCTGTCATCAATATTGAAATCATTAAGATCGCCAAGCGTAATAAATCTATTGTTGTAAAACTGTAAGACATCGGCCTTAACCAGATTAAGCAACTGTTTGTGATGAAATGGTGCTTCTATTTTACCTGTTAAAGGCTCGTCCATAAACCTTTCTGTATAAGCCGTAATTTCGTTGTCTTTATAGAACCATTTACCCAGCGATAACAGGTCGTAAGTGTTTTCTGGTACTGAATAATTCTTCCAATCGAAAAATAAGTTCAGTTTATTAAAATCCATCCAGTTCTTTATCCCGGTAAAACCAATGTACAGGGTATTTTTTTCTAATGAAAAACCAGGCAATGTATTGAGCACTGGCTGTTTGCTCATTTGTTCTACATTAAAGAGTGTAGTTCCGGTGGCAATGTATTTTATAGCTGCATTTTTAACTTTTACAGTGTGTAAAGGGCTAAAGAAAATATCTGTTTTTTTAGCCTTATCGTTTTCCTGCAGGATATTTTTCTTAAAAGCAAACTGGGTATATGGCGATAAATAGTCCTCTTCTTCAATAGCACGGGCATGGATGATGGCATGGGCAGGTAACGATGAGGTTAAATGATCCGGCGCAAGAATGCGGCTAATTTTATCGAAGATTCTATTCTCCAGGTTTTTTACATCATTGGATACATTAAAAAGCTCATTGCTCAGGGCATCAATAATCAGCTTTACAAGTGGATCAAAATCGTTACTGTCTCTTACATTCCAAAAATCTTCGGCATTTTTTAGAATTCTATTCCTGATTTCATCTTTTGATGAATAAAAAACTGGTTTCATGTGTAGAATATTTTGAGCGTTTTAATTTTAGGTTGATAATGGGCTAAGAAATAAAGCGGTATTAAAAAAGTATTTTTCTCCGGTGGTTTTTATTAGTGCCCTCACACTAATATCTACTTTCTTTTTGATCTCGGTTATCTTACGTAACGGATATACATTTTCTACCTCGGTAATGTGCACTTCAACGGAAGTATTATATATTCTAAACTCATAGTCGGTAATCGATTTTAGTAACGATTTGCGGAATTTTTCCTCCCAGATACTTTCGCTTACAATTAATTCAAAGTCAAGGTCCCATATCTCGCACCCAAAATCGTTGTTGAACCGATGTTCTCCAAACCGAGTAAAAATAATTAGCTCTATGTGGTTAGAAATCGATTTACCCAGGTCGGTTGGCTGAAGGCCACTGCCCGAAAAAACGGACTTAAATCTGAAGGGTTTGTGATAAAAATTTTCAGACATAGACGATTTGGCTTAAAGTTTGTTAAAAATAAAAGAAATAAAATCGTTTTTATTACCAAACAACGAATATTGAAAATTGTTATAGTACGGTGATAATTTGAGAAGAAATGTGTGATTTTAAGTGAATTTGATGTCAGATTAATCATTAAACTATTGTTATGCGAAACTATTAACCTTCTATGAAACCCATTAACGCCGTCGAAATTAGGAGTGCTTATACCAAGTTTATCTTAGACTTTGTGCTACTTGCATTATTCTCTATTTTGTGTGTCTATCTTTTCTTTGCAGCTTCCGATTATGAGTACAGTCTACTCGATAAAAAGGTAAAAGAAACCGATAAACTTTCTTACTTAAGAAAAGATATCAATACAAATTTTGATCTTATTCAGGTTCGTTTTAAGGAGCTTGCCCAATATCGCGATTATAATGCAAACGAAATGAGCAAGCAAAGTATCCTGCTTAGTGATATCCAGAGCGCCAATAACCGGATCAAAGAATTGATTTCCAAAAAAACTGAATCCAGTCCGAGTTTTGATCTGTATGAGAAATTAAACAAAAATGTTGGTGCAATGGCCGATCTGCAGGATTCGCTTTTCCAGTCGAGGAGCGATATACAGCGGTATAAAGAACGGATAAATGAATGCCAAAGGGCAAATCAATCGGCGGCACAAAAAATAAGAAGTGGTAGATACGGCAGGTAATTAATACGATATGATAAAATTAAGCATAAAAGAAAGGCGCGAACAATTCCTTTTTTTTACAGCGTTGTTCGTTTTTACGGTAGGGCTTTTAAGCTTCGGGATTTTCTATAGCGATAAATCGCGGTATGAAATTTCTAAAGAGGAACTCGAAGTAAAGATTAATGAGAACGAGGCTTTCGAAAATATGGTTAAGGAAACCATGCCCACTATTGATACTACTTTTAAACAAATTACCCGTTATAACCCGAATGTGCAGGCCGTTTTTCTAAAAAACGATATCCAACTTTCATTAGGCTCAATCAAAGCTGCATTTGACCGTAAGGCATCAGATTCCCGCTATAAAATCTTTGTCCATACAGCACAGTTATACGACAGATTATTTTACGATAGACAAGAACAAAACAGAAATATTTCAGATATCGAGCTGCATAAAAGACAGTTAGATGATTGTATCACCAATAGACGTCAATTACAGCAAACCATATCTGCAAGATAAACATCACCAAAAACAACCTATAAAAACGCTACCTATGTCTGAAACAAACACCAAGCAAGTTAATTCAAATTCGCAGGGCTATGTTATTCTCTACATCCTGTTGGCTGTACTGCTCTTAACAGGCCTGATTTTCTTATTCAAGAGTTCATTGTTCGAAAAAAGGACAATTGATGCGAGAATCCTGAAGGATGAAATTTATTTAAATGAAGATCTGGTTTTCACCGATAATACCCCAAAGGCCTCCAAATGGTTATGGGAGTTTGGTAATGGTGAAAAAGCGACAACAAAAACAGGGACCTACCATTATACCAAGCCCGATACCTATATTGTGCGCTTAACCGTTGACGGTGAACTCCGTCAGGAATTTCCGGTTACCGTGCGCGATACCGTGCACACACCCGTTTTGGATAGTATACTCACCATTAGCGGGCCAACGGCTGGTTTGGTTAACGAAGAGATCAGGCTCGAAGGCGATGGCCCAGGAAAAGATTTTGAATGGTCTTTTGGCGAAACCGGCCGCGTTGACGTTAAGGGGAAAACAGCCTTGTATACCTACCGTAGCCCCGGAAAATATGTAGTCCGTCTTCGGTCAGATAAAGCCCGTAAGCCTGCCTTTCTAACCGTTCTGATTACCGATCCAAATGCCGAAATCGTTGAAGATTTAGTTGCGCCTGGTGATGGAGAACGTAAAACCATTGATGATATCAGGGCCCGCTTACAAGCCATAGCCAACGGTGCAGATTTTAATTCCAACTATTACTACCTCATTAACAAATACATGTGCAACAACGAAAAAGTAACGGTAAATGTAGAAATGAATGGGAAGAAAAAACAGACTGATATTTATTCGTACTGTATGGGCTTGACATTTGGAGGCGAAATAGCGGTGGATGAGGCGCAGTTAACGATTAAGCCAAACTCTACCTGTGCCAGTTTATTAAATATTAAACAACATTCGGCAACGGCCCAGCCCGCAACAACAGCAACCACTGATGCTCAGCCGGCAAAAACGAAATAGATTAACATCTTCACCTAATTTTAAGCTCATCTACATAGAATATGAAAAAATATTATGCCTTAACCATCCTATTTTTAGGAATATCGTTTGCCTATGCACAATCACCGGCATCCTTTGGCAAAAAAGTAAAATACATGCCTAAATCTTACGAGAGGCCGGCCGAAACCATAGATATTAACGATAATACCGGCAGAAGCAGCCTACCATGGATTGTTTTTTCCGATCGTGAAGATAATTATACCACAACGGCGCCTGGTGGAAGCCTTATCATGAAAAAAATCAGCTTTATGGAACCTTTTTATGTTTCTAAAGAAGAGAACGGCTATTTGAAACTGATCAAATATAAAGCGGGCATGATCAGGGGAAGGAAAATCAATGATAAAAAGAGCGCCATCAGCTACGGATGGATAGCAAAATCAAAATTGCTGTTATGGCAACGTGCATTCTCTAACCAAAAAACAGGTTATGCTGAGAAAGCCATTGGTATTGTAAATGGCAAAAATGCCTTAACCGAACCAAAATTTTATTTCGATACCACCGATTCCATCTTGGTTTACAATACGCCTGAACTTAAAGACAGAAGGGCAAAAGTGAGGTTGCACGAAATTGCTTACATCTATAAAAAATCAGAAGATGGTAAAAAATACCTGATCGGCTCTGATGACCAGTTGGTTGCAGATAGTGCGTTGAAAAGTGTTTATGGATGGGTTTCTGCTGAGGCAGTACACCACTGGGGCGATCGTTTATACATCACCTCCATTAAACCTGGCGATTACGACAAGGATGATTCTACCTCAATGGCCATTAAAAACGGAATCGATAACGGAACTGCTTTTGTAATAGACCCCTTATTACCAAGAGAAAACCTGATTCTGCGTAGTGTACCTGTTGTTTCAAATGATGATGGTGCAAGCACAGTTGGCATTGCCACCGATGTTTACAATAAAAAAGATAATAAGCTATTAACCATTAACGGTTCATCCCTTTCTTATCAGGATTATTTGAATCTGCGCAAAAATAGAACAAAGGTAAATGTTGTTTTTGTAGTGGATGGAGGAAGTCCAATGACCAAATATCTTTCCGGGATGACCAATACCATTGGTTCATTCGAAAACCTTATGGGCGATTTTGGTAAGGGTACAAAGGTAAACTATGGCGGTGTAGTGTACCGGGGCGAAACCGGCTGCGGGCAGCAAGGTATTTTTGTAAGCCCGATCCAGGATGATTACCGGAAGTTTATGAATTTCTTATCAAACCAGGCAAAAAACACCATGAGGTGTAATGGAGAGATTACTGAAAGTCCGGTTTTTAGTGCTTTAAAAGCAGGAATAACTTTATTTAAAGGAAAAAAGAACGAAACCAACTTAATTATTTTAGTGGGCAGTACCGGAAACACAGGCGGCACCAATAATTACCTCATCAATGAGTTGAGTGAGCAGGTGGCCCTTGCCGATGCCCGAATTTTAGCCTTGCAGGTATATAGCGATTTTAACCAGTCGTTTAATGATTTTGTTATCCAATCTCGCAAACTGGTTTCAGAATCAGCCATCCGTGCGGCCGAGTACAGAAAAAATACAATGGTTAAGGGGGAAGGATTGAAAAGCTTTCAGCCTTACAACACGAGCCTGCAAGACTCTATTTCTTACTATCTGGACTATCCTAAAAATAGTTTGATACAAGGCGGTGTGGTTTTCCCGACCAAAGGATCGGTAAACTCCAACCAGAGTATGACGATTGCCTTGCGTCGTTTTATAAAAGAAACCAATATGGATATCGTCAACCAGATCAGCTCTTTAGATAGTGCTTTCCGTTTAACAGGTATTTCACGTAAAAACCTGTCAGCCGATGTGGAAGCTTTATTACCTCAGCCTGTCGGTATGGAAGTGGCCGATCGTATGCCGCACAATGCTTTTAAATATTATACTACTGCCAGTATATCTGCCGATGTAGTAAAAAATAATCCGACCACTTTACAATATGCAATTGTACTGAACAATATGGAGTACAAACAGATTGTAGATGTTTTTTCGATTATGTTAGGGCAAAACCTGCAGGCAGATCAATCCTCTTTCAGGAGAAAGCTGGTTAAAAACTATGTAAGGATGCCTAAGCAGTTGTTGGGTATGAAGATGTCATCGGGTGATATCAAGGCCATGACGCTAACAAACTACATTAAGTTGGTTACAGGTTTACCTCTAAACAATGAGTTTTTATCGAAATATACGGTAAGCGATTTAAAGAACACCTCTAAAATGCCGCTTGATCAGTTTGAAGCCTATATTAAATTATTGGATCAGTCGGTTCAGCAGATTAAGAGAGCTACGCAGATTGAACAACAGTTCATTTCGAACGGCAAAATCTACTATTACATTACCGAAAATAATTTTAACCCGGCAGTATTGCCTGCAACCAACTAGAGGCTATGGCAGTTACAAATTTAAGTGAATCGGTAAAAACAGCGTTGCATATTGCGCATTCGCTGGCAAAGGAATACAGAAACGAAGTGTTTTCTGCAGCTCATTTGTTAAAAGGATTAATGCATAAAGATGTAGGTTTAAGATCGTTTATCACTTCCATCGGTAAAGATGAGGAGTATATCAGCGAATGGGCTGAAGTTCGGATAGATGAACAACCAAAAGCGGCAAGCCTTAGTGATACCGTTAGCGGTTCCCCGGAAATTGCGGTGATTTTTGAAGAAGCCGATAATGTGCGTATTAAACTCGGGTTAGATTTAATTACCCCGGTTTGTGTATTAACCGCACTGGCAAAACCGGGTATCGGCTTTCAGCCCGATCAGTTAAAATCATTTCCGATCAAAGAACGCGAAATTTTGGATCTCTATGTAAAGGATGAAGAAATTTCGAAGGTAGTTTCGCCGGATAAAACAAGTGCTGGTCCGGACAATAAAAGTACAGGCAATGCGCTGTATAAATATTGCCTGGACCGCTTGCAAATGGTTAGAGATGGCAAAACAGACCCCATAATTGGTCGTGACAAGGAAACCCGACAGATGATGGAAATCCTTTGCCGCAGAACCAAACCCAATGTTATTTTAACTGGCGATGCCGGTGTAGGCAAAACAGCATTGGTTGATGGCTTTGCGATTGATATTGTAAACCAGAACGTTCCCGATCGTTTAAAACCGGTTCAGCTTTTCGAATTGGATTTAGGATCGTTAATTGCAGGTGCATCTTATAAAGGAGAAATTGAGGACCGTTTAAAAAACATCATTAAAGAAATAAAACAGTTTGAAAAAGCGGTACTCTTTATTGATGAAATCCATACCTTATTGGATAGTAAAGGTCCTTTGGGGGCTGGGATTGGTAATTTATTAAAACCAGAACTTGCCCGTGGCGAAATCACTGTGATCGGGGCGACCACTATTGATGAGTATCGTAAGATTATCGAGCCTGAGCAGGCTTTTAGCAGGCGTTTTGAAGTACTTCAGGTAAATGAACCAAATGAAGAAAGTACCATAAAAATGTTGCAGAAACTTGCAGTAAAATACGAAGAACACCATGCTTTAACCATTGAGCCGGATGCTTTAGGGGAATGTGTGCGTTTGGCCAAACGTTACATGAAAGACAGAAGGCTGCCTGATTCCGCGTTTGATCTCTTAGACAGGACCATGGCTGCGATGAAAATGATGAACGATACCTCCGACCAGGCCATTGACAGTTTGGAGGCAGAATTAGAAACATTAAATGCCAATACTGAAGAATCAGAAGCTGATCGTTTTGCAGATTATAAATGGCTTTATTCCTTACTTCAAAATAAGTTAAGTCCGGTTTTATTAGGCCGTTTAACGGATGAAACACAGACTGACGCCTTTGAAACCGCTGATGAATACCAGGATTATATCAACAGCAGCCTGCAGGAATTAAAAAAATATGCTGCTGAAAAAAGCGACCGCATTTCTAAACAGGATATCGCTTCGATAGTGGCCTATAAAACAGGCATCCCAATGGGGAAACTGCAGGCTGGTGAGAAGGAAAAACTGCTCAATATGGAACAATACCTTAAAAAACGGGTAGTAGGTCAGGATCAGGCTTTAAAAGCTGTTTCTGATGCCATATTGGAATCGCGCAGTGGCTTGAACAAAAAAGGACAGCCAATTGGGTCTTTCTTTTTGCTGGGCCCAACGGGTACAGGTAAAACCGAACTGGCCAAATCAATTGCCGAGTTTTTATTTAATGACGAAAAGGCAATGATCAGGTTCGATATGTCAGAATTTAAAGAAGAACACAGTGCAGCCCTGCTTTATGGAGCGCCCCCGGGCTATGTGGGCTATGAAGAAGGTGGTTTGTTGGTGAATAAAATCAGGCAGCAGCCTTACTCGGTACTATTGTTCGATGAGATTGAAAAAGCACACCCTTCGGTTTTCGATACTTTTCTGCAGATTCTGGATGAAGGCCATATGCACGATCGTTTAGGAAAAGAGGGAGATTTTAGCAATTCGCTTATCCTTTTTACCTCAAATATCGGCAGCGAATGGATCGCAGAACAGATAGGAAAAGGCGTGATTCCGGCTTCAAACCAATTAATGGAGGTTATGGCCGGGCATTTCCGTCCTGAATTTTTAGCACGGATTTCTGAAATTGTTCCGTTTGCACCAATTAGCGAAAGTAATGTGGTGCGCATTTTTGAAATTCAGTTAAACAGCTTGGTACAGTCGCTGAACAAAATGGGTATCGAATTTGAAATAGCAGAAGATGCTAAGAAAATGATTGCTTTAGATGGCTTTACGCCCAAATATGGAGCAAGGCAATTATCAGCAGTGATCAGAAATCTATTGCGCAGGCCGATTTCCAAATACATCATTTCTGGCGAGCTTAAAAAAGGATCGAAGATTGAAGTAAGCAAACATGCTGAAGAAGATAAAATAGAGTGGAATATTATTCAGCCATAAGCCATTATATTGGAACAAAAATTGAGTTAAAATGTTAACTATTATATTATTAGTATAAATTAATCGTAAATCTAAATCAACATATTATGTTTAACTATGAAATTGGAGGTAACGAGCGAAAAATTGATACCTCAGAAGCCTTCGCGGAGATTGCCCATAATAAAACGCTTTTCGTACAAAAACTTACCGATAACGAACCCATAAAACCAGAAAAGGTAGAAGGACTAAAAACCGTTAAGGAAGTATTTGCCCATTATAAACCAAATGTAAAAGTAGCTTTTGAAAAGCAGGATGGATCTACCGTTGGCGAAACCTTAAATTTTAATGATCTGGGCGATTTCGGCGTCAAAAATATCATCAATCAAAGCAACTACCTTACAGATGTGAACATTGAGCGAGAGATGTCGCTTAATGTGATTAAACAGTTAAAATCGAACAAAACCTTAAAAGCTACATTGGATGATGAAGAAACTAAATCGGCCTTCATCAGTGCTTTGAAAAACTTTGTTGATGAATTGGAGCAAAATAAATAATCTTAACGCGGAGAAAACATGTCAAATCCTCAAGAATTAAAAGCAGACCAAAATATATCCGAAGCAGGTTTTAAACCGGCAGAAGGTAAAACCATAGAAAAAACATCACTCAAAGATAACTTAGAAAAACTGGCCAGGGTTGGCGGTTTCGATTTGTTGGAAGCAACAGTTGATGGCCTTCAGAATTTAAATCCGGAAAGAAAAGCACGGAAACAGATTTTTTTAACCGGCGACGAAAAGAAGAAAGAACGCGAAGAGCTGAAAAAGAAAATCCAGCTTTGGATAGAAGTACTGGAGTCTTCCGGCTCGGTGGCCGATATGGTTGAAAAAAGTACTGAAAAACTGAATGCTGCAGAAGAAAACTTAAATAAGAACATTGCTACCGCGTTAGAAAGTACCAGGGAACTGGAACAGGCTTACCGTTCGGTACATTTATTCTATAAAAATACCGAGTCAGACAAACTGAAAAATGTGGTGCTGTTAAACGCTTCAATGGATCAGATCAAAGATCTTGATAATCCGCGTTTCATAGAGTATGTAGATGATGAATTAAAGCAGAATTACGATCGTTTGGATCTTCGTAATAACTATTCATTGATGGTTGTTCCGGGTTATATGGGATCTAATAAAGTACTCGAAAGATGGGCTAAGATCGCACACAACAATAAAGCGATGCTGGTAACCGATTTTGCCGATTTGGATCAGCCGGATGATGTACTTGATTTATTTACCGCCGCAAACTTCACCGGCGGAGATGCCTTTAGATCAAACGTAATCATGACCTGTAACTGGCTGGTAGGACGTGGTAAAGTAGCTGAGGTAGGAGAGGAAGATGATCTTACCGTGCCAGGATCGGCAGCTTTAGCCGGTAAAATGTACTATACCCTGATGTCGCAGGTTACGGCAGGTAAAAAACATGGTGCTATCAATGAAGTTGATGGTGTGAAATTCGATTTAAAGAAAAGTGAAATCTCTCATTTAGAGCGGGTAGGTTTAGTGCCAATGGTTAATGAGTACGGTAAAGTAATGGCTTTCTCAGCTAAAACATTATTTAATGGCGATAATATTGGTTTACAAACCTATTCAGTAGTGCGTGTATTCGATTATATTACCAAAGTATTGTTTGATTTCCTGAACAGAAGGGCTTTCGAGAACTGGACTTCCAAAACCGAACAGGATCTTCGTGGACAGATTGTTAAATTTTTGGATGGTATCCAGGGTGCCGACCGTTTGATTGAGCGTTTCAAGATTATGCGTTTCGAAAGGGATGAGCAGCAAAAAGACAGAATTCACCTGGATATCCACATTACACCGTATTTCCCGGCCAAAAGTTTTGTGGTAAAACTAGACGGACATAAAGGTGAAGACGAAAGTACCACCTGGAGCTCAGAATATAATCAGCAATAGTTTTTGATAGCTGAAAATAAAAACCCAACCCTGGCGTTGGGTTTTTTTATGGGGTATGCATAACACTTAACAAATTCTTTATAATTTTGTAATGCATCAGCCCAATCAGATTAATCAAAAAAAATGAAGCAAGTACTTATCCTGAATGGGGATATCGAAAAAAACGCGTCTACAAATTTCCTGATTAACGCTTATAAGCAAGGTGCAGAAAGTGCTGGTGCCACCGTTAGGGAATTGGCCATTATCGATCTGATATTTAACTCGAACAAGCTATTTAACAATAGACAGATTGCCGAGTTAGAGCCTGATTTGCAGAAAGCCCTAACGGCAATCAGGCAAAGCAACCATATTGTACTTTTTTGTCCGGTGTATGTGGATCATATTCCGGCAAAGATTAAAGGCTTTTTTGACCGTTTGTTTATGCCTGATCAGGTTTTTGCTACGCAGCAACAGAACGTGAATAATAACTTCAGTGGCCGCTCGGCTAGAATTGTATCGATTTTAGATGAAGCCACTTTTAAGGAGTGGAAAGCAAATAAAAAAACTACTTACCTTTCTATCAAAAAAGTGGTTTTTGAAAAATGCAAAATGAGCCCGGTATTGACCAATACTATAGGCGAACTACATTCGCTGGAAAATCACTACAGCCAGAAATGGTTGGCTAAGATGGAGAAATTTGGATCGCAGCTAATTTAAGAGACTATAGTCTATTTCTAATAAGTTCAACAACTTGTCCTAAAATGCTACACTTTGTGTATAATCGCTACATTTTTGTTGTGCGTTTAACTACTCTAATGTATTTGTTACAATAAATATAGTTTGGGTTTTTCCACAGTTTTTCCACAAAACGCAATTCATAACTGCGTTTTTAGGCGATAAACGCCCATCCAGTATATTAAAAACTTTGCTTGCTTATAACTGATAGGCAATATATGGCACGTTTGGCCTGATATTTGGTTAACATTAAAAAGTAGCGGAGGCTACTGATAATCAAATTTTTAACCTTTAAATTTTAAAACTATGGCTTTCAAAGCTAGATTAAATTTTTCGGGCAAGGAGTACGATGTGCTTCACTGTGCCTATGCGTTAAACCGTGATGTAGATGCAAAAGGAAGACCCTCTTCCGGAGTTTACGGCGGTACCATCGACATTGAGATCGAATCAACCGAAGACACCTCAATTATCGAGGCGATGGTGAACAACCAGTACAAACCTATTACAGGAACCCTTCTGATCAAGAAAACAGAGGAAGATGCCAAAATGAAAGAAGTTCATTTCGAAGATGGTTACATTGTTAAATATTCCGAAGGGATAAACATTGTGGGCGATCATCCGATGACGCTTAAGTTCCAGATTTCGGCCCGCAAGCTAAAATTAGGAAATGCAGAACACCTTAACGACTGGCCGAAGGCCTAATTGAGGTTGAGGGTAGGGAGGTATAGGGTGTAAGGTTGAAAACGCCACACGCCGAAAGCCATGCCCTACGGCAACCGCTCAGCGCAATTCATTCATTTAAAAACATTTAAATTTTACTACAATGGCATTCAAAACCCGTTTAAACTTAGGATCAAAAGAATTTGATGTACTACAGTGCAGCTTTTCATTAAATAGAGATGTTGACGCAAAAGGTCGTCCATCGTCAGGTGTTTATGGTGGTACCATCCACATCGAAATCGAATCTACAGAAGATACTTCAGTAATAGAATCGATGGTGAATAACCAATACAAGCCGCTTTCAGGTAACATCATCTTTAAAAAAGGCGAAGAAGATGCAAAAATGAAAGAACTGTCTTTTGAAGATGGTTACATTATCCAATATAACGAAGGTATTGCAGTAAACGACAATACACCTATGACTTTAAGTTTTGTGGTATCTGCGCGTAAGCTGAAACTAGGCAATGCCGAGCATGAAAACGATTGGCCTAAGGCTTAGTCATTTTATGCATATCAATTAATTGATGCGCCCCGATTTTTCGGGGCGTATTTAGTTCAACGCGCTTCAATTCTGTTACTATATAGTAAATCTAAATTATCGTCGAACGGTAGTGGGTTTATCCCGTCAGCTACTTTTACATTAAAGCTCAATGATGTCTGGCCAACGCAAATATATTGCAGTAGAAAACAATTACCAGTCTGGTAAAGTGTTTGGTTTGGCATACACACACAAAGATCATGCGAAGAGTCCTTTTATAAAAGTGGAATCATTTTTATCAAAAGAGTTATGCTTTAAAACCTGGCAACTGGATTTAGCTTAGGTAATTTTTGTGATCAAGATTAATCAATATGGAAAAGAAACTCATTGCAGAAATCAATATAGAGGATAAGGAAATTACCCATTTTGCTTCCTTTAGTCTCACCCAGGCTTTTAACGAACACCATTACTTTGAGCTGCGTTTCAACCACGATCAGATGGGCGCGCCCGGGCTGATCACTTTAGATGATAGCCGCGATTTCGTAGGCAAAACCTTAACCGCATCCTTCGGTCATTCGCCAGAAGGTATGCAGAATTTTAAAGGCCTGGTCTCTAAAGTCGAACTATCACAAAACCATGGTTACCATGGTGTTTTAATAGTAAGCGGTTATAGCCCCACCATTTTAATTGATCGTGGGCCCGATCTGGGTTCTTATCTGGATAAAGATCTGAATGAGATCGTAAAACTGGCTACGAAAGATACCCCAGCTAACGATTTAAAGGTTGTGGCGAATGCTGCCAGAACTTCATCTATTGATTATATTATTCAATATAGGGAGAGTGATTTTGATTTTTTAAATCGTCTCTCAGCCGAATACCACGAGTGGTTTTTTTACGATGGTAAACAGCTTAATTTCGGCAAACCCAATATACAGAAAGAAATATCTTTGTTTTATGGTAGAGATGTGCAGGAAATGCAGTATGCCATGGAAATCGCGCCGATCAAAAATAAGCGGTTCTCCTATAATCCCAGGCAGAACGAAATGCTGCAAAGTGAAAGTACGGGCAAGGTAGAAGGAACCCCTGATCTTTCGCACGCTGTTAAAGCTTCCAACTTAACTTTTAGCAAAACTTTTAATCAACCAGCTTTAATCAGGGTTGACAATAACAACGATATCAAAAACCTGGTTGAAAATGAAGAAAAGGCCAATACCAGTGAACTTTTAAAAGTTACGGCCCGGGGTGATAATGCAGGATTGAGCATCGGAAGTATCGCTGAAATTACGATGAGCCTTAGAAAAGAGATGGCGTTCACTACCGAAAGTTTAGGCAAATTTTTGATTACCAGTATCAAACACCATATCGACGAGAATGGTAAATACCACAATAATTTTGAGGGAAGAATATCTACTACCGAGCGTATCCTGGTAAAAAACTTTGAAAAACCGCAGCCCGATATGCAGTTGGCAGATGTAATCGATAATAACGATCCGCAGGGCCAAGGCCGGATAAAAGTAAAATTTAAATGGGAATGTTTAACCAATGATGTTACGGAGTGGCTGCGTGTAGTTACTCCAAGTGCAGGTATCGGAGATAGGGGCAATAACAGGGGTTACTTTGCCATCCCTGAAATAGATGATCAGGTGATGATTGCTTTCGAAGAAGGCAATATTGCGCGGCCGGTAGTGATGGGGAGTGTTTATCATAGTTCCAGCGTAGACAGCAGTCCTTTAATTAAAAACCACCTTAAAAGTATTATTACCCGGAGCGGTCACCTGGTTGAATTCGATGATGATCCAGGTACACAGGGGATAAAAATTACCGATATCCATAACAATATTATCCATATCGATACCAAAGGCAATAATATCACCATTACTGCATTAGAGAACATGACTTTGAACTGTAAAAATATGCAGATTAATGTGCAGGAGAATATGGATGTAAGTGTGGGTGCAAATAAGACTATACAAGTAGGTGAAAATATGAGCACACAAGTTGGCGCAAATCAGCAGGTTAGCATTGTCGAAAACTACACATTAAATGCGTCCAATATTACGGAAATTGCTGTTGATGGCTTTCAAAGTGAAGCGACTAATATTACTAAAACAGCGTCTTCTGCCTTAAATATTAGTAGTTTAGAAGGTAGTATTACCAAGCACGCAGCTAAAACGATTCATAATAACAGCGGCGAAAAAAGTAATCTTTTCTAGTTATGGTACGTGGCAACATTACTAAAATATCAAATGGATCTATGCAGGAAATTGCAAGGCAGGAACACGTATCATTTGCCAAAACGATGCAATCAAATGCTGCACAAAAGGTTAGTGAGCACAGCACGGATGGCGTAGTTTTTGGCGATCCGGAAAAATCAGTAGTGAAAGAAGACTTGGTAGATTTGGTAGTAGGCCTTTTTTTTGACGGAACTGGAAATAACAGGAAAAACATAGATAACAGAGAAGCATCAAATAGTATTTATAAAAGCAAAAGTGGATGGAAATGGAAATGGCAGGATAATACCAGTTACGAAAACGACAGGACCAATGTAGACCATTTGGAGAAAATGTATAAAAAAGAAACATTATACTATTCCATTTATATAGAGGGAATTGGAACTACTAATGATGAGTTCGATACCGTTTTAGATATGGGTACAGGAATGGGGTCAACTGGTATAAGATCCAAAGTAAGAGCGAGTTGTGAAGCATTACTTAAAACCATTAAAAGTGCGACCAATAAAAACATTAACCAGCTTACAGTAGATGTTTTTGGATTTAGTCGTGGTGCCGCCGCTGCACGTAATTTTGTACACGAGATTACTAAACCAGCCTATAAGGCAACTGTAAGAGAAGAAGGGATATTGACCGATAGCGATGGATATATGGTTTCACAGGAAGATTTACCTGCCAGAGGACATTTTGGCTTAAAAATGCAGAAAAAACTAAAAATCAACTTTGTCAGGATCAGGTTTGCAGGATTGTATGATACTGTTTCGGCTTACGGAATTAAGCACAGAGATGATGTTGGCCAACTTAAATTAAATGCCATTAACAAGGCCTCAAATATTGTTCACCTTACTGCTGCGGATGAGCACCGTGAGAAATTTGAACTTACTTCTGTTACTACAGGAATAGAACTTTCACTTCCGGGTGTACACTCTGATATTGGCGGTAGTTATAAAGATAATATAGTTGAGAATGTTTCTCTTGCAGAAGAGCTTTTTACCATTAATAACTGGCGCGAAAAGGTAGCCGCCGAAAAGGCCAGATTGATTGAACAAGGTTGGTATAGGGATAATCAAATGACAAATAAGCAGCCCTATAAACTGATTGGTAACCGCTTATTAAGTAATAAATATAGCCTAATTCCACTCCACTTAATGTTTGAAATGGGTAAACCAATATGCAAATTTTTAGATACTCAAATTAAAAGTAATTTGTATAAAATTCCTGATAAACCACTTGCTGGAAATAAAGTAATACTTTCAGATGTTTACACCAGACTTAAAGCCTATGCAATCCTAAAAACCAAACCCGCTATGTTATTCAACAATGCAAGACAATTGAGATCAATTAAAGATATGGTAGATAGGGGTTTATATCCTCAGGATAAATATCAGCAAACGGTTGAGGATGCTAAAGTACTTTATGATTTAAGAAACAGGTATCTTCATTTCTCTTCAAGCTGGGATGGTATTGGAAAAGAACCTGCCATAAACAAACAGGGTGAACGCGAAAGGGTCGTTTTTAACCGACGATAAAATATGAAAAAATTATTCACTATATTATTTACACTATCAGCACTTACCATTAGTGCCTGCCAGGAAAAGATGAAAAAATACGATTGGATACCTACAGAATGTGCTCCTAAAAATTATCCTGTTCAAATATTTAAAGGAAGTTTTACGTATGGTGAGGGGAAAAAAGTAAATATTCCCAGCGGTCGCGTAGTAGATTACGGATGGGGAGAAAATGGCTCCATAAATCTGGTTGGTGAAAAATTTAAGGAAGCACCAACTGTTTTGGAAATTGCCTGGCTTTCCTTTACTGAAAAAAAGAACTATGGAGGCAAATTTATCCTTGATGCCAAAAAAATAGATTCGCTTTTGGAAGCAGGTTATCCAGATGACACTGAAGATAACGGAAAGGGTAATTTCAACTACATTAAAGTAGGTATGGCTCCGGGTGGCGATCTTGTATTGTGGTTAACAGGTGTCAGAAATAAACAGGTTGAGATAGGACATTACCAGGCTCAGTTAATTGATAAACTTGATTGGACAAGTGTTTATCCGGATATGGAAGGTTCTTTTGATACTTATATTAACAATGTAATTAAAGACTTACCCGAAGCCACCCGAAGCGAAATATTGAGTGGAAACATTCCTTACAAATACTGGAATAACCTGCGCAAAAAATACAATTGGAAAATTACAGTAACCGCGCCTGAAAACATTTCCAGACTGGATATTGACTACCTGAATAAAGAGCGGAATTTTATTTTCGGTGACCACCTAAAGCAAATGGATTTTAAACTTTGTGCTCCGGTTGAAGAACTGAGCGTGCATTGGATGGATGATAAGAAAAGAGAAATCCGTACAGAAATAAAGTTTGATGAACAAGAAACCACGAGCATTTTTGCTAAAATAAATCCAGATGAAAAGGCAGCACTTGTTGTCGCAATCGACGCACAAAAAAAGGAAGCTAGCGTGAGTTTAAAAATCAATAATACCCTGATTAGTTTTAAAAACATCAAAGTACAGTCCTTTTATAAATAGTTAAAGCTTTTCATTTTAACCAGCAGATATTCGATCATTAAATAAGTTTAACATGGATGATAAAGCCACATTTACAGAAAAGCATGCGCCTTTGGTAGCCTGCCCGAGCCAGGTTTTATTAAAGCTGAAACCAACACATTTTAGCCGTTCTTATGGAATCCTCATCTCATTTTCAGCATCAAATGCGGAACCAGTTAATGTTAAATATGAAATTAAGGTCACTTATGTTAAAACCTTGGTCGATGAACAACTGAGGATTTTTAAACTTGAAAGATTAAGTTCTGTTTATATTAATGATACCGAACCAGATACTATTGCTGATCAATTGGCTTACGAAACCGGTCAGGTTTTCTATCCTCTTGTCATTAAAGTTGGTTTAGATGGATCCTTCGAAGGCATTTACAATCACGATGAAATTAAAAGGAGGTGGCCTCAGGTAAAAAGTAAGGTGCAAGAGTATTTTGTAGGAGAAGAAAGTGAAAAATATTTAATGCGTACTGAACAGATGCTTCAGGATGCATTTACATTAGATATCTGTTTTCAGAATGATTGGTTTATCAATACCTTTTTTTCCTCCATTTACAAATCGTATGGTTCGGATCGAAAAATTAAACAGAGCAAAAATTTTTCTTTAGTGCAAGATGCCGTACCACATACTTTTGAAGTAGAAGAAACCTTAGAACAATATCTGAATCATTATGGCGCTATAGAAATCCACCATAATGGCGATTGTGAAATCATATCAAAAGATGAAAATATTAGTGAGGATGATCAATATATTCCCAGTATAAATGCAAAGTATAACGCTGATATCGTGCTCGAAAATGATACTAAGGCTATTGATTCCATTATTGCACAATGGAGTTGGAGCGATGGGATAGAGAATACAGTTGCGTTAAGCGCTTTCAATATGGATGCCGCTATTGTAACAGATGAAGAGACCAGCGCAAACATGGGACATAACCTTTCCTTTCTGGATAAGGTTAATCACAGTGAGCAAAATTTAATAAGCCGCTTTTTCAAGTCGATTTTCAGTAAACACAAAATAATTCAATAAGCATATGGAAAAACATCTGGTTGTTCATGGTGCAACATGTTTGTGCAATTTTGGTAGTACGCCGGATAAACTGGTGGTACTTACTCAAAAAAAAGAATATGCGAATGATAAAGACGGCTCTAAAAAACTAATCGCAAGCACTAAGGATATTGGATCAACTTTAGAGAAAAACTGTTTTGGCTCATGTGCTAAACAGAATAACAAGCCTTGCACGGCTGTCATTACAGAATGGACTGCCTTTTATAATAAAGTTACTTTGACCCATGGAGGTAAAATTCTGCTGGAAGATAGTAAAGGCACTTGTCCTATCGGCGGAAAGGATTGCATTAAAGTATTGAAACACGGGCAACAGGCTGATGTAAGCAAGCAGAATATGAAAAAGGCAGATCCAAGAGTTCAGGCTGTATTAAATCCTGCTGGAAATTCTTCTCATCTATTAACTGAAGATGGTATTTCAGAAACTATAAGTATTTAAAAATGAGTAGAGGTGTTAAAAAAATCAAATGTGTTGAGGGATTGGTTTATAGTAAAAAAAGCATTCCTGGCACCTTATGTGTAGTAAAGCCCGATCAATACGTTTATTTTGCTGTTTCAGAATGGCATGCTGATACTACTAAAGCAGAAAAAGCTAAAAGCGTTACATGGATTAGACAATCTGCCGATCGAAAAACAATAATCAAGCAAATGCGTGTGCCATCAAATCAAAAATACGGCTTAATGATTCCTAAAAAGCTGTGTGGTAATTTTTCTTATTATATAGAAGCCAGCCTTTCGGGAAAGAGAGATAAAGCAAATACTGGCTTACAAGTAAAAGGTTGGTGTGAGCCAAAAATTATAAGCTCTAAATGGAGCAAAAAATCTGGTGGGGCTAACATCAAAAATCAGGCTGGGCTAATAAAATACGGAGACGTAGTACATCTTAATTTACAAACAGAGGGGTTAAATAACTATAATCTCACTATTGAAATTTATAATCGCCTAGGCTTTGGTCAGGATGATAAAAAAATAGTAATTATTAATGGTGTTAAAGTGATTAATGGAGAGGTAGATCTACAGATTGGCAACACCTTTTCCTGGATGGCAAAAATTAAAAATATTAGTAATGACGAAGATTTCTATGTTAAAGTTAAAGATCCTACCAGTGGTAAATATTTGTCTGATGGATTAAATCAGGATTTACATGCCGTTTATTTAAAAATCAGAAATGAAATAGCAACAACTTCCATTGCACCCACGCTAAATAATAAGGTGGCAAAGGTGGGGCAGGCAGAAAGCAATGCAAAAAAATACGACCCCTGTAGATTCAGCAAAATAGAAATTACGGAAAGTATTAAGGAAATAGATGCAGCAAAACCTACAATTTTTTTAGTATTTGATGGTAAAAAACCTAAGGTTGATGGTATTGAGTACGAAACAGTTAGTCCTGGGGAAAACATCAAAAAAGAAGTTACTGTCAAAGTAGATGGATATGAAACAGATAAATGTCGAACAAAGGTACATAAATCTAAAAATGTAATTTTTAAAGCGGTTGAGCAGAAAGAAGATGCGAATGATAAATCAGTTACGCTAAGTATAACATCTGGATCAATTAAAAAAGGGATATATTCAGATTTGTCGAGATTTAACCTTTCTCCAATCCAATATATTTGGCCTATCGCAACCACACCAAACCAGTTTTACTATTACATCAATAGCTGCGCGTATTATCCTCAGCCAACTATTCCGACCATTGTTGTCAAAGCCTATCCTGATATTAAATGGGAACTTAAATTTGATTTCGGGTCGGATATGGCTATGGAAGAGCGTTATACCAATATGAAACCCGGTGCACAAACTAAAGCGCACCAAAAATCTGCTCAAAAATCTGGGTTCAACCGGTACAAACTCTCCAGCACAGGACAATCTGAAGTATTTTTTGGTTTAACGCTTAAAGCTGTTTGGAACAATAAGAATAATGAAGCCGAATTTGGAGAAAAATACGTTCAGACAATCAGAAACTTTTTGGGTGTATTCGTAAAACTTAAAGAGTGGGTTGATGAAGCATCGCATTTAAACAAGGCCAAAGGAGGAAACAAAACGCTTGCTCAGCGCGTAATTAGCGGTGCCAAAAGAATGCCATTAACATTGAAATTTCATTATCCCAATATGTCGGTTGCTGCATCATGGTGGTTGGAACACGATCGCGCAAATCCGGCAAAAGTTTTAACACAAGGAAGTTTAAAATTGGGTTTTACGCCTTTATTTAAAGCAGAAGGCATTTTGGATCTGCTTTTTTATGCAGAATTAATTCCTGTTGCAGGGCAGGTAATAAAGGTATTGGATATTGCAGCTAGTGTGTCAGGTGTTGAGGCAATATTCACTTTGGCAGCATCTGGGGAACTTAGTGTTACAGCAGAGTTTTTCGACTTCCAATTTAATAAAGCACAGCTGGATTTTAAAGGTAAGGTTGGATTAAAACTAGATTTAAGTATAAAGGCATCTGGTAAAATTTACATCATTGTTTTTGAAGCCGATTATAAACTAGAGGCATCTGGAAGTGCAGAAAGTTATTTTGAACCAAGGGCATCCATAGGAAAAGATGTAAATGGAGTGTTTATTGAACAACAAATAGATTTTACTGGTTTAAAAATCATTTTAATTATCAAGGGACAAATAAAAAAATCAAAAACAACCATAAAACGAACGTTTACTATTGTTGAGCGGAAAGACAAAATTACTTATGGAAAGACTTATATTGTGAAAAAATGAGATACACACTTTATTTAAGCATTATATTTATTTTAACTATCGCTTCATGTACACAAAAAAATGATAGCGAAAAAAAATTAAGATCAAAAGAGATGATAACTGATATTAAAACAACGATTAATAACTATAAATCTTATCCAAATTATTCCGTCCAATTAGACAAAGGTGGATGTAAGGTGGAATTAATTGGCAACGACATTCCATTAATTAATGCTTTGGAAGATGGCGGTTTCTCTTCGCTGATTCCTTTTAACGCAAATATTATTTCATCCGGAAAACAGAAATTGAAAATCAAAATTTATCCTTCGGGAGGTAAAAAAACTTTTGATGAATACACAAGGGCCAAAATAACGGTTTTGTTTTTCGCTAATGATAAAATTGCAAACAGCGAAAAAACTATTTTAAAAGATTTTGACATTCCTAAAGAGGCCATTGATAACAAACTTTCTTTTTTTGAGCATGAAATAGAATTTAATGCGACTGTACCTTTTGATTTTTCTGGTGAATTGGCCAATGCACAGCAGTTGGATAAAGTTGAAAATATAGAACAGAAAGTATTGGCCGCATACGGTAAAATAAGAGTCTGGCTTGAAAAAGGCGATACCGTAAGTGTTGCTGCCTTCAGAAGGGCAAGCGATGAAAAGCTGGCTAAAGTATTTTATTATAATACGGACCAAAGCATCAATGAGCTTTTTGATTATTCTTTTATTTTAGAAGACCATAAAAAGTTAGATCCGATGCCAAAATACAATGTTGTATTTTATGGAAATGGTAAATTGGTTCGTTTAGAAAGGGTTGACAATAAGGACGAAGTATTAACATTAACAGGTAAAACGAGTGACGGCTATGAAACCACCAGCGATTTGAGTGTATTATTATATCTTCCAAAAAACAGTGAGGAATTAATTCAGTATTAATCTGCAACTAAGCTAAAAAGATTAATCTAGATCTATTTATCGAACCCTTTTTGATGAAGAAAAAAATAGCGATAATATTCTTATTCAATCTGCTTCTTTCATTTCTGTACTTCAAACAGCTTTTTTTTCCTGGGAAGGAAATAAGGTATCTAGATCTGAACGGGATGATGCTTACACCCTTTGCTCTTTTTTATAATCTTTTAGGGATTATCATTTTACTTCTATTATTTAATGGTAAAACAAGAAAAAGTATAAAAAACTCAATCTCGGAAAAAATCAGTTTGTTCATTTTCATCATCATGTTGATCGGATTTTTAATATTTCCTTTAACCTTTCTAACACTAACAGATGGCCGAAAAGTAGCCTCTCCATTGCTATTTGCTTTTATTGAGCCTTTGAAAGGGATGCTGCTGTTCAATCAAGATCTCAAACAGATCTTTGTTAAGAATATATTTTTATTCATAATTAGTTTTGCCTTGTTCTTTATAGCTGATTTGCTTCCGCCTTTCCATGCCGTAAATCAAAATAGCTGGCCTATATATTTCTCTGGATTTTATTTTCTATGCCTGGCATTTTTAGATTTTCGGTTTCAGTATTAGTCTTTTCCAAAAACAGTTTAAAATCTTAGTGGTGAACAACGCTGATATAAAAGTGTTCATGTGCGTAGCCTTTACTAGTCGCAATAGGGCTGTTTCCACCAAAAAAACATGACGTTCACTACTTGCTTCCGGTTACTCTTCCGTACCAAATAAGAAAGAGCTACCAGATAAAAATGATGAAAAATCAAAATTGGCTAGATATGCGGTACTAGATGTTTGTTACGGTGTAAAAGATATTACAGATGGAGCCGAATTTTGGGGACGAAACCGATTTTCTTGCTTGGGATTAATTCTGAAAACAAACCCATACAATAAATTGGGGCAAAATAAATTTGATGAATATAAATTCGTTGAAATTCCAAAAGCCATATACGTGATTTCCTTGCTGCGAATGGTAGTTCAGCCAGATATAAAGATAAAGGTAATAATGAGGCCAATACGATCAGGGCACACATGAACACTTGAAAAAGAAAGTTTAAAAGCCTGTACTTGGTCCTCTCGCAAGCAAATAAAAGGCGCCGACGGAAAACTAAAATTTAAAGAAGTTGAAGTGGCTGATAGAATTAAATATGCCGTTCCATCAAAGGAGACGAATGAAGAATTTGGGTTTCCTTTTTACATTCATCTGCCTAAAGGCAAAAATTCTTTTGAAATTATCCGATAGATAATTTTTATTAACGCATAAATTAACTTCGTTTTTATCTTTTTGGATTGCGACATTCCAAATACTAACCTAGAGATGAAATTGATTGGTAAATGTATATGTGAATTAAGAATTATGAAACAATCACTTACTAATCAAGATATATATAGGCTTTACCTCCCTGAAATGGTAAATTTTACGAAGGGTCATGAGAAAGAGCAAATGACTTCGAAAAAGATCTATCAGGTCGATGCTTATAGCATGTAAATGGTGTAAATTTGATAGCGGTATTTATTAAAAGCATGGTCGTCAAAAGAATTTCAATTGTCTTATTTTGCTATTTCCTGCTTTTTAGGCTTTATGCTGTTTGCTCATTATTCTATTCCTTCATTAGCCAGGCCCCAAATAAAGCCCTGATAAGAAATACCAACGATGGTTATCAGCTGACTATTTTTCAGCTTGAATTTTATTTTTTCCTTATTGTTTTATATAGTTTCAGGCCTTCACGTTTTAAAAAAACGATTGCTCAAAGCTATAAGCAGCGTGGTACGGAAACGACCTCTAAAAAATCATTTTTCTGGATCGTTTATGTTGGTATGCTACTTGCCGTTTTTGGGATACCTTTATTAATATTACAAGATTCAATCGCTGGTGTATTTAAGATCATTACGGTAGCCAACCAGTATATTATTGAAAGCTTTGGTTTACTGATGATGGCTGTTATTTTTATTGGTTTAAATATAATGGGCTTTTACTACGATTTCATAAATGCTTTTGATCATGCCAGGACTCAGTTTTTCAGATCTTTGTTCGCATTTATAATAACCATCCCAATCTCAGCTTTTTTGTATTTTATTTCAGTTCTACTACAGAAAAAAGCCGATGCATTAATCATAATTTGTTTGGCCTTTAATCTTTCTTTTCTCTATCTAAGTATTATCGGCCCTTTAATTAAAATAATTTATAGGTCTAAAAGAAAAACTGCTAAATAATTACTTGGGAAAAACCAATCAGAGACATTTGGTGCATGGTTTGTGTATTAGATGTGTAAATCCAAATAAGAAGACCGCTTAACTAAATTTTAATACAGGAAATGACAGATAGGTTGATAAAATTGATTGCACTAGGAGTTTGTTTAAGTTTACCATCCTGTGCACAGGATAAAAAAGATACAGAAGCCGAAAATAAAATCGCGTTAAAAACAGATTATCAAAAGGAAGGTGTTTTGTTTAAATTAAAGCATGAGCATTTAGACTGTTCGTATGAGATATTGTTGAATGACATGCCGATAGTTACTTATTTTGGATTAGGCGAAAGATCTGGTTTAACGGTAGATCTCAATCAGTATATCTTGAAGCCGGGAAAACAGGAAGTAACCATAAGAATGTTCCCTGTAAAGAAAGAGGAAAATCATTTTGCTCCAAAGCTATCTAAAAGCGCTTTTGTTAAAATAGAAATCACAAAAAACAAAGAGCCCATGACGATGCTCGATCAGTTAAATGCTAGGGGCAAAGGGAAAGAATATAAATGGGAAACATTAACCTATCAAACACCCAGGTTAGATAAGCCTTTGCCATATATAGCGTACAAAACGTCGTTTGTAGTTGATGAGAAAGATGTTAACTGGAAAATTGTGGGCTGGAGCAAAAGTAAAAAGTTAAATAACGATCCAAACCTTCGTAAAGAAGTTGATGAATTTTATAACAATTACAAAAAGGTATTGGAAGAGGAGGATAGAAATAAATTTCTTTCATTAGTAAGAACTGCAATTGATGAAGAAGCAGCATCAAAACCCTGGGATAAAGAGATTGAAAATCAGCTTACCAAGAATATGATTGATTATGCTGCTGAAAAAAGAAATTTTATATACCCCTGTACAAAAGCAGAATTAAAATTTTTTGGAGATGGGAGAGTGGTAACTTTGGTATGTGCAGATACACTTACATTCGGATATGCTCCGCTGATTTCTAAAACTGCTAAAAATATGGTGCCAAAATCTCACACCTTTTATCTTCACAAACCAGCAGGTACCAATAAACTCGAAATTATCAGATGATAAAAGAAAGTTGTTTTTATTTTTTTATTAAAATAGGCCCTAACTTTTTATTTCCGGTATCGAACTTAAATAATAAGACTTTGGAAGCACTTTTAATATGATAATTTATATTGTAAAATATGTTTTATAAAATCTATTTAGAAAATAACGAGCTGATTATTCAAACATTCTTTTTAAAGGAAAAAATTGCTATTGATTCAATTGATGACATCATTATTTTCTATAATCGAAGTTTTAATAAGCATAAACTATTTACTTACTTTAATAAATCAGTACAATATGAACTAACCAGGAAATCCTGGTTTTATCAAATGTTATTTCAAATATTTTTAGTTTTTAATACAGAAAAGTTTAGAATTTACCGGGTTTATGAAAACGAAATCATTACCCTAATGTTCAGCTTATTAAAGCCGTACCTTCCCACGCTCATTGAAACCAAAGATCTGGATTTAGACAATAGTTTTATATGGATGACTGAGGATGAGGGTGGCCACTTTAAGCAAACGAAACTTGTTTATAGTAGGGAAGGCTTAGGTTTGAAAAGAGTAATGTTGAAGCATAAGATATTAATGCAGAAATAGTTAAGTAATATCTTTCAACAGCAATTTAATCACATTTTTTAACGCAGGATTCCGGTTAGATTCCTTCCAGATCATATACAGTTCCGTTCGCTGCGGAATATGGGTAAGTTCTACAAACTTTACATTTTCCTGGTAACCATATTGTAAGCCGGTGGGTACAATGGCAATGCCTAAGCCTTCCTCTACTAGTTTAAAAATCGTTAACGCATTAACGGATTTATGATAGGTTTTGGGTTTAAAACCATGATCCTCACAAATGCTCATCATTAAGTCGTAATAAAAAGGACTGTCATCACTCGAGAAAAAGATAAAGGGTTCGTCGCCCAGTTTTTTTACCGCTTCGTAACTGGCCTTTTTCATTGGGTGACTTTTAGGCAATACCAGCGAAAAGGTATCCTGATGGATCATATGTTTAGAAATGCCAGGATTAAACTGCTGCATTCTTACAAAACCGATGTCGAGCATATCTTTTTCCAGTAATTCGATCTGTAACTTATTGGGCATTTCATCCAGATTGGTGCTGATTTCCGGAAAATCTTTGTTCAGTTTAAAGATCACTTCAGGTACAATTTTTTGTGCTGCAGAACCCAAAAATCCAATGCGGAGTTCACCCTGTTTACCCTCATTAATATTACTGACCTGTTTTTTAATGTTTTCGATATGGCTGAAGATAAAGTCTACTTCATCTTTAAGATAAAAGCCTGCTTCTGTGAGTGCGACTTTTTTCTTGTTCCGGTCAAATAGCGGTGCATTAAAAATCTCCTCCATTTGCTTAATCTGCCGGCTTAGTCCAGGCTGCGAAATAAATAAGCGGTCTGCAGCCTTCCTAAACTTCAGTTCCTCCGCCAAAACCTGAAAATATTTCAAATGCCTAAGCTCTATCTGATAACTCATGGTTATTACGTGATGATGTAATTGGTATTTATAGGTATCAAATATAGCGCTTATTTTTGTTTAAAGCCTTCATCGTTATGAACCAACAATCGATTTTTAACTACGGAACCGACCATTTAACTGCTAAATTGGCTTTAGCCATCAGTAAGGGTGAAGTGAGAGGCATATTAAGCGAAAGCACAAAGGAGAGAGTGCTTAAAAGCAGCGAAGTGGTTGAGCGGATTGCGGGTTCCGGGCAGGCTGTTTATGGTATCAATACAGGTTTTGGTCCGCTTTGTACTTCCATGATCTCGGCTGTTGATACGCGAAAGCTACAGGAAAATATCCTGAAAAGCCACGCTGTGGGTGTTGGTGAACCGATAGATGATGAAATATCAAAGCTAATGCTGGTATTAAAATTACAAGCACTGGCTCAAGGCTATTCGGGCATTAAGATCGAAACGCTAGAACGAATGATCTGGTTTCTGGAAACCGGTGCAACACCTCTGGTTCCAAGGCAAGGCTCTGTTGGTGCTTCGGGCGATCTTGCTCCCCTTTCTCATCTCTTTTTACCTTTGATTGGTTTGGGTAAGGTTCACTATAAAGGAGAAATTATAGCTACAGCTGAACTTTTAAAAGAACACCAGATACAGCCTTTACAATTAGGACCCAAAGAAGGCCTGGCTTTAATTAATGGTACACAGTTTATTGCTGCGCATGCCGTTAAGGTAGTGCAACGTTTAGAGAATGTGCTGGCATCAGCAGATATTATTGCGGCAATGATGATTGAGGGCTTACAGGGATCACAAAAACCTTTTTATGCAGAGCTCCATGAGCTGAGGCCATATCCTGCAAATATTTCGGTGGCAGAACAGGTGCGCAAACTCCTGGAGGGTTCTGAAATTATGAAATCACATGCCGACTGTGCTAAAGTACAGGATCCGTATTCTTTAAGATGCATTCCGCAGGTACACGGCGCTTCCAGAACGGCCTGGTTACATTTAAAGGAAGCTTTAGAAATCGAACTGAATTCGGTAACCGATAACCCCGTGATATTTGATGATGATTTAACCATCAGCGGAGGTAATTTTCACGGTCAGCCACTGGCTTTGCCCCTTGATTATGCTTGTTTAGCAGCTGCTGAAATCGGAAATATCAGCGACCGGAGAATTTATCTCTCGCTTGAGGGAAATACCCCCGGTGTGCCGAAATTGCTGATGAAAGAGACCGGATTAAATTCGGGTTTTATGATTGTTCAATATACTTCCGCAGCCTTGGCCAGCGAGAATAAAGGTCTCTGTTTCCCGGCCAGTGCGGATAGCATCCCAACTTCTTTAGGTCAGGAGGATCACGTGAGTATGGGTTCGATCAGCGGACGTAAAGCGCTTCAGGTGATCGAGAACGTAGAGAAAATTTTGGGTATAGAATTATTTTGTGCTGCACAGGCCATTGACTACCACCATCCATTAAAGCCTGGTAAAATATTGGCTGCTGTACATGATTTCGTGCGTACCGAAATTGATCATTTTGAAGAAGACCAAATCATGTATGATAGGATGGAAAATGCCATCGAAATGGTGCAGAAGGGTAAAATTGTAGCCATTGCCAATCAAGCCGCATCTACATTGAATTAACAATTTAATTTTCAGATTATGGATTTTAAAGCACAGCTATTAGCTGGTATTCCCGCTACATTGCCCGCAAAAAAGAATCGGAATCCGGTAATGAACCATGCTCCTGTAAGGAGAACTGTCTTAAATACTGAAGAGAAAAAGCTAAGCATTAAAAATGCTTTACGTTATTTTCCAGAGGCATGGCATCTGGAACTGGCACAGGAGTTTTTGGGCGAGCTGGAAAGTTACGGGCACATTTATATGTATCGTTTTATGCCCGATTATGCCATTTACGCCAGGCCAATAAGCGAATATCCCTGCCGTACACTACATGCAGCCGCAATTATGCTTATGATCCAGAATAACTTAGATCCGGCAATAGCGCAGCATCCTGAAGAGTTGATTACTTATGGGGGGAATGGTAGCGTGTTCCAAAATTGGGCCCAATATCTTTTAACCATGCAGTACCTCGCTACCATGACCGATCAGCAAACGCTTAATATCTACAGTGGACATCCGCAGGGGTTATTTCCCTCTAATGCCGCGGCGCCCCGCGTTGTGGTGACGAATGGCATGATGATTCCTAATTATTCCTCGCCGGAAGATTTTGAAAAGTTTAATGCCTTGGGGGTTACACAATATGGTCAAATGACTGCAGGTTCATATATGTATATCGGTCCTCAGGGTATTGTACATGGTACGGCCATTACCCTAATGAATGCTTTCCGTAAACAGGGGTTTTTTGGAAGAGAGGTGGCAGGTAAAATTTATTTAACGGCCGGTTTGGGCGGCATGAGCGGAGCCCAGACCAAAGCTGGGAATATTGTTGGTTGTATCACGGTGTGTGCCGAAGTAAACCCAAAGGCCGCAATTAAAAGGCATCAACAAGGCTGGGTAGATGAGCTTTTTGAACATTTGGATGAACTGGTGAAAAGGGTTCTACTGGCCCAAAACGAAAAACAAGTGGTTTCATTGGCTTATATTGGTAATGTAGTGGATGTTTGGGAACGCTTTGAGCAGGAAAATATTGAAGTTGCAATCGGTTCTGACCAAACTTCGCTGCATAATCCATATGCCGGGGGTTATTATCCGGTAGGTTTAAACTTTACCAAGGCTAATGAAATGATGGCTGAAACGCCGGATCAATTTAGAGTTTATGTACAGGAATCGTTGAAAAGACAGGCAAAAAGCATTAACAACCATACAGCTAAAGGAACTTATTTTTTTGACTATGGAAATGCCTTTTTGTTGGAGTGCAGTAGGGCAGGTGCCGATGTAATGGCTCCAAATGGTATAGATTTCAGGTATCCGTCCTATGTAGAAGATATTTTAGGCCCCCTTTGTTTCGATTATGGTTTTGGCCCGTTTAGATGGGTTTGTACTTCAGGAAATGAAAAGGATCTGGATTTAACTGACCGTATGGCTCAAGAAGTAATGGAAGAGCTAAAGCGAAATGCTCCGGAAGAAATACAACAACAATTGCAGGATAATATTAACTGGATTACTGCCGCCAAAGCAAACAGGTTAGTAGTCGGTTCAAAAGCCCGAATTTTATATGCCGATGCTGAAGGCAGGGCAAAAATTGCGTTGAGATTTAATGAGGCCATTAAAACAGGTAAATTATCGGCGCCCGTAATTTTGGGAAGAGATCATCACGATGTAAGCGGAACGGATTCGCCTTTTCGCGAAACCAGCAATATTTACGACGGAAGCAGGTTTACGGCCGATATGGCCATTCATAACGTGATTGGCGACAGCTTTAGGGGTGCCACCTGGGTTTCGATCCATAATGGCGGCGGTGTAGGCTGGGGCGAGGTAATAAACGGTGGTTTTGGGTTGGTATTGGATGGAACTGAACAGGCTGCCGAAAAATTGCAGAACGTGCTCTTTTACGATGTAAACAATGGAATTGCCAGAAGGAGCTGGGCACGTAATAAAGAGGCCAGGTTTGCCATAGAACGCGAAATGGCACGTACAGCAGATTTAAAGATTACGCTGCCAAATCTGGTTGATGAAGAGATTTTAAACGCGTTAGAAATCTGTTAAATTTTTGTCGGCAAGAAATACACCATGTCATTCTGAACGCAGTGAAGAATCCTTTATGCTTGAAGAAAGATTCTTCGTTTCACTCAGAATGACAAACTAAAACCATTTTTTAGAAAAAACTTAACTCACTCCGTGAAAAACTCAATGTACTTTGTGGTAAAAAAGTTGTAAAAATTAACTCAATGGCAAAGTAAAATGGAAAACCGAACCCTTACCTTCTTCACTTTCAGCCCATATTCTGCCACCATGCCTCTCTACAATTTCTGCACTGAGGTAAAGCCCAATACCAAAACCCGAAATGGTGTGATTGCCCTGTACCCGGTAATAACGTTCAAAAAGTTTTTCAATGTCTTCAGGTCTTATCCCGATGCCTTCATCTTTAATCTGAACTTCAACCTCTGTGTCACTTAAATTACAGCTTATTTCGATAGATGTTCCATTGTCGGAATATTTTATCCCGTTACTGATCAGGTTGGAAATTACGTTGCCGATTTTATCCCTATCTGCATAAATGTCGACCCCACAGGTAGGGTGTAAGATAATCTGATGAGAAGATTGTGAAATATAAGTTTCCTCAATGGTTTCTTTCAGCAGGTCATCTAAATTGAAGTTTGTTTTTTCGATCAGTAGTTTGCTGGATTCCAAGCGCGATACATTCAAGAAGCCGTTGATCATGGTTGTCATTTTTCTGATCTGGCTATTTGTTTTTTCCAAAGCCACTATCGCATAATTGTCTTCATCTTTTTTAGCCTTGCGTTGCAAAACCTGTACAAAGCCGTTAATGGCTGTTAATGGTGTTTTTAGTTCATGACTAACCATTCCGATGAAATCATTCTTTCGGAGTTCATCCAATTTTTGCTCCGTGATATCGATAAAGAGTCCAGAATATTCTGTTATATGGCCATGCTGATCTACAAATACCCTTCCTGTTGTCCTAATCCATTTTTCTTCGCCTGTAGTTAAATTGGTTATCGGATATTCATTGTCGCTTGAAGAATGAGTGTTTAATGCATTTGAAAAAGACTTTTTCAATTCATTATGATAGTCGGCATGGACTGCGCTCATAATGTCGCTCGTTTTAGCAGGCTCGTCAAGTGGTAGGCCGAGCAGGCTTTTCACAAATCCCGATACCGTAATTTCGAGTGTTTTAGGATCGATGCTCCAGGTACCCATTTTTCCGGTATCAATGGCTTGAAGCAACCGTTCCTCGCTATCGGCTAACTTTTGGGTATATTGAATCAGGTCTTCATGTGTTTGTGCGAGCTCTTCATTGGTTGCTGCCAATTCCTCATTTGCCGCTGCCATTTCGATGTTGATATCCTGCAGCTCTTCCTGATGGAGTTTTCGTTCGGTAATATCCGGACTTACCGTAGCAATCGCCGTTATTTGACCTGTTTCCTGATCTTTTATGGCAAAACCACTCCATTCAATCCAAAAAGGATTTCCTGTTATTTCGTTCCAGAAGCGGATTTCCTGTTTAAAATCAATGCCTTGTAAAACTCCCGATAAAAGCTCTTCAGCTGTGGGTCTGTCAGCAGGGAAAATAACCTCCAGCATATTTCGGTTGGTAATGTTTGCCCAACCTAACTTTCTTAATCCTGCAGGATTTAAGTATTGGATAGACATATCCAAGCCGATCAAAGCGATAAATTCTGAACTGGCTTCGATGAGTTTATTCAAATTTAAGCGCTCCAGTTCAATTAATTTTCTTTCTGTAATATCAATACACGAACTGATATAACCTGCAAAAGATCCATCGGCGTGGAAACGTGGTGGACCACTGGTAAGCAGCCATCGGTAATCGCCTTTTTGAGTCAGGACCCTAAACTCTCCGGTAAACGGCTTTTTATCGCGAAGGGCTGAAAGGTAAATATCCAGATACCGGTCCCGATCTTCGGGATGGATCAGGTCAGCCCAGCCGAAAGCGAGCAGGGCATCCATTGATCTGCCCGTTAAGTTTGTCCACGGTTTATTAAAATAAATCGCATTTCCAAACTCGTCGCCAACAGTAATGAAAATGTCAGTTCCCTCTGCCATGGTTTTGAAGCGTTTTTCACTTTCAGACAGCTGGTTAAACCTTTCTGCAACCCTTAATTCCAGTTCGTTATTTAAAACATGTAATGTTTCCTGTGTTTCCTGTAATTCTTCGTTTGTGGCCACCAGTTCTTCATTGGTAGCTGCAAGTTCTTCTACTGTGGCCGCTAGTTCCTCATTCAGTACCTGTTCCCGCTGTAAAGCCTCATCTTTCTGCTGCTCCCTTTCTATAGCCTCACGCCTTAATACGCGCTCGCTTACATCAACCGCCGTATGTAAAATACAGATGGTTTTGCCTTCATCGTTTTTGATTGCCCGGTATTCAAAATCAAAATAAAAGGTCTTTAGCTCCCCGTCAATAATCAGGTCTGCTGCTGTATCCTTTCCTGAAATAACAAGGCCTTCCAGCCAAACCTTCCTGAACATCTCAATAAAAGGCTGTCCTTTTAATTCAGGCAGGGCATCTTCAAGCGATTTTCCGATTACATTTCTGTCTTTGCCCCAAATTCTGAGCATCGCGTCATTTGCAGTCTGTATAATGGCCGTTTCTCCTATATGAACTGCGGTTGCGGTATGTGTATAATTAAAAACTTCTATTAATTGATCATTACTTAAAAAAGGACTGGACTGGCTCATTCTGGATTTTTACGGCGTGATCTAAAATAATTATTTACTTAAGTTTCAAAATAAACAAAACCTAAGCAGGATTTTCCAATGTAGATTATATACTAACCATAACCTCTTTAAAAAGGTTTTTGATTAAATGAATTTCTGATGCATATTGGGTGTTTTTTCTACAACCAAAGTACAAAGTGTTGGTGAGTTTGGATGTACCTTCCCAGATTACCTTTATTTTTTCATCCTCAACTTCTTTTTTGCAAAGAAAGTCGGGGATAATGGCCAGGCCTTTCCCCGCTGACAGGCAGCGGACGATCGAATTAAGGTTAGGTACAATGTAGTTTGGACGGAAATCGGCGTGCTTGCCAAAGTTAAGTTGCCAAAAACGTAACAGGTGTTCCATGTCTCCAGCAGTACCATACCATTTTTGCTGTTTTAACCAGGTCTCCATTCCTGAGAGATTTTTCTTTTTAACCAACGCATCAAAAGCCTGTACATCGGTTTCTGTTCCACCTACTAAAACAATGGTTTCTGAAGAAAAGGCTTCATGTTCTACATTTGGCGAATTGCCTTTTTGTGGGGTGATAATAAGGTCTAAAATACCTTTATCCAACTGGTCTAACATTTCTGGATATTCTCCAAAACGGATAATAACATTAAACGGAAGCGTAGAAATATATTGCTCAAGCGTAATCTGAAAAGTTTCGAAACACATGCCCACGCTGATGGTTGGAGTATGTTTCTCCGTGCTTTTCTGGAAATGTTTTTCTGCATCTTCCAGTTTGGTTAAAGGTTCTACAATAAAATTGTATAGTACTTTTCCCTTTTCCGTGGGAATCATTTTCCTGCCCGTTCGCTCGAACAGTTTATAGCCCACGTAGCTTTCTAAAGAGCTTAAATGTAAACTTACCCCAGGCTGAGAAATAAACAGATTCTCTGCTGCACCGGTTAAGGTTCCTGTTTTATAAACTGCCTTAAAACTTCTGTACCACTCTAAATTAACCAAAACTAAAACTATTATAATTATGATACAAAGGTATAAATTAACTTATTTTAATGATACTTTATATTGCAATAATTTTGTGCCAGTAAATAGCAAAGACAAAATGACAAAAATATTCATCATCAACGGCGGACAAAAATTTGGTCATTCCGGTGGCAGATTTAACGAAACAGTAGCCAATGCTACTGTAGATTTCTTCTCTTTACAAAAGGGATTTGAAATCAAAACAACTAATATCAATCATGAGTATAATCCGAAAGAAGAAGTAGCTAAGTATATTTGGGCAGACATTGTAATTTATCACACTCCGATCTGGTGGTTCCAGTTGCCGCATGGATTTAAAAAGTACATTGATGTGGTATTTACTGAAGGGCACAAAAATGGGATTTATATTAGCGACGGGCGGAAAGCTGATCATCCAACCCGGAATTATGGTACTGGTGGCATGTTGCATGGTCGGAAATACATGGTTACATCATCATGGAATGCGCCCAAAGAAGCATTTACCTTGCCCGGAGAATTTTTTAAGGAAACCAGTGTGGATGATGGTGTCTTGTTCGGTTTCCACAGGATGAATGCCTTTACCGGGATGGAACAAATACCAGGAATTCATTTTCATGATGTAGAAAAGAATGCAGATATTAGGACTGCACTTAAATTGTATCAGGAACATTTAAATCAGATTTTTTAAATACAGTAATATATGAGCATTTATTTAACAGCGATAGTTAAAAGCAAAAAAGAAACCGTGGATGAACTAAGAGCCATGCTGCTGAATATGGTTGCAAATTCGCGTACCGAGGAAGCTTGCATTCAGTACGACCTGCATGAGGCAGGAGATACTAATACGTTTATTTTTCAGGAGGAATGGAAAGACCAGGCAGGTTTGGATCTGCATAATAAGCAGCCTTACCTCTTAGGTTTTGTCGCGCAAGCCAGTCGGTTAACCGATGAGATTGTGATCTATAAAACAGAAAAGTTAGCCTGATTATCCTTTAATATATTTAGTAGTTAAGGAAGAGCCTACGGAAGCAATTACAACAAAAGCAACAGCAAAACACTCTTTTAAGCTGAGGTATTCCTGTAAAAATACAAGTGCTGCTAAAGAGGCCATAGCAGGTTCAAGACTCATTAAAATACTAAAAGTACGAGGCGGAAGCTGCTTAAATGCTTTCATTTCTAAGGTGAAGGGTATGGCGCTTGAAAGTAGTGCAAGTGCCGCTCCCAATCCCATTAATTTAGGATTTAGCGTGCTCAAACCCCCGCTGTAAATGCCGAAAGGCAAAATGACCAGGGTAGCAAATAACATCCCGATAGCAACGGCATCGCCTCCTTTCATCATTTTGGAAATTCTACCACCTAAAATGATATAACCTGCCCAGAAAACACCGGCCAAAAGTGCCAGAAGTACGCCGGTTAAATTGAGTCCGGTACCCGTCCATGGGGTAATTAATATGATGCCAGTGGCAGCAAGTACCACCCAAAGAAAATCAATAGGTTTTTTTGAACCGAAAATGGCAACCCCAAGCGGACCAACAAATTCTAAAGTTACTCCCAAACCGATCGGGATTCGTGCTATGGCCATGTAAAAAACCATATTCATTACCCCTAAACAAACGCCGTACAGGATCACGTATTTCCATTGTTTGGCATTTAATTGATAGAGGTTTGGCCTAAAGGCAAGCAGTAAGATTAACGCTGATAAACCAATGCGTAAAGATGCGGTTGCAGCAGCTCCAATTTGCGGAAAAAGGCCTTTTGCAATTGCCGCCCCACATTGTACACTGATGATAGACAGTAAAACAGCAGGTACCGGCGGAATATTGATTTTGCTTTTCATCCAGGGATGTGTAAATGAGGCGCAAAATTAGGGAATTATAAACTGCCGGAGGTCTAAAATGAAAAAAGGAGAATCAGATTACGCTGCTTCTCCTTCGATTATAAGCTGAATTTTATCAACAGAACAGTTCCTGTTCATCCCGGTTTTCAGTAGGAATCTTCTTTAAAAAATCGTCAAATGCCGGCCCCTCATTATCCGAATATGTTCCGTAAGCATCCAATACATAACCAATATTTTTTTCTCTATCCTCTATCAGATATAATACTGAATTGTCGGCAGGGTCAGAATCTCCTTCAAAACGATAAGTTTTAACAATTGTCAAATCTTCGGGTTTATAAATTTTTCCGAGTGATTTACTTTGCATCTTACCGTGATCAGACATTTTTAATTCGTTATCTTTTCCTTTCAGCCTCAATTTTTCCAAAATTTGACTTAAAGTGTTCATTTCATTTGGCTGTTCCATAGTTGTACTATTTTATAGTGATTAAACAAGTGGCACGCAAAATGGTTTTGCCATCATTCTTTTTAAACCAAACTAAATGATTGCCTGTCTGTTCTTCATTAAACTAAAATCTAATCATATGAAAAAATACTTTTTAAGCTTAGCAATTGCTGGTATTGCGATTGTAAGTGCCTGCACCAAAACCGATAAAGAAATTGCCCGGGCCACTTTAACTGAAACAGCAGACAATACGAAAACCATCGGAACAGCAAAGTTTTATGAATTGAGCGATGGGAAAATTAAGATGGATATTGAAATGAATTTTGCGGCACGCGCCGACAGCAATGTGGCGGTACACTTTCACGAACATGGCGATTGCGGCAACATGGGCGAAAATACCCACGGCCACTGGAACCCAACTAAAGAGGCCCACGGCAAATGGGGATCGGCAGCGTACCACAGTGGCGATATTGGCAACATCAAGTTAGATGGTAAAGGCCATGCCACACTTTCGGTTACTACGGATAGATGGAGTGTTAAAGATGGCGATATTAAAAATATTATTGGCAGGGGAATTATCGTGCATGGGGGTACGGATGATTATACCACGCAACCAACGGGTAACTCAGGACCACGGGTGGGCTGTGGGGTTATCGAAGCAGTGCAATAATTTGCGTTAAAAAATCGGTCATTACTGACCTTTCTCAAGCGGTTAAATTTTTAGCCGCTTTTTTATGCAATTTGGCGAGCCTTGTCATCATTATTAAAAAACCTAAATCATATGGCAACGCTAAACGAATCTCAAAGCGGCAAGGCTGCAAAAGGAAGAACCAAAAAAGTAACAGCGAGGGTAGATCTTACTGCAATGGTAGATCTCATGTTTTTATTGACCACATTTTTTATGCTCACCACAACGCTGAGCCAGTTAAACGCTGCCGATATTGCTAAGCCAGATAAGAAGGATATTAATATCAAAGCAAATTTTCCCGAATCGCGCACCATGACTATTGTATTGGGTAAAAATAATAGGGCCATTTCTTACATGGGTACTATTGAAAAGGCCAATATGAAAGTAATGCCTGTTGCAGATCTACAAAAAGAAATTATGGCGAATAAGCTACTGGTTGCAGCTTCCCATCAGAACAATCCATCGAAGCATATGATCGTGATCATCAAGCCAGGCAAAACTGCCAGATTCCAAAATTTTGTTGATGCAGTTGATGAGATGAAAATCGCAGATATTAAATCATACAGCATAGATGATGAGCATTTCGAAGATAAAGAGTTATTGTTTATGAAAAATAATGGACTTTAATGTTTTAGCGTAGTGTTGGATATTTGTGGTGTTGGATGTTGGCATCCGACCCAAAATCGGCATAGTAAAGAGAAAAAGTTAAATATTGTTTGTTGTTTTTATGGAAAGCAGTTGCAGTAGCTTTTTTTAATGTCCGTCCTGCTTTTTGCTTGTAGTCCCGATTAGAAAAAAATCGGGAGCTACCGCTTCAATCAGGTTTGGATAAGTCAGGTTTTTGCAAGTATTATTTGTGGTATTGGATGTTGGCATCCGACACAAACACCTGCTTAACTTAGCAGGACTTTCGGAAACGATAGATGCGGAACCCTGCTTTTCAAAAAAACATAGTGGTTTTTCTGCTGTTTGATGGACCACCAAACAGGAAAACAAAAAAGGCGTTTTGCAATGTCGCAAAAACGCCTTTTTATATCATTTTATTAGAAGGATTAAATACCGAAAGCAGCTTTAACCTGATCTACGTAATCTAATTTCTCCCAGGTAAACAACTCAACTGATACGGTTTTTTCTTCGCCGTTTGGCGTTCTGAAAGTTTTGGTCACTGTTTCTGGTGTACGGCCCATGTGTCCGTAAGCAGCAGTTTCGCTATAAATTGGGTTTCTTAATTTTAAACGTTGCTCAATAAAGTAAGGGCGCATATCAAAAATCGATTCTACAATTTTAGCAATCTCCCCATCTGTTTTACCTACTTTACCTGTTCCATAAGTATTGATGTAGATACCCATTGGTTTAGCCACACCGATTGCGTATGATACCTGAACCAAAATTTCATCAGCAATGCCGGCAGCCACTAAATTTTTAGCGATGTGACGGGTAGCATAAGCCGCACTTCTATCTACTTTACTTGGATCTTTACCAGAGAAAGCACCACCACCGTGCGCACCTTTACCCCCGTAAGTATCAACAATAATTTTTCTACCGGTTAAACCCGTATCGCCATGCGGACCGCCGATTACAAATTTACCGGTTGGGTTAATATGGTACTCAATCTGATCATTAAATAAATGCGCATACTGCGGATTGTTTTTGATGATGCGAGGGATTAAAATATTAACCAGGTCAGTTTTGATTTTGGCCAACATGCCTGCTTCTTCATCAAAATCATCATGTTGTGTAGAAATTACAATCGCATCAATGCGAACAGGTTTGTTATTATCGTCGTATTCTAAAGTCACCTGACTTTTTGCATCCGGGCGTAAATAAGTGATTTCATTATTTTCGCGACGTAAAACAGCAAGTTCCTGTAGTAATTTATGAGAAAGGTTTAATGCCAAAGGCATATAATCTTCAGTTTCATTTGTAGCATAACCAAACATCATACCCTGATCGCCCGCACCCTGTTCTTCTTTGCTGCTTCTATCTACACCCTGGTTAATATCTTGCGATTGCTCGTGTATGGCAGATAAAATACCGCAAGAGTTGGCCTCAAACATGTATTCGCTTTTGGTGTAACCAATTTTCTTGATTACATCGCGTGCAATCTGCTGTACATCTAAATATGTTTTAGATTTCACCTCACCCGCCAAAATAACCTGACCCGTAGTAACCAAAGTTTCGCAAGCTACTTTTGATTCTGGGTCGAAAGCCAAAAAGTTGTCAATTAATGCATCCGAAATTTGATCGGCGATTTTATCTGGGTGACCTTCAGAAACAGATTCTGATGTAAATAAATATGACATTTATTAAATAATTAATGATAAATAAACAAATTTATGATTGCCAAACCCCTTGGAAACAGGTATTGAAATGATTGAAAGGAGGCATTAGCAATTTTTTTAAGTGGTTGCAATCCGGTCCCGCGGTATCGGGATAGCAAATCAATCCACTTTTTACTGCGGCAAAATTAGCATATTTTCTTTATTTCAAAAATTATAGATTATTTTGTGCACTCAATCTTACACTTTGCACACAAAGATCAATATTCTCTTTATCATAAACCCCATCTCCGGTGGGAGGGGGAAACGGCGTATCCCCGATTTTATAGATAAATATTTAAATAAGGAAAAGTTTAGTCCAAATTTCGTTTTTAGTGAATATGTGGGGCATGCCAGCGAATTGGCAGATGAAGCGGCTACCAAAAACTTTGATGTAATTGTTGCTGCGGGTGGCGATGGTACCATAAATGAAGTGGCTACAAAAGTATTAAAGCACCAGAAAATTTTAGGAATTTTGCCGCTGGGATCAGGTAATGGCCTTGCCCGCTTTCTGAATATTTCCAAAAACTTAAGGTATGCACTTTCCATCATCAATGATTTTAAGATCGATAAAATTGATACGGCCGAGTTTAATAAAAAATGTTTTTTCAACCTGGCCGGAATGGGATTTGATGCTCACCTGAGTGCTGTTTTTTCGAAGGATAAAAAACGCGGGTTATCAGGCTATGTAAAATTGGGCTTTAAGGAGGTTTTTAATTATAAGCCGCAACTTTATCAGCTGGATATTGATGGTAAAACTTATAGCCGGAAAGCCTTTGCTATTAGTATTGCCAATTCATCTCAATATGGAAATGATGTGTACATCGCACCAAATGCATCGGTAAAAGATGGATTACTGGATGTTTGCATTATTAAACCTTTCCCCATAATAAAATTACCATTATTGGGTTATGTAATGTTAAATGGTAAAGCCGAAACATCTGATATGATCGAGATTATTAAAGGGAAAAACATTAAAATCATAAGAGAAATGTCCGGTGCGGTGCATGTTGATGGGGAGCCTTTACAGATGGGTGTTGAGATTGAAGCTATTATTAATCCACTCTCGTTAAAGGTAATTGTTCCTTGAGTGTAGCGCTAAGCGTAAAGCGGTTGGCGGAGATGATCGATTGATCAACCATTAACCAATGAACCAGGTTAGCGTTGAGCGTTTGGAGTTTGGCGTCAATTACCGATTTAAACAATTAACCCAAATGAACCAATGGCCAGTGAACTAATCGACACTCATCCATCTTACATCTCTCATATTACATTTATAACCATGAAATCGAAGAAAAATAGTTTAAGCGACCTTGGTGGAATTATGTATTCTACCAATCCGGAGTTCGAATACGAAGAAGAAGTTGATAATACCGTTACTTTGCCAAACAATCAGCAGGATTTAAGGGTGATGCTGGATAAAAAGAATCGTGGAGGTAAGGCCGTAACGTTAATTACTGGTTTTCGAGGGCGTTCAGAAGATTTAGAAGTGTTGGGCAAAATGCTGAAGACCAAATGTGGTGTAGGTGGTTCTGTTAAAGATGGTGAAATCATGATCCAGGGTGATGTGCGCGATAAAGTGATGGGTATTCTGCAAAAGGATGGTTATAAGGTGAAAAAGGCTGGGGGATAACAGTTGTCATCCTGAGTGAAACGAAGGATCTTTCCAATTGTGTAATTTCTCATATTAGTTTTCGGCTCCGCTCAGACTGACAGATGTTGATTGGTTTATCCTCATTAACCACACTCCCCATATAAATCCTGCTCCAAACCTATTCTTTACTAATTCAGCTCAATCAGATCCTGTTTTAATATTTCCTAATCAGATTTTTTGCAAGATGTTTATGGAAAATTAAACGCATGAAAAAAATAATTCTGTCCTTTTTTCTGCTCCTGCTAGCTTTTCTGTCAAATGCTCAGAAAAGTAAATATTTGGTTGATGAGTATGGTAATCCAATGCATTATTCAGTTGCGGCAAAATTTTCCAAGTGCAATGTATTTCTTGTAGTAGATAGTGGCACGAAGAGAGTTACACCCTTTGAATATTTGAATTCTGCTTTAAACAATATTGTTTTATTAAATGGGGCAACATCAATTGAGCTTGAAAGTAGGATACAAAAGGATAGTCTAAGTTTTTATAGATATTCAATTATAGAAAATGACTCTATAATACTTAAAAAAGATGCTATTCCGATAAAAGTGAAATATAAGTGGGGGCAGGGCAGTATATTACCCAATTATGTTGCTGTTGATTTAGGTGTATTTAATATTGTAAACAAGAAAATTGAAATCCAAATTTTCAATATTGTTGAAGAAAAAAGAGTCAGTTCAGTAATCATATACAATAAACCCCTTGTAGCACCAAGATCACTATCCTTTGAATTATTACGTGGAAATTCTTCCGAAATAATTAAAGCCAACAGGCATTTAATTATTGATGAAAACCTAAAAGGCATGAGGATTTCCATGAAAAACACAGATTTGAATACTCTATATGCTGTAGATGTTGATCATATTGACGCTCACTCGTCTGCTTTGATCGAGCCTAAATGGAAATTGATTGAAGGTACTGATATGATAATTGGAGATGTCGATGTTTCAAACTTTATTAAACCCGGCAAATATGTGGTTTCGGTATATCCAAAAACCAAAACGTTTGGTTATTGGAAAAATAAGGCATTGACTCGAAGTCTTCGATTCATAGTAGAAAAACCAAAAGAAAGTTTTTTTACGTCAAAGGACTTTTTAAAAGGAGGAATTATAGGTGGTTTTTGCGGTCTCATATTGGTTTTGATCCTTAATAATCGCAAAAGAAGAACGGCTAAGATGCTTGCGCAGAAATCTCAGGAAAAAGAAATTGCCAAACTTCAGTTAGAATCCGTTCGCTCACAGTTAAACCCCCATTTTTTGTTCAATGCGTTAGCGGGCATACAGAACCTAATGAACAAAAATGAAATCGACAATGCCAATCGTTACCTCACTAAATTTGCCCGCCTTACCAGGAATGTTTTAGATCATAAAGACCTCATCAGTTTAACAGCAGAAAAAACGTTATTAGATGATTATCTGCAGATGGAGCAGTTGCGCTTTGGCTTTCAGTATAATATTAGTGCTTCACCAGATCTCGATGTGGAGAATATTGAAATTCCGGCCATGCTTTTACAGCCTTTTGTGGAAAATGCGGTTAAATACGGCGTGGCCGAAAAAGGAAGTAATGGTCAGATTGAAATTAATTTCATCAAAGTTGACGCTGACCTAATACTAAGTATAACCGATAACGGAACTGGTTTCGATACTGCAAAAAATTACGACGGTTTGGGCTTGGCACTAAGCAAAAACCGGATATCTTTACTGAATTCAATTTATAAAGAAACACCATTTATGCTCGATATCCAGTCAGGTGGCAACGGTACTACCGTTAAAATTACACTTACCCAATGGTTATAAAATGCGGACAATTTTAGTAGACGACGAAGCTGCCAATCTGGAAAATTTAAAGATTTTACTGGCTAAATATTGCCCAGAGATCAAAGTAGTGGCTTGTTCTACCACGATAGAAGAGGCTTTTGCACAGGTTAAACTGCATCATCCCGATTTGCTTTTCCTGGATATCCAGATGGGTAAAACAACAGGTTTTGACTTGTTGAAGCAGCTTACAGAGAAAACTTTTGAGGTGGTTTTTGTAACTGCTTATGATCATTATGGCATCCAGGCCGTAAAGTTTGCGGCTTTAGATTATCTGCTCAAGCCGGTTGATCCCGAAGAGCTGAAAGCTGCAGTTGAGAAGGCCAAAATCAGGATCAAAAACAAAATCGATGGCGACCAGCTCAATTTTTTGCTGAGCCAGATTAAAAAAAGTGAGGCAACTATTCCTAAAATAGCGCTGCCGCAACAACATGAAATCCGATACGTCTCTGTTGATGATATTGTGCGCTGCGTAGCCGATAATACGTATACGTTTTTCTTTTTAAGCAACGGTGATAAAATCCTGATCTCGAAACCGTTGAAAGAATATGCAGATCTGCTTAAACCGCAAGGCTTTGTGCGGGCGCACCAAAGTCATCTGGTTAATCCCAAATTTGTAAAAAGCTGGTTAAAAGAAGATGGTGGAACGCTATTGATGATCAATGGCGATAAAATCCCGGTTTCTAAACCGAACAGGGAAATGGTGAAAGAGGTATTGGGGAAATGACATTTCAAACCTCACAGGTTTCAAAAACCTGCGAGGTTTAATAAACAATACTAAAAGCCTCCTGATTAATTCTCATCAAAACCTGTCCGATGCTCAAGATTGGTTTTTAAATGTATCGTGTCCAGTTACTTTCGCTAACTATTTAAATCAATCAACATGAAACAGTTATTATTTTTATTCTTTTTTGTTATTTCGTTTGGCTTACAAGTTGCTTATGCAGCAACCATTGGGATACCAGAAATTATTCTGATCCTAATCATTGGACTTTTAGCTATTGCTGTAATGGTCGGCTTTGTTTTATTATGTATACATTTGATTAAAAAGGCGAAAGCTACCAGAAATGAAAAATAAAATATTTTTTGGATTTGTTTTTATACTCACTTATGGTATTCATATTGTCTTTGGTGCTACATTGGGGGTACCCGAATTGATATTACTGTTGGTGGTAGGTCTACTTTTTTTTGGCTTTTTTGGCGGCATTTTTATGTTGATTTATTTTTTGGTCAGAAAGAGCCGTACAAGCTCACCTGTTGCACCAAATACGGTGGCCATTAATTTTGCTCCTTCATCAGCATATCAAAACCCGCTGGTAGATGAAAAAACTGATAAGAAAGAATATATTAAATTAAATGGCAGAATTGCTTTGCCCCAACAGAACGAAATCAGGTACACTAACCCTGATGAAATTATAAGGTGCGAGGCGGATAACAATTATACCAACTTCTTTTTTAGCGGAGGAGAGCAGCTTTTGATTTCAAAATCATTGAAAGAATATGCAGATCTGCTTAAACCGCAAGGCTTTGTGCGGGCGCACCAAAGTCATCTGGTGAATCCCAAATTTGTAAAAAGCTGGTTAAAAGAGGACGGAGGAACGCTATTGATGACCAATGGCGATAAAATCCCGGTTTCTAAACCGAACAGGGAAATGGTGAAAGAAGTATTGGGGAAATGACATTTCAAACCTCACAGGTTTCAAAAACCTGCAAGGTTTAGACATTACCTTACATTTTTGTACTTTTGCGGCTATGTCAGTTATTAAACCCTCATTAGCAAAAGGTACCCGTGATTTTACCCCGGTTGAAATGGTTAAACGCAACTTTATTTACGATACCATTAAAACGGTTTTCAGGAAATATGGTTATGCCGAAATCCAGACACCAAGTTTCGAAAACCTGTCTACCCTGACCGGAAAGTACGGCGATGAAGGCGATAAACTGATTTTTAAAATATTAAATAGCGGAGAATATCTTAAAGATCCGAAGAAAAAATCCTTTGATTTTGCTGAAGAAGATAATAGTAACAAGCTGATTCCTTTAATCTCTGAAAAAGCATTACGTTACGATTTAACTGTACCTTTTGCCCGTTATGTGGTGATGCACCAGCACGAAATTACTTTGCCTTTTAAGCGTTTCCAGGTACAGCCGGTATGGCGTGCCGATCGTCCGCAGAAAGGCAGGTACCGTGAATTTTACCAGTGTGATGTGGATGTAGTGGGTTCGGAAAGTTTATTGAACGAAGCCGAGTTTATTCTGATCTACAACGAAGCCTTAAGCAAATTGGGCTTAAAAGATTTCACCATCAAAATTAATAACCGTAAAATTTTATCGGGTATTGCCGAAATTATCGGTAAGCCGGATTTGATTATTGATATGACGGTGGCCATTGATAAACTGGATAAAATCGGCCTAGATGGTGTAAGTAAGGAATTGTTAGAACGGGGTTTTACAGAACAGGATTTAGAAAAACTCCGTCCGGTAATTTTGTTAGAAGGTTTTAATGAGGAGAAACTGGCCAGTCTGAAAGAAGTTTTAGCTGAATCTGAAACCGGTTTAAAAGGTATTGCAGAAATAGAACAGGTTTTTGATTATGTGGAGAGCCTTATTGCCTATGGTTTACCTTTAACTGCGAAATTAGAATTAGACATTACTTTAGCCCGTGGATTAAATTATTATACGGGTTGTATTTTCGAAGTTAAAACCAACGAAGTGGCCATGGGCAGCATTGGCGGCGGTGGCAGATATGATGATTTAACCGGTATGTTTGGCTTAAAAGGCTTAACAGGCGTAGGTGTTTCTTTTGGCGCAGACCGCATTTATGATGTACTGGAAGAACTGAACCTTTTTCCTGCTTCAGCAGAAGTGGGAACGAAAGTTTTGATCAGTAATTTCGATGAAACAGCGGAAAAATATGCCCTGCCGATTGTTCAGCAGCTAAGGAATGCAGGGATTTCTGCAGAATTATATCCGAGTTCTGCGAAACTGAAAAAACAAATGGCTTATGCTGATGCCAAGAACATTCCATATGTGATTCTAATTGGTGGAGATGAAATGGCCAGCGGAGAATTGACACTAAAAGATATGCAAAGCGGCGAACAGAAAAAACTGACTGTTTTGGGGATACTGGAGTTGTTGAAATAATACTCGTTTTTTACTGAAGAGAAAATCCGTCATTGCGAGAAGGCTTTTTCAGCCGACGAAGCAATCTTTATGGTAGAATCACTTAGCATAAAAGATTGCTTCGTCGTTCCTCCTCGCAATGACGAGTGCTGGATTATCGGCCAACCCGCAATAAAACCGGAAAATGCACATCCTTTTCTGCGTCATCACCCCAGGCTTCTTTTAGTTCGGTAAACATGTATTCTAATGGATTGCGTTCGTTAGCTTTTTTATAATGTTGTAATGCAGACCAGGTATTCAGGTATCCGATTAACTGTTTAAAATTCCAGGTAGTTTTGATCTGGAAATGTGGCGCAATAATTTCTTCAAAAGGAAATGGAATGGTTTTATAACCTTCTTCAATATAACGGCGTTCATTATCCCAGTATTTTCCCAAAATATCTTCATATAGCTTATGGACTGCTACATCTACTTTTTTATCAATAACCATTAAACCGTAACCTATTACCGCGAAAAGGCCATCTGGTTTTAGTGTTCTTTTTACTTCCCCATAAAACGCTTCGAAATTAAACCAATGGATGGCCTGCGCCACCGTAATTAAATCGAAACTATTATCCTCTACCGAGATTTGTTCTGCTGGTTCTACTTTATAAGTGATGTTGGGCAGCTGTAAAGCATTTTTTAACTGATTTTCGCTAATGTCTGTGGCATAAACCGCATCAAAGTGCTGTGCCAATACCCGTGCAACCTGGCCATTTCCTGTAGCACAATCCCATGCTGTTTCCTTATTTTTTACCAGGGCAAACAAATAATCATATAACGCTTGTGGATAAGTGGGCCGGTAAATGGCATAATCGGCAGATTGAGTTGAAAAATTATCTTTCATTGTTATAATGATTGAGTGTTGAACGATGAAGGAGTGAATGGGTAAGGGCGGATATGACTTCGCGCTTTCTTATAAAATTATTATATTTTTGATAAACAAGTGTTATTAATTTAAGTTTCATATTCGGCAATTACTCATTCAAATTCTCTAAAGCAATCTATTGCTCATTTATTAAATAAGTCTTCACCATGGAAAAAGCAGTACGAAAAGACGAAATTAAGGATGTAGAATACCGGTTAAAATCTATATTTGGTGGTTCGGTCGGGAACCTGGTTGAATGGTACGACTGGTACACCTACTCTGCTTTTGCATTATATTTTTCTCCTGCCTTTTTCCCGAACAGCAATCCCACGGCACAATTGTTAAACACGGCTGGAATTTTCGCGGTAGGGTTTTTAATGCGCCCTATTGGTGGCTGGTTATTTGGAAGTATTGCCGATAAACTGGGCAGAAAACGTTCCATGACACTTTCTGTGCTGATTATGGCTATAGGGTCTTTAATTATCGGTTTAACTCCTGGCTACAAAAGGATCGGCATCGCTGCTCCGTTATTGCTCGTTTTTGCCAGATTGATTCAGGGTTTGAGTACCGGCGGCGAATATGGAACGTCCGCTACCTATCTGAGCGAAATGGCCACCAAAAAACACCGTGGATTTTATTCAAGCTTTCAATATGTAACACTTATCGGCGGACAATTACTGGCTTTAGGCATCCAGCTGATCCTCCAGAACTGGCTGCTTAGTCCTGAAGAACTACATGCATGGGGTTGGCGGATTCCCTTTTTTATAGGTGCTGTCCTCTCGTTTTTTGCACTGTATCTGCGTAGGCATATTGATGAAACGGCTGCTTTTAAAAGTAAGAATACCGAAGGCAAAAAAGGCGGAATGGCTATGCTGTTAAAGTATCCGAAAGAGGTTTTTACCGTAGTGGGCCTAACATTGGGCGGAACCATCGCTTTTTATACCTTTAGTACCTATATGCAAAAGTTTCTCGTGAACACGGTTCACCTAAGTAAAGAAACTTCTACAACTTTATCCTTCGTTTCATTGTTGGTTTTTGCCATTATGCAGCCTTTATTCGGCTTGTTGTCTGATAAAATAGGGAGAAAGCCGCTCTTAATCGGGTTTGGGATATTGGGTACCTTATTTACCTATCCTATTTTAACGGGCTTAGCCGGCGAGACCAACAAGACGATTATCTTTTTATTGATGATTGGTGCACTAATTATCGTCAGTGGGTATACGAGTATCAATGCGGTAGTGAAAGCTGAATTATTCCGCTGAAATCAGGGCTTTGGGTGTGGGTTTACCTTATGCTTTAACCGTTGCTGTTTTCGGTGGAACGGCAGAATATTTTGCACTTTGGTTTAAAAATATTGGTCACGAAAATTATTTCTACTGGTATGTAACCGGATGTATTTTAATCTCCCTGATTTTATACGCTACGATGAAAGATACCAAGCATCACTCCAGGATAGAGGATTAGACTTTAGTTCTTTTTTATATGCGATCGTCACCGGACCCAAATGGTCCTCATTTGTAGCGGATTATTGAGATTTGCATTTATAATGCAGCTAAATAAAACGTGGCGATACAATCGCCGCACTCCATCGTCCGCGTTACAAACGCGGAAGAAACACTTTTACTGATAAGCATCTTCGTTAATCTATGCCTCTGTAGCAAACTTATGACGCTCCTGTTTGGTTGGTAAATTATCAGCAAACAACATATTCAATTTTTATATATTTACCATTATGCAAAACCTACCTCCTTTAGCCGAACGTATGCGCCCTCAAAACCTAAATGAATATGTTGGCCAGCAGCATTTGGTAGGAGAGGGTGCCGTATTGCGCAAAGCGATTGAAAGTGGCCAGCTGCCATCCATGATTTTCTGGGGGCCGCCCGGAGTTGGTAAAACCACATTGGCCTATATTATTTCGCAAGCTTTAGACCGGCCTTTTTTTAATTTGAGTGCCATAAACAGCGGTGTGAAAGATATCCGTGAGGTGATTGACCGTGCCGCGCAGTTAAAAGATAGCTTTTTGGGTTTGCCTATTTTGTTTATTGATGAGATTCACCGTTTCAGTAAGTCGCAGCAAGATAGTTTGTTGGGAGCTGTAGAGCGGGGCCTGGTTACTTTGATCGGCGCCACGACAGAAAATCCATCTTTCGAAGTTATTTCCGCTTTACTTTCCCGTTGTCAGGTTTACATTTTAAAATCACTTACTGAAGAGGAATTGGTGGGCTTATTGCAAACAGCCATTAAAAAAGACACTGTTCTTATAGAGAAGAAAATTTCGATTAAAGAACATGAGGCTTTAATCCGTTTATCAGGTGGTGATGCAAGGAAATTATTAAACGTACTCGAAATTGCCATCAATGGTATAGGCGGCGATAAAATTGTGCTCACCAATGAGAATGTTCTGGCTCATGCTCAACAGAACCTGGCACTTTATGATAAAGCCGGAGAACAGCATTACGATATCATTTCGGCATTCATTAAATCAATCCGTGGCAGCGATCCGAATGCGGCAGTTTATTGGTTGGCCAGGATGATAGAAGGTGGAGAAGATCCATTGTTCATCGCCCGCAGGTTGTTGATTTTATCTTCAGAAGATATCGGAAATGCCAATCCAAATGCACTGTTATTGGCGAATAATTGTTTCACGGCTGTCAATGTAATCGGCTATCCGGAGGCACGGATTATTTTATCGCAATGTGTAACCTATCTGGCCAGTTCGCCAAAAAGTAATGCCGCTTACGAAGCCATTAATAAGGCACAAGCTTTGGTTAAGCAAACGGGTAATCTGCCTGTGCCGTTACACATCCGCAATGCACCTACCAAACTGATGAAAAATATCGGCTATGGTAAAGATTACCAATATTCGCATGGATATGAAGGTAATTTTTCGCCACAGGAATACTTTCCTGAAGAATTAAGCGGCACAAAACTCTACGATCCGGGTAAAAACCCCGCAGAAGATAAACTGCGCGAAAAGCTTAGGCAAAACTGGAGAGACAAATACAAATATTAGTGTAACATTTTGTACCTAATGTATACTAATAGATAAACTGACTAAAATCAAACACCTAAACTAAATATGCTGAGTACTTTTTTAAGCCATCAAAGAAAATCTTTCTGGCGTTCGCGGAACCGGGGCAGCAGTATTGCCGGCCAGATTGTTTTGGGTTTCTTTATGCTGTACTTTTTTACGCTGGCACTAGGAGCCGGACTAGGTATGTCTCATTTATTGACCTACTTTTTTCCAAATCAGGATGTAGTTAAGAGTTTCAACGGTATCATACTTTATTATTTCGCATTCGATTTTATCATGCGTCTGCAGTTTCAGGAGCTCCCGACCTTAAGCATCATCCCTTATTTGCATTTAAGGATTTCCAGAAGCCAGATCATTAGGTTTTTAAATGTAAAAGCATTGTTTTCGGCATTTAACCTTTGGCCGTTTTTTATTTTTCTGCCCTTCTGTTTTATTAAAATAGCCCCCACACTAGGTGCCGTTACCACCATTATGTATATGGTTTCTATATTTTCAATGATGGTTTTTAACAATTACCTGGTGTTATACATTAAGCGAAAGTCCATTACCAATACACTTTATACCTTTATCGGATTGGTGATCATTGCAGCATTTGCCGCTTTGGAATATTATAAGGTTATTTCAATTATGGCCGGCTCCGATTTTGTGTTCCGTGCCATTGCTGCCCATCCTTATTATGCGTTCGCATTTACCTTTGCGGCGATAGCTATATTTTATTTCAACTCCGGTTTCCTGCGTAAAAACCTTTACGTGGAAGAGTTAAGCAGTAAACAAGAGAAAAAGGGCAGTACCGATTATGCTTTCCTTAACCGCTTTGGAAAAGTTGGCGAGCTGGCAGCTTTGGAGTTAAAATTAATTCTCCGTCATAAACGTCCACGCTCTGCAGTGATTATGGGCTTCTTTTTTCTTTTTTATGGGTTTATTTTTTATAAGGAAAAAGCAATCAATAGCGATGCTTTTGGCCAGATGATGTTTGGCGCCATATTTATGACGGGTATTTCGATCATTATTTATGGCCAGTTTATGTTTGCCTGGCAAAGTGCCCACTTTGATGGGATATTGGCCAATAAAATCAATTTTAGAGATTACATAAAGGCCAAATTTTTGCTTTTCACTATTGGTTGTACCATTATTACGGTGTTGGCAAGTTTTTATGGGTTTTTGAGCCCAAAATTATTGCTGCTGCATTTGGCTGCCTATTTTTATAACATCGGGTTTGGAACAGTGGTGGTGCTTTATCTGGCTACCTTAAATTATAAAAGATTAGATATTACCAAAGCCGCAAGTTTTAACTACCAGGGAACCGGTGCTACGCAATGGCTTTTAATGTTCCCTTACGCACTTACACCCATTATCATGTACGTGCCATTTGGCATATTAAATAAACCTTACTGGGGATTAGCCGTGGTGGGTGTATTTGGTTTAGCCATGCTTTTGTTAAGAGGCTTTTGGGTAAATTACATTGCAAAACGACTTGAAAAACAACGATATAAAATAGCCGAAGGCTTTAGAGAATAATTATGATTTTAGAAGTTAAGAAATTACAAAAAGTTTATGGCGATAAAACCGTTGTAAACATCGAAGATCTGCAGATTGCGGCCGGCGAAACCGTTGGTTTAGTAGGGAATAACGGTGCAGGTAAAACTACTTTCTTTAGGATGCTTTTAGATCTCATCCGCCCAACTTCAGGGGAGGTTTTATCCAAAGGCGAAAATGTAATGCAAAACGATAACTGGAAAAATTATACCGCATCTTTTTTGGATGAAGGTTTCCTGATCGATTATTTAACACCTGAAGAGTATTTTGTTTTTATCGGAAGTTTACACAATTTAAGTGTTGCCGATGTTTCTGCATACCTTAACCAATATGGTGAGTTTTTCAACGGTGAAATACTAAACAGTGGGAAATACATCCGCGATTTCAGTAAAGGAAACCAGGTAAAAGTAGGTATTGCTGCTGCCTTGATGCAAAAGCCCGAAATATTGATTTTGGATGAACCTTTTGCCAACCTTGATCCAACCACCCAGATCCGTTTGAAGAACTTGTTAAAGGCACAGGCAGGCAACATGACCACCTTTATCTCTAGCCACGATTTAAATCACGTGACGGATGTTTGTAACCGCATTGTATTGGTAGAAAAAGGGCAGGTAATTAAAGATTTTAAAACAGACGAAAACACGTTAAAAGAACTGGAAAGTTATTTCTCCGCTTAGTTTTGTACTAAGATTGATACAATTTATGCCAAGGGTCCTGATTTATCAGGACTCTTTTTTTATGAAAAGAATTGCGGTTTATCAGGGGTAGTGGTAAAAATGTATTGAAAACCGAGCGTTATATAATTTTGGCATTGTGTTTGAATATATTGGTGGAAATTATAAATCTAGCATATCATGAGTATTTCAAAAGTAAGAATAGCCACATTAAGTATAGGATTAGCCGTAGGATCGATGGCATTCCAAAGTTGTGATAGTTTAACTAAAACACAAAAAGGTGCTGGTATTGGCGCAGCGGCCGGCGGTGTAGTTGGCGCATTAATCGGTAAAAAAGCAGGTAATACAGCCGTTGGTGCTTTAATCGGTGGGGCAATAGGTGGTACAGCCGGAGCTTTTATTGGCCGTAGAATGGACAGACAGGCTGCTGAAATTCAAAAAGCTATTCCTAATGCAGAAGTGATCCGTGAGGGTGAAGGTATCATCGTAAAATTTGATAGTGGTATTTTATTCGATTTTGATAAAACTGCTTTAAAAGACGCAGCGAAAACCAATATTCAGAGTTTAGCTTCTTCGTTAAACCAATACCCTGATACAGATATCAAAATTATTGGCCATACCGATAGCCGTGGTACCGAACAATATAACATGGGGCTTTCAGAAAGAAGAGCGGCTGCAGTTAAAGCTTATGCCGTTTCTCAAGGTGTTCCATCTTCACGATTAGTTACCATTGGTAAAGGTTTTTCTGAGCCAATTGCAGATAACAGCACTGATGCAGGCCGTGCAGCTAACCGTCGTGTAGAAATTGTAATTGTTGCAAACGATGCCTTAAAATCTACCGCACAAAAACAAGGTTAATATCACAAATTCCCTCTACCTATGAGGTCAATATATATTCACCCCAGTGTACCAACACTGGGGTTTTTTGTGGTGTCTGATGTTTTTTTTGTGGTGTCTGATGTTACCATCTGACACTGGATAATACTTTTCTTTGGTTTTTGGAAAGCAGGTTCCTGTGTTTATAGGTTGCGGTAATCCCGCCATCCGCTTTACCTTCCCTACGGTCGGTGCCCGCTACTGTCAGGTTTAGTTAATATTGGGTTTTTGCTTCGATGCTACCCCCCCTGCAATCCTAAATAGTTGTACCAACAAAATGTTTTTAAACGGGATTAAAGCGGCATCCTCCGATCTGATTTTTCATCAGCATCGGAGATATAGCGAAAAGCCCGACTGACATTAAAAAATGTAGATGGCCTTGCTTTCCAAGTTTTAAATAAACTTGTTCCGGATGGTAAATCCAGTACCAAGACGCATGCTGCGCAGTCTGATGTTAGCTTTTGGTTGAGTAAAACAGTGTCAGATAGAAATATCTGACAGCACGGAGAAATAAATATAGATTTGTGTCGGATGGGAACATCCAACACCACTATAAATTAATCTGCAGGATAAATATCCTCAAAATAACTTACAATCAAGGATTTCATCAACATCTCCTGCTCCAACATGGTGTAGGGCGGAATGGCTTTAATTAATTTCCAGTGTGGCCAGCCATCCTGGTCTAAGCCCTCGAGTTCATAAAATCCCATTTCGCTTAATAAACGACAGGTGGCAATATGCATCAGTTCTTCTTTCTGGCGCTTACTGTATTTTTTCGGGCCTTTGCCCAGTTCCTGAACGCCGATTAGAAAAAGCATCACCTTTAAATCAGGAAAATCTGAATCAAATTCGGTTGAAATCCTTTCCTGTAAAACTTTCCACTTGGCATTAATCTCCGATGGCTTCATAAGCGCAAAGATAGTGCAAAAACGTGTAAGCCTTAAGTAAAACGTTTAGGCTTTTTAACACGGGAGCTTGAATGGTAACGGTATTTTTGGTTACATTTATAACCTATGGATACAAATAGCAACAAAACAATTAATGCGGGTTTATTAGCTTATGGCATGTCGGGTAAAGTGTTTCATGCCCCTTTTTTGCAGGCACACAGCGGCTTTAACTTAAGGGCGGTAGTAGAACGCAGCCATAAAAACGCAGTGAATGATTATCCGGCTATTACAAGCTACAATAGTGTTGAGGAACTATTAAATGATGACGAAATAGAACTGGTGGTAGTTAATACCCCAAACAATCTTCATTACGAACATGCAAAAGCAGCTTTAATTAAACACAAACATATTTTGGTGGAGAAGCCTTTCACTGCAACAACCGCACAGGCACAAGAGCTATTCGAACTGGCTGATAGCGTAGGCAAACAGATCTTCTTTTACCAGAACCGTCGCTGGGACAGCGATTTTACATCCGTACGTAAGGTGATAGAAAGTGGTAAACTGGGTAAGCTGGTCGAAATGCATTTACGTTACGATCGTTACCGCAACGTAATCGGACCAAAGAAATTTAAAGAGAACCCCGTTGAGGCCAGCGGACTCCTATATGATTTAGGTCCTCATCTTTTAGATCAGGTAATCAGCCTGTTTGGCAAGCCTTTAGATTACCATAAAATTTTAGGTAAAAACAGGGAAGGTACTTTGGTAGATGATTACTTTTCAATTCAACTGACTTACCCTGATAGCCTGCATGTTTTTGTTACTTCGAGCATGTTGGTGGTAAACCCACAGCCAGGATTTGTTTTACATGGCGTAAACGGCAGCTTTATTAAACAAAGAACCGATATTCAGGAAGAACAGTTGCTGGCAGGCATGAAATTAACTGATCCGGGTTATGGTATTGAGCCTGCAGATAAAGATGGTTTATTAACGACCATTGATACTGATGGAAAGAAAACCGAGGAGAACATTCCATCGGAGGTAGGGAGTTATCTACCACTTTTCGAAGCCATTTACCAGGGGATAATCAATAATAAACCCTACCCGGTAACAAGAGCGGACGTTTTAACGCAAATTGAAATTATAGAAAGTCCGGTAACAGCATAATCCTGATCATGAATTCTCTCCCTTTTATATACCTGATTCCAATTTTTCTGATTGCCCTGTATTTAATCCTGAAGAAAAAGAAGATAGCGGTAACGCCTCTAACCGACGTAGACAAGAAAATACTGGATGATTATGTGGGTTATTACCATAATCTTGACTCGACAGATAAACTTAGGTTTGAAGAAAAGGTAGCTACGTTTTTCAGTACGGTTAAAATCGAACCGGTTGGTTTAGAAATGACCACATTAGATGAATTGCTGATTGCTTCTAGTGCAGTAATCCCTATTTTTGGTTTTGACGATTGGCAATACAAAAACCTAACCAGCGTTTTGTTGTATCCGGATACTTTTAATAAGGATTTTCAGTTTGATAGTGGCGAAAGAAATATCATGGGCATGGTGGGCACAGGTTATATGAACGGACAGATGATTTTATCGCGTTCGGCATTGCGCCATGGTTTTTCTAAAAGTGCAGGCAAAGAAAATACTGCCATACACGAATTTGTGCATCTTTTGGATAAATCTGATGGGGCAACAGATGGTGTTCCTGAAAATTTACTGGCACATGAGTACACTTTACCGTGGATTAAAATGATGCACGAGGAAATGGAAAAAATTGAAGATAATAAGTCGGATATTAATCCTTACGCCATCACCAACCAGGCAGAATTTTTTGCGGTGGTATCGGAATATTTCTTCGAAAAACCCGAGCAGCTAAAAGATAAACACCCTGAATTGTATTTTCAGTTAAGTCGCATTTTTGCCCAGCAACCTGCCGGATAGTTTGATCAATAAAAAAGATGAAAATAATATTCACTTTACTCTTCAGTTTAACTTCGCTCGTTGTATGCGCGCAAAAAACCTATGTGCTTAAGCAGAATTATCCGACAGGTAACAGGTATGATTTTTCGTTTGTTTCAGATCAGATTATCAATCAAAAAATTACCGGGAAAAGCATTAATTCCACACAAACCATCGGCACAGATTACATTTTTGATATTACTGAGGGACATAATGGCGATAAAGATCTAAAGGTAACCTACAACAAGCTGTATATGAAGTCGAATGCGATGGGAAATGCCATGACATTAAGCTCCGATGATCAGGATAGCACAAAAAAGAATCCTTTTAGCGGTTTGAAAGGGGCGTCATTTTATATGACGATCAGCCCAAGCGGTACGATTAAAACTGTTGCTGGCATCGATCAGATGTTGGATAATATGGCAATAAGGATGACTAACGATACCAGCCAGGTTAAGCAGATTAAAAATGCACTGAGTAAACAATTTAGCAATGAAATTGTGAAGCAAACAATGGAATCGTCATTTAAAATTTATCCGGATAAGCCCGTTAAAATAGGCGACAGCTGGACTGTTGATACCAAAATGCAAATGAGTATGCCTATTGAAACCATTACGCAATATACTTTAAAAGAAGTAAAGGATGGCATTGCTATATTGAGCGTAAAAGGCACATTGGTTTCAAAAGGAAATTTTGAAGCAATGGGGAACAAAATGGAAACAGATTTACAGGGAACCAATTCTGGAGAAACATCTATTGATATAAAAACCGGTATTGTGCTGAACAGTCACCTACGTGTAGAGTTATATGGGAAAATGAAATCGATGGGGCAGGATATCGATTTTGAAATGCAAGGCATTAATAAAATTACCGGGAAAGAGATTAATTAAATTATTCAGACCTTACAGGTTTTAAAAACCTATAAGGTCTTTAGAACTAAAGGCTACCCGTTAAAGCCACCAAAAACTCCGTAGGAATCTCGATATGCGGGATATGCCCACAAGCATCAAACTCAATAATTTTAGCGCCGATAATTTTGGCTGCGGTTTGCTTCCCTAAAAACTTATATTGCCCGTGTAAAGCTTGCTGATCTGGTGTAAGTAAGCTTTTTCCCACAATGGTTTTGTCTTCCTTACCGATGAATAGAACAGTGGGCACTTTTAAAGTCTGAAATTCATATACCACAGGTTGCTCATAAATCATCGTGTAAGTCAATGCGGCAACTTTTGCCCAGCGTGGATAGTCTGAACTAATGGTAACTCCGCCGGCAATGCTGACCAAATATTCATATTCTGGTTTCCAGTAAGTAAAATAAGAACCCTGATAATATTTTCTAACACTTTCTGCTGTAGTTTTAAGCTCGGTTTGATATTGTTGTGCTGTAGTAATGTAGGGGATAAAAGTTTTATAATCCTCTAATCCGATCGGATTTTCAAGTAAAAGCTTTTCTGTTCTTTCAGGATACATTAGAGCGAAACGGGTAGCCAGCATACCGCCCATACTATGTCCTAAAACTACGGTTTTTTGGACGCCCAGCGTATCTAAAAGTCTTTTGTTCCAGGTAGCCATTTGATGGAAACTGTAATGGATAAATGCTTTTGATGATTTGCCGAAGCCAATCTGATCAGGAACAATTACCCGATAGCCGATATTAGTGAGGGCTTTGATGACGTTGGTCCAATAGTAGCCGCCAAAATTTTTTCCATGAAAAAGGATAGCTGTTTTTCCATTGGCATTTGAAGTGGGGGCAACATCCATATAAGCCATTTTAATATCCTGTCCTTCCGTATTGATCGGGAAATATTTAACCGGATAGGGATATTTTACATTATCCAATGTGATGGACAATGTATCTGTTTTTTGTGCTATGAGCTGGCCAAAAACGAATAAAAAGATAGCAAATAAAATGAAAAACTTCTTCACAGGTCTGGTTTTGATCTAAAAACTAAACTAATTGGCCCAAGTTAAACTTTTGCCAATTAGTTAGCTTAAAAATCATGCCTTTTTTACATGACCGATGAATAGATGTGTAAACTTTATGCGGTTCGAATTAATCTTTAAGCATCTGTTTCAAATATTTTACAGGCATCTGAACTTTGGTTTCATCAGAAAGGTTTCCGGAAATGTTATTTATTCTGACGTTTTCTATGGAAAGAGCTGTGTGATCTGATGTGTTGATTTTCAGATTATCGATTCCATATTTTCCGGGAGATCTTCCGTCTCCTGTTATTTCGATTTTTGATTCTCCTTTAGCATTAATTGCTAACCAATTGTAGTTGACTTCGCCAGTTCTAAATTCACTTTCATTTATATTTGATTCTATTTTATTAATAGAATTGCTGCCCGGTATAATATCATGAACATGGTCGGCATTAATTGTTAGTACTTTTAATCTGGCTGTAGATTCAAAACTTAAGTGGTCCATATCCTTTGCCTCTAGAATCAATGAATCTGCATTAATATCAACATAGAGGGCGGCCGCTTTTGCTATGCTGATTTTGGAAATGTTGTTGCCATAAATAAAAATTGTTGGCGAGTAGGGTAGCTTTTGATTGCCGTTTTTCATTGTAATTTGCAGGATGCCATTATTGTCTACCGCGAAACTGAAAAAATCTGCAATATCCGTTGGAATTTTAACTCCGGTTTTTTCATCTCTAATTATTTTAATGTTTAAATAAGCATCATTTGCATTAGGAATATTTATTGCTGAGAATGGACCTGTTTCTAAACTTTTAGCCTCTGGAGATTTTTTATCAAACCTTTCGTAATTTTCAGTATAGTCCTTTTGTGAACTATTTTGGTCCTGGTAATTTATTTTTACGTTTATGGCCACCACAATTATCGGGATAATAATCAGCAGCACTGCAAGTGCGATGAGTAGTTTATTACTTGTTTTCATGATTTTAAGCGTTAAAGTTTTCTTTTACAAACGTTTTGTATTGGTTTTCCAGTTCATCAAAACCGATGTTAAGCAGGTAAATATTCCTGAACACTACAGGTAACTCATCTGCTATAAATTGTTGCTTTCGATAGCTTTTAACGTGTTCAGATGCAGCTTCATCTACAAAAAAGCCTATTCCTCTTTTATTTTTGATGATGTTTTTATTTTGCAGTAACTCGTAGGTACGCATGACCGTATTGGGGTTTACTTCCATTTCTACAGCCAGTTCCCTTACCGAAGGAACTTTCTCGTCGGCTTTCCATTTTCCTAACAGAATGTGTTCACATACATATTCTGCAATCTGAAGGTATATCGCCTTGTTATCTCTAAATTCCATATCTATACCTTTTTAATTAAACTTCTTTTTCTTTAAGGCGGATGTAGGTAATTGCCCAAATGATGACCGTGATGATGCTTGTTGTTAGTAAAATTGCCAGCAAAATCTGATCCTTCCCATCATTTCTGAAATTATAGTGGTGGCGAACTTTATTCTCCATTAGCCATACCGAAAATTTAACAACTATATAAGATGCCAGGCCAACAAAAACCATAACAGATAAGGCTGTTTTAATGTAATGGAAACGGTTAAAATAAATGGATCCCAATAGGAAGATACTGGTAATCAGAAAAGGTAAAGCAAAAAAATACACCCAATATCTTGTAAATTCTTTACCACGAAATATCTCTTGGAGAATGGGTTCAACTTCCTTAATGCCTGGATGGTTAAAAGCATTGAGATGCCCGTTCAGGTATTTTACAAAGGCAAGGTCGGTCAGGTAAAAGATCAATAAATAACTAAATAAACTTATTAATGCCGTGTAAACTACCCCAGCCAGAAATTTTTCAAATACCGATGCAGGTGTCATCAGTTCCAAAATGGCTCTTGATTTTTGTCCGAGGATATTGAAATAGCTGCTGGCTACGATACTGATAAAAATAAATCCCAAAATCAGAAACAGCGGATAGCGGAAACGCATATCAAGGTTGCCATCGTAGTCAAAATTGTCATTTTTAAAGGGCGAGGGTATACTATAGGCGTAAAAGCCTACCACAATTCCCAATAATACCACAAGACTGATCAGGTAAATTTTTCCAAATTCCAGCCATTGTCTTTTAAGCAATAGGCCAAATCGATTGATATTAAAAGTGTTGTTCATGGCTTAGCTGAATAAAGGTTTAAATTTGATTTTTTCTGCAAGTATGGCATTGAAAAGAAGCTCCATATCTAATTTGCTTTCTTCCTGGTGGTAATTCGGCATTACGGCATTATAACCAGAAAGGGATGGCTCAGCATAAAAGATGCTGTCATCAACCTCTTTCACTTTTTTAAAGGTCAGTTTTTCCGTAATTTCCTGCACCGTGGCTTTGAGAGCGATATCGTTTTCATCCAGCATGATCACCGTGTCGATCAGGTTGTCCAAGTCTCTGACCTGGTGGGTAGATATGATGATGCAACGCTCATCCGTCATGGCTGATGCCATAATTTTCCTGAACTGCGCCTTTGATGGAATATCCAAACCATTGGTAGGCTCATCCATAATGACCAGTTTGGCCTGTGTAGCCAATCCAAAAGCAATAATTACTTTTTTCTTTTGGCCATAACTCATATTGATGAGTTTCTGTTCAACCGGAATATCAAATTCCTTGATCAAATCATTGAAATAACTATGATCGAAATTTTTGTAGAAAGGAGCATTGGCTTTTAGGTAGGTGCCAATTTTTACCGAAGGCAGGTAAAATTCTTCTGGTATAAAACAGATCTGTTCCAATAGTGCGGGCTGCCTTTTTGCCGGATCGTAACCCATCACATCCAGGGTGCCACCCTGTGCGTACACCAAACCTGCAAGATTTTTTAATAAAGTTGATTTGCCGGCACCATTTTTACCCAGCAAACCATAAATATGGCCATTGCTTAACCGCATGCTCATATTTTTAAATAATGGCTTATGCTTATTATAGCCAAAATTAAGATTGTTAATATTGATCATATCTACTGTATTAGTTAAATAATACACTAAAGTATAATCTAATTTTGTTATCTCCAAATTTTTGAAGAAAAAGTTTAGCGCTGATCGGATGGCGTTTTCATGCGGTGCGTCCTACGCTAAACGCCAAACGCTAGGCGCCTTTCTCTAGTGCTCCGCCATTGAAAGGTAAAATATCAGTCTAATCATTCCCGCATTAAAACATCCTTCATGCTCAGATTGTATGTTTGTAGTACATCAATGTTGTATGGATAAAAAATGGGCATATCTGCTTGGTCGATTAGCAATCGGTTTAAGTTTTTTCGGACATGGCTTGGTTCGTTTACCAAAACTTGCCGGTTTTAGCCATTGGATGGTAGGGCAATTCTCTAGATCATATTTGCCCGATGCACTCGTTGTTCCCTTCAGTTATATTTTGCCGTTTGCAGAATTGGTAGCAGGGCTGATGATTGTAATGGGTTTATTTACCAGGCAAGGGCTGTTATTGGCAGGAGCAGTTTCATTGATGTTGATTTTCGGAACCACCCTCATTGAAAACTGGGAAGCGCTGCCTTCGCAACTTATTCATGTGGCGTTTTTATCCGTACTACTCGTTTACTTACCGTATAATAGTTATGCGGTGGATCACATCATTAAAAAATAATATGGAATACAGAAAAATTGGAAATTCAGATTTAGAACTATCAGTAATCACATTTGGCGCATGGGCCGCTGGGGGCTGGATGTGGGGAAGCACAGACAGAAACGATGCAATTAATGCCATTAAAGCCAGTTATGATTTAGGGGTTACTTCAATTGATACCGCTCCCATTTATGGTCAGGGAGATAGTGAAGAAATTGTAGGTGATGCCATAAAAGGCATTTCACGCGATAAACTGCAAGTGGTAACTAAATTCGGGATGCGTTGGGATTTAACCAAAGGCGATTTTGGTTTTAAGAGTAAAAACAATGATGGCGCAGCCATTGATATTTATAAATATGCCGGAAAAGAAAGTGTAATTTATGAGTGCGAACAATCTTTAAAGCGTTTGGGTACCGATTATATAGATCTTTACCAGATCCACTGGCCAGATTCTACTACCCCGATCAGCGAAACTTTCGAAGCGGTGAGCAGGTTAATTGAGCAGGGTAAGGTTCGATACGCAGGGGTGTGCAATTATGACGTAGCGCAATTAAAAGAGGCAGATCAGACCCTGGAAATTATTTCCAACCAAATTCCATTTAGCATGGTAAACCGTGGTGTTGAAGAGGAAACGGTTCCATATTGCATCGAAAATAATAAATCTGTTTTGGCATACAGCCCAATGGAGCGCGGTTTATTAACCGGGAAAATGACCGCTGATTATAAGTTTGAAGAGGGCGATCACCGTCAGGGAAATAAATTTTTCTCACCCGAAAGTATCGAAAAAACGAATGCATTTCTGGCCAAAATAAAGCCGTTGGCCGATGAAAAAAATGCGACCTTATCTCAATTGGTTTTGCGTTGGACGATTGAACGCCCGGGTATTACCATCGCGTTAGTTGGTGCAAGAAATGAAAAACAGGCTGTACAAAACGCAAAAGCGGTAAACGTAAAATTAAACGCTGAAGAAATTCAGTTCATTAATACCGAATTAGAGAAAGCTGGTTTTTAACTTCAACCCCAAAGAAAAGAAGGAATACGCAAAGGACACAGAGGTTAATGCTTTTGATTTCTTCGCAAGAAAACTTTGAGTCCTTTGCGGTTAAACAAAACAAGATATGTCGAAATTATTTTCTCCTTTTACCATAAAGGATGTAACCTTAAAAAATAGAATTGTGATTTCGCCGATGTGCCAATATTCTGCTGTTGATGGCTTTGCCAACGATTGGCATTTGGTACATTTAGGGAGCCGAGCCGTTGGCGGTGCCGGATTGATTATTCAGGAAGCTTCTGCGGTTACTGCCGATGGAAGAATTACTTATGCCGATTTAGGCATTTGGAAAGATGAACATGTAGAAAAACTGAAGCAGATTGTCTCCTTTATTCATGATCATGGTGCTGTTGCAGGAATCCAATTGGCGCATGCCGGCAGAAAAGCCAGCTGTGAGGTACCGTGGGATGGTGGTGAGCAAATTGCTGCCGGTGAAAATAGCTGGAAACCGGTTGGGCCTTCGCCAATTCCGTTTAAATCCGGCCAGGTGGAGCCACACGAATTAAGCATTTCAGAAATTCAGGATATTGTTTTTGCTTTCAGGGCAGCTGCAAAACGTGCACTTGATGCGGGCTATAAAGTTGTAGAAATACATGCTGCACATGGTTATTTATTGCACCAGTTTTTCAGTCCGCTGAGCAATAAACGTACGGATGTTTACGGCGGAAGTTTCGAAAACCGCATCCGTTTGGTTATTGATGTGGTTGAAGCCGTACAATCGGTATGGCCAGATAAGCTGCCGTTATTCGTCCGAATTTCGGCAACGGATTGGACAGAGGGCGGCTGGAATGAAAATGATTCTTTGCAGTTGGCTGCGGTACTAAAAGATCGTGGCGTGGATTTAATTGATACATCATCTGGTGGAAATGTACCTGATGCCTTTATCCCAGCCGGACCAAATTATCAGGTTCCTTTTGCTGATAAAATCAGGAATGAGATCGGCATTTATACCGGTGCAGTTGGAGTGATTGTTGAAGCCCGCCAGGCAGAAGAGATTTTGGAACAGGGAAAAGCCGATTTGATATTTATTGCGCGTGAATCATTACGTGATCCTTATTTCCCAACACATGCTGCACAGGTTCTGGGAGATGACGTGGAATGGCCAAACCAGTATGTGAGGGCGAAAAGGGAAAAGTTTAAGAAGTAGTTTGAGGTGGCAATACTCTCCCTCAAGTTACCGTTATTTCGGGCGGAGTGACGATTCATCTTAAATGTAATAAATAAAAAGCGGAGTGATCTCATCGATCAACTCCGCTTTTTGTCTTTAGTGATGATTATCTACTTAGCCACTGTAAAAGGAATATACAATCCGAAAGTAATGTTTCTACCAGGGTTGTAAACACCTAAATTAAGGTTTTCGGAATCTAAACGGCCCGGTTTTAATCTGCTCAGTGCATCGTAATACTTATGATCTAACAAGTTATTTGCAGAAACTGAAAGTTTAACTGGTTGTTTGCCCAGGTTAAAAGTTGCTCCTATGCCTGCGTTTAATAAAGTATAACCGCTGGTTGGCGTTTCAAAAACTTCATCTACACGGGTTTGTTTAAATGCTGAGTTAATTCCTACAGAAAGGTATGCATCATTTGTACCTTTAAGTTTGGGTTCAAAACGCAATTCATTTCTCAATGTTCCGGCAGGTATGAAAGCCAGTGGCCTATCTAAGCTATTGTTGTGTGCATGAACATAGCCAAAAGTATTTTCAAAATGGATAAACGGAACAGGGTGGATGGTTAAGCTGGCTTCAGCTCCATAAAGATTGGCATTTACCTGGCCATAACGGTAAACCGGATAATTACTACCTTCAGCATCTATTCTTTCTCCATTTGTAGATGCATAAATAAAGTTGTGTACATAATTATTGTATACACTTGCGCTGGCACTTACAATTTTTCCTTCATATTCTAAAGCGGCATCTACCTGGTAACTGCGTTCCGGGCTTAAATTAGGATTGCCTATTTCATAACGGAATGTTCCTTCATGTACACCATTTGAAGCTAATTCAGCGGGATTTGGCGCACGGAAAGCAGAACCTGCATTGGCTTTAAAGTTTAATTCTTCATTAAATTGATGAGTAAAACCTAATGCACCACTCACGTTAGAAAATTTATTCTCAAAAGGTGCGAACTGTTCTTCATTATCTACAAATAATTGTTTTCCGTTATTCTTTCTGTAATCATAACGCGCACCAATACTAAAAGTGCTATTATCCCAATTTTTCTTGGCATAAGCAAAAACGCCAACACCATAAGTGTCATAATCCGGGATTAAAAACTCATCATTTGCCTTGTTTTCGCTGTGACCTGCATCAGCGCTTACGCCAAATACAGGTTGCCATCCGTTTGTTTCATGGATGTAGTATTTTAAATCAGCATTATAAGTTTTAAGATCGAAAAATAGTGATGGATCCGGGCCGTCTTCCAGTTCGCGGCGTTGGTTTTGTTGATAGCCAAAATCAGCCTTTAAGTTGCCGTTACCGATAATGAAATTGTTGTTTAAGGCGATTTTGAAGTGTCTGATGTCCTGGCGTGGATATTCTAAGCTACGGCTTTTATAGTCATCGTTAGTGAAAGCACTACCATCTTCTCTTACAAAATTCCCGTTGTCATCTAAATGAGGATCATAAAAACCGATGTTATTGTGAAAATTGGAAACATTTAAATGAGTATAACCCCAGCTTTTGTTTAAACCGATCATTCCGCTTAAATCTGTTTCGTTAAAACCCGAATTAGGGAAATAACCTGTAGGTGTTTTAAAAGAATAAGCATTTTTATAGGTTCCACGGGCTCTCCAAACAAAGCCGTTTTCGTTACCATTCAACATTAATGAGTTGGCGGTAAGTCCGTTGTTGGTAGCGTAGTTGGTGATGAATTCTCCTTTTATCTGTCCTTCAGGTGCCGTAGTTGGTTCTAACAGATTAATTACGCCTCCAAGCGCATCAGAACCGTACATTAGCGATGCGGCGCCACGTAAGATCTCCACTCGGTCTGATTTAAACTGGTCAATTTCAATACCGTGCTCATCGCCCCATTGCTGGCCCTGTTGTTTAATACCATCATCTAAAGTTACAATTCTGTTATAACCTAAGCCTCTAATTACTGGTTTTGAAATAGATGGGCCGGTAGTGATCTGCGATACACCAGGTACTTTAGCCAATGCATCGATTAAGTTGGTGGAAGGCTGCAATAACTGATCCTTGCCTACTATGGCTGATGAAGCACTATTTCGCTTACTTGTGCTGCTGATTAAACTTCCGGTAATTACGATTTCCTTAGTTTCTATGGCGGTGGGTTGTAAGGCAAATTCCAACCCGGCTGCGTTGGCAAGGTTGACAACTTGTACAGCCGTTTTATAGCCCACATAATGTACCTCAATTAGGTAGCTTCCTTTAGCGGGCAGGTTATTTAATGTGAATTCTCCATCGTTGTTGGTTACTGACGAAACCTTTAAATCAGGAATAAAAATTGTAGCACCTGGTAATGTCTGTTTTGTACTGGCATCAATAACCTTACCTTTTATATCTTTAAGTAGTGCAGCAAAAGCGGTATTGCTTAATAATGTATATAGAATTACTAAGCCAATAAGCTGTAATTTTTTCATGTGTTGTGTGTAAATAAAATGAACGAAACGCCAAAACAATAGCTTAAATGAAGCCGGTTTTAGTTTATCGGATAAATAATTTGACTAGTGCGAATGCGCTATAAGAAAAAATTAAGCGAAAGGGGGGCCACGTAAACAAGTGCGCTTTACTTCGGTAAAGGCATTCTTGAATGTGGGTTCGGTACGGTTGAAAATTTTGGCTGATAAAAAGATTCTGTAAATGTGATGCGTTTGCACATAGTTTTTTTCAAAACTTGCGTTACAGATCAAACAGGTATCGCCATGGGCCTGAATGTGACTAACATGTTTGCAATTAACTTCCTTTTCAACCACAGGAAGTGGATTATGATGGTGAAGCACGCTCCACGGAGTTAAAGCAATAGCAAATACGATCAGCATGAATACTGATAAATATTGATGAATGTTTTGTCTATGCTTTTTCAACAGGTCAAAAATAATAATTCCGAAGCAATTAAATGTATTTGAACGGTAAGATTGTTTTTATATGTTTTTTGACTGGATATTTGATCATTGGTTTAATGTAATTATCTATCTTCCAGTGCGGTAATAAGTTTGATGAGGTAAAGGTGAGATTTTTCAAAAAGTAATATTTTAGTGATTTTGCCATCGGTCGATTGAGTTGGACAGCGCTTAACACGATGTTTTGTATTTACGGCTTATGTTTTGAAAAATTATTTTGTAGGTTAAAGGCATGTATATTTATAATAAAAAGCCCAGTTTACATCCTGAAGTTTTCCTTTGTCCATTTTAGCTGATTGTATCCCCTCAAAAATTTCAGTCTCAACTCTAACAGTTTTTCTTGAACTTCGATAAGCTTGGTCTCCCGGGCGTTGATCAGGAAAAGCGAACTTTCTCCGTTATTATATTTCGTTTGTTCCGCCTGGAGTAGCCGCTGGTAATTACTGGTGTTTTGAAATGCAAGACTGATTTGCTGGTTATAGTTAATTACCAGGTATTTATAGCTATTGATTTTTGTGTTTATTTCTTGCTTTTTATAATCAGTATCAAGCTGGTTTTGCCGGATCTTGAATTTAGCTATTCGGTAATCTGCCCTTGCTTGTCTCAAAAAAATGGGAATCTCCAGCTTTAACCCATATTGATAATTGTTTTGAAACAAGGGTAAAAAATTGGAAGCGTAGTTTTCTTTGTTGAGGAAGTTATAGGTGAGGTCTATCTTGGGCAAAAGGCTCTGAAATTTCAGCCTGCGTTCACTCTCCAATATGTTTAGCTTGCTCGAATACATCAAAATGGATGCATGGTTAGACAAAGATAAGTCATCTATTTCTTTAATGAGCGACAGATAGTTTTGGTAAGCTGCATTGTCAGTAAGAGACTCTTTAGGAATAATCAGTTGCGATATATCGTAGGGCTGTTGGTTTTCCTGCCAAAGGAATAAAACCAATTGTTGATTGGCTTTTACAAATTCCAGGTAGGCATCTTTTTGTTTGACCTGGAAACTCTGGAGCTGCGAGAGTGCTTCAGTTGTATCAATCGCTGCTTTTTCGCCATACTGATATGTTTTTTTGATTAGCGACAGCCTGTCTTCGTTGATTTTTACTGCCCTGTTTTGCAAATTTAATACCTCATGCGCTTTAACCAGCTCCCAATAGGTATTTTCGGCCTCTAGCATTAAGTCATTCGTAAGCAGTATTTGTTCTGCCTCTGTTAACTGGGTGGCAAACCTGGCTTGTTCCAGTAAGGCCCTGCGTTTATCGTAAAGTAAGTTTTTGGCCAGCGGTAAAGTAATACCGAATTGATATAGTCCACCCGGTGTCTGGCTATTGTTTAATTTCTGCCCTTCCAGATAATTATAGCTCCCGTTAAATGATATTCCATACCAGGTTGGTATGTCCAGCTCAACAGTACTCTCTTTATAATATTCTGTCCCATTTATGGTTTTCAAGCCATTTTTCGCTGCCAAAACGGGGTCAAAATTACCTCTTGCACCTTGAACCTCTGCTTTTGCAATTTGATTTTGTAATCGGTAGCGAAAAGCCAGGGGATGATATTTTTTTACCACTGCTATAAATTCCTGATGCGAGAGTTTTAGTGTGTCCTGCGCCCTGGCACATTGTACCAGACCAGCCAGCATTAGCAATAAAACAAGGCTACTTAGTCTTTTCATCACCTTTTGAAGTTTTAACTGTATAATAATCAGGAGGGAAACCATTTATATTCCGCCATAATTCATACCAAACAGGTACATCGTTTAAAATGGCTATGCCCTGAACGCCAGTACCCATTTTGATCTGTGGAGGCCAAGGCCTGTCTGCCGAATCTTCGATTACTAATGCTTTAAAAAGACCGTTTGAACTAATATTGCTTTCGACTGCAACTACTTTGCCCTTAAATGTTCCATAGCTGGAATTTGGCCACCCAGAAAATATGATTGCTGGAAAGCCGTCGAAGATGCACATAACATTCTGGCCTTCTTTGATCAGTGGGAGATCAACAGGTTTTATATATATTTCCACGGCATATTTTACTTTATTTGGCACGATAGTTCCTATGCTCTCTGTATCTTTAAGAATTTCGCCAATACCAGCTTTATTTAATGACACAACTTGGCCATCCTGGGACGCCAGTACAAAGTATAGTCCCTGCCGTGCTTTGTAATTCGCTATCTGGTTTTGCAGTTTGGCAATATCACCGTTGCTGCCCTCTATTTGTCCCAGGTTTTGAAAGCGTTCGCCTTCAGTTTTACTTACTTTTTCCGCATAGTCCTGTATCGCCGCATCTTGCTCAATATTTACCGTTCTGATCTCTTGCCGTGTTTGAGCCAGCTTATTTTCTATGACAGTTTTTTTAGCCAATACGTTTTGGAACGATACGCTTCGTTGTTGAAACTGTGTAAGCGAGACCAAGCCATCATCGTACATCTTTTTCTGGCGGTTATACTGGTCTTCGCTTAGCTTTAATTCATTGTTTGCCGCTGCAAGTTCTGCTTCTTCGGCAGCAAGCTTATTGTTTAGCTGGCCAATTTTTACCTTTAGCTGGGTTAATTTTAGCACTCTGGAAGCATTTAATGCGTTGAGTTGGCTGTTGGTGGTGCCCACTTTGGCCTGATAATAATCACGCACTCCGATTTTTGCCTGTACTTGCTGTTGGGTACGCTCAACTAATAGCGGATCCAGGTAATCTTCTTTTACCTCAGCCAATTGAAGGAGCGTATCTCCTTTTTTTACATAGTCGCCGTTTTTGACGTACCACTTTAAAATTCTACCCGGAATTGGTGAATTAAGTTGCTGGGGGCGTTGGCCTTGATAAAGTGTGCTTACTGTGCCCCTTGCTTTGATATTTTGAGTCCAGGGTAGCAACAATACGATGAAACAAAGGCCTATGAAAATGAAAAACCAACGTTTTACACGAGAGTCTCTGTGGATATGATAAATATGGTCTACTGATTTAAGCTTCATTACTTACGAAATTAGATTTTTTGAATGGTACCATTATCAAGATGTAATTGCTGATCTGCAATTTGCGTAAGCTCTGGCGCATCAGATACAATCACAATTGTAACGCGCGCCTTAAGTTTCTGTAAATGCTCTGCCATTTTAGTGCGGAAATCGGCATTCATCCCGTCCAATGGATCTTCCAGCAATAATAAACGGTTGTCTCCAAGTAATGCCCTGAGCATCAGGATTTTTTTTCTAGAACTAAATGAAATCTCGGTATCCGTTTCGCTCAATTGGGTGTTGAAGCCATTGGTGAAATTTCCCGATAAATTATCTATGCCGATGGCTTCAGAAAGTTCAAGTATATCTTCGGTGCCCATATTTTCTCTGCCTAACAAGATATTTTCCTGTAGTGTACCTTTAATGATTTGCATATCATCCATGTACATTCCGAAGTGCTCTCTTAAAGATGTCTTTTCCAGATTCTTCAATGGAATTTTGTCGAAAAATACAGTTCCACCCGTGGGTTCATAAAACCCTGCAATCATGTTCATGAGCAAAGATTTGCCGGCACCAAGGCTCCCCGTAATGAGGGTAATGGTATTTGGCCGGACATTAAAGTTGATGTTCGACAGAATCGGCTTTTGGTCCCCGAATGAAAACACCACATCTTTAAAGCTGATCTCCATTCCGTCCGGCTTGGGTTCCAATGCCAGGTTTTCGGTAGGCTCTTCTGTCAGATCGGTAACTTTTTCGAGCTTTACCAGCGCCGCGACTACATCGTAATAGCTTTCAAGACTTTTAATCAGTTTTTCAACTGCAGCCATGATGCTTAATACCACGATTTCGGTAGCAATAAATGCGCCGATATTCAATTTCTGGTTCACTAAAAGATAAGTTCCAATCGCAAGCATCACTAAAGTAATAACAACTTTAAAACCTATAATGGCCTTGTACTGGAAAACCAGTACTTTAAAATGTTCGGTCCTGCTATCCAGATATTCTACTACACGTTCGTCTGTACCCGAAAGATGCATTTCGGTTTTAGAGTTGATCTTGAAGGTTTTAATCGATCCTGCAATGTCTTCAAGCCAGGAAGCTACGTTATATTTATGGGTACTTTCGTCGAGGCTGGATTGAATGCCGGAAGCCATGGTAAACCGAAAGATGATGATCACGATCACGACCACGATTGATCCAAATACCAGAAACCAGGGATGGTAAAAAGAAAGCAGCAGTATCCCAAAAAGAATCTGGATCAGCGCAGTGGGAATTTCGAGCAGAATTTTTGAAATACCCTTTTGGAGATTCTGGGTGTCGAAAAACCTATTCACCAGTTCTGGCAAATAATACTTCTTATTGGCTGATAGGTCAACCTTGGGTAGTTTCTCGGCAAATGCAAGCGAATATTCCACAAAAATTTTTTGCTGGATTTTTTCAATAATCTGCATCACTTTCAATCTGAAAAAACCTGCAAGAAAAGTACCAAGCACCACAAAGCCAATAAGTATGTATAAAGAGGTCACCATGGTGGCACCCATTACAAAACCTACAATGGCCTGAATACCTAAAGGAATGCTCAGCTGTACCAAGCCACTCAGTATAGCATAGATGTAGATCGCCGTTACATCCTTTTTTTCTTTTGTAATATATTTAAATAGTGCTCGACTACTTTTGGTATAATCCTGATCGTGTGCCATTATTGATAAGAGTTAATTGCAGAAAATGCCAGAAAATTCAAATAATTTAATACATATTTCTTGTGCGTAATTTTCGATTTGTTATCTGCGAGTTTAGGAAGGTGCTCACTAAAAAAATGCTGATCATGGGCTGTTTCCAATAACGTACTTGCCAATGCATTTGGATAGGCAAATTTTGGATTGACCTGTAAGATGACCTGACCCACAAACTGGCAGAAACTTTTTAGCGGACTAAATACAAGCTCCTGGTTGATCTCATCAACCTCTTTGACCAGATAGGCCTTACTGCTTTCTGAAATTACGATGCCATGGAGCTTTTCCAGATCATAATCTACAATCTGAGAGTCGCTGTCGAAGTTATGGGTAATGATTTCCAAAATCAACTTGAGTTTCTGGGTGGAATCGCCTAATTCTTGTAAACTCATCTTTGATACAAACTCCAGGTAACACCAATACCAGTTCAATATATAGATTAATAATCGATACTTGGAAGCAAAGTACCGATAGATGGTCGCTTCCGTTGAATTTATCTTTTCAGCAAGTTTTTTAAATGTAAACCGCTCAAATCCTACTTCACGGATCAGATCGATCCCTTTTTCTACGATCAGTTTTCCAACCTCGCTGGATTCTGGATCACGAAGAAACAGGCTTTCATTAATTTTAAACTTCAATAGGATTTGCATATAGGTATTTTGGGTAAAGTCTTTTCGTATACAATTATATGTAAAACATTTATGAGTAATAGTCATTATAAAGTAAACAATTGTTTTACAATCTATAAAGATAGCATTACTATTATTTGTTTGAATTTTACTTTTTTATGGTTATGGATATTATTGGGTATAAAAAGTATTTCTGAAAGGAATAGCAGTAGTCTGATATTAGAGAATAGAGATGGCTTAGCTAAAGATGCAGCATTTATTCCCGAAAGTGTTTGCTCATACAAACTGCGGTTTTAAATGTCGGCCAAAATGTATCGTAAAGGTAGATGTCTACTTATAAAATTTATTTTCATTATCATTGTTGCATTTGAAATAAAATCAATGAAATTTATCCAAAAAAATATATTCAATGCACTATTGATCATTATCCTTTTGTTAATTGTTCTTGTGCCTGACACAAAGGCATTTTTTATCAAAGGCTTAATGGAGATCGGCTTTTACAAACCCAATGTTGAGATACCAAAAGAAAATGTTGTTGGTCTCAAGGAAATCAGGTTTAAAGATGTTAACGGAAATCTGGTTGATCTTGGGGATTTGAAGGGGAAAGTTATTTTTCTCAACTTTTGGGCAACCTGGTGTCCGCCATGTAGAGCCGAAATGCCTTCGATCAATAAGTTATACGATCAATTTAAAAATGACAAGGATATCATTTTCATTTTTGCAGATGCTGATGGCGAGCTTACTAAATCATCCCGGTTTATGGCTGACCGTAAATATACCCTGCCAGTTTATAAAATAGAAAGTAACATTCCGGAGCAGCTATTTACGGGTGCGTTACCTACAACTGTTATTTTCGATAAGCAGGGCCGGCTGTCCTTCAAACATGAAGGTGTGGCCAATTATGCCGATCAAAAGATTGTTGATTTTTTAACTCAGTTAAAAAGCGCAAACTAACTCAAAGCCAGAAGTAACCGAATGCTGATCCCAAGTAAAAGAAAATTGAAAGGGAGACAAGAAAGGATGGAGAATTTTGGACATGGGGTAACCAATGATTTTGCTATTTTTGCGCCTATGATTTCATTTTTCGAGGCTTCTCTTAAGCAAATTTCCATCCATCATACGGGTAATAAACTGGTTGAAGAATATTATAAACTATCAGATGCACCGTTGAAGATAGATGATGAATTATTGGGAAACCTGTTGCTGCAGTATTTCTTAAAACCTTTCGAAAAGGTGAATGAAGTTTACCGCTTTTACCATCCTAACGATAATTTGGAATTGAACGAAGTATTCCATTTCGTTCATGAAATTTTTGAGAATAACGAACTTTTTCACGAAGATTCGCAGCAACTGGCCAAACATTTATATGATGTGGCCAATCATCCAAAAATTAAATCCGGAGAATTGTATGTTGCCTATTTTGAAAAAGTGCAGATAGAGGGTGAACAATTGGATGTAGTTGGGATTTTTAAATCTGAAACAAAAGATACTTACTTAAAAGTGTATCCGGAGCAGGATGGCTTTAATGTAAGTTATGAACAGGAAGCGATTAACATTAATAAGTTGGATAAAGGCTGTTTGATTTTTAATGTAGAAAGAGAAGAAGGTTATAAGGTTGTAGTATTGGATCAATCTAAAAGTAGCAACGATTCTGCCGTTTATTGGAAAGATGAATTCTTAAAGCTGAAAATCAGGAATGATAGTTATAACCAGACCAATAATGTTTTAGGCGTTTATAAAAATTTTGTCACGCAGAAGCTTGATGATGAATATGAAATCAGCAAAGCAGATAAGATTGATCTCTTAAACCGCTCTATGAAGTATTTCAAAGAAAAAGAAACCTTTGATATGGAGGAGTTTGGAAATGAGGTGATTGGTAATGCCGAAGGAATCGAGTCGTTCAAAAACTATAAGAAAAACTACGAAGAAGAGTACGAAGGTCCGATAGCTGATCATTTTGAGATTGCAGAATCAGCCGTAAAAAAGCAGGCAAGAGCCTATAAAAGCGTGTTAAAACTGGACAAGAATTTCCATATCTACATTCACGGTAATAAAGACATGATCGAGAAAGGTTATGACGATGATAAATCGATGAACTTCTATAAGGTATATTTTAGGGAAGAAGAGTAGGGGTAGTCCTAAGTCTTTAGTCCTGAGTCATAAGGTGACTATGGACTTGAGACTAATTCCTCGGTCTGTGTCCGCACAGACCGAAACAAAAGATTTAGCCGTTAAATCTTACAGTACCTTGGTCTGTGGGGACACAGACCAAGGATAATATAGCACGATTAGATTACGTTGAGGTTAATTTAATTCTAATTCCTCGGTGTGTGTCCTCACAGACCGAAACAAAAGATTTAGCCGTTAAATATTACAGTACATTGGTCTGTGGGGACAGAGACCAAGGATAATATAGTATGATTAAATTACATTGAGGTTAATTTTCTATTTTTAATAATGGAAAATAATCTCTTTAGACAAGATCGTAATTCAAAAATGCTTTTAGGTGAAGTATATTTTTGGACAGACACAGTTAAGGATTGGAACCAGATATTTTCTTCCGAAAAGTATAAACAGATTATCATTAAAACCTTAGAAGAATTGGTTAAGAGGAAAAAGATTGAGGTTTATGCTTTTGTGATTATGCCAAATCACCTGCACTTAGTATGGCGAATGATTGAGGTAAATGGAAAAGAGATGCCTCATGCAAGCTTTAATAAATTTACTTCCCATCAGATTTTTCAGGATATTAAACTTCAACATCCGGAGAAACTATCAGATTTTAAAGTAACAGATACAGAAAGAAATTTTCGTTTATGGCAACGGGATCCGTTAGCCATTCTTATGGATACGCAAAATAAACTTGAACAGAAAATAGACTACATCCATGTCAACCCTTTACAAGAAAGATGGCAATTATGCGAAAAACCTGAAGATTATGATTGGTCATCAGCCAGATTTTATGAAACGGGGACAGATAATTTTGGATTTTTAACCGATTATAGAAATCTTTTGTAATGTTTTGGTCTGTGAGGACACAGACCAAGGATGCCGTGATAAGGTGACTATGGACTTGAGACTACAGACTAATGACTAAATCCGCTGTTGTGCCTTTAGTGCGAGATATTGATTAATTACATTTACGGTAAGCTTCTGTGGTGGGGTAAGAATAGCCAAAATGCCATGTTTGTTCAATTCTTTAACCATCAGCTTTTTCTCGTAGATAAATTTCTCGGCGATGGTTTTGTGATAAATGCCTTCTACATCTTTAGCCGGTTCTGTACTTAATCCTTTTAATTCGGTATTTTCGAAAAATACAACCAGCAATAGGTGGTATTTAGCAATTCTTTTTAAAAAGGGTAACTGACGTTGCAGGGCTGCTAAACTCTCAAAATTGGTAAAGAAAACCAGAAGGCCACGCTGTTTTACAACGGAACGGACTGTAGTGTATAGGGCTTCGAGATTGCTTTCAAGATACCTTGTTTTTTCTTTATAAAGTACATTCATAATGCTGCCCAGCTGCGAGGCCTTACGATCAGCTGGTACGATCGATCCGATCGTTTCCGATAAGGTAATCAGGCCAGCTTTATCTTCTTTAAGCATGGCTACTTTCGAAAGCGCCACGGTAGCATTGATGGCATAATCAAGTAAGCTTAATCCTTCAAAAGGCATGCGCATCACACGCGATTTATCAATGATACAATAAATATGTTGTGATTTTTCATCGACATAGATGTTCACCATCAAACTGCTTTTTCTTGCAGTGGCTTTCCAGTTGATCGTGCGGATATCGTCACCCCCGACGTAATTTTTAATTTGATCAAATTCACTGCTTTGTCCGATCTTTCTGATCTTTTTAATCCCAAATTCAGTTAAATAACGCGAGGCTGCCATTAGTTCGTATTGGCCGAGGTTGATAAACGACGGAAAAACAGGTAAAATCCTGGCGCCATCAAAATTGTAACGCCTGCTAATCAAACCTAACGGCGAACTGATATAGGCCCTGATAAATCCGAAATCATATTCACCACGTTTTGTTGGACGTAAATTATAGTGGATTGATTTTATTTCTGCAGGTTTTAAATGGAGCTTAAAATCTTTATCGCGGATCTGGAACTGAAAAGGTATTTCGTCAATTACCCTTGCATTTACCAAAAAGCCATAATCATTTTTTATTTCGATCTGTATCGGGTTTTCATCGCCGTTACTTAACCGTTTAGAAGTTAGTCTTCTTGCTTCAATGCCATTGTTAATACGGTATAGAATAAAAATATCAATAAAAAATAATAGGATAACCGCACCTGTTGCAATTTCAGGAATATCACCTAGCCACTGAAAAAAGAACTTCAGCAAAAAAAGTAAAATGCAGCATCCTAAAGCCGCGAATAAACGATCGGTCAGGAATAGGTTGCTATAATATTGCTGAAAGAATTTTTTCAATGTTGTTTAATCGGTTAATTGTTTAAATCGGTTAACTGGTAACTGCAAACTGGCAACTGCCAACTGACTTATCTCGGTACCTCAATCTTTTTAATGATTTGATGTATGATGTCGCTTGTCGTTAATCCTTCCATTTCCTTTTCGGGCGATAATAATACCCTGTGTGCCAATACGGGGATAGCAACAGCAATGATATCATCAGGTGTAATAAAATCGCGGCCCTGGATAGCAGCAAAAGCTTTTGCACTATGTACGATGGCTAATGATGCCCTGGGCGAAGCACCTAAGTAAAGCGATGAGTTGTTACGGGTTTCGCTTACAATTCTGGCAATAAATTCCAGTAACTTTGGCTCTACAAACAAACTGCGGATCACGCTTCTGGCTTCGAGTATCTGCTGAATCGACAATACCGGTTTTACTTCATTCAGCAATGTTTTATTAACCAGGCTATGTTGTGCCATTAAAATTTCGGTTTCTTCTTCCAGTGAAGGGTATTTGACTTCAATTTTAAATAAAAACCGATCTAATTGCGCTTCGGGTAAACGGTAAGTGCCTTCCTGCTCAATAGGATTTTGGGTGGCCAAAACCATAAAAGGCTCATCCATAAGGTAGGTTTCTCCATCAATAGTTACCTGGCGTTCTTCCATCACTTCGAAAAGTGCAGACTGGGTTTTGGCTGGTGCACGGTTAATCTCATCAACCAAAATAATATTACCGAAAATCGGCCCTTTTCTAAATTCAAAATCTCCTGTTTTGGTATTAAATATCGGAGTTCCTAAAACGTCAGAAGGCATTAAATCAGGGGTAAACTGTACCCTCGAAAATTGTGCTTCTATGGATTTGGCAAGCAATTTTGCACTAAGTGTTTTCGCTACTCCGGGTACGCCTTCAATTAAGATGTGTCCGTCGGCAAGCAAACCAACAATTAAGAAATCAATAACTTGTTTTTGTCCGATAATGATATTTCCAAGTACATTTCTGATCTGATTTACCGCTTCATTTAAGGCGCTTAAATCGGTACGTGGGTTAAACTGTTCTTGTTCCATTGCTTTGCGTATTTTTATAAAACTGTTCTATGCTTTCGTTTAAATAAATCAATTGGGTATCACTTAAGTTGCCCATAATTGGTGTCTGTGTAATATGATTGGTAATGGTTTTGGCCAATGCTTCGTTAATACCTGTTTTCTCCATCAGTACCTGCACAAATTTGCCGTCAATTTCGTTGGTTTTCAGATAATATCTGGTTCTTAAATATTCCAGAAAATAGTTGATCTTTTTTAAGGCGATATCAAGGTTGTTGCGTTCGTGGTAATAAACGCTGCCCACTACATGAACAAAAGCCAATGAAGAATTGGTAAGCGGATCGGCAATTGGAATTATTCTCTGACGGCGCTTCATATCGTAAAGCACGAAGATGATCAGGCTGAATATGGCCAGGTAGTAGGCATATTTGAGTTCAGGATGTTGGAAAAATACCCTGAGCATATCGGTAGTGGTGGTTTTTTGTGCAGTAAAATACTCATCAATGATGAGCTGCTGAGTTCCTTGTAAATAACTTAAGGTTTTAGCGGCATATTCTGCACCGTATTTATCCAGCAGATTAAAATTAGTGTAAAAACCTGGCTCCGCAATCAGGTACAGACTTCCTTTACCATAGCTGTAACGGACAAAGTTGGGATTGCCATCTCCGTTCACACCGAGTACAGTAGCCTTATTGGTATCGATTTTATCATAATATTGGCTGCCAATTCCTCTTGCAAAGCCGTAGTTTGCCTCCGTTTTTAGGTTTTGATTGGTGAAGTTCAGTGTGCGGCCCTCTGCTGACATGGCGCTAAGTGCCTGAAGCTTTAGGTTTTTTCCTGTTTTTCCCAGGTCATAACTGGCGATAAAAACGTCATTACCGGTCTGCATGTATTTAACCAGCTGATCGAAATCTGTTTTGTTGATTTCTGCTTGTTGTGCAATAATTAAATATGCGGTTTTGTTAAAGTTTTTGCCCTTTAATGTGTTGTAAATAGCAGTTTTAGATCGCTTTATTGTTGCCTTTGGTAAAATATCTTTTATCCGGTGGTATAAAATGTAGGTTCCATAAGGAATTTTATCCTTTACAGCATAGGTTGGAGCCCAGTTTGTTGGGGTGGGTTTGTTGTATTGGGCAACCAGGTACAAGAGGATCAGTATGGAACCAATAATCAGATATATTTTATAACCTTTCATTTGATCTGGCTGTTAAACTGATTAAACGATCGGTTAATAGGCTCAAATTTTACTTCATCAATAGGGAAATCGCCGTACCAGATGTAATCAAACTGTATGGTGAGTTTACTAAAATCATTTCTTAGTTCGGGCTTATCGATTTCCATTAAATAATGGTAATTGGTTTTATCAGGTTGCCAATGGATGATTTCGGCATCACTCAGTTTTTTTAATGCCCTTAAATATAGAAGCCTAACGGCCAGGCGGAATTTTCTCTCTGCAACCAGCCTTTGCAATTCCTGTTCATAATCTATGTCATGGATATTTTCGGTAATTACATCGTACGGAAGGATTGTGGCTTTAGATTTTTTCCTGAATATGTTCTCGGCCCCGATAACTTTGATTACGATAAATAAAATAAGTGCTATACCTAGTCCGATAAAAATATACCTCGAAATTAAATTAGAGGTTGCACCATGAATAAATGAGCCAATCAGATGCCAGAACCACATCCAGAATTTATCCCACCACGACAATTGCTGTTCGCCGATTTCATCATATTGAAATTCTTTCTGTTCTTTATAACTACCAATGGAATCTTTATCGAATTTTAAAGGAGTAAGTTGTGTACTATCCACCCTGATCTCTTTAATAACAGATTTAGGCTTAACGGTTTGTGCTTTGCTGATTACCGGAATAAAGAACAAAGCTGAAGCGAGAAGGTATCGGAGTATTGCGCGTTGCATTTTAATATTCTTCAGGTCTGGTATCAATAGGTTTTTCGGTATTGCCGAAATTAGAAATCCGTTCCATTAAGCCGGTACTTTCTTTTTGTTCAACCAAACTGAAATAGGATAATGATATGGTAATAATAGGGATAATGGTAAACACCTGGCATAATGACTGCAGAACCGTTGTGATCATGGTAAGTGTTAACGACATGTGGGGGCTTTCATGCGTAAACATCCCAATCATATTAAACAGGCTGGTAGGTAAAATAATCATACTCATACAGGCATAAACAATAATCCATACCACGATCAGCGTGCCAAACGTAACCCAGAAATTGTCTTTAATGATATTGAAACTTCTACCGAAGGAATAGCCCAGTGAACCATTCTCAATCACCATTATGGGAAACATCATGGCCACATATGGGAATAACCAAAAGCCGGGCACGAGGCAAAACACAAAAGCGATGATCAACATCATGATTAACAAAAAAGAACTGCCAAAAATCCTGAAGAAGTAATATTTAAAGTATCCCCATACCTCGTCAGTAGTAGGTGTTTGATTGCCTTTTTTTACGTAAATGGCTATATAAGAAAGTATGGCAACGCTCATACTGGTATAAGAGGCCAGAGAAAACAAAATAGAAAGAAAATATTCTATTCCGTATAATCCAGAAAAGCCTAAGCCATTGCTGTTTCTTCCATTGCCAATAGTATTGATAATATTAACCATTTTATATTGCTGCAATAACATGGTTAACATGCTGGCCAATACAAACAGTCCACAAAAGGTAAAGTATATTTTAATGAGTGGCTTAAAATTTTGGCGTATAAAGGTAAAGGTATCATTGATCACTTGTCCGAAATCCCTTCTTTTCTTAAATTCAATTTTCCCTAGCATATTAATATTGCTTATTATGATGGATTTTAATGGGGTAAATAAATATATACCAGATGATAAAAGCTGCAGAAGACAATAAAATCAGTAGACTTAGCCATAAAGGCATCCCGGTATGTCGGGTAACAAAGCTTTCAAAAAACGCAGCCACGATAAAAATAGGAATCAGGCCTATTACGATTTTTAACCCATCTTTTGCACCTTTTAATACAGAAGCCATTCGGGTATAGGTTTTGGGGAACAAAAGACTGTTGCCCAAAACTAAACCTGCCGCACCTGCCAAAACAATAGCCGAAATTTCCAATGTCCCATGAATCCAGATAACCAGAACTGATTGAAAGCCCAGGCCTTTGCTAAAAAAGAAATATTGGAACGAGCCGAGCATGATGCCATTTCTGAATAGGGAAACAACAGATCCGAAAGAAAATATGATGCCCAAAACAAAAGTGTATAGTGCAACAAAAATATTGTTAAACCCAATTTGCATAAACATCATGAATTCATTACTCTGCTTATACACGCCAAAAGGATCACCCTTTGCAATATTCTCGTTCGTCATATTTACATAGGCATCGCCCATAATCAAACGAACAAAAGTATCGTCGTATTTAGCCGATAAGGCGCCAATGGCGCAGGAAACCAAGAAAAATACCAGGGCATATATTACCTGTTTTCGATGTTCGAAGAATATTAAGGGAATTTCGGTTTTCCAGAAATGGATAAAGCGGTTCGATTTTTCTTTCTTATTTTTATAAACAGATTGGTGTAATTTGGAAGCCAGGCCATTGAGGTAGGCCGTAGTTTTCGAATTGGGATAAAACGTTTTTGAGTAGGCCAGATCATTGGTAATCTCGATAAACTGATTGGCCACTTCATCAGGACTTGCCTGTTGCATCGAATCGTAATGCTGCCACTTCTTCGAATTTTGTTTAACAAATAATGCTTCTCTCATTTAAAGGCGTTACCAAATCTTGGGTTAAAATAGCTAAATTTTTATGGAAATAAAACCCGATTTATTTCCATATGTTTTACCCGGCAAATAAATATACATCGCTAAACCAGCGCTATTGAAAATATAATAAATCTTTAGTTTCAAAAAATAAAGATTTCCCTGCGGCTATTATCTTAAAAAAAATTATGTTTGAATATGGATACCATCAGAATTAGCACGGCTCAGAATGTTGATATTGATTACGAGATTGCCGGCCTTGGAGAACGGATAGCTGCAAGATGTATAGACTTGGCCGGATTTGCAATTCTTGCTGTAATTACCCTGGTAGTTATGGGGGCTGCCCAGATGGCGATGTCTGGAATTGCTGCAATGATTATTTTTTTTATTTTCCTGGCCATTTTTGTTTTTTACGATCTGGTTTGCGAAATCACCATGGATGGACAAACCTTTGGAAAAAAAGCGCTGAAGATCAAGGTGGTCAGCATAGATGGTACACAGCCAACCTTGGGGCAGTATATTTTTAGGTGGTTATTCCGGATGATTGATTTTGGCTTTCCTTTTGGCTGGGGTGTCGTTGCGCTGGTATCGGTAGCAGTAACTAAAAATCACCAGCGATTGGGAGATTTACTGGCTAAAACCACATTAATTAAAACCAAACCACGCACCGAATTGACCAATGTAGCATTCAGCTTTAATCTGCCTGAAGAATATGAACCGCATTTTAAGGAAGTACTGCATTTAAATGATCGGGATATAGAGCTTGTTCATGAAGTATTAACCAGCTATTATCAAACAGGGAATGCCGATTTAATTTATGCCATGGCGGCAAAAACCAAAGCCCATATTTTGGTAAACATTCCGGCAGGAATGAACGAATTGCAGTTTTTAGAAACGGTATTAAAGGATTATAACCACCTTACAGCTAATATGAGTGTTTAGCTAAAAAAACATTTTTTTCAAATAGCAGATCATTACAAAATTACCGACAAGGATAACCAATGTTTGAAAGATAAAGGAACGTTGTCTAAACTGAAATTTATACAATAATGCAGTTGAGATAAATAAAAACAGTAAAGGAATAGTAGGTGGATAAAGTGCCCAGCTTTTTGATAAATCGCCTTGGATCAGCGCAATAAAAGATCTTTGAAAGCCACAACCCGGGCAATCGATTCCTGTTAAAGCTTTAAAAGGACAGGGGATTAAATGATTTTGCAGCCAATCAACCAGGTTGATTAAGCTGCAAAATATAAATATGATAAACATCCTAAAATTATACTACCGGTGGAGTATCATTGGGGTTATTATGATGATCAGTTGGTTTGTTGAAAGGATTGTTTGTGCTGTTAAAAGGGTTATTTGGATTGTTAAAAGGATTATTTCCAAAACCTCCATTTTGTGCTTCTGCCGCTGACGGGCCCAAGTATTTAGCATCTCCAAAACCTAAGATTGGCCAGAAAATGTAAGGGAAAATAACCATACCAACCGTAAAGCCTTCTGATTTTCCAAAGCTTTTGCTAACTAAGTTGTAAAGCCAGATGGCAAATACAACATTAACGCAAGGAATGATCAACCATAAAATCCAAATCATGGGTTTGCCAACAATTTCTAATAAAATAATTAAATTGTAGATAGGGATAATAGCTGCCCAGCCTGGTTTGCCCGCTTTTTCGAACACTTTCCACATGCCCACAATCATTACTACGATTATTGCAAGATATAAGATTGCAATACCGCCTCCAATGCCCGCGGCTACTCCGCTTGATTCATACTCGTTCATAGATTTCTGTTTTTAATAGGTGATTAATTTAAATTGTCGAACTAAAATAAATTTTTTAATTTAAAAACAGTATAAATGAGCGTTGAATTATTTCAACACAGCAAATACTTTGGGGAATAAAGCGCTAGCCCATTCGGCATACATTTTACCACTTGGGTGCAATCCATCGCCTGCTACCAGCGATGGATCAGTTGATGCATTTCTGGATGCGGGTGTGATATTGGTGTAGCTCACGCCGGCTGCAAGTGTTATTTCCTGATTGGCGGCGTTAAAACTATCAATTTCACTTGCAATGGTTTGTGTGCTTCTTCCGGAGTTTTTGCCAAAAGGAGTAGCACCCCAATCGGGTATGGAAACCACAAAAACTCTTGATTTATTGCCGCCTGCATAAGTAATTGCCGTTTGTAACAATTCTGAAAATTCCTTTTTATAGGTATTTAACGGGTAGCCCCGGTACTGATTGTTTACACCAATTAAAAGTGTCACAAAACTAAAGGTACCAGTTAAATTTTCGCTTTTAATGGCCGCCTGAAGCTCATTGGTGGTCCAGCCTGTAACCGCAATAATTTTAGGATTGGCTACAGTGAGGTTTTGAGCCTGTAATAAACCCTGAAGCTGATAAGGAAATGATTCTGCTTGCTTCACCGATTCGCCGATTGTATAAGAATCGCCGAGGGCTAAATAAGTAAAATTTCCTGTTCCTTTTGAAGGATTTGTAGCTGGATTGGTTGCTGGCTCGTTAATCATCGGGGCTTTTTTAGTACAGCCCGAAGTTAAGAAAGAAAATAAAATAGCGCTTAATAAAATCTTCATCACTCGATTTACGAAGTAACCGCCAACTTGGTTTTATCGCTACTAAACCAGCTTCATCTTAAATAATTTAGCTATATGGTTTTTCAGTTTGCCTTTCACTTCTTCCATATCCAGCTGATATCCTAATTCTTTGGCCAAAGAGGTTACCGCTTTATCATCAATGCCACAGGGAACAATATTTTTGAAATAATCTAAATCTACATTTACATTAAAGGCAAACCCATGCATGGTCACCCAGCGGCTGCAACGCACGCCCATAGCACATATCTTGCGTGCCTTTTCATTGTCGGCATCTAACCAGACCCCCGTAAAGCCGGGATAACGGCCTGCTTCTATTCCATAATCTTTTAAGGTAAGGATAACGGCTTCCTCCAGGGTGCGCAGATACAAATGGATGTCGGTAAAGAAGTTATCAAGATCAAGGATCGGGTAGCCTACAATCTGCCCTGGCCCATGGTAAGTAATGTCGCCACCCCGGTTTATTTTATAGTAGGTGGCTTGTTTATCTTTTAATCCCTGTTCATCCAACAGCAGGTTTTCGGGATGTCCGCTTTTGCCTAACGTATAAACATGCGGATGCTCGCAAAATATAAGATGGTTTGGCGTAGGCTTATTGGTGTTGTTTATCCGGTTTTCTGTTTTAATGGCCACCGTTTTATTGAGCAGATCTTCCTGTTTATCCCATGCCTGCTGGTAGTCTGTTAAGCCCCAGTCTGCAAAAATGGTTGGTTTTAAATCCTTGGCAATTGCTTTATCTGCTATCTCATTCATCTCTATGTATATTAAGAATTGCCGGCTACATAGCCCAACATGTATCCGTCTTTTGTTTTAAAGTAATTAATGGTCAACTCCCGCATACCCGAAGGCAGTTCAACAAGTGCATTTAATGAGCCTTCGTTTTTTAGCTTAAAAGGTTTAATATGGATATGTTGCTTAAATTCCAGTCCTTTTTTTCCATGCCACTTATAAATAGCCTCTTTGGCACACCAGGCTACATACAAGCCATCTGTGTTATCGCCAATCTGTTTTTGGGCAAGCTCCAAATCGCTTAAAAACTTGTGTTTAATGCTTTTTATTTTGTGTTTAATAAGTTCAATATCAATACCAACAGGGTGGTCCTTGCTAATCATTACGGCAGCATAATCATACGAATGGCTTAACGAAATATGGTAGTCAAAATTAACCAGATAAGGTTTGCCATGTTCATCAAACTGGCAGTCGATATATTCTGTTGTATTCAACATAGTTCTCAAAAGCAACCTCGTGCTTAACCAGTGCAATAGCCTTTTGCCACTGTTTAGCGATGAAATAATGTCATGTTCATGCTGCTTAAGCTGCAGTCCGGCCAACAACTCTTCTTCTGTTTCCTCAATTTTCCAAATGGCTAAAACAGAATGCTGATCAATATTTTTGTGGTAAATTATTGGCATTGATTAAATTGGAGATTACATGCAAAATTATCTTAAATAAATGATAATTTAGGCCAAAAATACGTATAAAAATGATATTATCTGATAGCAGGATATTAGAAGAAATGGAGAAGGGAACAATCATCATTGAGCCTTTTAAACGCGAGTGTTTAGGAACCAACTCATATGATGTGCATTTAGGGAAATATCTGGCTACCTATAAAAGTCGCGTGCTTGATGCGAAGGCGCATAACGAAATCGAACATTTCGAAATTCCCAAAGATGGTTACATTCTTTACCCGGGTACCTTATACCTTGGTGTTACGGTAGAATATACTGAAACGCATGTGCATGTACCTTTTTTAGAAGGGAAAAGCAGTACCGGGCGATTAGGGATTGATATCCATGCCACAGCAGGGAAGGGAGATGTTGGATTTTGCAATACCTGGACATTGGAGATATCGGTAGCACAACCGGTAAAAGTTTATGCCGGGATGCCTATTGGGCAATTGATTTATTTTGTTGTTGAAGGTAACATTGAAACCATGTATAACTCAAAGGGTAACGCGAAATATAATAATAAAACCACCAGGCCGGTAGAAAGCATGATGTGGAAAAATAAATTCTAAACGATATTGTTCCTGGGATATATCTATTGTCAAAGCTGAAAGCTTGAAGAGACTGGTCGTCAAGAAGAATTGAGGCTGCCATGCGATACTGCATGCCCGCTTCCCAAGCCACGAACCGCTTGTTCCTGATTAAAAAAAAGCGTCATTTTTTGGAGCGCAGGTTTAGTACAAAACAATGAGTTTCCTCCCGTTTTCCGCTTGTACGCTTCGCTGCCTCGTGCCTCGTTGCTGCAGGGTACCGCTGCAACCGGGGCTATTTGGCTACACTCGTATTTCATGTAGGATTGCCAGTCGCACAAACCTTTGTTCCTGAACCAGATTGAGCGGAATAGCCCGGAGCGCAGCGAGGACTATAAGCGAAAGCGGGACTAGCGCCTCCCAGAAACAGGAACCGCTTGTTTCCTAATAAAAAAGCGCCATTTTGGAGCGCAGAGCCTGTATAAAACACCAAATTTTTTCCGCTTTTCCGCTTCGCTGCCTCGTACCTCATCGCTGCAAGGTACCGCTGCAACCGGTGCTATTTGGCTACACCCGTATTCATTTTTAGGGTTGCCAGTTGCACAAACCTTTGTTCCTAAACCCTATTGAGCGGGACTAGCGCTGCCAAGAACTGCTATATGCTCGTTTCAAAGTGGTCCCGATAGAAGAATCGGGTGCATCCCCTTGCTGTCATTCTGAACGTAGTGAAGAATCTTTAATAAGTTGGTAACTTACACAATTAAAGATCCTTCGTTTCACTACCATTGACGTTATTTTGTAATCATCTATTAATGAGCAGAATGCGGCATCATGCATTTCCGTATAGCCAGGCCATAGCACCGTATCACCGTTCTACTTAAAACCGGCCTAATAAATTTTTCGGACTGCACTGTTCTAACCATAGCACTGGCTTTAAAAGAAAAATTTTCAGCCGGCATTTTTTGTTACTTTTTGATGCCAAAAAGTAAGAGCCCTTCGGCGGCGGTGAGCCGAGGCAAGAATTGTGCGAAGGAAAAAACGTCAATCATATTGATTTTTATATCATAAATTATCCCTCAGGATGACGACTAAGAAATAGTTCAGAAATCAAGGATTGAATAATTGGCTGCAGCAATATTATATTTTTAGGGTTTCCAAGGTGCACAAACTTTTGTTCTTAAAGCCGGCGCTTGTAATTACAATCATAATGCTGTTATTCAATGAATAAAGCATTTTTGAAATGGTTAACTAAAAAATTAGAAGTAAAACTAAATTTCATGCTTACTTCATAAAAGTATGCCTTAGGTTTTGTACCTTGACACGTATTTAATTGTACCCTAACCACATGAAACTCAAAATTACTCTCGCCATTAGTTTTCTATCTCTGCTTATCGTTTTTGGCGCATTTAAAATGGATGATGATCCGTTTAGTCAGCTTTTAAAGAAACTGGATGATTACACTTCTAAATATCCTCAGGAAAAAGTCCATCTTCATTTAGATAAACCTTATTATGCCATTGGAGATGATATCTGGTTCAAGGCTTACGTGGTCAATACCAAAACTTTGGCACCTTCAGATATCAGCAAAATACTGTATGTAGAGCTGATTAATGAAAAAGATTCGTTAAAAAAGCAGGTTAAGTTACCGATCATGGGTGGTATCACATGGGGCGATTTTAAGTTAACCGATTCACTTGCCGAAGGGAATTACAGAATCAGAGCCTATACTAACTACATGCGTAATTTTGGCACCGAATTCTTTTATGATAAGACCATTAAGATTGGAAATAGCTGGGCTAACAAAGTTTTTACTAAAACAGCTTACAGTTTTACGAAAGAGAACAACGCAGATAAGGTTACCGCAACCATTCATTTTGAAGATAAAAATGGTATTGCTTATAGCCAGAACGAAGTAAGTTATGATGTGCAGTTAGATTACCGCTCGGTTAGCAAAGGTAAAGTTAAAACCAATTTAACGGGCGATGCTGTAATTAATTTCACCAATAATCAGCCTTTTCAAAATAAATCCGGAAAAATTATCGCTACCATAACGCTAGACAATAAACAAAAAGTAATTAAATCTATCCCGATTACTTCAACCTCTAACGATGTAGATGTACAGTTTATGCCCGAAGGAGGTACGCTTGTTGAAGAGTTGCCGCAAAAGGTAGCCATCAAAGCGATTAGCTCCAATGGCCGTGGTGAGGATGTTCAAGGTAGTATTATAGATGAAACAGGAAATGAAGTGACCACTTTTTCCACCGATTTTCTGGGTATGGGAAATTTCGTGTTTAATAGTCAGCCAGGCAGATCATATTCTGCAAAAGTTAAGTTTAAAGACGGTTCCGAGAAAACAATCAAACTTCCGGTAGCGGTTAAGAGCGGTTATGCACTTTCAGTAAATGCTTTAGATACGGGTAAAGTAGTGGTTAAGATTATGGCTAGTGCCGATCTTACTAACGGGACTGAATTAAAAGTTGTTGCCCAGCAAGGCGGCAATGTATGTTATGGCTCTAAAGCCAAAATGGATAAACAAGTTCTGATGGCGAGTATCCCAAAAAAGAATCTGCCAACAGGAATTGTTCAGTTTACTTTGTTTTCAGGTAGCAATCAGCCTTTAGCAGAACGTTTGGTATTTATCAATAACAAGTCGGAGTTAATTGATGTATCGCTTAATTCATCCGGTGTAGCAGGCTCAAAAAGAGGAAAAGCAGCTTTTACTTTCAATGCAGATAATGATCATAAACCTGTGTTAGGCAGCTTTTCTGTAGCGGTCACCAATGCCACAAAGGTTGCACCAGATGAAAACAACGAATCAAATATTCTTGCATCATTGTTACTTACCTCTGATTTGACAGGATATGTAGAGCAGCCCAACCATTATTTCTTAAAAGATGATCTTCAAACACAAAAAGAACTCGATAACCTAATGCTTACGCAGGGCTGGAGAAGGTTTCTTTGGAAAAATATCATCAATAATATTGGTCCGAATATTACCTATAAGCCTGAACAGTCTATCACCATCAGTGGAACGGTGACGAAAGGCAATAAGCCTGTGCCTGGTGGTAAGGTAATGCTCATGGCCACAAAAGGAACGATGTACATTTTGGATACGGTAACCAATGCCGAAGGAAAATTTGTTTTTGACAATTTAAGTTTTGGCGATAGTACAAAGTTTGTGGTTCAGGCAAGAACGAAAACAGAACGGAAATTTGTAGACATTAATCTTGATATTGTTCCCGGGCAGATTGTGACGAAAAATAAAAATGGAGCCGATGTCGACATCAACGTAAACAATACTTTAATGAAGTATATTAAAGAAAGTGATAACTATTTTAATGAGATGACCCGTTTGGGCCTGCTGGAGCGTACCATTAAACTTGAGGAGGTAACCATTACGGAAAAGAAAAATCCGGCTAAAAATTCATCCAACCTCAATGGAGCCGGTAGAGCAGATTTTATCATGACGGCCGACCAGTTGTCTACATGTGTTACCTTATCCCAATGTTTGCAGGGACGTTTGCCAGGGGTAATATTTAAAGGGAATGTGCCATACCTGATGCGTAGTCAGGATACGCCTATGGGAATTATTGTTGATGGAATGCAAATGGAGGCCGATTTCCTTGATAATGTTGTGCCTATGGACGTAGAATCTATTGAGTTGCTGAAAAGTATTGGCAATACGGCTATCTACGGTTCACGAGGGGGAGGAGGTTTAATTATTATCACCACTAAACGTGGTGACGGCGGCAGAAGTGTAAATAAATATGCACCAGGCATTCTAACACTTAATCCTAAGGGATTTACGGTTTCAAGAGAATTTTACTCGCCAAAATACGATACCGCAAGCCCTGAAAACAAGCCCGATTTAAGAACAACTATTTATTGGAACCCACAGGTTGTTACAGATAAAGATGGAAAAGCACAATTTGATTTTTATAATGCGGATGAGCCTGGAACCTATCGCGTAGTAATAGAAGGAATAGATGCTGTGGGGCATTTGGCCAGAAAAGTTTATACTTATGATGTTAAATAGAGAAAAATAGATAAATTTGAATTAGTATGCACGCATAGTTTATGCTGAGATATTCGTCTTGATACTGGATTCTTAAATCTTGATACTATTTAAATATGAATACAATAAAAGTAAGTGTTAAAGATCGCCTGGCAACCATCACATTAGATAGGGGGAAATCAAATGCCCTAAACCGGGAGTTGATTACTGAACTAAACGATATGCTTAGAAATATTGCTGCCGATGATAATATTGGTGGTGTAATATTAACCGGAACAGCACCTTTCTTTTCTGCTGGGTTGGATTTAGTGGAGCTTTATAATTATAATGAAGAAGAAGCCAAATCTTTCTGGCAGTTGTTTTTGGATTTTACAGCTAATATGGTTTCGTTTAAAAAACCAATGATAGCTGCCATCAGCGGACATAGTCCGGCCGGCGGTTGCGTAATGGCATTGGCATGCGATTATCGGGTAATGGCAGAAGGGCAGTACATTATTGGCTTAAATGAAGTGCCGGTAGGTATCATCGTGCCTAATAGTATTTACCAGTTATATGCTTTTTGGATCGGTAAAGCCGAAGCCACCCGCAGTTTACTTTCTGGTAAGTTGTATAGTCCTGAAGAAGCTTTAAAAGTTGGCCTGGTAGATGAATTGGTTAAGAACGAGAGTTTATTAACAGCAGCCGAACGTAAGATTAAAAAATACATGGAGCTTGAAAGCAATACCTGGTCGCAAAGTAAAGTAAATATCCGTGAAGAACTGATTGCTGCGGTATCTGCCGACCAATCGGCCACTTTAGAAAAAATGCTCGCACAATGGTGGTCGCCTGCAACACGTCATATTTTACAAACAATTTTAGCTAACCTGCAAAGGAAATAGTTTTCAGTTTACTAGTGGCAGTTTCCAGTTTGCAATCTGCTGTATACAGTTGCTAGTTTCAACAAAATAATCCTTTCAGCAATTAACCGATTTAACAGTTAAACCAATTAACCAAATTAATGATGTTCAATTATAATTCACCGATGCTCAGAGAAGATGCTTTAAAAGGAAAAACCATTGTGATTACAGGTGGCGGAACAGGACTTGGGAAAGCAATGGGCGTTTATTTTTTGAAGTTAGGCGCTAATTTAGTCATTACCAGTCGGAAGCAGGAGGTATTGCAAAAAACTGCTGATGAAATGGAAGAAAAAACCGGTGGCAAAGTGCTGGCAGTAGCTTGCGATGTACGGGAAATTGAACAGGTAGAAAACGTATTGGCGAAAACGTTAGCGCGTTTTGGTGCTGTTGATGTATTGTTAAATAATGCCGCGGGTAATTTTATTTCTCCCACAGAACGCTTATCGGCCAATGCCTTTTCATCCATCATTGATATTGTTTTAAAAGGAACGGTTAACTGTACACTTACTTTTGGTAAACATTGGATTAAAGAAAAACAGACAGCAACAGTTTTAAATATAGTTACCACTTATGCTTTTACAGGCTCCGCCTATGTTGTGCCATCGGCCTGTGCAAAGGGTGGTGTTCTGGCATTAACCAGATCTTTGGCTGTAGAATGGGGTAAATATGGTATCCGTACCAATGCCATTGCACCCGGTCCATTTCCAACTAAAGGTGCATGGGAGCGTTTGTTACCAGGCGATTTGGCCAAAAAATTCGATTTTAAAAACCGGGTTCCCCTAAAAAGAGTAGGTGATCATCAGGAACTGGCCAACCTGGCCGCATTTCTGGTAAGCGATTTTTCTGGCTATATTAATGGTGAAGTGATTACCATTGATGGTGGTGAGTGGTTGCAGGGTGCAGGTCAGATGAATGGTTTGGAAGCCATTCCGAATGAAATGTGGGATATGCTGGAGCAAATGACAAGAAATGCGAAGTGAGGTAAGACATGAAATGGATAGTGTTAGATATATAATGTAAGCCTAGAATAGAGCGACCGCTTAGTACATCATCCATCTTACCTTCCATCTTACATTTTTATTTATCTTTGCCGGTATGAATATCTTACTTTTAGGTTCCGGCGGCAGAGAAAGCGCATTCGCTTGGAAATTAAGCCAGTCTTCGCACTGCGATAAACTAATTATTGCCCCAGGTAACGGTGGTACAGGGGCTTATGGTACCAACATCAACATCAATGTAAACGATTTTGATGCCATAAAAAAAGTAGTGCTTACCGAAAACATCGGACTCGTTGTTGTAGGCCCTGAAGAACCTTTGGTAAATGGTATTCATGATTTTTTCCTCGCTGATCAAGCCATTGCCCACATTCCCGTTATAGGGCCTAAAAAAGAAGGAGCCATTTTAGAAGGAAGTAAAGATTTCTCTAAACAATTTATGGAGCGTCATGGTATTCCTACCGCGGCTTCAAAATCTTTCACGCCCGAAACTTTGGAAGATGGATTGGTTTACCTGCAAAACCATGCTTTGCCAGTTGTTTTAAAAGCTGATGGTTTAGCCGCTGGTAAAGGAGTGTTAATCTGTACCGAAACCATCGAAGCCAAGGAAGAATTAAAACTGATGCTTGGCGGTAAATTTGGTGCAGCTGGCGCAACAGTTGTTATCGAAGAATTTTTAAGCGGAATAGAACTTTCAGTGTTTATTTTAACTGATGGTGAAAACTACATTACACTGCCTTCTGCTAAAGATTATAAAAGAATTGGTCAGGGCGATACTGGTTTAAATACGGGTGGTATGGGTTCAGTTTCTCCGGTACCTTTTGCCACACCAGAATTTTTGGCCAAAGTAGAAGAACGTATCATTAAACCAACGGTTGAAGGTTTAAAGAAAGATCAGATCGATTATACAGGTTTTATCTTTTTCGGACTGATTAAAGTTGGAGAAGAGCCATTTGTAATTGAATACAATGCACGGATGGGCGATCCTGAAACTGAAAGCGTAATCCCTCGGGTCGAAAATGATTTGGTAGAACTGTTTTTGGCTACTGCTAACAAACAATTAAACGAGGTTGGTCTGGTTATTTCAGAACAAACAGCTGCTACTGTAATGATTGTTGCAGGTGGCTATCCAGGCGATTACCTGAAAGGTAAAGCCATTACCGGAATCGAAAATCTCCGCCATTCCAATGCATTCCATGCCGGTACCTTGTTAGAAAATGATGTAGTGAAAACAAATGGAGGCAGGGTAATTGCTATTACCAGTCTGCAAAAAGATTTGTTTACTGCTTTACAATCGGCAACTGCTGATGCTGGCCGGATTTATTTCGATGGGAAATATTTCAGGGAAGATATCGGGTTCGATTTGATTTAATAGCAGATGAGTTGGAAAAAAATATGAATAAGTTGAGATCAATTTTTCCAATAAAATAAAGAAAGTCCCAATTTTTAGTTGGGACTTTCTCATCTAAGGCATATTTTTTATTTCGATTTACTTCCTAACAATTCCTGAAGTTTATCTTGTAAAGCCTGTTCTCTTAAGCCTTTTGCAATAATTTTACCTGTTGGATCAATTAAGAAATTGGCCGGGATTGATTGGATGCCATACATTTGAGCCACTTCGTTATTCCAGCCGTTCAAATCAGATACATGTGTCCAGGTTAACTTGTCGGCGTCAATGGCTTTTTGCCATGCTGCTTTAGTTGTTTTAGTATTTCCTCCATCCAACGAAACACCCAATACCGTAAAACCCTTATCTTTAAATTTGTTGTAGGCGGCTACCACATTTGGGTTTTCCTGACGGCATGGGCCACACCATGATGCCCAAAAATCAACCAAAACATATTTACCTTTAAAATCAGATAATTTAACTGGTTTCCCGGCAGTATCAGCCTGTGTAAAATCCATCGCCATTGCACCTACAGCAGTCTTTCTTCCTGCTTCAAATATCTGAGCAATTTTTTTACCTGTGTAAGTCGCCTTAAGCTCAGGTGACAGTGCTTCAAAAGCTTTCTGCGCTGCGGCTGCCTGGTCAGGATCTGAAGCCAGCTGGTTTATTGAATTAAGGCTTACAAATGATTTAGGATTGCTATTGGCAAACTGTAATAATAATGGAGGCATCGCTGCAGCTTCTTTTTCATAACGTGCACTTAAAGCTTCCATTACTGCTTTGTCTTGTTTTTGCTCTGGTGTATAACCAGCATATTCAGCATTAATTGCAGCAAGTTTGTCTGCTACAGGTTTAGTTAATGTTCTTAACTTTTTCGCATCATCATTAACAGGAGAACCCGTAATTGTTGCTTTCTTTAAAGAATCTGGCGCAGCCAGTTTTATATTTCCAGGCTCTACATAAAGTGATAAGGCATCTATTTTCTCACCCTGTGCCGGGCGGTTTACATAAGGGTTTTTGTTTAAGAAAAGACTTCCCCCGGTTGGGCTTGCCAGCGTTCCTTTAAAAGTAAAAGCACCGTTTGTTACAATTGCCGAGTCGGTAATGCTTTTACCATCTGTTTGATAGATAAGGTAAACCTTATCTCCGGTTTTTAGGCCTTTTATGTCGCCATTAACCGTAAATGGCTTCTGTGCCATTGCTGCAAATGGCAATAAAGCCATTGCTGATAATAATATTTTTTTCATGAAGTTGGTTTAATCCTATTCAAATATAGAAATCTGTATCGCTAAAACGTAAATAGCTGTGTAAAATTATGATATACTGTTTGTAATGGCTTAAACGTCTACTTTATCCGTTGCCAACTTAATACTTTATACTCGCTACGTTTTTGGTTTTCTGATCCTCCGTAAATTAACGTTTTTTCCACTTTTCTAGAACTTGCCGTAACTTCAAACTTATTCATATTTTTAAAAAGATCAGGAGTAACGGTTTGTGTAGCCTTAATTTCAAATACACTAAAGCCCTCATCTGTTGGTTGAAGTAGATCTATTTCATTAGCATGACTGTCTTGCCAAAAGTAATATTTGTTATTTAAGTAGTTATGGTAATTTTGTTTTTGAAATTCTGCAATTACCATGTTCTCAAAGATGTTTCCTTTTAGCCTATTTTTTAATAGGGCTTCGCTGGTTTTAATTTTAAGTAAATGGCACAATAAACCTGAATCGTAAAAGTAAAGTTTTGGTGTTTTTACTAAACGTTTATTAAAATTTTCGTGATAGGGTTGTAGCAGATATATGATATAACTACTTTCTAAAAGAGAAAGCCAGTTTTTTGCGGTCGGTTGTGATATATTGCAGGCATTAGCTAGTGCACTTAGATTAAGCAACTGGCCGGCCTGGTTGGCGCATAATCCGATAAAGGTTCTGAATGCATGCAAATCTTTAATATTTAAAAGTTCTGTTACATCTTTTTCTACATAGGTTTGTATATAATTGGTAAAATATATATTAGGTTCTATTTCGCGATCGTAAATGGCAGGATAGAAGCCTTTAATACAGGCCTCTGCAAACGAAGGCTGAAGTAAGTTGTTGGCTTTAAGCTCCGATAAATCAAAAGGTAAAAGTTTAAATAGTGCTACCCTTCCCGCAAGGCTTGTGTTATGCCATGCATTAAATGAAAATTCTGTGAACCTGATAAAATAAACTGCCCCATTATTTTAGATTCGTCAACCAATCCCTGTAAGTAAGAAAAGAGTAATGGAGCTCTTTGTACTTCATCAAAAATCACTTTATCATCATATTCACTTAAAAAGCCATTAGGATCCTCGGTTGCAAATGCCCTAATATCTGGGTTTTCAAGGGAAATATATCTGTAGTTACTAAATAAATTCTTTAGCAATGTAGTTTTTCCCGATTGCCTTGGACCAGTAATGGCGATAATAGGAAATTTATTTTTTTGGTGTTCTATATGTTTACTTATATGCCTTTTAACTAATTGTTGCATAGTTACTTGTTTTAGTCAAAAGTACTAAAAAAGATAAGTGTATACAACTTACACTTTGAAATTACACGGCTTCCACTTTGAAATTGCACAACTTCCACTTTGAAATTACACAGTTCCAACTTTGAAATTACACAACTTCTAATTCAGCTTTTGATAGGTCCTCCACCACAAATCGGGCATCTCGCCATTAACTGCAATCTGGTAATCGTCATATCTGCAGGGTACCAAATGGTAACGCTCGTTTTTGGATTGGCCAGACGGATAAGGAACCTGCATCCACCAACGGTCTGATTTTTTACTTTTTACAAACGTCATTTCTCCCGAACCATCTTTTAAACTGGTTCTATAGATGATATACTGCGATTTTGGTGTAAGTGGAAAATCCTTTTTACGGGCGTAGTATCCATCCACAAAATACCATACCATTTGAGCAAGTAAGAAGGCCGTTTGTCCGTTATTGTCGTAAGCAGGGTTAAACTCGTAAAAGCCTATTGAAGTTAACTTATCATTCATGCCGGCGTAGCGGGCAATCCGACAGGCCTCTTCACCATCAAAACCATTTGGAGTGGTATTGGCATTCGCTGCAGCATCAGCAGACCGGATAGCGCCCATGTCGAAACTGATCATGTTGGCATTGCGGATGATGGGCTCAGTTAAGGTAATATCCTGGGCAAATTCACCCAAACGGTGTACATCAAAATATAATTTATCCATTACGCTCAAACTTTCTTGATTTACAAAATAAGTTTGATAGCCTACATTGCTGAAATTGAACAGGTAATTGGGTTGATGTAAGAAAATTTTATTCAGGTAACAATCCGATCGGGTGGCAATTCCCTCATGGTCATCATCGCCAATATCGAATTGGTTATCAATAATTACCAGATCAACTTTTTGCTCCAAATCTTCATAACCCAGGTATTGGCCATAGGTTAAGTCTTGTCCGCCGCCAATAATAATTGGAATAATGTCTTTTTTAATCAATTCAGAAACCGCCATTTTGATGGCGATATAGGTATCAGCAATGGTTGCACCATGTTTAATGTTACCTAAATCAACAATCCGGCTTTTGAAAGCACCTTCATTCAATCGGTAAAATTTCTCTCTGAAATAGTCGGGAGCCAGGGCACAGCCTTCATTATTAACGGCGCCTCTTCCATCAAGTACCCCAAAAATGGCCAGGTCGTAGGTCTGTTCCTCAAAATCGGGAAAAGATTCGGTATAGATCTGCGCTTTTAACCCTAACTGACTTGTAAAAAAACCTTGTTTGGGCGTAAAACTTTCGGGGTTGATGGGTGAAAAGAAATCCGTTAATGACATATATTTAAAACTCTCGGCTCAAATATCTATTTTTGAATGCGTATTTTCACATATAGCCCGAAAAAAATAAAATGATACTGGTAACCGGAGGAACTGGATTTTTAGGATCTGAATTGATTAAGCAGTTAACCAACAGTGGTTTATCTGTTCGGGCGCTCAAACGAGAGCAATCTAAAATACCCGCATTGCTTGAAAACATTCGTTTAATTGAATGGTTTGAAGCCGATATTAATGACCCAGCTACTTTAGAGGATGCTTTTACAGGGATTACCAAAGTTTATCATTGCGCTGCATTCGTATCCTTTAACCCTAAAGATAAAAAACAGCTTTTTCATGTAAATATTAAAGGTACATCGAACATAGTTAACCTTTGCGCCGAAAATAATTGCAGGCTATTGCATGTTAGTTCGGTGGCCGCACTGGGCAATGCAAAAAAGGGTTATAAAATTACCGAAACAGATTTTTGGGAATATGATGCAAAAGCGCATGCTTACGGTTTGTCCAAATACGAAGGAGAAATGGAGGTTTGGCGGGGAATTAATGAAGGGATGGATGCTGTTATTGTTAACCCCTCTGTAATTATTGGTAAAAATGCCGGATTCGAAGGAAGTGGAGCAATTTTTAAATTGGTAAAAGATGGTTTTCCATTTTATACCAACGGAGCTTCGGGTTTTGTAGATGTTGAAGATGTGGCCAAAGCAATGATAATGTTAATGGATGCCGAAGTATCAGGAGAACGGTATATCATTTCTGCAGATGACTACCATTATAAAGAACTGTTCAGTGATATTGCTAAAGGCTTCGGTGTTAAAGCACCATCAAAGGAAGCAAAACCATGGATGCTTGGAATAGCCTGGAGGGCACTAAAATTGATATCTATATTTACTGGTAAACAGCCGTCAATCACTAAGGATGCTGCCAAAAGTAGTTTAACCTTAAGTTATTATAATAATGATAAAGTAAAGACGGTAACAGGCATTAGTTTTAAGCCAGTTGCCGAAAGTATAAAAGAAATTACCCAACATTTAAGATAATGCCCAAACAAAAAGCTTATTACATCATCGATTTTGATAGTACCTTTACACAGGTAGAAGCCCTTGATGAACTTGCCCGGATTTCGCTAAAGAACCACCCAGATAAAGAAGCGATTTTTCAAAAGATTGAAGATTATACCAATTTTGCCATGGAAGGAAAACTTTCCTTCTCCGAAAGTTTAGCACAACGTGTCAAACTGCTCGAAGCGAATGAGGACCATTTAAAGCAGCTCATTAAACATTTAAAAAAGAAAGTATCTACATCTTTTTCGCGTAATGCCGAATTTTTTAAGAAGCATGCAGATGACGTTTTGATTGTTTCCGGAGGCTTTAAGGAATTTATTACCCCGGTGGTAAGCCAGTACCATATTAAAAAGGAAAATATTTATGCCAATACTTTTGTAACCACGGGTGATGGCAAAATTATAGATTACGATCATGCCAATCCTTTGAGCGAAGAAGGTGGCAAAGTAAAATTGCTTCAGCATTTAAAGCTGGAAGGCGAGTTATTTGGTATAGGTGATGGTTATTCTGATTTCCAGTTACGCGAAAGCGGGATCATTAATAAGTTTTTTGCCTTTACAGAAAATATTGCCCGTGAAAGTATTGTTTCCAAAGCAGACCATGTTACACCAAGTTTCGACGAGTTTCTTTACGTAAATGATCTGCCACGTGCAATTTCCTATCCTAAAAATAGAATCCTATGCCTGGTGATTGGTGAGGTTGATCCCTTAACAATTTCCATTCTAAAAAATGATGGTCTATCCATCAGGCATAAAGCTTCATTTGAAGATAAATATGTAAAAGACGTTGGAATTATCGTTTTAGCGGATGGCGAAAAAATCAGCAAAGAGCAATTAAAAAACGCCGCTAAGCTAAAAACTATCGGATATCTGGGAAGCGCAAAAAACAAATTAGATCTAGGTTTGTGTACCAAACAAGGTATTGTGGTTTTTGACGATCCAAAAAACAACCCTCGTAACATTAGTTTTATCCCGAAAAGAGTGGCCGATTTTATGAACACAGGCGCAACCTATATGAGTGCTAATTTTCCAAATCTGCAATTGCCGAAAATCGATAAATCGCACCGTTTAATTCATATCCACAAAAACGTTCCGGGCATCATGGCCAAAATCAATACCGTTTTTGCCAAACACGATATTAATATTGTGAGCCAGTTTTTAATGACTAATCCTGATATCGGATACGCCATTACCGATATTAATACAGAATACGACAAACAATTGTTTAAATCGCTTAAAAAGATTGAACAAACGATAAAATTTAGGGTGCTGTATTAGATGTAAAAGGGATGATCGAACACCTAAAAATCATTTCGAGCGTGGTGCAACGAAGTCTAGAAATCTGCTTTTGTAGATTTCTCTCCTGAACATTCGGGCTGCCCTTTAGTCGAAAAGAATTTTATATAGTATTCTGTCATTCTGAGGGATAATTAAATTGTTTAAAAATCAAGATGATTGACAGATAAAATTAATTAGGTAATATCCCTCAAGAAATCGTCATTCTCAACTTGATTGGGAATCTTGAAACGTTGCATTAAGATTCCCGCATGCGCGAGAATGACGACGGAACTAGTGGATTCTGTCAATGGTAGAGCAACGAAGAATCTTTAATTTTTCTTCTACTTACTTTGATAAGGTTTCCTCGACCCAGTATTTTGTGAGGAAGATTCTTCACTGCGTTCAGAATGACAAATATGGCGCCTTACGCTCCACGCTCTCCGCTACCTCAAAAACTGATGCCTTTTCAACAACAAATGCTTAGGCGCTCCGATTGTCTGCGATTTATAAATCCCGGTATGGCCTGAAAATAGATATGCTGTAACACAGGCCAGGGCAATATAAATTCCCGATGACGCACCAAATAACTCTATTCCCATAAAAATACAGGCCAGAGGTGTGTTCGCTGCCCCGGCAAAAACAGCCACGAAACCCATGCCTGCCAACAAGCTAAGCGGTAACGGAATAAAAAAACTTAAAAAGCTACCCAGCGTGGCCCCTATAAAAAAAAGCGGCGTAACCTCGCCGCCCTTAAACCCTGCACTTAACGTAAATGCAGTTAAAAATAACTTGATTGCAAAGGTGTAATAGGCTTCTTGCTTTATAAAGGATTCTGAAATAACCGGAATGCCCAAACCAATATATCGTGTATTCCCAATGAGGTATATAATTCCAACCAAAATGATGCCCCCGATAAAAGGCCGTAAGGGCGGATAGTTAATTTTAGCGAAAAGACGAGATAGCGCATGGTTTAAGGTAGAGAAAGTTCTTGCTGCAAGGCCAAATAATATCCCTGCACCTAAAGATAATAATAGGTTTATCGAATCTATTTCGGGTACAGCAGCTATGGAGTAATGGGTATGCCCAACACCCCAGGCTTTACAGGCATAATCAGCAATAATTGCCGTGACAAATGAAGGAAGGATTGAACTGTAACTTAAACTTCCAATTACAAAAACCTCTAATCCGAATACTGCACCTGCCAGCGGAGTTCCAAAAACAGAGGCAAAACCAGCACTGATCCCACATATGAGAATCACTTTGCGGTCTCTTGTTTTAAGCTTAAACAGTTTCGTAAACTGGTCTGCAAAGGCTCCGCCAATTTGTACAGCTGTGCCCTCTCTGCCAGCTGATCCGCCAAATAAATGGGTGATAATCGTACCCGCAAAAATAAGCGGCGCCATAATCAGCGGAATTACATTTTTCGGTGATTGTAACTCCTCAATCAAAAGATTGTTTCCTTTAACAACCTTTGCGCCCCAGTAATGGTACGCCAGGCCAATAACTAAACCTGCGACGGGTAAAAGGGCAATCATCCACAGGTGTTGTTCACGGTAATTGGTTGCCCAGTTCAAAGTTTCTAAAAACAGGGCAGAGGCAGAGCCGATAACTACACCCAGTATGGAAGAAATGAACAGCCATTTTACGGTACTCGCTAAGAGTAATCCGAAGTCGAGTTTAATAAAGCTTTTGGTAGACAGAAGAAATCCTTCTGTTAGTTTTTTAACAGGCATTTGTATTCAATTTTATCTAAAATCGTAGGAGTCATCAGCCTGTTTGGGCGGTTTTGGCGGTACCCCATCGCCATGTTTCAAATGTATAAAATTTAGTTATTTGTTGCAAAATCTTTATCACCTTTGTGCAACTAACTTTAAACCATGGATTTTACACCCGAAATAAAAGACAAACTACACCGCCTACAGGAAAAATACACGGCAATGGGTCAGGATATGGCATCGTATCTTGATGGACTTCTATACGCTGATTTCCTGACCTATTGGGATTACATCCACTTAGATACGCTGCTAAGCCTGCAGAACCCCAAAACACCAATTCCTGATGAAGAGATTTTCATCATGTACCACCAGATTACCGAACTCTATTTTAAACTTGCCCTGCACGAGTGCCGGCAGATTGCGGAACATGAGAATTTAACCGTCGAATTTTTTACGGCGCGCGTAAAACGGATCAATGCTTATTTTAATGCCTTAACCGATTCATTTGAGGTGATGGTTGATGGTATGGAAAAAGAACAGTTTTTGAAATTCCGGATGTCATTACTACCAGCAAGTGGATTCCAATCTGGCCAGTACCGGATGATCGAAATCTGCGCTACGGATTTTATCCGACTCGTAGATAAATCCAAACGTGAAGAACTAAGCAATGCAACAATAGAAGAACAGTTTGAAAATATTTATTGGAAATTCGGTGCAACGGAACTGGCGTCGGGTAAGCAGACTTTAACTTTAAAGCAATTTATCAATAAGTATGCGGTTCAGTTTTTGCAATTGGCTAAAAACCGTACTTCAACTAATTTCTCAGCACTATACCATAAATTGCAGGCTAATGGAGCGGATGTTTCTGCACTTGCAGATGAATTGCGTAAACTCGACCTGTATGTAAATGTAGAATGGCCCTTATCGCATTATAAATCGGCTGTACGTTATTTGGAGAAAGACCCGGTTGATATTGCGGCAACTGGTGGAACCAACTGGCAAAAGTATCTGCCGCCGCGTTTTCAGAAGCGAATCTTTTATCCGTTTTTATGGAGTGATGAGCAAACGGAAGAGTGGGGTAAAAGCTGGGTGCTTAGTGTACTTAAAACACTCAAAAACAAAGATTAATATTGCAAAAAGCTATTAAAAAAGGCTGTTTTTTCTTAATTTGCGCAAATAATTAATGATTGAATTAGAGAATGACAGAATGATGAATTGCAAGATACACTCATTCAACCCATTCAAAAATCACTCATTCAAAATTCAATAATATGACCGAGACATTAGATATAAAAATCACCAAAACAGATCAAACAAGATTAACGGTTACTGATTTTTCACAATTACCTTTCGGTAAGGTTTTTACCGATCACATGTTTACTGCCGATTACGAAGATGGCGAATGGAAGAACCTGCAGATTCTTCCTTATGGCCCCATCCCGATGAGTCCTGCAATTTCTGCCCTTCATTATGGGCAGGCAATTTTTGAAGGATTAAAGGCTTATCGTCAACCAGACGGGAAAATCAGTGTGTTTCGTGCCGATAAAAATTTCGAACGCTTTAACAAATCAGCAGCAAGAATGTCGATGCCGGCTGTTCCTGAAGAAATTTTTATGCAGGGTTTGGCTGCGTTGATCAATGTTGATGAAAAGTGGGTGCCAAATCAGGAAGATTACGCTTTATATATCCGTCCGGTAATGTTCGCAATGGATCCTTATCTGGGTGTTAAGGCTTCAGATACCTATAAATTCGTTCTGTTAACCACGCCAACAGGTCCATATTATAGCAATGCATTAAAAGTTAAAGTTGAAACTGAATTTACACGCGCAGACGAAGGTGGTGTTGGCTTTGCCAAAACAGCCGGAAATTATGCCCGTTCATTATATCCTTTTGAGCAAGCTAAAAAAGAAGGTTACGATCAATTGATCTGGACAGATTCGGTAACGCATGAGTTTATTGAAGAAGCTGGAACCGCCAATTTGCTTTTTGTAATTAATGGTAAATTGGTTACGCCATCAGTACGCAGTACCGTTTTAGATGGTGTAACGCGTGATACGATTATTAAGCTGGCTAAAGAGGCCGGAGTAGAGGTTGAAGAACGTAGGGTTTCTGTTAAGGAAGTGATTGAAGGAATAGAAAACGGAAGCTTAACTGAAGCATTTGCTGCCGGAACTGCGGCTACCGTAACACACGTGGGCGAAATGGGCTATAATGGACAGATTTATAAATTAACTGATCCTGCTACTAGACATATTTCAAATGGCATTGCTAAGAAACTAAATGATATTCGTTATGGTTTAGCGCCTGATGAGTTTGGCTGGAACTGGGTTCTGTAAGCCGAAATCCCATTAAAGATAAAACCCCGATGCAGCATCTGCATCGGGGTTTCTTGTTTTCTATTATCGTCATGCTGAATTTATTTTATAAGTATAGATAGTTTTCAATTATCTTGTAGCTACTACGTGGTCAGCATCTTTCATGCTGTAATATCCTGAAATGAAATACTTCGGTGAGCTCGGTAAAGCTCGGTTCAGGGTGACGAATAGATATAAAAGGATATTCTTATTTATCTAAAATCACTACCCCTTTAGCTTCAAAAGCCAGTTCTTTTTTAGGATCAGTAATTTTTGCTACTTCTTCAGGAGATTTTTTAGCATCTTCCGCATAATGGCGCAAGGTTTCTACTGAGATAGTCTGTTTCTTCGCCAGGCCATCTAAAACTACTTTTTTGCCTACGATGTCCATTGGCATAAAGAAAGCGTAATCTTTAAAAGTTACCCGCATAGGATCGCCATTAGGCATTTCCAATGTGATCCAGCAGCCCTTTTTCTTACATACATCTACCACTTTGCCTTCGATTTTCATATCAACCGTTTTTTTGTCGCCCATTGCTGCTTCCATCTTGGCGGCCGGTTTTACATTCCCTGGTTTAACTTCTTCTCCAAATTTTTGACCGGTATATGCTGTTTGAGCAAATGTCAATACTGTAAATAAGCAAAAACTTAAGCTTAGGATAATTTTTTTCATGGTTTTATAATTGATTTGGTTATAGCCTAATCAAAGTTATCTAAATTTTTTCTAAATATTGAAAATAAAAAAACACCCCGCTAACATCCGTTAGCGGGGAAAATCATCCCTAATATTATGTAAATCAAACGCTATGATTTACTTGTCTTATTTTTTAAGGCAAACTAAAAACCAAAATTTTAGTTTTTGGTTTAGTTGAGGTTAATGTTCTTATAATCAAATAATTATTTTATTTTTATTTGTGCGTGTTAATTATTAGCATGAATATAGAATGTAGAATAATATCTCCTTTATGGGGTATTTTGTTGAATTATTTCCACACTGCTATTCATTTTGCTGCAATAGCTATTCTGCTTAGGGCTTCATCAAGCTATGATAACAATCTCAGGAAGATTGGAAACTTCCTTTAACCCACTGCCTTTCATTGCATAAATGCCTAATTCTGAACCTGTACCAAATCGATTTTCGATCAACCTTCGGATATGATTAATGTTGTGCATGTAATCTTAGTATCAAAGTCGGTTTTTAATATTGATCGGGTAAATAATCAATTGGTAGCAGGTCTCCAAGGCGCAGGTTGGCCCAGTAGCGTTCAAGCTTTAAACTCATCGGGTTAATGATAACGCCATTCCAGTCAAATAGGACATTGCCATCAAGGATTGAAATTAAGCTAGCCATTTTATCCATCTCATGGTTAGGAATAATAGATGAGGCGGAACGGTAAAAAGATTGATAAGTTTTTTTTGACTTGTCGGGTATGTATTTTACATAAGTAACGTACAATGAGTTTTTAAATTTGCAAGTATCACATTTGACGTCAGTTCTATTTATGCCACGGACTTTGACAGATGACCACCTATTCACATAGTTCGTGTCAGTAATGATCCGGAGGGAGTATATGCCCTTGCTATCGGTTAAATGAACAACCTGTTTTGTTTGCAATTTTGTAGTGTCTAATACCTCAATATATTTAGGCTGCTGTAACATACTTATCCAGAAAACGAGTGAATCTTGATCAATCTTGCTGTTTTTATTCCTAAAAAAGCTGATTTTTTTTCTAATAATGGAATCTGGGAGTCGATATTTATTCTCCATCCGGGTGTCTGTCATGACTAAGAAACCACTCTCTTTATATTGGTTGATATTATTTCCGAGCAACGACCGGAGAAAGTGCTGTAATGAACCTGTATATGCTTCAATTCGATTTTCAGCCCATTCTTGCTGCTGCTTATCCTTTCCTTTTATTGCTTCAAATAAAACATAACCCACGTAAGATATAAGTTGATTCTTTTCATTTCGTTCAAAATCCTCAACCAAATACTTTAAGCGATACCCAAGAGCTTTATTCTCAATAATCAGGAAGTCAGTGGAGTAAGCAGTCAGTTTATTTTCTTTTTTATCGAAATTAAGTTTTATTACGTCGGGATTGATAATACGACATTGTTCACCAAATTTGGAAGTACCTAATATTTCACGCTTGAACATATCCATATATCTACTACTCAGTTTTTTGGCATTTACAATTTTGACTTCATTTAAAGAAGTAATATTTTCTGCCATTTCCACGGTATGTACATTTGTATCAAATTGTACTGATATTGGAGTTTTATAAGTTTTAAAGCCTACCATTGAAACAATCAGTTGGTAGTGATTACTTTTTACATTATAAATTTTGAAGTCACCATACCTATCTGTTTTTGTTACGTAACCTGTCTTATCTATAAATACTGTAGCATTTTCTAAAGGTTTATTATCTACCAGGTTTATTACTTTTCCGGCAATGGTGTATTGAGCAAAAGCCTGATGTGTGATTGATAAAAAAAATGCGATTGTAAAGATCCTGTATATAATTTTAAGAGCCATAATTTTGATTTTTACTAATTTATCCAAAAACCAGACTGAACACCTCTTCTATTTTAGAAACAGCCTTAATCTCCATGTTATATTTTTCTATTGAAATCCCTTTCAAATTGTATTTAGAGATATAAATGGTTTCAAAGCCCAGTTTGTCTGCTTCGGCAATGCGTTGTTCTATACGGTTAACGGCCCTGATTTCGCCTGATAGTCCCACTTCTGCAGCAAAACAAATTTTTGAAGAAACGGAAATATCCTGCTGAGATGATATGATGGCAATCAGCACCGCCAGGTCTATCGCCGGATCTTCAACTCTTATTCCACCCGCAATATTCTGGAAAACATCCTGTGTACTTAACCTAAAGCCACAGCGTTTTTCTAAAACAGCTAAGAGCATATTCATTCTTTTGGTGTCGAAACCTGTCGCGGAACGTTGTGGAGTTCCATATGCTGCCGAACTTACCAGAGCCTGCGTTTCAATCAGCATCGGTCTGGCGCCTTCTAATGTTGCAGCTATAGCTATTCCGCTCAGCTCTTCATCACGCTGTGATAACAAAATTTCAGAAGGATTGGAAACTTCTCTTAATCCACTTCCCTGCATTTCATATATACCCAGTTCTGCAGCTGCTCCAAAGCGGTTTTTGATGGATCTCAGAATACGATAAACGTGATGCCTGTCGCCTTCGAACTGCAAAACCGTATCAACCATATGTTCGAGTATTTTAGGCCCTGCAATGGCGCCGTCTTTAGTAATGTGGCCAATAAGGAAAACGGGTACACCTGTTTCTTTTGCAAAGCGCAATAGCTCAGCAGTACATTCCCTTACCTGTGATACACTGCCGGGAGTGGAATCGATATGAGCTGAATGGAGTGTTTGGATAGAATCGACCACCAGGATCTCCGGTTCTAAAATTTCGATTTGTTTAAAGATATTTTGCGTTGATGTCTCGGTCAGGATGTAACAGTTAGACGATGGGCTTTTCTGAATCCTTTCTGCCCGCATTTTTATCTGCTGTTCGCTTTCTTCTCCGGATATATAAAGTAGTTTTTTACCTTCTAGATTTAAGGCCAGTTGCAGCATAAGTGTCGATTTCCCGATGCCTGGTTCGCCACCGATTAATACCAATGATCCTTCTACCAGACCACCTCCCAATACGCGATCCAATTCTTTATCACCCGTTAATATCCTACGCTCCGTTGAAGATTGTATTTCGCTGACTTTGCTCGGCTTGCTTAGTTTGCGACTTGCGGTGTCACTTTTCCAGGTTGGAACTGATGGCGGACTTTTTTCTACAATTTCTTCTACAAAGGTATTCCATTGATTGCAGGAAGGACATTTGCCTAGCCATTTTGCTGATTCATATCCACAGCTCTGACAGAAGTATGCGGTTTTTGATTTTGCCAATTGATTAAAATTTAGATTACGAATTTAGTTTTTCTCATTGAGGTTTGAATACCGCTGGTCGAGATTTATAATCTCGGCCGTATGATTTATGGATTTGCAATCCAAAATTAGAATCATTTGTTCTAAAATCGGGATTACAAATCCCGACTGGCAAAAATATTTAAACAAAAAGCCCGGATTAGGATCCAGGCTTTCAGTTAATTTTTTCAGTTACAATTTAATCTCTTCGTCTTTAGCAGAGATAAAGTGAAACTCAGTTAAATGATACGATGATTGCGCTTTAACTTTAATCCACTGGCCGTATTTGAAGAACCAGCGGCGTTGAAGGTTGAAAATGCCTTTTGTAATATAAGCTTCAATATAAGGGTGTACACACAGCGTTACTCCTTTTTCATTCTGCTCTCTTAAAATATAATTAAGGTTGTTCTCAATATCATCCATTAAAACGATACTCGCTTTAATTTCTCCGGTCCCATCGCAGGCCGGACATTTTTCTACCGTAACAATATTCATTTCCGGACGAACACGCTGTCTGGTAATTTGTACCAAACCAAATTTGCTTGGAGGCAAGATAGTGTGTTTGGCTCTATCCAATAACATCAGCTCACGCAAATAATCGAATAGTATTTTACGGTTTGTTGGTTTGTGCATGTCGATAAAATCGATTACCACAATACCGCCCATATCGCGCAAGCGCAATTGACGGGCAATTTCTTTAGCCGCCTCTTTATTTACCTGTAAAGCATTTTCTTCTTGATTTTCTTTACTGGCAGTACGGTTTCCACTGTTCACGTCTATTACGTGGAGTGCTTCAGTATGCTCAACAACCAGGTAGGCACCACCCGGCAAGTTTACTGTTTTTCCGAAAGCATTTTTAATCTGCTTTTCTATACCAAAATGATCAAATATCGGTTCTTTCTGTTTATAGAGTTTTACGATTTTTTCCATTTCAGGGGAAATATCGTGAACATAAGAACGGATGTCATCGTACAGATCCGGAGTACTAACGTAAACGTTTGTAAAATCAGGATTCAGAATATCACGGATTAACGTTGATGATCTGTCCATTTCTCCCCAAACTCTTTTTGAAGGTTCGGTAGATGGCATCTTTTTAACGAAGTTTTCCCACTTGGCAATTAAATCCAAAAGATCTTTTTGCATTTCGGCAACCCCTCTGCCCTCAGAAACGGTCCTGATAATGACCCCAAAATTTTGAGGTTTAATACTTTCGATAATCTTTTTTAAACGATTACGTTCGGTATTACTTTTAATTTTTTTTGATACGGATATGGTATTGGAGAATGGCACCAGTACCACATACCTGCCGGCAATCGAAATGTCGGAACTTAAACGCGGACCTTTTGTAGAAATTGGTTCTTTAGCAATTTGTACAGGTAGGAGCATGTTTTTACTCAGCACATCAGAAATTTTGCCTGCCTTATTAATATCGGCTTCTAGCTTTAAATTATCTAATAATGTGCCTGTAACCGAGCCATTACGCTTGATCTTCGTTAGCTTAATTAAAGATTGCACCTGAGGGCCTAAATCAAAGTAATGCAAAAAAGCATCTTTTTCATAACCAACATCCACGAAAGCAGCATTCAGGCCCGGCATAATTTTTTTAATGCGGCCTAAATAAATATCGCCTACGGCGTAATTAGTATTGATTTGTTCTTTGTGAAGCTCAACAAGTTGTTTGTCTTCAATCAACGCTATGGTAACTCCGGCAGGAGTCGAATTGATAATTAATTCTTTTACCAACAGCTACAGATTTAAGGCTTTCGCCTATTAACAAATGGATAGTAAATAAAAAACATTGATATAGCCAGAAAGATATACAATAAAAAAAATCATATAATTGTTTAAACCTCATAGTGTTTACTATGAGGTTTAACTGGCTTAATCAAAATAAGAAACTATTTTTTCTTATGTCTGTTTTTTCTTAAACGTTTTTTACGTTTGTGGGTAGCCATTTTATGTCTTTTTCTTTTTTTACCGCTTGGCATAGTTTTAAGTTTTAAATGTTTTTATTAATCTGTTAATTAATTTTTATTCTTTAGTTCAGCCACCTTCTTATCAATAAAAGAAGATAAGGTTGGGTTAGCCGCTAATTTTTTGCTTGATAGATAAGCATCAACTGCTTCTTTATTTCTGCCTAAATTTTCTAAAGCTGTTCCTAAATAAAAATAGGCTTCAGGGGTCGGAGCTGTAGCAATTACCGTATTAAAACGGGGAATTGCTTTGTCAAACTGACCTGATTTTATCGAGAACAACCCTAAATTCATATTGGCCTTTACATTTTTAGGTTCTTTAGCCACAACTTCCAACAACATTGCAATACCTTGCATTGGTGCGCCCAAGCCGTTTACTATGGTTACACCTAAGCCTGTTTTAGCTTCAATGTTTGTAGAGTCCTTCTCTAATGCTTTTTTGTAAGACATATTCGCTTTTTGCAGTAAAGCAGGCTGCGCTAAGCTGTCTTGTGTGCTCTCAAAAGCTTTTATAAATTGATTTCCGGCAGCTAACCACGATTTTGTGGATGGTTCGCCTTCGGCTACAACTTCTAAATACAGGGCAGATGGGGTAATTTGTTCAACATCGTCCCATTTCTGGGCCAATTGTTTGGCAAATTGAATCTTTTCTGTGCCATTTGCGCCTTTGTAGCTGTTTTCTAATGCTGTAATATCTGTAGCCAAATTTTTATTGATTACATTCTTTGCAGCTGTAGAGGAAGTTTCGAGGTTTAGTACCGATGCTAGTGATGGAGATGCCGCTCCCGCCATTTGGCCACTTGAAGGCATTTTTCCATTTTCTTCCGTTGGTTTAACCAAACCCTTAATGTCTCTGGTAAATAAGAACGCAACAAGCAATACAATCGCTCCAATAACAATGGTTTGTTTTGATCTGATGTTGCTATTCATATATTAAGACTTAGGCTTCTACTTTAATTTTTTTTGAATTACTTTTCACTTTATCAACAAATACTTTTGCTGGTTTAAAGCTAGGAACGAAGTGTTCAGGGATGATTATTGCAGTGTTTTTTGAGATATTTCTCGCAGTTTTTTGCGCTCTCTTTTTAACAACAAAGCTCCCGAAGCCTCTAACGTATACATTTTCACCGCCAATCATGCTGGTTTTGATAACCTTGAAAAATGCCTCAACTGTTTCCTGTACATCAACCTTCTCAATTCCGGTTTTTGTTGATATTTCTGAAATAATATCTGCCTTAGTCATATTTTATTATTTATTATATATTATGTTTTAATATTACTACTGTTTTGGGGTTGCAAAAGTATTGCTTTTTAATGAGATAGGGAAATAAAAGATGATTTTTTTATCGGCAGAGTTATCAGGCTATTGCAAGTTTTTTTTTAATTGGATAAATAGACCGTAATTTGCGGGAATGACATTTCAAAATGAACTCATCAATTGGTACCTGATCAATAAAAGGGACCTGCCATGGAGGCACACCAATGATGCTTATACCATCTGGTTATCAGAGGTTATATTACAACAAACAAGAGTAGAGCAGGGGCTTCCATACTTCAATCGGTTTTTGGAAAATTTTCCTACAGTTACCGACTTTGCCCATGCAACAGAAGCCAAAGTTCTAAAGCTTTGGCAGGGTTTGGGTTATTATTCCAGAGGAAGGAATATGCATGCAACAGCCCGTATTGTGGTGCAGGATTATGGTGGAATCTTCCCGAATCTGCATGATGAGCTCATAAAATTAAAAGGAATTGGTGAGTATACTGCTGCAGCAATCTCTTCATTTTCCTCAGGAGAAGCAAGGGCTGTGGTAGATGGAAATGTGTTTAGGGTGCTGTCCAGGTTTTATGGTTTAGCTACTCCAATAAATAGTCCTGCTGGTAAAAAAGAGTTTTATACTTTGGCGAACGATTTGTTATATAAGAAAGATCCTGCCCTTTATAACCAGGCTATTATGGAGTTTGGGGCAATACAGTGTAAACCAAAATCGCCCAATTGCGGCATTTGTCCCCTCAGTCAGGATTGTTATGCTTTCAATTATGATCAGGTAAATGCGTTACCGGTTAAAATCCGTAAAGGCGCACAGAAACACCGATACCTCAATTATTTTATTTGTTTTGAAGACGATAGGGTGTTGATCAGAGAGAGGCAGGCGGGTGATGTTTGGCAGCATTTATATGATTTCCCTAGTATAGAAACGACTCAACAATATGAATGGAAAGATTCATTATTTATCGATCAGGTAAAATCAGTATTTGGAAATCATGCCGAATTTAGTTTGATAAGTGCTAAAAAACACGTTTTAACACACCAAATAATACATGTGCAATTTTTTGCATTAAAAAATTATATATTTAACTTTAATAAACAAAAGGAACTTAATTGGGTTTCTTTGAATAAATTAGATGAGTTGCCGCAGCCAAAAGTAATCCATGATTTTGTTCAGGAATATTTTTATAAGGACAAAATGGAATAATAAACATCTTATATGGCGCATTTGTAAAAGAAAACAACTAACCAAAAATATTTATGTCTGGGATTAACAAAGTTATTTTAGTAGGCCATTTAGGCAAAGACCCTGAAGTACGGCATTTAGACGGTGGCGTAACAGTAGCCAGCTTTCCATTAGCTACATCGGAAACATACAACAAAGACGGTAAGAGAGTAGAGCAAACAGAATGGCACAATATTGTATTATGGCGTGGATTGGCCGAGGTCGCCTCCAAATACCTGCAAAAAGGCAAACTGGTTTACATAGAGGGCAAACTAAGAACACGATCCTTTGAAGATAAAGAAAAGGTAAAAAAATATGTAACTGAAATCGTTGCAGAGAACTTTACCATGTTGGGTAGAAAAAGCGATTTTGAGCAAAATCCAACAACGCCTGCCCATCAACACACTGAAACTAAAATTGATGATGAATTTACAATCGGCCCTTCAGATGAAAACGGTGATCTTCCGTTTTAATCAGGAATTTAAAGTAATTTTTAAAGGCTACCTGATGAGAGGTAGCTTTTTTTATGCGCTTAATTTTAATCTTAAAACAAAAAACTCCTGCCGGTTTACAGACAGGAGTTCTGATGATCTCATGAAGATTATCAATTAATCTTCGTATAATAAATATTTAACTTGATCTTATTTGGGGTTGCACTGCCAGCGCCTATAACCGATCTTTCGGCAGATGTGGCACTTGGCACAATCTGAAAATCAGTATAAGATGTAGGCGCCAGAAATGTGCCATAGTCTTCCATGTTTTTGTCGATCAGGCTTTGTACGTAACTGGTTACAATAAAGATGTAGCGTTTTTTCAACGAATCGAAATAACCTCCAAAAAGTGCAGCACCGCCAGAAGTGCTACTTGAAAATGTTGTGTAATCAGGTATGTTCGCAGGCTGCTGTGCAATGTCCCAACGGTATAAAGAAAGCCGTTGTGCGGCGTTAAAAGGATATGCAGGCGTACTTTCGCCAATTTCTACCACTAATTCTGCTTTATTAATAATCGCTTTTCCGTAAGTGCTGGTAAAGTTTATCAATTCCGGGAACTTTAATTTGGTTTTCACACCGGCTAAACCTTGTAAATAGGTTACGCTATACTGTTGAGCTGGATCTGGTGGAACTGGAACAGCAATTTGTTTCTGTATTTCTGTGCCAGTGTAATCGTGTTTAATACTGGCAGCTATACCCGAAATAAAAGAACCACTACTACCGTTTGAAACTAGCTTTCCGATAGGGAAATTTACAGTTGCAGTATCTACGCCGTTGGAAGTATTCGTTTTTTTCCAAACCAGTTGCAGGTAAGAGTCAGTTCCTGAAAAGTTAAAGAATGCAATCCCGCCAACGCCTGTAGAAGATGTTTTATTAACCTGTGCATACAAACCTTTAAAAGATTCTATAAACTTGCTTTCTGTCGCGGTTCCTGCGGTACCCTGATTAAGTATGGCGTTTTGTATAAATGCCTTGTTTAACGGTATTCTGATCTGCGCCGGTACGGTTTTTAAAGTATCGGCTTTGCCGCTAACAATATCATATACCTTTTGTTTTGTATTTGGAGCCAGTTTGCCGGTAAAATTGCCTAATAAAGTATTATTGATAGCCTGAACATCAGAACTTTTATAATTGGTTACCTTATTGGCCAGTTGAAATACATCTATGCTATATTTAGAATTTGTGGTGTCACCATAAAATTTGGTCACCGTGCTCGTTTCGTCAAACTTTAATACTAAAACAGCTGAATCAAGTTGAGGTGCCGTTCCAAAATCATAACTGGTGCTTGCCGGATAAACAGTCATTGCTATACCTGCCTCTGTTTTACCAAAAACAGGATCGGTCATGTAACCTAACGGATAGCGGCTCAGCCCTGAAGTATTAGCGGCCGCTTCTGGTACGAGTTGTGTGGTAACAGGAGATACTACCAAAGTTCCGGTAATGGCCGTATTAGGGTCAACATCTAAACCAACACCATCGGGGTTTTTACATGATGCAAAAAGAAAAAGACTTATCAACAGGGTTAATAAGTCTTGTTTTGTAAATTTCATATTTAAAATAATAATACCTGATTAAGCTACTGAAACCAATTCATCATTTGAAATCTCTTCATAGAAGTTGTAGAAGTTTTCAAAATTCTCGGTTAAGTTAAAAGCTAATGTTGGCTTATTGGAATCTTTAACAAATTTTAACACATCCTGGTTTAAGTTTTCGTCTCCTAAAACCACTGCATCTGAGTGGGTTATGGCACCAATGTGCATGCTGTCACAGTCAGATGGCAAAAATGCTTTAGTATCATCTTCCGTCATATTGGCCATCACTGCTTTGGTAGCAAAATTTGCATTCAATTTTTCTGTAAAACCATCCTCATAAACAGAATAAACTACTTTTGAATTCTTAAAGGTAGGATCGTTTTTGTAAGTGGTTTTAATGTAAGCAGGAACCAAAGCACTCATCCAGCCATGGCAGTGAACAATATCTGGTGCCCAACCTAATTTTTTAACCGTCTCTAATGCGCCTTTGCAGAAGAAAATCGTGCGTTCATCATTGTCATCGAAAAATTTTCCGCCGGCATCTCTGAATACTTGTTTGCGCTGGAAATATTCTTCGTTATCTAAGAAATAAACCTGCATGCGTGCAGCTGGGATGGAGGCTACTTTGATGATTAAAGGGTTATCGTTGTCATCAATAATGATGTTCATTCCCGATAAGCGGATTACTTCATGTAAACGATTTCTTCTTTCGTTGATATTACCAAATTTTGGCATCAAGATGCGGATTTCGAATCCTTTTTCTTGCATAGCCTGTGGCAATTGACGCGTAATTTCAGAAATTTTAGTAAGCTCGAGGAAAGGCGACATCTCGTGTGTAACAATCAGCAGCTTCGTTTTTGCCATCTCCATATTTTAAGAAAATATTAAGTTAAATAAAAGATAATGAGCTGCAAAGGTAAGCATAATAATACTATTTATCAATATAGCAAGCATTTGTTTGGTTTCATTTAGATTAATTTACACCTTTACAGCTTTAATTTAGATTGTCCAAAATTGGAAATATTTAAAACCAAAGCAGCGCTTAAGGCTTTTTTGCAGCCATTAAAAGCTTCAGCTAAAAAAATAGCGTTGGTGCCCACCATGGGCGCTCTGCACAATGGCCATATCTCACTGATCAAACTGGCCCAGCAAAATGCAGATGTTATTATCTGCAGTATTTTCGTAAATCCTACACAGTTTACCGATCCTAAAGATCTGGAAAAATACCCACGGCCGATCGAGCATGATCTGGCGATGCTGGCCGATGCCGGCTGTAACGCTGTGTTTATGCCAAATGTTGAAGAGATGTATCCGAATGGTGCTGATGAGGCATGGCATATAGATTTAGGTAAAGCCGAATTTTTATTGGAAGGCGAGTTTAGGAAAGGCCATTACCAGGGCGTAACGCAGATTGTAAAAAAACTGTTTGATGCGGTAGAGCCTGATGTGGCGATGTTCGGGCAAAAAGATTTCCAGCAGGTATTTATGATTAAAAATATGCTGTCTTATTTTAAATTGCCTATTACCATTATTACCTGTCCTATTATCCGCGAAGATGATGGTTTAGCGATGAGCAGCCGGAATATCCATTTATCAACCGAAGAACGCCTGCATTCACTTGTCTTGAGTAAATCGCTGCAGTTCGTTGTTGATCATTTTGATGAATACCCACTTGCAGAACTGGTAGATAAGGCAAAAGCATACTATCAGGGCATAGAAGGGGTTGAACTCGATTATTTTACCATTGCCGATGGCAATACACTGGAGCCGGCCAAATCAAAAGATGAAGATAATCTGGTCGCCCTGGTTGCTGCAAAGGTGGGTTCAACGAGGTTGATTGATAATATGATTATAAAGTGATGGAAAATAGGAGCGGTAAGATGATAGAGGTGTAAGATAATTGGTCTTATGGTTAACGGCAGGGGCCCTTAAGCTATTTATTTAGAGACATCATGTATGACTCTTTTCATGACGTATATAATCATCCATTTTCCATATTACGTCTTCCTTTAGTGTGAAACTCCAAACTGATTACTAACTTTGCCAAATGGTTATCACAATATTAAAATCGAAAATACACCGTGTTAGGGTAACACAAGCCGAATTGAATTATGTAGGCAGTATTACGATAGATGAGGATTTGATGGATGCGGCTAACATTATTGCTAATGAAAAGGTGCAGATTGTAAATAATAATAATGGTGCACGTTTCGAAACTTACGTAATAAAAGGTGAGCGCGGAACGGGAACCATTTGTTTAAATGGTGCAACAGCCCGTTTGGCTCAGCTAGGTGATGTGCTCATTATTATGTCATATGGTGCATTGCCAATAGAAGAGGCCAAAAAATATAATCCGATATTGGTTTTTCCTGATGATAATAATCATTTGCTAAAATAACCTTGTGACATTCGACCTCAGAACAGCGCTAAAATTTATCATCCTGTTTTTAATAGGAATAGGGGTGTTGTATTTAGCTTTTCGTGGTCAGGATTTAGAAAAGATTTGGCAGGAAATTAAAACAGCAAATTACTTTTGGGTAATTATTTCTGCCATTGCGGTTTTAATTGCCCACGTGTTGCGGGCTTTGCGTTGGAGGATGTTATATCAGTCTATTCATTACGATGTAGGCTTTTGGCATGCGTACCACGCTGTAATGATCGGTTACCTGGCCAATCTGGCTTTGCCGCGTTTTGGCGAAATTGGTCGCTGTTCCGTTATCCGTAAAGCTGCAAAGGTACCTATGTTTGCTTCTATTGGAACTGTAATTACCGAGCGGCTGTTTGATGTAGTGATGCTTTTTCTGACTGGTTTGGCGATGCTGATCTTTCAATATGATATCGTAGCCGACTTCCTTTATCAAACCATATATCGTAACCTGGCTAAAAAATTAAATGAGCTTAACTATTGGTGGTTAGTTGGTTTTAGTGCTGTTATATTGTTGCTCATTGTTATTTCAATCTATTTTCTCCGTCAAAAATTTGGTAAAAAATTCTTACGCATTTTTGTAAATCTTCGTCAGGGTTTTGGCTCTTACAGCAAGTTGAAAGAGAAAGGTTTGTTCCTAACCTACACCCTTGGTATTTGGGTTTTCTACTTGCTTTCTATGTATTTTGCTTTTTCTTCCATTCCAAGTACTTCAGATTTACATTTAAATGCTGCATTTACAGCAATTGTATTTTCAGGTTTTGCTATGGCGGCACCTGTTCAGGGCGGTATCGGTGTTTTTCACTGGATGGTTGCCAAGTCACTCGTATTGTATGGCATATCTTTTAAAGATGGCTTAGCTTACTCAACCATTATTCATTCCTCACAGTTTTTGCTAATCCTGGTTTTAGGGAGTTTAAGTTTGTTTTTCATTTTAACCAAAAGGGATGCTGTTTCCATTCTTAACGCAGATCATACCACTAAATAAATCTTTTATTGCGGCTATACGGTTTTCGTTGGCTTAATAGTACAACTGCCTTTTTGTTAGTAAACCTGACCGACAGCATTATCCCGGTTTATGCACTATTCTTTTGTTTTTTTGTGTGCATGCCTGTTTCACAGGTTTCACCGGATAAAGCAAAGGGCAGGGCTATCGGGGCCCGGTAACTACTGCTCTTGCTTTCCAAAAAAATAAAAGAAACATTTAGTTAAAGCGATAGGCCTTTACTAATATACCATTACAATAGCCAATGAGTTTAAAAATAAATTACTATGCAGCCATAGTAATTTCAATCAGAAATGCTATATTTGATTTACTAACCTGTTATACATAAATGTTATGCATTTTGAATTAAGTGAAGAGCAATTAATGATTCAGCAAGCTGCCCGCGATTTTGCGCAGCAAGAATTAAAGCCTGGCGTAATTGAAAGAGATGAGCATCAGAAATTTCCGGCCGAGCAGATAAAAAAACTTGGAGAACTCGGCTTCTTAGGGATGATGGTGAATGAAAAATATAACGGAAGCGGACTTGATGCCATTTCTTACGTGCTGGTCATGGAAGAGCTTTCAAAAATAGATGCGTCTGCATCTGTTGTGGTTTCGGTAAATAATTCATTGGTTTGTTACGGTTTAGAAGCCTACGGTACTGAAGCCCAAAAGGAAAAATATCTAAAACCGCTGGCTGCCGGCGAAAAAATAGGCGCTTTTTGCTTGTCAGAGCCCGAAGCCGGATCTGATGCCACATCGCAACGTACAACAGCCGAAGATAAAGGAGATTATTATCTGCTTAATGGTACCAAAAACTGGATCACAAACGGAAGTACCGCATCAACTTACCTGGTTATTGCACAAACCCATCCCGAATTAAGACATAAAGGTATAAATGCTTTTATCGTAGAAAAAGGAATGGAGGGGTTTACTGTTGGGCCAAAGGAGAATAAGCTGGGCATTCGTGGCTCTGATACGCATTCGTTGATGTTTAACGATGTTAAAGTGCCAAAAGAAAATAGAATTGGTGAAGACGGTTTTGGGTTCAAATTTGCCATGAAAACATTAGAAGGAGGAAGGATTGGTATTGCGGCCCAGGCTTTGGGTATTGCACAAGGCGCTTTCGAATTGGCAACTCAGTATGCAAAAGAGCGTAAATCATTTGGGAAACCCATTGCTGAGCATCAGGCTATCGCTTTTAAACTGGCTGATATGGCGACGAAGATTGAAGCCGCCAGGTTGTTGGTTTATAAGGCAGCCTGGCTAAAAGATCAGGGTTTGCCCTATACACAGGCGGGTTCCATGGCGAAGTTGTTTGCTTCGAAAGTGGCTATGGATGTAACTGTAGAAGCTGTACAGGTACACGGCGGTTATGGTTTTGTTAAAGAATATCACGTAGAACGGTTGATGCGAGACGCAAAAATTACCCAGATTTACGAAGGCACCTCTGAGATCCAGAAAATGGTGATATCAAGAGAGGTCATTCGGTAGTTGCCAGTTGGCGGTTTTCAGTTGGCATTTTGAATTTAAAACTGCCAACTGAAAACTGAATTATTCCTTCTCTCCCGCAATGGCACTAAATACAGCCTTAATCAAAGCAACCACAACCGCTAAAAATGCTGCAGCAATAAAGCCTGATGTATTGAAAGAGGTCATCATGTTATCAACCAGTAAAATCATTAAAACGGTGATGATAAATGATACCAATCCCAGGGTTAAAAAATTGATCGGGAAAGTTAATAGCCTTAGGATGAACCCAATTGTTGCATTTGCAAGTGCAATCAGCACTGAAGCGATAATGGCATTTCCGAAGCCATCGATACTCACCCCCGGCACTAGTTTTGCGCCTATAAAAAACGCCAGTCCTGTTAGCAGGATTTCAATAATAAATCTCATAATTGTTATTTTTGTAAATGTATAAATGCTATTTTACCTATTCGGTTATTGTTTGGATTTTCATATCCATGTTTTCATGTTCGAATAGAAACAATAAACCGGTGATTAAGTTTTCTGGAGATAGCACTTCGATTATTATTAAAAACATTGATGAGGCGAGCCTTTTGCAGGTTAGAAATGCTTATAGGAGCAAAGCTGATACCGTTAATTTGATCTCGGTTTTGATCAGGCCAGGCGATCTGGATAGTATTCAGGATGAACGGGAAGTATCTGGAAAGATCAAAATATTAGGCGATTCGCTTATGTTTAGTCCTGACCGGCCTTTTTCAAAGGGTACGGAGTATCTGGTAGAAAGTTACATTGGGGTAAAATTTGCGACTGTTGGCGATCTGATTAGGGGAAAGGGTAAGCAGAACTTAAAAGCACAGCAGCAAACACTTAAACGGTAATAATCAGCATAATAATTCGTGCAGGTGTTTGATTTTTTGTAAAAAATTACTACATTTGCATCGTAATCGAAGAAAAGAGAAGGGGACAATGTCCCCTTTTTCTATGAAATCAGGTTGAAATATGCAGGTAGAAAAGAGAGTTGCAGCCCTCGTAGAGGAAAAAATTGCAGATCGGCCAGAACTGTTTTTGGTTGATGTGAAAATGTTGCCAAACAATAAATTGATTATTCATGTTGATGGCGACGAAGGTATTAGCATACAGGATTGTGTAGCCATAAGCAGGCATGTTGGTTTTCATCTCGAAGAAGAGAATGCAATAGAGCAGGCTTATAATTTAGAAGTTTCTTCCCCGGGCGTTGGCGAGCCTTTAAAATTAATCCGTCAGTACAATAAAAATGTTGGCCGTACAATAAGCATTAAGTTTAAAGAAGGGTCAAAAAAAGAAGGGAAACTGCTATCGGTTACAGAAAATAATCTGCTGATTGAAGAATCGGTTAAAGAAAAAGGGAAAAAGGCGGTAGCAATTCAGACAGATGTTCCGTTTAATGATATATTAGAAACAAGTGTGTTAATTTCATTTAAGTAAAATGAGTACTACAACAATTAATTTGATCGACTCTTTTCAAGAGTTCAAAGATTTCAAAAATATAGATCGCCCAACGGTGATCAGTGTGCTGGAAGAAGTTTTTCGTAGCATGTTGCGTAAAAAATACGGAACAGACGAGAACTGTGACGTAATTGTGAATCCTGATAACGGGGATTTAGAGATCTGGAGAACGAGAAAAGTAATGGAGGATGGGTTTTCTGAGGATGATGATTTAGAGATCGAACTTGCTGATGTACACAAACTTGACCCGACTTTAGAAGTTGGCGACGATTATATTGAGCAGATTACGCTAGAGAGTTTCGGTCGCAGAGCGATTTTAGCTGCACGCCAAACACTCGTTTCTAAAGTTTTGGAATTAGAGAAAGATGAAATTTTCAAAAAATATAAAGATCGTGTTGGTGAAATTGTAACTGGCGAGGTTTATCAGGTTTGGAAAAAAGAAACTTTGGTTTTAGATGATGAAGGTAACGAACTTTTAATGCCTAAAACCGAGCAGATTCCTGCTGATTATTTCAAAAAAGGTGATTCTGTAAGAGCAGTGATTTCTAAAGTAGAAATGATCAATGCCAATCCGAAAATTATTATTTCGAGAACGGCACCAGAATTTTTACAACGCTTGTTCGAGCAGGAAGTTCCGGAAATTTTCGATGGTTTGATTACCATCAAAAAAATTGTTCGTGAACCGGGAGAGCGTGCTAAAGTTGCGGTTGAATCTTACGATGACCGTATCGATCCGGTTGGAGCATGCGTAGGTATGAAAGGATCACGTATCCACGGGATTGTTCGGGAGTTGAAAAACGAAAATATTGACGTGATTAACTTCACTAATAATATTTCATTATACATCACCCGTGCTTTAAGCCCGGCTAAAATCACATCTATCAAATTGGATGATGAAACCAAACATGCATCGGTTTACTTAAAACCAGATCAGGTTTCATTGGCCATCGGACGTGGCGGACATAACATTAAGCTGGCTGGTAAATTAACCGGTTATGAAATTGATGTTTACCGTGAAGCAGGTGAAGAAAGTGACGAGGATGTGGATTTAGAAGAATTCTCAGATGAGATTGATAGCTGGATCATTGATGAATTAAAGGCTATCGGGTGCGATACTGCTAAGAGTGTTTTAGCACTTACAGTGGAAGATTTGGTAAAACGCACCGACTTAGAAGAAGAAACCATTAAAGAAGTGGTTCAGATTTTACAGTCAGAATTTGAATAAGTGGTGTAATTGCCAAATAAACACTACTTTTGTTTTATTATAAAAAATAACAGGAGCTAAATGTCAGACGACAAACCAATCATTTTAATTAAAGCTATTAAAGAACTTAATATAGGCATGGGTACAGCCGTTGAGTTTTTAAACAAAAAAGGCTTCTCTGCCGAGAAGAGCCCTATGTTTAAACTTACGGGTGAGATGTATAATGCCTTATTGAAAGAGTATCAGGGAGATAAGATCGTAAGAGAAGAAGCCAAACAAATAGTGATTGGTAAAATACGTCGCGACGAGCCTGAAACTGAGAAGCCAGTAGAAGCGCCGAAGAAAAATGCCGATTTTGAGAAAAATGAGGAGATTTTAATTAAAAATGCTCAATCATTTACCCCTCCGGTAGAAAAACCTAAGGCGGTAGAAACGCCTAAAACTGAAGCGCCAACACCAGCACCTGCGGCAGCAGTAGAACCAGTAAAAGAAAATAAAGCTGAAGAAACCGGATTACCTGGAGTTAAAATTGTAGGAAAGATCGATTTAAATGATCTTAACCCAAAAACACGCCCGGCTAAAAAAGATGAAACACCTGTTGCATCACCGCCTGTTGCAGAACCAGCAGCAGTTAAAGCGCCAGAACCTGTAAAGCCGGTTGAACAACCCAAAGTGGAAGAAAAACCAGTTGAGGTTAAAAAAGAAGAAGCTCCTGTTGTATCAGCACCAGTTGCGGAAACACCAGCAGCCAAAGCAGCTGAGCCTGTGAAACCGGTTGAACAGCCTAAGGCCGAGGAGAAACCAGCCGAAGCAAAACCGGTAAGCAACGAGCCTGAAGTAATTAAAGCACGTACTGTTAAATTAACAGGTCCGAATATTATTGGTAAAATTGTTTTACCAACAACGCCGGATAGGAGAAATGGTCCGGTAGCATCATCTAGTGATAGTGAAGCTGCTAAACGTAAGCGTAAACGTAAGAAAACCCCGGGAGCACCTGGACAACCAGGTCAACAAGGTGGTCAGGGCCAGCAAGGCCAGCATAACCCTGCAGGTCAGGGTGGTGCACCAGGTCAGCCTCGCCAGCCTTACCAGGGCAACAGGCAAGGTGGCGGTACACCGTACCAGGGTAACAGACCAGCCGGACAGGGTGGAACGCCTTATCAGGGAAATAGAAATAACAATAACAGACCAGGTTTCCAAAATAGAAACGCTACACCAAGTGGGCCTAAAGAAGAACCTACTGAGAAAGAAATTCAAGATCAGATCAAAGCAACTCTTGCCCGTTTAAGTGGCGCGGGTAAATCTGGTAAATTTGCACAACGTGCTAAATTGCGTCGTCAAAAACGTGATGACGTAGCATTTAATGCAGAGGAAGCGGCAAATGAGCTTGAATCGCAGTCGAAAATATTAAAAGTAACAGAGTTCGTTACAGCTAATGAGTTAGCGAACATGATGGATGTACCGGTTACCAAAATTATTGGTACTTGTATGAGTCTGGGTATGTTTGTTTCCATTAATCAACGCTTAGATGCTGAAACCTTAACCATCGTGGCCGATGAGTTTGGTTATGAAATTCAATTCATAAAACCAGATGAAGAGGAGGACAATGTAATTGAGGAAGAAGATAATGAGGCTGATTTAATTGAAAGAGCTCCGGTTGTAACAATTATGGGTCACGTCGATCACGGTAAAACTTCATTGCTGGATTATATCCGTAAAGCAAATGTGGTGGCTGGTGAGGCCGGTGGTATTACCCAGCACATTGGTGCTTATATGGTAACTACCCCTTCAGGTAAAAAAGTAACGTTCCTGGATACTCCGGGTCACGAAGCCTTTACGGCGATGCGTGCACGTGGTGCCAAGGCAGCCGATATTGCCATTATTGTTATTGCAGCGGATGATGCAGTGATGCCTCAAACAAAAGAGGCTATCAACCACGCACAGGCAGCGGGCGTACCATTGGTATTTGCTTTCACAAAAGTAGATAAACCAGGTGCCAATGCAGATAAGGTACGTGAGCAATTATCGGTGATGAATATCCTGGTTGAGGATTGGGGTGGTAAGTACCAATCGCAGGAAATCTCAAGCAAAAGCGGCTTAAATGTTGATTTGCTTTTAGATAAGGTCTTATTAGAAGCTGAGTTATTAGAGCTGAAAGCCAATCCGAATAAACGTGCTACAGGTACGGTAATCGAATCGGCCTTAGATAAAGGACGTGGTATTGTAACTACCGTATTGGTTCAGGGTGGTACCTTAAAAGTTGGAGATCCAATCTTAGCGGGTAGCTACAGTGGACGTGTAAAAGCGTTAACCAATGAACGTGGTGCTAAGGTTCATTCAGCAGGTCCATCACAACCCGTACAGGTTTTGGGTATGCAGGGAGCGCCTACAGCAGGTGATCGTTTCAATGCTTTAGAAAGTGAAACCGAAGCACGTGATATTGCAAACAAACGGATGCAGTTACAGCGTGAGCAGGGCTTACGTACGCAGAAACACATTACTTTGGATGAGATTGGTCGTCGTTTAGCAATCGGTAACTTTAAAGAACTTAATATCATTGTTAAAGGTGATGTGGATGGTTCTATCGAAGCGTTATCAGATTCATTACTGAAATTATCTACTGAGCAGATCCAGATCAATATCATCAGTAAAGGTGTTGGTCAGATTTCAGAATCTGATGTATTGTTAGCTTCCGCTTCAGATGCAATTATCATCGGTTTCCAGGTTCGTCCTTCGACAGGTGCACGTAAACTGGCTGAGGCTGAACAGATCGATATCCGCTTATATTCTATCATTTACGATGCGATCAATGAGATTAAATCGGCAATGGAAGGTATGTTGGATCCAGAATTTGAAGAGAAAATTGTGGCTAACGTGGAGATTCGCGAAACATTCAAAATTACAAAGGTGGGTACCATTGCAGGTTGTATGGTACTGGATGGTAAGATTACCCGTAACAGCAAAATCCGTATCGTTAGAGATGGTGTTGTAGTGTATACAGGTGAGTTGGCATCTTTAAAACGCTATAAGGATGATGTGAAAGAAGTATCTAAAGGTTATGAGTGTGGTTTAAATATTCAAAACTTTAATAACATCGAAGTTGGTGATATTGTAGAAGCTTACGAACAAGTTGAAGTAGCAAGAAAGCTTTAAGTAGTTTAAAACATATGATTTAAAGTGGCCTCAAAAGGCCACTTTTTTTATGCTAACAAATTTCTTACCTTAAAAATATCGGATAATTTTTAGTTGTTATCTTAAAATTATCGATATGAGAGATCAGCGGCTTTAAAATCGTTGAAAAATCATTTAACGAAGTCTTAGCATACCATTATTATAAGGTCAAGGCAGATAGGGAAGACTACACTTGTTAAGCAATCGGCAGAACAGCAGCAAGAGATCACAATAATGGTCTTTGTAATGCATTGCTGAACAACTTTTCTACGTGAAACGATAAGTCTGATAAAGGTGAATTACTGGAAAATTATGTTTATTGCAGGTTAAGGCAATTGTATGATGCCGATCATCTGCATTTCTGGCGCACGGATGATGGTAATGAAGTAGATTTTGTGGTAGAAGAACAGCTCAACAAAGGATTGGCCTATGAAGTAAAATATAACGATGTACAGTTTAAGCCTAATAAGTATAAGAAATTTTTAGAAGCATATTCTGACTTCAATTTGGCTTGTGTTTGTAAACGGATTACCAAAGATGATTCAATAGAAGCGATTCGGTTGTAGCTCGCTGACCGTAAAGTAAAATAAATACGATATCAAAAATATTGGTGCGCTTTCTGCTTTTGGGAAACTACTTTAGCCTCCTAAATCCTGATTCTATAATAATATCCTGAATGGAAATTTCGTAAAGTTCGGCTATTTTACCAAGTTGTGAAAGCGAAAAATCGACTTCATTATTTTCCCATTTTCGGTAAGCAACCCTGCTTATTCCAATTACATTAGCTGCACATTGTTGAGTAAACTTATATTTATTTCTATATTTTCTTAAAGTAATCCCTATATCCAACATCTTAAGTAGCACTGATAGCCTGTATTTTGTTTGATGTAATTATTGTGGGTTAATAAATACATCGTGATAATACGTGATTGTCAAAATTAATAAATTAAATATGTTTATTTGCTGTAGATTTAATTTATGGGAAAAAAATAACGTTTCTTGTAAATGGTTTTAATTTATTTAAATCTTTGCTTATAAAATTGAAAACTTATAATAATAGACATACGCTTTCTGGGATATTAATGAAATTGGTTATTTATTTAATAATGGTTTCAGCTTATTCTTCTTGCAAAAAGGAGCGGCAAAGTGATAATAATGAAGATGAGATTGTATCGCCAACTACTGGAACAAGGACTCAGTTCACACTCGATTCTGTTTTTTTATATGCTAAACAGATTTATTTATGGAATGATGTACTGCCCGATTACAGTACTTTTAGGCCAAGAGAAAGATATGCCAATTCGCAATCTGAAATCAGTGCATTTAGAAATGAACTTTTTGATATTTCCCAATTTAAAGTTAACCAGGCAACAGGCAAGCCATTTGAAATTTCAAACTATAGTAATGTACCTAAATACTCGTATCTTCAACTAGGTAGAAATGGTAGTAGTGCTCGTGCGGGAATCGTAAATGATGCAGCTATTTTAGCTAATCGTATAATCCGTTCTGAAGATAAGGTTATTGCCTATATAGCTTTGGGTTCTTTTCCCCAACTCATTAACATTAAGTCAAAACTTGATCAGATTTTTGATGAAGCGGCTATAGATAAGCCGAAATATCTGATTTTAGATTTGCGCTCAAATGGTGGTGGTTATGTAGAAACTGCAGAATATGTTGCTAATTTAATTGCGCCAAGTTTATTAAACCGCAGAACAATGTATTCAGAAGAATTTAATCCTACTCTTCAAAATGGCAAAGCAACGATTCTAAGACATCAGCCTTATTTAGATGAAAAAGGGAAAACTGTGATGTACAATGGACGGATGGCTACGTTGGCTGATGTTGATTATACCGAAGTTGGTAATACCTACAAATTTAATAAAAAAGGCAGCTTGGAAAGTATTCAGGATATTTATGTGATCGTATCTGGACGAACGGCATCTGCCAGCGAATTACTGATCAGTTGTCTTAAACCTTATTTCAACGTGAAGTTAATTGGCGAAAAGACATATGGAAAACCAGTTGGTTTCTTTGCGGTTAACATTGATCAATATAGTGTTTACTTAAGTAGCTTCCTCATTAAAAATGCCCGATCATGGTCTGATTACTTTAATGGAATGAAACCTGATCTCAGTATTATTATGCCTAGCAATCCGATATTAGGTGATCCAGAAGAGCCATGTTTAAAGGCTACACTCGCTTTGATTGATGGAAAGATTCAAATTCAACCCGAAAAAAGCGGTAGTATTTTAAAGCAGAGATCAAATGCAGCCCCTATATTAGTTAATAGTATGGATTCTATTGGAATGATTGAAAATAGGCTGAAGTTGAGATATTAATGTATTTTTAAATCGGATGATATGTAATCGCATTTTTATGCACCATACTATTTAATCTTATCTAGAAAATTTAATTGGCAATATGATAATCTAGCCTTATCATAATTGATTTTTCTTGTCGGTAGTTTTGAAAAAAATAACAAATACTTACATGAAAAAAAATTACAAATTAAAGGCTATTTGTATGCTGTGCATAATAACAGCGGCATTTAGCAGTTGCAAGAAAAGTAAACTGGGAGAAGAGAAGGGACTAACAAATAATCACAATGCACTTGCAGGTTTTGGGAGAGATGGAAAAAATGATTTGTTGGGTTATGGGTATAATGTACTGGGAGAATTTGCAAATGCCAGTGCAGCTACTCTTCCAGTCATTAACGTTGATAAGTTACAGGCTGACCAATCCACAAGAGTAATATGGGATCTTTCAACTAGAACAGACGGAAAATTAGAAGCTGGTAGCGATGCCGTTTCCTATTTGAATAAATTAACTACACATTTTAGTAGCACTTTTGGTGCTGACTTTTTGGGGATGTCATTGTTCAGAACCACTATAACTGGAAGTTACAATTATACAGATAGTTTTTCATCTAAAAACATTTACGGTAGCTATAATTTATTGATTCAGCAAAAGAGGGTTAAATTGAATGCGCAAAGGGATGTACTTCTGTCTTACTTAGAGCCAGAGTTCATTTCTTTTGTTCAAAACCAAACGCCAGAAGCTATTGTGAATAGGTATGGTACCCATATCTTAGCTGATATTATACTAGGAGGAAAATTGGATGTTATCTATCAATCAGAGACTTCAAAGTCTGATAGAATTACAGCAAGTTCGGCCGGAGTAGATATCCATGTAAAAAAGATTTTCAATCTAAATACAGGGTATACTTATGATACTAACTATACCTTAGAAAATTCTGCCCAAAAATTACATTACGTAACTAGTGGTGGAGATCCAACTAGAAGCTTAATAGGCGATATCGTTATCGGGAACGCCTCTAATCCGAACCCCACTCCAACGATAAACATTTCAGCTTGGCAAAATAGCTGTACATTGGAAAATTCGGTATTGATAGATATTCCAAGCAATGGTTTATTGCCTATCTACGATTTTATTCCAGATCAGGCAAAAGCTTTAGCAGTAAAGAATTACATCATACAGTATCTCACAGTTAACCAAGCTTCATTATTGCCTACCACCTTTTACGAGTATTATAATTCAGTAACTAATAGACATGCTTATCATCTAGGCCCAAATATGGAGCAGTATTGGGGTAATTATCATCACAATGCAGAACCTTTTAAGGTTTACGCCACGCAATATGCTGGATCGGTTCCTTTATATCAATTCTATAATCCGAGTATTGATAATCGTGTATTGACAACAAACAGATATCCAGGATTTGGTGGGTATAATTATGACGGCATACTTTGCTATGTATATAAGACTCCAACCACAGGTACAGTACCCGTTTATGAATTTTATAGCGCATCGGGTGGACACCTTTATACCACTAATAGAAATGCATCATTCCCAGGCTGGTCTTACAATGGGCAACCGTTTTATGCATTTCCAAATTAACTAGTGTTAAAAAAGAATTTAACGACGAAATATTTACATTAATGAAAGAGGGTCTCAAGAATTATTTGAGACCCTTTTTTCATCATCACTTTTATTCTTTCTTAAACGAAATGCGACCAACAATAGATCGTTTCTTCATAAGATCCATTCGGATGTTTAACAAGCTTTTATTTTCCGCAATTAACTTAAATTTTTTTAGTGTTAAATCAAGATATTTTGTGTGTCGTATTTTGTCAATTTATTTGTTTAATTCTATTAAAATTTATTATTAATTATCATATCGATAACCTAATCTTATCATAATTAATCTTTCTTGTCAATAGTTTTGTTAAAAATAACAGATAAATACTGATGAAAAACAATTACAAATTAAGGGCTATTGTATGCTGTGCGTGATTACAGCGGCACTTAGTAGTTGCAATAAAAATGAACTTACAGAAGAAAAAGGACTTACAGTTAATCATAAAAATTTAGCCATTGCTGAAGATGGAAATGGGATCTATTAGGACAGGGTCTTGACGTAACAGGCGAATCATTTGAGAGAACCACTGCTTCGAAAGTGTCTATCATCGATATCGATAAATTTTATAAGGATTATCCTACTAAAATTGTCGCATCAACAGATACAAAAGGAGGATATAACGTTTATTATAGTGCAAACGCTTATGACTATGGTGAATGAAGCTAATAAGAAACAAACTTTTAGAGGTACAGATTCAGAATGGTATTAAGTTTTATGGATTTCGGAATGCTGATTAGAAAATGTTAGTCTGTAATATTTTTCGTACATAAATGTTAAAAGAGTTCCGAATTTATTCGGAACTCTTTTTTTTAAAGGATATTTGTTCGTTTATATAACCAATTAATGAATACTGAACTAACTAAAGAAACTGCGCCTTTAAAAAAGAATTTTGATTTTGTTGATACTATAAGGTGCATATCCATGATAGGAATAGTACTTGAACATAGTCCTATCGTTGGAAATGACATTTATTCAAATAACTTCGACACGTTTATTGGAGCATCATTTATTCAACTCTTCAAATTTAGTACGATTGCTTTTTTTTTAATAGGGGGCTTTTTAATAAATTATAAGTTTCAGGAATATAATTCATTACAATATCTAAAAAATAGGTTTAAAAATACAATAAAGCCTTGGATGTTTTGGGTTTTTATATTTATGGTTCTTACCATTATAGATCGTTATGTCGCTTACCGTAAGGGTGGAGACGGGATGATTGTTACTCATTTTTTTCAGTATCTTTTGGAGCTGTTGAATCATGCACTATTTTACACGACTTATTGGTTTATATTAAATTTTCTAATTTGTATTACAATTCTATTAATATTTAAGAAATTCTTATATAAGATTTGGTTTGGGGTTATTCTAGGATGTATTTCAGTTGTATATAGTATTAATCTGTATTACGGTTGGTTTATAACGTTACATTCTGCTGCCTTATTTGGATTTATTTTTTATTTATGGCTAGGTGTTTATTTAAATAAATATTATGATGAGGTTATTGTATTTTTAAATAAAATTCCGTGGTATAAAATTTTATTGTTAGGGGCTATTTCATTCGGGCTGGCTATTGCTGAGTCATTTAAACTATTGAACCTTGGCTCGAAAGATGCATATAATACATTGCGCGTTACAAATATTTTTTACTCTTTCGTTATTTTTGCAATTCTCCTCAAAATAGGGAACATAAAAATTCTACAGGAGAAACTTCAACCAAGGAAAACAACGTTTGGTATTTATCTAATCCATTATTTATTAATCAGTAGATTTTTGCCATTAATATTTCAACCTCTCAAATTAGATTACGAACATTTCTCGATCTGGACAAATACCGGAATCCTTTTGATTAGATTTTTAATTACCTATTCTTTGAGTTTTATCCTCACTTCTTTAATTTTGAGAACAAGATTAAAATGGTCCGTTGGACAGTAATCTGATACAGTTCTTTTCCATATTGTAGTTTAATACTTACCCGCTTTTCACTATACTGAAATAAAAAGTAGTCATTTGAATGAATATGTAAGATAATATTTTAAGTAAGTTGGTACATTTGTCAGAATTTGCGGATACAAAATCATAAATTTGTATATGATGTTATAAAGGGCGCAAAATTCAAATAAGAGTTACTCTAACGATGGGCGAAATTAGCACCACAATTATACAGTCAGTTATTTTACTTACAGGGTGCATAAATCCCGAAGGAATGACTTTTACAAAATTGCAGAATCCTGAAACGAGAAGACTGCAATATATTGAAACAATTAATTTTTATCTTGAGAAAACGAAGAATCTTGTTGTATTTGTAGAAAATTCAGGAATTGATATATCCGCAGCATTTCAAAACTCAGCTCATAGAGCAAGATTGGAGATTTTTAGTTTCTTTGGAAATAATTTCGATAAATGTTTAGGAAAAGGGCATGGAGAAATGCTAATTCTAAAGCACGCTTTTAAACATTCAAAATTTATAGAAAGAAATAATAGTGTTTGTAAGATAACAGGCCGATATAAAGCTTTGAACATTAACCCGATATTAAGAACTTATGAAAAGTATAGGTGTAATGTTATGGTAGACTTGCCTTGTCAATTAAAATATTCTGACTCCAGGATATTTATCGCTGATAAGGCCTTTTTTACAGATTTCTTGTTCTCAACTTTGGATTTGATTAATGATAGCCAAGGCTATTATTTAGAACATGCGCTAAACAGAGCTGTATTGTTTTCTATCATGGAAGGTAAATATTCATATCTACCCTTTAAATATAAGCCTAGATTAAAAGGACAGTCTGGTACAGACAATCTAAATTATGATTATTCTTTTTCTTACTGGTTTCCTCTTAATATTAAGCAAATTATTCGATTTAAAGTATTCTCTAGGAAATTGGAAATTAAGTTCTCTAATTAGTAAAATTTATATCCCTTATTATTCCATTTATTCTTTTAAAAATTGAAGGTATCTATTATAACAATTAATTATAACAATGTAGACGGTTTAGAAAAAACTATTGAATCTGTTATTAATCAAACCCACAATGATATTGAATATTTGGTTATTGATGGTGGATCTGATGATGGAAGCGTTGAAGTTATTAAACAATATTCTGAAAAGATAAATTATTTCGTAAGTGAGAACGATGGAGGTATTTATAATGCGATGAATAAGGGCATAAATAAATCAACTGGCGATTACCTTCTTTTTATTAATAGTGGAGACAGTCTTATTGATGCCAATATCTTGACTGAAATAATTAGCGAAAACAGGATGGAAGATTTAATTTATGGAAACCTGTATCTTTATGATTCAGAAAAACAATGGATTTGGAACTCACCTGATAAATTAACTTTTAGAGATTTTTATAATTATACAATTCCCCATCCTAGTACTTTTATTAAGCGCGAATTATTTAACAAAGTTGGGCTATATGACGAAACATTAAAAATTGTATCAGACTGGAAATTTTTTCTTTTGGCATTAGCCAAATATGGCGCAAGTTATATACATGTAAATAAGGTAATTACGGCTTATAGCTATGATGGGATAAGCTCCCGAGAAGAAAATTTTAAGAAAATTAACGCAGAAAGGTATGAGGTATTAAGAAATGAATTCAATTTTTTGGTAGATGACTATGTAGAACTTGAAAAACTTTCTTCAGAAATGAAAAGGATAAAAAACTTTTTAAAAATAAGAAAATTTTTCAAATCAATATTTAATAAATAGTTCTGTTGCATCGTTCATATTTAAATATAATAATTCAATATAAAGGTCACGAGTAAACTGAACTAGTAGTGCCTGCATTTTTAATGTTCTTCTTTCTCAATGCTGTATACAAGCTTCTAATTGCCTATTAATATTTGAAGATTAATTCTTTTTTGGTTTTGTAATTATAAAGGTAATTTTATCCATTTTTAATGAAAAAAAGTATATTATTTATTACTCAAAATTTAGGTAGGACTGGGTCAGAGATGGTGCTATGGTATCTATTAAAAGATTTAGATCCTAATCAATATTCAATTACACTTTTTTGCAAAAGCAAAGGTGAGATGCTTGACTCTTTACCTTCTCACATCGAAAAGCATATTTTATACAAATACAATCCCAACAAATGGCTTCGCTTTTACAGAAAGCTCATCAAATTTTTTGGTGTAAATCCAATACAACATCAACTAAATATTATTCAACAAAAAAGTAAAGCAAACGTATGGTTTGTAAATACAGTTGCTTTTCCTGAAATATTTGAAATTGATAAACCTAAGAATATTAAGTTCTTTACCTATGTTCATGAACTATTATATGCTTTTAGCGAGATAAAACGTACTACACTCGAAAAAGCTATTGCTTATTCTGATGTTTGCATTGGTTGTTCTGATGTTGTTTGTAATGCATTATTACCAATACATCATTTTGTGGAAAAGCAATATAGTTTTATAGATACAGATACGATAAAAGTTGACCTAAAAGTAGTTAACAGTTTAAAAAAATTACATGGCATTTTACCAACCGATTTTGTATGGGTTGTTTCGGGTGGAACAAAATATATGAAAGGATTTGATTTAGTATTGCCTATATTAGATCGATTCAGCCAGCAAAATATTAAGATATTATGGCTAGGTAGCGTCATTGAAAATGGGCTGACTTATTATGTAAAACACATTGCGGATGAAAAGCATCCTGGTAAACTAATATGCATAGGTGCCGAAGCTGAAAATTATTATAATTATATGGCTATAGCTAATGGCTTTTTATTGTTATCCAGAGAAGAAACTTTTTCGTTAGTAATGTTGGAGGCCGCCTATCTTCAAATTCCAATTGTAGCTTTTAATGTTGGTGTTGCTGCCGATTTTGTAAAGCACGAAATGGGCTTTGTTGCATATAATAATACACTCGCGGAAGTGTTAGATGGAATGGATAGGATTCATGAGCATAGTTCCATTAATAAAGAAAAGTTAAGAGATGAAGCTATAAGGTTTAATAAAAATGAGCAGTTGCCAAAATTTGAACAGCTTTTAAAAAAAATTATTTAATGTTTTTTCTATACTCACTCTCAAAATTATATTTATCTATTAAAAAACTTTAGCTTTAAAGTATTAAAAAACGATTTTTTATTTAAATTATTTTTACTGGTGTAATAGTTGGGCTTGTTGATATAGTGTTCGTATTGGTTGGCTTGTAGCACTGCATGGTACTTGATTAGTAAGGGTTTTAGGTCTGGCCGCATTTCTGATGTAAATAAGGCCCATTTAGAAATTTCTTCGGGTGCGAAGTAGTCCCAGCCACTATAGTGGAAAAAGCTAAGTGGAGTAACATTGTTGATCAAGAAAGTACCGTTTACTTCTGAAATTTCTCGTTCGTGTAAATTCCAATAAGCAACATTCATTCCCTGACTATTTTCTATAAATACGTTTTTAAAGTATAGTGGAACAAGATTCAACCATAATTGTTCACCGTAAAAGCCTCTTTTGAAATCGTAGATACATTCTTTAACTGATCTTTCTCTCAACCACGATATATATGAATCGGTTTCTGCTGATTTTTTTAATTTAAAAAAGCCACCATTGTATAGTCCCGCATTTAATACCTCAAGTTCTTGGCGCTTCATGTCAATATCTGGAGGGTGTGTAAAGTGAGGTGTAATGAGAATATCTCCGTTATTAATTGTACTTGATGGTAATTTTCCAAAAAAATAAGTATCTGAATCGCAAAATATAACCTGATTGATATGTTCTTGATCCAGGAAATGTTTTGCAAACAATACTTTTGAGCAATTAGCTAACTGCATTGGATTATAATTTTGGATAATGAAGTCAAATTCCTCAAAGCCCATTTCATGAAGTTGGACGATTGGGTATTTCTGCATTAGATCGTTTGATGCAATCTCTTCGTTGGTTAAATAATCCGCAAGACATATGCAAAACTCAAATTCCGGATGAAAAAGTTTAGCAGAATCTAATAATGATACCGCAAAGGGTAGATAATTTGTGGTGACAACTGTAAAAAATAATGTCATTTCAAGAATATTTTATCGAGTTTTTTATAGCAACTTTCCTTTTCATAATTAAGATTAAAGGTGGTTAATGCATTTTCTGATTGTTTTTGGTATACCGATTCATCAGTTAACAGTTGCACAATGCAATTGCTAAACTCAACCGGATCGTCACTTACTAGGCAGCCATTATTGGTTTTGTCAATCAGTCCATCAATTCCTCTTGTATTACAAACTACAGGCATGCCGTAAGATAGCGCTTCTACAACCTTTATCTTAGTTCCTGTTCCCGTTAGCATCGGGCATAGCGCTACTTTAGCATTAAGGTAGTAGCCTGATAGCTCTTCAACAAAGTATACCGATGTAATATTGGATGCCTTTATCGAAAGGTGCTCGTTAATCTGACCAATAACACATATTTGCACATCGGTGGGCAACAATGGATATACCTCTTTAAAAAACCAATTGGCAGCTTTTTGATTGTGTATATTATCGCTGGCCACATAAATCAGATCAAATGTTTTTTTCTCAACTGAATGGATGGTTGATGGCCTATCCAGCATCATTGGTGCTAAAGCAACCTTGTTTTTACAGAACTGGCTAAAAATGTACTGCTCTTCAACAGAAATAGCCAGTGCAATATCAAATAACGAAATCCTCCTGATCTCTTCTTTAAAAGATTGGCCGATATTAACTTTCCTTTGAAGCTGAGCTGTTATAAAATCATGGGTATCAATTACTTTTATCGCCTTTTTAGTGTGATGGTTATGCGCCATCAATGTAGCCCAACTTGCATAGTTGATGAAGATATAGTCGTAATTGTTTTTTTTTAGGACTTTATTAAATGCCCGCTTAAATCTTAGGGTAACTAACTCGGGAAACTGGAGAGGAAAAAACCAGGCCTTATTTTGATAGAAGAAATTTGGGAGTTTGTAAAAAAGCAGGTAATAAAGGATATTTTTTTTAGAAGGCTTTTTTTTTATTACATAAGTATTGTCGGCTAAGCCCGATTGCTCAAAGGCTTTAATATCCGTTTCATCCCAGCGACCGGTGTAATATTCACTTACAAAATCAATTTCAAAATTTCTTGATTTAAAATAGCTTAACATGCTTAAAGCCCTGGTTCTGTTTCCCGCATTTTTTTTTAACGGATTATCGGGCATAAAAAATAACACTTTCTTCATCCGATCTTCAATCGTTAAAGGCTTGCATATCGATTAACCGCCTATATAAACCATTTTTATTCATCAATTCCATGTGGCTTCCACTTTCTACAACCTCACCTTTATCAATCACCACAATCTCATCAGCATGTTGTATGGTACTTAAGCGGTGCGCTATTACAATTGAGGTACGGTTTTTCATTAAATTATTTAAAGCATCCTGCACCAATTTTTCAGATTCTGTATCCAATGCTGAAGTAGCCTCATCCAAAAGCATAATTGGAGGGTTAGCTAGAACTGCCCTGGCAATGCACACCCGCTGTTTTTGTCCGCCCGATAGTTTATTGCCTCTATCACCAACGCTGGTTTGATAGCCATTTTCTGTATTCAATATAAAATCGTGTGCATTGGCAATTTTTGCAGCTGCAATTACTTCTTCTTCGGTAGCATCGGGTTTGGCAAAAGCTATATTATTAAAAATGCTATCGTTAAACAAAAACGATTCCTGGTTCACGATGCCCATTTGTGATCGGATGCTTTCAACAGTGAGGTCCTTATAGTCATAACCATCAATTTTGATACTCCCTGATTTTGGATCATGAAAACGTGGCAGTAAATCCATCAAAGTACTTTTTCCACCTCCGGATGGGCCTACAAGAGCTACTGTTTTGCCTTTCTCTATATCAAAGCTTATTGAGTTTAATATTTGTTTTTCTCCATAGTTGAAGGATATGTTTTGAATACTGATTTTATTGTTAAAGCCATCAAGCGTTCTGGCATTCGATCGATCTAATAATAATGGTTTGGTATCAATTAGTTCTAAAACCCTTTCACCAGCTGCTATTCCTGAATGTATTCCACTAAATGAATCAGTTAATGCCTTTGCAGGGCGCATTACCTGAGAAAAAATAGCGATGTAAGCGATGAAATCTGATGCGGCCAGTGCGTTTTTATCGTTATGCAAAATTAATGATCCCCCATACCAAACGATAACTGAAATCATTAAAACACCTAAGAATTCAGAAACCGGCGAGCCTAGCTGTTGACGCCTGACCATTTTGCGCGTTAAGTTAGAATAGAATATATTTTCCTGGTTAAATTTATTTTTAATTCGTTCTGTTGCGTTAAAGGCTTTAATAATTTTAATTCCACTCAATGCTTCGTCTAAAAAGCCAATCATCTTAGCAAACGATTCATGCGATTCTTTTGCTTGTTGCTTTAATCTTTTTACAATTTTGCTGATAATAAATGCTGAAATCGGAATTACCAATAAAGAGAATAACGTCAGCTTTGCTGATATATTAAATAAAAGAATAACGTATACAATTAACGTTACGGGTTCTTTAAAAACAACCTGAAGAGTATTGGTAACTGTAAATTGAACGACTTGCACATCGGATGCTACTTTAGAAATAATGTCGCCCTTTCTTTCATTGTTAAAATATCCTATATGAAGGTTCATCACATTATTAAAAACACGCTTCCTAAAGTTGAGTAATGTATGCACTCTTAAATCTTCCATGAAACGTTGAGAAAAATATCTGAACAAATTGGAAAGTAATACCGAGATAACGATAATGATGCAAATATACATCAGTGTGCTTTCTATGGTATTAACCCTAATTGAATAATTAACAAAATCTCTTAACTTTCCTAGTAAACTAAATGAGGAGGCTGCTTTATCCGTTAAACTTGGTGTTTGGCAAGCCTGTTTGTTTGCGTTTAAAAGTGTTTCGAATAGTGGTGACAACAATGCCAGGTTAAATGTTCCAAATAGAATCGAAAGCAGGGTCGCAATAACATAAGGTATCGCAAACTTTTCAATAGGCTTCGCAAATGATAATAAACGAAAATAAGTTTTCATTAAATAATGTGTAAAACGGAATTTAGGCCAGAAACCAAACCCTAAAAAAATAATAAAATTCAGGCAAATGTACGGTTTTTAGTGTACATCATTATGATGATGATAATTGCAAATAAAATTACAGTTCTTTGAGTAAGAATGGATAGCAATCGGAGGGCTTTAAGGAAATTAATTCGAATCGCTGTTTAGCATGCATTCCTGATACAAATGCAAATATTGATTGGCTGCTATTTCCCATGAAAATTTTTCAGCCTGGGCTACAGCTTCCTGAGCCCTGTTATTTTGATTGAAATCCATCATTCCGCTTCTGAATACCTCCTGCATGTGTTCTGGTTCGAAATTGTCAAAATAATAGGCTACATCGCCGCCAACTTCAGGAAGTGAAGTAAATTTGGATAGAAATACAGGTTTCCCAAAATGCATGGCCTCAATTATAGGTAAGCCGAAGCCTTCAGCAATAGAAGGAAATAAAAAAGCATCACAATTTTGGTAATACCACGTTTTATCTTCATCTGAAATTGGTCCCGTAATATGCACCCGCTCTAAGCAATCATATTTTTCTGCTTCTGCTAAAATCGTTTGTTTGTGTGGAGTTTCTTTGCCTGAAATGACAAGATGAAAGTTGTTCCCTTTTAATAAAGCCGGCAGCAAATGGAATCCCTTCTGTACCGATAATAATCCGATGGTAAATAAAAAAGGTTTCGGAGGTATAAAATCCGGGCGATGTTCTTCATCCGGAATCAATTTATCTGCACCATTATAAATCACACTAACTTTTTCTTTCGCTTCAGGAAAGTACTGAATAACATCATTTGCAACAAATTGCGAAATACATACCACTTTATCGCACTGTGAGATAAGTTTACCAAGCTTTTTTAAATATACCTTGATTCTTTGTGGTTTGCTGAACTTCAAATGAACTTTGTTCATATCATGCACCGTCATTATCTTTTTTGCATTAACCTTGCCAGGTCTTAATCTGCAGGTTTGATCGGAGAGATGAACAACATCGAAGTCATTTTTTTTCTTAAAGAACAACCGGTCTAACCTGGATAGATAAACAATGTCAACCAGGCCATTAAAGAGATATTGAGTGTGTTTAAAAAGATAAAACTTGAGCTTAAATTTACCCTTGTTTTCTTTGATCAATGCATCGCCCAATCCCTTTCCAAATGAAAAATAACCACAATTGGCATCTTTCATCGAATCAAAGGTTACTAAAACATTGGGCTTTTTCATTAATAATTAATTTGATGATGCAAATATAAGCAGATTTAATTTGATGCTTATTTCACGATTTTATAGTTGCGGTATTCGAATAAGCGTAATCCGGTCATATCCTCAATTTTCTGTAAAATTCTTCTGCGGAAATTCATTTTGGGCTTTTCCTTCGTTAGATCTTTGTCGAATTTCCAGTTTGCGGCTGCGATTCTGGCCTGCATTACTTTTGGATGGCTGCCTTTGAAATGAACCAAACGATCGGCATTGTGCATATCGTAAGTTTCCTGCACCGGATAGTTTTCTTCAATCCAATCATCTGTTTGGTAAAACTGATTAAAATTCCGGACTTTGCCTTGAAGTCCATTTGGCGGTTTCACCCAGCCGTAATGGTAAATGTATGCATCGATCAGTTTAACCTTAAGTTTTCTGTTATTGATTCTAAAACCCTGGGCGTCCCGGTATGAGTGTACTCCAGGAAGGTTTTTAATGATCCTAACTTCTCTTCTGTACCAACGTCTGGACTGGGCCAGATAATCATAAGAAGCATAAAAATGTTTATATTTTAAAAGTAAGGCCTCCACATAGCTGTTGGTCAGTTCAGCTTCCATTTCTTTTTTGATCAATGGAAGGTAATCTTCATGTACAGCTTCATCGCCCTGGATATAAATCATCCAATCGGTATCTGCGCTGATTTCAGCTAAAGCCTTATTGGTTTCATCGGCAAAGACACGCCCGCCTTCACGTATACTTTCGTCCCAAACGGTATCGATTGTTCTGATTTTAGGGTCAATGCTTCTCACCATTTCAGAAGTCTCGTCTGTAGAATTTCCTAGCGCTACAATAAAATCATCACACAATGGCAGCACAGAAAGTATCGCTTCTTTTGCAGGATAATCATTAGCAATAGCATTTCTTAAAAATGTAAAACCGGTAACTTTCATTATTGGGGCGCCTCGTAGCTAATAATTTTTGTTTATTTGTACAAAGATAGTTTTATTGATGAATACGCATCTATCCATTTTAAGCGAAGTAAAGGCGGGAAACTATAAGGTTTTGGCAAGAGCCCTCACGCTTGTTGAAAACGATATTGAACCGGCCGATTCGATTTTAAGAAGTTTAGATAATAAAACAGATGTTCCTGTTTTAGGTATTACAGGGCCGCCAGGGGCAGGAAAAAGTACGCTGGTAAATGCAGTAACGAACCAGTTTGTTGCTGAAGGGAAACGCATTGCCATATTGGCGGTAGATCCGACGTCACCCTTTAATTTTGGTTCTTTGTTGGGCGATCGCATCCGGATGGCTGGTCAGTTTAACAATCCAAATGTTTTTATCCGTTCGTTGGCCACGCGTGGCGCTTTGGGCGGTATTTCGGCAAAAACCATAGAAATGGTTGATGTTTTAAAAGCGGCTGATTTTGATCTGATTATTATTGAAACTGTTGGGGTAGGACAATCGGAAGTAGAAATTGCCGGATTGGCAGATAAAACCATCGTTGTATTGGTACCCGAATCAGGAGATGAAGTTCAGCATATCAAATCGGGTTTGATGGAAATTGCCGGTTGTTTCGTAATCAATAAAGCTGATCGGGAAGGTGCGGATACTTTTGCCAATAACCTGAAAAAAATCATTCATCAGGGGATAAAGGCTATTCCAATCCTAAAAACCATTGCAGATAAAGATATAGGTATAGACGAATTGTGTAGATGGATCATCAATGCTGAAGTTTTCGATGAAAGCCGAAAATCTTTTTTGTTTGCGGAAAAAGCATGGAAACTTATACAACATCAAAAAATGCAGCATATTGATAAGAAAAGGCTACGTGAAAAGGTTCAGGTAGCCTTAAAACAAGATGATTTTAATATTTATCGTTTTGCTGATGAGTTTGGTAATAATGATTAATTGTAATATGCCAATTGTTAACTGCCAACCGCAACTGACTAACTGTTCATAATATCCTCAATCTCTTCTGCTTCCAATGGTATATCAGCCATTAAATCTATATTTCCGTTTGCAGTGATGAGAATATTGTTTTCTAAACGGATGCCTAAATCCTCTTCTGGTATATAAATGCCTGGCTCAACCGTAAGGATGTTGCCATTGGTAAAAGGGGTGTATCTTCCTGCAAAGTCATGCACATCAATACCCAGGTGATGTGAATTACCATGCATAAAATATTTTTTATAGGCAGGATAGCTGGCGTTTTGGTTTTTTACATCTTCCAACGAGATTAAGCCAAGGTTAACCAATTGTTCTGTCATGATTTCACCAACCTGTTCGTGGTAAGAATTCCATATTGTTCCTTCGCCAATTAATTTGATCGACTCTTTCATTACATGCAATACCGCATTATATACATCCTTTTGTCTTTTTGTAAACCTGCCGTTAACAGGAATGGCCCTACTCATATCTGCATTATAATTGGCATATTCTGCTCCAAAATCGAAAAGTATTACGTCCCCGTCTTTACAAACCTGATTATTGTCATTGTAATGCAGGATGTTGGCATTATGACCGGAAGCAATTATGGGTGTATAGGCGTGTCCTGTTCCACCCTGGCGGATAAATTCGTGTATGATCTCCGCTTCAATTTCATATTCTTTAACACCAGGTTTCGTAAACTTTAATACCCTGATAAATGCATCACGGGTTATTGCCGACGCCTTTTTAATCAGCTCAATCTCAATATCAGATTTAACTGCACGTAAATTTCGCATCATCGGTGCCGAGCGCTCATAATGATGCAATGGGTATTTTGACCTCATCTTTTCGATAAAACGGATATCCCGATAAGGAACCTCGTGGGCATACCTGTCGTTCTCATTGGTATTTAAATAAATATTGTCCGCATAATTAACAATGCTGTGTAAGATGTTGTCAAAATCTTCCAGCCAATATAAAGACTGGATGCCTGAGGCAGCTTTTGCCTGTTCTTTGGTATACTTATATCCTTCCCAAACCTTGATGTAGTCGTTTGTCTGTCTTAAAAACAGGACTTCCCTGTACAAAGGATTAGGACAATCGGGATATAACAGTAAAATTGTTTGTTCCTGATCAATCCCTGATAAATAAAATAAATCAGGATTTTGCTTAAAAACGAAATTCTGATCACCGCTTCTAGGAAACTCATCACTTGAGTTGAATATCGCTATTGAATTGTTTTTTAAGGTGTTGCAGAAATTTTTTCGATTTGAGATAAATAATGACTGATCAATAGTAGGGTATTTCATGAGAAAGTATTTTATGTGGGCAAAGGCCAAATGTAATAAAATGATTAATGACTGTTGAAGTTTGGAACGGAGTTTGTATAAAAGTTTGAAAATTTAAAATTTTGATTAATTTTGCCATTACTGAAAAATTAATCAATTAAATTGTTTAACCCTTAAAAAAGAAAAAAGATTATGAACTATTCTACTTTAAAGAAAAGTGTTGCGCTTTCTTTAGTGGCATTAACAGGAGTTGCTTCTCTTGCTGTCGCTCAGGATGCTCCTGCAACCTCTTCTGCTGTCAAAGTATTTGGTGGTAGAGGCCAGTACAGAACTTGGTCTATCGGTGTACACGGTGGTGTTTTAATGCCAGTTGTTGCTATCGGTGGATCAAACGATTTTAACAAATGGGATGCTAATTTAGGTTACGGTTTAAACATCCGTAAGCAATTAGGTCACTCTTTCGGTTTAGAATTAAACGGAACACGTGGTAAACTTTCAGGTAACAACGAAGGTATCACTAATCCAGCTGTTAGAGATTTCGAAACTCAATTACAATATGCTGTAGATTTACGCGGTGTTGTAAACGTAGGTTCAATTGATTTCTTACGTCGTGAAAATGCTGTAGGTTTCTTCGTAACAGCTGGTGCTGGTATGTTAGCTTATGCACCAAAAATCACTACTGGTACTGGTCAGGTAATTGACTGGAAAGGTAATGCTGTAGGTCCTGCTGATGACAGACATGATGCTAAAGATTATGTAAAAGGTTTCTATATTCCAGTTGGTGCTGGTGTTAAATTCAAAGTTTCTGAGCGTGTTAACTTTAACTTAGGTTATACCATGAACTTTGTTGATGCTGATAACTTAGATGGAGTTTATGCTAAAGGTACTACTAAAGATAAATTCTCTTACGGTTATGCTGGTTTAGAATTCTCTTTAGGTTCTTCTGCTAAACCAAGTTTAGAGTGGACTAACCCATTAGCTACTATGTACGATGAGTTAAAAGATCCAACTTTACGTCAAGAAGTTGAAGCATTGAAAAACCGTGTTTCTGCTGTTGAGAAATCTGTTGAAGATTTGAAAAAAGATACTGATGGTGACGGTGTTGCTGATCAATTCGATAAATGCCCAGGAACTCCTGCTGGTACTGCTGTTGATGGTTCAGGTTGTCCTCTTCCAAAAGCAACTACAGATACAGTAGCTTCTAACGTGACTGGTTTCGAAAGAATCGGTTTCGATTTCAACTCTTCAGTTTTAAAAACTGAATCTTACCCTACTTTAGATAAATTATCTTCAGTGTTACGTGAAAACGGTGGTAAAGTAACTGTAAACGGTTACGCTTCAAGCGAAGGTACTGCTGCATATAACATGAAATTATCTAAAGACAGAGCTAATTCTGTTAAAACATACTTAGTAAACTCTGGCGTTAACGCTAGTCAAGTTGCTACTAAAGGTTATGGTGAAGCTAACCCAATTGCTTCTAACGATACTGAAGAAGGTCGTATCCAAAACCGTCGTGTTGAAACTGCTAGAAACTAGTATTTCAATATAAAATTTAAAAAAGTCCCGATTTAAATCGGGACTTTTTTTATGCCTTTTAGTTTCGTGTATAAAGCTTTTTAGCTAAGTTTGTACATGTACTTCTTTAGAAAAAAAGATCCAAACCGGCCAAATAATATTAATTTGAGGATTATGCATTTTATCAATGCATTGGCCATCTTAATTTTTCTTGCAGGTATCATCTACAAGCTTATTCAGTGGCTTGCGAAATAACTCTAAATTTATGAAACAAATTATTAAAACAACTAATGCTCCAGCTCCAATTGGACCATATAGCCAAGCTGTACAAGCCGGGAACTTTTTATTCGTATCAGGTCAGGTTGCCATTAATCCTGAAAGTGGTGAATTGAATATTGGCAATATTGAAGAAGAAACGCATCAGGTAATGCGCAATCTTAAAGCTGTTTTGCTTGAGGCTGGCTTAACTTTTGATCATGTGGTAAAGTCTACTATTTTTTTAAGTGATATGGGTACTTTTGCTCAGGTTAATGAGGTTTATGGTCAATACTTTACCGCTGATTTTCCTGCCCGCGAAACAGTTCAGGTTTCAGTATTACCTAAAAATGTGAATGTGGAAATCTCGGTGATTGCTGTTATAGGCTAGTTGACAGAAAAAGAGTATATTTGATATCAGGCATTGTTCTTCAAATCAGCTGGGGAACAATGTCTATACCTTTGCCATAAGGGATTTCCTGCCACAAAAAAATTCTATTATAGAATATTCGCTTCCATATTAATTTGGCCATTAGTTTATTCAGGAGAGAAAGATTACGAAATCATCTGAATTTCTAAAATCGTTAACACGTGTAATAAATTCAAATTAATGTTGCCTCATTATTTTAATCTACATCAATTTAAATGTTGTTTTTGCAGCCCGCTTTTTTCAATTTCAAAAGAAAATGGATGTACACCATTTTCTGCTTATTTGCTTTTGCTGCTATCGATCGTTATTTTTAACGCACAATTGCTAAAAATTGTTGTTACAAGAAACGGTAGAATATTTTGTTTAATTCGGTATTAGATACACCTGTTGAATTTTTGAAAGGCGTTGGGCCAAGCCGTGCTGATGTTTTGAAAAAAGATCTTGGCCTATTCACCTATCAGGATATGCTTGCACATTATCCATTCAGGTATATCGACCGTACTAAATATTTCAAGATCAATCAGATCAATCCAGATTCGCAGTATATCCAGATTATTGGCCGGGTAGTTAGCAAAAAGGTGATTGGCGATAAAAGAGCAAAACGTATTGTCGCGGTTTTTAAAGATGAAACCGGGATGATGGAACTGGTTTGGTTTCAAAGTTTAAAATGGGTTGATGAAAACATCGCAGTTGGTACCGCATATGTAGCATTTGGGAAACCGAACTTTTTTAATGGAACTTTCAGTATCTCACACCCTGAGATGGAGTTATATCAACGCAAACAGGTAGGAAGGGGTAATCTGACCCTACAACCAGTTTATAATTCAACAGAAAAGCTTAAAAAATTTAATCTTGATTCAAAAGGTTTACAGCGTTTAATTGCGGGCCTGCTTGATCAGATTATCCCGCAGGTTCCGGAAAATTTACCGCAATATATTATAGATAAGTACCAGCTACCCGATAAAAGATTGGCCTTGCTAAATATTCATTTCCCCAAGAATCAAAAGGATTTAAATGCTGCGGAAAGACGTCTTAAGTTTGAGGAACTGTTCTTTATCCAGTTACAGCTCTTACACAATAAACATTTACGCCAGTTAAAATTTAAAGGCGCCACTTTCGATAAAGTTGGTGATAAGGTAAACCGCTTTTATAGGGAATTTTTACCCTTTGAGTTAACCAATGCTCAAAAACGTGTAATTAAAGAAATCAGGATTGATACACAGCGTGGTGTTCAGATGAACCGGCTTGTACAGGGAGATGTAGGAAGTGGAAAAACTGCTGTTGCATTAATGAGTATGCTTTTAGCTACTGATAATGGCTATCAAGCTTGTATGATGGCGCCTACAGAGATTTTAGCTCGTCAGCATTATGCTTCTATTACTGAGCTTGTAACCGATGATTTGGTACGTGTTGCTATTCTTACCGGAAATACCAAAAAGAAGGAGCGTACCATTTTGCATGAGCGGTTGGAGAATGGAGAGATCGATATCCTGATCGGAACACATGCATTGATTGAAGACAAGGTCCAGTTTAAAAATTTAGGCCTTGTTGTGATTGATGAACAGCACCGCTTTGGTGTAGAACAACGCGCCAAGCTTTGGCGCAAAAATATTGTCCCTCCGCATATCCTGGTTATGACTGCTACTCCGATTCCGCGTACGCTGGCAATGACCTTATACGGTGATCTTGACGTTTCAATTATCGATGAATTACCGGCCGGGAGAAAACCTATTGAAACAAAACACCTTTTTGAAAGCCAACGGCTCAGGATGTTTGGTTTTATGAAGCAGGAAATAGCCAAAGGCAGACAGGTTTATATTGTTTACCCTTTGATTAAGGAAAGCGAAAAATTAGATCTTTTAAATCTCGAGGCTGGAATTGAGCAGTTAAGTTACCAGTTTCCCCGCCCTGCTTACCAGATGAGTATTGTGCATGGACAAATGCCAAATGCAGATAAACAATTTGAGATGCAGCAGTTTATTGATGGCAAAAGTCAGATTATGGTAGCAACTACCGTAATTGAAGTAGGTGTTAATGTACCTAATGCTTCAGTAATGGTAATTGAAAACGCCGAACGGTTTGGTCTATCTCAACTCCACCAGTTACGCGGTAGGGTAGGCCGTGGTGCAGAACAATCTTTCTGTATCTTAATGAGTGGTAATAAACTTAGTAAGGAAGGCAAAATCCGTTTAGAAACGATGGTTAGAACCAATAATGGATTTGAAATATCTGAAATTGATCTGCAGCTTCGTGGCCCCGGTGATATTACCGGAACGCAGCAAAGTGGTGTGCTGGATTTAAAGCTTGCCGATCTGGCAAAAGACCAGGTGATTTTATCTGAAGCACGCAATACAGTAATCGAACTCTTTTCGGAAGATCCACAGTTAGAGATGCCTCAACATGCGACTTTAAAGATACATCTGCAAAAACTGGAAAGAGGAATTTCTTTTGATAAAATAAGTTAGCTTAACCATTGACTTAGTATTCTTACTTCTTTGCAATAATATCTAATATTGTATTATTTGTTTTACCTGATGAATTTATGTAATATTTTTTTTACGAGTAAGCCCCTTATAATTATTATTTTACCCCCTTTTTTTAATTGCTAATATCCTTACCTTGCGTGTGTAACCAATTATGAACTGTTTAGTCGTCAACTCTCAATGATCATAGTGTATTATCCAGTAGTTTTATAAAGTAATTCGTTCGTGTGTCAGATAAGGGGATTTATACACGATCTATGTGATTATTTGATCAGCTTTACTTAAGCCAATATTTTTTTCATTTGGAGATTAATGTAGATGGATCGCATTATAATGAAGATTTAATAATGCAAAAGTGAACAGTTCATGATTACTCATGAATATTAAATTGTATTACAATCAATATCTAACCAAAATTAATTGAAAAACTATGAAAAAAAATCTATTGAGGACTTTTGCCAGAGGTAGCATGTTTCTTGTTTGCGGTGGTTGTCTTGTTTTTTCTCCACTTGCCAGCATGTCTGCCAAAGCATCATTGCATGAAAAGGAACCTTTTGATTTTTACAAAATCCCCTTCGACGATATTGTTGTGAAGGGAAAAGTTACAGATGCAAACGGGCCGGTTCCAGGTGTAAGCGTGAAGTTGAAAGGCGGCTCAGCAACCACGGTAACCGATGGCGCCGGGAATTTCAGTATCAAAGTTCCTGAAAATGCAACTTTGGTATTTACCTATATCGGTTATGCAGATCAGGAAGTTCAGGTAAAGGGCCAAACCAATATTAGTGTAAAGTTATCAGAGAATAACCAAAATCTTTCTGAAGTAGTTGTAGTAGGTTATGGTACACAAAAGAAGGCTGTAGTATCTGGTGCTGTTGCTTCGGTTAAAGGTGCCGAACTTGCTAAATCTTCATCGGTAAATTTAACCAACTCATTAGCTGGGCGATTGCCTGGTGTTACCGCATTGCAAGGCAGTGGTGAGCCAGGTTACGACGGGTCGACCATCAGGATTCGTGGCACAAACTCACTTGGGAACAATAATGCATTGATCGTAATTGATGGGATACCCAACCGTGCAGGCGGTATCGAGCGCTTAAATCCAAATGATATTGAAAGTGTATCAGTGTTGAAAGACGCATCTGCTGCTATTTATGGCTCGCAAGCGGCCAATGGCGTAATTTTAATTACAACCAAGCTGGGTAAATCTGGAAAGCCCCAGTTTTCTTACGATTTTAGTTATGGCCTGCAACAGCCTACTAGGATACCAAAAATGACCAATTCGGTACAATATGCCGAAATTCTGAATGAGCTTAACATCTTCGGTTCTGACATTAACCCTAACGAATGGGCTGCCGCATGGAACAGTTTTAAATCTACGGGTTCCTATACTTCTACAGGAGGAAAAACAATTAATGCTGCTTATAAAGCAGATGAGATCAGGAAATTTGCTGATGGATCAGATCCTTTAAGATATCCTAATACTGATTGGTTTAAAACCACTTTTCAAAACTGGTCGCCTCAGCAAAGGCATAATGTTCAGATCAATGGTGGTAGTGAAAATGTAAAGTACCTCGTTTCTCTGGGGTATCTTGATCAGGATGGCTATTATAAAAACTCCGCAACGGGATACAAACAATATGATATGCGTTTTAACCTTGAAGCAAAGTTGAGTAAATACATTACCACAACTTTAGGGGTAACAGCCAGAGAAGAAGACCGTAATTTCCCAACCGTGGGTGCAGGCGATATTTTCAGGTTTTTAATGAGAGGGCGCCCGAATGAGATTGCGATATGGCCAAATGGTAAACCTGGAAGAGATATCGAATATGGTTATAACCCGGTGGTATCTACTACCGATTTAACGGGTTACAATAAGGATATCAGAGATTATTTTCAAACTACTGGTAAAGTCGAAATTAAAATTCCTGGTGTTGAAGGATTAAAAGTAACGGGAACTGCTGCAATAGATAAATATTCTGGCAGGCAGAAAAACTGGCAATTGCCATGGACACTTTATGATTGGGACAAAAAAACTTTTGAAGCTGATGGGGTAACACCGGTGTTGACTGGTACAGTGAGATCGCAATATACTGATCCAAGACTAAGAGAGACAGCTGGAGGTCAATTGGCCATCAACTTAACCGGCATGATCAATTACGACAAGAAAATCGGTGATCATAATATTGGCTTAATGGCCGGTGTAACCCGCGAAAAGGTAACGAATGATGGATTTACAGCTTTTAGGAGATATTTTCTTTCATCGGCTATTGAACAGTTGCTAGCGGGAGATGAGAAAGAACAGTCTTTAGGGAATAATCCTGGTGACCCAAATAATTTATTTAACAGAGCGCGATTAAGTTATTTCGGAAGGGCTGGTTATAACTATAAAGAAAAGTACCTAGCGGAATTTTTATGGCGGGTAGATGGTTCATACATCTTTCCAACAGCCAGACGTTTTGGTTTCTTCCCAGGTGTATCAGTAGGCTGGCGTTTATCAGAAGAATCGTTTTTCAAGGAAAATGTCAGGTTCGTTGATAATTTAAAATTAAGGGCATCATATGGCCAGATGGGAGCTGAAGCTTATTTTGGAAATACCTTGCAAGAATATCAATACCTGAGTTTAATGAATTTTGGAACATATACGCTTAATGACCTGGTTACTAAAACACTTGTAGAGGGAAATGTGCCAAATTTAGATTTTGGATGGGAAGTAGCCAATAATACCAACGTTGGTTTAGATGCATCTTTTCTAAAGAACAGACTATCACTTGAGCTGGATTACTTTTATAACAAGAGAACAAACATTTTAATCAGCAGAAGCAGTTCAGTGCCTGAAAGTTCGGGTATCGTAGATCGCTTACCTCCTGTTAACCTGGGAAAAGTAAATAATAAAGGTTTCGAGTTTAAATTGAGTTACAACGATACCTTCGGGGATTTAAACTTTGGCGTAAGCGTAAACGGCGGTTATGCAAAAAACAAGATCATTTTCTGGGATGAAACCCCCGGCGCTCCGGAATGGCAACGTTCAACTGGCAGGGTAACCAATTCTTGGTTAGTGTACGATTATGACGGGGTTTTTAAGGATCAGGCAGAAATTAATGCCAATACAATTAACTATAGTGCACTCACGAGCAATTTACGTCCCGGAGATATGAAGTTTAAAGATATTAACGGTGATGGAAAAATCAACGCAGACGATAAAATACGTCTGGATAAGAATGGTACGCCAACCTTTACCGGGGGCTTTAATTTAAACTTACAATACAAAGGATTTGACTTGTCAGTGCTGATTCAAGGTGCAACCGGCGGGATGCAGATCGTAGGGATTACAGAATCTGGCGATATTGGTAATTTCTTAGAATGGTCTTATAAAAACCGTTGGAGCATTGAGAATCCAAGTTCGGTAAACCCGCGTTTGTCAAACAGAGGAGCTACTTACTATACCGATGGTAACAACGCATTGAACAATACCTATTGGTTGCGGAGCAATAATTATGTTAGGCTTAAAAACGTGGAGTTGGGTTATACCTTGCCAAATAGCTGGGTTGAAAAAGTAGGCTTAAACAGCGTAAGAGTGTATACGAATGGATTGAATCTGGCTACTCTTGATAAAATCAAAGTTTGGGATCCGGAGTCAACCAATTCAAGCGGTCAGTATTATCCACAGGCCAGGGTAATCAATTTTGGTATTAAAGCCGCCTTTTAACGTATAGCTATTTATCAATTATAATCAAGAATATGAAAGCATTAAATAAAAATATAAAGCTCTATATATTAGTTTCGATTACCTTCCTTGCAGTTTCTTGTAAGAAGGATTTCATGAATGTTAATCCCCCTGATAAGATATCTTCTGAACTCGTGTGGAAAGATCCAGTACTTGCACAGGCTTTTGTTAATGATATTTACAATGGCTTAGGAAGTGGTGGTTTTTCGGAGCAGATGCTTGCTTCGGTTTCCGATGAAGCCTTGTTTACACATCCTACCCGTGGTATAGATTTAATCAATAATGCAACTATCAATCCGTCTACACTAGGTTGGGTAGACGATACCTGGGCTTATAAACAAATGTACAACCGCATCAGAGCCTGTAATACCACTATTGAGCGGATTGTGGGCGGAGATAATGGCCTTAGCAGCCAATCGTTAAAAGATCAATTATTAGGTGAAGCATATTTTTTACGTGCATATTTCTATCAGCAATTACTGCGTTACTATGGGGCTGTGCCTATCATAACCAAAACATATGCATTAACTGATGATTTTAAAATCAAGCGTAACACATATGAAGAGTGTGTAAATTTTATCGTTAAAGATTGCGATGAAGCCAATAGGTTGTTAACCGGAAAAACACTCGATAAAGGACGTACTACCGCACTTGCTGCACTGGCATTAAAGTCAAGAGTATTAATTTATGCGGCCAGTGACTTACACGATAGGGCAAAGCTTACTGCTAAAGTTACCAATATTGCTGCTCAAAAGTTAGATTTTTTAAGCTATGCCAGCGGTAACCAGGCTGATCGCTACAGATTGGCGCAAACTGCAGCCAAAGCGGTAATGGATTTAGGTACAGGTTATAAATTAAATCTTTCTGCACCCGCTACAGATGGTCAGTTAAATTACAAAAGCATTGCCATGGGGGGAGGGAGTAAAGCTCCTGGTATAGATGCGAGTGCTGCATCAGAACTCATTTTTGCCCGTTATTTTATTATCCAGAATAATAATAAACATGCACAGCAAAATGGTCCTAATGGGTATCATAACTGGGCAGGTAATACGCCGATAGGTTTATTGGTTGACGATTATGAGATGAATGATGGCAGTAAGTTTAGCTGGGCCAATGCCACACAAAAAGCTAATCCTTACCAAAATAGAGACCCTCGTTTTTATGCTACCATTTTATATGATGGAGCAGGTTGGAAACCACGTGATAAGGCTTCCGGAAATGTGGATCCGGCCAGCCAGATTCAAACCGGTATTTATGATTTGTTAGATGATAAAGGCAGCAGGTTCGACTTTAAAGGATTGGATACACGTGGAAGTTCGATTGAGAACTGGAACGGTAGCTGGACAGGTTATTACTATCATAAGTTTATCGATCCGGATCCAACTATTGTAGATGCTTCTATGTCGCAGAATGTGCCATGGCCTTTCTTTAGGTATACAGAAGCGGTGTTTAATTATATTGAAGCCAGTATCGAGTTAGGAGAACTTAGTAATGCAACAAATTGGTTAAATAAAATCCGTTTCAGAGCAGGCATGCCTGCGGTAACCGCTACCGATCAGGCTGGACTTAGAGCTGTTTACCGCCATGAGCGCCGTATAGAAATGGCTTATGAAGAACAACGTTATCATGATGCACGCAGGTGGTTAATTGCCAGTGAAACTTTAGGTAGAAAAGTTACTTATATTAAAGTAACCGGTAAGTTTAAGTCTGGTAAAAGTATGACATCGCCTTATCATTATGATCCAACCGTATACGATTATACTTATACTCCGGTTGAGGAAAATGCGCAGGAAAACAGAAGCTGGGACAATAAGCTATACTTCAGGCCGTTTAGCCGAGATGAAGTGAATAAAAATAATTTACTCGAACAAAATCCTGGCTATTAAACTCGCCATGTTATATAACCCGATGGATAATTATCTATCGGGTTTTTTTTATGCTTAAAGCTTTGGGTTGTTAATCAGTTATCTTAATTTTTAATTTAAATAATTAAGGTTGAGCCTTTTTCTATTCGTGTATTGATTTTTCAAAGCTTAGTTTTGCAAATATTTTTTTTTCCATGGCAGATTCAGGCCCCAACCCCGTTATTGTAAAACCAGACCCGTTCGCAGCCTTGCGTTATAAGGAATTTAGATCATTTTTAGGCATGCGGTTTTTTTTTACACTTGCTTATCAAATGCAGGCCGTTGTTATTGGCTACCACATTTACGATTTAACACATGATCCGCTGAAACTCGGTCTGGTTGGATTATGCGAAGCTATTCCAGCCATTGGGATCGCATTATACGGTGGTTATATTGCCGATAAAAGTGAAAAACGTGGTTTATTAATCAAAATATTTTCAGGTGTTTGGCTGGCATCGGTTTTAATGTTGATTATTACCAGTAAATATCTTCACCTCCGGGAAGACCTTATCATATTGATCATGTATGGCTTGGTTTTCTGCATTGGCTTGGCCAGGGGTTTTTTTGGTCCGGCGACGTTTTCATTAATGGCGAAGATCGTACCTAAAGAATTATATCCAAACTCCAGTACATGGAACAGCAGCAGCTGGCAACTGGCTACCATTATTGGTCCATTGCTTGGTGGTTTGGTAAATTGGTTATGGGGAATTACAGCAGCCTATAGTGTCATTGTGGCCCTTGTTACGATATCGTTGATCTGCATATTTACCTTCAAAAAGCATCCAGCCACTTATGTGCCTACGCAGAATATATTTCATAGTTTAAAAGAAGGAATCCAATTTGTTTTTAAAACGAAAATGATGGTTTGGGCCATGAGCTTAGATCTGTTCTCGGTGTTTTTTGGTGGCGCTGTAGCCTTACTGCCCATGTTTGCCAAAGATGTTTTTCATTTGGGATCTTTCGGATTGGGCATGATGCGCGGTGCGGCATCTTCAGGGGCTGTAATTACGATGCTGGCCATGACCCGTTTTTCACCAATGGGCAAACCCTGGCGTAATTTGTTAATTGCAGTAACTGGCTTCGGCCTCAGCATTATTTGCTATGGTTTGTCTAAAAACTTCTACCTCACCTTATTCTTCCTTTTTCTGGAGGGATCGTTTGATAGTGTAAGTGTTATCATCAGGCAAACCATTATGCAGTTACTTACCCCAGATGAGATGCGGGGCAGGGTTTCGGCTGTAAACAGTATGTTTATTGGTTCGTCAAATGAGATTGGAGAGTTTGAGTCGGGTTTAACTGCTAAACTGATGAACCTAGTTCCTGCGGTTGTGTTTGGAGGAAGCATGACAATTGCCATTGCTGGCATTACCTGGTTAAAAACAAGATCGTTAACCAAACTCAGTTTACAGGATATCAATGAGCAAACGGCTAAGACCGGTTAATACACGTAGTTTTCTTTATAGACAGGAAAGCAGTAGTGTGCAAAATTTTTCGGAGTCCCTGCCTTTCCTCAAATCTTTTTGTTAAAGGTGTTGATCGGCTTAATTCAGTGCAACAAAAAGTATTTCCGTACAGTCAGGTTTAGTGCAATTTTGCTGCTATTAATGGTTAACAGGCCAGGTGTTCAAATAAACCATTGGGTAATATTTATTTAAAAAGTTGTCAACTTGAATAGCTAATAGTGCTAGAAAGTTGACAACTTCACAAGTTAAAACTTCTTATTTTTACCCCACATGAGGTAAATAATAGAACCAAGGAAAGGTGCCAGCAGGATAATGATAAACCACAATACCTTTACGCTAAAACCCATCGAACTGTTTCTGGAGATATGATAAAGGGCGATCAAGATTAAGGCCAGCCATAAAACGGCCGGTATAATCACGAAAAGGGCAACTTGGTTGCTGTTGATTTCTGCTAATAACATCCGAAATGAATTTAATTACTTAAGCTTCAACAATCCGCTCGCCAATTTGTTGGCGCCACATGGCCTGGTACAAGCCGTTTTGTGCAATTAGCTCTTCATGCTTGCCCTGCTCAATAATATGGCCTTTTTCCAGTACGTAAATCTGATCGGCATGTTTAATAGTTGATAAACGGTGCGCAATTAAGATTGTAATGTGATCAGTTAAGTCTGATACTGAGCGGATGGTTTTGGTAATTTCTTCTTCCGTAATCGAATCGAGCGAAGATGTAGCCTCATCAAAAACAAGGATATCCGGCCGGCGCAATAAAGCACGGGCTATAGATAAACGCTGTTTCTCCCCGCCTGAAACCTTTACACCACCCTCACCAATGATTGAATCCAGCCCTTTGTCTGCACGGGCCAATAAAGTTTGACAAGCAGCCTGATTTAATACTTTATAACATTCCTCATCAGTTGCCGCAGGATTTACAAACAGCAGGTTTTCTCTGATCGTACCCGAAAACAGCTGTGTATCCTGGGTCACAAAGCCGATCTTTTCACGCAGGGCATCTAAATCAATTTTATTGCTGGAAATGCCATTGTATAAAATTTCACCCTGTTTTGGTGGATAAAGACCAACCAATAGTTTTACAAGAGTTGTTTTTCCAGAGCCCGATGGGCCAACAAAAGCAATGGTTTGCCCGTTATGTGTACTAAAAGAAATGTTTTCTAAAGCATTGCGGTTAGCAGTTTGATGTTTAAAGCCAACATCGTTAAAGGTTAAATCATTAATTTTTTGAATTTCGGTCGGATTCTCCGGTTTCTTGTCTATCGGTGTACTTAAAATCTTTTTAAAATTACCGAGCGAAACTTCAGCCTCTCTCCAGGCTAAAATTACATTACCTAACTCCTGTAATGGTCCGAACAGGAAAAATGAGTAGAATAAAAATGTTAAATACTGACCTGCAGAAATGGTGTTGTCAAAAATCAGCAATAATAAAACCAACACCATCGTACTGCGTACCAGGTTTACGGTTGTACCCTGTACAAAGCTCATGCTCCGCACATATTTCACTTTTTTAAGTTCCAAACCAAGGATTTTATAGGTGGTTTTGTTCAATCTTTCAATTTCCTGATCGGCCAGCCCTAAACTCTTTACCAGTTCGATATTTCTAAGCGATTCGGTAGTGGAACCTGCCAGGGCAGTAGTTTCGCCAACAATTGAACGTTGTATGGTCTTAATTTTGCGGCTTAAGAACCAGCTTACGAAGCTAATAATGGGAATGGCCGAAAAATATACCAGGGTAACTTTGTAGCTTACCGTGAACGAATACACGATCACAAATACCATCCCGATTAAACTTACAAATAAGATACTGATGAATGCGGTAATAAATTTCTCAGAATCCAAACGTACTTTCTGTAAAATACCGAGGGTTTCGCCACTGCGCTGATCTTCGAAAACCTGATAAGGCAATTTTAGCGAATGCTGCAAACCGTCTGCATACATTTTTGCACCAACTTTTTGCACAATAACGCTGGTGAAATAATCCTGAAAGTTTTTGGCAATCCGCGATACCATGGCTGCCCCGATTGCAAGGCCGATTAAGCCTATTGAACCCCAAAGATATTGAGCATAGGTTAAGGTATCTTTTTTGTTGATGAAGCGATCTAAAATTTTTCCGGTAATAAGCGGATCCATCAAAGAAAAGCCAATATTTAAACCTGCAAGCAATAACGCCAAAGCCACAATCCATTTATGGCTTTTCAGGTAACTGAGTAATAATCCCATTAAGTTTTGTTGTTTTATTACAAACATAAAAAAAGGGAACGGATAAAAATCCATTCCCTTTTTTTATGACTTTAAGCTAAGAAAGTTAGCTAAGTTAAAGGTTAAAATCCATAACGTAAACCGATTTGTGCTTGCCAAGGATTACCTGATGGAGTTACAATTCCAGTATTGTTTACGCGGTAATTGTAATTAGAAGTCGCAGCGTCAAAGCCTGTAACAGCATATAATGCCTGTGTTCCTAAAGTTTCTGTAGTACCCCAGGTTTTCTTAAATAAATTGGCTACGTTAAACAAATCGCCAGAGATTTCAATGCTTTGCTTTCTACCGCGGCCGAATTTAATCTGGTAAGCTAATCTTAAATCAATTGTACCGTAGAAGCCATTGATACCACCATTACGCTCTGCAAAGGTGCCTTCGTACTTGGTGATATAATCTTTCAAGCTCTGGCTTGCAGCGCCGTTATCCAATAAGGTTTGTAAAGCAGTTCTAAGCGCAGCTGGTACATTGGTATTTGATCTGTTGAAGATGTAGGCCAAATCATTTGTTGCCACGAAATCACCATTGGTATTTCCACCAGATAGTAAACTATATCTTGTACCGCCGATGCCCGAATATCGAATACCAGCCTTAATACCATAGAATGATGGTAATGTTCCGTAAACAACTACTTTGTTTCTAAATTGACCATTTGAATAAGTCATCTTGCTTAAATCGCGTGGGTCATCAACCACGGGCAAAGATAATGTTGCTGAATTGGCGACGTTACCATTGTATGAGGTATTATCTTTTGTATCATTCCAGGTAAAACTAGCCGAAATTTCCCCGTCTTTAAAGTATCTCCAGGTACCATCTACAACTATCGCAAATTGATTTACCTTACCTTGGCTGTTCATCTCTAATACTCTGCCGAACTGATTAGTTAAACGACCTCTTTTCCAATCGGTAGTTCCATTACCAGGAATGATACTGCTTGCAGGAACATAAACTCCTCTGTTTCCTTCGTTTGATAATCTGAAGAAAGGATCGGCAACCATATTTCTATCTACATACATATAGTTGTGACGTGCTAATGTCGCATAACCCGTAATGCCTATCCTTATTCTGTCATTTATTAATTTGTTATACGATAAGTTTGCTTTATATACTACTGGTATTTTGGCGTCATCTGCATAAGTATTAATAGTAGGGATTTGTTGTGCGGGTAGGGTTGGTGCTGTAGCAGTTCCGTTTCTGTAACCAATAAAGTTAGGAGTAGGCACACCTGTACCTGTAACATCAACCGTTGCAAAATGTTTACCATCAAATGTTAGGTTATTAATGGTTACATAATTGTTTACATCTGATCCGAAAATTCCGGCGCCTAAACGTAAATAATCAGTATGTTGTTCATTCACATCCCAGTTAAACTGAATACGTGGCTGAATTAAAAACTGCTTTAATTTATGATCTGTTCTAACACCTATGGCATCAAATAATTGTTGATTTAATGGTGAGGTTGGGTACTTGCTATAATCCAAACGTAAACCGCCAGTAAAATCTAAACCTTTACCCAATTTAGTTTGCATTTGGCCGTAAACTGCTGTATTCCACAACTTGCCTACAACAGTTGGATCAGCAACTAAAGGTACCTCTCTATAATAACTGATTGGTGTTAAATTATCGAAGTTTTGTAGGGCGGTTGCATCGGTTGCAGCTGTACCTGATCTGTTAAACGTAAAGCGACCATTTACTTCACTGCCGTACAATGATTTTGCATGGGTGTACATGATATCTACCCCAAAAGTATATTTAATTTTATCTGTGTTATAGTAAAAATTATCAACCAATTGCAACACATTATTTGTGAAATTTTCTTGCCCGAAACGGTGACCGCCAATTTGAACAGCTGTTAATAAACTGCCAGTTGGGGTGGTAGACTGTAAATTAGAAACAACAGCCCTTGGTATTGCGAAACCTAATTCGTCATTTTGGGTACTGGCCTGGTAGGTGTACAGGTGCTGTAATTTTAATTCGTTGGTAATTTTGCTGCTAATTGTTGAGCGTAAGGTAGCCAATAAGCTATTGTCCACGTTTTTATCATTACCATAACTTTCGTAAAAGTTGATGGCCGTATTATCTGCTAATCCCAGCGGGTTTCTGTCGTTGGTATAGTTATCTCTAACGGTTAATAAATTTTTATCATCAATCTGCCAGTCTAAACGAAGAAAACCTGCATCGGTGCCTCTCTTTTTTGGGAAAGAACCAAATTGTGGCGTATTAGCTACGCCGTATTTTGATCTTGCAACAGCTAAGAAATTATTTAATGTGGCGTTTGTAATGTTGAAACGGGCTATATCTGCATCCGAGTTGATATCAGCAATAATTAATGGGCGAGAATCTCTTTGATGATCCCAGGCTGCAAAATAATGTAATTTATCTTTAATGATCGGACCGCCTAAGCTAAAACCATATTGATAGGTTGAAAAATCATTAGTTCTTCTGTTTCCTCTGATGTCATACTTACTCGCCAGGAAATCAGCACGGTTGTAAGCAAAAGCACTCCCTGTAATCTCATTTGTACCAGATTTGGTTACCGCACTAATTGTACCACCACCCGAACGGCCTAAACTTACATCGTACTGATTGGTCACTACTTTAAACTCACGTACACTTTCAATAGAGATAGAGTATGGTGCACCACTACGGCTGGTTGTACTCCCTGCCGAAGTTGGGTTTTTGGCTGTCATGCCATCAATAGTGAAATTGGTAGATGAACCCAACTGACCTGAAATACCACCTGGACCTGCTAATGGCGACAGATCTGTTAAACTGGAAAAGTTACGGCCGTTTACTGGTAGCAAGTTCATCGTTTTTGATGAAATTTCTGTTGAGGCACCAAATTGCTGCACTTTATTCCTTAAAGCTGATCCATTAACAGTGATAGCATCAAGCGTTTGCGCATCTTCCTGCATATTAACCGCTACCATTACAGCATCGCCCTGGTTAAGCATATAACCTGTTCTGTTTTGCTCAGCATAACCAATGTAAGTGGCTTTAATAGTATAAGGACCGCCTAAAGGAAGCTCTTTAAACGTGTATTCTCCCTGAGCATTAGTAGATGTTCTGGTGGTGAAACCAGTAGAGTTGTTTTTAATTTGAACAGAAACACCTGGGATGGGCTTCTTTTGATTATCTGTTACAACTCCGGAAATTGATGCTTGGGTAGTTTGTGCCATGGCCGGGTTACTGGCATAACATAAAAACAGCATCACTGCAATAAGTAAATTTTTCATCATAATTAATTTTCTGATTTATGATGCAAAGGTGTTGTTGCAGTATTAAGCCGGTTTGGATTCTAGATTATGAAATGGTTTAGGATTATTTAGTTTTTTGGCTTATTGTTAAGCTAATGTTAATGGCGCTATGTTTTTTAGGGACGAGAATTGAGGTTATTAAGTACAGATTGGTGTGAAAATAATCCAGAAAAAAAGCTGTATCATAAATATGGAATTTTCAATCCTGAGCTTGTCGAATGAACTTTATTTAACTGCTTTTAAGGCGTTTCAACAAGCTCAGCGTGACAAACAAATTCGATTTGAATACCGCTTAGGATACAGCCTCTTCTCATTTTAAGCTTAACAGTCGATCAACGATTTAAATAATTAACCAGTTAACCACCTGAAATCTATTTCTTTTCAGCACTATATTTTTCACTGAACTTCTTATCCAATTGTTTGTGCAGGTTATCCAGGTTAATATCCCTGCCCTGAATAAATGCCTGTTCAACTTTGTTGGTACGCATATCCAATGCATCACCAGCAGAAATAAAGAACGTAGCGTCTTTGCCAACCTCGATACTGCCAGTGGTTTTATCAATGCCCATGGCTTTTGCTGCATTTAAGGTAATGGTCGATAAAGCTTTTTCTTTGTCTAAACCCCAGGCCGTAACGGTACCTGCCATAAAAGGGAGGTTGCGCTGTTGCCAATAACCATCAATACTCAATACCACATTTAAGCCAGAGTTGGCCAGTATTGCAGCATTTTTGTAAGGCATGTTTACATCATCATCATTGTTGTTCGGCAAGGCATGTGGTTGTTTAACCACCAGCGTAATGTTGTTGTCTTTTAAGAAATCAATAATTAGGTAAGCTTCGTCGGCTCCGGTAATTACCGGGCTAATACCGAACCTTTTGGCAAAATTAACTGCTGCAACAATATCTTTCTGGCTTTCGGCTGCGATAAACAACTTTTCATCTCCTTTAAATACCTTTTTCATCGCCTCGAAACGGGTATTAATAACCTCTGGTTTGCCCATTTCAGAATAAGCTTTAGCTTCTGCAAAAAATGAAGTTAACTGCGCAATGGCAGCCTGTGTTCTCTCGGTTAAAACTTCTGGCGACTGTTGTGGACGACCAAAGCCACCTCTAAAACGCGGTGTAACCGGCCAGGTCATGTGCATGGCATCGTCAGTTTTAAGTACTGCATCTTCCCAGTTCCAGGCATCAAGCTGAACCACGGACGAACTACCTGAAACCGTACCACCCTGTGGTGTTGGCTGCGCCATTAATATGCCGTTACTGCGTAAAGTTGACGGAACTTTCGAATCGGTATTATAAGCCACTATAGAACGGATGTGCGAATTAAAATCGCCAATTTCCTGAAAATCAAGCGTTGCTTTTACAGCTTCGATTTCTGTTAATCCTAAATTGGTGGTAGCTGCGATAAAGCCCGGATAAATATGTTTTCCTGTGGCTATAATACGCGTTACATTGTCCTGTGGTACTTGTCCATTGGCAGTTACCGAAATAATTTTCCCTTTTCCAAAAAGGACGGTTCCATTTTCAATTACTGTTCCATTACCCACATGTACGGTTGCACCGGTAATGGCAATGGTTTTACTTTGCTTTTGGGCTGGCGAAATGTTGGCTTGTGCAAAACCTATCAGGCTTGTTGCGGATAAAGCCAGGCTCATTAAATATGTTTTCATGTTAGTGTGCATGTTCTTTCTCAGTTAATTCTGCTGAATAATTTTCTAAAGTTTCGCAATTGTAAAGGCGTGGTGCATCACCCATTGGGCGCTGTGTACGGCCACCTTTACTTTTACTCTCTAACATTTTCTGGATCAGACGGGCTTTTTCAAGCTGCATGGCTTTAATAGCCTGAGCATCTTTCTCCATATCCCAATATGCAATTCCATCTACAAAGGTTTTTTCTGCCTTGGCATAAATGGAAAGCGGATTGGCGGTCCAGATGACTACATCGGCATCTTTACCTGCTTTTAAACTGCCCACTTTATCATCAATGTGCAGCATTTTTGCCGGGTTTAAGGTTACAAATTTAAAAGCTTCTTCTTCAGGTACATTTCCATATAATACTGATTTACCCGCTTCCTGGTTTAAGTGGCGGGCCATTTCGGCATCATCCGAATTAAAAGCTGTTGTAACGCCCACATTGTGCATAATTTTTCCATTGTACGGAATTGCTTCAGCTACTTCGTTTTTATATGCCCACCAGTCAGAAAAGGTCGAACCTGCAATACCATGTGCTTTCATTTTATCGGCCACTTTGTAACCTTCCAAAATGTGTGTAAAAGTGTTGATTTTAAAGCCTAAACTATCTGCAACGTGAATGAGCATGTTGATTTCGCTTTGTACGTAAGAGTGACAGGTAATGAAACGTTTGTTGTTTAAAATTTCTACAACCGCATCCAGTTCCAAATCGCGGCGTACGTTGTTACCTTTCACCATGAGGGCTTTGGCGTATTCTTTTGCGCGGGTAAACTCATCAACAAAGGTTTGCTCAACACCCATACGCGTAACGGGAAAACGGGCACCGGTACCAAAATTGCTTTGTTTTACGTTTTCACCTAATGCAAATTTGATAAAGCCATCTGCACCTGCAAATTTTAGTTCTTCCGGAGATTTACCCCAACGTAATTTAATTAACTGTGATTGGCCACCGATGGGATTAGCTGAACCGTGCAGAATTTGTGAAGTTGTTACCCCTCCGGCCAATTGGCGGTAAATGTTTATATCTTCAGAGTTAATGATGTCTGCAACACGTACTTCTGCAGAAACTGATTGTGCACCTTCATTTATCCCCCCGGAGCCCGCAATATGCGAATGCTCGTCAATAATACCTGCGGTAACGTGTTTACCGGTAGCATCAATTACTTTAGCACCGCTTGCCGAAAGGTTTTTGCCCACAGCTTTAATCTTCCCATTTTCTAGGAGTACATCCGCATTTTGAAGGATGCCGTCTCTTTCGTTTGTCCAGACGGTACCATTTTTAATCAGTACGGTTTCCTGTTTAGGCAATTCCGTATTTCCAAAAGCAGAGAAAGGATAAATTATAGGTCCTATGGCTAAAGCCGCTTTAGGCTCATCTTTCTTAGCTGTTTCTTTAGCTGCTTCTTTATAAGTAGCGGCAAATTTTCCGACAGTACCATCAGCTAATGCCGATTCGCCTTTTAAGGTAACCGGGTTGGCTGAAGTGATGTAACCGCTTAAACGGATATCACCTTTAGGATTTTTCTTTAAGTTGAAATTGATGTTTACCCAATCGCCATTCCTGGTGAAAGTAGCGGTCGTTTTGATGCTATCTACACCAACCCTTTCAATTGCTCCGGCAGAGCCACCACCTGCGCCAGTAATTTTTAAGGTTAAAGCACCAACACCATCAACATTTAAATTATAAGTGCCGCGCAAATCGCTCACATCCATCTTATTTACGATGAAACGTTTGCCCTGTACCCAGTTTTCGAAAATAATATTTCCGTTTTTGAACAAGTTATCGGATGAAATCAAAAAGTTGGCTACTTTTCCTTTTTCTAAAGAACCTACTTTATCGCTTATGCCTAAAAGCGAGGCAGGTATTTCTGTGATTGATTGTAAAGCTTGTTTTTCAGTAAGGCCATTTTCTATCGCGGTTCGGAGATTTGCCCAGAAATCGCGGCTGTTTTCTAAACCAAATGACGTGATGGCAAATCTAATTCCTGCTTTCTCCAGAGCTGCAGGATTGGTTGGCGCCAGTTCCCAGCCTTTCATTTGTGATAAGGTTACATTTCTGGCTTCTGCAGGATCTTCCACATCGTAAGCTTTAGGGAAAGTTAGGGGGATAATTAAACTTGCGCCGGTAGCTTTAACTTCATTAATGCGCTGGTATTCATCGCCGGAAGATTTAATAATGTATTTCTTGCCAAATTCTTTACCTATTTTATCCGCACGCAGGATGTTTTGCCATCCATCTACTTCAAAAATCTGTGGAATATTTTGTTGTCTGGCAAATTCATCCAACGAGATATTATATTCATCTTTTTGTCTACCGTACCATTGTGCATCATAATAGGTTTGGCGCAATAATGCAATAGATCCCATTAAGGAGGTCGGGTAATCGTTTGATGAACTTCCTTTGTTAAAGGAATAGTTTGCTGCGGTCTGATCTTTTAAAAATACATTGTTATCAGCACCCTCGTTTAAGGTTACCGCCGCAGAAACACCACGTGCAATGCCATCGCGGTTAATTGCATTTACACTCCCAAAACCGACTTTCCGCAATTCATCTGCTTTTTTACTATCAGTTGAAAAAATATTTTTTACATAGGTTTCAGGCCTGATCGCTTCATTCCAGCCATAAGCACCTTTTTTCGTTGAAACAAAGATAGATTGACGCTGACCACCAAAACCGCGTTGTTGCGCAGAAACTTCAGTAAGTCCATAGTTGCTAAAGGCGTCAACCATTGATGGGTAAATGAATTTTCCCTTTAAATCGATCACCACATAACCTTTTGGCACGGCCAGGGCGGTCCCGACAGCCTGAATGATTGAGCCTTTAATTAAAAGGGTTGCATTTGTTAAGGTTTGGTCGGCATTTACTACTATCGTTGCATTGGTGAAGGCAAACATTCCGGGCCTGGTATCATAAGAGCCATTAACAGGGAAGGAGGTTTGCTGTGCAAACAGGTAGGTAGCAGAAAATACCAGCCCAAGGGCAAGTAAAATTTTCTTCATAGTAAGTTTGGGTTTTAATTGCTTAAAACTAATATAAATAAGCGTTCATTTAACAGAATATCCTATTTTTTACAATTAATTCCTACTTTTGATTAAACATATTTTAGAAAAATGTACAATATCTTAAAATCTGCGCACTCCGGATGGCGCTACATCGTATTGATTTTATTGGTTATCGCGGTAGTAAATGCATTATCGGGCTGGTTTGGAAATAAAACATACACAGAAGGTAACCGCAAACTGAATGTATTTGCGCTAATTAGTGCACATATCCAATTTTTGATAGGTTTGGTATTATTCTTTCTGAGTCCGCTAACCAAATTGCCAATGAGCGATGCCATTGGCCGCTATTTTAAAGCTGAGCACACCTCAATGATGCTTATAGCAATCATTTTAATTACAGTAGGTAATGCAAGGTCGAAAAAAGTAACCGATGCCATAGCTAAGCACCGAACCATTGCTATTTTCTTCGGATTGGCATTAGTTCTAATTGTAGTAGCTATTTTATTAATGGTTAAGGCAGTTCCGGGAAGATCTTTTTTTGGAGTTTCTTAATCTGAATATTATTTAATTCATAGAATCCCGCTTTAACAGAGCGGGATTTTTTTGTTAAGCCGTCATCCTGAATGCAATGAAGCATCAGAAAGCGAAAGAACTATAGGTAACTGGATAGGATGACAATGAGGCAGTTTCCCGCAGACCGCGCTGATTTACACAGAGAGAACTTGTGATCTTATATTCCTGATCTGTTTAACGATAAGCTTTTGCTCGCTTTGCGTTTACCTTCGCGTTCGTTTCGGTTAAATAGAAATCTAATATAAGACCGTTCTTTACACTCGGGGTGACAAGGGGATTGAGACTCACAACTTCTGACTAAACTTATTTTCATAAATATTTTGCTTTTTCAAAATTCTTTATATTTTTGTGGCTCATGATCAACAATATACATACCTGGCTTTGGCAAAGTAATTCGAAAACGGATTGCGCTGGCTGCGTATGAAAGAAATATAGTTTATCAACCTAAACCTTATTAAAGAACCATTAAAGCCCGGCGTAGAACCACACGCCGGGCTTTTTATTGTTAAAAATAATTTAAACGTTATTGCGATGCACGAAGCAATAGCAACATAGTAAAATCATGTATAAAATAAATACGACCTACAAAAAACTACTTGCCGATACCACCACGCCGGTAAGCATTTACCTGCGCTTGCGCGATGTTTATCCAAACAGCATTTTACTGGAGAGTTCAGATTACCACAGTCGTGAAAATTCCATGAGTTTTGTTTGCGCCGATCCGGTTGCGGGGATCATTTTAAAAGGTTCTAGACTGGAAACCTATTTTCCTGATGGTACGGTTGAGATTACCGAGAGCAAAAATCTGATCGATGAAATTGCTGATTTTAAGGATAAATTTAAGGAAACTGAACTGCCCGAAATTAAATTCATCTCAAGCGGCCTGTTTGGCTATTTTACCTGGAATGCCGTGCAGCATTTTGAAGATATCAAGTTCACTTCCGAAACACCCGAAGGAGAAGAAATTCCGGAAATGCAATACCACTTGTATCGTTACATCATTGCCATTGATCACTTTAAGAACGAAATTACGCTTTTCAAAAATACTTTCGATGGAGAAGAAGAAGGTGGATTGGAAAAAATGGAATACCTGATCCAGAATAAAAATTATCCTGAATACAAGTTCCAGCTTCGTGGTGAGGAAAGTTCAAATCTAACTGATCAGGGTTTTATGGATCTGGTTGAAAAACTGCAAAAGCATATTTATCGCGGTGATGTTTTTCAGATTGTACCTTCAAGGGCATTTAAACAGGCTTTTACCGGAGATGAATTTAATGTATACCGTTGTCTGCGTTCGATCAATCCATCACCTTATCTGTTTTATTTCGATTACGGTAATTTTAAATTGTTTGGTTCTTCACCAGAGGCACAGATTACGATTAAAAACAATTCGGCGAATATTTTTCCAATCGCAGGAACGTTTAAAAGAAGTGGAAACGACATTGAAGATGCAGAGCAGGCCAGAAAATTGGAACAAGACCCTAAAGAAAGTGCCGAGCATGTAATGTTGGTTGATCTGGCCAGAAACGACTTAAGCAGGCATTGTAACCGCGTTGAAGTAAAATCTTTTAAGGAAGTGCAGTATTATTCGCACCTGATTCACCTGGTGAGTAAAGTGAGCGGTCATTTGCAGGAAAATGTAAGTGCTTTTAAGGTAGTTGCCGACACTTATCCGGCAGGGACTTTAAGCGGGGCACCAAAGTATAAAGCCATGCAGCTGATTGATGAAAATGAAAAACTGGGTAGGAACTTTTATGCAGGAGCCATTGGCTTTATGGGTTTTAATGAGGATTTTAACCATGCCATCATGATCAGGACTTTTATGAGCAAAAACAACGAACTGCATTACCGTGCGGGAGCAGGTATTGTAGCCGATTCGGTACCTGAAACCGAAATGCAGGAAGTAAATAATAAAATTGCCGCATTGCGTAAAGCGGTGCAAATGGCAGAGCAGATTTAGTTTGGAGTTTTCAGTCTGGAGTAAAATCCAATAGTAAGGAATACAATGGAAAAAAATATAAATAGTAATCTCCTTTCGGGGGCCAAGGGGGTGGTTCTGGTAATCGATAATTATGACAGTTTTACCTACAACCTGGTGCATTTAATTAATGAAGTTGGCTACGAAGCTGAAGTTTGGAGAAATGATAAATTCGATTTGGCTGATGTAGAGAAATATGATAAAATATTGCTTTCACCAGGTCCGGGCATTCCGGAAGAAGCGGGTTTATTGCTGGATGTAATCAGAACCTACGCGCCGACAAAAAGTATTTTTGGGGTGTGTTTAGGGCAACAGGCCATTGCAGAAGCATTTGGTGGCACATTGTACAACTTAGGCAGGCCAATGCACGGTATTGCTACGCCGGTTACGGTTGTAGATGGTGATGAGCCTTTGTTCTGGGAATGTCCGCAAACCATTAACGTTGGACGTTACCATAGCTGGGTAGTGAGTCAGGATAATTTTCCTTCCTGTTTAAAAATTACAGCCCGGGATCATAAGAATGAAATTATGGCGTTAAGACATGAAACGCTGGATGTGCGTGGTGTACAGTTTCACCCTGAAAGTGTGCTTACAGAACATGGCAAACAAATGATGGAGAATTGGTTAACCGCTTCATTCTAGCACTTTTTTCACTCGGTCTTCATGTCTCAATTGATTGAAATGATAAAATTTTAGATGAGGTATATCAACCTTTTTTAAAATTTTGTCACGTTGAGCCTGTCGAAACGCCGCGCAAGAAGTTAATAAAGCTTCTTCAATAAGCCCAGGATGAAAATTACATATTTGATGATGCCCCTCTTAACAGATTGATAGATGAACATACTAGATAAAATCGTAATACGAAAAAAAGAAGAAATTGCCGATGCGAAAGCCTTGGTCTCCATAACGGATTTAGAAAATTCGCCCCATTTTAAGCGGAAACCTTATTCTTTTAAAGACTTTTTATTAGCTGAAGATCGGACGGGTATTATTGCCGAATTTAAGCGCCGATCTCCTTCAAAAGGTTTAATTAATGGCATTGCCGATGTTGGAGAAGTAACGCAGGCATATAATGCTGCCGGGGCATCTGTACTATCGGTATTAACAGATGTAGATTTTTTTGGTGGTAAAACCGATGATATTCTGGCTGCACGCGCTGCAAACAATATTCCGATTTTAAGAAAGGACTTCATGATCGATGAATACCAGATCCTTGAAGCTAAAGCCTGGGGTGCCGATATTATTCTGTTAATTGCTTCGATATTAACACCGCAACAGATCAATGATTTCGGAAAGTTTGCACATAATCTTGGTTTAAATGTGCTTTTAGAAGTGCATAATCTTGAAGAGCTGGAAAGAAGTATTTCGCCTCATTTAGATGCTATTGGAGTAAACAACCGGAACCTTGCTGATTTTACAGTCGATATCCAGACTTCGTTCGATTTAGTAAATAAAATTCCGGATGAATTTTTAAAGATTTCGGAAAGCGCCATTAGTGATCCGCAGACCATAAAAGAATTGAAAGCCGCAGGGTTTAACGGATTTTTGATTGGTGAAAATTTTATGAAAACCGATAATCCCGGAGCTTCTATCAAAGAATTTGTGGCGCAGATTTAGCCTTTTATAAATCCCGCAGGTTTTAAAAACATACGGGGTTTGAACAAAAAAAATACACGTTCGCAAATTTTGTATCTTTGTATCAATTACATGGGAAAACAAAAATTTTATGATACTGCCGTAGTGCAGGAAAGGGCAATTTTAGTCGGTGTGGTTACGCCTGGCGAGAAGGAAGCCCAAACAAAAGAGTATTTAGACGAGCTGGCCTTTTTGGTAGATACAGCCGGTGGGAAGGTGGAGAAAGTTTTTACGCAAAAAATGCTTAAGCCTGATCGTGCTACCTTTGTGGGAACCGGAAAACTGGAAGAGATAAAAGCGTATGTAAAATCAGAAGAAATTGATACTGTAGTATTTGATGATGAATTATCGCCATCGCAACTGCGGAATATAGACCGTGAACTGGGTGTTAAGGTATTAGACCGGAGTAATTTAATTCTTGATATTTTTGCCAACAGGGCTCAAACTGCTCAGGCCAAGACTCAGGTAGAACTGGCCCAGTTACAGTATGTTTTACCACGCTTAACAGGGATGTGGACGCACTTAGAACGCCAGAAAGGTGGTATCGGGATGCGCGGTCCGGGGGAAACCCAGATTGAAAGTGATAGGCGGATCATTTTAAATAAAATCTCTTTGTTAAAAGAGCGTTTAAGAAATATCGACAGGCAGAATGAAACACAGCGTAAAAACCGTGGTCAGCTGATTCGGGTAGCTTTGGTAGGTTATACCAACGTGGGTAAATCAACCATCATGAATATGTTGTCGAAATCGGAAGTATTCGCAGAAAATAAACTGTTTGCTACTTTGGATACCACTGTACGCAAAGTAGTGATCGAGAATTTACCATTCCTGCTTTCTGATACCGTTGGGTTTATCCGCAAATTACCTCACCATTTGGTAGAGTGCTTTAAATCTACTTTGGATGAAGTTAGGGAAGCAGACTTGCTGATTCATGTGGTAGACGTTTCGCATCCAAATTTCGAAGATCAGATCAATACCGTTAATGAAACCTTAAAAGATATTGGTGCAATTGATAAGGATATGATCCTGGTGTTTAATAAAATTGATGCTTACGTTTCGCCGGAAGTAGAAGGAGACGATGACGACGGTAAATTAACACTGGAGGAATTTAAAAACAGCTGGATGAGTCATGGCAAAGTACCAGTCCTGTTTATTTCAGCCACTCAGAAAGAGAATATAGAAGAATTTAAAACGTTATTATACGATAAAATCAGGGCTGCACATGTAGCAAGGTATCCGTATGATAGCAATTTGCTTTATTAGATTAATTCCGTTATTGCGGTGCGGAAAATAAACCTCGCAGGCTTTTAAAACCTACGAGGTTTCGATTGCAATTACGATAGATAGATACATTATGGAAAGTAAACGTCAGCAGAAATTTGCAGGAGTATTACAAGAGGAGTTGGCACAGGTTTTTCAGCGTGAAGGTGCTGCATTTTTGCCTAATACATTGGTAACCATTACCCGGGTAAGGGTTTCGCCTGATTTGGCAGTGGCTAAAGTTTACCTCAGCTTTTTAAATACCAATAATACTACACTTTCAATTAATACAGTGAATTCGCATGCCGGAGAAATCAGGTATAAACTGGGAAGCAGAATCCGCCACCAGGTAAGGGTGGTGCCAGAACTTACTTTCTTTGTGGATGATACCAACGAGTATGTAGAACGCATGGATCATCTTTTTGATAAGATTGCAAAAGAGCCTAGGCAAAAAGACGAGGACAGCGAATAATTTTTGTGAGGAAACTAAGGGAACCCGTTAATTTCTTCACGCACTTTATACCGGCTTTGGTAGCAATCCCGGCCGGATACTTTTTGCTCCAAAAATGCAATACATCAATTGAATATACCGCTGCGTGGATTTACAGCATCGGAACTTTTATTCTTTTTGGTGTTAGTGCCATGTATCATGGTTATCCGGCTACCGATTACGGGATACGTTTTTGGCAAAAGTTTGACCATTGCTGCATTTACCTTATGATTGCCGGCTCTTACAGTCCTACAGCCCTAATGGTTTTTGATGGCTGGCTAAGTTGGGGCTTGTTTGCTGTTGTATGGATTATTGCCATTGCCGGCTGTCTGCTCAAAATTTTTAACCGTTTAAAAAGTACAGCCATATCGTTATCCATCTATATCTTAATGGGCTGCTTAATCGTTCCTTTGCTTCAGAAAATGTTGGGGACTTTGCCCTTAGGGGCGATTTTTTGGCTGCTTTTGGGCGGTATTTTTTATATAGGCGGCACTTATTATTATGCAAAAGATAAGCAATTATCCAGGTGGATGCACAGCCACGAACTTTGGCATCTATTTGTAATTGGTGGTGCATTATCGCATTACATTTATAATTTGGTGTATATCTTTAAATAATTACAGATGCGAACTTTCGGTCAGGTTATTCAATCAAATGCTGCATTAATCCAAAAGGTTGTTGATTTCGATGTAAAAAACGATCGGCTTTTGCCTCTGGATTTTACCGCATCCAATACAGAATTAACAGATGAGGTTTTGAACGATACCAATATGTTTTCTGATTGGGTAAATGAAAAGCTGCTAAAAAATGATGCGCGATACGGAATTGGCGGATACAACGAGCACCGTACAATTTATTCGCGAAGCGCACATTTTGATACGGAAGAAGAACCTCGAAGGTTGCATTTAGGGGTAGATATCTGGGGGATGGCAGGAACACCAGTTTACAATTTTTACGATGCAACCGTTCATAGCTTTGCCAATAACAACAACTTTGGCGATTACGGTGCAACCATCATTCTGACTTATAATATTGCAGGGTACAAATTTAATGCACTTTACGGTCACCTGAATTTAGCTTCTTTAAGTAATCTAAGCGAAGGAATGCCAATAAAAGCAGGTGCAAGATTTGCCGAATTCGGTAATAAGGATGAAAACGGTTGCTGGCCTCCACACCTTCATTTTCAGCTTATCGAAGATCTGCACGGATTAGAAGGCGACTATCCGGGTGTATGTAAGTTTAGTGAGCGCAAAAAATACCTAAGCAATTGCCCTGATCCGGAGTTTATTTTGAGAACAACTTTTTCTTAGTTTTTAACCACAGAGAAAATAGAGGGGAAGGCACGGAGACCACAGAGAGAGAATTGTTTGCGATGACGTGCTGCGGGGAACGTCATTATAAGAAGGCTTTTTCGGCGGCTGAGCAATCTTACAACAATCGCTACTTGAATGCGCTTTAAGATTACCCGCCTGTGTGGGAATGACGACCTTACCTTTAAATAAAATGCTCATTTTCTCGGTGAAAACCTCGGTGTCTCTCTATGGTAAAATGCTTTCAGCTTTTTTTAGTAAATTAGTACAATGAAAAAACTGTTCACCATCTGTTTGTTTTTCTCTTGCTCGCTGGCCATAGCCCAGGTTCAGTTTAAATCCGGTAAAAATGGTTTTACAAACTTCTTAACGCAAAATACCATCTATCCACAGTTCTCTAAAGATAATTGTATCCAGGGTACAGTGAACATCAGTTTTAAGCTTAATGCACAGGGGAAAGTTTATTTTTCGAAAGTGAGCAAAGGCATATTATCTGACTTAGACCAAGAAGCGCTACGCTTAATTAGAATGAGCAGCGGTAAGTGGCAGGTTCCGGCGGGTTATGATACAACCGTTTCGATCGTGTCTCCGGTTAATTTTAAACTGCAAGGCTACAATTGCGAAGGGAAATCAAATGAAGCGGTTCAAGAAGCCATTCGCAATTATCAGGCTGAAGAGGCACTCACCAATTCAGTGATTAATTTTTATAAGAACATTGATCAGGCCAAACCCGGGCAGGAAGTTCAGATTATAGCAATCAAAAATCAGCTGGGTATAGATGATGAATACCTCGAAGACCGCGTTCAGATGGGCTTAAAAAAGATAAAACAGGGCGATAAACAAGGCGCCTGTGAAGATTTCCTTTTTGTTAAATACATGGGGAGCAAAATAGCAGATGATTATTTAGCAAAGTATTGTAAGTAATGAAGAACACCGGCCGATTTTTTGCTTTGTTGGATCTCATCAGCATCTGTTTGTTAGCCAGACAATTTTGGCAGATTTTAACGCATTTAAATGAAATTCCTGATCAGATCCTTTCACAGGCTAAAGTAATTTTACTACTGCCCTTATTTGTATCATTGTTTATTTCGGCAATCGGATTAATCTTATTTAAGAAATTTGGTTTTATTACCTATTACATTCAATTTCCCTTCCGTTTAATCGTATGGGTATTTTCAATCGGTTTTATCACTTTTTTGCCTGAAATGTTAAGTCTGGGCGAGAGGTGGTTTGATATTTTATTCCGGATCTGTTTTATTGCCGAATTTTTCAGGTTATATTTTACGATCAAAATTCATCGATCAGTTTTTTAACGCCTCAGGTAAAACCACTGTTATGGCGGCAGGAAGGATTTTTGCTTCGACTGTATTTAGCTTTCCAACGTACTCTCCATCTACCTGGAAGTGTGCTTTATGTTTAGAGGAAATTTTTACTTCAGCAGTTTGAAACACCTCTATTTTTTTTGGGTTGAAGGGTAATTTAGTGATCCATATCTTTATAATTTCCAGGTAGGAGTAATCTTTAACTAAAACCACTTCAAAAAGATCATCATCTAATTTTCCGTCAGGATTAATCTTTAACCCGGTTCCGTACATGGTAGCATTGGCAATGGCAACCATAGCTGCTTTAGAAGTAATGGTTTTATCTTTAAGTTTCAACTGTACATCCATTCGCTTATGATTCCACAAGGCATGCCATGTGGCTTTTGCGTAGCCCAACATACCACGTTGTGGCAGGGTATCAAATTTCTTTACCAGGTAGGCATTAAAGCCCAAATCGGATAAGTGGATGCAAATCTCGTCGTTAAGTTTAACCACGTGGATTTTTTGCAGATGGCCTTCATCCAGAATGTCTAAAGACTGTTCAATATCAGTAGGTATACCCAATTCTTTTGCCATCCCATTAGCCGAACCCGCAGGAACTATACCGATCGGTGTTTCGGTGTGCAATAAACATTCTGAAACCAATTTTAAGGTTCCATCGCCACCAACGGCAACCACACGATCTGCTTTTGCACTTTTGATCTTCTCCTTAATCTTTTCTAAAGAGCAGTCTTCCGGTAATTCAAAAAGATCAATTTCCGTGTTTTTTGAATCGAAATGGGTAGAAATTACTTTCTTTAAATTGGTATCATGGCTGCCTGAGCCTGGATTGATGACGAATAATAATTTCATGTGTTACCTAATGGTTTAATCAACAAACAACTTTAAATAAACTCTGTTTTAACATAGATGAATAAATCTGTTAGTGTTAAAGTATATCACGGTTATGGCCATGCACACAATCTGGTTGTTTATGGTCATGTTTTTAAACACAAGGCAAAAACACGGCAGGTTTACAGTAACAATTTGTTTGTAAACATTATCCATCTTTTAAAACTCTTTATCCTGAAACCTTATGCTTTCGTTGAGGTACGGCTGCAATTTTTGGATCAGACGGTTTACCATAAAACCGAAAGAGATGGTTTTTTTAAGTTTGAATGGGATGCCCGACATGATGTTCCGGCAGGCTGGCACGATGTTAAAGTGGAGGCTGTTGGTCGGGATGGATCTGTTTTGAATACCGGAGAGGGCAGGGTATATGTACCACACATTACTCAATACGCTTTTATTTCTGATGTGGATGATACCGTGATGGTTTCTCACTCGGCAACTGTTGGCAGAAGGTTGAGAGAGTTGTTTATCAAGAATCCGCATACCCGTAAAACCTTTTCCGATACAGCCAGTCACTATCAGCAACTCGCCCTTTCACACACGGAGCCAAATCAACCCAACCCTTTTTTTTATGTCAGCAGTAGTGAATGGAACCTTTACGATTATTTGGTGGAGACTTTCAGGTTTAATAAACTGCCTGATGGTGCTTTTCTTTTAAATACAATTAAAAGATGGAAAGATTTAATTAGAACAGGCAAAACTGGCCATGAAGGCAAATTATTACGGGTGATGAGGATTTTGGATACCTTCCCTAATCAAAAGTTTGTGTTCTTTGGCGATAACTCGCAGCAGGACCCGAAAATTTATAGTTCGATAGTAGAAAAATACCCGCAAAACATTGAAGCGGTTTATATTCGAAATATCCGGCCTGAAAAAGAGGTGGAAACCATGGAATTGCTCAAAAAAGTAAAAGACAAAGGAGTGGAAGCTTGTTTATTTAATGATAGTGCGGAAGCGATAGCGCATTCTAAATTAATAGGATTGATTGTATAGACGATATGGTCTCTTCTTAAATTTGTATAGCTTAACTTATTGCCATGCCGAAAATATCATAGGAACAGTTGCCGTCCTTTTCGACTGGAGCGCAGTCCCGAAAGTTCGGGAGAGAAATCTTTCTATGCTTAAAGTCCAAAGATCTCTCCACTACGGTCGAGATGACGATTTTTGGAAGAAAGAAATCGCTCCAATTATCCCATCTCCTCCCTGCTACCCGGCCTCGCAGATTTTTTAGTAAGGATCGGTCGTCATTTCGACTGGAGCGAAGCGGAATGGAGAAATCTATAGAAGAACTTTATATTACAGATTTCTCCGCTACGGTCGAAATGATGGATTTATATAGATGATAATATCAGGAAATAGATTTTCCGAAAGGTGTAAAGGCCAGATTCATTAGCTTAAAATGCTGACGACCGAACGGAATGCCCACTATAGTAATGCAAAGCAGGACGCCGAAAAACAAATGCGTTAGGGCAATCCAGAAGCCACCACAGAAAATCCAGATTAAATTCATAATGGTAGATAAGCAGCCGGTATTTGAGGAGGTATCGGTTATTTTAACTCCAAAAGGTGCCAGGCCTACAATGGCAAATTTAAAGCACTGAATGCCAAAAGGAATCCCAATAATGGTAAGGCAAAGGATTAACCCTCCGATAACATATTCGAAGAAAATAAAGATACCGCCAAAAATAATCCAGATAATATTGCCTAAAAAGTTCATGGTGTTTTTTACGTTAAGATTTAATATCGGATATTTTGTTACAGCTTGTTCATATATTCTATTTGGATTCTTTGTAATTTAGAATTACACACAAAAGAAAGACAATATGAAAAAATTGACACTTGCAGCAGCAATAGTCGCAGGCTTTGGCCTATTTAATGCCAAAGCACAAAATGTAAACGGTATGAAATTGACCGACATCCATGTAGATTACATCCAAATTCGCTCAGTTAAAAGCCTCTTAGCCGATAAACAATGGATTGCCCTCGAATACGGACAAAAGATAGGCGATTATAGTGAACTGTACATCAGGGATGATGATGGTAAAAAACTCGAATTTAATTCAGCTATAGATGGCGTGAACAAAATGAAAGCCTATGGTTATGAATTATTTAGTGTTTATACCGAGCAGATTGATAAGGATAGCAATAGGCCGGTATATGTATTAAAAAGGAAGTAAATGATAAAGAAGTCAAGTTTCATAGCAAAGTCGGTTATTAAACTTGACTTCTTTGTATACTTTATATAAAATCCAGGGTATTAAATTTCTTATTCAGGATGTCAGCATTATTTACATCCAGCCATTTATCTAAAATAGTACCGTAAACCTGTCTGAAATCCAACTGGTATTTTAAGTCTCCGGTGTCTAAATCACTCAGGTTGGGTGCCGCATTGAAAATCCCCTGTTTCTTCAATCTGCCGCCAAAAACAAACATATTATTTGCGGTTCCATGATCGGTACCGTTGCTGGCATTTTGCTCTACCCTACGGCCAAATTCAGAGAATGTAATCACCAGGGTATCCTCAAGTTTATTGTTCGATTTTAGATCTTTTAAGAAAGCAGCTATACCCTCGCTATATTGTTTAAGCAGATTGCCTTGCTGACCAATCTGGTTCACATGTGTATCAAAACCGCTTAACGACACATAATACACCCTTGTTTTTAATCCTGAAGAGATAAATTTTGAAACCGTTTTCAATTGATTGGCAAAGCCCGAATTAGGGTAGGTAAATTTAGACTGATAAACTTTGGAAGTATTTTGTATATAACTGGCTGAAGAAGAGGTTTCGATCATGGTTTTATATAAATAACCTAAATTATCTTCATCCAAATGTTCCTTGTCATTCTGCAGCATGGCCTTAAAAAACGGATCGTTGGTATTGCGGAACAAAGCTGCAGGATCTTTTAACGCAATCCCTTTTTTGGTCTGACCTTTCATGGCCAAAGAAAGTGAGTCGTCAACTTCTATCGCGGTATAAGGGAATTTGCAGGTTTGGCAATTGCTATCTAAATAGCGGCCAATCCATCCGGTTGATAAAAATTGATTGCTATCACTGCCGGTTTGCCAGATATCCATCGATCTAAAGTGCGAACGGTCGGGATTCGGATAGCCAACATCATTGATTATCGTCATCCAGCCCTGATCGTAAATTTCTTGCAGGGCAGCCATGTTGGGATTTAGGCCCTGCATATCATTCAGTTTAATTATTGATTCGGGTTTAATGGCAATACTATTTCGCTTTTGATAGTAAATATCATTTCCAAAAGGAATAACTGTATTAAGGCCATCATTTCCGCCAGAAAGCTGTACAACAATTAGATTTTTATAGAGGCTTAATTCATCAAGTGCCATGGCCTCAAGCGGTTTCATAAAAGCAGGAACAAATAGCGAACCTGCTGCAACAAACCCTGTATTTCTTAAAAAATTTCTTCTGTTCATCTTGTTAGTGTTTTTGTTCACTTGTTCTGTTTGATGATCTGGCTTTTTAGTCAAACGGCTATCAGCCATCAAACCATCAGCCAGCATTTAGTCTAGCACAGCTGATATTCCGGCATGCTGGTAATTTCTACTGCTGTACTTCGCAACCCTTTATTATCACTCACCATGGTGGTGATTTTGGAATTTAATTTGGGTTGCAATAAAAACTCGGTAAGCTCCAACGGCGTTAACCCTTTTGGTAAAGTGCTTAAAAATTTAGGCCAATCTGCATTTGCATTGACGTATGATTTTGGTTTTGCATTGGCATTTGCGTTAGTGGTTGCCGTGCGGCTCAAAGCAATTACAGCTTCATCTTCAGGATCGGCTTTTCCACTAAAATCAATTTCCCCATCATTTAGCACAAGCGAAGGAATCCGCATTCTTAACATTAACGATGAACTATCAATCCAGCTTTGCCCGCCAGGCCAGCCCGCAACATTGGGTGGGTTAAATAAATATTGGCCCAAACTGCTTTGTAGCTGTATTAAAACCTGAGGTTTGTTATACGTAACATAAAACTCACGGCTTAAACCCACTAAAAACTCGGCTGGCGATTTAATCTTTGTGCCTACATTTTCCGGACTATAAAACCAATCGGAAGTAAACATTTTTTTCATCATCGACGCGATATCGTATTTCGAGTTGTAAAAATGTGTGGCGAGTTCGTTAACGTGTGCCTCATTTGGATGATCATTAACGAAGAATTTATATACTTTCCAGGCAATAAATTTTGCGGTTTCTGGTTTCTCGAGAATAATATCGATAATGTTTTCGCCCTCAAAATTCCCGATTTTGCCGAAAAACGTTTTTGTGCCGTTATCGTGCTGGTTCTTCCTGAAAATAAACGAACCGTCTTTGTCGTACATCCAGCCGGTAAAGGAACGGGCAGATTCTTTAATGTCCTGTTCTGAATAATTTCCCCTTCCTAAGGTAAAAAGCTCCATCAGCTCCCGGGCGAAATTCTCATTTGGCTTACCCTTTTTATTTTGTTGGTTATTGAGGTATTGCAGCATGGCAGGTGACTTAGATACCTCGACCAATAAGGTTTTAAAGCTACCTAAGGCATTTGCTCGTTGGATATTGTTTAGTTGTTGCGCAAAAAACGGATTGTTGCTGCGGCAGGCAAAATGTCCATGCCAAAACAGCGTCATCTTTTCCCTCAATGGAGCATCAGTATTGATCATTTTGGTAATGAAAGCAATATTCAGGTCGCGGCTCACTTCATTCTGTTCACGGATAATCTGCTGACGTATTTTCTTTTCATCTTCTGAAAGATCTTTTTTCGCGTATAAACCGGCTTGTACTAAAAGTTGTCGTCTTGATTCAAAATCATTTACTAATTGAATCGGATCGTCTTTTTGGGAATCCTTAAGCAAATTGTCTACTACTTTATCTAGTTTTTTTCTGCTTAATTTTTGTAAGTCAGCATAAGAAATGCCAAAGCCTGCCCGGTTGTAAAGATGTTTTACTTTTAAAAAATTATCTTTCGTGTTCATAATGGACCGTTTTACAATATGACTTGTTTAAAACCCGAGGGTTTAATCTTTGTTTTCTTTCTTATTTTTGACCATGCTTTTTCAGTTACTAGATGATCACCCAGGTTTTCCTGATCCGGCTTTGGCAGAGGACGATGGTTTATTGGCCATTGGGGGCGACTTAAGTATGGAACGGTTACTGATTGCTTACTCAAATGGTATATTTCCATGGTTTAGTGAAGGTGAACCGATTCTCTGGTATTCGCCGCACGAACGCTGTGTGATTTACCCTGATAAAATCAAGATCAGTAAAAGCATGAGAAAATTTTTAAACCAGGCGGTTTTTAAAATTACTTTTAACCAGGCTTTTGCCCAGGTAATTCAAAACTGCGCCACATCGCCTAGAAAAGGGCAGGATGGCACATGGATTACCAATGAAATGCAAAATGCTTATATCAGGCTCCACAACCATGGATATGCACATAGCGTAGAGGTTTGGCAGGATGAGAAATTGGTGGGGGGCTTGTATGGTTTAAAGATTAACCGTGTTTTTTGTGGCGAAAGTATGTTTAGCCATGTAAGTAATGCTTCAAAAGCAGCATTAATCTTTTTAAGTAAAATGAATATCGATTTGATCGATTGCCAGTTGCCAAATGATCATTTAATGAGTTTAGGCGCTGAAATGATCAGCAGGGAGTTGTACATGGAAATACTTCAAAGTTCTTAAAGTTATAACAGCTAACGTTAAGGGTATCAGTGTGTAGCTGTCAGCCAAATTATCTATAAAACAAAACCTGCAAACTTTTGGCCTGCAGGTTTTTTATTGTTGTTTTGTTGAAATTATAATTCTCTTACTTTGTATCGTCACCGTTTGCAACGGGGATGTATGAGATTCACATTTTTAATGTGACTATAGTTCATTCAAGCGATACAATCGCAATTCTCGTTATAAACGAGGACCATATTTCGGTCTGTTGAAATTATAATTCCCTTACCCAAATATTTCTGTAGCTAATGGCAGGGCTCGGATCACCGTGATCTTGTAGTTTTATCGAAGCCGGACCATGTTTTTTATACTCAGGAGTACCGATATACCTGGTTGCCCCTTTTAATACAAATCCGTTCTGTAAAAGTACACCATTTAAGAACAAGGTCACACTTGCCGGTTTTAATACGGTTCCGTCTTCGTTAAAACGTGGTGCATTCCAGATGATATCATAATATTGCCATTCGCCAGGTTTTTTGTTGGCATTAGCTAAAGGAATTGCCTGTTTATAAACACTTCCTGTTTGTCCGTTCACATAAGTTTTATTATTATAAACATCCAGAATCTGGATTTCGTAACCGTCATCGCCACCACCGGTTGAAGCTAAAAATACGCCGCTATTTCCACGTGCCTGACCTTCTCCAGAAATGTTTTCAGGGATTTTCCATTCCAGATGCAGTTGGTAATCTGTAAATTTTTTATTTGTCTCGATATTTCCTGTCCCTTTTTTAACGGTAAAAAATCCATCATCAATTGTCCATGCTGCTGGCTTAGATGGGTCTTTAACAGAGTGCCATGCATCTAAATTTCTACCATTAAAAAGAATAATAGCATCAGACGGTGCATCCTGAGGCAATTTACCCGGCGTAACAATTTTCGGAACAGGTTCCCAAACCTCCGTTGTTTTCGGATCATTGGCAGGATCTGGTTTCTTATCTTGTGCCATAACTTGCCCTGCAAAAAGTGCCGGGATAAATAATAGTGTGTATTTGTTCATGATTGTGGTTTAACTTGTTAAAGTTAACCAGTTTATTAAGAAATAGAAATTTAGTATTTAAAATTTTACCCTAAATCGTCAACAACATAGGTTTCTGTAATTACTACTTCATCAGGGGCGATATCTTCTTTGCGTTGTTCTGCCAGATCGCGCATGGGGCAATAGCCTGTAATACCACGGTAAAGTAGTCCGGCACCAATGGCTGCGCCAGTTAAGCCAATTACAGGATGTGAGAAAATGCTGGTAATACCCTTGAAAAGCAGATATGTGCCTGCAGCGCCTGATAACCAACGCTCTGATTTTGAAACATTTTCAAATAACTCTGGATATTTCCATGCCTCTTTTACATTGTTTACTGCGGTATTAAAATCTTGATTTGTCATAATGGTAGAATTTATGTTCTACTGTATAACAAGTAAGGAGGGAATGAGTTTGAAAAGAATTGTAAATGTAGGATCACCCTTTAGGATCGTCCTGCTGAACTCGTTTCAACATCTTGTTGGTTATTAAGTCCCTGAAATAAATGTCCTTCAGTGTGCTCGCTTAAGGCTCGATTTACTTCGTAGCTTTCTGCTTCGTTACAAGTCATGGTGACGCACGCGGCTGATTTACTTCCAGAATTCAACCTGCTCGTATAGGCTATAATAACCAATGCACTAATGACTGTAAATACTTTATATTAGTTTAAAATATCCCTGATATCCTCTTTACTCAGCGATTTAAAGAAACTTTCTTCTGTGGTAATCAATGAATTGGCTAAAGATTTTTTGCGGTTCTGTAAAGCCAGAATTTTCTCTTCAACCGTGTCTTTTGCAATAAATTTATAAATGAAAACCTTTTTATCCTGGCCAATACGGTGCGTTCTGTCAATAGCCTGCTGTTCTACCGCCGGATTCCACCAGGGATCGAGGATGAAAACATAATCAGCCTGGGTTAGGTTTAGACCAACACCACCAGCTTTGATGGAGATTAAGAAAACCTTCAGATCCGAATTTTGCTGAAATTCAGAAACGATCTCCCCACGGTTACGGGTTGAGCCATCTAAATAAGCAAAAGGGATATGCTCAGCTTCAAAATGTTTTTTGAAAATATCCAGGTGTTTTACGAATTGTGAAAAAACCAAAACCTTATGCCCCCCCTTAAGTACATTATCCAAAGTATGGATTACATTTTCAAATTTGCCCGAATCGGATATGTACTCACCATCAATCATTACAGGGTGGTTGGCCAACTGGCGCAAAGCCGTTAATCCCTGTAAAAGCTGAACCTGTTTCTGCGCGAAGGTTCCATCATCCATACTTTGCAATAAATCGTTACGGTAGGCCGATTTGGTTTTTTCGTAATAGGCGGCCTGGTCTTCGCTCATGTCGCAGTAAATTACCTGCTCTGTTTTAGGTGGTAATTCTGCCGCTACCTGTTCTTTTGTTCTGCGCAGCACAAAAGGTTTGATAATAGATTGCAGCTTACGCGCTTTTTCTTCGTCTTTTTTCTTTTCTATTGCCTGCACATATTCTTCGTAAAAAAATGCCTGCGTACCCAATAAACCAGGGTTTAGAAAAGTTAATTGAGACCATAAATCACTTACCGAATTTTCTACCGGAGTACCACTCAGAATCAGTTTGTGTTTCGATTTTAAGCTTCTAACCGCCTTGAACGATTTTGATGCCGGGTTTTTGATATTCTGACTCTCATCCAGTATAATATAATTGAAATAGAAATTTTTCAATTCGTCTATATCTACCCTGGTTACACCATAGGTAGTGATGATAATGTCGTAATTTGCGAAATTGGCTACATCTTTATTGCGATTGGTGCCCGTATGCGCCAGTATTTTGAGCTTTGGTGTAAATTTTTTAGCCTCTGTTAGCCAGTTATAAATTAAGGAAGTTGGCATGATAATGAGGGAGGTAGTCTGCGTTTCAAGCAATTGATCCTCTTCTTTCACTTTTTGCAGCATGGCCAGTGTTTGGATGGTTTTACCCAATCCCATGTCATCGGCCAAACATCCACCAAAGTTGTATTCACGTAAAAAGCTGAACCAGTTATAGCCGGCTTTCTGGTAATCGCGCAAACTACCTTTAAAATTTACCGGCATCTGTGTGTCGGCAATATCTTCAAAGTCTGATAACCTTTGGAGCTTGCGTTCGAGCGTCACATTTGCCAAACTATCTTCTGCCAGGTCGTTGATTAAACCAATATGGTGTTTCTTTAATTTGAGCGTTTGTCCGGCTTCTGCAAGACTGAACAAACTGCCGTATTGTGTAAACCATTTATCAGGAATAATGGCTACCTCTCCATCTGGCAGTAAAAACTCACGTTTTTTATGTAAGATATGCTGTTTTAACGATAGGAAAGGAATCTGGTATTTACCGAACCAAACCACGGCATGGATATCGAACCAGTCATTCCCCTCTTTAACCTCCAGGTCGATTTTACTGGCACCAAGTACAAATTTTTTCTGCCCGGTAGCCTGTTCAATTTCAAACCCCGATGCCTCTAAGATCTCAATATGCTCATTTACCCAGTTTATTGCGGCATAACTCGGGTTTTCTTCAGCAGAAGCTACTTCCAGATTACTAAATAAAGAACTTGTTTTCTTTAGCCCTAACGAGAGAAGTAGGTTAAACTGCTTTTTCTCCCAGTCTGCAGAACGTTTAATGCGGTGGAAAATATAGTTATCAGCCGTTTTTTCTAAACGTACCGTAACTTTGTGTGCATTTTCTACCGGGAAAGTATATTCCCCATATTTGAAGTATAGCTGGATCTGAGAAAGACCACCATCAACATATAATACCTTAATTACTGGTATAGCTTCAAATTGTTCGGTCCTGATTTCGAAACCTTCCGCATATACGTGGTGTTTTTCGATCAGGGGTGCAACAAATTTTTCGAAATATGTAGCTTCGGTTGTTTTGGGTATCGCAATAAAGCGTTTGTTTAAAAAGGGCTGTAATTTTTTGCCCTCAATATCCTGGTCGAAAAAGTATAACACATCGTTTAGCAATAACCAGGCAGGTTTATTGCTGATAATCTGCGCTTCTTTAAACATGAATTCAATGCGCAGGTTCTGATATTTGATGGTCGGGAAATAACGGGTTTCCGTTTCGTTCCTCCGGAAATGGAAAAGGATAGATGCAGGCTCGTTGGCAAGTTCGATTTTACGCTCTACAGGCCAGCCATCTTTGTCCATTATGTAAAGTTCATTTTTTACCTTTAAGATTTCTAAAACCTCGGCAAGTTTCTTTTCAATTTTAGGACGGACGTTTTCATAAAACTTATCGTCGAAAATTTTGGTAAAGAACTCAGTAGGCCTGATTAATTTTTTATAATATTTTTTAATCAGCGAGTCCTGCTCAATATCATCCAAAATCCTGATCAGCTTATAATCAATGTCACTTAAACAGGCATTAAATTCTTCTGCGGTATGTGTGAAAATTCGTTGATAAGTAAAGGAAAAATCTCCCTGTGGATTTAGCTGAACTACATGTGGTTCAATTAAATAGCCCAGATACTCATGTTTGCACAATGAGTACACCACTTTACAGGCTTTAGCGCTATCTACACGTAACATTGATTGGTTTAAAAATTTTTCTAAGCTAAGCGCTTAAAAAAATTTAAACTTACAATATTTTGCGTTTACATCAAAAAAACCGGACCATTTTGGGGATAAAAATATACTGAATTTTAAGCTGCATTGAAAAGGGACTGTAATGCAGGCGTTTAATTTTCTGATCCCGCAAAGGAGATATCTTATTTTTAAGATCCTTCGCTGCGCTACCATTGCCAGAATTTACTCGTAAGGTCGTCATTCCCGCGCATGCGGGAAATCTTAATGCGAGCGTTTCAAGATTATTTATCAGTGTTTGCTTTTATATAGCGGCATTCATGAGCACTTCGTGGTTCCCAATCAAGTTGGGAATGACGATTTCTCGATGGACATTATCTTCTTAAAATTTATCTGTCATTTTTATTGATTTTTATACAATAAATAATCCCTCAGGATGAAAATCTCCTCTTTATTTAACCACAAAAAAAGGCATCCTGTAAATCAGAATGCCTGTAATGTACTTTTTAATGATTATTTTATTTCCAGCCACCGCCCAATGCACGGTACAGATTTACTACCGACTGCAGTTTTTGTAACCGATCGTTAATCCCATTTAATTGAGCTGTTAATAAACTTTGTTCTGAAGTTAACACATCAGTATAATTTGTTGCCGAGCTGTAGCGTAGTAACTCTTTGGTAAAATCTACTGCTTTTGTTAAAGAGGCAATTTGTTTTGTTCTTGTTTCTTCTTTCTCAGCAGCAGTCTGGTAAGCATACAAGGCATTTGAAACTTCCTGTCCACCCGTTAACAGTGTTTGTTGAAAGTTGTAAAAAGCAATCTGTTGATTGGCTTCAGCGGTTTTTAGGCGGGCTTTGTTTGCTCCCCTGGCAAAAATTGGCTGTGTTAAACCGCCCACTAAATTATAAAAGATAGATTTGCTGAAAAAATCCTGTAATTGTAAACTGGATAATCCACCGGCTGCAGTAATGGTTAAAGCAGGGTAAAAGTAGGCCTTAGCAACGTTGGTGTTTTCAAACGCTGATCTAAAACCAAATTCTGCAGCGATCACATCCGGACGGTTTTTTAATAATTGTGCTGAAACACCTGTCTGTAAATTGGCATAAGGGGTCTGCTGATCTAAGGTGGTTCGGTTAATTGCATCCGGTGCTTTTCCTACCAGTACACTTAATGCATTTTCAGCCTCTTTAATGCTTCTTTTTAAATCAGGCAAAGTTACCTGGGCAGCATACAGATTGGCTTCACTTTGCACAACTGCCGCACCATTTACCACTGCGCCTTGTTTCAGTTCTTTCATGGTCTCCACATCCTGCGCTCTCACCTTAATGGTTTGTTCAGTAATGGCCAATTGTTTATCAAGTGCCAATAAAGTATAATAGTTATTGGCAATAGTAGCAATTAACTGTGTTTGGACAGCTCTTTTTGCCGCATCGGTTTGTAACAGGGTTGCATATGCGCCACGTTTTGCACTTGTTAATTTCCCCCATATATCGGCTTCCCAACTGGTGCTCAGCTGTGCCTTATAGGTTTGGGTTTCCAAGTTGATATTTATCCCGGGAGGAAAGTTCAAAGAGGCTTGCGATTGCTTATTATCAGTTACATTTACATCAGCCTGTAAGCTTGGTAGTAATGCCCCACGACTTTGTATCAGGGTAGCCTCGGCAATTTTGATCCGCTCAATGGCCTGTTTCAGGTCTAAATTTTCATTTATCCCTTGTTGGATCAGCGACTGTAAAGTGGTATCCGAAAACAATGTTTTCCACTGCAGGTCTGCCATTGTAGTCGTATCTGTTGTGTTATTATCCCGGTACAAACCCTCGCTTTTTAACTGAGGGCGCTCGTATTTTTTAGTTACGCAAGCACTCAGGGCAACGATGGCTAAACCGATTAAAAGGGAATGTTTATATCTAAAATTCATTGTTTTACTATTAATGTTTACTGTTCGCAGTAGCCAATTCGTATTCTTCTGGCGTTTGTTCATGGTCAATGCCCTCGTTAAAAGGCGATTTATTGCTGATTCGCTCTTGTAAGGATTGAAAGACGATAAACAGGGCGGGGATAACGAAAATACCAAATATAGTTCCGATTAACATACCGCCTACCGCTCCGGTACCAATTGAGGTGTTACCTGCTGCACCAACACCTGATGATAACATCAGCGGTAATAAACCAAGAATGAAAGCGAAAGAGGTCATTAAAATAGGGCGTAAACGTGCTGTTGCACCATCAATTGCGGCATTGGCAATGCTCATGCCTTTTCTTCTTCTATCTACTGCATATTCTACAATCAAAATGGCATTTTTGGCTAAAAGCCCCACAAGCATAATCAGCGTAATCTGCGTATAAATATTATTATCTACACTGAAGATTTTATCGAAAACGAATACACCTGCTAAACCAACCGGTAAAGAGAATAAAACCGCCAATGGTAAAATATAACTTTCGTATTGTGCTGCGAGTAAGAAATAAACAAAGATTACACAAAGTAAAAAGATAAAAACCGTCTGGCTTCCACCTGCCATCTCCTCACGTGATAAACCCGAGAATTCGTAACCGTAACCTGCCGGAAGGTTTTTGGCTGCCTCTTCCTGAACAGCTTTTAATGCATCACCTGAACTGTAGCCGGCATTTGGGTTACCCGTTACCGATATTGAAGTAAACAAGTTGAAACGCGAAATGGCTTGTGGTCCATATACTTTGGTTAACGTTATAAACTCCGATACCGGAGCCATTTGCCCCGAAGAGGTTCTAACGAAAATGCGGGTTAAAGTTTGCTCATTTGCACGGTACTGCGCGTCGGCCTGGTACATTACCCTAAACTGTTTACCAAATTTGTTGAAATTTGAGGCATAAACACCACCATAATAGCCTTGCATTACACCCAATACATCACTAACATTCAGGCCGGCCTGTTTAACCTTGGCCACATTTACATCAATCTGATATTGCGGGAAATTTGGATTAAAAGAAGTAGATGCATATTGGATTTCGGGACGTTTACTTAACGCTGCTAAAAATCCATTTCCAATTTCGTTGAATTTTTTGATATCTCCACCAGTTTTATCCTGTAACTGGAACTCAAAACCACCACTGGTACCGAAACCCTGAATAGTTGGCGGCGCAAAGAAAATAATTTTAGCCCCTTTAATGCCTGCTGTTTTTGCAAACAATTCGCCAATAATCGCTTTTACGTCTCGGCCCTTACGTTCATCCCATGGTGTTAAACGTGAAATTACCATACCGTATGAACTGCCTGAACCACTGATCATGCTTCGGCCAACAATCCTTAACGTATTTTTAATTTCTGGTATCTGGTGCGCAATACTATCAATCTTGGTAATGATCACACTGGTTTCTTCCTGTGAAGTTCCTGCCGGTAAGGAAATATCACTCATAATGGTTCCCAAATCCTCATTTGGCACGAAACCCTTGGGTGTAGTATTCATTGTCCAAACCAGTAGTCCAACGAAAAAGGCAATAGCCAAACCAACGATCCATTTTTTTCTGGAAAGAAAACTTACCGATTTTTTATATTTTCCGGTTACGGCATCGAAAGAGGTATTGAAAGCATCGTAGAAACGCTGTAAAAAGTTTTTAGATTTTTTGTGTTCTTCTTTATGCGGTTTTAAGAATAAAGCACATAATGCCGGACTTAATGTTAAGGCGTTAATGGCCGACAAAATAATCGAAATCGCCAGTGTTAAACCAAATTGTTTATAAAATACGCCTGATGATCCGGAGATAAAACTCACCGGGATAAACACGGCAGCCATTACCAGCGTAATCGATATAATTGCTCCGCTAATGTCGTCCATGGCATCAATGGTTGCTTTTTTGGCGTCTGTATAACCTTCATCTAGTTTGGCGTGTACGGCTTCTACTACCACAATCGCATCATCTACCACAATACCAATTGCCAATACCAAGGCAAATAAGGTGAGCAGGTTGATGGTAAATCCGAATAAACTCAGGAAAAAGAACGTTCCGATAATAGCCACTGGTACACTAATTGCCGGAATTAAGGTTGAACGGAAATCCTGTAAGAAGATAAACACCACCAGGAATACCAGAATAAATGCTTCAATTAAGGTATGAAGTACTTTTTCAATCGATGCATCTAAAAAGTCGTTAACGTTAACCAATGTGGAGTAGTGTACCCCCTTTGGAAAGGATTTTTGCGCTTCATCAAGGGTTTTAATAGAATTCTCGATTACTTCTTTTGCGTTGGAACCCGCCGTTTGGTTGATGGCGATACCCAATGCCTGTTTTCCGTTGAATTTAACCGAACTGGCATAACTTTGCGCACCTAACTCAATCCTTGCAATGTCTTTTAATCGAAGAATCTGGCCATTATCAGTTGTGCGGATAATGATATTGCCAAACTGCGCTTCATCTTTTAACCTGCCTGTATATTTTAGGGTGTACTGAAATGCCTGATTACCAAGCTCTCCAAACTGACCCGGGGCAGCCTCCACGTTCTGATCGGCAAGGGCAACGCTAACGTCGTTTGGCACCAGGCCGTAAGTGGCCATCACATCGGGCTTTAACCAGATCCGCATGGTATAATCCAGCGTTCCAAACGCACTCGCATCACCAACACCATTGATCCTTTTAATCTGTGGAATGATGTTGATATTGGCATAATTCTGCAAAAACTTCTGATCGTAGGAAGGATCGTCGCTATACAAACCAAATATCAATACGTTACTCGCTTGTCTTTTCGCGGTAATCACACCCGACTTGGTTACCTCTGCAGGTAATAAACTGGTCGCGCGTGCAACCCTGTTCTGTACGTTAACTGCTGCCAGATCGGGATTGGTACCTAATTTAAAGTTTACTGTAATGGTTGCGGTACCATCGTTACTGGCGCTTGAAGTCATGTAGGTCATGTCTTCCACACCGTTTATCTGCTCTTCCAGTGGAACAACCACACTATTCATCACCACATCGGCATTGGCACCCTGGTATGATGTAGAAACCTGCACCGTTGGTGGGGCAATTTCCGGATATTGTGAAACCGGCAACGTAGCTAAACCTAAAACACCGAGTATAACGATGATGATGGATATAACCGTTGATAAAACCGGTCTTTCTATAAATTTCTTAAACATAATTAATATTGATTACACTATGAAAGTGTGATAAGCAACATGATATTGTTATTTCTTGATGTCAGCATAAACTGAATCGGCACTTTTTTCTTCTGGTTTAATTTTTGTTCCGTCTTTTAACGATTGGAAGCCTTCCAAAACAATTTTATCTCCACTTTTAAGGCCTTTGGTTACTACATAGAACTTTCCTTTGGCTAAATCCATAATCTCAATTTCGGTGTTAATTACTTTAGCAGAGTCACCTAAAACATAAACGAACTTTTTACCCTGTAAATCGATTGTTGATTTTTGAGGAATTAGAATGGCATTCTCAATGTGCTGCGGAACCCTTACAGATGCGCTGGCGCCATTTTTTAATAAAGACGTGGGGTTAGGGAAAGTGGCCCTTAAACTTGCAGAACCCGTGCTGGTATTAATCTGTCCATTAATGGATTCAATTTTACCATTTTGGGCGTAAACTGTTCCATCTGCAAGTACCAGACTTACTGCTGGAATATTTTTCATTTGCTGGGCCAAAGTATTTCCTTTATATGTTCTGGAAAAATCAAGTAGTTGTTTCTCGTTTAAAGAGAAGTAAGCATAAACCTTTGATATATTGGAAACTGTTGTTAAAGGCTGTGTACTGGTACTGCTTACTAAACTTCCATTTCTGAAAGGAATACTGCCAACTACACCATCAACAGGGCTCTTAACAGAGGTGTAGCCTAAGTTAACCTGTGCATTTACCAGTTCAGCCTTTGCCTGTGCCAACGCTGCTTTTCTGCTTTGCAATGTTAATTGGGCAGCATCAAGATCATATTTGCTAATGATGTCTTTTTCTACCAATGGCCTGGTTTTGTTTACGGTTAACTGGGCAGCATTAACATCAGCCTCTGCACTACTGATGGCCGCTCTTGCTGTGCGTACCTGTTGTTCGTACTGAGGTGCATTAATGGTGAAAAGTAACTGGCCTTTTTTGACCACGGCACCTTCGTCAACAAAAATCTTTTCAATAAAGCCATCAACTTTTGGGCGGATGTCGATATTTTGGATACCTTCAATGGTTGCCGGATAATCAGAATCTAGAGTGGTATTTTGTGTATTTACGGTAAAAACCGGATAGGCTTGTGGACCAGCTGCCGCAGCAGCAGCTGCTTTTTTCGCATCATCATTGTTTCCGCAAGATGCTAAAAGCATACCAATGCTCATGCTAAAAAAGAGAGTTGTAACTTTTCTCATGGACTATTTCTGTGTGTGTATAAATTTGAATTTCCGGGAATTAAGAGCGTCGCCAAAAATTATGACTTCGATTTCCGGAATTATTTTCCAAAAATAGCGCCTAAGCAAAAATATATCTGTCCAAATTCTGTCATTTAATCAATCGATTGATTTATTTTCGGGGTTAGATACTTCTCATGTGTGATTAAAATATTGTTTATCAGTATTTTAATCGTGTTTTATATTCTAAAATGACGCTTGTAAATATCTTGAGACAGTTGTTAAAAGCTGTTAAATTGCTTAATATAATCTTATTTTTTTGATTGGTCCTGTTTGTTTTACTAAACAGAAAATGGCATTGGTGTATATTTTACACTAAATGCTCAATCGTTACTAAATATGTTAAGTTTCTGAAAATTGATTGTTAAGCAATGCGTTAGCCCACTTCTCCCTCGAAAACCAATTTAGCTGGTCCACATAAAAATACATTGGTAAATACTTTACCATCGTAATCGAATTCTATTTTAATGTCGCCGCCCAAAACCTTAATGTCAGTTTTAATATGACCGGTTTGGTTTTTATGTTTGGCCATAGCCATGGCAACCGCCGTAACGCCGGTACCACAAGCATAGGTTTCATCTTCAACACCACGCTCATAAGTGCGGACAAATAAATGATCGCCTTTGTCTTCAACAAAGTTTACATTAATGCCTTTTTCTGCATAGGTAGAATTATAGCGTATATTTTTTCCCTCGCTAAAAACATCAAAATCTTTTAAATCACTTCTCAGTGCAATGTAATGAGGCGAACCAGTGTTTAGTACGTAGGCTTCATTATCTTTTGTAATGGTATCAACATCAATCATTTGTAGATCGATCCATTCTCCGTTTTCTGAAATTCTGGCATAATGTGGGCCATCAACTGCCAAAAAGTTTGTTTCCCGATCAATGATGCCGAGTTGTTTGGCAAAGGCCACAATGCATCTGCCACCATTGCCGCACATGCTTCCAGGTTTACCATCTGCATTGAAATAATGCATTTCGAAATCATAATCCTCATGTTTTGTAATAAACATTAATCCATCGGCACCAATACCAAATCTCCTATGGCATAGCTGTTCAACTAATTGGTTGTCAATGTCTTTTAATTGTTCGTTGGTGTGGTCTATTAAAATAAAATCGTTGCCTGCGCCCTGGTATTTAAAGAAATTAATTTTCATGAAAGCTTCATTTTCTAGTGCAATATTTGAGATGCGAAAAGCCAGTTAATGATTTGTGTTTTTTGATTTAACATTTTTTAACACAAAACTAAGTGCTTTGATGATACAAATATCGTTTATATGGTATTAATTTTGAACAAACTTACTCAACAAAATTTAGGCAGATAAGAACTGCTGGAGCACTCTGCTTAAATCAAAATTAAAACGCTCCTGCAAACATACTTTAATAAATGAATATTATGGGCTAAACCATTAGCTAGCAAATTAGTTTATAATAAATCATGACCATTAAAAAACATACAGAAACATGAAAAAAATATTAGGAATTACCGTGTTAGCTGCTTTTATAGGTGGGGCAGCAGCAATCGGAGGTTATAAGCTATTTGAGCGTAACCAGACAGGCAGTACGATTACTGATAAACAGAATTTGTATTTTGCCAATAACCCACTAAAAGTGTCATCAGCAGGTACTGCAGATTTCACCCAGGCGGCAGCGGCAGTGGCACCGGGTGTAGTGCATATCAAAACAACTTACGCTGCACAAAGTGGTGGTGGCAGAAGTTCTTCTCCTTTTGACATGATGGAAGATTTCTTTGGTGGCGGTGGCCGTCAGATGCAGCGTATGCCTAGAGCAGCATCAGGTTCTGGTGTAATCATCAGTCAGGATGGTTATATCGTAACCAATAACCATGTGGTAGAAAATGCAGAGAAGGTTGAAGTGGTTTTAACAGACAGGCGTAAGGTAGAGGCAAAAATAATTGGCCGCGACCCCAATACAGATTTAGCATTAATCAAGGTAAATGCAACTGGTTTGCCTGTTGTAAAGATGGGTAATTCAGATAATGTACAAGTTGGAGAGTGGGTATTAGCGGTTGGTTTCCCGTTAGATTTAAATACAACGGTAACAGCTGGTATTGTAAGTGCAAAAAACCGTAGCATCGGTATAATCGGCCGTGAGCAACAGGGTAATGAAATTACAGAAGAGGAATATCGCGAATACCAACGTACCGGCAAAAGACCAGATCGTCCGGCTAATACCAGTATTGAATCATTTATCCAAACAGATGCTGCCATTAACCCTGGTAACAGCGGTGGTGCACTTGTAAATGCCAATGGCGAATTGGTGGGCATTAACTCGGCAATCGCATCACAGAGCGGATATAACCAGGGATATGGGTTTGCTATTCCGGTTAACCTGGCCCGTAAAATTGTAGACGATTTTATGAAATATGGTTCTGTTAAACGTGGTTATATTGGCGTTAACTTTGTGCCGTTAAGTGGTGAAGAAAAGCCTGAAGGCATCAAGACCAATGAAATAAGTGGTTTATATGTGAGTGATGTAGTTGCCGGAGGCGGTGCTGCTGCAGCGGGCATTAAAGCAGGTGACGTAATTAAAAAAGTTGATGGAGTAGTAATTAACGATTCACCTGATCTTCAGGAAAGGGTAGGCCGTTTAAATCCTGGAGATAAAGTTAAGTTAACCGTATTGCGAGATGGCGCGCTTAGAGATTACACCGTAACGCTAAAAGGAGAAGCAAGCGTTGGCCTTACGGCTAAGAATACGGCTGGCAAAGGCATGGAAGTTTCTAAACTAGGTGCAACTTTTGCTCCGGCTACTCAGGCACAAAAAGCGAAATATGGAATCAACAGCGGTGTGGTTGTAACATCGGTTACTACCGGTAAAGCTTTCGATAATATCGGAGTAGAAAAAGGTTTAATTATCACCAAGGTAAACGGACAACCTGTAAATTCTGTGGCTGATGTTCAAAAAGCATTGCCTTTAGGCAGAAATAATATGGTGAGCATTTCTGGTGTGAGCGAGCAAGGCTCATATAACTACAGTTTTCCTGCACAGTAATTAGTTGTAATAAATAGTTAAAAGGCTTCCCAATTTGATTTGGGAAGCCTTTTTTATTTTAATCCTGATTGATTGTTTCGTGGTTGGCATGGCAGGCATCTGCGCATTCTTCGCATGCCACTGCACACTGCCTGCAGTGTTCATGATCGTGCTTGCTACATTCAGCTGCGCAAAGTCTGCATATTTCTTCGCATAACAGTAAATATTGACGTCCTATAATCGAATCTCTTTGCAATAATCTGGCCGCCTGGGTACAGATATCAGCACAATCCCTATCCAGTTTAATACAGTCGATCATCATGTTGATATCTTCTTCTTTCAAGCAAGATGATGCACAGTGTTCACAAGCTAGCGCACAATCCAGTAAGGTTTGGATTAAAGCATGGTTGTTTCTCGTTTCCATATTGTAATTGTTTTAGTTACACATGTTTTTATAATAATAACCTGCCAGCCTGTCAAACAGTTTTCTTTAAATTCACGTGGTCTATTGTTTTATGTTCGATATACGATAACCTTATCTGATACCTTAGTAATCTTACCTATACATTTGTTTTTTAGCTGCCAGTGAAACACAGGCCATCTCCAAATGAAGATTGTTGAATCGGTTTCGATATCAGTACATTTTGTGACCTATTATCTGACAATATTTAAGTGTAAACTGTTAAAATATCTTAAATCTTAGCTACTCAGCCTTGTTCCTGATACATAAATCAATATTCATCCGTTTTTCATAATCAAGATATAGCTTCGTTATCATTGATTGTTTATCAGCCCTTAGGGAGATTGATTAATTTTTTATAATTCCACATTAGAATCAACAAAAAACTGAATATTATGGCTTTAGCTAATATTAACCTCAGCGTAAAACAATATTTCAATTTCATGTGCAGAACGGATTTTGAAAGGCGGATATTTCATGATACTTATAAAGAATTTCAAAAAAGATCAGCCATATATAGTTTAGATCAACACCTGCATACCTTTTCTGAGATGCAGCAAGCCAATAAAAAGGCCATTGCACTAAATCAGAAGCTTCAGTACTCGGTGATGAACAGCATTGCAGCCCTGGAGTGTAAAATGCCTGTTTTAAGTGACCTTGAAAATCGTCCAGTCATTTTTGATTATGCTGAGCTACATATTTATGCTTCAGATCTGCGAAATAAAGCAGCGCATGTTGTGTCCATTACCTATACCAGTCCGGAACTTGTTTTACACGAGATTGTTGATGACTTGCTGATCATGAGCTATAGCTCCAAAGAATACGAAACATTGGTTGTAAAGATTTCCGAGAATGTGACGGTGAATTATGATCAAAGCAAAAGTCTTGTTTTTAGCTGATTTTCCACCTATTCATAGATAAGGTACAGCAGATTATGACGCGATTTTTATGGTCAATCTGTAAGCGTTTTAGGCAGAAAAAGCAAAGTTGATCGTTGTTCTGAAGGTGTTTTGTTTCTAAAACGTAAACAAAACTCGGTAAATCGTCGCCCAAAATACTTTAATGAATAGGCTCTAAAGGGCAAATAGTCAATATATTTATAGATTTTAACATAATAAAAAATAAAAAATTTATTATGGGTATTTAAGCCTATCTTTGGTGTAAATTAAAATACAATATAATGCAACAAGGAACAGTAAAATTTTTTAATGAAACTAAAGGTTTCGGATTTATCATTCCATCTAATGGCGATGCCGAAATTTTTGTTCATGCTTCAGGCTTAATCGATAACATTCGCGAGAATGATACCGTAAACTACGATGTAGAAGAAGGTAGAAAAGGCCTAAATGCGGTAAATGTTAAAGTAGCTTAAGAAAACTCGAATACATAAATCGTAAAAAGTCCCGGTGTAAATCGGGACTTTTTTTATGAGCCAGGTTTGCGTTATTATTGATTGGCTAAATGTTTGCCTATTTCACTGTCCACAAAATCAAGTGAGAGGTCATTATTGCTGAGCACTGTGCCATTTCTATCTGCCAAAAAGAAATATGTTGCGCTATAATTACTTAAGTTTTTTGCGTTAGGTGATTTCTCCCCCAAAAGGTCCGAATATTGCGGCCAGGTCAGGTTATCGGCTTTAATTACTTTTTTCCAGCTATCTTTATTCTTATCGAACGATACACCAATGAACTCTACGTTCTGATCCTTATATTTTTCGTAAAGATGAGCCAATATCTGGTTGTTTTTTCTGTTTTTTCCACTATAGGAAACCCAGCAGATAATTAGGTTAACTTTTTTCAATACGCTCAAATTAAACTTTTTCCCATCAGGTGTTTCGCCTTCGATGTGGGGCATTTTATTTCCGGCCATCATTTGGTTGGCCTGCATAATTTCTGAAAGCAGTTTTTTGCCTCTTTTGCTTTCCTGTACCTCCTTATCCAAACCTTTAAAAATCGATAGGTATTTTTTAGCTTCAGAACCTGCTCTTCCAAATCTGTCTAGTAAAAATATAGTAACGTCGGATTTAGGATGATTTTTGGCAAAAATTTCAATATTATTCAGTTCTGAACTAATTTTTTTGGCTCTCCATATATCAGCCTTTTTCGCCTTTTCTGCAATATTATCAGGGGTAGCGAGGTTGAATTCACGCTCTGCGAGTGCCAAGCTATCCAGCAGGCTTCTGTTCATTGCCTCTTTTTGTTTGTAAAAGCTGATCATTTCTTCACCTTCTTTAGTCGGTAAGATTTTAAACGGGTAAGTCGCGGCGTTTTTTCCGTCAAGAACCCCCTTATAATTTCCCTTATCCAGATAAAAGTAATATTCCTCATCATGGCCGTCGTCATATGTACTCAATATGGCGTAACCTTTTTTGGGCATGTTAATTCTGAACGTTTGGTTGCCATTGGTAATATTTTCGACTTTTAAGGTTTCGCCGTTTTCTGAACTTTTGACGGAGATCACCGCATTGGGCCCGAAATTTTTAGTTTCGAAGTTAAAAATAGCAGTAGCAGGATCACAGCTATAATAGAAGCAGGCAAATAAAATAGGTAAGTAGCGCTTTTTTTTCATATTGATCAATTGGTGAAGTAATATAACGAAAAAATTAGTTTTAAGACGAAATTTTTAGTTCGATTATGTTTGATCATTTATCTAAGATATTGGCTTATTATCAGGAGTTTTTTTGTCAGATTTAACATTCAAGCTTTATTAATCACGCAACGCTAAAAACAGGTAATAAATTGGGCATTTATTTCGATAGGAGTAACGTATCAGCCAGGCAACCTGATGTTCTGATTCTCAATGTTCTGAAAACCTTTGAACAGGCCACTACATTTAACTGATATTAAAATCGAAACGCTAAATAAGCATATATTCTTTCGATTAATTACGAATATGCTTTAGAATGTTTCTAAATAAATGTTTTATCGCTGTTTTGTCATAATCGTTTATAAATTAAACTCATAATTAGATATTTTTGCAGGAAATTTAGATATAAATCCTAATCAAATGAGTGGTTTCGGAAATGCACTTTCTTCATCAATAGGAAGAAAATACGTAATGGGTATTACAGGGATATTCCTGATACTTTTTTTAATTGTACATGCTGGTATTAATTCGTTAATATTTCTTGACGATAATGGTTTGAAGTTTAATATTGGAGCACATTTTATGGCTACCAACTGGATCATTAGAGCAGGCGAGTACATATTGTTTTTAGGTTTACTTGTGCACATTTACCAGGCAGTTAACCTAACTATCCAAAATAAGAAAGCAAGACCTGAAGGTTACGCAGTTTATAATGGTAGTGCTAACAGCAAGTGGTACAGTCGTTCAATGGGCTTGTTGGGGACTTTACTGTTAATTTTTCTTGTTATTCACCTGAAGGATTTTTGGGTGGTTTCCCGTTTTACAGGAATTCCGACTGTTGATGCCAACGGGAATGAAGATTTATATGCAGTAATGAAAGAGAAGTTTCAGGATCCGGTTAGGGTTGTTGCTTACGTTTTGTTAATGATTTCTCTCTGTTACCACTTATTACATGGTTTTGCATCCGCATTCCAAACGATGGGATGGAACCATTCAAAATATAATGGAATTATTAAACGTGTTGGTGTATGGTATGCCATAATTATTTCGATCGTATTCGCGTTAATGCCAATTGCAGTTTACACACATTTAATTGATTAAGTTTTAGCACAAAAGATATATGTCAGATATTAATTCAAATATTCCGGAAGGCGAATTAGCCAGTAAATGGACAAAATATAAGTCTTCTGTGCCTTTGGTTAACCCATCGAACAAAAGAACTATTGAAGTAATCATTGTTGGTTCAGGTTTAGCAGGTGCTTCAGCAGCGGCTACTCTGGCTGAAATGGGTTACAAGGTTAAATGTTTTTGTTTTCAGGATTCACCACGGAGAGCACATTCTATTGCTGCTCAGGGGGGGATCAACGCAGCAAAAAACTATCAGAATGATGGTGATAGTGTTTATCGCCTTTTCTACGATACGATTAAAGGAGGTGATTATCGCGCCCGCGAGGCCAATGTGCATCGTTTGGCAGAAGTAAGTGCCAATATTATAGATCAATGTGTGGCACAAGGTGTGCCTTTAGCCCGCGAGTATGGAGGTTTATTAGACAACCGTTCATTTGGTGGTACACAGGTTCAGCGTACTTTCTATGCTGCTGGCCAAACCGGTCAACAGTTATTATTGGGTGCATATTCTGCCTTAGAACGCCAGATTGGTATGGGTAAAGTAGAGATGTATACCCGCCACGAGATGCTCGAGGTGGTTAAAATTGATGGCAAAGCACGTGGTATCATTGCCCGTAACTTAATTACAGGACAAATCGAACGTCACTTCGGTCACGCCGTCGTATTAGGAACAGGTGGTTACGGTAACGTATTCTACCTTTCTACCAATGCAATGGGAAGTAATGTGACTGCAGCCTGGAAAGCACATAAGCAGGGTGCTTATTTTGCAAACCCTTGCTACACGCAGATTCACCCAACCTGTATCCCCGTTTCTGGCGATCATCAATCTAAATTAACCCTGATGTCTGAATCGTTGCGTAACGACGGACGTATCTGGGTTCCTAAAAAGAAAGATGACAACCGTAAAGCTTCAGAAATTCCTGAGGATGAAAGAGATTATTATTTAGAACGCCGTTATCCTGCTTTTGGTAACCTGGTTCCCCGTGATGTGGCCTCTCGTGCAGCGAAAGAGCGTTGCGATGCAGGTTATGGTGTTGGTGCTTCTAAATTGGCTGTTTATTTAGACTTTAAGGCCAATACAGAGCGTTATGGAAGAATCGAAGCGGCTAAGGCAGGTAACCACAATCCGGATAAAGAAACCTGCATGCGTTTAGGTACAGCGGTGATTAAGGAAAAATATGGTAACCTGTTTGATATGTATGCGCAGATTACTGGTGAAAATCCTTACGAAACGCCAATGCGTATTTATCCGGCAGTTCACTATACCATGGGTGGTTTATGGGTTGATTATAACCTAATGACATCGGTACCAGGCTTATATTGCACCGGAGAGGCTAATTTCTCTGATCATGGAGCCAACCGTTTAGGTGCGTCTGCTTTAATGCAAGGTTTAGCCGATGGTTATTTCGTTTTACCCTACACTATAGGTGCTTATTTATCAAAAGAAATTTCTACCAAAGCTATCCCGACTGATCACCCGGCGTTTGTAGAGGCAGAAGAAAGAGCTGTAGGCATTTTAAATAAGCTGATCAACATTAAAGGAACGAAGTCTGTAGACCATTTCCACAAGCGTTTAGGCCACATTATGTGGGAGAAATGCGGTATGGCACGTAACGAGAAAGGCTTAAAAGAAGCCATTGAGGAAATCAGGGCATTACGTGCTGAATTCTGGAGTGATGTTCGTGTACCTGGTGCAGTTAATGAGCTTAATCCTGAACTTGAAAAAGCAGGCCGCGTAGCTGATTTTATCGAACTAGGTGAGTTGATGTGTATTGATGCCTTAAACCGCAATGAAAGTTGTGGTGGCCACTTCCGCGAAGAGTACCAAACAGAGGAAGGCGAAGCATTACGCGATGACGTAAATTACGCTTATGTAGCCGCCTGGGAATTTAAGGAAGGTGTAAACTTCGAACTTCACAAAGAAGAACTGAAGTTTGAAAATATTAAAGTTGCACAAAGAAGTTATAAATAAGATGTGAGATGTGGGATGTGAGATGTGAGATGAAAATTCTCAATTCTTATATCTAATGTCTCAAATCTCAAATCTGAGATACAATGAGTACAGGAAATATGAACTTAACGCTAAAAGTTTGGCGTCAAAAAGATAACAAAACCAAAGGTGCTTTGGTAGATTATAAATTGGCCGATATTTCACCGGATATGTCTTTCTTAGAGATGTTCGATGTATTAAACGAACAATTGATTAACAAAGGTGAAGAACCGGTTGTATTCGACCATGATTGCCGCGAGGGTATTTGTGGAATGTGTTCAATGTTTATCAATGGCCGTCCGCACGGACCAAAAGATTTAGTTACGACCTGCCAGTTGCACATGCGTTCATTCAAAGATGGAGATACCATAGTTGTTGAGCCTTGGAGAGCTGCTGCTTTTCCGGTAGTAAAAGATTTAACCGTAGACCGTTCGGCGTTTGACAGGGTTATTGCTGCCGGTGGTTTTATTTCAGTAAATACCGGTAATGCACAAGATGCAAATAATTTACCAATCCCTAAAATGCAGGCAGATGCGGCTTTCGAAGCGGCTGCTTGTATCGGTTGTGGTGCCTGCGTAGCAACTTGTAAAAATGCTTCTGCAATGTTATTTGTATCGGCTAAAATTTCACAACTGGCTTTATTGCCACAAGGCCAACCGGAGCGTTATCGTAGGGTACAAAGCATGGTTGCGCAAATGGATGCTGAAGGTTTTGGTAATTGTACCAATACCGGTGCTTGTGAGGCGGAATGTCCTAAAGGAATTTCTTTAGAAAACATTGCACGTATGAACCGCGATTTTGCAACTGCCAAATTTATTTCAGAAGAAACTGTTTAAACATTATACTGTATTCTGGTTTACTAGCCAGATACTGAGCCTCCACCTAGTGGGGGGTTTTTAGTTTTGCTTAAGTTGTTTTAGTATAATAGTAATGCCCTAACATTATTATTTTTGTAAATTTAATAAGGAAATTTTCAATGCTTTTTAAGCAGGCAGATGGTTAAAGCAATACTTGTTTCACACAATTTTCGACTATTGTGAAAACATATGAAACTTTATGTTTTGAAATCGAAAGGTTGCAAAATAAATTGCTTCCAAAATAAAAGTTTGCGAAAGTTGCAATAATCTTATGTCTGCATATTAAAATTTTGCATTTTTGGAAATTTTATTCTGCATTATTTGTATATGTATTAAAGTTTTTATAAATTTAATCTTCCGAGACAGGAGAGAAAACACGAAACCCCGGCAATTTTGCAGGGGTTTCGTGTTTTTTTGGAAAATTAAATTTTTAATATTGTTCAATTAATTTTTATGTGATACTGCTTTTTTAGTGGTAATAATTATCACTCCATATTTACCTTTTTCACTATATAATTTTTGAAAACCAGCATCTTTTATTACCTCTATTGCTAAAAGCTAGCATCTTTATCTACTATAGTAGCCTCTTTTGGGTTAAATGGGCTAAAAATATTATATTTTGGCGCTTTACTGGTTACCAAAATTACACCGCCTTTCGCTTTTGGTCCATATAAATCCGTTGCGGCTTTATCTTTTAATACCTCCATTGATTCGATATCATCTGGATTAACCTTACCAAGCAGATCATTATCTGCTAATTTAACACCATCCAAAATGATTAGCGGATCAACATTGCTACCCGTTGTCAATCTGATTTTTTCGTCAGAAATATGGCTTGTTTTTGTTCCTGTTATAGGATTGGCGAGTGTGAAATTAACATTGATATTATACTTTACCCTTACGGCAAAGCCATTTTTAATACCCGGATTCCATTTTGGCGATTCTTTTAAAACCCTTATCGCTTCTTCGTCAGTACCACTCCCTAAACCGCGGGTAATCTGTAAGTCAGAAAGGGAACCATCTTTTTCAACCACGAAACTGAGGAAAACCTTACCCTGTACATTGTTATCCTGCGCTATCTTTGGGTACTTTATATTGCTGCCTACATATTTATAAAATTTGGCTATGCCACCCGGAAATTCCGGTTGTTTCTCGATGGAAACAAAATCATAGATGTCATATGTATTCTCGGATTTAATACCGCTTGTTCCGGTGTTTTCAGGAAGATAGGATAGGATATTAATTTTGTTCAGATTTATATACCCGCCCGATTTAGGCAATAGGCTGTTTTTAAATTCTTTTGAGGATTCAGGAATGCTAAAACCTACTGTTAGCGCATATTTGCCATCAGCAACAGTTTTGAATCCCTTATAAGATAAAATAACCCTTATCAATTCTTCGTCGCAGCCAGTACCTAATTTTACATTTGAGGCGATATGGGTGACCTTACCTCCTTTAACATTAAATCTTACCTGTGAATTACCTTGAATCTGATTGCTGTTTGCTGCTTTCGGATATTTGATGTTTACCGCCAAAAATTTATAAAATCCCTTCCAGCTGGGATCTGTGTTACCATCAACAGAAGTTGTTCGTGCCTTAACAGTTTTCTCTTGCGTTGTAACCATGTTTTCAACCATTTCTATTGGCTTATCCATTGGTATTTGATCGGTAATAGATATTAGCTTCTCATTTTTACGTACTGTGGCAGATGAAAACAAAATGAAAAGCGCGAATAGCGGAATAAAAATTCCATACTTTAAGATAGCAATCTTTTTAGAGCGCTCTTTATGAAGCATGAAAATTCTTTTTTTGATCAGTGATTTTTCTAAAAAGCCGTTTGTTAAGCTATTTGGTGAAATACCGAATGATTTACTGAGTAACAACATGGCGTATGCTGCCTTGTCGCCTTGGAATTCGGCTGCGAGTTCGTCAGCTAAATATTCGTGGATATTTTTAATAGTTTTCTTGTAAAAATAAATCACCGGGTTTAGCCAGGTAATAATTCCTATAATTTCAAAAAATAAAATATCCAGCGTGTGCCACTGCTTGATGTGTGCTTCTTCATGCATATCAATCACATCCATCTGTGGTAATCCCTGATCAATCACTTTTCTGCCGAAAAAAGAAAATGCTGAGCCGGCTTTATTTATTGTGAAGAGCTTTTTTACAGCCAGTAAGTTAAATATGAATCTGCCAAAAAAGAACAAGATTCCTGCACAGTAAATATATACAAGTGCATTTCCCCAACTAAAGCCATCGTTACGTTCGGTTACAATTGTTGCCTGCGCCAACACGGCTTCCCAATTAACTGATGTGTAAACCTGCTGCGCCGCTTTTTGTTCCGTTAACCACTCTAAACGGATAAATGGAGTGCATAAAGACAGAACTCCGGCAGCTACTAAATAAATACGGTTTAAAGTGAAGTAGGTTTCTTTATCTAACAGTAATTTGTAAAAGCCAAAAAAAACAATTAAGTATAAATTTACCTGTAATAAGTAATGGGCAAAACTCATTTTGGCTTATGTTTAATCTGATTAATCATTTTCAGAATTTCATCAACATCAGTTAAATCCAGTTTTTCTTCTTTAACAAAGAAAGAAAACATACTCTCTACAGAATTCTCGAAGTAATTACCCAGGAGTTTTTCTGTAGCATGCCTTTTATATTCTTCTTTACTGATTAAGGGGTAATACTGATGAGCCTTTCCGAAAGCTTCATGGCCAATAAAACCTTTGGTTTCCAAAATTCTGATGATGGTAGATACAGTGTTGTAAGCAGGTTTTGGAAGGGGGAGCTCTTCGATTACCTCTTTAACAAATGCTTTTTCCAACTGCCACAGAACCTGCATGATCTGCTCTTCCGCTTTGGTTAAATCTTTAATTTCCATAATAGTTAATAATAATAAGGATGATAGCAAATTAATTTGCTTTTAACTAAAGTTAAAACTAATTGGTTAGGTGCCCAAATTTTTACCAATAATTATTTGAAAATAATCAGATAGCGTTTTTATTACCATTATAGAACTTCTATCTACGGGGAAGTAATAGAAAATACAGGATTTATATCTTTGATAATCAGGGTATTGTGTGTTTTCAGGTTAAATGTTGATCAGGTTGTTTTTGATGCCGTATACCACTAATCCGGTGCGCGATCTGATGTTTAACTTGGCAAAAAGAGATTCTCTATAGTTGTCAACTGTTCGTGGACTTACATTCATGAGGTCGGCGATTTCTTTATAGGTAAGCTCAGTGCTGCAATATTGTAGAAATGTAAGTTCTCTGTCAGAGAATGTCGGTTTCATGGCCCCATCTTTTAAAGCAACTAAAAGCCTTCCCGATACCAGTTCATTTACATAATAACCCTTATCTACAAGCACCTTAATGGCGGTCAACAGATCAGAAGGTGTAGATTCTTTGAGCATGTATCCCCCGGCACCTGCTTTGAGCATCCCGATTATTGCTTTTTCATCCTCAAGCATGCTGAGTGCAAGTACATGAACATTTGGGTAATTGGCTTTAATCCATTTTGTAGTGGCAAAACCATCCATTTCAGGCATGTTGATGTCCATTAAAATTAGCTGAACTTCAGCATGGCGGTTGATTTTAGCCTGAAGGTCAATGCCATTCATGGCCTCGAACATTACTTCTATTTCATCAAATTCTTCCAGTAAACTGGCCAATCCGGAACGGAAGAGGGTGTGGTCGTCAACAATTGCGATGGAAATACTTGGCTGCTGCATAATTAAGGATAAGGGATTTCAATTGTGAGAGAAGTGCCTACTTCCGGCGCCGAATTTAATACTAATTTTCCATTGATCATCTCCATTCTTTTGTAAATAGAATTTAGGCCCATCCCTGATTTTTTACTCTTCATCTCAACCGGATCAAATCCTATCCCGTCTTCAGCTACCTTTAGATGTAAAACGTTTTTGTCCAGATAGGCATTGATCTGTATATGTCTGGCGTGAGCATGTTTTATAATGTTGTTGATGATTTCCTGCAATAAGCGTAGAATAATCAAATCCTTATCAGGCGATGTGATTTGCAGATCAATTAACTGGTTATTCACTTCCAGCTCATATTTTCCTGCTTTGCTAAGCCAGTTAATTTCCTGATCAATCGCATGGCCAATACCATTTTCTACCAGTTGTTCACCATGTAATAGCTTGGCTAGCTCCCTTAACTCTTTAATGGATTTGTTAACAAGTGCCAAGGAATTGTCTATTTTCTTTTTGGCCTTCTCTCCGTCATTTAAATTTACGGAGTTTAAGGTGAGGGTAGTGAGGCTGAGCAACTGGCCCACATTATCGTGCAATTCGGCAGCGATACTTTGCATGGTCTGATCTTGCACTTCTATACGGGTTTGAAGTATTTCTGATTCAAATTTCTGCTGCATATTCTGCTTTTCCAGAAAATGGTTCTTTTTATGCCGATTGTAAGACCTGATGTATAAAATCAAAAATACGGGCACAAGGAGGAATATAAGCGTTGCAATGGCGACTAGAAATGCAATTCTCGTTGTTTCATTCTGCATATAAAGGAATATAGCCAACAGCCATATAGAATAAGGTTTAATACGATATAAATACAATATTTCACGGTTGCAAAGCCTATAAGTTTAACGGAAAACAATCCATCAAAAAGGTTAGACATTGTACTGCCAAAGTAGTAAAACAGAACGCCTGTAATCCACCAGAACTCCGGATGTGAGTGGATCTCAATAAAGTTTTCATCTTTTAACAGCAAGTAATAATAGTAAAGGCAAAAAAGAGTGAAAATCACAGACATTACAGTAATTGTAACTGTATTTAAATTCGAAAAGGGTTGCGTAATTAAAAAGAAAATATAGGTTAGGCTTATAATACCCAAACCTATCAAAATTATAGGCTTGGGATTTATATATTTTTTCAGGCAATGGTAGAGGCCGTATAATATGGTGCTGATCTCAAAAACAAGATAAATATTAAATAACCATAAATTATGTATTCCTCTTATGGCTAAATAAGCTGCAGCCTCTTCTGTAATGAACGCCACAGCTAAATAGCAGGTAATCACCTTACCGAAAGCATTTTTATCTTTCCATATCATATTGAGTGCAGCTATAAAGCAAATAACCTCTGCTATAAATATGGGGGATAGATATCTCATTGTTATAAAGCTACCCCGCTGCATTGATCAGGACAGCCTTGCCCGCGGTTTTCAATATTGCTTAGATCATCATAATGGTCGTTTCCTCCAACGCCATTTCCCACTCTTGGGGTAGTTGGTACCAATAATAAAGTATTTCTTCCTGCGTACGATGTAGGAACACCATCAATTGCTCCCTCCAGGTATTGTGCAAAATAAATTCTTAAACCGTCATATTTGCCTTCACTCATTGATTTTGCAATGTCCAGAATCTGTTCAGCCGGAAACCATACTGCCTTAGTATAACATTCTGAAGCGTTCATGCCATCTTTGGCATAGGCATTAACCATAGCTTCTGCAACCTTCGGGTCGATAGGTTCGCTATTTAATTTTTTGCTCATAAATTTAGATAGTTTGTTTGTAAAAGCTTAAAAGTCGATAATAATTAATGATCTGTCAAGAAGTATTTGTAAATAAATACCGTAAAAATACCTTTCCATTTAGGGCATTTTACGCTAACATCATCCGTCATTTAGCCACTACTTTTGGTATACAATAGTAAGAAATAATTTTTTGCTATGGTTAAATAATGATGTCTACGCTATAAAAACAAATATTTTAAACTTATTTCAAAATAAGTCTGTTTCGGTAAATTTTGATTTAACTACTTAATTCTCTCAAAAAATGATAACTAACATCCTATTGCAGGACAATCATGGTTCGATTAGTGAAAGAGAAATTGAAATCGTACACCTTTTATCAATGGGTTACAACAGTAAAGAAATTGGTGCAATGCTTTTTATCAGCGAACACACCGTTAATACGCACAGGAGAAATATGGTAAGAAAATTAGATCTAAAAAATTCTTATCAATTGATTGTTTGGGCGTTCAAAGAAAGAATACTATCTCTATAAGAAATACTATCTCTATAAGAGTTAAGATATATACAACCTCTCAGTCTAAACAAAAAGCCTGCTATTTGATACTAAAGTCAATTCAGCAGGCTTTTATTTGTGGGTATGTTTATAAGGGAAATGAAATTTGATCTGAGTGCAATTACTTTATGCTCTTTTTGGTTACAATAAAGTAGCCAATGATAAAAAGAACCGAGGCATAAATTAAACTTGTCCATATTTCCTGGGTAAAAACAGGGAAAGCTAATGGATCATCACCTTGTTTTACCTTAGTTATCCTTAAAGCCAGCGTTGGCAAAGAATAGGGGTTCAGGTAAGCATATTTCCAACCTATGTTGGCCGTGATAATCCCCATGATGGTGCCTACAAAACCAATCCCCATTGGCTTAAGAAAATCGCTCCATAACAAGCTGAATATAAATTGTAGGGATAAAATGCCCAAAGAGGCTAAAAATAATTTGGTATAAGAATTAATTAGAATTTTTAACGGATTGTATTGATCAAAGTTAAACTTAGGAACCATTAGCTGCAGAAAATGTCCAAATGCAAAAGTAAGTGTGGCAAATAAGAATAAACAGATAAAAATCAACAGTATAGCATACAGGTATTTTGCCGCATAAATTGAAAACTTTTGGAGAGGCTGGGCAAATAACATTTTCCAGGTATCGTTTTTGTGTTCAATATTGTTGACCGAAAAGGCCATAAATATGACATAAAAGGGCATGATCAGGAATCCCATTACATTTAGTGATGCGCCACTATAGCGTGCCCACAACAGTATGGGAGGGTAGTGGCCAGCAATGATTTTTTTAGCGTCGTAGTAAAAACCAGAACTGATTAAACCACAAATGATGAGGGGTAATAAAATGGCGGCCCAAAAGGCCAGGGTTTTCCTTGATTTATAGAATTCTGATCGTAAGGAAATATAAAGAGCATGCATGTTAGTTGGCTTTAGTGATGTCAAGGAATAAATTTTCGAGATCTTTTCGTTGCTGGTACAGGCTGCTCACAATAAAACCATTCTGGATTAATAATGTATTTAGCTCCCCGCTGTTTTGGGAAGAAATAAATGGTAAAGTAATAATCCGCTCTGTTTTGGCTGTAACTTCATATCCCTGCTTGATTAACAAGGTGCATGCATCTTCAATATTGTTAACTTCGATTTCGAGGCTGGGCTTGCTCAGTAAATGAAGTTCGTTAATCGTACCCTGAAATAATAATTGACCTTGGTTTATAATGCCAACATGTGTTGCCGTTCTTTCTATTTCTGCCAATAAATGGCTTGAAACCAGTATTGTTTTTTGATGTTTTGTGGCTAAATCGATCATGAGGTTCCGGACTTCAATAATGCCATTTGGATCCAATCCATTGGTAGGCTCATCCAGCAGGAGTAATTCAGGATCTGAGATTAGTGCCTGTGCAATGCCCAGGCGTTGTTTCATGCCCAGCGAATATTTGTTGGCTTTTTTATTTGACGCTTCTGCTAAGCCTACCAGTGACAGCATTTCATCAGCCTTTGCTTTTTTAATGCCCAATACGATACAACGGTTAACCAGGTTTTCTTTTCCTGTTAAATGGCCATAAATAGCCGGTTGTTCTACCAAAGCGCCTATACGTTTAAGGACCGATATGCGGTTACTGTTTATTTCCTTGCCAAATATAAAAACCTGGTCGGATGGTGACTTCAATAGGTTTAGCAGGATTTTGATGGTAGTGGTCTTGCCAGCGCCGTTAGGTCCTAAAAAACCATAAATGCTCCCTTTCGGGACCTGTAAAGATAAATCTTTTACTATAGCCTGGTTGCCAAAGTTAAAGTTTAAACCTACGGTTTCGATAGCGTAATTACCCATTATTACTATTTGAAAATAGCAGTCGCCTGTTTCACAATAGAACCTGATGTTTTTGTAGGTTTTACAACTATTTCTGCATCATTCTGATTGGTGTTAACGGTAAGCGTTAAAATAATCATCATAAATACTGGTAATAATAAAAGTAAAAATGGCGATGTGTTTGCTAACTTTTTCATGATCGATGGTTTTATTTGAGAGATTGTGAAAACACCGTCAGTAACTACTGTTTGATTTTTGAATTGGATTGCTGATGATGTTTTCATTTTGTTTTCGTTTTGATGATTCAAAGAAACTCAAGAAAAATAACCTGCTAAAATCTATTATACCAAGTGTTCAAGATTCTAGATCAACAGACATTTTTGGCGTTTGTCGATAAAATTTGCCTATTGGGCCGTTGGTAGAAAAAAAATGCCCGTTGGTAGATTGTATAAGTAAATCGATAAAACTTTATTTATTTTGTGGCTTGAATGATATGCATCGGCTAAGCCTTATCGGCAATCATTACAATTTAATATATATCTGATGAAACAAAGTAGGGGACCATTTATATTGCATGCTATTTTTTGGGGATTTATATTTCTTCTTATCATAGTTATATCTATGATGGGTAGTGAAAAGCATACGATGAAAGATTACTTTCTGTCGTATTTTGTTTTTGGTATCGTTAATGTTTCTGTATTCTATATCAATTATATTTTTCTGATCCCATCACTCATCAAAAAAAGAAAGAAGTACTGGCTATATGTCCTCTCATTTGTTCTTTTAATCGCTGTTGCAACATTAGTTAAAACTGTCATTGCTGTTTTAAATCCTGAAGAGATGCTTCGTTATACATTCGATGGTAAAAGCCATAATATGTCTGTTAATAATTTTGCTATCAACACGGTTTTTATCATTGGTTTTTTTCTAGTATCGAGTTGCATTATCAAATTTACTATTGATTGGTTTGCGAGCGAGCGGATTCAGCGTAACTTAGAAAGTGAGCGTCGTGAGATGGAACTTCAGTTTTTAAAATCACAGTTAAATCCACATTTTCTTTTCAATTCGCTTAACAATATCTATTCATTGGCCTATCAAAAATCGGATAAAACTGCCGATGCGATTATGAAGCTTTCTGAAATTATGCGCTACATGATTTATGAAAGCAATACGCCAACCGTAGCCTTAAGTAAAGAAGTAGATTACCTAACCAGTTATATTGAATTGCAGAAGATACGTTTTAAGGATGGTGCCTATATCGAACTGACTTTGAACGGTGAGATCGATAATCAAAAAATTGTTCCTTTAATGCTAATTTCTTTTGTTGAAAATGCATTTAAACATGGTGTGGTAACCGATCCCGAAGAACCAGTTAAAATCAATATCATTGCCAACCAGAAGATTTTGCATTTTAGTGTAGTGAATAAAAAGAATCAGCAAAATAAAGATGCACAGGGTGGAGTTGGGTTAACCAATGTAGAACGACGTTTACAATTGGTTTATCCTGACAGATATAAATTAAATGTTGTAAATTCGGCTACTCATTATACCTGTGAACTGATGATTGACATATAGCCGGAAATAACCAAGCATAAGCCGGATATTGTCATTAATTAAAATAATAACCTAAAATGAACCTAAACTGTATTGTTGTTGATGATGAGCCTTTAGCGCTTGATATTTTACAGGATTATATTTCTAAAGTGCCATTTTTAACCATGGTTAAAAGGTGCGAAAACCCTATCGAAGCTTTGCAGATTGTTCAGGGCGGGGGAATTGATCTGGTGTTTTTGGATATTCAGATGCCTGAGTTAACCGGAATCCAGTTTTTAAAAATCGCCGGCAATAAATGCCATTATATATTAACCACTGCCTACCCACAGTATGCTTTAGAAAGTTACGACCTCAATGTTTCGGATTATCTGTTGAAACCGATTGCGTTTGATCGATTTTATAAAGCAGTAGAAAAGGTGCATAATCAGGTAAAACCGGTTGAAGTACCCGCTAGTGTAGCACAACCCATTGTTACACCTGCACCTTTTTCGGGTTCACCAAACCCGGTTCAGGATTATATTTTCGTTAAAACAGAACATAAGATCCAGAAAATTTACCTGCACGATATTTTATACATCGAAGGATTAAAGGATTACATCTCAATTTTTACCAAAGATGAACGTGTAATTACGCTGCAAAGCATGAAAAAAATGGAAGAAGCTTTGCCTCAAAGTCAGTTTATCCGGGTACATAAATCATATATTGTAGCCGTTGATAAGATTGAAAGTATTGAGCGTAGCCGCATTACCATTAATCAAAAAACGATTCCCGTTGGCGATACCTACCGCGATGAATTTTTTAGGGTGATTGGGAATAAGAATATTTAGCGTTATTGGTGTTAGTCTTTTAGCGCTTAAACTGGTTTAAACATTTTGTTGCAACGGATTCACAGAAATACGGAGTACCTAACAAAAAATCGTCATTTCGAGCGGAGTGCAACGCAGTCGAGAAATCTGTTTAGGTAGATTTTTCCCCGCCTGTACGGGCAGGCATTTCGATGCACTACAGAGATGACAATCATTCTATGGAAATAACCTTTTAGCGCTTAAACTGGTTTAAACATTTTGTTGCCACGGATTCACAGAAACACGGAGTACCTAACAAAAAACCGTCATTTCGAGCGGAGTGCAACGCAGTCGAGAAATCTGTTTAGGTAGATCTTTCCCCGCCTGTACGGGCAGGCATTTCGATGCGCTACAGAGATGACAATCATTCTATGGAAATATCTCTATGCTGTCGGAATCGAAGGATCCTTAATGAGATTAATATGGTTATAGAGTCGCTGGCTGAGCCATTGGCTGATCTAAAACTTTTCTGATTTCGTTTTCTATTTCGAGCGTAATCTCATTTGCTGGTTTCACTCCTGGTTCTATCGGTTTTAACACTGTCCATTTTAAAGCATTTCCTGTCGCTAAGGGAAACATGCCGAATCGTACAATTTTCCATGAATTTTCTATGGCCACCGGAACGATCAAAGCATTGGGTACCACTTTTAACAGGGTAGCGATACCGCCAAATTGAAATGTTTTCAATTTCCCGTCTTTTGCCCGCGTGCCCTCAGGGAAAATAACAGTGCTCCAGTTATGTTCTTTCATTCTACGGCCAAGTTTGATGATTTCAGAAATGGCCTGCTTGTTATCTTTCCGGTTGATGTTTGCCCCGCCCCCCAAACGCAGGTTAATGGATATGGACGGAATGCCTTTAGTAAGCTCAATTTTAGAAATGAATTTTGCACTGTATTTTCTTAAGAACCAAATTAGCGAGGGGATATCGTACATACTTTGGTGATTTGCTGCAAAAATAATGGGCCTATCGGTTGGCAGATCATATTCGTTTTTAAAACTGATTGAATTGAAAAGGAAAAGCTGACAATAGGTAAGGAAAAAATTAAGAATATCAACCGAAACCTTATGTGCTTTATAGCCAAAAAGTTTATAACAAAGCCATTGTATAGGATGAAAGACACAAAGGCATAATCCAAATAAAATATAAAATATAGGGCTTAAAATATATCCGAAAAGCTTGCTCATCTGGTTGATTTAATGGATGGCAAAGATAACAATAAATTATTCTGGTTCTTTGAAGATGTATTTTTCTTCATATTCAATCTCAAATGTTTTCAGGAAATGACTGTATTCCTCAAAAAAGGTATTCTTTTTATGATGTTTTTCTTGGTTTTGGATATATTGAATAACCTGTTGAATATGGCTTTTCGAATAGGAAAATGCACCATAGCCCTCTTGCCAGGCAAATTTTCGTGAGCAAAATCCCTGATCGTTTATCCATTTAGAGCTCTCCGTTTTTACATTTTGGATCAAGCTAGAAATGGATTGGTGCGGACGCATGCCGATAAAAATGTGGATATGATCGGGCATACAATTAATCTGGATCATTTTATGGTTGTTCGCCTGAAATATTCCGGTAATATACTTCAGGAGCCTTTCTTTCCAATCTGCTTTGATTAATGCAGCCCTGAATTTAACCGCAAACACAAATTGAATATGCAATTGGGTGTATGTATTTGGCATGGTGTTCTAAATTAAATCAACATTCAGTTTTCTTCTTGAACTAAAATTACCAGCTCTACTTTTTCCAGCTAGGATTTGTTCATATGAATTTTAAATTTTAGGATGATTTAATTTTAGGGATCACTCACACAATTTAAACAAGATATTTGAGTGTGGGGATGTAATGTTGTTCGTAATCTTTTATTAAATTATAAATTATTTTTCGATTCTCATAAATCCTTGGCATTTTTATTTGCAAGAAACGTTCCTACGGAACGAAAATTCTAACTGTACTAATTTTCTACCGGGGACTTATTCCTACGGAACAGCATGTTAAAATCAAAACTTATGAAATGTGTTCTATCTCAAAATGTCCCATCGGGACATGTGCTCGTTAGAAAGAATGTGTAATATTTTTTATGTTCCGTTAGGAACATTTGGTGGTTATAATCGTTACAATTCCCCATTCAGCATCATGAGCTTTGCCTTTAAAATTGCGGCTACGCTCATTGAATCAGTGATTTTTCCATCCAAAACCATTTGATAGGCTTCATTAAAGGGCAATTTTTTTACAACCAGTTGTTCTGTTTCTTCAGGCATGGCAATACCTTCAATAAGATCGGTAGCAATATAGATAATGCTTAATTCGTCGCTTACCGAGTTGGAAAGGTGCATTCTCTGGATCTCTTTCCATGCCCTTGCACTTATGCCCGTTTCTTCCAGTAATTCTCTTCTTGCACTTTCCAAAGGCGCTTCATGGAACGGTCCACCACCTTCCGGAATCTCCCAACTGTAGGCATTTAACGGATACCGGTATTGACCAACCAGCCAGGTATTATAGTTTTCATCTAACGGAAGAATGCCTATGGCCAGGTTCTTAAAATGAACGGTACCGTAAATCCCTTCCCCGCCAGATGGATTAATCACCTGGTGTTCGGTTAGGCGGATCCAGTTGTTGTCGTATTTTACCTCGCTCTTTAGCGTTTTCCAGGGGTTGATTTCTTCCATGGCTGCAAGATAAGCAATCATCTTATTTTTTGTTGTGGGTTTCTACAATATCAAAAAAAGAGCTTAGAAATGATTTCTAAGCTCTTTGGTTATTAAAATGACCCTTCATCAGGGCGGTTATCCTGCTCTTCTTTTTTCTTTTTATTAGTACCGGTAAAGGTGGTTTTTCCAAAGCGGTAAGAGAAAGTTAAATTTCCCATTGTACCCTGAAACTGTCGCTCAAAATCAACAATTGTTGCGCGATCTTCAGTAGTCATGCTCCATCTTCTGGTATTAAATATATCCCTAACATTGAAACTTAAAGATGCTTTTTTATTAGGGAAATCATATTTGGCGCCCCCGTCAATTCCATACATGGCGTTACGCTTTCCCTGTGCCATCACTTCTGCAGCCCTGTAGTCGCCGCGTACCTGTAATGATAAATTTTTAACAACCGTTAAATTTCCGGTTACGTTGGCGTTCCAGCTAAAGCCACTGCTTGATGGGATATCAAACCGGGCGTCGCCCGCAAATTTTGCCTGGTACAAGTTTACGTTCGTGGTAAAATTTAAAGCCTTGATCAGGTCAAAACGGCCGATTAATTCCAATCCGCTGTTAATCTGGTTTGATAAGTTTTGAGGCGTTGAGGTAATAATTCCATTAACCGGTGTACTTCTTACCCGCTGGATTACATCATTGGTTTGACGGAAATACAAGCTTGAAGTCAAGGTAATTTTTTTCCAGTATTTGCTATAGCCCAACTCAAATGAGTGTACATCTTCCGGTAATAAATTCGGGTTACCACCTCTGTAATTTAATGGATCGGAAACATCTAAAAATGGATTGGTATCCCATGGACGTGGACGGTTTACCCGACGGGTGTAACTCAACTGAAGCTGGTTATCGCCCTTTAGTTTCTGTGTTAAAAATATGCTCGGGTATATTCTTTTATAATGGATATTTCCTTCGGCAGTGGTTAATGTATTGTTGGTATAGCCTTCCAGATGTGTATCTAAACGTGCATCTTCGCCTCTTAAACCTATCTGGTAGCCAAAATCTTTAATTTGGTTCTGGTAATTGAAATACAGGGCATGCACCTGATCTTTGCTGTCAAAGCCATTGATCAATTTGTTGTTTCTAATGTAAATGCTGCTATTGGTTAGGATCGAGTCGGCATACTGATCATTTTCACCTAAACGGATCTGGCTGCGGTAACCCACTTCAATTTTACCCGCTTTACCTACAGGCAATGCGTAATCAGTCTGGATGTTGTAATTGGTGTTGTTACCGGTATTGAATACACGCTGTAAACTCAGGGTTTCATCAATAGGCACGCCATTGCTGTTGGTAGTATTGGTACTGTAATACTGATCGTTATTGTTGGTGCCGTGCGAATAGCCGAAATTAAATGTCAGTTCTTCCTTTGGTTTTTTAAATTTCTGTACGAAATCTAAATTTGCGTCATAGCTTGATCCAAAACCATCGGTATTATTCGTTCTGTTGCTAAGCAGAACCGGCAATTGGTTTTTATCTAATTGTCTGATGTCGAGCTGTTCGTTACGCTCATTGTCCCTTGAGTTAAAGCCACCGGATAAGCTGATTACACTTTTAGGTGCTATGTAATAATCAATACCTGCTTTGGCATTATGTCCTTTATCCAATGATTTGGAAACGGTGTTTTGACTTGCAAATCTGGTATTTAATGAATCAGATTTATAGGTAATATCCTGAAAACCACCTCCAACGCGATTGCCATAACGGTAACCATAGTTTCCATAAATATTGACTTTGCTGTTCTGGAAACTTAAGTTGGTATTGGCATTATAATTATCACGGTTACCTGCAGTTAAGGCAACGGAACCATTAAAGCCCAGTTTGGTGTTTTTCTTAAGTACGATATTGATAATGCCAGATTGGCCTTCGGCATCGTATTTTGCTGATGGATTGGTAATAACCTCAACGCTTTCAATAGAACTGGCCGGGATGGATTGCAAAATCTGCGCTACGTTGCCGCCAGCAATTAAAGATGGTTTTCCATCAATTAATACTTTAACACCTGACGAACCTCGCAAACTCACATTGCCATCCATATCGGTAGAAACAGATGGTACATTCTGTAATAAATCGCCTGCAGAACCGCCTTCGCTGATTACGCTCTGATCTACCGCGAAAATCTTTTTATCGATTCCCATTTGCATACCTTGTTTTTGGCCGGTTACGGTAATTTCACTTAATACATTGCCTTTTGCAGTATTCATTTTAATATCGCCAAAATTTAAGGTACCTGTGCCTGCCGTTATTTTGATATTATCCCTCACCATGGTTTGGTAACCCACAAAGCTAATTTTAAAAGTAAAGGTTCCGGTAGGAATATCAGTCATTACAAAAGCGCCGTTTACATCGGTTTGAGCTATTTTTGCATTTTTGGCCGTAGCTTTATCAATTAAAACTGCTGTAGCAAACGGAATGGTTTCCTGGGTTTTTGCATCTTTAAGTACTCCGGTAATTTTTGCCTTTCCGCTTGTTTGTGCGAAAAGATTAAATGATAAGCTTAAAAGTAAAAGGGTAATCTGTATAGTTCTGGATTGTAAAAGTCTCATTAAAAATAAAATTTCGTGTGTTTTTATAAAGGGAGACAAAGTAACGGCAACTTAGTTTAATAAACGGGCCGTAACTATTTTATTACAGCCATTTTATAGTAATATTTTTGTGGGTAATATGAAGTTTTGCAGTTAACCGTACGCAATTACCGCTTTTATAAAAACTATAAATGAATATTTCAATTGAACGATCTTCAAAATGTTACTTTTGTTCATCATATTGAGCATAGACTAAAAAATGAAAAAAATATTAATTGTTGATGATCTGCATCCTGCGTTTAAAGAGCAGGCCGTTGCGATGGGTTATCAGGTAGATGATGAACCACAGATTACCCGACAACAAACACTGGATAAGATAAAGGATTATACCGGGATTGCCGTACGTACAAAATTCAGGATTGATGAGGAGATTTTTGCTGCTGCCACCAATTTAAAATTTGTAGCCAGGGCAGGGGCTGGCTTGGATAATATTGATGATAAAATTGCCTTTGAAAGGAATATCGAATTGATTAATGCACCTGAAGGCAATTGCGATGCTGTCGGCGAGCATGCCACAGGTTTGCTCTTATCGTTAATGAATAATTTTCGTAAGGCTGATATCGAAATCAGGAATGGTGTTTGGGATCGGGAAGGAAACCGGGGTTACGAGTTGAAAGGCAAAAAAGTCGGGATTATAGGCTACGGTTTTATGGGACAAAGCTTCGCTAAAAAACTGACCGGCTTTGAGGTTGATGTGATGGCTTATGATAAGTACAAAACCGGTTTTTCTGATGCGTTTGCCCGCGAGGTAAGTATGGAAGAAATTGTGAAATATAGCGATGTGCTGAGCCTGCACATTCCTTTAACAACAGAAACCAGGCAAATGGTTGATGACGAATATTTCTTTCATTTTAAAAAGCCCATCTTCTTTATCAATACTGCCAGAGGAGAGATTGTTAATACCACTGCCGTATTAAATGCGATAAAAAATGGAAAGATTTTGGGCGCCGGACTGGATGTGCTGCAAACAGAAAAATTCCCGGCTTTAGGCGAACAGCCCTGGTATGATGAATTAAGGCATAATAATCAGGTTATTTTAACGCCACATGTGGGTGGCTGGACGTTTGATTCGTACCGTAAAATTTCAGAAGTACTTGCAGATAAGTTGCAGCGTTTTTCATGAGGGTTTTGAAGGAATTAAGGTAGATAGATTAAATCGCTTTTTTCGTATATACTCGTTATAAATTAGTACAATATAGAGATTGATGTAGTAGTAGTTTATCGGTAATATGAGTATTTTTGTTTTTTATGTTAGTACTAACAACAATAGGTTTCGTCTTCGATGTACTGGTCGTGATCGTAAATAGGAAACTATTTTTAGGAATGGGATAACCTTCCACTAACAGATAAGCTAAAACCTATTTGTAAGTTTTTTTTGGGATTTACGATGGCGAAAATCCCATTTTTATTAGCTAAGAAGTCTGTTTTTGAAATCTAAATAATCATCAGTCGTACTTATTAATGATTTTAATATGTCGTCCGCAGTTATATTAGTCCATCGATTGCCCATATCTTTTCTTACCAATGCCGCAAGTTCTACCCAATTCCAAAGTCTTTTGTTAGTCAATTGATTTATTTCCCATTCAAAGAATTTCTTAATTATTTTATCATTTCCAGATAACAAAAGATTACGTTTAACATTCATAATTCGTAATAAAATTTCATCGTCAGTAAATTGATTTAGTCCCTTTTGTCTATTTACCATATCAAAAAGAGTTGCGATAATTTCAGAATATGTTTCATACTTTTTGTCTGAAAGCTTAAGTTGAACTTCTCTATACCTGTCATGATACATTTTTAAAATTGTTTCAAGAAGGATAATTATCCCCGATAAAATTCCTATAATCAATTTTAGAGTTGTATCGTCCATAATAGAATATTTAATTTGGCTCTAATATCTATTAAATTAGTTTATGTTTTTTAATCATAATTTTATAAATAAATAACAGTTGAATCACAAATTCATTTTAATTCACTGTCATCCTTCAAAAAACTATCTTGAATCAATTATAATTTCTTAAATTGATTTCAAATCTAACTCAGATATATTATGCCGAAAGATCATCTATATTCGACCACCGTTACCTGGACGGGCAACAAAGGATCAGGTACAATGGATTACCGTTCGTACGACAGGGATTATGTAATTTCAGTAAAAGGTAAAGCCGATATTGCAGGCTCTTCTGATTCTGTTTTTTTGGGCGATAAATCTAAGTATAACCCGGAAGATTTGCTTTTGGCTTCAATTTCCAGCTGCCACATGCTCTGGTATTTACATTTATGCTCCAAAAATGGAATTGTGGTTATTGATTATAAAGATGAAGCAGTAGGTACAATGGAAGAATCGGCTGATGGAAGCGGCCGTTTTAAAGAAGTTATCCTGCATCCTCAAATCTTAATTGCTGATCAGGCGACTTATGAACTGGCAGAATCGCTACACCAAGAAGCCAATAAAATGTGTTTTATAGCCAATTCTTTAAATTTTCCAGTTAAACATCAGCTGGTTATCAGTTATTAGTTTGCAGTTTTCAATTTGCAGTTATCACAAAAACTGGGAGAGAATGACGAGTCAATCGTTAAAAATTTCAGTTAACCGCATTACAAATGCGGGGTTCTGTAATCCGCGTTGCAAACGCGGACAATAAAGTTTTCAGTCCCCATTAATAGTTTTCAGTTGGCGGTTCATACTGCCAACTGAAAACCGAATACCGTCAACTATTGTCCTGACCAAACATTATCTTTCGGTGTTGCATCCATAAAAATTCCGTTATCCAATGCAACCGATTTTACTTTTTTAGCCGTATTCAGCGCGATGTTCAGCTCTTTTTGATTGGCTTTCCAAACTGACGGACTTTTGTGTATAGTCTCGGTTTGCCCATCGATATAGGTTATCACCATATCAAACGGAATGGCAAATCCGCCCACATTTTTAATGGTCACAGTTGATTTTCCTTTTGCTGTTGTTACTTTGCTTATGGCTAAATCAAGGTAGTTGTTGGTGAAGAACCAGTTTTGGAAAAACCAGTTTAGATTCTGTCCTGAACCTGCATTCATGGAATTGAAATAATCCCATGGAATAGGATGTTTGCCGTTCCAGTTGCTCATATAGGTGTGCAGTGCTTTTTTAAATAAATCATCTCCCAGCATATCTTTAAGTGCCAGATAAGATAATGAAGCTTTCCCGTAAGAGTTGTTTCCATAACCTGCGCCTGAAATCTGATCAGACATCGAAATAATGGGTTGGTCTTCTTCTGCCGATTTATCATTAATATAGTTATTTACCCTAAATTTCCTGTAAAAATCGTCTGCCGCCTGTTTGCCATGCTCGGCAATGCCGATTAAATATTCGAATGTGGTGGCCCATCCTTCATCCATATAGGCATAACGGGTTTCGTTAATGCCCATGTAAAAAGGGAAGTAGGTGTGGGCAACTTCATGGTCCTGAACCAATTGTGCAAATACCGGATCGCCAAATTGAGAATCGTTCACCATCATTGGATATTCCATGTCTGCAAAACCTTGAAAAGCAATGGTTTTTACATAAGGGTAAGGGATTCCCGGCCAGTTGTTGGAAAACCAATCCAAAGCATTGAGGTTGTATTTAACCGAGTTGACAAAATCTGTTCCTGTAGCTGGGTTGTAAGCTGCCTGGGCACTGGCACGCCGATTGGTCTTTTTATCCACTATTACGCTCGCACCATCCCAAACATAGTGATTACTCAAGGCAAAAGTAACATCGGTAATGTGGTTTACCGCAAACTTCCAGGTATTCCAGTCTTTTTGTTGTGTTACCTTACCATCTTTCATTTCCTGCTCGGTGGCGATATGGATCACTTCATCACCATTATATGATTTTTTTAAACGTGCAGAAATCTCCGGTTGTAAAACTTCATCGGGGTTGAGGAAATCTCCGGTTGCATAAACCACATAGTTTTTAGGGGCTTTGATTGAGAATTCATAATCGTTAAAGTCATTATAGAATTCGGCCCTGTCAGTGTGTGGAATGCGGTCCCATCCGTTATAATCATCGTAGACCGATATACGGGGGTAGCTATAAGCCACAAAAAAAGAATTTGGATCAATCTGTCCTTCCCTTCCGCTTTCTTTTGATAAGGGGTAATCCCATTCAATTTTAACGGTGATTTTAGATTTTGGCAATAAAGGGTTTTTTAACGTAACATTCCCAACTGTTCCCCAGTTTTTGCTGTCCACCTTATATTTCTGACCATCTACCCAAAAGGCCTTGATATTTAAACCTGTACTCAAAAAATCTTCGCTAACTGCACCACTTCTTGGTGCGGTGGGTTTATGCAGGTTATTTACAAAGCGTACGGCCAGGTTTTTTAAGGTGTCTGAACTGTTGTTGCTGTATAAAATTTCTTCTTTACCGCTAACTACTTTGGTTTCGTCATCTACCTGGATATCCATATTGTATTTGCCATGATTTTGCCAATAATTTGGCCCGGGTTTCCCGTTCATGGCACGTGTACCTTTAGCATAGGCTGCTTTAATATTCCGGGGCATGTAAAGTTCCTGTGCAGAAACTGTATAGCCACCCAGGCAAACGAGCAGGGCAATAGAAAATAACTTTTTCATTTTTAAGAATAATTTAAGCTAAATTAAAATTAATGATTGAATTTTGAATACCTGTGCGATTGAATGTTATGTAAATGATTGATTAATCTCGCGATGAAAACAGTTTGGCGTAAAAAAAGATGGTGAAAGCTAAAATTACGTTAAATCTTAATCTTTTATTTGCTTTTGTAATTTCCACATTTTATCTTCGTTATAATTGAAGCAAGACTATGTAGCAAACCAACTATATAGTCTTGTTTGTTTTTTATAGCGTTTGAACAAAATTAATAGAGCAATGACAGAGGTAACCTACTACACCCAAGAAGGGTTAGATAAATTAAAAGAGGAAGTTCATTATTTAACTACCACCGGTCGTCAGCTAATATCTAAAGCAATTGCAGAAGCAAGGGATAAAGGTGATTTATCGGAGAATGCAGAATACGATGCCGCAAAAGAAGCGCAGGGGCTGCACGAAGCTAAAATAGCTAAATTACAGAATACATTGGCAAATGCACGTTTGATCGATGAGTCGCGTTTGGACTTATCGAAGGTACTGGCATTATCTATTGTAAAAATAAAAAATGTTAAAAGTGGGGCAACCATGACCTACCAATTGGTGGCAGAGAGTGAGGCCGATTTAAAAACCGGAAAGATTTCGGTGAAATCGCCCATTGCACAGGGCTTATTGGGAAAATCGGTAGGAGAACTTGCTGAAATCGAAGTGCCTGCAGGCAAAATGCAATTTGAAGTTTTAGAGATATCCAGATAAGCGGATAACATTTGGCGATAAGCGTTAGCCGCTTACCGCCAAACACTTATCTTAACCGCCCAGCTCCCTCCACCTTTTAACCTTCCACGTTATGACTATCTTCTCTAAAATCGTTGCAGGCGAAATTCCTGCTCATGTTGTTGCTGAAACTGTAGAATATTTAGCATTTTTAGATGTTTCGCCATTAACTGCTGGCCATGTGCTGGTTATCCCAAAAATTGAAGTAGACTACCTCTTCGATATGGAGGAAGACTTGTATGTTGGCCTGTGGATGTTTGCTAAAATTGTAGCAAAAGGTGTAAAAATAGCTTTTCCATGCAAAAAAGTAGGCGTTTCGGTCATCGGATTGGAAGTGCCGCACGCACATATTCATTTAATCCCGATGAATAATGTAAGCGATATGAATTTCAGCAAAGAAAAGTTAAAGCCAAGCAATGAGGAATTGGCTGAAGCAGCCGAAAAAATTGAACAAGCCTTACTAGAGGTATAAAAGGCCGGCTGTAAAAACACAGCCGACCATTCTATTTGCTCAACCCTAAATATTTTATTGTGCCGGAGCAACCGAGGTTGTGGTTGAAACATAAGGCCAAACTGATCCCGGAGCTGCCGATCCCGGAATGGTAATTCCTTTATTATCGCCTCTTTTGGTATCGGATGCAAAATAATACAATGGCCATCCTTTGTAGGTAAGTTGTTTTTTATTCACACTGGCTACTGTGATTACACCTAGGTCTGTTTTTGCCATTACAGATGGAACATTCTGTATTTCAGAAGTGTAAACCGGCCAGATTCCTTCTTGTGTTGTGCCTTTTGTATAAGTATTTAGTCCGTTTTTATCGGGAGCAAAGGCGTAAAGTGTTCTGCCAAATGCATCAGTAAGGTATTTGGTGAGTCCAGTTCCCTCCACATAAGTACTGGTATAGGTTTTGGTATCAGCCCCTACCAGTTGTGCATTGGCCAACATCAACGAATAATCAGGTTTTGCCACAAACCAGATCCCGCCAACACCGTCGCCTTTAATGTCTCCTTTAGCAGCATCGCCGGAAAAATAATAAAGTGGGTAACCACGGTAAGTACTTTGTTTACGCCCATCTGTACGGGTAACCTCGCCTACTTCTGCCTTATTCAGGTTTAAATCTGTACTGGCATCGGCACTGTAATAAAGTGGCCAGTTGGTTTCACAACCATTTGTACAAGTAGGTACTCCTGCGGCATCATTAGCAAAAAAATATAAGGTTTTACCATCTTTATCTGTTAATACAGTGCCGAATTTGGCGTCGCTTGCCAATTGGATTCCTTTATTGTTATTGTTTGGCGGAGTTGTTGGCTCATCTGAATTGCTTTTTTTGCAGGCAGTAAATACTACAGCTATACAAAGTACAGCCAATAGATTTCTTTTTAAGTAGATTAGCATAAGATTTTGTTTTAAGTTTTAACTTTAATAAAAATTGATATGCTGCTATTACGCCCACAGGTTTTAAATGGTTGCTTCCATAACGAAGGTTTTTAAGTCAAAATGAATAATAACAGATATTTTAAAAAAGGATTGATTTTGAAGCAACCTTTCGTTGTTCCTGATCGTAATGTGTTTTGAAAGGAGAATTGTGACCGCTAAGCGCGACAAAGAAGATATTCTTATACAAAAGTATATTCAAGGCTGCATTAGAAATGAAAGAGATAGTCAGAAAGCGCTATATCAACATTTCTACAGCTTTGCTATGGGTATCTGTTTGCGTTATGCAAATGATCGGTTAGATGCTGCGGGAATTTTGAACGATGGTTTTTTTAAAGCGTTTAAGAACATTGCCAAATATGAACCTACCAAAGCTTTTTTACCCTGGCTTGGGCGCATTATAACCAATACTGCTATCGATTACTATCGTGCCAATCTTAAATTTGCAGATCATGTGGATGTTACCGATCATGAATATGTAGCGGAGGTAAGTTCTATATATGATAAGCTGGCTTATCAGGATTTATTGGCGCTGGTGCAAGAACTAAGTCCAGGCTATCGTACCGTATTTAACCTCTTTGCTATAGACGGCTATACGCATGAAGAAATTGCCGAAATGTTGGGAATATCGGTAGGTACATCAAAATCTAACCTGTTTAAGGCAAGGCAAAAACTACAGGAAATGTTAAAAGCTACGGAGACGAACACTTACCAGGTGAGAAGTTCGGAGGTAGACAGGAACCTTTTACAGGTAAGGTTAAATACAAATATGCAATGAAAGAGGGAAAAGATATAGATAAATTATTTAAGGATGGATTGGAAAATCCCGACCTTCCTTTTAATGATTTAGATTGGGATAATCTGGAGGAAAGGTTGCATCCATCACCAAAAAGGAGAACGGTACCGATAATATGGCTAACTGCCTTAGCCGGGATAGCTGCCATGTTGCTAGTGGTGTATTTGTTGGTTAAACCCGATGCTGATCAGTCCAAAAACAGACAGGTTAAAACCAAGATAGAAAAAAACAATAATGCCGGTAAGCCTTTAAATGATAAAGAAGAGCTGGTTAAAAAGCCAGCAGATGAAAATGGTTCTGCCGGAAATGGACAAGGAAGTTTATTGGCTGGTCATCATGATACAGAAAAAGCCACCAGTGTGCAAAAGGGCACTGAAACACGGGCCGCTTCACTAAAAGGCATGGAAACCGGCGGTGATAACAGTAACCAATTAGTTGATGTAATTTATAAACCGAAAATAAATACTGAGCGCGAACCAATAGCATTTGAACAACAAAACCTGGTGTTTGAGCCTGCTCAGGGTAGGGTGGCAAAAATTAAAGATCCTGTTTTTAAGAAGAAACCGCGATTGATATTAAGTATTCTGGCTGCGCCCGATTTAACCAGCGTACAAAAATCAGGGCAAAGTAGCCTAAGTGGAGGTTTGGGCATAGAAGCGACCGTTATCCTAGCAAAAAAACTGAGTGTTACCACAGGGGCATCTTATGCAAAGAAAATTTACGATTCGGATTTTAGCTTATACAAGCCCAACACAAACTATGTATTCAACATAAAACCATCAAACATCCATGCCAATTGTGACGTATTGGATATCCCGATCAATTTAAATTACAAAGTTTTTGATAACCGCCGTAATTCTATTTCTGTAAGTACAGGTTTATCAAGTTATTTAATGTTAAAGGAAAAATATAGCTTTTCCTACAACGGCACTTATCAGGGTCCGCAAAATTTCGAAGTAAAAAATGCGAACCAGCATTATTTAGGTATAGCCAATGTTGGTATAGAGTTTCAGCACAAAATCAATCATAATTTAAGCATTAGCGCTAAACCTTTTATGAAAATTCCGTTAACCGATATCGGTTATGGCAATAGCAGGTTGTCGTCAACAGGCGTGGCTATTTCTGTAAATATGAATCTGTTTAGGAGGAATTAGTATTTAATATTGCGGATGGGATCTGGTAAAGGCACAAAATCGGTTTCTCCAGGTACGGGTTTAAAGGTTTGTTCCAGCCATTTTATTTTTGCTTTTTCAATTAATTCCCTATCAGAGGCTACAAAGTTCCAGTAAATAAAACGTTCTTCAGGAAAAGGTTCACCTCCGAAAATGTAAACCGTGGTATTTGCGTGCATGGTAAATTCACAGAGTCTGGCATCGTTGGCAATTAGAATCTGGCGGGGTTCGAAAATATGTCCGTCACTTTCTATTGCGCCTTCTAAAATATAGAGGGCACTTTCGCCGAAAAGATAGTCGCCAATATTTACTTTCTGGCGGTGAGTACTCTTTAACTCTAAAAAATATAAAGGGCTGTATACAGGTACTGGAGATTTATAACCAAATGCCTCCCCGGCAATCAATTTAAAATGGACGCCATCTTGGGTCCAGCCCGGAATATCTGCCTCTTCTACATGGAAAAATTCGGGTTCCATCTGTTCTAAAGCTTTTGGTAAAGCCACCCAGATCTGCAGGCCATGAAGCATTTTATCCGTATGCCTAAGGTATTCAGGGGTTCTTTCTGAATGTACAATGCCACTTCCGGAAGTCATCCAGTTTACCTGTCCAGGCTTAATCACAATATCCGATCCTAAACTGTCTTTGTGCGTAATCTCGCCCTCGAACAAGAAAGTTAGGGTAGATAAACCGATATGCGGATGAGGTGGAACATCAAGGTTTTCATGATCGCTCATTGCGGCAGGCCCCATATGATCAATAAATGAAAATGGCCCAACCATACGTTTTTCACGGAAAGGGAGGAGTCTGCCAACCATGAAATTGCCAATATTTGCAGGTCTTTCTTCGATAATAAGTTTAATGTTCGACATGGGACAATCAATTTTTTGATGACGTGAATTTATGGAAAAAGACTGGGATTTAAATTGAAATTCTATTCGTCGGTCATTTCGAGTGAAGTGCAACGGAATCGAGAACCCGATGGCCAGCGAAGCTAAATCTAGAAGAACGAAATTTGGTGATGTGTATTCTCGAAAGAATTGAAATAAAGATTGTATACGTGTCAGATGTAAACATCTGACCTCACAGAAAAATTGATTGAGGTGACAAAGTTTGGTCGTTTAGTTTTATTTGGAAAGCAGTAACAGAAGCTTTTAGGCAATTGTAGTCCCGCTCCCGCTTCTGCCAATTGGAAGGAATTGGCATCCCGCTTCGATCGGGTTTAGATGGCTACGGCATTGCTACTATCAGAAGTGAAATAAACCCGGCCAACAGCGTTATCCCGAATTTTCAGTCTGATTAAGCAAAGGGCGGGGCTGGAGCAACCGAAGTATTACAGGTATTGCTTTCATAATTATCCAAAAAGAGTCCGTGCTTCAGTATTTGCTTGGCAGAGAAATTTTTATGTGCATTTAGATGTTACCATTTGATTGGCTAAAAAAGGTATTAAGAAATTAGAAATAGAGCAACTCCACAATTAATATTTGAAAGGTGGTGTCAGATGGTAACATCTGACAACACCAGAAACAAAAAAAGCATCCCTTTCGAGATGCTTTAAACTTAAAGAGAAAATATAGTTCTTATACCAGTTGCATCAAAGCTTCTTTGCTGAAGCCTTTCAATTCATCCAAGCGGTTATGTTTAATCTTTTCAACCCAGTTAGGATCTGCTAACAACGGACGTCCAACTGCTACTAAATCAAAATCGCCACGGTCCATTCTGCGCACCAATTCATCTAGCGAGCTAGGTTGCGAACTTTGTCCTGCAAAAGCACCAAAAAAATCACCGTCTAACCCAACTGAACCTACTGAAATGGTGGCCTTACCTGTTACTTTTTTCGCCCATCCGGCAAAATTCAGGTCAGAACCTTCAAACTCCGGTTCCCAGAAACGGCGTTGCGAACAATGGAAAATATCAATTCCGGCTTCTGCGAGCGGGGTTAACCATTCTTCCATTTCCTGCTCGTTTTTAGCCAATTTAAAATCGTAAGCAGCGGGTTTAAATTGTGATAAACGGATAATCAAAGCGAAATCTTCGCCAACCCTTTTACGTACTTCTTTAATTACTTCTACGGCAAAACGGGTACGCTCTGCTAAGGTTTTTCCTCCATAAATGTCTGTTCGGTTATTGGTAGCATCCCAAAAAAACTGATCAATCAGATATTGGTGTGCGCCATGTATTTCAACTGTGTCAAAACCTAAAGTCTTGGCATCAGCTGCGGCCTGACCAAAAGCAGCAATGGTATCGGCAATAGCTGCATCCGTCATCGGTACACCATTTTCAAAACCCGGTTTGTTAAAACCTGAAGGGCCTTCAAAAGGTGCATCGGGCAACCAGCCTGATGCATGGTTTTCCATAATTCCTTGGTGCCAAATTTGTGGACCCATTTGTCCGCCGGCCTGGTGAACTTCATTAATCACCTGTTGCCATCCTGCTAAAGCTTCTGTACCATAAAAATGTGGAATGTTTGGATCTGCAGAAGAAGATGGACGGTTAATTACCGTTCCTTCAGACAAAATTAAGCCTACTTCTCCGGCCGCTCTTTTTGCATAATAAGTAGCAACCTCAGGTGTTGGCACTCCGCCCGGAGAGAATGATCTCGTCATAGGTGCCATTACAATTCTATTTTTGATATTCAAAGTTTTAAGGCTGAATGGCCTGAATAAACTATCTGTATTCATATATTTTTAAATTATATTTCGGTATTAATGATATCGCTTAATTTTTTTAAGCCTTCTTTATTGCGTTTGTAATAAGTCCATTGACCCAGTCGTGTAGAACTGATTAAATCAGCACGCTGTAAGATGGACAGGTATTCTGAAATGGTGCTTTGCGACAAGCCGCTTTTCATCTGGATCTGACCAACGCAAACACCAACATTTTCAAAATCGGCATTTGGCTGTTCCGGAAAATGTAACTCAGGCGCTTTTAACCAGGTTAAAATCTGTAAACGTGTTTTATTGGAAAGGGCTTTAAATATTTCTACTTGATCCATGTTGTAAATGTATATCGACTTTTTCCGATATGCCAATTAAATGGATAAAATTTACAATTGGATGTAAAACTTCTGGATAGGTAAAAACGAAGTAAGGTATATACTAAAATGAAAGATGCTTCGCACGGCTCAGCATGACAATGAAAAATAGATATGGAAAAAAGCAAAAAAAACGGGGATAAATCATACCGACCTATCCCCGTCATCTAAATTAACGCTCTCAGATATATAAACAACCAAAAAGGTGATTTATTGTATATGAGGTAAAATATTTTTTATTTTTTTGTTGCAGGCTTTTTTGCTGCTGCTTTTGTTTTCTTTTCTGCTACTGGAATTTCTTCTGTAACCTCAGCTTTTTTCTTTGCAGGCGCTTTAGCTTTTTTAACTTCTACCGTTAATTCTTCAGTTGCTTCTGCTTTCTTCTTGGCCGGAGTTTTTGCTTTTTTCAGTTCAGTTGCAGGTGCCTCAGCAACAGGTTCTTCTTTAGCCTCTACTGCTTCAGACGTATGATCTTGTTTCAGATAGTTAGCGAGGACCTGTCTTAAATACACCTCTGGTTTAGGCATATTGATGATGGTTCCCGGTTCTTTATCCTGAGATTGCTTAATATAAGCTGATTTAATTTTTCCCCAGTCTTTAGAGTAGAGTTTAATAAACATTTCTACAAATTGTTCGTCTGTATATTTTTTAGGTAACCTACCTAGCACTGCCTGGATTTTTTCTTCTTTTTTATGTAATACCGCCATGGATTTTATTTTGTACAAAGATAGTTGAATTTTATCATTATCTTTTTTACTCGTTCAGGCCGATAGGTCGAGATAATTTCATGTTGACATTTAAAGGGAAACCATTGTTTCCGCAGTGGTATGTTCGTTTTTCCTGTTCTTAACCAGCCTTTCGCGATGTTTTAAGCCCCATTCTCTTAGCTCATTAATTATCCGGTCAAGCGATTCGCTATAGGGTGTAAGCTCGTAAGTTACGGTAATAGGGGTGGTGGAAAATACTTTTCGAACCAGAAACTCATTTAACTCGAGGTCTTTGAGTTCCTTCGATAATATTTTGGGCGTAATTTCTCCAAGCGATTTCTGGATTTCATTAAATCGCTTAGGGCCATCTTGCAAAGCGATAATTAACGGAAACTTCCACTTCCCATTTAGTACATATAGGGCATCTTTTACCGCATTTAAGCTTGCCGTACAGGTTTCTTTGTTGCGGTGTTGTTTTCCTGGTTCCATCATGCAAATTTACACGCTTTAATTAAGGATGTCGCTATCTTTTTGGAAATAAGTATCGTTTGGATAGTTTTAGGTGGCTGTCATGAGAACAGTATCACCAAATGTTATTTTTTCCAGCCTTTTTGCATTTTTTTGTAGGCTTTTTTGCTGATTTTCGATTTCTTTTTTGATCTCGACTTGCCTTTTTTCTTTCGGGCATTAATGTTGTTCACCAACGAGTTTTTAACGCCTAACTTATTCTTTTTTTTACCTTTCTTTTTATCCTTTTTCTTTTTGCTTTTTTTCTTCTCTTTTGCCATGATGTAGATTATTTATTCAACATAACACCAAATTGCAGAAAAATGTTCCTGTAAAAGTAGGGAGATGGTTAGCTAATGCAGGATTTTAAGATTATGTATAGCGAATTTTAATTAAAATTTTTTAAAATAAAATTACTCCTTATCGAGGAATTATACCCAGCTACAAACTGGATTTGTTGCGCCTGAAACAAAAAAGCACCAACCCGGAAAGATTGATGCTTTTAAATGCTGTTTATTAAACTTTTTTAGGTGGAAGATCAAATGCAATGGCTTCATGCTCAAAATGGCCTTTGTGGGCGCCATCGCAAAAAGGCTTGTTTTTAGATAAACCACAACGACAGATTGAAACGACTTCTCTGCCCTGCAGGCCATAAGCATTCCCGTTTTTATCTACTATCTCGAAATCGCCCTCTATTTTAACGGAGCCGTTATTGTTAATGGTAAGTTTTGTTTTTGACATGTATGTGCTAGTTTGGTACAAAACTACAGCATAGAAATGTTAGTTTTTAAGTAGTTTTCTATTTAGAAACATTCTCTTGTTGGCTTAGGCTTCCTTCCTGATCACGTAGGCCATCATATCTGTTCTGATTTCAAAACCCAGTTTCCGGTAAAGTTTAATAGCGCCATCATTGTCATTTCTAACATGCAAAAAGGGTATTTCAGCACGGAGTAATATCCTTTTGATCTGTTCCTGTAAAATTTTATAGGCATAACCTTTTCCTAAGTGATCAGGATGCGTACAAACGGCACTCACTTCCCGATAAGGGCTTGGGAAAAACCGGTGTCCGGCCATGGCAGCCAGTTTTCCTTCCGTAAATATGCCGGTGTAATTGCTCAGCTCAATGGTTTTGGCCAAAAACGGACCCGGTTTGGTCAGTTCTACCAGATTGATCATTTCTGTAACATGTTGCAGGTCGAGATCTGTTATTCCGGTTGCACCTGTTTTGGGTATTTCTTTGTTACGAAAAACAAATTGAAACATGTTAATCTGGTTCAACAATTTCCATTGTCCAGGTATTTCAACCGGAGTTGTAGAAAAAAATACGAAAAGACTTTCTGGCGGGCTGATTTTATAGAGGGTATTTAAATTCTCCTGAGAATTATCTTTTAACCCGGCAAACGCAGTAATATCTTCGATATAATATTTTACTTCATCAGTGCCTTTTGAGATATGGCTATGCCCGGATGTTAGGGCATAATAAATCGGATTATCCAATACATGTTCCATGCCGCAAAGATATCAAAAGCTTGGGTTAGGCAGCGTTAAATTTTACGGGAATGGGCAGGACGCAATTTTTGATATCACAAAAAATACCCGCGGTTTTTAATCGCGGGTATTGAAACGTGCTGTTAATACGAAGCTAAGTTTATTGATTTGAGCCCGATCTGATCAGTTTCCATAGTGACTCTACGGGTACTGTATTCTTCACTACCATCTGCACACTAGGGTTCATTTCGCTATGGGTAAACATTTTGGTATTGGATACTGTACCAATCACATTTCCATAGCTATCCATTACCGGACCGCCGCTGGATCCTGTTGCATAATCTGCAGAAATAGCCATCATTTCCCTGAAAAATTTCTTGTTAATTTCACCGGCTTCCTCCATGTATTTATTGGTTACGATACCTTTGCTAAAAAAGTAATGCATGCCCTTAGGATGGCCCAAAACATACACGTCATCACCAACTTTACCAGCTTGTGCCAGTGGTAAAGCAGGAATCTTTTCTCCATCAGTTGCCAATTTAATTATTGCAAGATCATTTGTCTTGGAACAGGCGAGAACACTCTTTACTGCATAAATCTTACCGTTAGCCATCCTAACAGTAAGTCCTAGTGGCTTATTCCCATCGCTGATGTTGGCATACATGGCGGCTACATGATAATTGGTTACCACAATGCCGCTCGGATCTATAACGTATCCTGAAGATTCACTGATGTGGGAATTGCTGCATCTCGGACAAAGATAGGCAATACCTACTGTTACCGTTGCAGGTTTTGCAAGCTCATAGAGTTCGTTTCCGTCTTTTTTCCTTTTATCAGTTTTTACCAAATTTAGCGGAATAGCCTTTGTGTTTTCTGCCAATTGCGTTTTAGCATCCTCTGCGGTAACGCTTTTTACCTTTAGAAATAACGAATCTAATGACTTTTGATACGTTGCTAAAATCTTGGCATCGTCAGTAAAGGTTTGCGCATGCGTGTTACCAGCAGTAAGTAAAAATATACCTGCTGTGATGTTTATGCTCCTTTTAAGTATGTTTATTGCTAACATTTTTTTAAAATTTGTAGCCTGGTTATTTGCCTACTGTTTTCTGCATGCGTTCAGCCATTCCCTGATAATACTTAAATTCCTTTTCGTAAGTTTTCGCTACCCCACTGAAATATTCTCTTATTGCGGTTTTTTGCGTCTCATTTGCTTTAGCAGCTTGCTTCATCAAAATGCCATCTAAAATTCCCTTAAATACATCTGTATTTGGAATAAGCGCAATATTGCGCTTATAATAAGCAATTAAGCCATCCAGGTCTTTATTGACTACGTAAAGAGCGATCCTGCCCATGTGTGATTCAGGTTTATCCTGAGGTAACTTCAACAACGCTATAGTGTAGGCAACTTCCTCCACCTCTTTAGGGGTATAGAAGATATTGTATTTGGCACCAGTTTCATTGGCAATCTGGTACATATCTTTACGGATTTTATCAAATATGATCCTGTTCGTTATTTCCGTACCCCAGTAGGCATCTATATTAGATTTCTCTAACATTATTTTTCTGAAAAAAGGGCTGCCGAACTTAGTGATGCCAAAAGCCAGTTCAAGATACTCTTTACTGAACCGCTCAAAATCCTGTGCATTGTCAAATAGTTCTTCGAGAACCGGAGAAGGATCTTTTGAATTTTGATAAAGTGCTAAAGCGTAAGGAAATCCTGTGCGCATATTTTTCTTTTCTTCGTAAGCGGCTTTCAGTCCAGGTATCGAATTTTTCGGATCCAGTGCTGCCTTCACCTTATTTACAAATTCCTCTGCCGAAGCTTTGCCCACTACACGGTTAATTTCCTGTCCCTGGAAATTCAACAATAGGAAAGTAGGATATGCGGTTACATTATATTTTTTGGCAATCTCTTTGCCTTCCCCTTTTTCCATATCAAATCTTACCGATACAAATTTCGGGTTGAAATAATCTCCCGCTATTTTTTTAGGAAACTCAGTAGCTTCCATCTCCGCACAGGGAATGCACCAGCTGGTGAAGCAATCAATCAGTATTAATTTCTCGTCGCCAGGAATTCCAGCCTTATTCATGGCGTCATTCATGGTCAGTTTTTCGAAGTTAATGCCCTGAGCATGGACCGATTTCCAGCTCAAAATGCTTAGGCAAATGGTTAAGCCTATAATTATTTTTTTCATTTGGATTTTAGCGTTTGGTTGTTGCTTAAAGTTGATTCGATTAGTGCCTTCAATTTAGTATCTGAAGGTCGTGGTGCCTGGAAATTCACCATCTTTCCATTTTGATCAATCAGTATAAATCTTGGTATTTCTGTTACCTCATAATCGCCGATCATTGATCCTTTGTTGTTGGTAAACAAGTGAAGTCCGGATAATTTTTTCTCCTCTACCATTTTCTGCCATTTGGCTTGGTCTGTATCAATGGAAAGGCTAATGAATACAATGTTTTTGCCTTCAAATGATTTTTCCAGTTCTTCTAATGCCGGTTGTTCTTTCAAACATGGCGCACACCAGGTAGCCCACAGATCAAGCAATACCACTTTACCCAGATTGTCGGTTAAGCGATGAATTTTACCGCTCGCATCAGGATAAGCAAAATCCATCGATTGGCCACCAGGTTGTTGTAAACGACCTCTTTTTAACAGTAAAGCTATCTTTTCACGCTGCTCTTTAGTTTGCATAAACTGTTCGTTTCTTTCCAGGTATTGAACATAGTTTTGAATAGCGCCTCTTTCTGCTTGTGCTAAGATGAATTTTGCTTTCAACTCTTTATTGGAAATCTCTGGAATCAGGAAGTCTGCAGCCATGCCCTGTTTGGCACCGTAAATAATATGTTTTACGAAAGCGAAATAAAGCATATAGTGATAACCCATCGGTAGGTTCCAGATATTAGCATCTTCCCATTTTTCATCGTTATAAAACTTAACAAGGCTTTCAGGATATTCGTCTTTCTTTCCGATGTTCAAACCAGAAGCAGTAGGAATAATGACATCATATTTATAACTCCAGGTTAAGAAATACTTTGCTTGTTTATCAAAGGAAGCATTTCCGGTGTTGATATTTTTAATAAACTGTTCAACCGGAGCTTTCAAAGAATCAATTATTTTAATGTAACCATCAGAAGGCAACCTATAGCTATTTTGAGTATAGCCGTACCGTCTTAATGGCTTTATCATTTTATACCAATCGGCAAATACCTGGTTTTCTTTATTTACATTTCCTGAGTAAACAATTTGTCCGTCACCAGCATCAACATTAAGTTCCTCACCAGGTTTTAAATAAACCGCATATTGTTCATCATACAAACCTACGTAACGGATTGTATTTAAATCTTCTTTCTTCACCTCTCCACGGAAGATCTGATCCTGTCTGCTTTTTACCATCGGTAAAATAACCTCAATTTCACCTTCTTTAGGCTTGGAAAAGAGTACATCCTGTGCTTCCTTACCATTTGGTAACAGCTTATGGAATTTTCCTTTAATAACTGCAGTTTGCGACCACGACGAGGCAGATATGGCTAGCATCGCAGAAAAAATTAGTGTTTTTTTCATTATAGTTTGTTATTGTTTAAAAGTTAGCAGGCTGAAAATACCTGCTAATGGTGTTTGTGTATTTTTATTAATTATTTATTCCCATATCATTTAAAATTTGGCGGATGTAGCCATATTTCAAAAGAATATTAGGGTATGCAGCATATTTTTGTTTAAACTGTGCATCTGTGTTTACCAAAGCAGCTTCCAAATACATGCTAACATCCAACCAGGTTGATATCGGTGCCGATGAAGTAATTCTGGTATCTGGCCCAAGAAAACCGATTGCCTGATAGGTGTAAGGCGTGCCAGCCGGTAAACCCACAATATAACTGGCACTTAGGTAGAAAGCATTTAATCCATAAGCATCGCGTCCGCTTACAAATTTTCTGGAAACAGCATAAAACTTATCCAGGATACTGGCATACTTCGCATCTAAAACGGTATTGGTAAGCATCGACCGTAATATGGCGCCTTTGTAATCAGCCTTGGTTGTTTCACTCATGGCTGGGATTTTCGAAATCTGTGCAATAACCACAGTATTAAATCCTTTATAAGAATAGGTTCCGAAAGCGTTCGTATTCATGTTCTCCACTAAAAGAATACTTGGAATATGGATCTTATTCTTAACTACCGGCATAATCTCGGTCCTTAGAAATGTAAGTGCATTTGGCACATCTGCCTTATTGCAATAGGTAAAGGATTGCACTGCAGGAGGCGGACCACTCGGTATGCCACCAAGAGAATAACTCAAAGATAAAACCTCATAGTAGGTATAGGCTTTGCCAAAAACATCCACGCGCTTTTGCGAACCAATAGTATCGTTAACGAATACGGGAATGCCCGTTTCCTGATAAAACTGATAATTGGCATGTATGGTCGGATCATTGGGGTTATCTTCCATGGCTAACCAGTTTTTATCATAATCCGGAAATTCGGTAAAAGGTTCTTTTCTGCAGGAAAACAGCGTAAGCGTGAAGCACGCTGCTGCAACAAATAAAATATTTTTCATTTTGATCAGTTTAAGGTTGAACATTACGAACACTGCGAATGGGGTTGGTTAGCGATCCCCTGTTGAATTCTATAGCATAATTAGGGATGGGTACCTGCCAGCTTGCTGCATCCTGAGCTATGGAATTTAAAACATAATTTCCTGCACGGGTATAAGTATTGGTTTGTGCATCATAGGTATAAGTTGGATGCTTGATGGTAAAACCTGAACCAAGTGGATATTTCGAATTTACCTGGTATCGCCTCAAATCAAACCAGCGATGACCTTCGAAGCAAAATTCACGTCTACGTTCATCGCGAATAAAATTAACCAATGCCTGGTTAGATGTGGGTTGCTGGCTACCTCCGTTATTAAAGCGCATCGCCTGCAGTTTTTGGATTTCACTCCATGCTTCACCATCAGCACCAAGCATGGCTTGCGCTTCTGCCCGGTTAAGCAACATTTCAGGCAAACGGAAAGAAAAAATACACGATACTTGCTCCGGGTCATTGTAGGTTCGCCAGGTACGCCATTTAGCCGGAAGAAATGCTTTGCTTTTGGACGATAGCGTAAAACAGGCATTTAAGCGGAGATCATTATTGTTATAACTCTGTATTAAGTTATCAGAGGCCTTAAAGCTAGATGCAAGACGGTTTACAGGCGCATAAGATGCTAACGAATCATTAGGAAAAACCACAGGAATTGAATTTGTTCCCATAGTAAATATGGTTTCTGTAGAACTGCGGTAAGTAAAGTTACTGTTGGCTACATAACGCTTTAAATCAACAATACTGTAACCCATGTTTTCATAACCGTTAGTGACCTGCAATACTTTATCGTATTGTTCCGTAAATAGATATACGCGGCTTTGTAAACACTTAACCGCAGCAATACCTACTCTGATTTTAGTTGTAGGATTGTAGCCTTGAAGGAAATTTGCAGCCTGATCAAGATCTGCAATAATCTGGTTATACACGGTCTCATTATTTGTCCTTTTGAAATAGTTATCTTCTACTTTCTCTGAAATTTTTAATGGCACACCCTCATCGGTAGCAGCGCTTGCCTTACGATAAGGAGATCCGTAAATATTTTGAAGTAAAAAGTAATAATAAGCACGTAAAAAATAAGCTTCGCCTTGTAAATGCCGGAGGTCAGCATCGGCCGGATTTTTTGTAGCAATTTCTGAAGCCTGATAAATTAACGCGTTAATCGCACCAATACGTTTGTAAACCTTCTTCCACATCACATCATTCCAGGCCAGGCCAAGTATGTTAACTGCCGGATACTGTGCCCAGTTGTGGAAGCCAGAAAGGATGTTAAGCGGAGTAGACTGATCTCTGTCAGCAGCGCCAAGTACGAATGCTTCAGTGTCATCATCCATCACATGGAGCCATGGGGCAGAAAAGTCGGTCTCAGAGGCAATATTTCCCATGGTTGCCGGATTGTATAACGAAATACTGTACACATTATTCATGAAAGCTTCAGCAATCATTACCTTATTCACGTCACTGGTAGTTTCCAGGTATTTTTGATCTGTAGAATATTCTTCCAAAAACTTGCTGCAAGAGCTAAGAAGCAAAAGGCAAGCTAAAAGGGTTAAAAGATATTTCATAGCTTATTTTATTTAAAATGAAACGTTTAGACTTAGCGAATAGGTTGGTCTGACCGTTAAATTGATGTTTGGCGTAGAACCCGATTGAGAAGGGTCTTGTCCCTTTAGCATTTTGTTGCTAATGGTAAATAAATTGGTCCCGGTGAGACTAACATATGCTGAACTCAGTTTCAATTTACGTGTTAAAGATTCGGAGAGATTATAGCGGAAAGATGCCGATTGTAATTTTAGATAATCTCCACTCACCAATCTGATATCGGAGTTATCATACATATCATAAGCACTGCCACCTAATTCAAGACTGCTTACCGGATAGTTTGACCACCAAGGATTGATGCCATTAGTAGCTACCTGAAGACCTGGGATATTAGTATAGTTTTCATCTCCTGGTCTGCGCCAGCGATCTACAAATTCTTTACGCAGATTTTGCTGTGGGTATGCACTTGTGCTGGCGTAACCTGAAGCAATTTTCATTAATCTGATTTTATTACCTAAAGAATAGGAAAGGTTAAATGATAATCCAAAATTCCTGTACCCAAAGTAATTGGATAAGCCACCCTGAATAAATGGTTCACGACGGCCCGATTCACTCATAATCTCCAGATAAACATCCTGCCTATCCATATTTAAATAGCGTTTCTGGTAGGCTGCCGAATTTTCATTCTCTAAACCATAAAAAACTGGGGAGCCATCAACCGGGCTTAAGCCTTTAAATTTGTAAGAATAAAAGGTATTGATCGGTTTACCAGCGAGCTGGACATTACCGCTTAAGTAATTGGAGTAGTTGATATTGTCGATAAGTACATTATTTCTGTTATTGATGGCCTGGTTAATCAGTTTATTCAACACCTGACCCAATTGTGGATCAAAGCGCCAAACAAAACCCCGTTTAGACTTATCCATACCCACATTATTAATGGCTGTAACACTTAAAGCCACTTCCACACCTTTATTCTCTATAGTGCCGCTATTGATGATGTAAGATTGAACACCATTAATTTCAGACACGATTTTACTCAGGAATGCGTCTTCGGTTTTCTTATAAAAATAACCGACTGATCCGGTTACTTTATTGCCAAACAAAGAAAAATCCACAGCGATATTGGATGATGAAGTACGCTCCCATCTTAAATCTGGATTTGGAAAGTTTACAATATTTGCGGATGTAGAGTTGTAATAAGGATCAGTAGAAAGATTCTGTCTGATAATCATATAAGGCGACTGCCCGGGAAGCATATTTCCTTGCCATCCCCATGAAGCCTTTAAGGCCAGGTCACTGATCCATGAAGTATTTCTGGCAACATCATCTTTCATATTCCACCTGCCAGAAAAAGCGTAGATAGGTAGCAAATTATTATTTGAACGCGTTCCAAACAGGTTGGATTGTTCACCGCGAATGTGAAAATTGAAAATATATTTATTACGGTAAGAATAACCCGTGGTTCCATACCAGGCAAATTCATTGGTTAACTGGCGGTTGAATGCCCCTAAAGCGCGCTTATCAGACATCCATTGATTGTAGTAGCCTGAATAAGTGGTTGGCACAACATCAAAATAACCGCCCATCTCCGGAAAATAGCCTCTTCTGGTAATGTCGAAGCCGTTATATTCATTCGATTTTATTTCTGTACCGCCTGAAATGGTAAGGGAATGTCTATTTTCTGCACCAAATGTAGTGGCATAGTTTGCCTGTAAACGGCCGGTATAATTATTATTACGAACTTCTTTTTTTGTCCATTCACCTCCTACCGGGGCTAAATCAGACCTAAAGCTGTAGTCTTGCCTAAGTTTGGCAATGTAATAGGAGTCTTTTGTATAGTAAATTTGCTGATCGTTATTACTGATCCCATATGCAAAAGTACCTTCAACATTAAATTTTGGTGTAATTTTTAATCTTAATAATGCCTTTAAGTTACTTGCAAGCAAATCAGTATGGTCAGCACTGTATTCTCTATCCTTTAGGATATTGTAATTAAAAAGCTGGGTGGCTGGCGTGGTAACCGGGTAATAAAAATAGCTGCCATCCGGATTGTAAGCAGGCAACGTTCTGCTGGTATTATAGGCATAGTTCATGATACCTAAATCAGAAGGTGTATAATTCCTGGATGAATAGTTGCCCGTAAAGCTTACTTGAGCCAGAAAATTATCATAATCAGCGGTAACGTTTACTACTGATGAATAACGCTTATTATATTCTCCTTTAATGGTTCCATTTTCATTTAGATAACCCAAAGAAGAATAAAACTTAATACGGTTAGAACCTCCGGATAAGGTTACAGTATGACTTTGAGAGTAGGAATCCTGAGTAATCAAGCCTAGCCAGTCTGTATTTACACTGGCATAATAGTCACTTTGGCGTTTAAACTCATCGTAACCGATGGTTCCTTTATAATATTGCTGAAGGGCATTCTCATAACCTGAAAACTGGGTTACATTGTTATATTGCATTCTTCGCTCTACCATTTCCTTCGATACATCCATTCGTTCCTCAGAATTCATCATGTTCATGTTTCTGTCTGAATAGCGCGGGCGCCTGTTAAAGGTAACATTGGTTGAATACGAAATAGTTGGTTTACCAGGTTTGCCTTTTTTTGTAGTAATTACAATTACACCATTACCTGCTTTTGCACCATATAAAGCGGTAGCAGAAGCATCTTTAAGTACATCGATCTGATCAATGTCTTCGGGATTTAATCCTGCAATGGCATTACCCAATAAGTTTACAAAGTCAAGGTCATTGATGGATTGCGGATTAACATTCACGGGATCCTGAAGTACAATCCCATCTAACACCCATAAAGGTTCACGGTTACCTAAAATGGTAGATGTTCCACGGATTCTAAGTTTAGGTGCAGCACCAACCTGTCCAGAATTTTGCATCGAAATTAAACCCGGTATTCTACCCTCCAATAATTTATCAATGGTATTCACACCAGGTGTAAGAAGATCTTCAGCTTTGACAGTATAGACTGAACTGGTTAACTGACGGCTATCGATTTCCTCATAACCTGTCCTTACCAGGATGTCTTTCAGATCGGATGCGGAAATTTTAAGCGAAACGACACGTGCCCTTTGCGCAGGAATTTCCAAATGATAATAGCCCAGGTGATTAATTTCAAGCACGCCCGTTGCATATTGGGCCGGAATGGTAAAATGACCGCTTTTATCTGTTTGAGTAGAGAACTTTGTTCCCTTAACCCTCACAGTAACACCATCCATCGGCTTACCGTCTTCGTTGGTTACATTTCCATTTACCGGGCTGTTCAAACCATTATTAGCTCCGTTAGCCACGTTTGCTTTCTTTTCCGTAATAATGATGATCCGGTCTTTGATTTCATAATCAAGATCCTGACCTGCAAATAACTTTTTTAATGCGCTGTTTAGGGGCTCCTTAACAAGTTTTAGTGTAACTGGTTTTGCTTTTTTAAGGATAAGGTCGTTATAGGTAAAATCATACTTGGTTTGCTTTCTTATTTCTGTTGTTGCCCTGACAATCGATGCATTTTTAAGATCAAAGGTTACGGTTTGTGCATGCGATTTATTTGAAAATGAAAGTGCCAATACAAAAAGTAAAAGGATGATCCACCGAAAAGAGAACTGAGAATCGGTATTAGTGGCTCCGCCATTAATTTGATGACCGGGCATACGCCCGCTATACTCCTTAGAAAAAAGGAAATCATTCATATTGTGATTAGTTTGTTGGTTAGTTAGTGGTTGTTGATTGGTTTATAGGTAGGAGGCGACGGTATGGATTAGTTTTGTCCTTACCATGTTTTTGCCTTACTAGTAAATTATTTAGTCAATTTCATCCTCCTTCCTTCGATACTGAATTTTAAATTGGTAATTTTTTCAATCGCCGACAGCACCGCTGATAATGGTCTGTCGCGTTGAATGGAGGCATGAATTTGAATATTTTCAGGTATACCGCTATAATCTATATCCAGGTTGTACCAGCGTTCGATCTGGCGAAGTACCTCGGTAATTGGAGTAGCTTTAAATATAAATTCCCCATCTTTCCAGGCTGTATAAAAACTAGCATCAACAGGAGTAATCCGAAAAGCATTTTGGTTCAATACCGATTGTTCTCCAGGATTCAAATAAGCTGGTTCTGAAATATCAGGGCTGTTGAGTTGTACCCGGCCATGGACAAGCGTGGTAACCGTTACCCCTTCATTTTGATAGGCATTAACGTTAAAGGCTGTTCCCAAAACTTTTATTTCCTGCGACTGGGTTTTTACGATGAAAGGTTTTTGAGCATTATGGGCAACCTCGAAGTAAGCCTCACCCATCACCATCACTCTTCTTTCTTTTCCTGTAAATGCGCTGGGATAAGATATCGATGAAGCCGCGTTCAGCCATACTTTGGTACCATCTGCTAAAGTAATTCTGTATTGCCCTCCTTTTGGGGTAGATAAAGTAAAATTCTGAATCTGATCTTCTTTTTCAAGCAATGCTCCATCTTTGTAGCGGATCGTATTTTCATCATTGATAATCTCCTGCTTACTGCCATCTAACTGATAGATTTTCCCATTTGCAGCCTGTAAAGTTGCTCGATGCGTACCTGGAAGTACGTCATGTGCAATATCTTTTCGAAGAGTATCTTTAAGATAAATGGATCTGTAAATAAAAAATGTCGAGCATAAAAAAATCAAGATGGCTGCTGCTGCGGCTATATATTGTAAAGAAGAGAACAATTTCCGCTGCTTAGGCTGAACCTTTTCTATTTCATGAGCGATTGCATTCCAGGCTAAATCGCCAATAGCTTTAGATTTTGGATGAACAGCGTGAGATGCTGAATCAAAGTATCCGTTAACTACAGCATCAAACTGTAATTCATCTTCATTATTTTGAAGATGTTCGTTAAGCTCTGCCAATTCATCCTGTGTGATGACATTGTTTAAGTACTGATCAAATAAAAACTTAATTCTGTTTGGTTTGCTCATGGTAAACTAGGGAAAAAAGCATCCCTTTTTAATAGAATACACATGAAAAAGAAAAAATAGCACCTCTTGGTTAATTATTTTTTTAATATGGTGGGTAGCAGGAGTATAAATAGCTCAAATGACCTTGATTTCAGTACTGCTTTTAACTGTTTGTTGGCTTTTTGAATATGATGATTAATTGCAGAAAGGCTGATATTCAACTTTTCACTGATTTCCTGATAACTGAGCCCTTCCAGTTTATGTAAGGTGTAAACTTCCCGCTGCCTTTCGGTAAGCTGATCCATAGCCTGATCTAGAATAGCCTTGGCTTGCTCTGCATCTTCATCTTCTTCCATAGGATGATAAACTCCTTCCTTGCCCACCTCATCGCGCATGAGCTGATCGTAAACGTTTTTCCGGATCATATTTTTAGAAAGGTTTGTAGCAATCTTATACAGGAATGCACCAAAACTCAGTTCCGTATCGATCATTTCCCGGTTGATCCAGATTTTTAGGAATACATCCTGTAAGATATCCTGGGCTAACTCTTCAGATTTTAACAGATAAATTAATTTACTGGCAAGTTTGCCCGAATACACCTCATACAATTGTTTAAAGGCGATCTTATCTCCACGCTTTAATTCAATTAATAATGCCTTTTCGTCAATAATGGGTATAGACTTCACTTAACCATTCTCGTTTAGTTATACTAATTTATGTAAAAACTGGTTTGTAACAACATTTTTTTAAATATAGTGCTTATTTAGCCTATAAAATTGATGAGAAACAGTTAGATTTTCGATCGGTTTTGCATTTATTAAGTCTTTCTTGATAACCATATTTAAAAACTTAGTAAAAGCACGATGTGTTACTAAAATTTTAGTTCATAAGTCAGGGAAATCGCTTTTAACTTTTCTCTGTTAGTTCTGGCTCTTTCTGCACATGCCAAAGCGTTATGTTTGCCACGGAAGCACAAAAAACACGGAAAATTTTAATCTCCTCCGTGATTTCTGTGTTTATGTAGCTAATTAGTTTTGCACGTCTTTTAAAGCAATATCCCTGTTTCATAAGCATGTAATTAGCTGAATTTGTAAGAACATATTATGCAGCATCTTGGCCATATTATAAAATTTTGCGCGTTAAATCTGGTTATTCGGATGGTTAAAAATATCTGAAAGAGAGGGGACTTCATTCTTCTAAAATAATTTAATCGTAAAAGCCTGAACAGAAAGAGGATTAACCTATATGCGGTAAATTTTCATTCCATATCATCATAGTATGATCTTCCAGCTTTTACCCTTTATCGAATAAGTAGCGTTTATCAACGGATATAACCTCAAAGTTCCCGAATATCGATATAGGTTTCTCCGCTAAGCGTGCGATTGATATATTTAGGCTTTAATTCTAGGAGAAATAATTAATTATCAATTAAGCAACATGAATCTTTTTCTTCAGTTCCGCTTTATTCCTGTTTTTATGCTTTTCATGCTCTGGCTGGTTTCGTGCAAGCAAAAGCCCGCGGCAACTGGAACTGGTCAATCGGTATCTGTTCAAGCGCAATCTACAGCTGATATGATCTCGTTTATCATTTCTTTAGATACCCTTGCGGGATCTAACAAGCTAAAGCTGGCCATCAATCGACAGGATAGTATACTGTCTTTAACACCGGAAAAGGAAAAAAATCCTTTCTACCATTATTTTAGGGCAAGAAAATTTTCGCTTGCAAAGAAAAAGGATAGCGCGCTGGCAGCTTATCAGCAAATGAAAGGGTACCACAAAAATGATGATATTGAACTGTTAAAGGAAAATGCAATTATTTTGAATACCATAGCCAGCGGATCAATTGTAGAAGCCCGGCTCATGAATCGCATATTATCTGGTTTAAAAACCGTTGAAATGCAGAAGAGCAGTTTAACCTACCGTTATTATGATTTAATTGCACAGGCCTATTATCAGAACGATAACGAACAAAAATCATTGGAATACGCTGCCAGGTATTTTGCGGCTCATCCTTTTAAAAATCATCCTGTTATTAAACAACGGTATTTTGATATCTCTTTTCTACTGGCGTCGAGAATGGGCGATCTGAACAAAATGTTGTACTACAACAACCAGGCGCGTATACTGGCTGTTGATATCAAAGATAGCCTTGCAATGGCGCGCACCTATGATAATGAGGCACAGATTTACAGTAAACAGATGAAGCCGGCTAAGGCGCTGGAGTCAAGTCGCATATACTTTCATTTTTTGAAAAAGACAAATAACCTCAATGATATTGCATACAATAATCTGGCTACTTCCTTTATACGAAACGCCCAGCCAGATTCTGCTATTTTTTATTACCGCGCCGGGATGGAAATGGAAAAAAAAGATCCTTCCGGCAAGCGTAAAACCTCTCCCTACATGGGCCTGATCGATGCTTATAAGTTAAAAGGCGATTATAAATCGGCACTGGCAGCTGCCGAGTCCCTTTATAAAACTGAAATCAGGAACAATAAAGCCATAGAGGCCGCAAGAATAGCCGAATTGCATGAAAAATATGAGGTAGAAAAAAAAGACCGGAGCATAAACGAGCTCAACAGCCGTAATCAACTAAACGAAAAACTGATTAATCAACAACGCTGGTTAATGTTTATGGTATTGGTTATTTCAATGGCTGCTGTGTCGCTGTTCATCATCGTTTATCGCCAGCTTCGGTTAAAGGATAAGAACACGCTTCTTGCAGCCGATAACCAGCGTTTGGTTATGGAACAGAAGTTACTGCAGGTACAGCTTAATCCACACTTTATATTTAATGCCATTTCCAATCTGCAAGGCCTGATTTCATCTGGAAATACATCTGAATCTGTAAGGTATTTAAAATCTTTTTCAGGTTTACTAAGGGCAATTCTTGAACAAAACAGGAAGGATTTTATTGCCATTGAGGAGGAAATATCTTCGCTAAATAATTATCTCTTATTACAGCAGATGCGTTATGCCGATACTTTTACCTATCTGATCTCAGTTTCGAAAGAGATTGATGCACAGGCCACACTTATTCCTCCTATGCTTATCCAGCCTTTTGTCGAGAATTCGATTGAACATGGATTTAGGAACATCCCTTATAAAGGGCTGCTTAAAATTTCTTTTTATCAGCAAAACAATCAGCTTGAAATAACGATAGATGACAATGGCTGTGGCTTAAATAATAAGGCAACTGGAAATCAGCAAAAACAATCTTTGGCGCAAACCATTCTGAACGAGCGGTTCGAGGCATTGTTTTGCCGTTATAGCCAAAATGCCAGTTTTACGCTTACTGACAAAAAAGATAAGGGCGAGCGTGGTGTGCTGGTCAAAATCAATATCCCGATTATTAACGATTAATTTACATCTAACATGAAACTTTACATACTGGAAGACGAACCGCGTATACTGCAGCATATTCTACAGATTGTAACCCGGATCGATTATGTACAGGTGGTGGGTACTGCTGCCGAAATCGCTATTGCAACCTTAGAAATACCGGCTTTAAAGCCCGAAATTATTCTTGCTGATATCAGGCTAAAGGATGGAGATAGTTTTCAGCTTTTTGAGCAGATTGGAACAGCCGATTTTCAGGTCATTTTTTTAACCGCTTATGATCAATATGCGATACAGGCACTTAATCTTGGCGCTTTTGGTTACCTGCTTAAGCCAGTTGATGATGAATCGCTGACTTCCGCCATAAATAAATGCTTTCACCACCATAAACAGGATTTATTTGACGAGCAACAACTGAGCATCGCTAAAGAGTACTATCTGTCTCAGGGCTTATCGGCCAATAAGCGCATTGCGCTTAAAACACTCGAATACATTGAGGTAGTTGCTATAGAAAATATTATGTTCTGCAAGGGCGATAAAGGATATACTACTTTTGTGATCAAAGGATCAAACGAAATATTGGTATCAAAAGGATTAAAAGATTATGAGGGACTGCTATCTCCCTTCGGTTTTCTAAGATGTCATCAGTCCTACCTCGTTAATTTTGCTCATGTTAAAAAATATTTCAGAGAGGGTTATCTTCAAATGGAGAACGGGGAGAAAATCCAGGTTTCCAGTAGAAAAAAAGAAGAGGTATTAAGGTACCTGGAGAATATTGCTTAGCTCTCCCGGGCAGAAATGATAAAATTTACAGGCAAAATGCAAAGCACATGTTACCAGCTTAGCTAAGTTAAACTCTTTTCTATAGAAAGTTTCAATATCAGTCCTGATAGCTGATATGAATAATGTGTTGTTATACTTATTTAGTCCATAATTGCTTTTGATTCAGATTTGTTTTTTCTATAATTACAAAATGAAATTCAAACTATTAATACTCTCTATTCTTGTTTCTTCGTCTATCCAGGCACAAACAAATTTAAATCCGGGTTGGGAATATTTTTTCAAAAACAACCGTACAGCAGCCCGTGATTTTTTTACCAAAGCAGCATTAAAATCTGCATCTTCAGACGAAGCAAATGTTGCACTTTCTATGATGACGGAAATGGACCGTTCAGATAAAGAAGGTTTTAATTATTTAAATAAATTAGCCAATACCTCTAAAAACCCACAGCCATACCTGGTTGCGCTCTGGAGCGATTTGCCCAATAGGGCTTCAAAAATAAAGACTGCCGATCAGCTGGAATTTTATAAAAAACTTGCGGCAAGAAAAGACGTTGACGGAACCCTAAATGCATTAGCTTATTCTTCGTTAGGGGCTCATTACGAAGAGAAAAAACAATATGCCGAGGCAGATCAGTATTTTAGTAAGATCGGAGAAATCGAAAATTGGTTAATTACAGGTGAATATGAAAATATTTCTACCAGTGGCTTTGATAAACAGTATGATGATATTTTGGCCCATCCTGAACTCGATTATGTTTTTTTGGGTAAGAAGAACCGAAAATTTAGCTGGAGAACGGTGCCGTATGTAAGGCATGATAAATGGTTCGATTTTACCTATTACAATACTTACGAAAATGCATTGCAGTTTGCTCAAACCTTTGTTAATGCACCTGCAAATACGGTAGCACAGTTAAGGATCGGCGTGTCTGGTTCTGTAAAGGTTTGGGTAAACGACCAGTTGGTCATCAGCGAATCCGAAGAAAGAAACAATGACCTTGATGCCTATATCGTACCGGTTAAATTAAATCAGGGCTACAACCGCATTTTGGTACAAATAGGCGAAAGTTACGCAGGCAGATCGAACTTTATGCTTCGGTTAACAGATGCTAACGGAACACCACTGAATAACCTTTCTGCTACGAATACGCCACAAACCTATTTAAAAGAAACAAGCCCTGCTGCAGCTCAGCTCAAGCCTGTTGGATTTAAATATTTTGAAGATGGTTTGAAAGCAAAACCTCAAAATTATTTAAATCAGTTAATGATGGCTAAACTGTATTTGCGTTTAGGGAATGTGTTTGATGCGAGATTGATTTTGGAGAAGCTTAAAAAGCGTTTTCCTGAAAGCACCTATCTTAACCTGATGATGATAGAACTGTTTGAAAAAGCAGATAACAGAACTGGGATAGAAACCCTGAAGGAAGAAATCAAAACACACGACCCCGAATGTTCGCTTGCACTTGAACTGATGTATACGGAGCATTTTCAACAAAATGATTATGTGCGGGCAAAAGAAATTATTGCCAAACTCGAAAAAATCTATGGCGAGGATGAGGCAGTTTTAATTAAAAAACTAAATATCCTTGGGCAAGAGAAAAAACAACCGGAAATTATCGCCCTTGTTGAAAAAATTTATCCTCAGCATTTAAGTTCTGCAGACATCGTAAATCTAAAATACCTGATTGAAGTGCAGATTAGAAAGAACCCAAAGGCTATTGATATTCTTCAAAAATATATTAACGAAAATAACGATTATAAAGCGGCTAAATATGTAGCCAAACTATATCTGGATAAAGGTGAAACTGATGCGGGAATTGATATTTACAGAAAAGAACTGAAAGATGATCCGATCGGTTTTGCGGTTTACACCGACCTTGCCGGTATTTATTATAAATTGCAACAATATGATGAGGCAGAGAAATTATATTTGAAAGTACTGGAAATCGATCCCAACAATGCGTTTGTATATTCTCAGTTAGGTTTGCTTTATAATGCAAATAAACAGAAAGAGAAAAGTATTAAGGCTTACGAGAAGAGTTTGCAGATCGATCCGAACAATTACACTGTCATACAGTTGTTAAGAACACTTCAGGATAAAAAAGCAGTTTTCGATTATTTCGAAAAACCCGACGTGAAGGTAATGGTTAGCCAGGCGCCATCTAAAACCGAATACCCTGACGGGCAGGTTGTGGTTTTAAATAATGAGGTGCAGAAAGTTGTTTATGAAAACGGAGGATCAGAAGAGAAACACTTTTTTACGGCGAAAATACTCACCCAAAAAGGGCTTGAAAGCTTTAAAGAATATGCAATTCCTTACAATAACGATCAAAACTATGCTATCGAAATTGCTGAGGTCATAAAAGCCAATGGAACCAAAGTTCCGGCCGAAACCGATAACAATGAATTGGTATTTACAAACCTCGAAGTTGGCGATGTAATCAATATCCGCTATAAGATCGAAAATTTCAATGTAGGAGCCATGTCCAGCCACTTCTGGGACGCTTTCTATTTTAGTGACGGACTGGATCATCTTAAAATTAAATATTCGCTGCTAATCCATCGCGACAAAGCATTTAAATATGTGTTTTCACAACAGGATATTGCTCCTGTTAAAACAGCAAAAGATGAATTTGATCTTTATGTGTGGGAGAAGAATAAACAGGAAGCATTAGGGTATGAGGATAAAATGCCTCCGATGGATGATGTAACCAATATGCTGTATTTATCATCCATTCCGGATTGGAAATTTATTGCAGATTGGTACGATAATATTGCTTCAGCCAAAGCAAGGAGCAGTTATGAAATTAAAACTGTAGTGAACGATTTGTTTGCGGGCAAGAGTAATTTAGATGATTTAAGCAAAATCAAAATGATTTATAATTACATTATCACCAACATCGCATACAGCTCCGTATCGTTTAGGCAAAGTGGTATTATTCCTCAAAATCCGTCAACAGTTATCAATACCAGAATTGGCGATTGTAAAGATGTATCTACACTTTTTGTAAGCATGTGTAAAGAGGCAGGTATTTCGGCTACACTGGCTTTGGCAAATACCAGAGACCGGGGACAGCATACGCTATTATTGCCAAGTATCGAATTTAATCATTGCATTGCCAAAGCTGCTATAGGTGGAAAAGATTACTGGGTAGAGCTTACTTCAGGAACTTTGCCTTTTAATACCTTCAGTAATACTTTTCTCGGATCTAATATCCTTGAAATTAATAAAACGAGCACAGCACTGACCCAATTTAATCCTGGTATAAGAGGAAGAAATGTTATGGGTTACAAAACCGAGGTGAAGTTAGAAAATGCCGATATGATGGTTAAGGAAACGAATTGGAATACCGGATCAATGTCTAGCTACATGAGAAGTGTTTTTAACGATTTGAGCAATACCGATCAAATTAAAAAGATGAAGGAAGATTTAACGGGTACTTATCCTGAAAATGAAGTTTATAGCTTAAATTTTACCAATCTCAACGCCGCAAAATCAACATCTGATACCGTAGGAACAGCCTGTTCTTATAAATTGGTGAATGTGAGCAAAAGTGTGGCCGGCATGTCCATATTCTCTATTCCATGGTCGAACAAATCTTATGCTACCGCGCTACAGGTGGTTTCACCTAGAAAGTTTGGTATAGATCTTACCCAATTATTCGGAATTGACGAGTCTAACCAGGAATTATCTTTAGAACTTCCCAATGGAAAGGCAATGGTTCAGCCTTTTAAAGCAGTAAAGTTGAGCAATGATTTTATTGATTTTAAGCTTGAGAGCGAGCAACAGGGAAATAAACTGTTATTAAAGCGAAGTTTTGTGTTAAAGAAAGATTATGTTCCTTTAGATAAAATCGATCAGTTTAAGGCCTTTTATAAAGAAATGGCCGAAGCAGATGATCAACAATTGGCGATGAAATAGCGTTGAAGCCCATATCGTAATAGATTTTCCTTTCAGGTATGTTTATGGTTTGACATCCATAATGTAATCTAAATTTTAACGATATGGGCTCTTCACAGGAGTGTTTTCTAATATCGAATGGCGCATCGCTTTTTTCGCCGCACCTGCCTCCAAGTTCCTTCAAAGCAATATTAAAACATATTGCCAATATCCTCATCGTTAAGATTGGGTACAAAATCTATAATATACCGGTCGCCGTATAATCAGCCTTTATACTTATCAAAGTGTAAATCCTCTTGCTTTGATTAATTGAAAACTGAAAGTAACTTCCTAAAGCGTGGTAAGCAATAACATGATGTAAATCATGAAATATGTGTATATTTAATAATACCATTGTGGATATTAGATAATTTTATTTGTGTATTTTAAAAATATATAAAATATGTATTCTTTATTTTAATAAAAAGTATGTATATATGTATAAAGAAAATCCATCTTATCACCCTCAAACCGCTCGTCAAAATGAAAATTACTTTTCCATCAGTTATTCCGATTATGATATCCTAATGGTATATCTCTAAATATCAGATAATAATTTGTTATAAAAATAACTGCCGTTCCCCGCGTCTAAGGTGCTAAAATGTCTGATTAGACTTGTATTTTAATACAAATTGAGAATATTTTAATTCGTATTTCTTTATTGTTTAATAAACCTTTAACCAAATAATCATGAGAAATTTATTGTCAATTATCATTCCTGTGCTTGAAGGGATGGAAGAATCTCCATTGAAGCACCAACTTTTAACCTATTTTCCGCAACAGGCTGAACATTTCAAAACAATTGAAGACAGTTTTGTGAAACTAACGGCAGTGCTGCATGACAGGGACCATCTTAAACCCTTTTTTCATAGCTGGAGCCAAACCAATAACAGCGCAGTTACTGTTGCGGGATTGAGTAACCGCATGACCATGCTGATCCATAAAAATATGCCTGTGGCAGATGAAGCTCAGCTTTTCAGATCGGTAGCCAGCCTAAACAGAATTGTTGATGAAGACCTGGCAGTTGTTGGCAAAGTGTTGCACTCTGACCTGTTTTATACGATGGCGACAAATACCTGTGGCGACGATGGATGGTTATTAAGGCAATATCTTGATCCTAGCGCACGTGCTTTTAAATATTGGAAAGACCAAAACTCGTTACGCAACAAAGATTTAATGATCGGCTTGTTAACTACGCTGGTTCATGAAATTTATACCCATGGTGAGGTGGAGTTTATTTTACCAAAGTTTACGAGTTGGCTGGAAGATGATTTTGGTTTTGATAAGGATACATTGAAACATACATTGGCCTGGATAACTGTACACTGCGGGCCAACAGAAAAAAACCATTTCTTTTATGCTGTTAATGCCATCAATTATTACGTTAAGGCGATGGGTATAAATTTGGCTGATTATGATTTACGCGAGATTGTTGCTGATTATTTAAGTAAAAAGGCAGCCGTAATGGAAACCATTAGCGCCAGTTTGGATCCTGTACTTTCTGAAGAGGAAATTGTATAAATGATGACGGCTGAGCTTGTAGAAAACCACATGATCTGTAGCAGGGAAATGCTGAACGAATTATTGGTGAAACACCTGGGCGAAATACCCTGCAATGGTGCTGATTCATTTTCGCCAGTGCCTGTTGCTGTAAGCCGTAGCGAAATTTCACGGATGGAGAAACTATGCCAGGTGCTAAATAAGGCACTGACCAATGTTGTAAACGCTTATTTCGACGATGAAAGGATACGTGCCATTTACAATTTTGATGCTTGTTTGAACAATATTTTGAGCATTGCAAGCGTACAACCTTACGAAGTGGGCATGTATCGTCCTGATTTTTTACAGGCAGAGGATGGCAGCACCAAAATCTGCGAAATAGGGGCCAGATACCCGATTAATGGTTGGATGCTGAGTTATTACCTGAATGTGATTGCTGAGGATAGCAGTTTGCCCTTATTGGAGGCTGTTCCTCATCAGCGCGATTTTATCCGTACTGTTTTTAAACGCTTCAATAATCATGAGCCTATTGTGCTGGTGCACGAGAAAGAAAAGGGAACCGAAGTATTTTACCTGTTGAATGAGTTTAGCAAACAGGGCTTAAATTATATTTCTGCAAATCCAGCCCAGTTAACATGCGAAAACGGCTTTATTACGCTGGATGGTAACCCCGTTGATCAGTTTATATTGGAAATGGACCGCGAAGAACTGCGTAAGTTTGATCCTGAAGTATTGAAACTGATCATCAATAAAGGCAACTACTTCAACGATGTACGTACATTGATATTGGTTCATGATAAACGCATCCTTGCTGTGCTGTATAACGAAGAGATCATGAGCAATTATCTTTCTGAAGAAGAATATCTTTTCTTACAGTCGTTTTTAATTCCCACATATACCCTGCATACACCAGATAAAAGGAATGAAGTAAGCAACTCATCCTTAAATTGGGTATTAAAACGGAATAGTGGCGGTCGTGGTATTGATATGTATGTAAAAAGTGATTGCGAAGCCGGTTTTTGGTTGGATACGATTGATACACAATGGACAGAATACATGGTACAGCAGTATGTCCCCCAGCGTTTGTTTAAATATGGCAACGATACCGGAAAGAGCCTGATCAATCTGGTAGGGATGTTATTGTGTTACAATGACCGGTCATTTGGTCATGGCCTGTTCCGTGGTTCAGCAGAAAGTGTGGTTAATGTCCATCAGGGTAGGGGAGTCATTTTTCCTGCAATGGTATCAACATCATAGGTATGACGCATGCTGTTATCATCCCGCTATTCAATAAAGCAGCTTACATCGCGCAAACACTAAATTCGCTCATCCGGCAAAGTAAACAACCGGATGAGTTGATCATTGTTGACGATTTAAGTACAGATAACAGTCTTTCTGTCGTCTACGGTTTTTTGCGCGATCATATTTCGGCTTTTGGCAATTGCAGGATACAGGTTATTGAGCTTACCGAAAATAAGGGACCTGGCAATGCACGCAATATCGGTTTTGCTGCTGCCAGTTGCGAATTAATCAGTTTTTTGGACGCCGACGATGAATACCATCCAAATTTACTGGAAGCTGCCGCTCATGCATTTGAAAAGCATCAGCTGGATTTTATGGTGCTTAATATTGTTTTCATGCCGGGTAGGGAAATATATCCTGATCTGACACCTTTAAAAAAGTACCTTGAACCGCTTGATACGGATTTATATCTGATTAGCCATCCTTTAAGGGCAGTTAGCAATCCACATTTTATTATGGGGGTTGGCAGTAATGTAATTACACGAAGTAAATGGATTGCCGCTAACCGATACGAGGCCGATGCGCAGTTAAATGAAGGTATTGATTTTTGGTATCGGGTACTTAAAGGCATATTGAACGAGGTGCCAGGGAAGATAGCCTTGCAAACCGGAGCTTATCTTTATGTTAATGAGGTGCCGGGAAGCCTTTCGCGGAAAACATACAGTCATTTCAAGCAGATCGAATTGCCACCGGTGATTGGGAGGTACATCAGGAGCAAGGATAAACATGACAGGCTGTTGATGGGCATGATCGGTGAGCGCTGGTATAAACATGCCTTACAAAATTTACCATCCAGTCGCCAAAAAATAAGTTTTTTATGGCATTATCGCAGTTATTTGCCAAAATACATTGGCTATTTGCTTATTAAAAGATAAATAATGATCAATCCAATGCTCAATCAATACTACCATATTGTTAAACAATCAGATCTTTTCAGGTCTTATTATCTTAATTATGAAGATTATTTAGATGCGCCGATAATAGGTAAGAAGGAATTGATTAAGCTATTAAATTACCATTTTGATCTGCATAGCCAGGAACAGGGGGTTTATCTGGTGCGCTCTGGTGGATCTACCCAAAAACCGCTGGTTTTTCCGGTCGATATTGCAGAAAATCTCGAACAGCGTGCAGCCCTTGCTTCCACATTACAACAAGCTGAAGTGTTTACCCCAAAAACTATTGCGCTTAATATGTTTGGTTATATGGATATGTACCGTACCGCCGCAATTATGGACGATCTGCTGGAAAGGTGCAGTGCAACAACTTTAGTAGCCGGTGCAAACCTACCTTTTGAAGACACTTACCAGATGGCACTAAATTTTAAGCCCGATTTATTATTGGGTACACCTTCAAAATTATTTTATTTTGCGCAATACCTTAAAAAACACCAGCTTCGTTTATCCGCTACCAATCTTTTTTTTGGTGGCGAGTTTTTACCGCCATCACATATCAAACTTTTTGAAGATACTTTCGGAACCCGGCAGGTCTATTCATTATATGGTTCTGCAGAAACGGGGATATGGGCCTGGTGCGATTATAGCCGATCGCCATTATTGTTTAACGTGATTGATGGCCTGATAGTGGAAGCAGATAATCCTGATGCAGACGGCTATGGCTCACTATTGGTAAGCAATCTATTCCGTAAGCGTTTTCCAATCTTTAGGTATGATACCGGCGATATTGGCAAATGGGTGGAAGCTGATGGGAAACTTTATCTTGAATTAAAGGGTAGATCTTCAAATTCCTTTATGTTTAATGAGTGCAACTATGATCTGGATGATTTTAATGCTGTTTTTGCTGATGTTGAACGGTTTCAGATACAGATCATCCCTCATGAAGGACATACGTCAATAAGGTTTATGCTGATAACCGGTTTAGCCAATACCGACAAAGATGTGTATGTAGAACAAAAACTTCAACAGCTATATGAGGTGTTTGGTTACAAAGTAAAAAATTTAGAGGTTTTAGCTGGTAATGATTTAAATCTGTATACCAATGCTATTACCGGTAAAACACCGGTGGTGATTGATCACCGGGTTTGATATTGGTTATAAATTGTCGCTATGCTGTTGCCAACCTTTTTGAAGAACGTTTATCAGCCATTGGCTTTTTTTTCTTTTTACGTTTGCCAAGCCAGATCATAAAACCGGTTATCGGCAGGCTCGCCGTAAATAAGGCAACCACAAAAGCCAGGATTTTTGTGCCCAAACCGTAGATACTTCCAGCATGTACAGGCAAAACATACTTTTTGATCTTTGTCCCCAAGCTTACAGATGCAAAGGGCCGCTGTCTGATGATCTGTCCGGTTTTGCCGTCAAAATAAGCTGCGTTGGTGCATCCGGGAGGTAACTCTTCACTTTCCTTTTGAGCCATGATCGCCAGACCGCTTTTAGGTGAAATATTGAAGTTAAGCCTACCTGGATTAGGGTACAACATATTCATACTGTCCTCAATCTTCTGCAGGATACCTGGATTGGCTTTTTTAGACTTTACCAGGTTTTTGGGCGAAAGTTCCTTCTGCACTTTACCGTCTCCCAGTTTATAGATCAGGTTTTCTGCCCAATTGTAACTCATTACGAGGCCTGTAAGGGTAATCAGGATCAGGAAAAACGAGAGATAAAAGCCGGTTACCGCATGCAGGTCCCAGTTGAGCCTCTTGTTTTTTGCATTCCACTTAATTTTAAAGCGTTGTTTGATGGCCTTTTTATTGGCAGGCCACCAGATCATGATTCCACTAATAGTAAGAAATAAACAAATGCAGCAGGAGATACCCGTTATGGCCTTTCCTGTTTGATTCAATAATAAATAGCGATGCAGGTTCCTTACTGCTCTAAAAAACTGTTTCTGAAAAAGGCCTTTGTACAGCACCGCTCCATTATATGGATTGAGATAGGCAACTTTCATTTCAGGACCTTTACCAATACGTGCTTCCGCACTTCGTTCAGGTTCCACCTCCAAAATTAATTTAGATACTTTTTTGTCAGGGTAAATGCTATTGGCAATATTGAATATACTGTCTGCACTTAAACGTTGCGGGATTGGACTTACAAAATGACGTTCCTTAAAAAATACCAGTTCCAGTTCATCCTCAAAAGTAAGCAGGCAGCCCGACAATGCAACTACCATTAAAACAAGTCCTGTGATTAACCCCAGCCACAAATGCAGCCAGCCCGTAATGCCTTTAAACCGATTATTGGCCATCCTGTTAAAACTTCAGCGCAATGCTGCCAATAAATTGTACCGGAGCCTGTGGCGTTAACCTTACCGACCAGGCTTTTTCGCTGGTTAAATTGTTTACCTTAAAGTTAACGCGGTATCTGGGATGGTCATAAAACAGGGCGGCATCCAGCATGGTGTAAGCCGGTATGGTTATCTTGGTACTTTGTGTGTTGGTTTGGTAGGATTTACTTCCGTAATTACCGCCAAAGCCAATACCCAGGCCGCGCAGGCTTCCTTCCGGCAAACGATAACTCACCCAGAGATTGGCCATTTTATCCGGACCGGATAATGCCGGACGCAAATTATTTACCGTTGCATCAGCATTGGTAAATAAGCTGTAATTGTAAGCATAGCCTGCTATAATATTCAGGCCACTGAAAGGGTTTGCGATGATGTCTACCTCGATACCGCGGCTGAGTTGCGCGCCGTCCTGGATAGAATAGTTGATATCCCGTGGGTCCAGACGCAAAACATTTTCTACTTTTATATCATAGTAACTTACCGTTCCTGATAAACGGTTATTAAATAAGTCGCCTTTCAAACCAAATTCCAGCTGATTGGCATGTTCTGGTTTGAATGCGGTACCATCAAGTGACTGGCCGTTTCGATTAAAAAATCCACCCATATAATTACCAAATACCGACAGGTGATCTTTGCTAATTTCATAAACTAACCCTAGCTTTTGTGAAACAGCTGTTTGTTTATAAGGACCGGCAGATGTGCCGCTTGAGCCTAAACCTCCGGTGATTTGGCCGGTTACGATATTATAGACACCCTTATAGTCAAACGTGTTTATCCTTATGCTCGCCATGGCCAGCAATTGGTCGGTAATGTTAAATACGTCTGATACATAGGCTCCATAGGTATTGTCGCGGTTATATTCTTTACGTAAAGTACCCCTGCTGGTCAGCGAGTCTACCTTGAAACGGCTGATGCGATACGCCGGCTGCGGGTTTATAAAGTTTACATCCTGGTTGTAATTAACGGTAACCCTGTCAAAATCATTATAATTATTATAAAAATCTATACCGGCAACCATGCGGTTACGGAATTTTCCTATTTTAAAATCACCTATAAAATTCTGCTGTATGTTGGTTGCGATAAAATTGGTATTTCCAACTATAATCTGCGGGCGCACTGTAGTGGCAGATCTTCCGTTAAGTGCGGTGATGTAGCCGTCAATGGTTGAGCGGTTTCTGGAGATAATGGTTTGAGATGTCCAGGTACCCGATATTTTATAATTTACCTGAGCAAAGATGTTCAGCATCTGTGTGGAATAAGTAAGATCGTTACTTAGGAATGTCTTATTATAAGGGAAGCCGATATCGGTTATCGATTGATTGGTATTAGGTATGATAAAGGGATTGAATCGCACAACAGATGTGCCTTTTTCCTGTCCAAATTCAACATCCATCAACAGCGACAATTTATCGGTAATCTGATAGGAGAAGCTGGGGGCTATGGCAATATTATTGGTGAAACCAAGGTCCTGAAAGCTTTTTTGATGTGTAGTAGCTGCGTTCAGGCGGAATAAGGCTGTCTTATCTGCATTAACGGGCGTATTTACGTCAAGTGTTAATCGGTTAAGGTTCCAGCTTCCTGCGGTATAGGCTACCTCGCCACCAAAATCGTTATAAGGTTTTTTAGTTACACGGTTATATAAACCGCCGTAGCTACTGGAAATATTGGTGCCAAATAACGTTGTAGATGGCCCTTTGATGGCTTCAATCCGTTCCAGATTTACCGGGTCAATAAATGAAAAAGCTGGTCCGGCTACACCGTTGCGGGCGTTAGGTTCGGTTTCAAAGCCACGTGAGCGGAAAGTAACCCTTCCCTGATTCAGAATTAAAGGGATGCCCGCTCCAGGTACGTTTTTCGAGATGCTACCCAAATCTATTACAGCTTGCTCCTGCATCAGTTCTTTTGATACGGAATTGTAAACCTGCGGGTTTTCCAGGTTTTTAAGCGGTAAGCGCGCCACATAACGGCTTTCACGTTTGGAAAATCTGTTAATATTGGAAGCGATGGTCACTTCCTGCAAAGCCTGTACGTTTTCTTTAGGTAATTGAAAATTGCCCGTTACGGTTTGCCCAGCTATAACGGTAACTTCTATCATGTATTCTGGTGCGCCTAAAACCTGAATTTTTAAATGATAACTCCCCCTGTTAATATGGTTAAAGTGGTAAGTGCCGGTTTCATCTGTAAGCGTAGCTTTTTCGAGTTCGGTTATGGTAACAGATGCTGAAGCGTAGGGAGCGCCGTTCACAAGAAGGATTTTACCGATAATGCTGCCAGTATTTTGAGCGGTTGCTGTTAAACCGGTGGATAGAATGGCAATTACAAGCAGCGTACGTAAATAACTTATCATTAGTTAGGGATGGAAAATTAAGGCGCAAATATATTTAATTAAAATAAGTCTAAATAAATTTTGCGGAATAATATTTCCGTCATTCACCTGATATAGGCATGCTTAAAGAAGTTGAGTTCTGGTTAAGAAAAAAGAAAATGCAAAATTTTTATTCTGCTGACCAAAAATATAGTGGTTTTAGGTGATTATGGCTTTTCGATTTTGATGCTGCTATTTGAAATGACAGAAGGCCTAATATTTTTATTCAAGGCTTAGTTCATCGATAGCCATCAGTGGCTTCCTGTGCCGCGAACCGTTAAACCATTCTGGCAATTCTGCCGGAAACCATATTGCCACCCGCAGATAGCGTAGCAACTGCTTAGACTTTAACGTGCAATCCACAGTTTGCACCCTAGCTTTCATGTCAGAAGGAACATTGTTATCTAAACGATGGCTTCCTATTGGAAAATAATTGTTGCCATCAATCGATCCTTCGACGGAAATCTTCTCTGGAAGAAAGAGATAATGGGAGGGATCAAACAAAAAGTCAGTTTGTATACTGGCTGGTAGGATATCACGTCCAATCGGAATGTCAATCTTCACCATGCCACCAGCAAACAGTAGCCAGTTATAGCTGTAATCGGTGCCACCTGATATGCCATCTGTGAGTGTAGCCGAGCCATTGGCCGGATAGTCTTCAATGAACGGATTAGAAAATGAAGCTTTCGCACCTAGTATTAATGAAGGCCGGTAAGGATTGTCCAAAATAGCTGTCCAGCTTGCAAGGTAGTCTGGCAAAGGGCCGCCAGTTTCCGATAAGGTGATCGCACCAGCTTTTTGCGCATCGCTGACAAAACTTTTTACTCGAACATTCCAGCCCGGTTTTACGCTCCAGGTTCCTTCTCGTAATTTTTCCAGGTAACCACCGGGTTGAATGCCATAAGCCTTGGCTTGCTCTAATTCTACATACTCTAAGCCAAGGCTTAAAGTCTTTATTTTATGTTCCAGTTCGGGAGAACCAGCAACGGCATCCGCGGCCTCTTTTAGAGCCTGCCGATAACTGCTGATTTTGTCAAGAGCAAGATAGTCTGAACGGTGCGCGAAAGGCTGATCATAAATACCAAGCCGTGCTTGCGTCTCGTTCCGTGCCGAAATCAATTGTCCGATATAATTTTTTATTGAATGGGCAGCAGTGCCATAATATCCTTTTAAAAAATCATCTTGTACCTCATCCAATTTAAGGGAAGGATCCCATAAGGCTTTGGCTTGGATATAACTTGCATAAGCAGACATGTCTCCTAGTGTTTCGCCACTTCCCTGCTCGAAAATACCTTTGATTCCATAAGTTTGAAAATACCGGATGTTAGCCACATAATGATCATGCATCGGGAATGGACTTAGATAGGCGGAGAAATCCGTTGTGTAATCCCATAAAAGCAGGTTGGGCGTGAGCTTTGACCATTCGGACAGTTGCCTGCGAAATGAAACGGCGTCCGGATTGGTAGCCACAGGCAAGTGACGGGTGGAGTTGATCGTACTCAACATCACATAGACATTCTTTCCTGGTCGGGTATGTTTGGTTGCTTCCGCAGAGTAACCGTATGCCAGTGTTGTAAACAACTGGTCTGGAAAATACGCGGCAACAGCATTTACGAAACGGATGAGCGACCCCTGTGGCCCGCCTTCTTCTGCATCAACCCTTGCACATTTTTCACAAGTGCAGTATCCCGCACCGTCCATCGGCGCGATGGACCAGTAGATTGCGTCGGGATTTGCAGCTGTTGCCCTTTCAAAATAAGCGATAGCCTGGCGAAGCACATCTGGATTGCTCAGGCAAAGCTGGCTGGGTTGGCGGTGCCCGTTAACCCATGAGAAGTATTCGGGATGCTCCCGGAAATTACGTTCTGGAGGTATAATCTTAAAAAAAGAATGACCCCAAAGTCCCCAAAGATCCTCAAAGCGGTGCAAATGGTGCCAATCCAGGTATTCTGGATCTGCTGAGGATGGATAATAAGATTCCCGGTAAAGCAGTACAGGCTCATAACGCATATGCAATCCAGCCGGTAGGCCGAGATCCCGGCTGTGGGGAATAAGAGCTGGTCCTTGGTCATACTTTCTTGCGCCAAACTGTTTTTCAATCAGTTCATATACGCCATATAAAAGACCTTTGCCCGAGCCTCCATATAGGTAAATGTTACCACCACGTACATCGATCTCATAGCCTTCAGCTTTCAGTGGTTCAATAAATTGGCCTACACGGGTAGCGGCAGAGCCAACATAGATTAGGTGCGCAATATTTTGGGAAGGCACTGTTTGAATAGGCAGGGTTGCCCCTGTAATCCGCCGGACATATTCCTGCAAAATAGAAGCCGACTTCTTTTCTAAAGGTGACGCTTGCTCAGGAAGGATGATTTCCGATACTGGCTTTTGATCTGTTACAAGTTTTATATCGTTACCCTGACAAGATTGCACCAGCAGTAGTATCACCATTTGTAGCCCGGTAAATGCTATTCGAATAAGGCTCATACCACTTGATCTTTAGTTAAAGAAATAGCTTCTGTTAATACCGTCTCAATACTGACAAACTTTTCTACTTCCTGTATAAAGCGGAAGAGGCGCTCGCGCGTTTCATAATAGGGTAAGCCGATACGCATTATATGAATGGTCTCTCCATTTTCCTTTTGCCGGTCTTTGATGCACTTTACATGTATGTCCAACCCGTGAAGATGTATGTAAAGAGGGTATGGGTCATAATCCGTGAAGGCCAGCGCCAGACATGGCGTAGGGAATCCATTTAAATAATAATGGGCGATTCCTGCAGTATTAAGCCTTAAAGACAACTCTTTCCGAAGGAAATCTGCCAGTTCACAGCTACGCTCCAAAGCGGTAACTATGCCGATTTGCCTATAGCGATCAAGGCTTTGATGCAGTTGCCAATAAAGTTTAAAATCCTGTCCGCCTGGCAAGCTGAAGCCGTGGGTTTCTACGTCAGGTAAAAGCTGCTGGCCATTCCAGAACAGTGCGCCAATCCATTCAGCAAAAGCATGCTTTATCCAGGTAAGCCCCCCGCCATAAGGCCCAAAAAGCCATTTGTGTGTACTGCCAGTAATCAGGTCTGCAGTTCCGAACGGGATTTGGTGGATACCTAGTGACTGCGCAACATCCAGGATAAGCCAAGCGTCTGGCGCGGCTTCTTTTAAGAGCCGCAGGGTATTATTGTTATGTACAACATCACCGGTGTCATAATAGGTATGCGACAGGAAGATGATATCCGGTTGTAGGAGGGACAATTTTTCTTCTAACATACCACGCGAAACCAGTACTTCGTCTGGTAGATAATAAACAATAAATTCTGACAATTGCTCGAACGGGCCAATCCCGCCCTGATGCTCGTGTTTGCTGGTCACAACCCTGAATGGTCCTTTTTTGGTGGTGAACAGCTTGCGAAGCATCGCCAGTGCAAGTAGGTTCATGGTTTGTGAGGTACTGTAGGTAACTGTGAACCGGTAGCCGGGAGAAGGCCATAGGTGATTGCATTCCTGTTTGATGTATCGGAAGGCTTCGCGTGTCTTTGCGTAAAGCGCCAATGGATTTCCATTTTGTGTGGTTCCTAGGTCTGCTGTAATATCCACGGTGCCCAGGCAGCCAGGGTTTAAGTTAAGTTGTGGCTGTCCGAAGTGTTTTTTACGTATCTTGTTCCAAAATCGCTCCCACATCCTATCCGCTGAATTTTCTGCTGGGCTTTTACAGTTACCTTCCCAAAAAATGAAAGGCAGGAAATGACGATCAGTAATCTGTTCTTTATAGGGATATACCAGCTGCAAGGTTTCCAGGATCACTTCACGAAAGTCACTATGAAAAAGCGGGTGATTATGAAGAGAACTTTCGACTTCATAACCTGCTTTGAAATCGGTGTTTTCCTTACGCAGGTCATCCAGGTGCACAGCACTTGTTTTCAACCCAGCCTTACGGGCAACACCGATGATATCGGCAGCCAGTTCGTTGATGGAATAATGTGTCTCGGTTACATGATTGATCACCCGGTGTTCCCCGGCAGCTGGCGGTTCGGCAGCAAACCTTGCAAGTGAGCCAACCGCATCACGTAAGGCCATCAGTCCGGTACGCTGATGGCCGTTCCCATAAATCGTCAGCGGATTACCGCTTACCGCCTGAATAACAAAACGGTTAGCTACCGTACCGAAAACAGTATCGTAATCAAACCGGGTATACAGCTCTGGGTTAAACGCCATCTCTTCTGTTAATAAACCAAATACCGTAGACTGCATCACTTCGGTTATGCGAAGGTTCCAGATCCGGCAGGCCATCGCTGTATAATTCGAATCGTTGATCTTGGAAATATGGTAAATATCGTTGGCCTCACGCGGATAAGGCAGATCGGTATAAGCAGAAGCTCCTTTATAGGATGGCCGGAAATATCCTTCCGCAATAGGAATGCCACCTTTAGCATATTCGCCAAAAGAGCCCAGTTTGATAATGTGCGCCTTCGGAACATGTTGCCGTACTGCCCATAACAGGCGCATATTGCCCTCCTCGTTGTTCCGTAATGTGTGCAAGGCCTCATCCAAACCCATCATGGAATAGGAGGCCGAACACTGTTGCGCCAAATGGTATATGGTATGCGGTTGTTCCCGGATAATCAGGTCTTCCAGCATTGTCGAACATATATCGAACAATTGATAGTGAATATTGTAGATGCCATAATGGCGCTGGAAAGCAGCGATCCTTTCAGCAAGTCTTGGGATGTGGGAAAGTGAATCAAATCCCAGTTCCCTTACGGCCTCTCGGCGCCATTGGTTATCAACAATGACAATCTTTTCGTCCGGGTGCTGTAGCGCCAGTTTCATGGCCAAAGGCCATCCCAGATAACCGTCGCCTCCTAAGATCAATAACGTTTTTTTCATGGTTTTACTTTTTTGCTAAAACTTGACCAGCATAAACATTTGCAGGTCGTATTGGTTATTGAATGCTGCATCGGTGATTTTTTGGTTGATATAAGTCATTGCAAGTCCTATGGAAGTCCGATAGCGGAATGTACGACGGTAAGAAGCTCCGATGCTTCGGTTCAGGATGCCATGTAAGCTGGGAAACAGGACCAGGCGGCTCATATCGTCCGGCGAGGTTCCAAGACCGAAATTTGCCTGCAACAGATCCTGCCCGCTAAGCTCATACCGGGTACCTGCATTGAACGCAAAATATTGGCTGTTCTGCTGCCTGATGCCGAACGCCCTGGCATTAACCGCAAAAGGGCCAAACGATTTTCCTATACCAGCTACAAGGGAGCCCACGTTAAAGCCTCCGATGTGAAAGTAACGTCCACCCAATTCACCTTCCAGTCCATTACTGAAAGTCTTGAAAAGAGAATAAGCAATTCTATATTTAGGAAACAGGACGTTATTGGATAGTGCGACTCCGGCGTTCCAATGGAATGTCTTGTTTACCTTGTACGAAATATCTCCAGCTGCCATCACGCCCGTACCTTGCTGGCGGCCAATAAAGACCAGCTGTGTACCATAATTGATCTTATCTAACCCACTGCGGTCATAAGAAAGCGTAACGATATTGTAAGCTGGCGGTGTGTTAGCGCCATCAATTGAGGTAAATGAACTATTTAGGAGTGTCAAACCGAATGCGTTATGTAGCGTTCTACTCCGCAGAAGATCGGCATAGTCCCTGTTCTTATCATTCGTATATCGCTTGGCCAGTGTATCTGCATAAGCTGCAGCCTCGGTATATCGTTTCAAACTATCCAGGATGATTGTTTTCCGTAGCAAAAAAGGTTCAGCATACTCGAAACTCCGGAGAGCCGAATTTGTACAGTACAGCGCCTGTTCAAAGCTGCCCTGTCCGATTAGGAGATTCGTTTTTTGTAAAAGGGCAGTAGAGTCTGCCGGTTTGATAGCCATTACGTGGTCGATGCTCGATAGGGCGCTGTCTGGTTGCTTTTTTTTCTGATAATCCAGACTTGCGGAATACCAGGCGTCTGTTGTCATTTTTTTGTATTTAGGATTAAAGGGATATTGTGAGAAAAGCGCTGCCGACAGTTGTGCCGAGGCGGCGTATTGATGGTCATTATATAGGATGGATGCTTTTTTTTGCAGAAATTCCCGGTCATTAGGGTATTGGGCCAAAGCCATTTGGACGATGTCCAATGCTTTACTATAATGCTTTTGCAGATCGAGTATATTGGAGAGATAGTTCAGTACATCTTTATTGCCTGGATCTACTTTCAGCAGTGTGCGCAATTGTGACTCTGCCTCAGTATAGTTTTCCGACTGGATGAACGCATTAGCCAGGGCTAACTTTTGTTCAAGGTACAAACTCTTTATTTTTGAGTTTTGGGGATATCGCCTGAAAAGCTGCTCGCTGAGTTTGGAAGCTTCATGGATCCGACCTACCTGTGCCACATAACCTGCTTTTTCCATTTGCAAATCCGTGTTATCGGGATAAAGCCCGCTTGCCCGATCAAGTTCCCGTATAGCGTGGTCAGGCCTGTTACCCATGATCAATCCGTTCACACGGCCTTTTATAGCCGCCAGATTCCCTGCTTCTAGCGAGAGCGCTCTGTCGAAATACATTACTGCGCTGTCGGCAAGCTTTTCCTGTAAATAGTAATTGCCGCAGGCGTTGACCATTTGCAGAATCTCTGGACGGGAAACTTTATCGGCAACGTTATAAAGCCTGACTGCAATATCCGCAGCCATCTGGTAACGGTGAAGCTGGTAGGCCAGGCCCATTTTTTGTCGGAGTAATTTTACGTTTGTAGGTTTGCGCTGTAAAGCACGGTCTATCCGGTAGAATGCCTGGTTCAAATCTCCCATAGCAATTGCCATACCGGTTACTTTTTGCAGGGCCTCTTCGTCGTTGGGATTTTGATCCAGTATGGATTGATACAATGTATAGACGTCCGTATTCTGGTAGTAACCTGCCGCCTGCTTACGCAGAGAATTGTTTAGCGCAAGAGCTTTTTTATCATGGGGATAATAACGTAAGATCGTGCGCAGCACATCAAGCGCTTCAGCGTACCGGCTGGCTTCCTGGAGCAGGCCAAGTTTATAGTACAGGGCAGTATAGGATTTTTCGTTACTGTTTAAAGCTCCGTTCGCTTTGGCGATTTTAGCGTTGATGTCCCCACCCTGCGCCACTAGCTTATTTATTTTATCGCTCAGGTCTTTATTGGTAGGAGCCAGTTCAAGTGCTTTTTCATAATAAGTCATAGCTAGGTTTTCCATGTGGTTGCGAACATACCAGTCGGCCTTGGCCTCGTAGTGGCCAACTATCGACCGCCGTATATTACTGTCTGTCGGAAACCGCTGTAACATTCTCTGTGACCAGGCATCGCCATCCTGAAAACGTTGCAACCAATCAAGGATATTAATCTTTTTAATCACGAAATCTTTTTGGTTTGGAAAATAATTAAGCGCCAGATCGACATAACGCAGGGCTTCAGCAGGACGTTTGATAGAAAGATAAGAGCCAATAATATAATAATAAATGTCTTCATATTTCGGAGATTTATCAATCACTAGTAGAGCAACCCTGATGGATTGTTCATAGCGCTTATCTGCCATATAGAGCCGGGCAAGCTGTACTTGGGCGTCGATATGGTCAGGGTTGAGCCTTACAGCTTCTTCCAGTAATGGTATCGCTTGGGCTGTTCGCGAACCTTTTATTTCGGTAAGGGCTTGTTGGTAGCGCTTTTCGGCCCGAATCGAACTCCAGGTCTGTGCACTGGCCACGTTCCAGGTCTGAACAAAAATATAAATGAGGATAAAGGGTAAGATATACTTCATGATGTCTATGTGCTTGATGATGTACCTTTGGTATTGGAAGATGAGAATCCTTTGCGCTGCATGTTGCCCCACACCAGTTTTTGCCGGAACATAGATTGGACATAGCCTTTCAGGCTGAAAAAAACAATTAGGGGATGATAAATAAAAGGTTCAGCAAATGCGGTCAGGCAAAGCCCAATTACCTCGCTGGTCTTCCGGTAATGCCGTTCGGTCAATTGATCCCATAACACGGCAATGGAGCTGATCATCACCGAGAACATGTATAGGAAGCAAAGAAGTGTAAGTGTATTTACCCAATTGATTGCGCCGATGACGATTAGGTAGATATAAAAGATAAATCCCGTCAGTTCTAAGATCGGCGCGAGAAATTCGAATAGGAAATTGTAGGGAAATACTACCATTCCAAGTCGCTTGAACTTCGTATTAAACAATACGTGCCAATGCAGGCGCATGATTTGTACCAGCCCGCGTGCCCAGCGTACACGCTGCCTGCTGAACACTTTCAGGTTCTGCGGTCCTTCGGTCCAGCATAGCGATACGGGGATATAACGGATAGCGTATCGCTTATTGTTCTGGATCATATAAACACTCATGCGCGTTACCATATCGATATCTTCCGCGAATGAACGTGGATCATATCCACCGACCTTAACGGCGATATGCTTATCAAAAAGACCAAGGCCACCGGACACATTGGGGACACAATTAAGCGCGCTCCAAGCCATTTTTGAAAGCAGGTATGCCCTTATATATTCGAGTTCCTGGAAACGGGGCAGTATTTTGTTGGGCGGACGAAACCGGGTAATGACGCCATTGTCTACATCGGAAGAATTGATCATCCGAAGCGGTGCCCCCACGGCAATTACCCGGCGCTGGTTATCCTCCACGTGTATATAACCGGTATCAGGTATGACCTGGATATCATCAAGCTGATTTCTACTTTTCTCATCCAGGATTGGCCGCATCAGACGCGATAGTGTATCCTCATGAAGGATACAATCAACATCTGTACAAAGGAAATAATCATATTTGGAGGCATTGATACCGGCATTGGATGCATCTGCCTTGCCCTTGCCGTTCTCTTTATCAATGACGAGTAGTTTCTCATAGGCCTTGTCACTTGATCTGAAAAACCGCTTAACAGGTAGGGTCTTGATCCGTTCATGATAAGGGAGATCAACATCTTTTAGCGCAAAGTGTTCGATCAGTTTATCCAGGGTATCATCCGTGCTACCGTCATTGATAATGATCACCTCGTAAAGCGGGTAATTTAGGTGCATCAGAGCATATACATTATCGATAATTGTCAGCCCTTCGTTGTAAGCTGGTGCAATAACGGAAATACCGGGAGATAAGGGGCTGGATATCATGTTTTGCGTATAATGTCCCATATTTTTCCAGAAGTAAAGCCGGATATGTTTATAGGAAAGGATAGCCATTGCGACATAAATAACCATCGTCAGACTGCTGTAGAAAAAAATGAACCACTGGAAAATATCTATAATTTTTTGCATCTGCTTAACTGGTTATTGTTCTTGTAAATAATAGTTCAATATGCGCTGCTTGCGTTCTTGGAGCTGTGGTACTGTCCAATTTAGCTGCCCCCCGCGCATCAGACGGGCTAGTATGCCTGCCACATTATTTTCGATCTCAAAGTCATAAGTGACGAGAAATTGTTCTTTTAGGAACTGGATTGCCCCCGGCGTACGGAAGATGCCCAGGGCGAATAGTATTTCGCATTGACAGTCAATAGGTTGGTTAGGATACATTTTGATCAAATGATCCTGTGTATGCAATGCCCGCAAGTGACCCAGCGCATTGATTGCATGAGAGCGCAGGGCATGATCATTCACATTCAGCAAGCCTTCGATACTGTCTATGGCCTCTGTGCTTTGTTCGTGCGCGGCCAGCTTCATGCAACAAATAACTACCGTCTTATTCCGGGAATAGCGGATCCAGTTGGCAAAGTTGGATTTGACGGTATCTTTCGATTGGTCGAGAATGCGGAAAAAGCCGACAAGTTCCCAAATACTTAGCGGGTCGCGGATCTCGTCGAAAAAGCGGAACGGCTCATTTTTACTGAAACGCATAAATGCACTTCTCGCTGCTGAACGCAGTTCAGATACATCGCTGAGGTTGAACCGTAAAATATCAATGTCTGAGATCGCATAGTCCATTAGGGTCAGCTCGTGCAACCCTTGCACATTGACCTGCCAGCGTCTGGATTTGATCTTCTGAAGGGAATCCTGATTGAGTTCCAATAGTACATAAACCCGGTGTAGAATAAACGCATTCGCTCCAGCTACATGCCAGCGGAGGTGGATTAGTGTGTCGATCATTAACTGCCGGTCAGTTTTGTCCATCAGTGCCAGTTCGTCCAGGATTTTCCGGTCGATCAACGGCTCGGCAATAGCCTCTGACAAATCTTCTTTGATAAATTGCGGCAGAATTTTGTCAACGATAAGTTGGTTGAGCTGTGCCTGTCTTTTGCGGTTTCTGGCCTCTTTATGACGTTTAGTCGCGATGACCGTATACGACACAAACGTACCCAGCAGAGATAATGCGATAATACATTGGATAATGGTGATAAAAATAGTTTCGGCGCTCATAGCATATCAATAGTGATAGAAAGATATTCGTTATGATTCTTGGAGTATCGCCACCCGTGTCTGAATGTTTCCCATGTCTATGCCGACCGGGGTTTTTGTGCTGCCTGCTGTAAAACGAAGTGAGTTTAGCAGGTAACCCTGTACTGCCAGCGTTTCCGGTTCATCAACGGTATGGATATCTGCAATTTCTCCGAACTCCTGGTTGATACATTCCAAAAGATCATGATAGTTTACACCTCCGCCACACAGAAATATCCGGTTGGTTTTCTTCAGGTTTTTATCACTGATGATCAGGCGAAGTGAAGGAGAAACGATTTCTGTGTAATAAGCCTGAATGGCTCTTTTCCGATAAGCGGATAAGTCGGTCTTCCTGCGGTTGATGTATAGGTAGCCATCACGAAATGCATCATCCAGTTGCTGAACACTCTGAAAGGCCAGATCATGCTCCTGCTGAAGCTCTTCCCGTAGGATATTTACGGCATAATGCAGACCCTGAATGCTGGTCATCGCATGTTCAACAACGCCTTCATCCGTGCTTAAACCAGTTTCCAGCGTGCCGAAACCTAGGCTCAATGCAAAAAAAGCACCATTTATACCAGGCGTACCTTTACGCAGCGCAATCATACAGCTAACAATCTCAGGCAATACCTCTACCTGGTCGACTATAACATTAAGCGGCTGCGATGTTTCACCACCATAAACGCCAGGATCCCATACAATCTGATAGCCGCTGGTCAGCAGGTCCCTGGCCTGGTCTTTATACAAACGGTAAATACTGTTAGGGAAGCCGATGGTAGTGACCATTTGCTTTGACTGCTGTTCTGCTGCGATAAGTAGGGCAGCCTGAAAAAGTACACGGTATTCGGTCGCCTCAGGGGATATATTCAGTGGCCTTCTGGGATTTGCGCCTTCATTTAGGGCCAGATTGCCGCAGATATACCAAGATTGGTCTAAGCGGATCTTTAAACCATTTAGCAGAGAACCTGCGGTATTGGTCAATGGGGCATTAGTAATTTGTAAAAGGCTGGAAAAAGAAAACGTATTATACATATGCGAATAATTTTTTAATGTGTAAGCTGATTTTTACCACCATCGCTTATCAGACATATAGGAAGGTGGTTTCTGTGACGGTTGCGGTGCTGTTTCCAATGATATTTTTTTTGGACCTGACTGCTCTATAAGCGTAACTTCGCTAGCCAGTTCTTGGTCTGGTCCGGTCAGCGGCCAATGATCCTGTTTTAAGTCGACTTCTGTACCATAAGGCTCAACAATCAAAGGTTCAACTATGGTATCACCTTTGTTTTTCAGAATTTTGGCAGAATCAGTACAGAAAGTATTACTCTCAAATATTGAGGCCAATAGTTGTGTTGCTGGAGAAGATAGTTCATATGAATTAGCACAACCTGCATTTTCTCCCGGTTGAAGTATCGTCTTGATCCGATCCATAAGCTTTCCCACCACTAATGGCTTTTTAAAATAATTCTCCCGAATCAAGTCGAGTCCTTCCCGTATATGGAGGAAGCTCATACTAGAAGTGATAATAACTGTACAGCTTGGAGCCTCCTGACGTATCCGGTTTACGATCTCATAACCATTGGCGAAATGCATATGCATCTCCGTAATCACAATATCATAGGAATATTGTTTTTGTTCTAAAAACAGAAATGCTTCTTTACCGTCGGCGGCGGAATCAAGGTGAAAAAATTCAGCGGAAAAGGTTTTTTTAAATATCTTTCGCATGAGCATATCACTGTCTACATGCAGAACTGAATAAGGTTGGCTGACTACATTTGTATCTTCGTAGCGTTTTTCCATTGGAAAATTTATAATTAATTAAATAGTTGAATACATGTCCGTCCTATCATCATAATGATTTGGTCAGATGATAACATTTGCTGCTTGTAATGCTAAAATCACAGGCTACCGATATACTAACCGTTATCTTGCATTCTTTAGGATAATAAATTTTCTAAGACATTGCAGACACCTGTAACGTGCCTTGATAAAAGGAAGGAACAGCTTTACTGCAGTAGGTCTATGTATCCTTTCGCATTCACCAGTTCTTTTACACCTGGGACATTTTAAGTTTTTTTTGATAAGCATCTTATTTAGAATATGTATTTTGTGATCAAATAGATTAGAATGCGGAGCCAAATAAGTGCACTTATCCAAACAGCTCCCCAAACGATTGTTTTTTTTATATCCATGTCTTTACATTATTATAAATTCTAAAGAACCTATTGTAGCCCTAATGCCGGAAATTAAGAACAAATAATTCTGACCATTTTTCAAAACTGTTGTTTCCAATTACCTCCGCTCTAATATGTCCATCTGATTTCGGATGTCCTTGAACATTTGTACGGGATGTTCTTTAGCGTGAACTTTACGCACGCCATGTTCGAGCATTCGCCCAATATCTCTCGGATCTTCACTTGCGGTATATCCGAACAAAATGATAGCGTGATAGCATTTCAGAAGCCGCCTGGCGGACTCAATGCATCCATAACGGGCGTATAAAGATCAAGAATACATATGTGGAGCAGGCGCTCCAATTTGCCAGGCCCGTCCAATAGATCTGCACCGTTGAAAGCTGAAAATAACAGGTGAAACCCATCAGCTCTTTCCGCAAAAGTATCGATGAATGAGTGAGGCATCTCACAATAATCTACAAAAGCAAAACTGGTGTGTGCTGAATTGTTAATTGGTCTATGTATCATTTTTGATATTTGTCAACCTAACTGTAGTCTTTCCCAGACTTGTCTTAATAATTTTACAATTGATTACCAGATCGTTCAATTTTAAAAAGTATCATCCGGGACCGTTGTTTTAAATAAATCTTGGAAAAAAAAATAATGATTTGTTTAAAACAGAGTGTTTTAGCTTTTGATTGGTCGAACAAATTTTTATATTTGTCAACCTAACCGTAGTCTGGGAAAGACCAATTTCTTCCATAAATTCGCTGTTTATTAAAGCGATAGATTTTATGGTTACATTTTCATTTAAATTATTTGGCGATTCAGAGTCAAGGATGATTCTATTGGAGCTCCATGGTGAGCAAGGGCAAATTCACGAGTTACGTACGCCACTACGTATAACAAAGGAAATGTGGGATGAGCAGCGGCAAAGGCCTATAAATATCTATTTGAAATCCTGTAAAAGACTTAATATAAGGCTGGATAGGATGCGGATCGCGATTGCGTCCTATCTGGATTCGATAGGATGGAAATTCGAAAAGGTATCTCTAAAGCTGCTTGCCAGCCGAATTCGAAAAAACGTGACGGTCAGAAGTATGACGTACGACCCGAAAAGTCTCTTAGGAAATATCAATAATTATATATCATCTCGAGCGCATCTAATTTGTACATCAACCCATAAGAGATATATTGTATTTTTTAATCTTTTACAGCGTTTTGAAGGGTATCGTAGGCGGCATTTGATGATTGCCGATGTGAATGCCGAATTTGTAAGGGAGTTTTTGAGTTACTGCAAGGAGGAGGCTTATAATAACAGTACAGCATACCGTACAGTAAATTTTGTAAAAACTGTGCTCAATCATCTGGAAAAACGAGGGATCAGGACTTTTGTATATGAACTCGAACTCCCGAGAGAGCGAAAAAATTCAACTTTTATTACCCTGAGCGAAGACGAATTGGTAAAAATCAAACGGATGGACTTGCCAATTAATTTGCAGGCTGCAAGGGACTGGTTGATTATCAGTTGTTATACTGGCCAGCGCGTTTCGGATTTCATGAAGTTTAATCATACAATGATAGAGAACGTTGCGGGCCAGGAATGTATATCCTTTGTGCAGCAAAAAACGCAACGGAATATCTTGTTGCCCCTGCATCCAGCTGTGCTGATCATCAAGTCTCAGAATGAGAGGCATTTTCCTGATAAGATACCATCTAAAAGATACAATGAACAGATCAAAGAGGTTGTCCGGCTGGCCGGTATAAATGGATTGGTTAATATTGGCAAGCGAATAGGATTCAGGGTATTAAGAGTGGCAATCCCAAAATGGAAGGCGGTCACCAGCCACATCGGGCGGCGAAGTTTTGCTTCTAATTTTTACGGCAAAATTCCAACATCATTATTAATGGAAGCCACTGGGCATAGTTCCGAACAGATGTTTCACCGTTATATCAATCATATTGATACCGAACGAATACGCTCTTTGCAGTTGCATTTCGAAGAGGCTTATAGAGATAAATTCCTTAATAAATAAACTGATCTTATTGATTGTTTCGTTTGCTTTTCAAATCCAAAGTTTTTACCATTTCTGGCAGCCAAAAGTTCAAGTCAATAGAAATATTACGAAATTTTTAATGTGTTAATAAATTGCCACGAGATTAAATGTCTTAACAAAAGGAATCACTTAATTCAATGATTAATATTGCAGATCGGTACAGAAAAGCAGGGAATTAAAGCAAAAACGATTTACAATGTTTTTCTGCAACAGAATAGAAATTACTGGTTAATGATTAAAGTATATCAGCGGTGCTTTGCTCATAAGTCTTCCGGTATGCAGTTATGTTAAAGCCAGAAATAGCTATGGAACCGCTTGCTAAAAACGGCATCATTGTATATAAAAAAGAAGCGAGAAAAGTCCTGGAATTGCTGTGTTTTTTAGTTAAATTATCTGTATATCAATTGGTTAATGTTAACTAAATAATGTGAACAGCAGCTCTACATATCCGTGTAAGCACAGAAGAACAGGCCGGTAAAGGCTACTCACAACGAGATCAGGAAGAGAGGTTACGAAAGTACTGCGAGATCAATTATATTGAAAACCATAGGATACCATTCCATACCTTCGTAATATTTAATAGTAGAAGTTACATCCAAATTTCAACCTCTTATTTTAGCAAACTAACCGGAGTTTTACCCTTTAATTTTTTTATGGACGCATAAAATGTTGTACGGGAATTAAACCCTGATCGGATTGCAATAGCTTCCATATCGCCCCGCCCATATCGCCTTGACTCCAATAATTTAACCGCTTCTTCAGCCCTTAAATTATTAACGTATGCATAAAAGTTCATACCAAAGCCCTGATTTAAAACTAAGGAAAGCTCGTGCGTGTTTATGCCTACTCTGTCTGCCAGGGTTTGAAGATTAAGGGTGGGATCTAAATATGGCTTTTGTTGGCCAATAATTAACTCAACGCGATCTTTTAACAGCTCAATTTGCTGTTTTGTAAGTCTTTGAGCCGTTATAGAGTTCTTAGGGCGATCAATCAATTCATCCACAACCTTCAATATCTTCTCAGGGTACACTTCGCGTTGACGTAACGCTGCCGAAACGAAATACAGACAGAGGCCTAAACATATTAATTGTAACAATCCTTCAAATTCGGGCAGATGTCTAAAGGCAAACCATAATCCAGCTATGATTAAGGGTGCATAGACAAAATGACGGAGCCATTTAAGATCTGAAGCCTTATCGGCTAATAACTGGCGAATACGATCTTGATGTTTAGCCAATATTTGCAGGTTTAATAATCCATATACCAAACCCTGTGCAAAAAAGAAATAGCGTACAATAAGCCCTCCCCAAGTTGGCAGTTGTACATGCCCGCCCAGCATCATTAACACTACAAAAATAATGGCTGGCAAAAAGTGAATAAACAATAGCTGAGGCTTCTGCGGGTGATGGACAAATTTAAACACCGAAATATACAAGGAAGGAAATATGGCCCAGCGGGGCCACTCGGTTAGTTGAATTAATAAAACGTACGAATTATCAGTTTGCTCTAATAAAACCTCCATAAAAAGTAAACTCAGCAGGAAAAAGAATATACCAAGCCATTTATTAGCTTCCGGATTGGCTTTCGCAGCACCTGTTAGCAATAAGAAAGACGCTAAAAATAAAGTACCTGCACTGAGTGCGGAAAATAACAATGCGAATGATGGATGCATAATGACGATATCGTTTCTCAGGTAAATATACGTCGCTATCCAGCAGGATCGTACGTTTGGATACAAGCGAACAAACTTCTTACCGTTAACACCTTATTTTGCGATAAAACGAATCACATGAAATTCTTGCAAAAATTATTACTCTGCCTGCTTTCCGCATTTGTTGTGGGGCTTGTTTTTAGACGACTAGCATCCAAATATGCGGCCGACATCATTCCAGTTGATTTTATTTACCTGGCAGCTTACCTGCCTTTATTGATCGCGCCGGTTGTGGTATTTATTTGGTACTCCCGCGAACGGAGAGGCTTAGCTAACTCTATTAAAATATGGATTATGCAAATCATTGCATTTTTTCTGGCTTTAGATCTCGCTATGTTTGGTTTACAAAAGCTGCAAAAATTGCAAATGCTCATCCCCTTGGGTATGCTTGATTCGCCTTTCTCCTCTTTCTCGGGTTACAACCTCGTTTGGGCATTTTTTCATTTCTCGTACGGTTTTACATCAATCATCGCTTTACTGCAAATAATTGCGGCCGCTTTGATCCTCTTCAAGCGGACCAGGTTATTGGGCAGCCTTGTCGCTTTCCCTATGCTGGTGTTTATTACATTGTTAGACATCTTTTACGCCATGCCACTTGGTGTGCTGGCACAAGGTATCGTTTTGTTAGCAGCGGTGATTTACTTCATCGTGGCAGAAGGCGGTCACTTGTTCCCGCTATTGTTTAAATACTCCGACAACTCCAGCACCCCTGTGAAATGGCTTTGGCCTGCGTTATTTGTTCTAATACCTATACTTTGCGCTTTTCACCTGCAACATCCCAACAGACATCCTGAACTCACGGGTAAATACCGGGTGGAAAACTTGAAAATAGATAACTTTCCCTACAAAGCTAGATTCTCCACAGACAGCATTCTGAGCAATGTTTATCTTGATATTGCAGACGAGGTGGTTTTTAGCTGGAACGATTACCGCAGGATCCGTATCGGCCAATACAAGCTTGGAAAAAACGGCGATATTCATATGCAATGGAGATATCCGGCATCGGGCATCGGCACGTTCAAGGGAATCCTGCGGCCAAATGGAACACATCAATTAAAACTTGATGGTAAAATGGATGGTAAGCGATATCAAATGATACTGATGAAAGAATAAAAATATCTAGTATCGTTGTCATCCCTTAATCAAAAACGGTTCTTACCTATATTGTAATGCTTCCAAGTATAAGATCTGCACTTTTGACCAACGGCTAACGATATTCTCGGGTATTGGTTTGTTTAGTTTTCCGCCAAGCCAACTTAACAGGAATCGAACCGAAATTTTTGTTTAAATGCATCTAGGCCGATTAAAATTCTCTGAAAATCAAAATCCCGCTCTACTCATTGTAAAGCGGGATCGTAGCCCGTAGGGGAATCGAACCCCTGTTTCCAGAATGAAAATCTGGCGTCCTCACCCCTAGACGAACGGGCCATTTCAGTATTTAAATTTCCAGTTTTCAATTCGCAGTAAACTGCCAACTGAGAACTACCAACTGAATTGGTAGCGGGGACACGACTCGAACGTGCGACCTTCGGGTTATGAGCCCGACGAGCTACCAACTGCTCCACCCCGCACTCTCATGTATTTTTAAGGGAAATACCAACCTTCAATTTTGCAGTGTTGAAACTGATAAAAAAAACCGCTCAGCTTTGTAGCGGTTTCGTAGCCCGTAGGGGAATCGAACCCCTGTTTCCAGAATGAAAATCTGGCGTCCTCACCCCTAGACGAACGGGCCATTTCAGTATTTAAATTTCCAGTTTTCAATTCGCAGTAAACTGCCAACTGAGAACTACCAACTGAATTGGTAGCGGGGACACGACTCGAACGTGCGACCTTCGGGTTATGAGCCCGACGAGCTACCAACTGCTCCACCCCGCACTTTATACAACTCGCTTTTTTGTGAATTAAATCCTTAACTCTGTTTCCGAATTGGAATGCAAAGATATAATTCGTTTCTTTGTACTGCAAATTTTTTTTAAAAAATATTTTAATGGCGCATAAAGCAGGTTTTGTTAGTATAATAGGTAAACCAAATGTGGGTAAATCTACCCTTATGAATGTGCTTGTGGGCGAGCGACTTAGCATTATTACTCCTAAGGCGCAAACTACAAGGCACCGTATTTTAGGTATCGTAAATGAAGAAGATTATCAGATCGTTTTTTCCGATACGCCCGGTATAATTAAGCCAAAATACAGTTTGCAGGAAAGTATGATGAGCTTTGTTAACGGATCTTTAACCGATGCTGATGTACTTTTATTTGTAACCGACATTAATGAGGTGCATGATGAAGACGATGTTCTGGATAAAATCCTGAATAAAGATATTCCAACGATTGTGTTGATCAATAAGATAGATCAGGCTACGCAAGAACAGGTAGAAGAGAAAATTGCCTACTGGCAGGAAAAGTTAAATCCGGTTGCGGTTTATGCCATATCAGCTTTACATAAACATAATGTAGATGGATTGTTGGATCGCGTACTTGAGATGTTGCCAGAACATCCGCCATATTACGACAAAGAAGATTTAACCGACCGCTCTGAGCGTTTTTTCGTTTCGGAGATGATCCGCGAAAAAATCTTCATGAATTACCAGAAGGAAATCCCTTACAGTACCGAAGTGATTGTAAAGAGCTTTAAGGAAGAGGAAATGAAAAATGGCAAAGGGACCATGATCAGGATTACTGCAGAGATTGTAGTAGAGAGAGATTCGCAAAAAAACATTTTGATCGGCACTGGCGGAAGCATGTTAAAAAAGGTTGGGACCGAGGCACGTTTAGAAATCGAGAAATTTTTAGATAGCAAGGTGTTCTTGGAAATGTTTGTAAAGGTAATTCCCGACTGGAGAAGTAAAAAGAATTATTTAAAAAGCTTCGGTTACGATAATTAATTCCGATTTTTAGGATATGAAGAGAAATCTAACTTTTGTTCTGCTGTTGATCGGTACAGTGGTTTTTGCCCAGGAATCAAACAATGGTAAAAAGTTGTGGGCCAAATCTATCCTTAACGAAAAGGCACCGGAACTAATTGTTGAAAAATGGATTTCAAAACAGCCTGATACCAAAGGGAAATTTGTGCTGGTTGATTTTTGGGCAACATGGTGTGGACCATGCCGGGCATATATCCCTGCGTTAAACGATATCCAGAAGAAATATGAAGATAAAGTTGTAATTATTGGTATTTCTGATGAAGCAGCGGAAAAAGTAGAAGCTTTTAATAATCCAAAAATCAACTATTTCGAAGCCATAGATACTAAAGGCACTGTTAAAGATTTGCTTCAGGTTAAAGGTATTCCGCATGCTATCCTTATTGATCCAAAAGGGGTGGTAAGGTGGGAAGGTTTTCCGCTGTTACAAGGAAATGAATTAACGGAAGATGTAATCAAAGCACTTTTGGAAAAGTATAAAAATTAATATTAATAGCGGTTACGAAAAAATAACCGTACCTTTGCAGCCCGAAATAAATCGGTTAGTAGTTGATAGTCAATGGCTGATAGCCAAATTTTTGAGCAGCTTGCTTAAAACACCAGGACCGTTAATTACTGCCATTAACTATCAAAAGAAGACCATGAGTAACATTATAGCCATCGTAGGCAGGCCAAACGTAGGCAAAAGTACCCTTTTTAACAGATTAACCGAAAGCCGTAAAGCCATTGTAGACGATATGAGTGGGGTAACCCGCGATAGGCACTATGGCGTGGGCGAATGGATTGATAAACAATTTACCGTAATTGATACGGGCGGTTATGTAGCCAACTCTGAAGATGTTTATGAAGCTGCCATTCGCGAGCAGGTGATGATTGCCATTGAAGAGGCCACTGTGTTGATCTTTATGGTAGATGTAACCACAGGTATTACCGATCTGGATGATGATATAGCTCAGGTATTGCGCAGAAGTAATAAACCCGTTTTTGTTTGCGCAAATAAAGTAGATAATACGGCTCTATATAACGAAATCCATACTTTCTATGGTTTCGGATTGGGCGAAGTATATCCTTTATCATCTATGACGGGCTCCGGAACAGGAGAGTTATTGGATGAAATTGTTAAAAATTTCGAAGATATTCCTGAAGAAGAAAATCAATTGCCTAAAGTAACCATTGCCGGTCGTCCGAATGTGGGTAAATCTTCTCTCGTTAATGCATTAATTGGTAAAGAACGGAATATTGTGACTGCAAACGCAGGTACAACCCGCGATTCCATCAAAATCCACTATAATCAATTCGGTCATGAGTTTATGTTGATCGATACAGCCGGATTACGTAAAAAGACCAAGGTGAAAGAAAACCTGGAATTTTATTCGGTAATGCGTACCATTAAAGCTTTGGAAGAAGCTGACGTAGTGGTGTTAATGATTGATGCGGTTGAAGGGATTGAAAGTCAGGATATCAATATCTTCCACCTGGCCGAAAAGAACAAAAAAGGCATTGTGATTCTGGTAAATAAATGGGATCTGATCGAGAAGAATACGCAGACAATGAAAGCTTTTGAAGAGCAGATCCATGAGCGTATCCGTCCGTTTACTGATGTGCCGATCATTTTCACTTCCGTATTAAACAAGCAGCGGATTTTTAAAGCAATAGAGGCAGCTTTAGAGGTTTATAAAAACCGCAGCAAGAAAATTCCTACATCAAAATTAAATGATGTAATGTTGCCGCTGATTGAGAAATTCCCGCCACCGGCTTTGAAAGGAAAACACATTAAAATTAAATACATCACGCAGATTAATGCAACTTCGCCAATGTTTGCCTTTTTCTGTAATCTGCCACAGTATATTAAAGATCCGTATAAACGTTTCATCGAGAATAAATTAAGGGAAAACTTCGATTTTTCCGGCGCACCGATCCAGATTTATTTCAGACAAAAATAGGGTTGAAGGTTTAAAGGCGAGATGCCTAACCATGTGATTAAAAACAGGGCTGCATCCAGAGTGAAGCAGCCCTGTTTTATTTCATTGTCATTCTGAATGATTGTTTTTTTCAGAACATTGGGGCGGAAGCGATATTTATAGAGATTGTCATTACCAACTTGTTTGGAAGCCTAATGCGCTAGCTTTAAGATTCCCACTTTCGTGGGAATGACGGATAATATCTAGATCTGTGTTTATCCCTCTTATATGTGGTTAAAAAATACCCTTACCTTTACCACATGCAATTACAAGTACAAAATAGCCAGGCAACAGATATCGATGTCATTTTCGAATTTTATGATTTGGCTATTGCCCACCAAAAGAAAGTATTTAACAAACACTGGCAAGGCTTCAACATGGATATGGTGCAGACCGAAATTAATGAAAACCGTCAATATAAAATCCTCATAGATGGGGTAGTAGCCTGTGTATTTGCCGTTACATTTAATGATCCTTTAATTTGGGGAACGCGTGATCACGATGCAATTTATATTCATAGGATTGTAACCCATCCTGATTTTAGGGGTTATGCTTTTGTGAAGGAAATTATAAAATGGGCGAAAGATTATGCGGTAGGGAATAACATTAAGTTTATTAGAATGGATACCTGGGCGGATAATAAAAAGCTTCTGGGATATTATACCGATTGTGGGTTTAATTATGTTGGGGTAGTAACCATGGAAAAAACAGATGGATTACCAAAACATTATGAAGGAATCAGTTTAAGTTTATTTGAGATTGTATTGTAATAGATAATCTTAATATTATAGCTATACAGATAACTCATTTATCCTTTGATGCGACCAGGTTTCAATATTTTACTATCGTCCTGGTTTGTAACGTGGATGAAGGAGATCCACATTTGTAACGTGGAATAGGAATCGAAAGTAGATAAAATCGGCATTTCCAAGGCCTCCTCTTTGCAAATGAGAATGGTAAACGCGGGCACTATTCCATAATTTTTCGCGTCTTCGTTGTAAATTAATAAAGTTGCAAAAAACTAAACAATATTTTTGCAGTAGGCTAAGACTAGTGGCATTGGCAGCGAAGCTCATTTTAATTCGATTTTCCAGCTTAACATATCATCAACTTCACCAATATGGATAAAGTTGTTTTTTTCTAGAATGGTATAAGAGGCCACATTGTCCTTTGTTGTGGCAGCAAAAATGGATTTTACTTTAGGCTGTTCCCTGGCCCATTCAATTAATCTTCCAATCGCTTCAGTCATAAATCCTCTCCCTCTGAATTCTTCGTCAGTGCCGTAACCGATTTCGATTTCGCCGTTTTGGTCGGGTTCACCAACAAAACAGATATCGCCTACCATTCTGTTGTCTGGTTTGGATATAATTGTCCATAAAGTATGGTATAGATAATCCTTGTCTTTATCAAAAACGTTAGGTAAAATCGTCTGTTCCAAAGCTTCACGTAGCGAAGGAGAAATGTTTTTCCTGGTAGGTAGAAGGCCAAATTCTTGTTCTAAAGAATGATCATCTTTAATATATTTTAAGAGCTGATCGTGTGTTAAAGGTTTTAAAATGAGGCGCTCTGTTTCTATCATACTTGTTTTGTTAGTTAGGCTAATATAAACTTTGGGGTTTTAGCCAAGTGGATTTTTACGCTAAGTTTTTATTAAGTCATCACAGCACAGACTTTTCCGAAATGCTTAAGATTACTAATAAACCTTAATCACCTCGCCTGTTATAATACCCAATACACTTTTCTCGTAAGCTTTAATTACTTTTTCCATAGTAACCGGGATCTCTCCGGGGAAAGAATCGAAAAAAGCAGGCGAGTCTTCAACCACATTGGGGCTGACGGCATTTATGCGGATTCCGCTTCCGATTTCGCGGGCAGCTGCCAAAATAAATGCATTGAGGCCACCGTTTATGGTACTCAATACAGAACCGGCTGCAACGGGACGTTCAGACAGTATACCTGAAGTTAACGTAAATGAACCACCTTTATTAATGTAATGCTGGCCAATAAGCACCAGGTTAATCTGTCCCAATAGTTTATCCAGCAAACCGCTTTTAAATACTTCGCCTGTTAATTGATTTACAGGAGCAAAGGGACCTTTCCCGCTTGTACTGATCAGGGCGTCGAAAGGACCGATCAGCTCAAACATATTCTTGATCGATGTTTCATTGGTAATGTCTACCTGAACATCGCCTTTGGTATTCCCCACACGGATGATCTCGTGCTTTGGAGCAAAAGCTTCAGTTACTTTTTTACCCAGCGTACCTGTAGCGCCTACAATGATTATTTTCATTTATCTGTTTAACGTATATACTCATCTTAAACAGCAGGTGTATAGAAATGTTTGTAGTCTCAATCCTGTAAAACCAATTCAGTTTTGAGATCGGCAACCAGAAGGTCAATATGTGATGCTGTTACATTTGGCATGCAGATAATGTGCGAATTTCCCTGCTCGGCGGCAAGCTGCCATTTTTTGCAGATTTTTGCAGATGGGGTAGGGAAGTTTACCGTGATGGCATTGGCATTTCGCCAGGCAGCAATACCCAGCGCTTGAAGTTGTTGTTCGGTATAAGCGGCAGTTGCTAAACTATGCATGGCCCTGCTTTTCAAACCGGCTATGCCCAAACGTTTAATGGTGTACCATAAAAACAAGGGGCTATGGCCATTTCTGGATCCGGTAATCGTCGTGTCAACGCTCCCGATATAAGCTACCGAACGGGCAATCCGATCGCGGTTAGATTTTTTGGCCACCACCACGCCACAAGGCATCGGAGAACCCAAAAACTTATGGCCGCTAATGGCGATGCTGTCTGCGCCATCTTCAAAATCGAATGCTGGCCTGGGCTCAATCAGTGCGCTGTAGGTACCAGAAAGCGCCGCATCAGCGTGGATATAATAATGCTGGATAGCCAGTTTTTTTAAAATGGCTTTGATTTTAGACACATCATCACGTGCTTCAGTCATGGTGGTCCCAATATTGGCCATAATAATAACAGGCATGTGGCGGTTCATTCTAATGGTGTACTCAAGATCTTCATAGTCGATTTCTCCATTTGTCTGCGTGCGGATTACGATATTCGACATATTCAGCAAATGCAGATTCTTCTGCACACTATAATGTGTAGCTTCTGAATAATAGACCATTGCTTTTGGATGTAGCTCGCGGGCCAGGTATAATCCATATAGATTCCCCTCTGAACCGCCATTGGTTACATAACCCCACCAATTATCGGCGGGTGCACGAAAAAGTTCGGCAAAAAACTGAACCACTTCTTTTTCCAGTTCGCGCGATCCGACACCATAGGTTGAAGTAACAAAAGGATCGCCCAGATTATTCATCGGAAATTTTAAAAAGCCGGAAAGCGCCTGGTAATCAAAATCCTTGGCTACCGGATAGCCTAGAAATAACTCGGTGTGTTCCTTTACCTTCTCTAAAAGATCTTTTAATGCTTCCTGGTCTTTTGCTTCTAATCTGCTCGTTTCCATAAATGATATGTTTACCGGCAAAATTAATAAAAACAGAATTTAGCATTAATATTTGATTTAAAATCAGAATATTATGTTGTTTTTTAATGATTTAAAGAAATTTAAAATTGATTTAACGTGTCAATTTTACTTTGGAAGCATATAAAATATGGCTATTGAAGGTTGAGGAGCGCCTGCCTTACCGCATTGTCATTCTGGTTTACAGCTTTATAATAGCCCACATCGCCTAAATAATAGCGGCAAAGTAAAGCTTTAAGATCATTTAAGATCACATTCTTTGAATTGTACAATTGAAACCGGTCTATCGTTATGTTTTTTCGTTGCAGGAATCCGATAAAATCTTTGAAGTCATTATCGTTTATGGTAAAGATATTGATGTTCTGTTCTACAAAGCTGGCACTGTACTTATTAGTCAGTACATTAAATACATAATCAGAAAGCACTTTTTTGTTCACTAAACCAGTGTAAAACTTATTATAGCCTGTAGTGTCTAATTTTACGAATACGTCTGGCTGGATGCCGCCAACAGGTTTAGCTTTTCTATTGTGTTGAATTACCCCTTCCGTTTTCTCAATAGAATCCTGAAAAGAAGTACGGTCTCCGGTAAGTTCTCCATCCATCATCCGTTCGTCCAACTCATGTTTATAAGCATCATAGCCTTTCTTGTATGATTTTTGGATACTTCTGCCAGAAGGGGTGTAATATCTTGCGATGGTTAAGTTCAATGCAGAGCCATCGCCAAAAGCAAATTGTTCTTGTACCAAACCTTTGCCAAAAGAGCGGCGGCCAACAATAATCCCACGGCCCAGGTCCTGGATGGCTCCGGCAACAATTTCGCTCGCTGACGCCGTATTTTCATTAATCAAAACAGCCAGTTTGCCATTTTGAAAAGATCCGGTGCCGGTAGAAAAGTAATCAGTCCGGGGCTCATGCTTACCCTGGGTGTATACAATGAGCTTATTTTCTCCCAGAAACTGATCGGCGAGGCCAGTTGCTGCTGTAAAATAACCACCTCCATTGTCGCGCAGGTCGAGAATAAGTTTTTTCATTCCCTTTGCTTTCAGGTTATTGGCTGCAGCAGCAAAATCATTATCCGTATTTGCGCCAAATTTACTGATCCGAACATAACCGGTTTCGTTGTTAATCATGTAAGCAGCATCAATACTGCTGATGTTTACCTTACCACGGGTAACCATAATGCGGTTGCTCTGTGATGCGCCCGGGTGTAAGAGTACTACGCTTACACCAGTTCCGGATTTACCTTTAAAACGACCGGTAAGTTGATCTTTAGGTAGGTTTCGTCCGCTTACTATAGCGGTATCAATACTCAAAATCTTATCGCCCAGTTTAATTCCTGCCTGATATGCCGGTCCGTCCTTCACCACCCCTGTAACCATCATGGTATCGTTAAGCATATAATATTCTATGCCTACCCCTTCAAAATTTCCTTCCAGGTTATCGGTCATATCCTGCGCATCCGTTGGTGGCAGGTAAACACTATGTGGATCGAGCTGGTGCAGAACGCTATCGATAGGTAAGTTCTGAAGCGAATCCGTATTGATGTCGTCAACATAATTACCATTGATGATGTGTAAGATTTCGTTTAGTTTTTCGTCGCTGTTTTCAGCTAGCTGCGGACTTTTTTTAACGCCAAAACCTTGGTCTTTAATGAATTTTATACCCAAAAACATGCCTGCTATTAAGATTATAGAATAGCTTAAAGCGATTAGTATGTTGTTCCTGGTATTTTTTTTCATTGGCGTTACTGCAAATTTATGAAAATTAGCGGGTTGATATATTTTTTAACTGTATTTTCATGTCTTTTGTTTATAATATTTAGCATTAAATAATACCTGCCGCGGTTGGCTAAAATTTATGGCAGATATTTTTTAGATTTTTAACCTAGTTTTTAGAAAGAATTTACCGAATTTTATCAAAATTAAATTTATGAACAGAGTTACCGAGCAAGAATCTAACTATAAACACATCGATCAGATGTCGGTATTAGAGGTTTTGCAGGGCATTAATAATGAAGATAAAACTGTAGCATTTGCAGTTGAGAAATCTTTGCCTCAGATTGAAAAGTTAACGTCGGCAGTGGCCGGGCGGATGAAAAAAGGTGGGCGTCTTTTTTATATAGGTGCAGGTACAAGCGGTCGCTTAGGTGTAGTAGATGCTTCAGAATGCCCGCCTACTTACGGTGTGCCATTTGATTGGGTTGTAGGAATTATTGCCGGTGGAGATACTGCGATTAGGAAAGCGGTAGAATTTGCTGAAGATGACGCGGAGCAAGCCTGGAAAGATCTTCAGGAATTTGATATTAATGAAAAAGATTGCCTGGTTGGCCTCGCAGCATCAGGTACCACGCCCTATGTAGTGGGCGGATTAAAAATAGCTCGAGAACACGGAGTCTTAACAGGTTGCATTGTTTGTAATACCGGCGGACCTATTGCCGCAGCTTCGGATTTCCCGGTTGAAGTAGTTGTTGGCCCTGAATTTATTACCGGCTCTACGCGCATGAAATCCGGTACGGCGCAAAAAATGGTATTAAATATGCTAAGCACCACGGTGATGGTTCAGTTGGGCCGCGTGGTTGGTAATAAAATGGTCGATATGCAGTTAACCAATCATAAACTGGTAGACCGCGGTACACAAATGGTGGCCAACGAACTGAACATTGGTTATGACGAAGCCGCTGAACTGTTAAGCCGTTATGGAAGTGTACGTAAAGCTGTAGAAGCAGGGCACTAAAAAATGAGAGAAGGATAGAAGGATGGAATGATTGAATGAAAAAGTGCTGTGATGTAGAAATGATCTTAACATTTACTCATCAAAACTCACTCATTCATTAATTAGAAAAAAGTATGCACGAAATTGAGCCTTATTACCAGTGGAGAGATGATTATATTTCGGCAGAAGATGAGCGTTCGCCATTTTATAACACCGAGTATTCAGAACTTTACTTTGATAAGCAGATCTATAACTTTTTGTTACACCCGCAATGGGATGAGTTTGGCTCTAATACCTTATATATGAAGGTTTTGTATGCTGACTATGACCGCGGTTATGCCATTATAGAGTTTATAGGCGAGTGGAACGATGCCATTAATAATGACATTATGTTGCTAAAACGCGATATTTTGGAGATGATGATGGATGAAGGACTTAATAAATTTATCCTGATAGGTGAAAATGTACTGAATTTTCATGCTTCAGACGATAGTTATTATGAAGAATGGTTTCAGGAAGTAGAAGATGGCTGGATTGTTGGGGTGAATTTTCAGGAACACGTAATCAGTGAATTCCGTGATAACAGCATTGATTATTACATTAACTTTGGCGGTGCGTTTGACAATCTGCCATGGCGTACCTTAAAACCTCTACAGTTCTTTAAAAAAGTTGAAGAACTGCTGACAAAAAGATTGAACTAAATGTTTATTTTTATATCATTTAACATACAAAAATTAAAATGGAACAACAAAATTATCAATATCAAAACAACAGTGTTTTCGTTCAGGAAGGATCTGTTTCTAAAAAATTCTTCGCCAATGTTTTCTTATGGATGTTTGTGGCATTGAGTTTATCAACAGTAGCGGCCTATTTATTTGGAACAAATGAGCAGTTTATGCAATACCTGCTAACCGTTAATCCATCTACCGGTAAAGTTGGTATGTCGATTTTCGGGTACATTGCCATGTTCGCACCACTTGGACTTGTTTTATTAATGAGTTTTGGTTTAAGTAAACTTTCGTATCCTGCGCTTGTAGGTGTTTTTGTTTTATATTCAGTACTAACTGGAGTAAGCTTAAGCTTTATTTTACTGGCTTATACCTCTGGCTCAGTGGTAAGCTGCTTCGCAGGTGCCGCAGGTATTTTCGGTATTATGGCTTTTATGGGCTATACCACCAATATTGATTTGAGCAAATTCGGCCCTATTTTAATGGTAGGGGTAATCGGATTAGTTATTGCAAGCTTGGTGAATATGTTTATTCAAAGCGAACAGTTTAGTTTGTTTATGGCATTTATCGGTATTGCCATCTTTACCGCATTAACTGCATACGATGTTCAGAAAATTAAACAGATTGGCCAGGGTATTGAAGCAAGTGGAGAAGAAGTACTTCAGGTAGAATCAAAAAAAATGGCGATTGTTGCAGCATTACGCTTATATCTTGATTTTCTAAATATTTTCTTGTTCTTACTCCGCATTTTCGGTAGCAGAAGATAATGGATAAGTTTTTAGCGATTACCGGCTTTCTGTTAGTTGGCGTATGTATTCAGATGCTGATTACCATTTTTATAACAGATAATGTCTTTGTAGTAAGTTCAGGCAGTGGGATTTGGATGAGCTATATGGGAATTTGGTATAATAAAAAATATGGAAGAAAAGTAAACAGCTAATCTCAAAAACAAAACAATATTCTTAAGGCCGTGCAGAATTGCATGGCCTTTGTAATTTTATTTGGCAGTAAAGCGATAATTTTTGGAATTGATCATGCTTTGTTGCACTTTTGTATGCTTATTAAGAAAGACGGAGGGATTAGACCCAACGAAGTCTTAGCAACCTGTAACCTACAAGGTGCTAAATTCTATTCTGCAAATAGCGGAAACAGATAAGTTTAGGATTACGATTCACGTACCAACTTTTTCAATAAGCCTTTTAGAGACTTGAGACAATAGATTTGAGATTTTAGACATTACGTCTAATCCATTCTCATATCTAATCTCTCATATCTCAAATCTTACAACAGCAAATGGGTATAAGAGAAGAATTAGAGAAACGTATTTTGGTGATCGACGGTGCAATGGGTACCATGATTCAGCGATATAACTTAAGCGAAGAAGATTTCAGGGGAGAGCGATTTAAAAACCATCCTTGTGACGTGAAAGGCAATAACGATTTGCTCAATATCACGCGTCCGGATATCATCAAAACTATACACCTGGAGTACCTGACGGCCGGCGCCGATATTATCGAAACCAATACGTTTAGTACACAGCGTATTTCCATGGCTGATTATCAGATGGAAGACCTTTCTTACGAAATGAGTTATGAAGGCGCACGGGTGGCAAAAGAAGCTGTAAATGAATTTATGGCAGCAAATCCTGATCGTAAATGTTTCGTGGCCGGTGCTATCGGCCCAACAAACCGTACCCTTTCCATGTCGCCAAATGTAAACGATCCTGGTTTTAGGGCGGTTTATTTTGATGAGCTGGAAAAAGCTTATTATGAGCAGGTGCGGGGTTTGGTAGATGGTGGTTCGGATGTATTGTTGATTGAAACCATTTTTGATACTTTAAATGCTAAAGTGGCTATTGTAGCCATTAAAAAATATGAAGAGGTAATAGGGCGTAAATTGGAAATCATGATTTCTGGTACCATTACTGATGCTTCCGGACGAACACTTTCCGGGCAAACTGCCGAAGCTTTTTTAAACTCTGTAATGCACGCAAAACCGCTAAGTATTGGTTTTAACTGCGCTTTGGGTGCAAAAGAAATGCGTCCGCATATTGAAGAGCTGGCTACAAAGGCAGGCTGCTATGTTTCGGCTTATCCAAACGCAGGTTTACCCAACGAGTTTGGTGCTTACGATGAGCAACCGCACGAAACAGCCCATCTGGTTGATGATTTTATTGCCTCGGGTTTTGTAAATATTGTTGGCGGCTGCTGCGGTACTACACCAGCGCATATTGGCTGTATTGCTAAAAATGCACGAAAAGCCAAACCCAGAAAATTACCGAAACTTCCACAATACATGCGCTTAAGCGGGCTGGAGCCCGTAACCATTACCCCAGAAAGCATTTTTGTGAACATTGGGGAGCGTACCAATATTACCGGATCTCCAAAATTCTCTAAACTGATTTTGGGTGGCGATTATGAAGCTGCATTGGCCGTTGCCCTGCAACAGGTTGAAGGTGGTGCACAGATAATTGATGTGAATATGGACGAAGGAATGCTGGATTCGGAAGCCGCCATGACAAAATTCCTGAACCTCATTGCTTCAGAGCCAGATATCGCCAAACTGCCGATTATGGTCGATTCATCAAAATGGTCGGTGATTGAAAATGGATTGAAATGCCTGCAGGGGAAAGGGATTGTTAACTCCATTTCTTTAAAAGAAGGCGAAGATAAATTCCGTGAAAGCGCCCGTAAAATTATGCAATATGGTGCAGCTGTAGTGGTAATGGCATTTGATGAGCATGGGCAGGCCGATAATTATGAACGCCGGATCGAAATCTGTAAACGCAGCTATGATATCCTGGTAAACGAAATTGGTTTTCCGCCGGAAGATATCATTTTCGACCCTAATATTTTAACTGTGGCAACCGGGCTGGAGGAACATAATAATTATGCAGTCGATTTTATCAATGCCACCCGTTGGATCAAGGAAAATCTGCCTCACGCCAAGGTAAGCGGAGGGGTTTCTAATATTTCGTTTTCTTTCAGGGGAAATAATGTGGTAAGAGAAGCCATGCACTCGGCTTTCCTTTATCATGCCATCCGCGCAGGTTTAGATATGGGTATTGTAAATGCCGGTATGCTGGAGGTTTACCAGGAAATTCCGCCCGAATTGTTAGAAAGGGTAGAAGATGTACTGTTAAACCGCAGGGAAGATGCAACCGAACGCCTGGTTGAATATGCCGATACGGTTAAAACCAAAGGTAAAGAAGTAGTTAAAGATGAAGGCTGGCGAAAAGGTTCTGTTGAAGAAAGATTATCACATGCCCTGGTTAAGGGTATTGTAGAATACCTGGATGATGATGTAGAAGAAGCCCGGCAGAAATACGACCGTCCGATCCAGGTTATTGAAGGGCCATTGATGGATGGGATGAATATTGTGGGAGATTTATTTGGTGCCGGAAAGATGTTTTTGCCTCAGGTGGTAAAATCGGCCCGGGTAATGAAAAAAGCAGTGGCCTACCTGTTACCTTTTATTGAGCAGGAAAAATTGAACAATCCTGATCAGAACCAGAATTCTTCGGCCGGAAAAGTATTGATGGCCACCGTGAAAGGAGATGTACACGATATCGGTAAAAATATTGTAGGCGTGGTACTGGCCTGTAACAACTTCGAAATTATAGATATGGGTGTGATGGTTCCGGCACAGGATATCATTAAAAAAGCCAAAGAAATAAATGCTGATATTATTGGTTTAAGTGGTTTGATTACGCCTTCGCTGGACGAAATGGTTCACTTTGCCAAAGAAATGGAAAGAGAGGGGTTTACCATCCCGTTGATCATTGGTGGAGCAACCACTTCACGCATCCACGCAGCAGTAAAAGTAGCGCCGAATTATTCAGGGCCAGCTATCCATGTATTAGATGCTTCAAGAAGTGTTACCGTTTGCAGTACCTTGATGAATCCGGAAACGAGAGATGAGTATATCGCCGGCATCAAAGCTGAGTATGATAAAGCACGCGAAGCGCATTTAAATAAACGTTCAGATAAACGCTTTAAAACTTTAGAAGAAGCACGAGCAAATAAATTTAAGATTGATTTTCAGCCCGATTTACCCGTTCCGGAATTTACAGGGACCAGGGTTTTCGATAATTATCCCCTGGAGGAACTGGTTCCATACATCGATTGGACACCTTTTTTCCATACATGGGAGCTCCGTGGTAGTTATCCTAAAATTTTCGACGATAAAAATGTAGGCGATGAAGCAAAGAAACTGTTTGATGACGCACAGGTTCTGTTAAAACGTATCCTCGACGAGAAATTATTAACCGCAAGGGCTGTGATTGGTTTTTGGCCGGCAAACGCGGCAGGAGACGACATCGAGTTGAGAGTTGAGAGTGCTGAGTTGGGAGACTCCAAACCCCAAACTCCAAACTCCAAACTAGTCAAAATCCACACCCTTCGCCAACAGGCTGAAAAAGTAGATGGGCAGCCATATTATGCTTTATCGGATTTTATTGCACCAAAAGAAAGCGGAATTCAGGATTATTTTGGTGGTTTTGCCGTAACTGCAGGGATCGGGATTGATGAACTGGTGAATGAGTTCGAATCTAATTACGATGATTACAACAGCATTATGGCTAAAGCGCTGGCCGATCGTTTGGCAGAAGCCTTTGCCGAGCGCATGCACGAACGGGTACGTAAAGAATATTGGGGTTATGCCCAGGATGAAAACTTAAGTAATCAGGAATTGATTAAAGAAGAATACGCAGGTATCCGTCCGGCACCAGGTTATCCTGCCTGCCCGGAACACACTGAAAAAGGAACCTTATTCGAATTGCTTGATGCTGAAAATAAGATTGGTCTACGTTTGACTGAAAGTTATGCCATGTATCCAACTGCTGCAGTAAGTGGGTTTTACTTTGCACATCCCGAGTCAAGATATTTTGGATTAGGAAAAATCACCAAAGACCAGATAGAAGATTACGCCATCAGAAAAAATATGCCGGTTGAAGAAGTAGAGCGATGGTTAAGTCCGAATTTAGCTTATTAACACTTCACTTTTTTCATCCTGAGCGCAACGAAGGATCTTTAAGCGAAGTATGAAGATAACTTGCAGTTAAAAAATAGAAACTGCCATTATGTATGAGATGCTTCATTAGCATTCAGCATGACAATTAACAAGGTATGAAGATTACAGACCATATAAAAAACGCAAAGGGTAAAACCCTGTTCTCTTTTGAATTATTGCCGCCTATCAAAGGGCAAAGCATCCAATGGATTTACGATGCGATAGAGCCTTTGCTGGAGTTTAATCCGCCTTTTATTGATGTAACTTCACTGCGTGAGGATTATATTTATAAGGAGCAGGCTAATGGTCTGCTACAAAAGGTATCTTACCGTAAACGCCCGGGTACCATTGCCATTTGCGCGGCCATTATCCATAAATATAAGGTTGATGCTGTTCCACACCTCATTTGCGGTGGATTTACCAAAGAAGAAACCGAAAATGCACTGATTGATCTTCAGTTTTTGGGAATTGATAACGTGTTGGCTTTGCGTGGCGATGCGCGTAAGGCAGACGGGAATTTTGTGCCAACTCCCGGTGGACACTGTTATGCTACAGATTTAATTGAGCATATTAAGAACCATAACGAAGGTAAATTCCTGCATGAAGATGTAGAAACCTTTAAGAGCGATTTTTGTATCGGCGTGGCAGGTTATCCGGAAAAACACTTCGAAGCACCCAATATGAATACCGATTTTAAATACCTGAAAAAGAAAGTTGAGGCGGGAGCGGAGTTTATTGTTACCCAGATGTTCTTTGATAACCAGAAGTATTTTGATTTCGTAAAGAAATGCAGGGAAAACGATATCAATATCCCGATTATACCGGGTTTGAAGCCTATCAGTACCTTATCACAGTTAAATGTATTGCCTAAAATATTCCATATTGATTTGCCTGATGAGTTAACCGATGCGCTATCACATGCTAAAAACAACAACGAAGCCAAAGAAATTGGTACTGAGGCCATGATCAAACAATGTAAAGAACTGATTGATTTCGGTGCGCCGGTATTACACTTTTATACCATGGGCCGCCCTGAACAGACCAAACAAATTGCAAAGGCTATTTTTTAGTAAAAAACAAGCTGTGTGCTAAATACAGAATTTTCATCCTTGAGGAATATTTATGGTATAAAATCAGTAGGAGTGACAGATAGATTTAAAGTTTTCATTATCTCTAGGAGTGATCGTCATTCCCAACTTGATTGGGAATCTTGAATCGATTGCATTAAGATTTCCGCCGACGCGAGAATGACGACCTAATTAGTGGATTCTGTCAAGGTAGCTTATCGAAGGAACACTGTAAATTGTTGTAGGCATTTCGACACGTCGGCAAGCTCAAAACTGGCTGAACTGAAATTTACAGCAAATAACTAACCTAAGTTTCGGGTCGAGAAGTCTTCGTGGCTACTATAATACTGTCAGCCTATTGCTACATTTGAAAATTACACAGAACATTAAGTTTAAATTATTGTTTTAATGTAATAGCATCTATATTTGTAACGATGAAATCAGGTAGTCTTAGATATATATTGATTGTCTGCATGGCGCTTGCCTTTTTCTTAAAAGTGAGCCATGTGGTTTCGTATTTAAGCTATTCAGATCATCAGGTTGAGCTTCTATCTGTAAATGACGATGCAACAGAAAAGGAAGAAAAGAAAACAGAAAGTGAATTTACGGTGCAGGAAATTTCATTTAACGGAACCTTGTACTTCCCATTTCAGACTTCGAAAAAGGTGATCATACCTGATCATGCTTTCCAACTGGCATACTTTCCAGAGGTTTTAACACCGCCTCCATCCATTTAATACATCTTTTTAGATTTATTTCCTGTTTCGAAAAAACAGAAACAATTTTCTATTTCAAAAATTTCAAAATAATTAATAGATATGAAACGAGCAATTTCATTTGCAGTGCTTTTGATCGCTGCCTCTTTAAAAATCAGTGCGCAAGAAGTCGTGCAGAATAATGTTAAACCTGTAGAAAATGCCTTAAGCCAGGTTACCAAGCTGGAGCCCGTAAGCTTTAATTATGATAAAACCTGGGCCGAGAAGTTAAAACTATCTGCCAGACCCCAATATGGTTTTGTTGGAGCTGATGCAAAGGCAGCCGTTCCAAATATTGTTTCGGTGCAGTCCAAAGATTACAGTGCAGGGAAAAATGCTTTTAAAAGTGCTACCATCACCAAGGTAGATTATGAAAGTTTAGTTCCGCTTTTGGTAGCCAGCATCAAGGAACAACAACAACAGATCGAGGCATTAAGGCATGAGTTAAAAATGCTAAAATCGCAAGGTGCTAAGTAATTTAGTTGGTCCGGATTTGTAATCCGGACCGATTGTATCCCAGATTTATAATCTGGTTAATTAATATCTAATCATAAATAAACAACTTCCAGCAGGCCTAAACCACCAGCATAGTTTATAGCCGAACTATAGTTGTAATGTTCTGCTTCTGAAACAATTCCCGATTCAATGGGGTTATTATGGATGTAATCCAATTTTTGATCTTTAAATTCATTGGAATATAAAGCAATAGGATGGAAACCATCCTGCCAAAATTTATATTCTTTGTTTTTCATATTGATCCGCGCAGCAAATGAAAACTTATCTAAGAGCCATTCTCTACTTTCATTAATTTCTTGAATCGTTTTTATAATCTTTTTAGAAGTGAATTTTTTAAAGTCCCTGATAATGTCCGAAAGTTTGTAAGTTTCTTTAGCGCTAACAATCATATGTAAATGGCTTGGCATTAAACACCACGCATAAATAATCAATCCTTTTTCTGATTGGCAATACCTAAGGCTTTCAATTATTACTTCGGCGAGTTCTTTTCTTGTAAACGCATCAATTCATCCCACTACTGTTGTTGTAATGAAGTAGATGTCGCTTTGATCAGTAACGGTGTATTTGAAAGCCATATTTTATGAGTTTTAACTAATAATAAGGATTATAAATCCTTAGGCCAAAAGTCGGGATTGCAAATCCCGACTAACTTCGTTGGATGCTGGTCCGGATTTGCAATCTGGACCTATAGTTCTTTAGACTTGTAATCTACTTAGATTAATTTCTAAAGAAATTTTTAATTTAGTTAGGGGTTGTATTAACTAATGTAATGCTATGACTATTTATTTTTACAAATATCTTCCGGCGTAACGTTTAAATTTCTATTTTTATATAACTAACCGATATAAATCTACATTAAAACAATTCTTATGAAAAAGCTTATTCAATTATTGCTGTTTTGTACAGTACTGGCTGTATTACCTTTGCAAAATACCAAGGCAGAAATTAACGTCAGAAAATTTTTTAGCATTGGCTTAAATTTAAGTAACGGAACCAGTGATAACGGATCTATTTACCTCTACGGTCCTACGCCTGTTAGTGCTTATTTTGGTCCGGGCGGAAGTTCATATGGGCCATTGACCGCCGGTACCTATACGGTTATTATTTACACTTCGGCCCCAGGCTCACGCACTTTTAGATTTAATGGACAGGCGATTACCACCAGTTCAGGAAGCGCGACATTTAATAACGTTAGCATTACTTCTACAGCTTTCGCTTCTGTTAATTAAATGAATATTTTCAAGATGGTCCGGATTTGCAATCCGGACCTATGGTTCTCCAGATTGAAATCTGGTCAATTTATCCTTCTAAGTCTACAATCTCGACCAATCCCTATTATCCTTTAAGCAAATATTCTTTAAATCCTTCAAAATCTATCCCTAACTGATCTGCATGTTTAGGTTTGCTTTCTAACGCCTTTACTTGCACCGGGATTTCAATTTTAGCTGCGATCTCCGCTGGGAAAATATCGGGGAATTTACAGGCATGCGCCGTTGATAAGAAAACAGCCGCACTGTTATCTGCAGGGTTTTCATTTCTGTATTTTTCAATAGCTAAATATGCAATTGCGGTATGTGGACAGGCTACGTAATTTAAATTTTTATCTATTTCTTTAATACCCTCCAGTGTTTCATCATCAGTGAAACGGTAAGAAGTAACCATTTTTTTTACCGCTTCCACATCCTGATCAAAAAGATCCATAATGCGGACCCAATTGCTAGGCGCACCAACATCCATGGCATTGGAATAGGTTTGGGTTGATGGCCTGGTTTCATAAACACCACTTTCTAAAAAGCGCGGTACTGTGTCATTAACATTTGTAGCGGCAATAAACTGTTTAACTGGTAATCCAAGTTTATAAGCTAGTAAGCCTGCGCCAATATTTCCAAAATTCCCACTCGGAACAGAAAATATCACATCCTCAAAACCTTGCTTTTTAAGTTGGGCGTAAGTGTTAAAATAATAAAATGTTTGTGGAATCAATCGCGAGATATTGATCGAATTTGCAGAAGTCAACCTGAATTTCGCATTCAGTTCACGATCAGCAAAAGCCTGTTTTACCAAAGCCTGGCAATCATCAAATGTTCCTTTTACCTCAACAGCTCTGATATTTTCGCCGTTGGTAGTTAACTGTAATTCCTGTATCGGGCTCACTTTTCCTTCCGGATAAAGGATCGTTACCCTGGTATTAGGCACGCCTAAAAAGCCTAGCGCCACTGCGCCACCGGTATCACCCGAAGTAGCAACCAGAACATCCAGCAGCTGCTCTCCATCTTTTAAGAAGTAAGCCATTACACGGCTCATAAAACGGGCGCCAAAATCTTTAAACGCTAACGATGGACCGTGGAAGAGTTCTAAGACAAAGGTTTTATCATCTAATTGAACAGCGGGTGCATCAAAATTAATGGCATCGTTAATTAGCGCTCTTAAATCTTCAGCCGGAATCTCCTCTTTTAATAGCGTAGAAGCTACCTGGTAAGCAATTTCAGGTAAAGAATATTGCTCAATATTTTGAACGAATTCGGTATCAAGCTGTGGAATTTCAACAGGCATATATAAGCCCTTATCCTGTGGCATGCTGTTAAAAACGGCTTCTTTAAAAGAAACCCGTAAATCTTTATTATTGGTTGAGTATAGTTTCATTTTAAGGTGTAGGGTTTGGGGTGTAAGGTTTAGGGTTAATGGCGCCGAGTATAACCCTACGCCCTAAGCCTTTTACCTTACACCTTCTTTAAATTACGCTAGGTCCTTCGGCATTCACCGGAGAAACAAAAGCTTTGCTATTGATATTTATTTTATGTAAATGTTGTTGTTGCAATTTGGTAATTTTTCTGGCCGTTTCTTCATCTTTGGTTAAGGCGAAAACGGATGGTCCGGAACCTGAAATCCCAAATCCAATTGCGCCGTTCTCTGTTGCCAGTTTTCTCATTTCCTCAAAACCAGGAATCAGGATCGAACGTACCGGTTCTACCAGAACATCCTGCATACTTCTTCCAATCAGGTCAAAATCATTCATAAATAGCCCGCTCACTAAACCAGCAACATTTCCCCATTGCTTAACGGCATCGCTTAAAGCTACCTTACTGCGAATCATCTGACGGGCATCTTTAGTGGGTACATCAACCTCCGGGTAAACAATTGCAGCATACATGCCTGCAGGAGTGGGTAATGAGATTACATCTAAGGGTTCATAACTTCTTACCAGTACAAAACCACCTAGTAAAGCCGGTGCAACATTGTCGGCATGACCATAACCGCAGGCCAGTTCCTCGCCTTTCATGGCAAAAGGAACCAGTTCCTTAACCGTTAGTAAATCGCCCATTAATTTGTTGATGGCAAATAAACCGGCAACAGTACTGGCAGAGCTTGAACCTAAGCCACTGCCAATAGGCATTTTTTTATGCAATTCAATTTCTACGCCTACATCTAAACGATTGATGTGTTTTAGATAATGCTGAACACTGGCGCTTACGGTATTTTTTTCTGCGTCTAAGGGTAAACGTCCTTCATCGCCGGTTATTTGTTTGATCACCACACCTGGTGTATCGGTAAATCGCATTTCAACTTCGTCACCAGGTTCGTTTACGGCAAAACCCAGTACATCGAAGCCACAAACTACGTTTGCAACGGTTGCCGGAGCGAAAACTTTTATACTATTTTTCATTATGGATTGGCTAAGCTATTTATTTAAAGTACCTACGTTAATGATATCGGCAAAAACTCCGGCGGCGGTCACTTCGGCGCCAGCACCAGGGCCTTTTACTACCAATGGGCGGGTTTTGTAGCGATCTGTAGTAAAAGAGATAATATTATCGCTGCCCGATAGCATATAAAAAGGGTGACTGTCATCTACCATTTGCAGGCTGATTTCTACATTGCCATCTTCCAGTTTACCGATATAGCGTAAAACCTTTCCCTCGCTAGCTGCGGTGTTTTTTAAATTCTCGAAGTAAGCTGCATTGGCCTGTAATTCTGAATAGAAGTCTTCAACAGATGCTGCATTTAAGCAGGCATCAGGCAAAATGTTGTCGATTTTTACATCACTGGCTTCTAATGGATAACCAGCATCGCGGGCAAGGATCAGCATCTTACGCATAAAATCTTTTCCATTTAGGTCGTCACGGGGATCTGGCTCAGTGTAGCCCAGTTCCTGTGCTTCCTTTACTGTTTCGTAAAAACCGGCGTCGCCTTTAAAGTTATTGAAGATATAAGAAATCGTTCCTGATAAAATAGCTTCAATCCGTGCTACTTTATCACCACTCATCATCAGTTCTCGCAGTGTACGGATAATCGGTAAACCTGCACCAACGTTGGTTTCGTAGTAAAAGTCAACGCCAAATTTACGGGCAGTATCTTTGAATGATTTGTACTGTGCATAATCTGCCGAGTTGCCTTTTTTATTACAGGTAACTACCGAAATACTGCTTTCAAATATGCCCTGGTAAAATTCGATAGGCTGTTCTGCTGCCGTGTTATCAACAAAAACACAGTTGGGCAAGTTTAGGGCTTTCATTTTGGCAACAAAACCGGCTAAATCTGCCTCTTCACCATCTGTGTTCAGTTCTGTTTCCCAGTTTTCCAAAGAAAGTCCATCGGCATTGAAGATCATTTTGCGTGTATTGCTGATGCCTGTTACCTTCACCTGAAGATCGTTATTGGCAGCGAGAAAAGGCATTTGCTCTTTCAACTGATTAAATAGCGTTTTGCCGATGTTTCCGGTGCCTAAGCAAAAAACGTTCAATGTTCTTTTCAGCTCGGTAAAAAAGGCATCATGTACTGCATTTACCGCTTTAGATAGATCAGCTGCACTGATAATTACCGAGATGTTGTATTCTGAAGAACCTTGGGCAATTGCCCTTACATTGATACCATTACGACCTAAAGCGCTGAACAAGCGTCCGCTCATTCCCGGCGTGCGTTTCATGTTTTCGCCAACAATGGCCAAAACGGCAAGGTTATTTTCAACTTCTGGCAATTCCAGTTTTTTAGCATCCAGTTCCAGCTCAAATTCTTTTTTGATTAAGGAAATGGCCTGCGAAGCATCTGTTGGTTTAACGGCGAAGGTAATGCTATGTTCTGATGAAGATTGCGTAATCAATACCACATTGATCTGTTCGCGCGAAAGCAGAGAAAATAACCGCCCGCTAAAGCCAGCTTTACCCACCATACCGCTTCCAGTGAGGTTGATGATGCTGATATGATCAATAGAAGAAATTCCTTTAATGGGTAGATTTGATGTTTTTACATCGCTTTTGATGTAGGTTCCAGCGAAATCAGGCTCGAAAGTGTTTTTGATCACAATCGGAATCCTTTTCATAAAAGCTGGGATCATAGTTGGCGGGTAGATTACTTTAGCCCCAAAATAACTCAGTTCCATGGCCTCGGTATAGCTTAGTTCAGGTAATGAAAAAGCCTTTTTAACCATACGGGGATCAGCAGTCATCATGCCGTTTACATCCGTCCATATTTCTATTTCTTCCGCATTCAATGCGGCACCCCAAACAGCTGCGGTATAATCAGAACCACCGCGGCCCAAAGTAGTAACCCTGCCAGCAGCATTGCTGGCGATAAAACCAGTTACAAAAAGTACCTGGTCTTTATTTTCCTGATAAAAATTGTTGATCAGCAGTTCAGTCAACTCAGTGTCAACCTTTGCCTGTCCAAAATTGCTGTCGGTTTTAATCAGTTCAGATCCATTTACATAAAGCGAACCGCTAATGTTCTGGGATGCGATATGGCTGATCATAAAGGTGGAACAGCGCTCACCATAACTCAAGATCTGATCTTTGGTTTGTAAACTTAATTCACGCAGATTGGTTACAGCCTGCAGTAGATCTTCCAATTCATTAAAAAAGATCTTCAGACGGGTAAACACCGGATTTTGTGCTGCCGCAGGCAGAAGGGCGCGGATGACAGCAAAGTGTTTGGCCTCAATTTCTTTTAAATGCGCGTCGTAATCTTCACCACGTTCAGCCATTTCGGCCATATCGGTAAGTAAATTGGTTACACCACTCATTGCCGATAATACAACTACCGGATTATTGTTCTTTTTTTCTTCGCCAACCAGGCGTAAAAGCGTTTTAATGTTCTCGGCCGAACCTACGGATGTGCCGCCGAATTTGAGTACTTTCATTATTGATATGAGGTTTAACTGTTTGTTGCTGCGTTCAACATTGGTTTGAAATGCTCGTTTTTGCAGGTTTCATTCAGCATGGTTTAAAAAAAAAGCGTCCCGATTTTCATCGGGACGCTCTGTGTTTTATGTTTTTTCAATTTACAACAAATTAGCCCCGCTGGTTTATACCGGTGGTAATAATAATCGTTGTAATAATTGAAGTATTAAAATTCATCTTGTCTTGGTGTACTTTATACACCGTAAAGTAGAAGATTATTTTTTTAAAATGCAAATGTTATTTAATTTTTATTTCGAAATTTTTATTAAAACGTTTAAGTAAATGCAATAGCGATATTATTTCGGTCTTCGGGAAATATATTCAAAGGCGCAAAAGAAGCTACTGACGGTTTTACAATAAGGTACGGGAGATACTTTTTTATTAAAAAAGGTGCTTCAATAGTGCTTTGGACATTGCAGCCCTGCTAACCGCTAAAGTCCCGATGTATTGCTGCTACCTAAGTGCTCGCCTTTCCAGCGTGTAGTTATACCCTTCTGTGGCGCGCCTGCTATAATTCTTTTCTTAGGGTACACACCGGGGCAGGTATGGTTAATTGATGTTTTAGAAAGGAATTATTTAAAAAAAATGCTGCTCAATGATTGATGGTCAAATAGCTATCCGTTATAAAGCTTACTGAAACAAGTTTATTTTCTTTAAATTTATAGGTATGGGTAATGTCCTGTATACAAGATTCTAGCTTTATAAAGTTGTATTTAGACATAACCACTTTTGGAAAAGAATCAAAAAAATGACTTAAAAAAACTTCTTTGTCCATTCCTATTTTAATTCCATTATCAAAATCAACACCATCGTTATTGATCAAGCCTTTGAAAATATAAGAGTGAGTTGGACCATCATTATTAAAATATAAAATCAGTTTGCTTGTTTTATATTCAGGAAATGATATGTAGATGTATCGTATTTAGATTTAATAATAGAATCCTTTATAGAAAACCTACTTAATGGGCTTTTTTGAATAGCGTTTCTACTCTCTAATTTTCCCAGTGGCGAATAAACAAATTTAGAACAGGTCACCAATCTTAAAGTGTCCTTAGTATTTTCTGCCGAATTTTTAAAATCAAATGAGGGTTTTGGAATGGCCCAATAGCCATTTATTCTAATGGCTTTAGTCGTATCTATTCTTAAAGTGTTTGTTTGTGATTCATTTTTATTGAAGCAGGAGAGGAGGGAGCAGGTAATAAAGAGGTACGAGATAATAGCAGCGATTTTCATACTAGAGCGTTATGATTAGGTTTGATTAAAACCTAAACAAAAGTGAATCCATAAATAGATATAATCCATGTAAGCAAAAGGCTAAGCAACCTAAAATTATCACAGCTTGATATTTTTCTTTGAAATAAAATATGCAAGCGATTATGTTAACTAAAAACAAAATGGAACTGATGTATATAAATGGCTTAGCTATATGGTAAACAAGACTGTTAGGAATAAAGTCGCTAATCAACTGCATTCTAATTTGCACAATTGGAACTACGTTCCAAATTAAAAGAAGTAATAAAATTGTTAATGAAATGATGGATAGACTCTTTGTATTATCTGTGTTAATGTTATCCGGAATTATTTGATTAGGAATAACATCGTTTGATAATTCAGAAGCAAATTTAAGGTTATTTTCATCAACAATAATTAATTTCTTATCCTCTTTTGAACTATTTTCTGGAGAGAGGATAACTTCTTTACCTAAATATTTCGAAACCTCTTTTAGATAGTTCAAAAGCCTGTGATGATCATCAATCGAATTAATTTCCAAAGGTGTTATATCATTTTCAATTTCATTGCCGCCGAAAAAGTAGCACTTAATTAGGATACCATCCAGTATTATGGTAACGTTCTTAATAAATCTGTTTTACCATTCCAATAATCAAAAACAATGTTTTTATCAATTTGGCTTTCGATTAAACCAGATTGCCCATTATAAAATTCTAACTTGTAACTGGCATTTAAAAGATCTATCCATTTCTCCCAATCTTCCATACTAGTATTTTTAACATAGATGTCCCTTAAGGAGCCATCAATATAATATATCTTCTTTCTGAGTATCTCCCAGTTGATTATGGTCATCTTAAGGGTAAAATTAAATTTTTAATTCCTTGCAAAGAAGTTTGTTAATTCTTTTGTTCCAATATTCAAAGATTTTCAAAGCATTACTCTCAGGAATTACATTGCTAAAACCATTTATCTGAATTTACTTAGTGTATATTTTTAATTTTTTTTGTGTTTAAAAAATGGTTTTAATCTATTTAAATTCAGATAATTAAATCATAGTGTATTTGCTACAATATGTAAAAAATTAAGTTTTAAAACTCGTTTTTGTACAGAATAAGTCTTTACCTTTGCGGCACTAACTAACTTATTGTTATGAGCAAAAAGAAACTGCAAACGCCAGATTTAAGCTATTTAAATCTAGGCGATCACATTGCTGTAAAGTACCAATTATCTCCAACGGAATTAATTGATGAAGCCTTATTAAATAAAGAAGGTATGTTGGCCACTTCAGGGGCACTTGCCGTTGACACGGGAAAATTTACCGGGCGTTCTCCTAAAGATCGGTTTATTGTGTGTGACGACATTACCAACGATCAGGTTTGGTGGGGAGATGTAAACATTAAAATCTCTCCTGAAAAATTCGATCAGCTATTTTATAAGCTAACCAATTATCTGGAAGATAAGAAAATCTATGTCCGCGATTCTTCCGCCTGCGCCCATCCCGAATATGCGATGTCCATCAGGGTAATTACGGAAACAGCTTATCAGAATCTTTTTGCCCATCATTTGTTTATTCGCCCCGCGGAAGATCAATTGGGGGCAAGTCCAGAGTGGACGATCCTTGCTGCACCAGGTTTTCTAGCCGATCCGGTATCTGATGGAACCAGACAGCAGAATTTTTCGGTCATCAATTTTACCAAAAAAATGATTTTGATCGGCGGAACCGGTTATACAGGTGAAATAAAAAAAGGAATTTTTTCTGTTTTAAATTTTATTCTGCCAGTATATCATAATACTTTATCCATGCACTGTTCAGCCAATAGGGGTAAAAATGGTGATGCCGCTATATTCTTCGGTTTGTCCGGGACAGGAAAAACCACTCTTTCAGCTGATCCGGAAAGAGGATTAATTGGCGATGACGAACATGGCTGGTGCGAAGATTCGGTATTTAACTTTGAAGGCGGTTGTTATGCTAAATGTGTGGATTTAAGCGAAGAGAAAGAACCACAGATTTTTAAAGCAGTAAAATCTGGATCGCTATTGGAGAATGTTGGTTTTTTTCCGGGTACGCAACAGGTTGATTATACTGATATCAGTAAAACAGAAAATACCCGCGTGGCTTATCCAATAGATTATATTGATAATGCCATTTTACCTTCAATAGGAGCTGTTCCGAAAAACATCTTTTTCTTAACTGCAGATGCATTTGGGGTATTACCTCCCATTTCAAAGTTAAATGTAGAGCAGGCGATGTTCCACTTCATGAGCGGTTATACTGCAAAAGTAGCTGGAACGGAAACCGGCATAACAGCGCCTCAATTAACTTTTTCGGCTTGTTTTGGTAAGGCTTTCTTACCGCTGCATCCGTCCAGATATGCCGCATTGTTAGGCGAGAAAATGGAAAAACATCAGGTAAACGTGTGGTTAGTGAATACCGGCTGGAGCGGAGGTCCTTATGGCGTAGGGGAAAGGATGAAATTAAGGTACACCCGGGCAATGATCTCTGCAGCTTTAGATGGCAGCCTAGATCATAACAGATATAGGCAACACCATGTATTTAAACTGATGATGCCATTAAGTTGCCCTGGGGTACCGGATGAAATTTTAGATCCCGCCAAAACATGGGATAATCAGGAAGAATACTTTTTAAAAGCCTATGAACTACTAAATGCTTTTACAGAGAATTTTAAGCAGTTCGACCTGACAAAAGTGCCAAAAAGCAGTCACGTGGCGTTAAAATTATGTTAAATGTGCTTTAAAATGCATTTTTTGAACGAAAAATTTGCAATTCGATTTTTTTTTAGTTTTTATTGTGAAAGAATTGCCTCGGCTGGGGCAATTTTTTTGTTATACACGGAGGTGATTTAGCGGAACAAAATTCTAAGTAACGATTTAATTGCTTATTGATTTATTAATTTGTAATTTAAAATCAATTTATAAATTTGTTTTTCGCAACAATATCGAATATGAAACGTTGAGTGTAATACAAAAAGAACAAACAGCTAAAAATTAAAAACAAGAACTAAAACTAAAAATTCAAAAAAAAATGGCAAACGCACCAAAACCAGCAACTGTTAAAAAAGAGAGCTCTTCTAGTGCTTCAAATGTTTTCGCAACATTAGTTATTCCTATTTGTATCGTTATCGGATTCGTGATTTGGAAATATGTATTGGGAGATCCGTCGAACTTTATCGATAACAACAACGAAAACTTACCATTACCAAACAACTATCCAGGTACAGCTTACAAAGGAGGTCCTATTGTTGCCGTTTTGATTGGTTTATTATTAACAACAATCGTTTTCTCTATCGAGCGTTTAATCGTTATCGGTAAAGCCAGTGGTAAATCAAGCTTAGATACTTTCATTATTAAAGTAAAAGGTTTATTAAATTCAGGTAATATCGAAGCAGCTAAAGCTGAATGCGACAAACAACAAGGTTCAGTTGCTAACGTAATTAAATCTGGTTTGAAAAAATACAGTGAAGTTGAAGCGGATACTAATATGGATGTTGAGCAATCTATCGTTGCTATCCAAAAAGAAGTTGAAGAAGCTACAGCTTTAGAAATGCCAATGTTAGAGCAAAACTTAACCATCATCGCTACTTTGGTATCAATCGGTACTTTGATCGGTTTATTGGGTACAGTAACAGGTATGATCCGTGCATTCGCCGGTTTAGCTAACTCTGGTGCTCCGGATCAGGCAGCATTAGCGGTAGGTATCTCTGAGGCCTTGATCAATACCATGACAGGTATCTCGGTATCAACTTTAGCGATCATCATGTATAACATCTTAACATCTAAAATTGATAAGTTAACTTACGCAATCGATGAGGCTGGTTTCAGCATCGTTCAAACATACGCTAGTTCGCATAAATAAGAATTTTGAAAAAATTTTTACCGGCTTTATGGAAAACCGGAAAAAAGATCATCATTATTAAAACTAGTAAAAAAAATTATGCCTAGAATTAAAGTAAAAAGGACAAGTACAGTAACAGACATGACCGCAATGTGCGATGTGGCGGCATTGTTACTTACGTTCTTCATTTTAACTGCTACGGCAAGACAACCAGAACCCCTAGCTGTTTCTACACCCTCATCTACATATGAGTTTAAGGTGCCGGTAGAAAACAATGCGATATTGACCATTGGCCAGGGAAAAGTTTTCTTTGAAGTAGCAGGACCAAAAGTGAGAGAAAAAACATTGCAGCTGATGGGCGAACAATATGGTGTAAAATTTACACCAGAAGAAACGGTTAGATTCTCAGGGATCGGAAGTTTCGGTGTTCCTATTCAGAGCCTAAAGCAGTTAATTGCGATGAACGCGGGCGACCGCATGAAACCAGGCATTCAGCCAGGTATTCCTGCTGACTCAACCGATAATCAATTAAATGCTTGGGTGCTGAATGCACGTAAGGCTACAAAAGAAATCAACAATCAGGATATGCGTATCAGTATCAAAGGTGATGCTAAAGAGGAATATCCAGTTGTGAAAAAGATTATTGATGTACTTCAGAAGCAAAGTGTAAACAAATTTTTGTTGGTAACTAATTCTGAAGCTAAAAAGAAGAAATAAGAAATGGCAGAATTAAACACGGGCGGGAAGAAAGCCACGCCAAGGGTTGATATGACCCCAATGGTGGATCTAATGTTTCTTTTGGTAACTTTCTTTATCTTAACAACAGTAATCTCTACGCCACAAGCGATGGATATTGCAAAGCCGGATAAAAACGAGAAGTTACCTGAAAATAGATTAGAGCTGAAAGCAAGTAAAACGATGACCATTTTATTGGGTAAAAACAATAAAGTAGCTTGGTACATGGGAGTAGCTGGCGAAAGCGCACCAACAATTGAATCAGGTTCACAGATTGAAGATGCTATCGTAAAAAATAGAAAAGCAGCTGATGCTTCGGGTGTTGCGGGCGACTTCGTTGTACTTGTAAAACCAACATCAGGTTCTACCTTTCAGAACTTTGTGGATATTATGGACGAGTTAGAGATTCTTAAAGTAAAGGTTCGTCAGATTGATGATGATAATATCCTTGATAATGAGAAGCAGTTCATGAGAGAAAAGGGAATTTTATAATCAAATAAAACCAATTTTATGTCGAAGTTAGATATATTCAGAAAAGAATGGCTTGAAGTGGTTTTTGAAGATAAAAACAAAAGCTATGGTGCGTATCAATTGCGTAAAACCAATGGTGCTAATACTACAAGAGCCTTAATTATTGGATCTATTGTCTTCCTGATTTTATTTTTTACTCCAAAAATCTATAGTCTTATCAAAGGCTCAATGGATCAGCAAGAGGAACAGGTAAAAGCACAGGAAGTGATTTTAGCTCCACCACCACCGGTAAATCCGGAAACACCTCCACCGCCACCGGTAGAACCACCGCCACCAAAGGTTGACCAGGTGAAAATGCCACCTCCAATTGTAAAACCTGATATTGAGGTTCGTGATGAACCACCTACGGTTGAAAAATTGAAGGAAGCTGATCCAGGTCAGAGAGATATCAAAGGTGATCCGACCGCAGAGATTAATATCGCTGAACCGGTAGGAGAAGGACCCAAAAGAGAAGCTGCTGTTGCGGTTGATGATAATAAAGTTTACGACTTTGTGAGTATCGAGAAACAACCAGAATTCCCGGGAGGTATCTCTAAGTTTTATGCCTACTTAGGTAAAGCAATAAAATACCCGCCAATGGCACAAGAAAACAACGTTCAGGGTAAAGTATTTTTATCTTTCGTTGTGGAAAAAGATGGTAAACTAACTGATATCACAGTTACCCGTGGTTTGGGTAGCGGAACTGATGAAGAAGCCATCCGTGTATTGAAAGCAAGTCCACGTTGGAATCCAGGTATCCAGAATGGTAAGCCGGTAAGGGTAAAATATAACATCAACGTTAACTTTACATTGAACTAATCGTAAATGTTAAATTTCGATATCTTTAAGCAAAAATCGCCTAAACAGCGGTTTTTGCTCATTTTAGGCCTTATCATGTTTATCTTTTATGTAATACTTGGTATCGCATTTGTATTTTATAAACCTATTGCACTTCGGTTGAGTGCCATTCCGGAATGGGGGCGGATTACAATTGGTATCTTCCTTATTATTTATGCTTTTGTAAGACTTTTAAGCCTTGGTAGGCGAGATTAATCATTTAATGAAGAAAATTCTTTTAATATTTTGTGTACTGGCTTTATTGGTATCCTGCAAGCGTAAAAATAAGGCGGCTGCTGTCAAAGAAACGAGAACAAGTGGTACATTAAAAATATTGGTTGATGAAAGTGTTGGACCGATTGTTCAGAATCAGATCGATATTTTTAGTTTAGATTATCCGGATGCCAGATTTCAGGCTACAGTCAAACCTGAAGAAAAATTATTACCTGCTTTTTTGAATGATAGTGTAAGGGTGATCGTTTTGCCAAGATTGTTAACCAAGGCAGAAGAAAAATATTACACCCAACGTCAGATTAAAATCAATACTTCGCGTTTTGCTATTGATGGTATTGCTTTAATTACCAATGAAGGCAATATCGATAGTACAATTAACGTTAAAGAGGTTATTGATATTTTGCAAGGGAAGAAATCAGATAAAAAACTGGTATTTGATAATGCTTATTCCAGTACCTTTCAGTATTTTAAAGAGTTGGCCCACATCAGCCAGTTTCCAGCTACAGGTGTTTATTCAAAAAATTCTAGCAAAGAAGTAATTAAACTTATTGCAGAAGATAAAAATTTTATTGGTATTTTAGGCGTAAATTGGATTACGGGCAAAGATACAGAGCTGAGCGAATACCTTTCGAAGATAAAAGTGTTGGGTGTGAAGAATTTGAAAGGTAAGGCGGGAGATGATCAGTTCTATAAACCAACTCAAGATAACTTGATTAATGGCGTTTATCCTTTCTTGAGAAATATCAATATTATTGATTGCGAAGGAAGGGACGGTTTAGGCACAGGATTTGCAACATGGTTAAGAAGTCAGAGAGGGCAATTGATTGTACTTAAATCTGGACTTGGCCCACATAAATTAATGCCGAGACAAATTAACCTGACTAAAGGAAATTAAATTAAAAATTATAAGTTGAACCACGAAGTAAATCTATAGAGGCACTTCATTTTTATTAAATAAAAAACAGGATATCCGATGAAAATTTTAAAGAAAGCAATAACCTTAAATGTAGGTTTGGTGTTGATGGGTTCTGCAGTTTTTGCTCAAAGTTTAAATGACGCGAAAAAAGCCATCGACGCGGAGCAATATCAAAAAGCATCATCAATGCTTAAATCGTTGGTGAGTTCAAAAGCTTCAGATGGTGATAATTATTACAATCTTGGTTTGGTTTATTTAAAAACCGGTTATATTGATTCAGCTAGGGCCGTATTTAACAAAGGGCTTACCGCTGATCCTAAAAACAACCTAAACTTAATTGGTTTGGGCGAAGCAGATTTATTATCTAATGATCCAACATCTGCAAAAACTAATTTTGATAAAGCTGTAGCATTGGCTTCTAAAGATTACAAAACTTATTTGTATATCGGTAGAGCTTATTTAGCACAGGACAAACCAAGTGATGATGTATCAAAACCTGACTTTACCAATGCATTAGCCAATATTACCAAAGCTGATGAATTGGATTCAAAAGATAAAGATGCTGAGGTTTTCCTGGCTCAAGGTGATGCTTACGCTTTACAAAAGAAAAACTCTGAAGCATTAGGCCCCTACATGCGTGTAAATGATGTTGATCCGAACAACAGGAGAGCTAAAACGCAAATCGGTAAGATGTATAAAGAATCCAGGGCTTTTCCTGAAGGAGAAAAAGAACTACAGGATGTAATTGCAGCTGATCCAAATTATGGTCCGGCTTACCGTGAGTTAGGTGAGTTATATTTACAATGGAGTAGCTTTGGTGTTGATAAAGAAAAAGCAGCAAAAGCAATTGAGAATTATAAAAAATACATGGATCTAACGGATAAATCGTTAGAGTCTCAATTGCGGTATGCTCAGTTCTTATTTTATGCGAAAGATTATAAAACATTAGAGCAAGTAGCTTCATCGTTACAGGTTCCTGCAAATGACCCTAAAGGTAATGTTGTTGCCAGGATGAAAGGTTGGGCAGCTTATGAAAATGGTAACTATCCTCAGGCATTAACAAGCTTGACAGAATTTTTTGCGAAAGAAAAGGATAAATCTAAAATTTTAGCTAATGATTACCTTTATTTAGGTAAAGCTCAGTTAAAGGCTGGACAGGATAGTTTAGGTGTAAATAATATTATTGAAGCAGCTAAAATCGATTCAACTAATGCAGATGCCTTGGCTGAAGCAGGTTTAGCGCTATATAAAGCTAAAAAATATGGTAAAGCTGCTGAAATTTATACTTTAGCAACTAAATATAATCCAAATGGTAAAGGTTCGTTAACCAATTACTACTATATTGGTCAAACCAGGTTCTTGGAAGGATATTTTGCACAAAGAGAAAAAAAACCTTTAAATACAGCTGCATTAGTTGAGGCTGATTCAGCGTTAAGTCACTTAAATAAAGTTTCTCCTGAATTTGCATTGGGTTATTTTACAAGGGCTAGGATTGCCAATCTTTTAGATGATAAGGCAAATCCAAAATATGCTTCAATTCCATTGTTTGAAAAGTATATTAGCTTGGTTAAACCAGAAGAACAGGCAGCCAATAAAACAAACCTTGTAGAAGCTTACGATTATCTTGGTGCGTATTATGCTGATAAAGATAAAGCTAAAGCTATTGACTTTTTAAATAAAAGTATAGCGCTAGACCCTCAAGGTCCTTTTGCGTCAGCGAAACTTAAAGAATTGCAGTCACCTGCTGCGGCTTCAAAAGCCAAAGGTAAAGGCAAATAATTTTAAAGTTAAATAATTTAGAAAAGGCAGAGTTTGTTTACTCTGCCTTTTTCTTTTACTTTTGCATCACAAAAATAAAAATTATGCAAGCGCAAAGTTCAGCTATAGATTTTTTACCAATTATATTTCAGGTAATTGTTGCTTTAGGTTTTGTAGTAACTACCTTGGTTGCTACCCACTTTTTAGGGCCGAAACGCAAAACCAGCGATAAACTGGAGACTTTTGAAGCGGGGGTAAAATCAATAGGTAATGCACGCCAGCCTTTTTCAATCAAATATTTCGTAGTAGCCATCCTCTTTGTATTATTTGATGTAGAGGTGATCTTTATGTATCCGTGGGCAGTTAACTTCCGTGCATTAAAAATGGATGGAATGATTGAGATGTTCATCTTTATGGGTACATTATTGCTTGGTTTTATCTACGTAATCAAGAAAAAGGTTTTAGACTGGAACTAATCAGTTCGCAGGTGTCAGTTCCCAGTTATCAGTTTACAATTAGCAGTTAATTATCGCGAGTTTAATAACTGTAAATTGAAAATTGCCAGCTATAAACCGGGAGGTGTATCACTTACACTAACCTATAGCGGTTTTTTTATTTAGAAAGGTTCTAAATCAGGTAAAGCTCGCTTTTTTGCCTTTTAAATATTGTAAATTTGTTGCTCATTCTTTGAAGGGATGAGCATTTTTTGTTTATAAACATGAGTGAAATTAATATAGTTGATGCGCCTCCAGGAACCGAAGGGCCTGGCTATTTTGCCACCTCTTTAGATAAGGTGATTGGTTTGGCCCGGTCAAATTCATTATGGCCTCTACCTTTTGCAACTTCTTGTTGTGGGATTGAGTTTATGGCAACCATGGGTTCTCACTACGATTTAGGTCGCTTTGGTGCAGAGCGTTTGAGTTTCTCTCCCCGTCAGGCAGATGTGTTAATGGTTATGGGTACAATTGCGAAAAAAATGGCTCCGGTATTAAAGCAGGTTTATATCCAGATGGCAGAACCACGTTGGGTAATGGCAGTTGGAGCCTGTGCGAGTAGTGGTGGTATTTTTGATACTTATTCGGTATTACAAGGCATCGATGAAGTGATTCCCGTGGATGTTTATGTTCCGGGATGCCCGCCACGACCAGAAGCCATTTTAGATGGTTTCCAGCGTATTCAGGATTTAGTGAAGAACGAGTCGGGCAGAAGAAGAAATTCTGATTATTACAAAGAACTCTTAGGTCAATACGGCATTAAATAATGGAAGAAACCACGCTAAATAACGACATACACGTTAAACTAACTGAAAAGTTTGGCGAAAAGGTTACTGCTGTTTCTGAGCCTTATGGTTTATTAACTTTTGTAACTTATAAAGATGTTATCGTAAATGTGCTTTCACATCTTAAAGAAGAATTAAAATTCAATTTCCTTACTGATATTACAGCGGTTCATTATCCTGGTAAAGATCATGGTATTGCAGTAGTTTACCATTTGCATAACATGGTTGAAAAAGTAAGGGTTAGAATTAAAGTGTTCATTTCTGAGCAGAACCCAACTATCCCTACGGCAACAACTTTATGGAAAGGTGCCAACTGGATGGAACGTGAAACTTACGATCTTTTCGGGGTTAAATTTGAAGGGCATCCTGATTTACGCCGTATTTTAAATATGGATGACTTGGGCGTTCACCCGATGTTGAAGCAATATCCCTTGGAAGATCCGAATAGGGTAGATAAAAAAGACGAATTTTTTGGAAGGTAAACTATGAATCATAACCATCCGGTATTTACAGATAACGACCCGCAAAGTGAGCTGGTAACCCTAAACTTAGGCCCAACCCACCCTGCAACCCACGGCGTTTTTCAAAATGTTCTGCAGTTGGACGGCGAACGTATTGTAAGCGGCGTTTCTACTATTGGCTACATCCACCGGGCTTTCGAAAAGATTGCTGAGCATCGCCCGTTTTATCAGATTACACCACTTACCGACCGTTTAAATTATTGTTCTTCGCCTATTAACAATATGGGCTGGCACATGACGGTTGAGAAGTTGTTAAATATTCAGATACCGAAACGTGTAGATTATCTTCGGGTAATTATCATGGAACTTTCGCGTATTGCAGATCATATTATTTGTAATACGATTATCGGTCAGGATACAGGAGCTACCACCACTTTCCTATATCTTTTTCAGTTCCGTGAGCATATTTACGAAATCTTTGAGGAAGTATGTGGTGCACGTTTAACCACAAATATAGGGCGTATTGGTGGCTTTGAAAGAGATTTCAATGATATCGCCTTTGCCAAAATCGATAAGTTTTTAAAAGAATTTCCTAAAGCACTAAAAGAATTCGAAAATCTGTTAACGCGTAACCGTATTTTTATTGACAGAACGGCTGGCGTTGCAGAAGTGAGTAAAGAAACTGCTTTAGAATATAGCTGGACCGGCCCATTATTGCGCGCAACAGGAGTAGATTATGATGTTCGTGTAAGCGATCCCTATTGTTCATATCAGGATTTCGATTTTGAAATACCTGTTGGTACAAGCGGTGATATTTACGACCGATATTTGGTACGTAATGAAGAGATGTGGCAAAGTGTCCGCATTATTGAACAGGCCGTTGTGAAGTTAAAAACAGAACCAAAAGGTGTTTTCCACGCCGATGTTCCTGAATTTTATCTTCCTCCAAAGCAGGAAGTTTACAACAATATGGAAGCGTTAATCTATCACTTCAAAATTGTGATGGGCGAAATTGATCCGCCGAAAGCAGAAGTTTATCATGCTGTAGAAGGTGGAAATGGTGAATTAGGGTTCTATCTGATAAATGATGGTGGCCGTACCCCATACCGTTTGCACTTCCGCAGACCAAGTTTTATAAACTACCAGATGTTTGCACCGATGAGCGAAGGCATGTTATTGTCTGACGCCATTATCAACATGAGTAGTATGAATATTATTGCAGGAGAATTAGATGCTTAAAGTAGAAGAACAAACACCTGTAGTGTTTTCATCAGAATTGCTGGCCAAATTTGATGAAGTAAAAAACCGTTATCCAGAAGGAAAACAAAAATCAGCTTTATTGCCATTATTACATTTGGTGCAGGCTGAGTTTCTTTGGGTGCCTACTTCAGCTATGGATCAGGTTGCTGAATATTTAAACATTCAGCCGATTGAAGTTTATGAAGTAGCTACATTTTATACCATGTATTTTCTAAAACCGCAGGGTAAATACGCCCTGGAGGTTTGTCGTACCGGTCCATGTTGCCTGGTGGGCGCCGAGAAAATACTAAGCCACCTGGAAAACAAATTGGGTGTTAAGGAAGGAGAAGTTACTCCTGATGGTTTATTCAGCTTTAGAGGGGTTGAATGTTTAGCTGCCTGTGGTTATGGCCCGGTGTTGCAGATTAGCCCGGAGTATACTTTCTATGAAAACTTAACTACCGAAAGTGTAGATAAACTGATTGAAGATTTAAAAAATAAGATTTGAGAAACTAGATTTGAGGTATGAGACCAGGCATTTGTCTGACCTCTCATATCTCACATCTCATATCTATAAATAATGAGCCGTAAATTATTACTTGAGCATATAAACGTACCGGGCATCAATACACTTGACGTCTATCGCCAGAAAGGCGGGTACCGTGCTGTGGAAAAAGCCCTGAAAACCTTAACCCCGGAAGAGATTGTAGAAGAGGTTAAAAAATCAGGTTTACGCGGTCGCGGAGGTGCAGGTTTCCCAACTGGAATGAAGTGGAGCTTTTTGGCTAAACCAGAAGGTGTTGCACGTTATTTGGTATGCAATGCCGATGAATCTGAGCCAGGAACTTTTAAAGACCGTTATCTGATGACTTACATCCCTCATGCGTTAATTGAGGGAATGATTGTTTCCAGTTTCGCTTTAGGTGCAAAGGTTTCTTATATCTATGTCCGTGGTGAGATGATGCCACAGATCCGTATTTTAGAAAAGGCAATTGCCGAAGCTAAAGCTGCCGGATGGTTGGGTAAAAATATTTTAGGAACCGGTTACGATTTAGAATTATATGTTCAACCGGGCGGTGGTGCTTACATTTGTGGTGAAGAAACTGCTTTGTTAGAATCACTGGAGGGAAAAAGAGGTAATCCACGCATTAAGCCACCATTCCCCGCTATTGCTGGTTTGTATGGTTGCCCTACTGTGGTTAACAATGTTGAATCTATTGCAGCAGTAGTTCCGATTATCAATGATGGTGGCGATGAATATGCTAAAATCGGTATTGGTAGAAGTACGGGTACAAAATTAATATCAGCATCTGGTAATTTAGTAAAACCAGGTGTTTATGAAATAGAATTGGGTTTACCAGTAGAAGAGTTTATCTACTCTGATGAATATTGCGGCGGTATTGCCAATGGCAAACGCCTTAAAGCAACAGTTGCAGGTGGTTCATCTGTACCTGTTTTACCGGCTAACCTCACTTTAAAATTAGCTAACGGAGAGCCTCGTTTAATGAGCTATGAATCACTATCAGAAGGTGGCTTTGCGACTGGAACAATGTTAGGTTCGGGTGGTTTCATTGCTTTTGACGAAGATCAGTGTATCGTTCGTAATACCTGGAATTTTTCCCGTTTTTATCACCACGAAAGTTGTGGACAATGCTCCCCTTGCCGTGAAGGTACAGGATGGATGGAAAAAGTATTGCACAAAATTGAACACGGACATGGAACCATGGAAGATGTTGATCTATTGTGGGATATCCAACGTAAAATTGAAGGAAATACGATTTGTCCGTTAGGTGATGCCGCTGCCTGGCCTGTTGCCAGTGCGATCCGTCACTTTAGGGATGAATTTGAATGGCACATTAAGGAACCGGTAAAAAGTCAAAGCCAAAATTACGGTATTGCCAATTATGCAACACCGATTGAGAAAGCTCCGGTAGCGGAAGAGAAATAAAAGGTCGCAATTTGCGGCCTTGGAAAGTTATTTAATTGAAGCCGGTCGCAATTTGCGATCAGTTTGATATTTAATTAAAACCTAAGATCACAATTTGTGATCTTAGAAAATAAACTTGTAAATGCCGAAGCAAGAGACATCAATAATTCTAATGAGATAATTGTAAACAAAATTTATCTTTTTAGAGGAGTTAAGGTGATGTTAGATTCTGATTTAGCAGAACTCTTTGGTGTTGAAACTAAGCGATTAAAAGAACAGGTTCGAAGAAACATAGAAAGGTTCCCTGAACATTTTATGTTCGAATTGACAAAAGAAGAAAATGAAGTCTTAAGGTCGCAAACTGCGACCTTAGAACAAGGGAAATATTCAAAGTATCTTCCGTTTGCATTTAGCGAGCATGATATTTTGCAACTATCAAACGTTTTGAAAAGTAAACAGGCGGTAGAAGTAAGTATTAAAATTATTGATGTTTTTGTACAGCTTAGAACAATGATTTTAAGCAACACAGAAATAAGGTTATAAGTAGAAAAGATTAAAAAGAAGGTAGATAATCAGGATAAAAACATTGAAGTCATCTTCAGGTATTTTGATGAACTACTGGAGCAAAACAACAGCCAAGGAAAGAAATTGGTTATAAAATCCCGAAAGGGAAATAATAAATAAAAAAAGATTGCTTCGTGCCTCGCAATAACGGTAGAAGTTAAAAAAAGTAAAAGAATATCATTAACCATGAGTGAAAAAGTTAAGGTTACGATAGATGGGATAACAGTAGAGGTTGATAACGGAACAACCATTCTAAATGCTGCAAGGCAGATTGGAGGAGATATTGTTCCGCCAGCCATGTGCTATTATTCTAAACTGCAAGGCAGTGGCGGTAAATGCCGTACCTGTATTGTAAAGGTGACTAAAGGTTCGGAGAAAGATCCTCGTCCAATGCCTAAGTTGGTGGCTTCCTGCCGTACAACCGTAATGGATGGGATGGAGGTACTTAACATTACTTCACCGGAAGTTTTGGAAGCACGAGCAGGTGTGGTGGAGATCTTATTGATTAACCACCCTTTAGATTGTCCGGTTTGTGACCAGGCAGGTGAATGTGATTTGCAGAATTTGGGTTACGAGCATGGTTTACAAAAAACACGTTATGAGTTTGAGCGCCGTACTTTCGAACGGATAGATATAGGCGATAAGATTCAGTTGCACATGAACCGTTGCATTTTATGCTATCGTTGTGTTTTTACTGCAGATCAGATTACCAATAAACGTGTTCACGGTATCTTAAACCGTGGCGATCATTCAGAAATTTCTACTTACATCCAGCAGGCGGTTGATAATGATTTTTCAGGAAACGTAATCGATGTTTGCCCGGTTGGTGCTTTAACTGATAAAACTTTCCGTTTTAAAAACCGCGTTTGGTTTACCAAACCTGTTGATGCACACCGCGATTGCGATCACGAAAAGTGCAGCGGTAAGGTAACACTTTGGTATAAAGGTGCAGATGTTTTGCGTGTTACAGCCCGTAAAGATCAGTTTGGCGAAGTAGAAGACTTTATTTGCAATACTTGCCGTTTTGATAAAAAAGCAACTGCTGATTGGGTAATTGAACGTCCAACACACGTTGATGATACTTCGGTAATTGCATCTAACCACTACGAAACATTAAAACCTTTGCATGTAATTCAGCCAAATGAGGCTTTACAGGCTGCAAATGAAATTGAATTACATAAAACAGTTAAATACTAATGGATAGCGCTTTTGTTATAGAAAAATTTATCCTGGTAGCTGTAATTTTCGGCATCAGTTTAGTTATTGCCATGTATTCTACCTATGCTGAACGTAAGGTTGCTGCATATTTGCAAGATCGTTTAGGTCCGGATAGAGCTGGCCCCTTTGGTATTTTACAACCCCTGGCCGATGGTGTTAAAATGTTCATGAAGGAGGAGATTATCCCCGCTTCATCTAACAGGTGGTTATTTATTGTTGGTCCTGGTTTGGCATTACTTTGTGCCTGTATTGGTACCGCTGTAATTCCATGGGGTAGTCCAATTGAAATTGGTGGCAAAATTGTTCCGCTTCAGGTTGCCGATATTAACGTAGGTGTTTTATACATTTTTGGTGTAGTATCCTTAGGTGTTTATGGTGTAATGATTGGTGGATGGGCCTCAAACAATAAATATTCCTTGTTGAGTGCGATCCGTGCCGCATCACAGAACATCAGTTATGAAATTGCAATGGGATTATCAATCATCGCTTTGCTTTTAATGACTAATACCTTAAGTTTAAAAGAAATTGTTGATCAGCAACATGGATTAAACTGGAACGTTTGGTACCAGCCACTGGGATTTTTAATCTTTATGGTTTGTTCTTTTGCCGAAACCAACCGTGCACCTTTTGATTTACCGGAATGTGAAACCGAGCTGATTGGAGGGTATCATACCGAATATTCATCAATGAAATTAGGTTTTTACCTTTTTGCAGAATATATCAACATGTTCGTATCATCGGCAGTAATGGCAGCCTTATATTGGGGCGGCTATAACTATCCTGGTATGGATTACGTTGCTGCGCACTTAGGTCCAACCTGGGCGCCACTTATTGGTACAGCTGTTTTCTTTGGTAAAATTGTTATGTTCATCTTTTTCTTTATGTGGGTACGTTGGACAATCCCTCGTTTCCGTTACGACCAACTGATGAATTTAGGCTGGAAGGGTTTAATACCTTTGGCTATTGCCAATATTATAATAACAGGTATTGTGATTGCGATTATTGAGAAGTTTTAATTATGGAATCATTAAGTAATAAGAAAAAAGTACTGGAACAAAAGCCTTTGAGCTTTATGGAGCGGATGTACCTCCCGGCAATTGCCAAGGGTATGGGCATTACCATCAGTCACTTATTTAAAAAAGAGGCTACTGTAAGATACCCTGAAGTAGAACGCGAATTTTCGACCAACTTTAGAGGGATGCACTCGCTAAAACGTGATGAGAATGGTAAAGAACGTTGTACTGCCTGTGGACTATGTGCTTTATCTTGTCCGGCTGAAGCCATTACCATGATTGCTGCAGAACGTAAGCCTGAAGAAAAACATTTATACCGCGAGGAAAAATATGCAGCCACTTACGAAATCAATATGTTGCGCTGTATTTTTTGTGGTTTATGTGAAGAAGCTTGTCCAAAAGAAGCTATTTACCTAGACGGCCCGATTGTACCTGCTGATTATTTACGTAAGGATTTTATTTACGGAAAAGATAAGTTGGTAGAGGCGCCACTGGAAATGAAAAAATAAATAATGGTTCGTGAGGACACGAACACTATAACTAAGATAATCGTCATGCTGAATTTATTTCAGCATCTTCTCTACAAGACCCTGAAATAAATTCAGGGTGACGAAAACATATTAAATAAATAAACAATTAATGAGTACACAAGTATTCTATTTCGTAGCCACGTTAAGTATCATCTTTTCGCTGCTGGTGATTTTTGCAAAAAATCCGATCCACAGTGTATTGTACTTAATCCTTACCTTTTTTACCTTCACTGTTCACTATGTATTGCTAAACGCACAGTTTTTAGCAGTCGTAAACTTTATTGTTTACATGGGGGCAATTATGGTACTCTTCTTATTTGTACTGATGTTGCTTAACCTGAATAAGGACACTGAACCTAGTAAATCGCCGCTGATTAAAATCGTCGGGGTGATTGCCGGCGGTTGTTTGGTAGTTACCCTAATCGGTTCTTTAAAATCAGCAAGTATTTCCAGTCCATTGATTTTAAAAAATCCGGGATTGGGATTGGTAGAAAATCTTGGTAAGGAGCTTTTTGGCCCGTTCTTATTACCATTCGAATTGTCATCTCTATTACTATTGGCAGCAATGGTAGGAGCCGTTTTATTATCTAAAAGAGATGAGGTAGAAGCATAATGGAAAACTTAACATCACAACTTCAGGGCGTTCCGCTAAATCACTACATCTATTTAAGCGCCATTATTTTTTCTATTGGCGTAATCGGTGTACTTACCCGTAGAAATGCCATCGTAATCTTTATGTCAGTAGAGCTGATGCTTAATGCCGTTAACTTACTGTTAACCGCTTTTTCTGTGCATAGCAACGATCCATCCGGACAGGTTTTCGTATTTTTCATTATGGCCCTGGCAGCTGCAGAGGTTGCAGTTGGTTTAGCCATCATCGTTATGGTTTACAGAAATACAAAATCGATAGATATTAATGTTTTAAATCGCCTTAAGTGGTAAATATATAATAAGAATGACAATAGAACAATTGATTTGGTTGGTTCCGTTACTACCTTTTTTAGGTTTTGTAATTAATGGGCTGGGCAGAAACTCTTTATCTAAAGGACTTGTTGGCATCATCGGAAGTGGGGTAATCCTAGCCTCTTTTGTAATCAGCTTAGTTATTTTCTTTAGTTTACAAGGCGATACACAAAAATCTCACGAAGTATTTTTATTCGATTGGATCAGTGCAGGTGCATTGCACATTCCATTATCTTTTCTGGTAGATCCTTTAAGCGCTATCATGCTTTTGATCATCACCGGAATTGGTTTCCTGATCCATCTATATTCAACCAGTTATATGCATGATGATGCTGGTTTCGGTAAGTTTTTCGCTTACCTAAACCTGTTTGTGTTCTTCATGCTTTTATTGGTATTAGGTTCAAACTACATTGTGATGTTTATCGGTTGGGAGGGTGTAGGTTTATGCTCTTACCTGCTAATCGGCTTCTGGTACACCAATAGTGCTTATGCATCAGCAGCTAAAAAAGCTTTTGTAATGAACCGCATCGGCGATTTGGGCTTTTTGTTAGGTGTATTTTTAATCTTCAATACTTTTGGCAGTGTAGAATTTGCTAAAGTTTTCCCTCAGGCGGCTAATATGTTGCCAGGCAATGAAACTTTGATTTTAATTACGATTTTATTGTTTATCGGTGCCTGCGGTAAATCGGCTCAATTGCCCTTGTTTACCTGGTTACCAGATGCAATGGCCGGACCCACACCAGTTTCAGCGTTAATCCATGCTGCAACAATGGTAACGGCAGGTATTTATATGATTGCACGTTCTAGTGTATTATTTGATCTGGCACCGCTTACCCAGCACATTATTGCCATTATAGGAGCAGCAACAGCTTTAGTAGCCGCTATCATTGCCTTAACACAAACGGATATCAAAAAAGTATTGGCTTATTCAACCGTATCACAACTGGGATATATGTTTTTAGGTTTAGGCGTTGGTGCGTATACCGGTTCATTCTTCCATGTATTAACCCACGCATTCTTTAAAGCATTATTGTTCTTGGGTGCAGGTTCTGTAATTCATGCCATGCATCATGAACAAGATATGCGCCATATGGGCGGATTGAGAAAGAAACTTCCGGTTACTTTTTTAACCATGATGATCGGTACCATTGCCATTGCAGGTTTACCGCCATTCTCGGGTTTTTTCTCTAAAGATGAAATTTTGGCACATGCTTTCCAGGCTAGTCCGATACTTTGGGGAGTTGGGGTTTTAACCGCGTTTCTAACGGCGTTCTATATGTTCAGAATGATGTTCCTGACTTTCTCTGGAAAATACCGCGGAACACATCATGAAGAAAGCCACGTACACGAATCGCCAGCAGCGATGACTTTACCTCTGATTATTTTAGCTGTTCTTGCTGCAATTGGTGGAGCAATTAATCTTCCTCACGTTTTTGGTGGTAACGAATGGTTGGCCCATTGGTTATCAGGAGCAGGTGTTACACAGCATGAATTGGAGCTAAGTCACTCTACTGAATACTCATTAATGGCTGTTTCGGTTGCGGCAGCTGTAGTAGCTTTATTGTATGCTTATGCCAGGTATGTTAAAGGAGCTCGGGTTCCTGTTGCTGATGAAGCGCCGCGTTCAGCATTGGCAAAACTATCCTACAACAAATTTTATTTAGATGAGATTTATGATTTCATCATTACCAAACCGTTGGATGCCCTATCAAGATTCTTTTACAGGATTATCGACAATAAATTTATTGATGGAATTGTAAATGGATTGGGATGGAGCACCAATGAAGCCAGTAAAGGTATTCGTTTATTGCAAAGTGGAAACGTAGGTTTCTATATATTTATGATGGTATTTGGTATCATCGCATTGCTATTGTATACATTTTTCTACATATAAAAAGGGTTCAAAATAAATAATGGAACAACTTTTACTACTTATATTTCTACCGCTTGCAGGTGCAATTATTACGGCACTTGCTGGTAAGTCGGCAAAGATCGTTTCTACCGTATTTTCGGTGGCTTCTTTAGTGCTGGCTTTGGTTATCGCCTGCAATTTCATTCCGGATGCAAGTACCCAGTTTGAGGTTAACCTGCCATGGATTGCTGATCTGGGGATTAATTTCCATGCAGGTATTGATGGCATTAGCCTGCTGGTGGTATTGCTTACCAATTTACTGGTACCGATCATCATTTTATCAAGCTACAACTATCAATATAAAAATCCGGCTGCATTTTATGCATTGATTTTATTCATGCAAACGGGTTTATTATTGGTATTTACCGCATTAGATGCTTTCTTGTTTTATATCGGATGGGAAGCGGCATTAATTCCGATCTACTTTATCTGTGCCATTTGGGGCGGAAAAGACCGCATCCGGATCAACATGAAGTTTTTTGTGTATACCATTGCTGGTTCATTGTTTATGTTGATGGGGATTATTTATCTCTATCTTCAAAACCCTGCGCACAATTTTAACATTCAGGCCTTTTATGCTTTAAACTTAGACAGTGCACAACAGGGATGGATTTTCTGGGCCTTCTTTATCGCTTTTGCGATCAAGATGCCGGTTTTCCCTTTCCATACCTGGCAGCCTGATACCTATACTGCAGCACCTGCACAAGGAACCATGTTGTTATCGGGTATTATGTTGAAAATGGGTATTTATGGTGTAATCAGATGGTTATTGCCAATTGTTCCGGCAGGTGTTCATGATTGGGGACAGTTGGCTATTATTTTATCAATCATCGGTATTGTTTATGCTTCGCTGATTGCTTTTACCCAAAAAGATGCTAAACGTTTAGTTGCCTATTCATCTATCGCTCACGTTGGATTAATATCAGCAGGTATCTTTGCTTTTAACCAGCAAGGTATGCAAGGTGCAATGGTGCAGATGTTGAGCCATGGTATTAATGTTGTTGGTTTATTTTTTGTTTTAGATATCATCTTCTCGCGTGTTAAAACCAATAAAATTGAAGAGTTGGGCGGAATTGCCAAAGTAGCACCTCAATTGGCAATTGCATTCTTAATTATCGTGTTGGGAACAGTGGCTTTACCAGGAACGAATGGATTTATTGGTGAGTTTTTATTGTTGATGGGTGTTTACAACTACGGTATCTGGGCTGCTGCCATTGCCGGTTTAACCATTATCTTTGGTGCGGTTTACATGTTGCGCATGTATCAGAATGTCATGTTGGGACAAACCAATAGCTTAACCATCACTTTTACCGATATCAAAGGAACCGAAAAATTGGTTCTTTATACCATATGTGCATTAATTATTGTTCTGGGTGTTTATCCAAAACCGGTTTTGCATTTAACAGAGGCATCTGTACAACATTTATTAGAACAGGTAAATCAAAAATTAAACACAGTAAATTAAGCAATGAATATTATTATAACCATTAGTATAACAGCTTTTGTAGTGCTTTATGCAGGTTTGTTTAAGGCAAAAAAAGCATTACTACCACTTACCGTTGTTGGCTTACTTACTGCATTGGGATTTACTTTTTCTGCATGGAATGGTAATGCTGTTCATTTCGGAATGATGCAGACAGATAACTTTGCACTGGCATTTTCAGGAATATGTATTGTCGGTACACTCTTAATCTTCTTGTTGACACAGAACTATTTCCACGCCAAAAGCGATAACATAGCCGAGTATTATACCTTGATTCTTTTCGCACTAGCGGGTATGATCATGATGGTATCGTATAAAAATATGGCCATGCTGTTTGTAGGCTTGGAAATCATGTCGGTGAGTTTATACATTTTGGCGGGTATCCGTAAAACGGATTTTGCCTCTAACGAAGCTTCATTAAAATATTTCCTGATGGGGGCTTTCTCAACCGGTTTTCTGTTATTTGGAATAACCTTAATTTATGGTGCAACAGGCTCTTTTGATTTAGATAAAATACAGGCTTACCTGGTCAATAATCAGGCAGTTTCACCCATATTTTATCCTGGGGTAATTCTGATGATGATTGGCTTGAGTTTTAAGGTTGGTGCTGCTCCGTTCCACTTCTGGACCCCAGATGTATATGAAGGTGCGCCATCGTTAATTACCACTTTTATGAGTACAGTGGTTAAAACTGCAGGTTTCGCGGCATTCTTAAGGTTATTTGCTGATGCTTTTGCCCCACTCCACGAGTTTTGGGTTGCGCCATTGATGGTAATCGTTTGTTTAACTTTATTCATAGGCAATGTAACGGCGCTGTTCCAGAAGAACTTCAAGCGTATGCTGGCATATTCAAGTATTTCGCATGCAGGTTATTTATTGTTCTCGTTAATTGTACTAACCAAAAACTCAGGAAATAATGTGCTGGTTTATGCAGCGGCTTATACTTTTGCATCAATTATCGCCTTTGCCGTATTAATTTTGGTTAAACAAAAAACAGGTAGCGATAGCTTCGAGAGCTTTAATGGCCTGGCAAAACGGAATCCGTTGGTTGCATTGTGTTTAACCATAGCCATGCTTTCATTGGCAGGTATTCCTCTGACAGCGGGTTTTATTGGAAAGTACCTAATGTTCCTGAATGTAATGACAGAGTATAAAACCCTGCTTGTGGCATTTGCGATTTTAAATGCACTGGTTGGTTTCTATTATTATTTTAGGGTAATTGTAGCCATGTGGTTTAAAGATGGTGCCGAGACAGAGCTTTCAACACCTTCTCAATATAAAGTGGTTTTGTTGGTTTCTGTAGCAATAACATTGGTATTGGGTATTTATCCTGCAATTATTTTAAACCTCATATAGGTATGTTGTAGTTTAATAATTATTTGTAGTTTTACGAATAATTGAATATGCACGATTTTTGGAATAACCTGCATCAGCTACTTGATCCCGAGAAATTATTGAGGGAGGGCGGATTCTATTTAGTCGTATTCGTTATCTATGCAGAAACAGGGCTGTTTTTCGGCTTTTTCCTTCCTGGTGATTATTTATTGTTTTTGGCAGGAATGTTTGTGGCGACCGGCAAGCTGGATGTAAACATTGCAGTACTCCTGGCTGGGTTATGCGTAGCAGCCATTTCCGGAAATTTTACAGGTTATTGGTTCGGACGTAAAACTGGTCCGGTATTGTATACCAGAAAAGACAGTTTCTTTTTTAAAAAGAGATATTTAAAAGCCGCAAAGGAATATTATCAGAAACAAGGCGCCTTTGCGTTAATAATGGGAAGATTTGTACCTATTGTTAGAACTTTTGCACCGATTTTTGCAGGAGTTGTGAAACTGGATTTTAAAAAATTTGCTTTATATAATATATTGGGTGCCGTACTTTGGATCTGTTCCTTAACTTTGCTCGGTTATTTTTTAGGCAGAAGATTTGAAAAAGAAATCAACGATTATTTATTATATATTATTATTGGCTTTATCCTTATTACAACTATTCCATTATTAATTACCTTTGTAAAAAGTAAAGTAGTGAGTGGCACTGAAGAGGATAAAACAGATTTAAATTAAAAATGGCAAAAGACGATCATCACGCGTGGCATAGCGTATCTCCTGGACACAATGTTCCAGAAATTGTAAACGCAATTATTGAAATTCCTAAGGGCTCGAAAGCGAAATATGAAATAGATAAAGAATCTGGCTTGATTAAGTTGGACAGAGTTCTTTTTTCATCTGTTATGTATCCCGCAAACTATGGCTTTATTCCGCAAACCTATTGCGATGATAAAGATCCATTAGATATTTTGGTACTTTGTTCAGTAGATGTCTATCCAATGACATTGATTGAGGCGAAAGTAGTTGGTGTAATGCATATGGTAGATAATGGCGAGCAGGATGATAAAATCATAGCTGTCGCTGCTCACGATATGTCGGTAAATTATATTAACGATTTAGATGAGTTGCCTCCACACCAGATGAAAGAAATTGTTCGTTTCTTTCAGGATTATAAAGCATTAGAAGATAAAAATGTAACTATCGAACATTTACTTGGTGTTCGCTATGCGCATAAAGTAATAAAAGAAAGCATAGAACTTTATAACACAACATTTAGAGAATTAGCATAATGGATTTACCCACGGTCTGTTTGTTTTTAAATTTAGAGCTTAGTGCAATCCTGCCTACAAACGGAGTTTTGGCTGCGGTACAGGAAACTGATACCACTGCTGTTGGCTGGAGATTATTCCTAGCGTTATTTTTGGTGTTGCTTAACGGATTTTTTGTTGCAGCAGAGTTTGCAATTGTAAAGGTTAGGGCATCACAGATTGAAATTAAAGCAAAAACAGGCAGTCGGGTTGGCAAAATGGCCAAAGGGATTATCCATAATCTCGACGGATATTTAGCCGCCACACAGCTAGGTATAACGCTTGCATCACTTGGCTTAGGTTGGGTAGGTGAAGGCGTTATGCATACCATTTTTAAGAATCTCTTCGATAGTTTAGAATGGGGTTTAAGCGATGCTTCTATTCACACTGCATCTACAATTGTAGCCTTTTCGCTCATCACAATCATGCATATCGTCTTTGGAGAATTGGCACCGAAATCTTTCGCTATCCAAAGGCCTGTAGCCACAACGCTTTTCGTCTCTGTACCGCTGCAGCTATTTTACGTGGTATTTAAACCTTTCATTTGGACACTGAACAGTCTTGCTGCCATTATTCTTAAACCATTTGGCATTGACACATCTGCTGGTCACGAGTCAATCCACAGTACCGAAGAGTTACAGTATCTGCTTGATCAGGGCAAAGAAAGCGGTGCATTGGATAATAACGAACATGAGCTGATTAAAAATGTATTTGATTTTAATGAGCGTGTGGTAAAGAACATCATGGTACCACGAACGAAAATCTCTGGTATTGAGCTAACTTCCCCAAAAGAAGAAGTGATAGATACGATTATTAAGGAAGGATATTCGCGTTTGCCTGTTTACGATGATATTATGGATAAGATTGTTGGAATTATCCATGCGAAAGATATTTTACCTTTAGTTGCAGCAGGTAACCAGCACTGGACATTAAAAGATATCATCAGAAAACCATATTTCGTTACCGAAACCAAAAAAATTAACGATCTGATGAGCGAGCTGCAAAGTAATCGCATACAGATTGCGATTGTATTAGATGAGTTTGGAGGTACAGCGGGTATGGTTACCTTAGAGGATATTGTAGAAGAGCTGGTAGGAGAAATACAAGATGAATACGATGAAGAAAAACCATTGGTAGAAAAGGTTTCTGATAATGAATTTATCGTAAATGCATTTGCCACCGTGTATGATGTGAACGAATATCTACCTCACGATTTACCAGAGGATGAAGATTTCGATACTATTGGCGGATTGGTTTCCCATATTTTCGAACGTATTCCGGAGGTGGGTGAAAGCAACGAATCATATGGTTACCTGTTTACCATCTTAAAAAAGACAGAGCAAAATATCGAAACCATTAAATTAGAACTGGTAATCAATAAAGAAGATATGGTTGATAATCATTAATTTCAACAATGCATATTTTTTATACACCGGATATCACCCAAAATTCTTATACGCTAAACGAGGAAGAGAGCAAACACTGTGTTAGGGTGCTTAGGCTAACCATCGGAGATGTTGTTAATTTAGTAGACGGGAAAGGTGGCTTTTATACTGCTGAAATTGCCTCCGATAATCCAAAGAAGGTTTCTTTGTCTGTTTTAAAGGTAGAAACGGAATTTCATAAAAGAAACCATTATTTGCATATAGCTGTTGCACCAACTAAAAATATCGATCGGATAGAATGGTTTTTAGAAAAAGCTACAGAGTTGGGCATTGATGAAATTACACCTGTTATCACTGATCGGTCGGAGCGAAGGGTAGTTAAGGAAGATCGGCTTAATAAAGTCATTACATCTGCCGTAAAACAATCTATTAAAGCTTATCATCCTAAATTAAATGATGCCATCTCTTTTGAAGCTTTTTTAAGGGAACCTTTTGATGGCAATAGGTTAATTGCGCATTGTATCGATAAGGGAGAAAAAAAATATATATCCAAACTGGTTGCTCCGCATCAAAAGTATTTAATTCTTATTGGTCCTGAAGGGGATTTCACACCAAATGAAGTTGATTTAGCTTTGAACAAAGGCTTTAAAGCATTAACTTTAGGTGATAACAGGTTGCGCACAGAAACTGCCGCTTTATCTGTTTGTTTTGAAATCAATTACCTTAACCGATAGTCAGTTTGAAGTTTTCAGTTTTCAATTTTCAGTTTTCAAAAGGTGTAAAGTTTTTAACTTTAAGCTTTAATCTTTTAGCCATAAGCTTAGGCCTTACTGCTTTTATTCCGCCCACTTACCGTATGGCTAAATTAAAGTATAATGGCGGCGGAGATTGGTATGCAGACAGAACAGCTTTACCCAATTTAATTGCCTATTGTAATGCCAATTTGAAAACTAACTTTTATCCTGAAGAAAGTATAGTAGAAGCAGGATCGAGAGAGATTTTCAATTATCCGTTTATTTACATGACCGGACATGGAAATGTTGTTTTCAGCGATCAGGAAATCAGAAACTTGAGGCAATACCTTACAGGTGGCGGGTTTCTTCATATAGACGATAATTATGGCCTGGATAAATTTATAAGGCCGCAAATGAAAAGGGTATTTCCTGAACTTAATTTTGTAGAGTTGCCAGCTAACCATGCTATTTATAATCAAAAGTTTAAATTTTCCGGAGGCTTACCCAAAATTCATGAGCACGATAATAAACGCCCGCAAGGATTTGCTCTAATTTACAAGGGTAGGATAGTTTGTTATTATACCTATGAATGCGATTTAGGGAACGGCTGGGAAGACTTCGGTACTTATCCTGAAGATACGCAGGAAACACGAACCAAAGCGTTAAAAATGGGTGCAAATTTAGTACAGTATGCTTTAACACAATAAGCCATGTATAAAGTAAAAGTAAACGAGCAGTTTTTATTTGAGGTTGAGAACAAGGATTCATCTTTTTTAGTGAATGGCGAGCAGATTCAGCTCGATCTAAGTACAATCGGCCAGGGCAATACAAACGTGTTATACCAAAACAGGTCTTTCAATACGGAACTTGTTGACATCAACAAGAATGAAAAAACCTGTAAAATAAAGGTAAATGGAAATATTTATCAGATCAGTATTGAAGATCAGTTTGATGTTTTACTAAAGCAACTTGGTCTGGATAATCTGACCACAAATAAAGTTTCTGAAATTAAAGCCCCTATGCCTGGTTTAGTATTAAAGGTTTTGGTTAACGAAAATGCCGAGGTTAAAAAAGGAGATAACCTTTTGGTATTGGAAGCGATGAAAATGGAGAACATTTTAAAATCATCAACAGATGGGGTGCTTAAAAAGATCTTGATTAAGCAGGGGGATAAAGTAGAGAAAAATCAGATTTTGGTACAGTTTAAGTAGTTAGGCTCGTTCACACTAAGCTATTTGTTGGTGTCATCACCCTGAACCGAGCATTAGCGAGTTCACCGAAGGTAATTTATTTCAGGGTCGTTTCTCTTGAGTAGACAGATCTCTCCATTTCACTGCGTTTCAGTAGAGATGACGAGTTTTCGAGAGGGTGTAATTGAGTCGGGAACTGACCATTTTCGTTTAAGTAGATCGCAATACATAACAAAAAAGTCCCGATTTAATTCGGGACTTTTCTTTTTTTATCTACCTCTACTTACCCTGTAAGGCTTTTGTGGAGGATTTTTGAAACTTCTTTTGCCTGCGGTACTAATTTCTGGTGCACCAAGCATGGTCATGGCACAACGGAAACCTACTTCAGCCGATGATTCATCTTGTTGCATAAAACGACGCGTTGCAGGGTTTAACCAGTAAGCCATATCATTCCATGAACCACCTTTATACACTCTTGATTTATCGTTTACCAGTGTTACACCTTCCTCATTTAACAACGTATTTTGTCTGTCGCGATAGCCTCTTTGATCGGCCTGATAACTGGTTGAAGCTACCGGCGATTGTGGATCAGTCGATTTGGAAATCGAATCAGCACGTTTCGCTTGTGCCTGTTTTTCGGCCCAGGTTTGTTTTCTTCCGGAATAGGCATTTTCTTTAATCGGATTACCATATTTATCCAACGCAATTTTTCCACTTTGTGGGTCTGCTAACTTTTTGTTGGTAAAATAATTACCGCGGTAAGGGTTAAATGCGTCAGCATCAGTAAAAGTACCGGTTCTGTAAACATCATTTACCCACTCGTTTACGTTTCCTGCCATATTATATAAGCCGAAGTCGTTTGGCGCGTATTGAATAACCGGAACTGTTAAATCTCCTTTATCGTTCAATGAACCGCCAACCCCCATATAATCTCCAGGCGCTCTTTTAAAGTTCGCCTGAATCATACCTCTGGTTTTCTTTTTGGCAGAACTAACACCTAAGCCATTCCATGGGTAAATTTTATTCTGATTGATATTTTCATATTCCGTATTACCAATTAAACCCAAAGCAGCATATTCCCACTCAGCCTCAGTTGGTAGGCGGTACGGCTGCATAATTACACCATCTTCTAAAGTAGCAGTTCTCCTTGGCTGATTATTTTTACCTGTACCTCCTGCCGTTCCACCAGCTGTGGTTGTGGCAGCACCAGCTTTAGTATTATAATCAATAAACGCATTTCTGCCTTTATCATCATACTGGCCATTTAAATAGGCATCTGTATTGAAAGGTTTATCGGGTCTGGGTGTTGCAGGGTCGCCAGCTTTAGCTTTTCCGTTGCCGGCAAGCGTTTTATAATCAGTTAAGATTCCTTTTTCACGTAAAATAAATTCGTTCGCTCTTGAAGTTCTCCATTCACAATAACGTGAAGCCTGTTCCCAGGAAACACCCACTACAGGGTAATCACGGTAAGCAGGGTGTCTTAAATAGTTATCTACATAAGGTTCATTATAAGATAATGCCTGGCGCCAAACTAAGGTGTCAGGAAGCTCATTATAATAATACTCTTGATCTTCAGGATAATTGTACCTGATCCAGTGAAGGTATTCTAACCAGTCGGTATTTGATACCTCAGTTTCATCCATATAAAAAGATGGTACGGTTACCTGTCTTTTATAATTATAAATATTGGGCTCAACACCTGGTACTTCAATGGCACTACCGCCAACAACTAAAACCCCGCCCTCAATCGGAATTAAACCAGGGCCTGGTGCCCTTTTATATTGGGTAGCTACTGCAAAAGCACCAGATTGGTTGTTTTTGCTTTTCCTATTTGCATAAGGAATGCCTGTTTTGCTGGAACTCGCGCTTTTTGAGCTACAACCCGAAAGGACGACGGCTAATGACAAACAGGTAAAAGAATATAGTATTAGTTTTTTCATAAGAAGCGACTGGATATAACCTAATGGCCTTTTAACCGATAAAATTAAACAAATTTTAACTGAATATATAAATAATGTAGGAATAAAAATAGCTAATATTTTTTGATCGTATAACGTGTCACTTTAACTTTATGGCTATGTATTTATTTTAAACGAAACTATCGTTAAATAATTATAAATAAGCAAGATAAAATTATTGGCTGGTCACTTCACAGGCTTTTATAAGTTGTATAAAGTTTATCATATTATATATTGATCACAAATACGAGATACGATTGAAGCAACTTATGATAGACATCACAAATAAATTAATGTTTAAATACATACTGAAATAAGCCACATTTAGTTTTTAACGTTTCAGCGGTAAAGCTGGTTTGATGAGGATATTCTTTGAAACGACTGATAACTTGTCATTTTGCTAAGTGCTTATTGGTTTTATACTTACAGTTTAATGACTACCACCCATATGTAAAAATCGTATGTTTAATTAGTAAATAACCATAGAATTCGTATTTTGGTGAAATATAAGTTTTGGTTTTACGTTACTGATATATTCTCCAGTGATTATTCAATACCAAAATCTAAAATTACGTACCTTTAAAAGGATGAATTTCAAGTACATTAGTAAACTTGCTTTTTCTGCACTCTCAATGGCATTGGTGTTTGGTAAAACAAATGCTCAGGTAACCATAGGTAATACCCAAACAAACGGTAGTGAAGCAAACAACATTGTAACAGCAGTTCCATTTCTGCTCATTACTCCCGATGCCCGTGCTGGTGCAATGGGTAATGCCGGCGTAGCCGTAGCAGGTGATGTAAATTCATCCAGTATCAATGCTTCTAAACTTGCTTTTCTGGATAAACCTTACGGATTTGCTGTGTCTTACAGCCCATGGTTAAAAAGTTTGGTGCCAGATATTAATCTTGCTTATTTAAGCGGCTTTTACAAGCTTGACGATCGCAATACCATTGGTGCATCTTTAAGATATTTTTCTTTGGGGTCTATTCAGCTTACCGATATTAACCAACAGGATCTTGGGATCGCCAATCCCAACGAACTCGCTTTTGATGTTTCTTTCGCGCGTAATTTTGGTAAGGAGTTTTCGCTGGGAACTTCGTTAAGGTATATTTACTCGAATTTGGCTTCCGGTCAGTTTTCTTCTTCCGGACAGGTGCGCAGTGGGAATGCCATAGCAGTTGATGTTTCTGGCTTATATAAAACAGCTACCATATTATTTGGAAGGGAGGCCGTGCTTTCTGCCGGAGCCAATATATCCAATATCGGAACAAAGATGAGTTATTCAGATGGCGGAGAAAATTTCTTTTTACCTACTAATTTTAAAATTGGTGGCGCATCTACATTTACGGTAGATGATTTTAGTACGCTAACCTTTGCGCTTGATTTTAACAAATTACTGGTACCCACACAACCTATATACGATTCAAACAACAACATTGTAAGCGGAAAAGATCCAAACCGCTCGGTACCTGCCGGAATTTTTGGTTCATTTAGCGATGCACCAGGTGGTTTTAGTGAAGAATTAAAGGAAGTGGGGATTTCGACAGGTCTCGAATACTGGTATAATCAACAGTTTGCGGTTAGGGCAGGTTATAACTATCAGAGCCCGATGAAAGGTGACAGCCGGTATTTTACCTTAGGGCTGGGGTTAAAATACAATGTTTTTAATATCGATTTCTCTTATTTAATTGCAAATGCACAGACTAGTCCGCTTGCAAATACCCTACGTTTTGGTCTATTGTTTAACTTTGGCAAAAATAAAGCAAAAGATAAATAAGATTAAAGCAAAATAAACATGAAAATTAGAGTAGGTTTCGGATTTGATGTACATCAGTTAAAAGATCAACATCCCTTTGTTGTTGGTGGTGTTACCTTAGATCACCATAAGGGTGCTTTTGGACATTCGGATGCAGATGTTTTACTTCATGCCATTTGCGATGCACTTTTAGGTGCCGCTAACCTTCGTGATATTGGTTTTCATTTTAAAAATACAGATGACAGGTGGAAAGGCATCAGTAGTTTAATCCTGCTGAAAGAAACCGTAAAATTACTGGCTGAAAAAGGCTGGCGTATCGGAAATATCGATGCCATGCTTTGTTTAGAAGCACCAAAAATTAACCCCCATATTCCCGCTATGCAACAAAACATTGCTGATGCAACGGGAATTTCTACGGAAGATATCTCGATAAAAGCAACCACCAATGAGCAGATGGGCTTTGTTGGTAGGGAAGAGGGCGTTGTTTCTTATGCCGTTTGCTTAATTGAGAAGTAAAAAAATCTTTTCTGGTTATAACTGAAGAAGTCAAGTTTAAAGCCTACCAGCTATTAAAACTTGACTTCTTTTTAGACCGGGATTTTGTTACGCTACCTGTTCCTTAACATTCCCTGTTCTTTTTATGGTTCCCCAGGTTTCCAACTCACCTTTAATCGCTTTTCTGAACGAACGGAATAATACCACATACATCAACTGTCTCCAGAAAAAACGCTGAGGGAAAATGTAAAGTAAATTGGTGTACTTTTCTTTCTCCATCTTAAAAGCAATTGCTGCAAAAATCATATCCACAAAGATGAAAATGATATAATAGAATAGTACCTGGCCAAAACCGTTATGAAGGCTTAAAATTCCTGAAAATCCGGTTAGTGTTAAATTATTAATAGCGCTTAATGAAAACAGACCGCTAATTAAAGAAATAAGCATAAAGAGATCGGCAAGTGGGGAAAACAATGGTAAAATGATTTGATAAATCAGGATATTTGGCATTCCTACCATCCCAAAATAACCGTATTTTTTGTTTAGCAATGTTTTTCTGTTTTTCCAGAAGCTTTGCATTACTCCGAAACTCCAACGGAAACGTTGTTTTAGCAGCATGTTTACCGTTTCCGGAGCTTCTGTATAGGCAATTGCTGCATCACAGTTTTTAACTTTATACCCGGCCCTTAAAATCCGCATGGTTAAATCACAATCCTCTGCAAGGGTATCAACAGTAAAACCACCTATTTCTAAAACCACCTTTTTTCTAAAGGCTCCTATCGCCCCTGGCACTACGGTAATCGTATTTAGCAAATCGAAGGCCCTTCTGTCCATGTTTTGGGCCGTGATGTACTCTATCGATTGCCATTTGGTTATGATGTTGTTGGCATTTCCAACTTTTACGGTTCCCGCTACAGCTGCTATTTTATCGCTATAGAAATAGCGCATCAGTTCGGTTACCGCATCATTTTTTAACTGCGTATCAGCATCAATACAGACTACAAATTCAGCAGTGGCTTTTGAAATACCATAGTTTAATGCCGATGCTTTTCCACCATTGTCTTTACGGAAAACCTTCACCTGGGGATGGCTGCCAAAATGTTCGTTCACCATTTGAAAGGTTTTATCTTTTGATCCATCATCAACAAAAATCAATTCAAAATCAGGGTAGGTGGTTTTTAACAAACTATTGATGGTTTGAACTGCAGTTACTTCTTCATTGTAGGCCGGAATAATAATGCTTACTTTTTCTGAAGGATGCTGTACTAGTTTACCGGTATTGCGTTTTGCTCTTTTTCGCTGTCTGATCGCTAAATAGGCGATAAATAGGGTTCTTAAAATAGCCAGTACAATGGCAACAGAAAAAATAATATTTAAAATGATGTTGCCGTAATAGAAAAAATTGATGAAAAAATAGTCTCCTGAACCTGAAAAACCACTGTTTGCAGTAGATTTTACGGCGGGCATAAGCTCTGATCTTTTTTTGCCCATCAAATCGCCCACGGTAGTAAAGGTGTAACCTTTGGCCTTAAAAAATTTGATGATCCGCGGTAAAGCTGCAACGGTAGCTTCGCGGTTTCCGCCAGCATCGTGCAGTAAAAGGATATTGCCGTTATTTTGCTGTTTTACCACCTCGTTAAAAATCTGATCGGCAGTTTTGCCAGGCTCCCAATCTTCCGGATCGATATACTCTCCAATGTTGATGTAGTTCTCTTTACGGCTCTGTGCAACCGGTAAAATTTCGGAAATGTTCTGTGGCTCGGCATCGGCATTAAATGGTGCACGGAACAAAATGGTGCTGTGTCCGGTAACGGCTTCAATTAGCCTGCGGGTTGCATTCAGCTCAAATTTCACCCTTTTAGGGCCGATGGCCGACATATCAGGATGGAAAAAGGTATGATTCCCAATTTCGTAGCCATCATTATACTCCTGCCTTAACAGCTCCATATTCTTTTCGGCCATCACGCCGACTACAAAGAAACAGCCAGGTACTTTTTCCCGTTTCAAAATATCCAGTACCTGCGGTGTATAAACAGGATCCGGGCCATCATCAAAAGTTAAAGCAATTTTTTTATCGGCCTCTCCAAACCTTTTAATCACGTATTGCTCTGGAAGCCTGGTATATTTTTGATCGGCAATGGAGAAATCTTCTTTATTTAAAGTGAATTTTACGCTGCCTGGTTTAGGAGTAGAAATGAGGTCTAATATTTCGCCATCGCCCAAATAGGAGATTCCCCCCATATTTAACGAACCAATTTTGCGTAAGTCGAATGGTTTTTGCTTTAACGTATCCAAACTTAAGTCGTTAGAAATAAACGACCACAAACGTTTATCTTCCGAACCTAAACGCCATAAAGCTACACCGGCAATATCCCAGTCATCAGCTTTGCGGATTAAATTAAAATAGGTAGCTGCATCAGTAAAATACACTTCGTGTTCAATTCCGCTTCCATCATTGTAAGTATAGTTTAAATTGGCAGAGGCGGGATCGTAGTTTATCTTGCTTTTATAAGTAACCGCTCTTGTCATCGCCTGCTCATAGGTAACCGGTTCTCCAATGCTATTTTTTGGCCAATCGTAACCGTAGCAAGCCAGTGCAAGGATTACTTTGTCGGCATCAACTTTATTGCAGATGTCATCAAGCTTTTCCTCAACCCATTCCTGATGCGAAATATCGCCGGCGTTACTTTGTTCGGTATGTTGATCATAAGCCATTAACACAAGGTAATCGTTATACTTTTGAAGAATTTCAGGCTTATAATCATCATTTTCTGGTGAAATATCCTGAGATACGATCAGTTTTTCAGCGTGAAACTGTGTATAAAGATTCTTCATGAAGGCGTTAAAACTATCACTATTTTGAAGGTTGAGTTCCTCAAAATCTATATTGATTCCACTATAGCCGTATTTTTTGGTTATTGCGATGAGGTCGTAAATCAATTTTTGCTGTGCCGGCTGATCAGTTAACAATCTTCTTACCGCTGCGCCATCCCAATGGTCTTTATTATAATTTGAAACCACTGCAAGAGCCGATTTTTTACCGGCATGTATCACATTTAAAGCCGCAGTATCAACTTTGTTTACAATAGAATCGCCATTCAAAAAAAACGATTCTGTAGCAACCATATCCAGGTGGCTGATATTGCGTTTTAAATCCGATATTGATGATTCTTTACTTGCTGCCCAGCTGACATAAAAAGCCATGTTAATGCGCTTATTATTGCCATGATGGGTTAAAATACGGCGTTCACGGTCTTTTTTGATTTTTTGCAACTTTGATTTTTCGATGGTAAAATCTTTATACCGTTGTGATTTTTTTAACCTCTCTAACTGTTTTTGTGTTAAAGGTGTATTCGTATTGATAAATGGCAAACTAGGTGCCTGTACTGAAGACAGTGTGTACACGACACAAATGATTGCGACAATGAAGACTACAAAAAACGTACGGCTTACCCAGGTAAATGCGTGCCAGCGCGTTTTAGTCTCAGTTTGAAATATTTGTTTTCCGGACATTTTTCTTTTCTGATTTATTAATCAAATGTCACTAACGAATATGAAGATTGGATGAATGATTGAAGTGAAGCGTTTTCAGATAAGATCGTTAGTTTTCCCTAAGATACTATTTTTATTAATCAGCTAAAAATGAATACTTAACACTGATTGGCAACCTAATAAAATTGCAGTGCTAACCAGGGATGATAATTCGATCGGCAGGAATTAGGTCAAAATATAAAAGCAAAAAGCCGGCATATTTATCAAAAAATGCCAGCTTAAAATATAAGTTATTTAAACTTCTTAATCCTCTAAATAACCAAATTTACCGTGATTGTAATCTTCAATGGCCTGATGAATCTCAGCCTCGGTATTCATTAAAAATGGACCATATTGTGCAATAGGCTCGTCTATGGGCGCTCCGCTCAATATTAAAATCACACTATTTTCCAGGGCTTCGATTTTAATCATTGTGCCTTTGTTGCCAAAGCGAACAAAATGATCTGCCGCAGCTGTTTCCGATCCATTTATTTTAATCGAACCTTCAATTACCATGAATCCGGTGTTATAATGCCCGGGAAAATTAAAAGTTGCCTGGCCACCTTTATTTAAGCGGGCATTATAGAGTTCTATCGGGCTAAAAGTAGTTGCATTTCCTTTTATACCTTCATAATTGCCCGCTATAATTTCAATTTTTCCTCCATCTCCGGGGACATCAAAATGAGCCATGTCTGCCTGTTTAATGGCTTGATAACCAGGTTTCCCCATTTTATCTTTGGCGGGCAAGTTAACCCAGAGCTGAACCATTTGAAATGGGCCACCAGCTAAGCTGTAATTGGTTTCGTGGTATTCTTTATGTAAAACACCGCTTGCTGCAGTCATCCATTGTACGTCACCGGGATAAATTACCCCGCTGTTTCCATAGCTATCATGATGTGCAACCGCACCATGATAGGCAATTGTTACGGTTTCGAAACCACGATGCGGATGAACGCCAACCCCCCGTGGTTCTTTCCTCGCCGAGAATTCGATCTTCGAGCCATAATCCATCAGGAAAAAAGGACTCATATTGATCTGATAACCGCCTGGAAAAAAATTATGTACCCTAAATCCATCACCAACCATGTGTGGCGCAGGAGCTTTGAGTACTTTTTCTATTTGTTTTGTTTCCATTACCTTCAATATTTAAGGCATGGTGCATAGCGCAAGGAGCATTAGCTGCCCCATGCGCTTTGCTCTATGCTAGATTATGCTTGTTTCACAAACTGTAATTCACCTAAAATGCGCACTTCTTCACTTACCATTACACCACCGGTTTCCAATGCAGCATTCCAGGTTAAACCAAAATCAGAGCGGTTAATTTTTCCACTTAAGGTAAAACCTGCTTTGGTATTGCCCCATGGGTCGGTAGCAATGCCGCCAAATTCTGCAGTTAATTTTACGGGTTTGGTTTCGCCCTTAATAGTTAAATCGCCTTTAACGATATAATCGCTGCCATCTTTTTCTACTGAACTGGATTTAAATTCAACGTGGGCAAATTTTTCAGCGTCGAAAAAATCAGCACCTTTTAAATGGTTGTCGCGGTCAGTGTTTCCGGTATCAAGCGAACCGATATCACCTTTGAAAGAAATCTCCGCATTTTCGAACTCATCACCTTCAGACAATAATTCTGCTGAGAAAGATTTTAAACTACCGGTTACAGTAGTAATCATTAAGTGTTTTACTTTAAATTGTAATTCGCTGTGGGTTGGATCTAATGTCCATTTTGTAGTTGCCATATCTTTTGTTTTTGAGGTTTTTAATATTAACAACACAAAAGTATAACATAGGTTTTTACTGCATATTGATGTATGGTAAGTAATTGGAAATGATTGAATGATAGGTGGATTGGAGATAATTGAAAGGTTAGCGGCTTAAAATTAATTAAAGCATTCACTCATTCACCATCCATTCGTTCAGAATTGTCTACGGTCTGAAATGTTTATTCGCCAGTTCCTTCCTTACGCGACTTAATGATTCGGGGGTAATGCCCAGATAAGATGCAATCATCCACTGTGGTACGCGGAGCGTAAGGTTGGGATAAAGTTTAATGAAATCGAGGTATCTTTCTTCAGCGGTTGCGCTAAGTAGCATATTAATGCGCTTCTGCATAAAGCGGATCGAATTATTGAGTAGTTTAATCTGCATGGGCTGCAAGCATGGTACTTGCCTGGCTGCTTCTTCCATGAAATTGTTAGGCATTAAAACGGCTTCAGTTGCTTCTATGGCATCGATGAAAAATATAGAGGGTTCGTTATTCATGTTATTGCGGTCTGATACCAGCCAGTTTTCGGGTGCGAACTGAAGGATGTGTTCTTTACCTTTCGCATCAATTGAATAGGCACGTAATAATCCTTTGCCTACAAAATATCCATGTTTAAAATTATCGCCTGTATATTGAACGATTTCGTTTTTCTCGAATTTTTTAATTTTTAAAACAGACGATATGCTTTCGAACTGTTCATCAGTTATTTCTATTTTTTCCTGTAAGTATTTTTGAAACTGACGAATCATAAAGGTGAGGTGTTATTTTTTTACGGGCTTAATATCGGAAAAATCTACTCCACATTTGCAATTACCACCACATCCATCTTTTTTTACCTGCAAAGATTTAAAAACCAAACGGCCAACATATCCTAATGCTACCGCAAAAAGTAAAAAGACTAAAATCGTTTGAATATCCATAATACAAATATAAGGTCTTTGAGTAGTATGGCATTCAGATGAATGTAAATTATTGTCATGTCGCTACTAACCGCAAAGTACGCAGAGGTTTTGGCAAAGGGCGCTATTGTGTTTTTACCACAGAGGAAACGGAGTTTTACACAGAGCGGTTTTTATGTATATGCATGGTTTATTATTAACCGCAAAGTACGCAAAGCTTTTCGCGAAGAGCGCCATTGTGTTTTTACCACAAAGGGAACGGAGTTTTCCACAAAGAGCAGAGCGGTATTTTTATGCATGGGTTATTATTAACCGTAAAGTAAACGAAGGTTTTCGCAAAGGGGGCTATTGTGTTTTTACCACAGAGGAAACGAAGCTTTCACAGAGAGCAAAGAGCGGTTTTGTGTCTACATGATTTATAGTAGCAATGCTAAGGTGTTTTCTGTGAGTCATTTGTGTCTTTCTTTGCGTACTTTGCGGTTAAAACGCAGAATTATTCCATGAAACCGACAGTGCCCCCAACCCAATCGAAATCGGCGTTATAGCGCACGCCGATCATTTTACCGCGGCTAAGACGGGCAAGATTAATGCACAGTTGGGGTTCACCACCATCCGGCCACAAATACATCATCCTGATTTCGGCTTTTACACCACCATCCGGCGATTGTACCGCAGGTTCATAATTTACTTTCCGCTGTAAAATCCAGTTTTCAGGATCCTTGATATTGGCAATGTCCGTTTCAGTTACATCAATAATAACGCCCATGCCGGCGAAAGAAAATAAGGGTTTAAGCACATAGTTTTCTAAATCGGCGGGTAGTTTTTCTATTTTGTTTAAAAAGCGTGTTTCGGGTACAAACTCACTTTTGAGGAAAGGCATGGTGAACTTACTGATCCGATAAAACCAATTGGGATGCGTTACCCATTCCACTTCGAGTTCCTCACGGGGATCGAAGCTGTTTTTAAAGATTTCGGCGTTATTGGCTACTTCATCAAAGATCAGGCGGTTATAAATTCTTTTTAACTGGATTTTTTTACCATCTTCTTCGTAAAAGAGCCTTTTGCCTTCTTTTTTAATTTCTTCCAATGCCAAAATTTTAATGCCAAGCATTTTTTGGGTCACAAAAAAATCAATGGCTGTCTTCTGGTTTGGCGCATCAACATCCATTAGCGCCACTTCTTCGGGTTTGTGCTGGCCAATAATAACTTCTTTGAGTAAGGCGATGTATTTATCTTCAGTAAAACCGTTTAAGAAATGGTTCACGGAATAATCATCAATGTCAAAACTACTTTTAAAAGTTTTTGCCAAGTGATGTTGAAAGCCATACAGGGAAGGAAATCCTTGCATTTCGATCAACATTGGCGTAAGTTCCCCATCCTGATTTTTGCATATGCCGAAATCAAAAGTTAAAAAATGTGGCTGGTCATTTTCATTAGGTACGTTCCATTCGGATGGGATTGCCTTTTGCGTAAGTGCTTTAAAGTTAGGTTGCTTAATCAGTTTTATGATTTCTTCACCAGCCGCAATTAACTTTTCTTTTAAAGATTTTGGAACAAAAACAGGCGTTTCTGCCATCCGAAACGGAATTTCCGGATAACTGCTTTGGAGTTGAGTGAGGAAATTTTGGTATTTCTCGTTAGTGAATTGTTGATTATATTTTTGGCGTTGGGCAGGTATCATAGGTTTTTATTTACACGTATTTCATAGATTTCTCCATTTCAGTCGAAATGACGGATACATGCGAAAGATTGCTTCACGCATGCGCTCAATCCATTTCTTCAGTTCGCAACGACAACTGTTTTTGCAAATTCACAACGGCTTTTTTTAAAAAATTAGGTAAGATAATACTTTGCGTTAATACAATCCTCGCCGGATCATCCAGACTGTTCAACATATCCAGATACTTTTGTTCGCCGTGCATATCTACAATGGCTTTTTTCTTTTCTTCTTGTAGCAGGTACATTTTCATGCCCACCGGATCAGCCTCTGGGTGAAATTGCGTACCAATGATTTCATCAGAAAAGCGGATCGACATCATGCAGCGCTCCAAGTCGACATGTTTACGTTCTTTTTCAATGGCCAGCAATTTTGCGCCTTTTTTTTCAAAAGCGGCAAGATTTGGCTCTATAACCTGCCAGTCTCTGCTGTCTACCGAAAAAAAGGGGTTTGTAATGCCGTTAAAAACTTCGTCTCTTTCTCCATCTTCAGTTAAGGTTACCGGGAAAATACCAAAAGCATTCGAGCGCCTTTCGGTTACGTTGCCCAGGTTATATTTTCTACAAGCCAATTGAAAGGAGTGGCAGATCAAAAAAGCAAATTTCTTTTTTTCTACATGGGCCTGGTTAAATGCCTCAATCTGGTCGAGCAGATTAAAAAAAACATTTTCCCATTTTTCACCCTTGCTTTCGGTTGGGCTGCCCGGGCCACCGCTTGAAATATAAGCATCATAATCTATGCCTGGTATCTCTCCTTTTTGCCTTAAATCAAAAATATCGAAACTTAAATCAATATCGTTTTCCTTTTTAAAACGGGATAAGATTTCCCGAATTCCCCGGATGCCCTGGTTGGGTGCACCGTTATTCATGTCAATAACGGCTACTCTTAAGCTTCTTTTATCCATCCTAAAACTACTTTGCGCCTATAAGTGTTTGATTAGTAATGTAATCCACCACTGCCTCAAAGCTGCCGGTTTGCTGGTAAACGGCCAACTGCCGGTCGGCACCAGTGCCGTGTTCCAATATTTTATGTACGTAATTAATATCATCGCGGCAGCCCAAATCGTCCACTACATCATCCACAAAATCCAATAATTCCAAAACAAGATTACGGCAATTTACTTCCATTTCTTTTCCGAAATCGATCAGGTTTCCATCAATTCCGTAGCGGGCTGCCCGCCATTTGTTTTCGTTAATCAATGCTCTTGAATAACTGATAAACTCCATGTTCTGTAAACGCAGTTTGTACAGTTTGGCACATAAGGATTGAAATAAGGCTGTAAGCGCCATCGTCTCATCTACTAACATCGGGCAATCGCAAATGCGGAATTCAACGGTATCAAAGAAAGGGTGCACGCGGATATCCCACCATATTTTTTTGGCGTTATCCATGCAATTGGTTTTGATGAGCAGTTTTACATAATTGTCATAATCTTCAATGCTGTTAAAAATATCAGGAATTCCGGTACGCGGAAATTTGTCGAAAATTTTAGTGCGGAAAGATTTATAGCCGGTATTGCGCGATTCCCAAAACGGAGAATTGGTTGATAAAGCAAAAACGTGCGGTAAGAAATATCTCACCTGGTTGGCAATGTGGATAGCCAGTTCGCGCGATTGGAAACCTACGTGTACGTGCAGACCAAAAATAAGATTAGAGCGTGCAGCCTCCTGTAGTTCGTTCACAATTTCATTGTAACGTGGATGTTCGGTAATCAGCTGCTTTTCCCAGTGAGAAAAAGGGTGTGTTCCCGCGGCTCCAATCCGCAGGCCTTGCTCTCCCGCTAGTTGAGAAACGGTATACCGCAATTGAGCAATTTCCTTGCGCGCTTCGGTAGTGGTACGGCAAATACCTGTTCCCACCTCTACCACGGCCTGGTGCATTTCTGCCTTAACCTGGTCTTTGTGTATTTTTTGTGCGGCTTCAACAATTTTTTGTTCGTGAGAAGTAAGTTCTCTGGTAACGGGATCAATTACCATGTATTCTTCTTCTATGCCAAGCGTAAACTCGTTCATCCTTTGCTAATTATAAATTAAATCCCTTTTATTTTTTTACTGCAGCTTTTTTAGGTTTTGCAGTTGTTTTTTCTGTTGTTGCCGCTTTAGCCTTTTCGGTAGGCGTAGTTTTTTTTGCCGCGGTTGTTTTAGTGATCTTTGATCCAGCTTTAGCGATTAGCGGTTTGCCTCCAACTGACGATTTAATGTATTCACCCCAGGTTAAATTGTCTTGTCCGTCTTTTTGTGCTTTGGCCCGTTCTATCGCATAGTTTGCTGTGGTTTCTACTACCCAATCAAAATTTTCCTGACCAACACTTTTAATGTCGGCATCTGGAGCCGGGTTACAGAAGTCGATAGCAATAGGCACTCCATTACGCACCGCGAACTCTACCGTATTGAAATCGTATCCTAAATAGCTACATAGTTTTAAAGTATATTCTTCAACCGTTTTAAGCAATTTCGGATCTGGCGATTTACCCTCGGTTGCATACCGTAAATGATGTGGGTTACGTGGGTCGTACTGCATAATGCGAACATGTTTGCCACCTATACAATAACACCTGAAATATTCTTCGAAAATGATCTCTTCCTGCAAAAGCATCACTAATTGCTGGGTGCCGCTGTGTTTGTCAAAAAAATCTTCTTTATCATGAAGTTTATAAACATCTCTCCAGCCACCGCCATCGTAAGGTTTCATATAAGCCGGAAAACCCACATACTCAAAAATCGCATCCCAGTTTAAGGGCATTTCCAGGTTAGAAAATGATTCGGACGTTGTTCCCGTTGGATGTTCTCTGGAAGGGATCAAGGCCGTTTTAGGTACTGGAACACCAATTTGTTCGGCCAGGGCATTATTAAAAAACTTCTCGTCGGCACTCCACCAAAATGGATTGTTGATTACGGCAGTTCCTGTAATGGCAGCATTTTTTAATGAAGCGCGGTAGAATGGTACATCCTGCGAGATGCGATCTATGATTACTGAATAACCCAGTGGTGCATTCTGAAATATCTTATCGATTTTAACCGCTTCGGCAGTAATGCCCTCCTCTGCTTTTTGATTAATTCTTTCGATTACGGCTTCAGGAAAAGAGCGTTCCTGTCCAAATAAAATCCCTATTTTCTTCATTGGTAAATATTGTTTATTGTGTAACTGGTTAATCGGCTAATTGTTTGATGCTTGTAACTAAATCGACTACAGACTCAAGACTAAGGACTAATCTATAGCTGTGCAATATAATCCGGAAACATTTCTCTCCAGATTGGCCAGTCGTGATCTGCGTTTTGTCTGATATCCAGCCAGTGGTTGATGCCCTTTTTATTTAGGATGTTGGATAAACGCTCATTATCTGCCCTGCACATATCGCGGTCGGTTGTACCTAAAACAATTTTCATGTAATGTAGCTCAGGATTACTGTTGTTTAATATGAAATCAATCGGGTTATTAAAATAAACATCATCATTGTAAAAACCGTCTAGCTGGCCTGTTATATCGAAAGCGCCACTCATGCTAAACATATGGCTAACCAGCCATGGATGCCTGAAAGCGAAATTTGCAGCGTGATAACCACCAAAGCTGCAGCCAGCGGTAATTATTTTACTATGGCCGGTTTCGTGCCTGGCCAGCGGGGCTACTTCTTCCAACAAATATTTATCATACCAAATGTGGTTTTTAACCCTGTCGGCAGGATGAATACTTTTGTTGTACCAGCTCAGTTTGTCAATGCTATCCGGACAATAAATTTTAATTTTTCCTTCATTGATAAATCCCGCTACAGAATCGATCAATTTGAAATCCTTATTTTCAAAATATCGACCCATACTTGTTGGGAACAGTAGGATAGGGATGCCACCGTGACCAAAGATGAGCATGTCGATTTCGCCACTTAAATTCGGGCTGTACCATTTCTTATGTTCTTCTTTAACCATAATACAAATTGAATGTTTAAGGTATAAATTAAAATCTACAATAAGAATAGTGTCAATATTAAAAATGAATGAAATGAGGCGATGATTGTAAAAAATATCCTATGATAATTAATAGTTTATAGAGATTTGTACCTTTGCAGACTAATGCTGAGGCGATAGCCATGTGATAGGGATCTTGATTATGAAGTACACCACCATTTTATCGGTAAAAGTTAATACCACCAACTTTAAAATATCTTCAAATTATTTAAAACGTGAGGTAGAGATAGATATTTATACGCCCGAAGGTATTTTGGGTAATGAAAAAATAGAACTTCTTCTGTTAAACGACGGACAAGATGTGGCCAAGATGCATTTCAGTCAGATTTTGGAAGATGCGCATCATGCTAAAAGAAACCATAGGCTAATTGTGGTGGCCATTAAGGCATCAGACGATCGTTTAATGGAATATGGGGTTGCTGGTGTGCCCGATTTTAAAGGGCGTGGCGCAAAAGCAAACCTCTATGCCGATTTTGTAGTCAAAGAACTTTTGCCTTTTGTTAAAAAGAAAATTGCGATGCCGGTTACCGGTAAGGTGGGTTTCGCCGGATTTTCTCTGGGAGGCCTCTCTGCTTTTGATATTGCCTGGAATAATCCTGCTTCGTTTGATGTTGTCGGTGTTTTTTCAGGTGCGTTTTGGTGGAGAAAAAAGGATTTAAATGATGGCTATACGGATGCTGACCGCATTATGCATCAGCAGTTGGAAAACACTTCCAGCAAGCCGGATATGAAATTCTGGTTGATGACCGGAACGGAAGACGAAGTTGCTGATCGGAATAAAAACTTAATTATCGATTCTATAGATGATACCATTGATGTGGTTAAAATTCTATTAAATAAGGGTTACAAAAGGCCTGATCATATTTTTTACTACGAGAAAGTTGGCGGCAAACATAATGTACCTACCTGGGAAAGTGTGATGCCTGCTTTTCTAAACTGGGCATTTGAGGTTTAGTATATTACATCAAGTTCTATAATTTCTCTTGAATTTCGTCACCCTGAATTTATTTCAGGGTCTAATAAGTGTAAAGATGCTGACCACGTAATAGCTACAAGACAATTGAAAATACTATTTCGACGTGTAAATAAATTCAGCATGACGACCATTTTTTGAAGTTATTTATACTTCAAAAAAATACCTGTATCAAATATCGTCCATAAACAGCTTCGTTGTCCACAGCTTTTTAAAGCAGCATTAGCCCAGGTATTACAGGTTTTGAAAATACTGTAACTTCCTTTGGCTTCATAAAAAGCATCGCCAATATCATAATGAACGTTTGATTGAACAGCAATTAAATGCCCTGAATCATCTTTTTTAAAGCTATTTAAAATATAGCGGACCAGCTGCTGGTATTGTGTTTTGCTGATCATGATTTTTATACAGTTCTCATCTTCCCTTATATTTTTATAATAGGTAGTGTGCATGGCCGAGGTGCTTAAGCCAGAAATTGCCCGTAGAGCGTTACTTAGTTTTAGGTCTGAAAATTCCGGAGTTTCCAGGTAAAACTTTTTATCGCCCCAGCCCATGGCCAGATAATGGTAACTACTGTCGGCCTCTAAAGTGTTATGGTAAGGGATTTCTTTCGTCCAGTTAATTTCTGAGCTAACAGCCGGAACAATAATATCGGTATGCACACCATTTGTCATCATGTATACGTCTACTTCCTTCGCATTTACCGGATTGGCATTTATTGTAATACGCGAGCAGCAGAATGCCGTGATGAAGTAAAGCGCAATTAGTGCACTAAAAACGATTAAAGATCTGCCTGTATACCTTAAAATCTTTTTGTTCATCCCAGCTTTATTGTTTCCATTAACATCAACTGCATTTAAGTAGCGAATTTAAAGAATAACTATGTTAATCGATTTTATTGATGTTAATATCGAAAAACATGATTTTTTGCTCGTACAAGTTATCGCTATCTTGACAGCATGATAAAAGGATTGTTTGAAACGCATATCTATGTTGAAGATCTGGAAAGATCGATTAATTTTTACAGCAATGTTTTAGGTTTAAAGCAATGCCATTATGAAGCCGACCGCAGAATTGCTTTTTTCTGGATTGGCAAGCCGCAGGAAGCCATGCTGGGGATTTGGGAAAAGCCCAAAAAAGAAATTGATGTAAGGCACTTTGCATTTCGCTGTGAGGTGGGTGATGTATTGAATAAATCAGTTCAGTTTTTGGAATCTAAAAACCTTCAGCCTTATAATTTTCTTAAGAGTGCCAATCATGATCCCATGGTTTTTGCATGGATGCCTGCTGTGGCCATTTATTTTAATGATCCTGATGGGCATGCACTGGAGTTTATTGCCATTTTGGATGGAGAAGCCAGACCAGAACTGGGTGTAATAACTCATCCAGATTGGTTAAAGCTAAACCTATAAATCGGAATGATGGCTGTTATTTTAACCCATTAATTGTTCAAATTAACAGGTCTAATTGTTACGGATTATTAATAGTTGAGGTTATTAATTAATTTCTTTGTCTTCAATTATAATGCCGCCGCCTTCGCAATGAATCAACACGGTACATTCATCTCGTCTATCTTTTACCAGAACTTTGGTGTTGATTTTACAAAGTTTTTCTGCCAATTCATCCTGAATTTCAGACCACTCCTGGCTAAGGGTTTCCAATTCCTTCTCTTTGTGTTCCCTTTCTATACAGGCAAAAAGGTGTTCGTCGGCCTGTGGACCGGTAATGTATTCTTCCTTTGATAAATCCGGTACTTCAGCCGCATCCATAGCCCTTTTTGCTGCTTCTACTTCAAGCGACTTTTCTTCATATTGATCAAATAATTCCTGTATTGATTTTTCCATTTACATAATACCTTCAAATTAGTCATTTGTTTTATTCATTTGAATTTGAACGATTTTTTTAAACAGGCTCTGGTTTTTAAACCTGATGGAAACGGTTGCCCATAATTTTTGATGAGGCTAATTGTACAACAGGATCGATTAAACCGAAAAGCTGCCGGAATTGCTTTTCTAATTAAAAATGAGACTATTGCAGCGTTATCAATGCATTAAATAGTAGGCGTTATAGTGAAAAATCCATTTCTAAACACTATCTTTGCGCCAAATTTGAGGCGCATTTTATGCAAAAGATTAGAAACATAGCTATTATAGCACACGTTGACCACGGTAAAACCACGTTGGTTGATAAGATTTTACACTCTTGTTCTATTTTTCGTGACAACGAACAAACAGGAGAGTTGATATTGGATAACAACGATTTAGAGCGTGAGCGTGGTATCACAATCGTGTCTAAAAACGTTTCTGTTAAATATAAAGATGTAAAAATTAACATTATCGATACACCTGGTCACGCGGATTTTGGCGGTGAAGTAGAGCGTGTTTTGAAAATGGCAGATGGTGTACTTTTACTTTGCGATGCTTTTGAAGGTGCAATGCCTCAAACCCGTTTCGTAACACAAAAAGCTTTGGCATTAGGTTTAAAGCCGATTGTTGTGGTAAACAAAGTAGATAAAGAAAACTGCCGCCCTGAAGAGGTTTACGAGCAGATTTTCGAATTGTTTTTTAACCTTGAAGCTACTGAAGAGCAATTGGATTTCCCGGTTATTTACGGTTCATCTAAACAAGGGTGGATGAGTACTGACTGGCAGAAACCAACAACTGATATTTTTGCCTTATTGGATGCTGTGGTAGAAAATATTCCTGCTGCACCAATAAACGAAGGTACATTACAAATGCAGATCACCTCGTTGGATTATTCGTCTTTCGTAGGTCGTATTGCAATTGGCCGTGTTCACCGCGGTACCATTAAAGAAAACCAACCGGTTACTTTAATCAAACGCGATGGCAAAATCGTTAAATCAAGAGTAAAAGAACTTTATACATTCGAAGGTTTAGGTAAGGTAAGGGCGACAGAAGTAAGCTCTGGCGATATCTGTGCGGTTGTAGGTATTGACGGTTTTGAAATTGGTGATACTATTGCTGATTTTGAAGCACCAGAACAATTACCGGTAATCAGTATCGATGAGCCGACAATGAACATGTTATTTACCATTAATAACTCACCATTCTTCGGTAAAGAAGGTAAACTGGTAACTTCTCAAAGGATTAAAGACCGTTTGATCAAAGAAATGGAGAAGAACCTGGCATTAAAAGTTGTTGAAACTCAAGGTGCAGATTCGTGGTTGGTATATGGCCGTGGTATCCTTCACTTATCGGTATTAATTGAAACGATGCGTCGTGAAGGTTATGAATTGCAGGTAGGGCAGCCACAGGTTATTGTTAAAGAAATCGATGGTAAAAAACATGAGCCAATCGAAACCCTGATTGTAGATGTACCTGCTGAAGTTTCTGGTAAAGTAATTGAATTGGTAACTCAACGTAAAGGTGAGTTATTGATTATGGAACCAAAAGGCGATCTACAACACTTGGAATTCGAAATTCCATCTCGCGGTATCATCGGTTTACGTAACAACGTTTTAACTGCAACAGCTGGTGAGGCAATTATGGCACACCGTTTCAAATCTTACGAACCTTGGAAAGGGACGATTCCTGGCCGTTTGAATGGTGTATTAATTTCGATGGATAAAGGTACCACTACTGCTTATTCTATCGATAAATTACAGGATAGAGGTCGTTTCTTTGTTGATCCGGGAGTTGATATTTACGAAGGACAAATTTTGGGAGAGCATATCCGTGATAACGATTTAGTAATCAATATCGTGAAAGGTAAAGCTTTAACCAACATGCGTGCATCTGGTACGGATGATAACACCCGTATCGCACCGGCAATTAAATTTTCGCTGGAAGAGGCTATGGAATACATCCAGGCTGACGAGTACATCGAAGTTACTCCGGTAAGCATGCGTTTACGTAAAATCTTCTTAACTGAGCAAGAACGTAAAGTTAAAGGAAAGCAATTCGCTTAATCCTACATTCCTAAGCGGAAATAAAATATAGATCAAAAGCCTCGATGTAAATCGGGGCTTTTTTTATGCCAAACGGCTTAATAATTTAGTAATAAAGCTGAAGGATGGTCTGGTTTTCGATTTAATCACAATTGCCATTTTCTGTCAGGCTTTTTTCATAAAACTTATGGGAATGTAAAGTTAACAATCTGGTGGCAATCGGATTTACCGGCAATTTTAATTTTGCGGTTCAAACAAACTAATTATATCGTGATTCATAAAGGATTATCCGAGGCGGGTATATTTTTATTAAATGTACTCTCTCTATTGCCGCTATTTTTATTGTATGGATTGGCAGACGCTTTTTATGTATTGCTGTTTTATATTTTTGGTTACCGCAGAAAAGTGGTTAAAGAAAACCTGATGAATGCTTTTCCGGAAAAAAACGGCACTGAAATTTATGCAATAGAGAAACGGTTTTATAAATTTTTAGCTTCACTTTTTATAGAAGTGATCAAAATGAAAAGCATTTCTAAAAAGGAGTTGAACAAAAGGGTAAAATTTAAGAATGCCGATCTGGTAGAAGCTTATCTGAAAAATAATGAAAGTGTACTTTTCTGCTCATCGCATTATGGCAATTATGAATGGGTATGCATGGCTATTGGCCTGAACTTTTCTGGTGAACATTTTCCGATTTATAAACCTTTAAGCAATAAGGCTTTTGATAACTGGTTCCTGAAGATGAGAAGCAGATTTGGCAATAACATGGTATCCATGCGACAAACCTTAAGGGCGATCCAAGCCAATAAGCATAAGTCAACTATATTCACTTTTGGCAGCGATCAGGCACCTTCAAAAGATGAATCAAATTATTGGACAACCTTTTTGAATCAGCAATCTTCTATACAGTTGGGGGTAGAAAAAATCGCCAGGAAAACCAACCGCCCCGTTTTTTATCTAAAAATCAATTATTTGAAGAGAGGTTATTATGAAGTTGATTGTGTGCCTATCTGTATAAATCCATCTGAAACAGGCGAGTTTGAAATTACCGATATGCATACGCTTTTTCTGGAAGATATCATTAAAGAAGCACCTGCTTATTGGCTGTGGAGTCATCGGAGATGGAAATATAAGCCTGATCCAAAGGTTTCATCAACCCATATAAAAGATTATGGCATCATGGATGCAATGGCTTAGCTATATCCATTGTTGTAAAAATGAAATCTAACATTTTCGTGGCAAAATTTTTCCAGGTGCTTTATAAATTAGCGTTTCAACTGCCCTGATGATTAAGACATGGATATCCCGTTTGGGAATATTTCTTTTAAGCACATTAGCCTTGCTTCCATTATCTGTATTGTACATTTTCGCTGATGGAGCATATCTGTTGCTGTATTTTGTATTTCGCTACCGCAGGAAAGTGGTGAGGGAAAATTTGCTGAATGCACTTCCGGATAGAACATTACGAGAGATTTTAATTATCGAAAAACGATTTTACCGTTATCTGGCCTCGCTGGTGTTTGAAATTGTTAAAATGCAAAGTATCTCTAAACAGGAGATCGAAAAACGCTTTGTATTTAAAAATAAAAAACAGGTTCAGGAATATTTAGACCACGGCCAGAGTGTATTAATCTGTTCGGCACATTATGGCAATTGGGAATGGGGTACATTAGGTATCGGACTCAATTTTCGTGCAGATCATTACCCTATTTATAAACCTCTTAGCAATCCGGTATTTGATCATTGGTTTAAGAAAGTACGAAGTAAATTTGGTAATAAATTAATTGCCATGCGGCAGACCATGCGGGCATTGCAAGCCAGCAAAGGCAAACCGAGCATGTTTAGTTTTGGTAATGACCAGGCGCCTGCCAAAGATGAATCTCATTATTGGACCGATTTTATGCATCAGCCCAGTTCCATACAGTTGGGAATTGAAAAAATTGCCATGCGTACCAATCAGCCCATATTTTATTTTAAAGTGAATGTGCTGAAACGTGGTTTTTATGAGGTTGATTGCGTGCCGCTTTGTTTAAATCCTGCCGAAACCGCTCCGTTCGAAATTACTGAACTGCATACCCGTTTTCTGGAAAAAATAATCAATGCACAGCCCGAATATTGGCTATGGAGCCATAGGCGGTGGAAGTATAAACCTCAATATTAAGTTCTTTTTCAGGGAGATTTGCCAAAGCGGTATAATTTCCTAAATCCTTTATATTTGCGTTACAAGCCTATCTATGAAGACCTTCAAAAAAATATTGTTGATCCTGATTTATACTCTTTTTTTATCGTTGCTGGCCTTATTCCTTTGGAAACCTTATTTGTTGAAGGTATTAAAATACAGAACGCCAAATGCTGAAACCTATAAAGTTTTTCCTCAGGAAGTTTCGCATAGAAGCGATTCGGTTTTTCATTTTATAAGATCGGCAAAACAGCGGAACGATCTGGATACGCTTCATGTTAGAGATGGCGATAGCCGCTCTATTCCATTAAAAAACTATTTAAAAAATGGACAGGTCAATGCTTTTATTGTGATCAGGAATGATAATATTTTGTACGAGAGATATGCTAAAGGTTACAGCGATAGTACGTTAACCAGTATATTCTCAGGCGCTAAAAGTATGATTTCTATTACTATAGGTCAGGCATTGGCCGAGCGCAGCATTAAAAGCCTGGATGATAAAGTAACACAGTACATTCCTGAATTAAAATCCAACCCCGCTTTTGAACAGATCACTTTAAAAAATCTTTTGGATATGAAATCGGGCCTTGAATTTCGGGATGCTTTGGGTGGTATAGTAAAAGCATTTTTTTCTGATGAGGCCAAGTATTATTATACCGACGATATGAAAGCGCAACTGATGAGGGTTAAACTGCTTAACCAACCAGGTACGGTTTGGGTGTATAAAAGTATCGACCCGATTTTGTTAGGCTGGGTTTTAAAAAAGGCCACCGGAAAATCGGTAGCAAAATATTTTGAAACTCATGTGTGGCAAAAGATAGGTGCCGCATATCATGCAACCTGGGGTTTAGATCAGGTTAACGGCCTCACCAATACGGCAAGCCGTTTTCAGGTTACGGCCATTGATTTTGCAAAAATCGGCCGTTTATATTTAAACAAAGGTAAGTACAATGGAAAGCAGGTGGTTCCGGAAAGCTGGGTAAATCAATCCACGCGTATTGGAACAGAACAGCCTGCATCGGCTAAAGGATGGCAGAAATCGGCACACCATTATCTCTGGTGGATCCCGCAAGAAGGGGATAAGGGCGATTATGCGGCTGAAGGGATGCTTGGCCAAAGGTTATATGTTGATCCGAAAACGAATACCATCATTGTGCAGTTTGCTGATCACGGCGCGGGAAATTACCCTTACCGGAAAATCAGCAGATATCTGGCTGGATTGCCCTTTAGTTATCCTAAAGGTTAATAACCACAGCGCTAAGTGAGTTATCTAAAAGAAACGAGTGAAATCAGGGTATTCTGGTTCGTACTAAGACTCAAGAATACATAATACCATCATTTTTAGCTATTCTCTGTTTACTCGGTGCTATTTCTTTGTGACCTTTGTGGTAAAAGATTTAGACATATTTCTATAAAATAGTACCTTGTCATTAAATGGAAAACAACGACGTAAAAATTTCAAAAAAGAAACCGATTTTTCCGGTTAGCCCTGCTTTGCAGAAATATTTGCGTACCTACCAGCGTGAAGCGAAATTGCCCATCGGTTATAATGACCTGATGCAGTTTAATGAGGCTTTTCCGCTAATGGATAAGTTTGGTAAGGACTCATTATGGGAGGGACCTATATATGCTCAGGATTTAATTGAAAGATTGCATGATGGCTTAAAGGAAATTTATGCAAATCTTAAAGCTTCGGGAAACCTGCGCATTGTTGAGCATAAGTACATTGATAGAATAGAGTATTGCACCTTTGGCAATACCCACCCTTTCCGTATCCGTATTGTAAACCGTTTGAATGATGTGTATGATTACTTCTACGTAAAAAAGGCTGACGCCTCCAGGATTTACGGACTTGAAATGGAAGAAATACTTTCACCGAATCAGGTAAATTACCTTGTAGATGGCAATACTTTGGTAGAAGAACATATTGCCGGTATTCCAGGTGATGTTTTTACAAAAGGACAATTGTATACACCAGAGTTTAACCCTACACGTATAGCTAAAGAATTTGTAAAATTTAATGAACGCTGTTTGATTATGCTTTTGGGAGATATGCGCGCCTATAATTTTGTGGTGCAGATTACACCTGATTTTGATGATATCCAGTTCCGTATCCGGGCGATAGATTTTGATCAACAGTTTTACGAAGGGAATTTAAAAGTTTACTTGCCGCAGTTTTTTAAAGAAAACCTGCCTTACGTAAAAATGAGTATGGAGCAACTGACAGAGAAAACGGTATTACAGTATCAGCAGGAGGAGCGCTCATCAATTGTACATCGTGTAAGAAGCGAACGACACCGTTTAACCGATCTTCGGGATGTATCAAATAAAGAAGAGCTCACTACACCCGAAAATATTGCTTTACTTAAACAGGGAATGAGCGATTATTTTAAGGATACCAATTACCTGCGGTGTAAAACCATGACTGATATTATTGAACTGAATATCAAAAATATCATCAGGCAGGTAAAGTTATAAGTGATGTTGGATGTAACCATCCGACATCGCACACGGTTCTTTAAGGTAATTCAATTTAGAAAATAAGGCTCCTCATATGGTAACAGCTGACGGCCTAAAAAGCAGCTTAAAAGAAAAACGGCTGACAAATTGCCAACCGTTTTTGAGTGAATCTAGAAAGAGCGTCCAAAATTTTAGGCATGTTGGCCTTCATGAACTCCTTCGGCAAATTCCTCTACAATTTTATCGTTAAATGCGGGTAAATCTTCAGGGGTACGGCTTGTAACCAAACCCTGGTCTACTACCACTTCTTCATCAGACCAGATCGCTCCGGCATTAATTAAATCCTTTGAAATATTTTTTACCGAAGTTAATTTTCTGCCTTGCACTACATCTGCGTTGATCAACGTTTGTGGACCATGGCAAATGGCAGCAACTGGTTTCCCATCGGAGAAGAAAGCTTTTACAAAAACCAGCGCATCTTCATTAACCCTTAACTGATCCGGATTAATTACACCACCTGGTAAAAGTAGCCCGTTGTAGTCATCAGCGTTTGCTTCTGAAATGGTTTTGTCAACGTCAACTTCTATCGACCAATGGTCCTGATCCCAGGCTTTTATTTTTCCGCTTTTTGAGGAGATGATGTGAACGGTTGCGCCCTCTTCTTTTAACCTTTTAACTGGTTCGGTTAATTCTACTTCTTCAAATCCGCTCTCTGAAAGTACAGCAATGGTGCGGTTACTTAATTGTCCCATAATCTTTAAATTTTTAATAGGTGATATATTTAAAGACAGTTAGGGAAAAGTATTGTTTTTAGAAATTTAAGATTAGGGAATAATTTCAAGAGTTGTTGATCTGTTTACCTGATAATTATAAAAGGCTTCATAAACTACCCTGCTTACAATTGTCTTGATCGGACTGGCATCTTTAAAGCTATCCAGAGGATATTTAAGCTGAAAACAGGTACGCAGTTTATTTTTCGTGAATCCGATTTGTTTAAGTACAGTTACTGTAGATTTATTAAAATAATCGCTAACCAAAATATCTGCAAACGGGGTTAGACGGATAATGATTTTGTTCTTTTTAACCGAAAACCTGATGTAAAGATTTTCTTCTTTACGGAGGTTAAAAATGAAAGCACTAATCTTATTTTCAACCAGATCAAATACCGCATCATCAAATTCTTGTCCGTCATGAAAAGCAGCAATTTTGCGACTGTTTAAGTCATCTAAATTCAATCTTATTTTCTGAATTTGCTCTTTAATGTAATCACTAATTTGTTCATGGTTTAAAGAAATCTTTCCATAAAGACTGATATGGTTTTCATATTCTTCTTTTTTTAAATAGTAAGGATCATTAAGTGCTTTGAAGATGCGAAGTTGGTTATTAATATAAATTAAAGCCTTCTGGTTTACGTGAGCAGATTTATAGTCTGATTGTTCTACCGCTCCCTTTATCCATAGTTCAAGCTGTGTTTTTTCTTCGTCATAGTGAGAAATGAGCTCGTTAATTTCTTCATTCATAAATTAATCATTTGTTCTTCTGTGCTTAATAAAGTACCATGCTAAATTGCCTGCAATAATCATATGATTAAAAATATTGGGGATCAAACCATAATATTTAGTAAAAATTTTAAACCGTTCTTTTAAACTTTCCCGGTGTTTTTTCTTGCTCATGCCACCAACCAGGTATTTGGCTACATAACGGTGTACATTTACAATATTAGATGCCTTTTTAGCCGCTTTGATAATCCAGTCTATATCAGCGCTGTATTGGTAAGTTAAATCATAAGGCGTTATGATGCTGCGGCGGATATAAATGGCCTGATGACTGATATTCATGCCATATTTAAAACTCTTCCAGTCGAACTCATCTGGTGCTTCGTGCCTCCTTCGGCCTAAATTTTCCCACTTATCGTTATACATTTCAGTTTCTCCGTAATATATATCGGCACCGGGAGCAGTTGCAAAAACATCTTCTACTGTGTGGTTGTCATAAATCTCATCTCCCGAGTTCATAAATAACACATAATCACCTGTTGCCAAGGCCAAACCTTTATTCATGGCATCATAAATGCCCTTGTCGGGTTCTGATATGATTTTCGAGATCCGGTCCTTATACTGCTGAACCACCTGCAGTGTTCCATCAGAAGAGGCTCCGTCAATGATAATATATTCAATGTTTTGATAAGTCTGATTTAAAACAGATTTCATAGTACGCTCAATGTCGCGAACGTTATTGTACACTATAGTGATAACGGTTAATTTGGGCATGGGTTAATCCATTAATTTTTTAAAGGTTTCGGCATCCGGAATTAAACCTTTAAATGCTTTAGGTAATGTTGCACTGGTTTTGTAGGTAGAAACACCCATTGCTTTGTTAAAATCGCGGAATGAAAATTCTACAATTTTATTCTTCTTTTCTTTGCAAAGTATGATGTCTATGGATGGCTGCTCATGTGGCTGTTTAACATATTCATCAAGAGCAGATAGATAGAAATTCATTTTGCCTAGGTACTCAGGTTTGAATTTTCCGGTTTTTAGTTCGAAAAAAACCAAACATTGTAAACGGCGGTTAAAAAACAAAAGATCTATAAAGTATTCCTCATTTTCAACAATCAATCTGTACTGGTTGCTGATAAAAGCAAAATCAGTTCCTAACGACATTAAGAACTTCTTAATATTCTGTACTATTCCACTTTCTACAACTCTTTCATCTTCTTCATCAGGATCCTCTAGGTTAATAAAATCCAAAAGGTATTCATCTTTAAAAGACTTCAACGCTTGGTCTCTTAATTCTTCATTGGAAATTGTTTTCGAAAAATTATTTGGTAAACTGCCGGAGTTACTGAATGATTTGTTTTTAAGTTGGTGCTTTAAGGTACCAACACTCCAAAATTCGATAGCTGCCTTTTGGATATAATATATCTTTTCTTCAACCGATTGTGAATTCTGTAGAATTTCAATGTGGTGGGTAAAACTGATGTTGAAAAATGTCTTTTCCAATTGGTCCGTTACTGACGGTCTAAATTCAATGTGTTCAATATCAGTTTTTTGTAATTGGTCCGTCAGTGACGGACTAATTAAGATTTGTTCTCTCCACGATTCGAAAAAGAACCTCATCCGTTTAATATTTGTGCCTGAAAATCCTCTTAAACCTGGTAACTCTAACTGTAAATCATTAGAAAGATTATCTATCACTTTGGCGCCCCGTTTCTCTTTTTCTACCTTTTCCGAAATGAATTTACCTACTGTAAAATAAAGCAGCAAAAGCTCTTTGTTTACAAAAGTAGCTGCTTTATACCGGCTAGATAAAATAGCAGATTTTAATGCTTTAATACTTGCAGAATAGTTTTCGATGCTTTCCATTTACCAGTTCAGTCGGTATAAATTTAATAAAGATTAACCAGTTTTTTATTTGTAGAATGGAGAATAAGATTTTGCAAACCGAATAACTAGTAGCGTTATGAAATTTTGTTGAATATGGGTTTATTAGGCAGTAAATCAATCAGTGTTTCGTAAAGATGGATGTGTTCTGCAGCAATAACTTCCTCCGAAAAATCGGTTAGAATACTCAATCTCGCAGCTTTCTGAATTTCTTCTTTATTCGGACGTTGATACAGCCATTCAATGCCATTCGCTAAATCCTCTGCATTTTGATATTTGGCCAGGTAGCCGTTTTGCAGGTGTTTAACCATATCCGGAATTCCGCCGGTGGTAAAAGCAATCACTGGTGTAGCACAAGATAAACTTTCCATTACTGTATTGGGCAGGTTATCTTCTAACGAAGGCGTGATAAAAGCATCGGCAGCAGAATAGCACTTCGCTAAATGATCATCTTTGTTAATAGTGCCCAGGAAAGTGGTTTTGAAAGGAAATTCGGGCATTTCTGCATTTTCTTTGTTTCCGAAAATAACCAGTTCAATATTTTCTTTATGTATCCCGCTTCTGCGCGAAAGGATTTCCAAAGCTTCAACTAAATAAGGGGTTCCTTTATGTTTGTCGTTTTTTGAGGGCATAAATCCGCTCATCAATACAAATTTATCGGGATTGATTTTCAGGACTTTTTTCGCTTCCGATTTAACATAAGGTTTAAAAATTTTTGTTTCGATCGTATTCGGAATAACGGTAGTTTTCCTGGTACCCAATAAACTACTGAATTTTACCGAGGCAGCCATCCATCGGCTTGGTGCCACAATATGGAAATTTAATCTGGTGTACGCTTTTTGTTTACGCACCCAGGTTTTGTGCGAAATATCGTCTTTACCGCTAATTTTCAGAATAGGGCAATGGCCACATTGCTGGTGAAAATGTTCACAACCATAGCGTACATGGCAGCCACCGGTAAATGCATTGCTATCATGAAAAGTCCACACAATCGGTTTTTCCAGTTCATCCAGCTGCGCCAGAAACTTAGGATTGAGAAAACCATGATTTATCCAATGTAAATGGATAATGTCTGCATTTTTAACGTCAGGATGGTTGATCACCGAACGGCCGAACCATTGCAAACTGAATGGCGTTTTTACCGATTTGCTTAACCACTTGGCAAAATATCTTTCTGATAAGATGTTATAAACGGCTTTGGCTTTCTGTAATGGTGATTTGCTGAAAGTGTCTATTTTGGGATTTTGGCCAAATTTATAATAAACCAGTACTTTCGAATCGATTCCATTGGCTTTTAAAGCATCACTTAAACGCAAACAGGCCCTGCCTGCTCCGCCATTTCCATCATAGGTATTTAGGTGTACTACTTTCAAATCAATCAAAAATACATTTTATTGTTTACGAATATAAAATCTGTTGCGTAATTTCATCCATAAATTTTATCGTTCTTAAGGTTAAGCTGTTTTTATCAAAAAGAACTGCCTTTCCGGAGCCAAACTAACTTAATTATGATCAAATCCTTCGTGAAATCACTTGTGGCACTGGCTTTTTTATGGCCGGCACATTCATTTGCCCAAAATCAAACTTATTTCGCCGCATATCCTGCTTTAACGCCAGATGCACAAATAATAGTATTTAGTTACGATGGTGATATTTGGAAAGTTCCGGTAAAAGGTGGCGTAGCATCGCGCATTACAGCCATGCAGGGCGAAGAAATCAACCCTAAAATATCTCCCGACGGAAAATGGCTGGCTTTTTCATCTAATCAGTTTGGTAATTATGATATTTATGTAATGCCTTTAGCAGGTGGCGATATTAAACAGTTAACATTTAATGATGCCAGTGATGAAGTAGATAACTGGAGCTGGGATTCTAAAACCATTTATTTTACTTCGGGCCGTTACAATTCTTTTTCAAGTTATAAAGTAAATGTAAACGGCGGAACAGCGGTTCGTTTATTCAATAACTATTTTAATACCACACACCATATTGCTGAATCACCAACAGGAGAGTTGTTTTTTAACGATACCTGGGAAAGTATGCGCTTCGCCAACCGTAAACATTATAAAGGAGCCTATAATCCCGATATTCAGTCATACAACCCAAAAACAAAAAGTTATAAACGTTATACCGATTATATCGGGAAAGATTTCTGGACGAGTGTTGACCAAAAAGGCAATATCTTTTTTGTATCGGATGAAAGCAACGATGAATATAACCTCTATACCTTTATCAATGGTAAAAAAACCGGTTTATCAAACTTTGATACTTCCATTAAACGTCCTTTTGTTTCGGCTAATGGAACTACGATGGTGTTCGAGAAAGATTATCAGTTGTATACTTACGATGTTGCCACTAAGAAAGCCGAAAAAGTGAATATAAGCACTTCGCGCAATCAGGTATTGAGTAAAGAGCAGGAGTACGATGTACGTGGCAATATTTCAGCCTTTGATGTTTCAAACGACGGGAAAAAGATGGCTTTCATTTCACGTGGCGAGGTGTTTGTGAGCGATGCTGATGGAAAGTTTATCCGCAAAATTACCAACAGTGGCGAACGCGCCCTGGAATGTAAGTGGCTGGCGGATAATAAAACCATTCTCTTCAGTCAAACCACTAATGGTTACCAGAACTGGTTTACCATCACAGGCGATGGAAAAGGTAATGTAAAACAGCTTACAAAAGATAAAGCAAATGTACGCGATATTACGTTGAATAAAACTAAAACCATAGCGGTGTATTTAAGTGGCCGGAACGAACTTAAACTGATGGACCTTAAAACTTTCGAGGCTAAAACTTTGGTAACCGATGAGTTTTGGGCCATACAGAGCGCAACACCAAGTTTTTCGCCAAATGACGAATATGTGCTGTTTACCGTTTACCGCAATTTTGAACAGGATATTATGGTACATCACATCAAAAACAATAAAACCATCAACTTAACCAACACAGGCGTTACCGAAACCAGCCCGGCCTGGTCGCCAGATGGCAAATATATTTTCTTTACCAGTGCCCGCACCAAGCCTTCCTATCCAACAGGGATGCAAAATGCACATATTTACCGCATGGCTTTAAATAATTATGATGAGCCTTATCGTTCTGATAAATTTGATGACCTGTTTAAAGAGAGCAAGCCCGCACCGACAGATGTTAAGCCTGCACCGGAAAATAAAAATGATAAAAAATCAAAGACTGATACGGCTAAAAAGAAAACTGAAGTTAAACCTACACCTAAGCCTGCCAGTATAATTACCATTAATACTGAAGATCTCCTGGATAGAATTGAATTGGTCGGCCCTTCATTTGGTGGCCAGTACGGAACAGATGTTTATGCTAAGGGCGATAAAACTTATGTTTTTTATTCATCTAATCACGAAGGCGGTACGCCAGGCTTGTATCGCACTACTATCGAACCCTTTGAAGCCAATAAAACTGAAAAAGTTGCCGATGGTGGCGATTATTCGATTACTTCTGCAGGCGACAAATTTTTCGTTTTATCAAGAGGTGTAATCAACAAATATACCCTGGAAGGAAACAAGCTTGATCGGGTGGATCACGGCTATAAATTTACCAGGAACCTAAATGCCGAGTTTAACCAGATGTTTTACGAAACCTGGGTAGGTTTAGACGAAAATTTTTACGACGAAAAATTTCATGGTGTAGATTGGGATAAAATGCGGACGCGTTATGCCGCTTATCTGCCTTATGTGAATAACCGAAGTGATTTAAGGATTTTATTGAATGATATGCTGGGCGAATTGAATTCTTCGCATATGGGATTTAATAGCGCAGGAGCAGAGGAACGCAAAAACCTGAATTATATCACCAACGAAACCGGAATCATCTTCGATAATGAAAACCCTTTGAGGGTAGAACGTATTGCCGCAAAAAGCAATGCTGCCCGTACTGGAAATAACATTTTAGCTGGTGATATTTTAACAGAAGTAAATGGGGTTAAAGTAGATGAAAAAATAGACCGCGATTATTATTTCAGCAAGCCATCATTAGATCGGGAGATGACATTAACGTTTAAACGCAACGGCAAGGATGTTTATGTAAATGTACACCCTGAAAGTTCGGGTACACTACGCGGGAACCTTTATGATGAATGGATTAGCCAGAACCATAAAAATGTAGATAGGTGGAGCAACAACCGGATTGCTTATTCTTACATGAAAAATATGGGAAGTGGTGAGCTTGAAAATTTTCTCTTGGATATGGTGGCCCAGGAAGAAAACAAGGAAGCCATTATCCTTGATCTTCGTTACAATACCGGTGGGAATGTACACGATGAGGTACTAAAATTTCTTTCGCAGCGTCCTTACCTGAAGTGGAAATACCGTGGAGGTAAAATGGCCCCACAAAGTAACTTTGGCCCGGCTGCGAAACCTATCGTATTACTGATAAACGAACAATCCTTAAGTGATGCTGAAATGACGGCTGAAGGTTTTAAACAATTAAAACTGGGAAAGATTATCGGCACAGAAACCTACAGATGGATTATTTTTACGTCGGCTAAGGGTTTGGTTGATGGTTCTTCTTACCGTTTACCATCTTGGGGCTGTTATACCATGGATGGTAAAAACATTGAAAAGGAGGGGGTTAAACCAGATATTTTTGTGAAAAATACTTTTGAAGACCGCCTGGCAGACAGGGATCCGCAACTGGAAAAAGCAGTAGCCGAAATTTTGAAAGACCTGAAATAGGGTTAATCTTAAAAAGATTGTTTTATTGTCGGGCTGTTATATGGCAACCGACAATAAAATATATATAAGCGGAGTTACTAAATTAGCAATAAAACAATCTGGCAATCCAGCAATATCATTTAAACAATTAATCAAATTTTTCCGTTTCTTTGAGCCTGGAATTATTTAAAACATGGCAAATTTATTAACCGACAGGGCTTTTTGGGTAAATTATTGGGAGAGTAAAAAAGGACTGGCAGTTCATTTGCCTTCAAATTATTTATTTCATGCTCAGCTGGCTGATGTAATCCGGAAAAACGGCGTTAAAACAGCCATTGAACTGGGAGGTTTTCCTGGTTATTATGCCGTGTTCCTGAAAAAATATTTTAAACTTGACGTTACCCTTCTTGATTATTTTGTTCATCCGCCGGTGGTAAAAGAACTTTTGGAAAAGAACGATTTAGCGGAAAAGGATATCCACATCATCGAAACCGATCTTTTTAATTACATACCGGAGCAACAATATGATCTGGTATTAAGCTGCGGTTTAATTGAACATTTTAACGATACGGCCGATATCATCAACCGTCACATTGCTTTCGTAAAACCAGGTGGTACTTTGTTTATCACGCTGCCAAATTTTAAAGCAGTTAACGGTTGGTTCCAGAAGAATTTCGATAAGGAAAATTACGATAAACACAATATCAATAGCATGGACCCGTCATTGCTGAAATCAATATGTGAACAGGCTGGCCTTAAAGATGTACAATCAGGTTATTTTGGACGCTTTAGCGTTTGGTTGGAAAACGAAGATCAAAAGTCGGCAAGTGTGCGCCTATTTAAAAAGGCAGTTTGGCTGACCGGAAAAATTTTTACGAAGCTGATCCCATTCGAGAGCAGAAATCTGTCACCTTATATTATCTTAGCAGCGAAAAAAATCTAACGCGCTATGTTAATCAGTTGGGGCTACTCACCTAAAATTGAAAAGTATATTCCTTTGGCCGATTTTCCGGCAGATAAGTATTTAATTGTTGCTAAGCAGGCCATCGAAAATCTGGGCTGGAGCTTAAGTCACGTTTCCGAAACCGGCTTAATTGCTTACACTCCGATATCCTTCCAATCGTACAGTGAAGAAATATCGATCCGTATCCACGGGAATTTTGCAGTAGTAAAAAGTGAATGTGTTGGGATTCAGATGCTCTTTAACGATTATGGCAAGAATGACCTCAACCTGGAAAAGTTTTTTCACGAATTTGAATATGTAGAATTCCACCTGAAAGATGTTTGGGAAGAAAATTTGTTTAAATTCCATCGGCTTATCGAAACACAGGATGATCATTATTTCGAAAAAGCACCTTTGGCAACAAAGAATAAAATCAAAAACGTGTTGTTCTTGCTTTTCCCCCAGAAAGGTTATACGGTAACGCCAATAATTGTTCTACTTAACACGTTATATTATATCGCAATTGTCTTATTGTCAATTGTATTCATTGCCTATCTGTCGCTAAAAACCGGACATGTTTCTCAAGAAGATTATCTTGCAGAAATAAAACGATTAGTATTGAACTTTGGTGTTAATCAACGCAACCTGGTTCTTGGAGGGCAATATTGGCGCCTGATTACTTATCAGTTTATACATGGATCGGTTTCGCACCTGTTTTTTAATATGTATGCCCTGGTTTACCTGGGTTTGATGATTGAGAATAAACTAGGCTGGAAAAAATACCTTTTTATTTATTTAATGAGCGGGGTTTGTGGTGGTTTGGTCAGTTTGATTTTTCATCAGGAAGGGGTAATGATGGGTGCATCCGGAGCCATTATGGGCCTGTATGGGGCTTTTATTGTGCTGTTGATCACAAAGTCTTTCGAGCCTAAAGCCACTAAGGCCTTATTAGTAAGTACACTAATTGTATCATTATTGGTGGTCATAAATGGCGCATTTGGTAAAAGGGTAGATAATTCAGCGGATATCGGGGGCTTTGTTTCCGGTTTTATTATTACTTATCTGCTCGCCTATGAGCCTAATAAAACTTTTGAGGTTAAAACCTGGACAAGATATGCAGTATCGGTACTTTTATTTTTAATGTTTTTTAGCGGAGTGCTTCATTTTAGTCCGAAATACGGGACAGAGGAATATCGAAAACTAAGAGATACTTTTAATGCTAATCTGGGTTCACTCAATAACATTATGAATTTGAAAATCTCTTTGCCTAAAGATGTTAAACTTACTTCTATTAAAGAAGATGGTATCATACCCATGGAAAGAAACCTAATAATCATCAAGCAAATGCAGGCCCTGACTTTGAGGCCTGAAGATGCTAAAGAACGTGCAGAAAAAGTAAAACTGAGTAAAGCATCGCATAGGGCCGTAATGCTGATGTATCGGGATATTAAGGCCGATAGCACTTATCGCTATAGCAAACAGACATCTACCGCATTGGCACAGGTTTTCGAAATTCTTTACAAACCGGATTAAATTATCCGGTTTTTTTGTACAATCCGATTTCGCTTAATGTAATACAGACTGGCGATTTGGTAATATTTATTTTTATTTTGTCCGTTGTAACAGGGCTATCCAATTTAACCAGGCGTTTTGCACCAATACTCGTGCCATCGTAAACCTTTTTCCAGGCATTGTTCTCAAATACCTCAATGTTGTAGGCTTCTATCCGCTGACCTAAAGGGATGTACTCTTGTAGGCTGATAATATCAAAGGTTTTAGGAGTTCTCAAATCAAGTTCTAAGGTCGCCTGGTGTATATCGTCATGGGTGGCCCAATAAGTCTCTCTCTTGCCATCTAGCAGCGTAGCAACATCATAATTTTTCCCTCTGCTATCATTTGCTTCAACCGATGCATTTTTGGCCAGGTTATCTTCGAAAGTATGTTTAACCATGTCGCCAAAAGTTTTCAGTGCAGCAACGTCATCATCATGAAGTTGTCCACGCGTATCAGGTGCTAAGCCAAGGTCTAAACCTGCACCGCGGCCAACGCTTTTTAAATACAGATCAAACAATTCTTCCGGGCTTTTTGGCTTTTCGTTAGGGTGATAGAACCAACCTTTTCTAAGCGGAACATCGCATTCTGCCGGCATCCAGAATTTACCATTTCTGATGCCTTCAGGGCTTTGCGGGTAGTTTGCCTGCCCTGGTACGGCTTCACTTTTTCCGTCCGGAGCCATCGGGGTGAAAGTAGCCCAAGAGGTTGGTGCTGCATGTCCGTCTTCATTACCTACCCAGCGTACATCTAAACCGATATCGCTAAATATATTCGCCATGGGTTGCATTTTGCGTGTAATGGCCCAGGTATTGTTCCAATCGTAGTAGGTGGTGTTGTCAATAGAGCGTTTTTCTTTTGCACCGCCATAATAGCCGTCGCCACCATTGGCACCATCATGCCAGCTCATAAAAAGTTCTCCAAAGTTACTGTACAGTTCTTTTAACTGTGCCTGATAAACAGCAAGATATTTATCTGTACCATAAAGTGGATTATTTCTGTCCCATGGCGAGCAATAAACGCCAAACTTTAATCCGTTTCTACGCACGGCCTGTTCTACTTCTTTAACTAAATTTCCTTTTCCTCCTCTAAACGGACTTTTGCTGATATTATAAGCAGTAGTTTTAGTTGGCCATAAAGCAAAACCATCATGATGTTTAGCCACCAGAACAATACCTTTCAAGCCACCTGCTTTAGCAGCTTTAATAATTTGGTCGGCATTAAAATCTGTTGGGTTAAATGTTTTTGGATCAGCATCGCCAAAACCCCATTCTTTATTTTCAAAAGTAGTTGGTGTAAAGTGCATGATGCCATAAACTTCAACATCATGCCAGGCCAACTGCCTTTTTGATGGTACTGCACCATAAGGTTGAGGAGGGGTTTGAGCATAAATAGCTGTAGAAAGAAGTAAAAAAAGGATCAGGAAAGATTTCATATACTTATAGCTTAGATCAACTAAAGTACAAATAATTAACAATGCTGTTGGTAAGTGTTAACCAATATTTAACCTGTTAAAAATGTGAATACGAAATTGTTTTCACATCCTGAGTGTTACATTGATTCCTCAAACATTTAATTTCACTATATGTTAACTAGAAATGAGCGCCTTTAACCAGCATCCTCCTGATGGAGGTACAGTATATGCAGAAACCAATCTGAGTCAATTATTTCCGGAACCCCTTAATACCCTAACAAGTTGCTTCTTTCTGGCTATAGCGGTATATTGGACAATTAAACTATGGGGTAATTTTAAACAGCACCGCTTTTTAAGTGTAGCATTGGTGCTGCTTTATATCGGCGGTATTGGAGGTACTACTTACCACGGGTTTAGGCGTTGGCCTATCTTTATTATGATGGATTGGATGCCGATTATGCTTTTGTGCCTTTCGGCTGGTGTCTACTTTCTTTCCAAGCTGACCAAATGGTACTTTGCCGTTTTAATTGTAGCGGTTTATGCTTTTTTTCAGTTTTATGTAAGAAAGCTTTTTAGCAATGGCGATTTTCAGATTTTTATCAATATCAATTATGCTTTTATGGCTGCGCTGGTTTTATTTCCGGTGTTTGGGCACTTAATTAAGACCAACTGGAAAAATGGCAAATGGGTTGGTTTTGCCTTAATTGCCTTCATCTTTGCCTTAACTTTCCGGATTGCAGATCAATGGGATGTATTGAGTATCGGCACGCATTTTTTATGGCATACCTTCGGAGCAATAGCCTCCTTTTGTATGCTGAATTATATTTATTTGGTTAATTTTAAAAGGGTTAAACTAAATTCTTATGTTGATTAAAAAAGCAATTTTAGGTTTATTGTTTACCTGTTGTACAGGATATCTTGCCTCTGCACAATTTTACCGGAATAGTAATAAAGAGGTTAAAGAATTTATAATAGATACACTGAATTTCGATAAGGTTATGTTTGAGATGGAACAAGAGTTAAGGCTTACAACAGCTCAAAAACCTGAAGTTAAAGATCAACTCAAAAAATACCTGATCAAACGGATGCAATACAACGCATTTAAATATAGGGAACCTGAAGAATGGAGGGGAATATCCAATAACTGGCTATTTGATTTTTCCCGGAATTTAGAGAAAATTGTTAACGAAGATCAGATTGATTGTTTTTGGGCGATGAAACCAGTGTATAAAAACGACAATATCTGGTGGAATATATTCGTGTTTTATTAATCGTCAACCGTTAAAATATTTATGTGATAACATTGGGCTTGTTGGGTAGCAAATCAACAAGCCCAACTATTGTTTAGAACTTTGAATGGGCTTTACCGTAGTCCAGTTTCTTTTGCCCGCCTATGGCGTATTCAATACCTCCCCATAAATGTTTTTGAAATTTATCGTCAGCCCAGCCTTCTTTGGTATGGCCCATACAGGTATAGAAAGCTCTTCCGCCATCAAAATTGTGGTACCAGGCAAAAGGATGGAAATCGCCATTTTTACCACCAGTATATGATTTTTCGTCTAAATTAATCAGCACTTTAATGTCCGGGTTGATATTTTTGAAATTATACAGTTCATCTTTCCTCATCCATACTGAATCGGTAAGGAATTTTGTAGCAGGGTGTTTTTTATCTTTAACAATAAATCTGGCTTCCTGAACAGCGGGGTGACTTATAAAATAAGCGCCAGCCAATTTGCCATACCAAGGCCAATCGTACTCGGTATCTGTTGCAGCATGAATACCCACATAACCTCCACCAGCCTGTATGTACCTTTCGAAAGCTACCTGTTGTTTGTCGTCTAATACATCGCCTGTGGTATTCAGGAAAATAACAGTGGCATATTTTTTTAGGTTATCTTCAGAAAAAGCATCAGCATTTTCTGTCGTATCTACTTCAAAATGATGCTCAGTACCTAATTTCTGGATTACCTCTTTTCCAGTTTCGATGGAGTTGTGCCTAAAGCCCTTTGTTTTGGAGAAAACTAAAACTTTTGCCGATTTCTTCGCTGCGGTATAGCTTTGAAATAAAATTACGGTTGCAACTAATAAACATAAGGACAGGTATTTTTTCATTTTTTATTTGACTTGGTTAGTAAGATAGATTATTAGCTTTAAATTTAAGAAAGTTGTTTGATAATTTCCATACATCTTTCCTCAACCTGTTTACAAACAGGGTTAAACAGGCTATTATCCCAATATGGATCTGTAACTTCTCCGTTATCAAGAAAAAGTTTAATCTTTTTTCGCTGCTCATCGGTTTTGGCTAAACTTTTAACATCGGCCAGATTGTTCTTGTCCATTACCAAAATCAGGTCATAGTAGTCAAACATCGAAGGATTAAACTGCTGCGCCCGCTGTTTACTGATATCGTAACCCAACGCCTTCGCTGCAGAAATACTTCTGTGGTCTGGTGCCTGGCCAATATGCCAGCTGCCTGTTCCTGCCGAAGCAATTTCCCAGTTTAAGTTTTGTTCATCTGTCAGATGGCGCATAATGCCTTCAGCTAAAGGCGAACGGCAGATGTTACCGAGGCAAACCATTAAAATTTTCAATTTCTACAGCGCTTTAAAAGTAAATAATAGTCCTTAAGGTTATTGATGATGGATAGCCATAAAACTCGTCATTGCTGAGGAACGACGAAGCAATCTTTCGTAACAGCGCTCTTGGCTTTAAAGATTGCTTCATCGGCTGAAAAAGCCTTCTCGCAATGACGATAAGTTTTAGGGACTTATTTTATTAAAATTCTACTATCTCATAACTTATTCTTTATCCGTAGATATCGTTTAACATTTTTGCCAAACGTACACCACCTTTTAATAACTGGTTATTAAGGGTATCAACCCAGTCAAAATTGTAGCGGTAGCTTAATTTAGCATCTGGTTTAGTCGTATCGTAAATTTTATTGCAAATTGTGTACGATTCATAAATACAATCTTTCAGGCTGGTGTTTTGCCAGTTGTAAAGCTGTACAGCTGAAGCATGATTGATGGCTTTTGCATATTCGGTATAACTTAACTGCTGGTATTCGATCAGCTGTTCGTCCCAAACCCTGTGGATATTTGATTTCTCATTGAACCATAATACCGAAACGCGGTTACCGCCCAGGTCTTCTTTACGGGCAACGTGCATGGGCTGGCATAAATCTCCAGCCAGGTGAACCAACATGCGTAAAGCCAGTTTTTTTTCAGAAGCTGTGCTGCTTGTTTTCTTTAAAATGGCAATCAGATCAGGGATTTTGTTGTAAAGATTTGGTTTTTTATCAGTTTCCAAAAATTGATATACACCACTTTTATCCAATCCAGCCGGAAGATTAACAAAATGCCAGTTGTACATATAGTTATAAGTAGAATCTGATTTAATAAAATCGCCCCAATTGGCCGACATTGCCAAGGTTTCATAGCCTAAAATACTTTGAATGGCCTTGCGTGTTTTTGCTTTTAAATAACTATCGGCAATTTCGCCAACTACACGATGGCCGATAGTGCCCCACGCATTTGCCTGAATAGGCAAATAGGCTAAAAAACCCAGGGTTAAAGCAATGGTTAATTTCTTTTTAATTGATGTTAAAATCATTTTTATAATTCTTTTGGTACGCAGGTAATTTTTTCTTTAAGTGTTAGTTTAATCTCACGCTGATCGCTCAAACTCTCTAAAATTAAGCTGTCTGACGATTTTTTGCTGATCAGGAAGTTTTTGTCATACCGGCCGATGCGGTAGCAACCTGATATTTTTTGTTTATAATTGGCATGTGTAAAGGTTGCACCTATAAATAACGTATCTCCTTTAACCCTATACACCCCTTTGGCATATTCTTTCCAGATGCCATTGTTATAACAAGAATCTTCGTAAAAATTTACTTTGCTATGGGTTACCATATCGATATAAACCGAGTCGCAGGTGAACTTAAAATGGTGTTGCGTATAGTTGCTCAACTTGTGGCTATAAGCAACAGAATCTTCATTCCAAACGCCTTGCATAAAATCTTCTCCCTTACCCTGTATATTGGGCCGCAGACTACAGGCCAGATGTAAAATGGGTAATATAAAAAGCAAGATGTAGCAATTCCTGAAAGCCAGATGCAGTTTGTTCATTGTGTTATTAATTGTTGCTTTTAGGGAACTGATCGTAGATGATCTTATTCTTTTTAACGGTATTGATGATCAGAATCAAAAGACCTGCTGCAAAACACAGGCCGGCTATAAAGCTAATAACGCCCACAATAGTATGGTATTTCATCACTTCTGTAGGTGTTAAGTTTTGCGCAGCCATGATCAATGGCATCAAAAAGCTATAAAGTATGTTGATAATCAAAGAAATGCCTGAGCCAATGGTCATTAAGATGGCTTCAGCAGAAGGTTTTTTCATTAAAAAAAAGCAACAGGCTCCAAATACAATACCAGGTGGAATGATAGGCATCAAGCTTAAAAGGTTAGAAAGTATTGAATTCATATTGCCTGTGTTTTTTTAATTAACCTTATTGATTTAGCTTTTTTTAAAAAGTGACGTCATTCCCGCGCAGGCGGGAATCTTAATGCGATATGCTTAAGATTCCCAATCGAGTTGGGAATGACGTCTTCTCTAAGTTACTTCAGGCTGCCAACCATGTCTTCAGGGCGCACCCATTCATCAAACTGCTCATTGGTTAACAATCCCAGTTCCACAGCAGCTGCTTTTAAGGTTTTGTTTTCTTTATGGGCTTTCTTCGCAATTTTAGCTGCATTTTCGTAACCCACATGTGGGTTCAGAGCGGTAACCAACATTAAAGAATTTTGAAGGTGTTTTTCAATTTCAGGTAAATTCGCGGTGATTCCTTCAGCACATTTATCTGTAAAAGAAACACAGGCATCACCAATTAAACGTGCTGATTGTAATACATTAGCAGCAATTAATGGTTTAAATACGTTCAGCTCGAAATGGCCGTTCATACCACCTACTGAAACGGCAACATCGTTACCGATTACCTGGGCACAAACCATGGTTAAAGCTTCTGGTTGCGTAGGGTTCACTTTTCCTGGCATAATAGACGACCCTGGTTCGTTATCTGGAATTACAATTTCGCCGATGCCGCAACGGGGACCTGAACTTAACATTCTTACATCGTTGGCTATTTTCATCAAGGCAACTGCTGTGCGTTTTAATGCCCCTGAGAGTTCTACCATCGCATCATGTGCAGCCAAGGCTTCAAATTTATTAGGAGCCGTAACAAAAGGCAAACCGGTTAAATCGGCAATTTTTTTAGCCACTAAAACATCGTATCCTTTTGGCGTATTTAAGCCTGTACCCACAGCAGTTCCGCCCAAAGCCAGTTCTGCAACCATAACCAAAGCATTTTTAATGGTCCGGATGCTATTGTCGATCTGTTGTACATAACCAGAAAATTCCTGGCCAAGAGTTAATGGCGTCGCATCCATAAAGTGCGTACGGCCTGTTTTAACAATCGTACTGAACTCTTCTACTTTTTGGGCTAATGTATTTCTTAATTTTTCTAAGCCCGGTATGGTATTTTCTACCGTAAGTTTATAAGCTGCAATATGCATTGCAGTTGGATAAGTATCGTTTGATGATTGTGATTTATTTACATCATCATTTGGGTGAAGCACTTTTTTATCGTCAGCTAGAGAACCACCGTTAATCACGTGGGCACGGTTTGCAATTACCTCGTTACCATTCATGTTACTTTGTGTACCCGAACCTGTTTGCCAGATAACCAAAGGAAATTGATCATCTAATTGTCCGGCAATAATTTCATCACAGGCTTTAGCAATTAAATCTGCTTTTTCGGCAGATAATACTCCAAGTTCGTTGTTGGCAAGGGCAGCTGCTTTTTTCAGGTATCCAAAAGCGTGGATAATTTCTTTTGGCATCGAGCCTTCCGGACCGATTTTAAAGTTATTGCGTGAGCGTTCTGTCTGTGCACCCCAGTATTTGTCGGCGGGTACCTGCACCTCACCCATGGTATCGTGTTCTATTCTGAAACTCATTATATTTTCGATTTTGTTGTCGCAAATTTAGGTTTTTTGCCTTTTAAAGCGTTGGATTTATGTAAGATATTTAATGGATAAGTAAATATATAGCCGAAATGTCTGTATTCTTTTTTATTCTCCGTTGTTAACATACAAACATTATCGGTACCGGCTACTTCTACCAATGAAATCATATTCATACCTTTGCCGCAGATATGCAGGGATTAGTTATTAAATCTACAGGGAGCTGGTATAGTGTTCTGGCCGATAATGGCGAACGCTATGATTGCAGGATTATAGGCAAATTCAGGATTAAAGGACTTAAAACCACCAACCCGATTGCGGTTGGCGACAGGGTGAAATTTGATCTGGAAAAAGATAGTAGCCAGGGTCTGATCAACGAGATGTTGCCCCGTAAAAACTACATCATCCGCAAATCGATCAACCTGAGCAAGCAGGCCCAGATATTGGCCGCCAATTTAGATATGGCGATGTTGGTGGTTACCTTAGCTTCGCCCCGTACCTCTTTGGGTTTTATCGATCGTTTTTTGGTTACGGCTGAAGCTTATGATGTACCAGCCGTATTGGTATTTAATAAACTCGATCTGTTTAGTAAAGAGGGTTTGGAAATTCTGCAGGAGTTTAAAGATATCTATGAAAATATCGGCTATGCCTGTTACGAAGTTTCTGCTTTAAAAGGTATTAATATCCTGGTAATACAGGAATTGATTACGGATAAAATTACTTTGATATCCGGACATTCAGGTGTAGGAAAGTCTAGCTTGATCAATGCTTTAATGCCAGATCGTGATCTAAGAACAGGGGAGGTTTCTGACTGGAGCGATAAGGGGCAGCACACCACTACTTTTGCCGAAATGTTCGAACTGCCACAAGGTGGCTTTATTGTAGATTCTCCAGGCATCAGGGAATTGGGGGTAATCGATATCGAAAAAGAAGAACTAGGGCATTTTTTCAGGGAAATCTTTGAAACCTCGCACAATTGCCGATTTAATAACTGCAGGCATATTAACGAGCCGGGCTGTGCGGTTATCGAAGCTGTAAACGACGGTGAAATTGCAGTTTCCAGATATGAAAGTTACCTGAGCATTTACCACGGAAACGATACGCGACATTAGTTTAGTCAGAAGTCGGAAGTCCGGAGTCCGAAGATGTGATGTGTGATGGTACATTTCTTGATTGTACTGCGAATTAGATTGAAGACTCCTGCCAAAAAGCTGAAAGACTAAAGGAGTAAATAGCCTCATGAACGACATTTTAACACAAACTGCTTAAAAATCTTTGTGTACTTTGTGCCTAAAAAATAATAGAAATGAAATTTAAACTAGGAGATTTTGTGCGTTTTGTTGATGAAAAACGTGAAGGTTACGTAACCAGAATTATTGATGCGCAGACTTTGGGCGTTACCGATGAAGATGGCTTTGAGATACCTGTTGCGGTGGGCAATTTAACATCTGTGCATGGTCACGGGGTGGTTGCTGTAGAACCGGACGCGCCCAAACCCATCCAGGTGAATGTTCCCGGTGTTAACAAAATCGAAAATGGCATTTATGTAGCCGTTGCTACCGATGATAAAGCGGGTAATGTAGTACATTTTCACCTCCAAAACCATTCTCCGAACATTTTATTAGTAGGTTTAATTACCGATCGAAAAGGGAAATATGCAGGTGTTTTTCATGGGGCAATTGAATCTTACGGTTCCGCGTTGGTTTATTCTGCATCATTGGCTGAACTTGATCTTTGGCCTGAGTTTAATTTTCAGATGGTGGTATTTAGTAAAGCCGATGTGAAACCCATCGATCCATTGGTGGTCCGTAAAAAGTTTAGGGCAAAAGATTTTAATACCGAACAAAAGGAATTGCCCCAATTGAAGAATAAGGGTTGGTTAATCCGTTTAGATGATCTTGTTCCGGTAACCATTGATCCACAGAAATTAAAGGAAAGTTTCTTTAAATCATCAGAAGAGAAAAGAACGGTAGAAGCGCCACAAAAAGAGATTGATCTGCACATTGAAAAACTAAGAGATGATCATCATTTTTTAGAAGCAGATGAAATGTTGCAGATACAGATCAGCCATTTTCAAAACGCTATGGATGCTGCAGTGGTGCATCACTTTGATAAGATTGTTTTTATCCATGGTACCGGGAATGGTACCTTAAGGGATAAAATCCACAAACTGATCAGCAGAAATCCCCATGTAAAAACCTATATGGATGCCAGAAAAGAAAAGTTTGGTTATGGTGCTACTGAAGTGGTGTTTAAGTGATTTTCGGTGTCATCCTGAATGCAATGAAGGATCTTTATTATAGTTGAGTAGTATCACTAATGTAAGCAATGATTTTAGTGTACTAGTTTCAGGTTATACTTTATAGGTGAGAGATTCTTGCCTATGTTCAGCACGACAGTTAGATTGAGGTACACTTTTTGCTAAGCTGTAATTTCTTTTTATAAAAGATTAAAACTAGCTTTGCCGCAATTAATGAAACACTTTGTTACCATATCGCTTGTATTTTTTAGCTTAACACATTTGGCAAAAGCCGAACGTGTTGAAGGGTTAAGGATATTAAACGAATATTGCAATGAGCATAATATTTGCGTTAATGCAAGTGGTAAAGCTTCGGTTCAGCTCAATGAAGACCGTAATCCTTATCTGTTATCGTATACTAAGTTAGCCTTAATCGGAACGCAAGCGCCGTTAAAAGTAGCTAAATATGTAAGTGCAGACCAGGTAATTGCTGATTTAACCATCAGGAAAAAACCAAAAAACAACAGTCCATAGTTCTCTTTCTATCTAAAAAATCTTTTTGAGATTTAAACCCCCTTACACCAAGAACTGCCAGACTGACTTAATGCTGACAATGGCTTGGTTGTTGTAATATACCCATTTTTTAATAATAAAATACGATTTAAAATATAATGTTAGGATTTTTAGCGAAGATTTTCGGAAGTAAATCAGAAAGAGATATAAAGGCTATACAGCCATTGGTTGTAAAAATTAACGAACACTACAGTAAACTATCTGCCTTAAGCAACGATGAGTTACGTGGCAAAACCATTGAATTTAAAGAAAGAATTTCAGCTTTTTTAGCCGATATAGATGAGAAAATTTCGGCACTAAAAGCTGAGGCAGAAAGTGAAGAATTAGATCTTCACCAGAAAACGGCAATTTATGATCAGGTTGATGCCTTGGGTAAAGACCGCGATACGGAGTTGGAAAAAGTACTTTTGGACATCCTTCCGGAAGCTTTTGCGGTGATTAAGGAAACTTCACGCCGTTTAAGCGAAAACGATTATCTGGAAGTTACCGCAACCCAGTTTGATCGAGATTATGCTGCAAGAAAAAACAACGTAAAAATTGTTGGCGATAAAGCACAATGGGCCAATAAATGGGATGCTGCCGGAACAGAAGTAGCCTGGAACATGGTACATTACGATGTACAGTTAATTGGTGGTATTGTATTGCATAGCGGTAAAATTGCCGAAATGGCTACAGGTGAAGGTAAAACCCTGGTAAGTACATTACCGGCTTACTTAAATGCATTGGCCGGACAAGGGGTACACATCGTAACGGTGAATGATTACCTGGCCCGCAGGGATAGTGAATGGAACGGTCCTTTATTCGAATTCCACGGTTTAACGGTTGATTGTATTGATAAACATGAGCCAAACTCTGAAGCAAGAAGAAAGGCTTATGCTGCAGACATTACCTATGGAACCAATAATGAATTTGGTTTTGACTACCTGCGTGACAATATGTCGCAAACGCCAGACCAATTGGTACAGCGCAAGCTGCACTTTGCGATGGTGGATGAGGTCGATTCGGTTTTAATTGATGATGCCCGTACACCTTTGATTATCTCTGGTCCGATTCCACGCGGAGATGAACATGAGTTTTATGAGTTGAAACCACGCATTGAGCGTTTGGTTAATGCACAAAAAGCCTATGTAACGCAAGCATTAAACGAAGCCAAAAAATTAATTAATGCAGGCAACAGTGGAACTGAAGAAGGCGAAGGTGGTTTAGCCTTATTGCGTGCATACCGCGGTTTACCTAAAAACAAAGCTTTAATTAAATTTTTAAGTGAAACCGGTATTCGTGGTTTGTTGTTAAAAACTGAAAACCACTACATGGCAGATCAATCTAAGAATATGCCAAAGGTTGATTCTGAATTGTATTTCTATATTGATGAGAAGAATAACCAGGTTGAATTAACTGAAAAAGGTATTGAACTAATCACCCAATCAGGTGAGGATCCTCATTTCTTTGTATTGCCGGATGTAGGTACCGAAATTGCTGAGCTCGAAAAATCTGACCTTCCGTTAGAAGAAAAGGTGATGCAGAAAGATGCTTTAATGCGCGATTATTCTGTTAAAGCAGAACGTATCCACTCGGTTAACCAGTTGTTAAAAGCATATACTTTATTCGAAATTGATGTGGAATACATCATCGATGAAGGAAAAATTAAAATTGTTGACGAGCAGACAGGCCGTATCATGGATGGCCGCCGTTACTCCGATGGTTTGCACCAGGCCATTGAGGCTAAAGAAAATGTTAAGGTTGAAGATGCTACCCAAACTTATGCAACTGTAACCTTACAGAACTATTTCCGTATGTACCACAAACTTTGCGGTATGACGGGTACTGCAACAACAGAAGCGGGTGAGTTTTGGTCGATCTATAAATTAGATGTGGTAGAAATCCCGACCAACAGAAATATTTCGAGGATTGATGAGCAGGATTATGTTTATCGTACTGTTCGTGAAAAATATAATGCTGTTGCAGCAGAGATACAATACCTGGTTTTCCCTTATTCTCATTATGAGACAGAATATGAGACAGATAAAGAAGGTAATATAAAACAGAAAGATGGTAAACCGGTTGTTAAATACGATCAAACAGGCAGGGCTGTACCTAAATTGGATGCCAAAGGGGCGTTAATTCCTGCGGTTAATCCTCAAACAGGGCAGTTAGAACCAAAAGCTGGTCGTCCGGTATTGGTGGGTACCACTTCTGTAGAGATTTCTGAGTTATTAAGCCGGATGCTTAAACTCCGCGGGATCAAACATAACGTATTGAACGCTAAAATGCACCAGAAAGAGGCCGATATCGTTGCCGAAGCTGGTCAGGCAGGCACCGTAACCATTGCAACCAACATGGCTGGTCGTGGTACCGATATCAAATTGGGTCCAGGCGTTAAAGAAGCAGGAGGTTTAGCCATTGTAGGTACTGAGCGTCACGAATCTCGTCGTGTAGACAGGCAGTTACGTGGTCGTGCGGGTCGTCAGGGCGATCCGGGCTCTTCACAGTTCTTCGTTTCATTAGAAGATAACTTAATGCGTTTATTTGGTTCAGAACGTATTTCTAGTATCATGGTGCGTATGGGTATTGAAGATGGTGAGGTGATCCAGCACTCTATGATTACCAAATCTATTGAGCGTGCGCAGAAAAAAGTAGAAGAAAACAACTTTGGTATCCGTAAACGTTTATTGGAGTACGATGATGTGATGAACTCGCAACGTACCGTGATTTATGCTAAACGTAAAAATGCTTTATTTGGCGAACGTTTAGACGTGGACATGAACAATATGGTTTTCGATGTTGCCGAAGACATCGTTAGCGAATATAAACAAGAAGCAAATTACGATGGTTTCAAGCTTGAAGTAATCAAAAACTTCTCTTTAGATACGGAGATTACTGAAAAAGAATTCTCTTCAACCAGTATCCCTCAGTTAACTGAAAGGTTATTTGAAGAAGCAGAGTCGTTTTATGCACGTAAATCTGAAGCCATTATTCAGCAATCGTTACCCGTATTAACCCAGGTGTACGAAGAGCGTGGAGAGCATATCGAGCAAATTGTAGTGCCGTTTACAGATGGCATCCGTGGCATTCAGGTAGCTGTTGATTTAAAGAAAGCGATTGAGAATAAAGGAAAAGAGGTGGTTCGTTCATTCGAAAAAACCATTGTTCTTGCTTTAATTGATGATAGCTGGAAAGAACACTTACGTGAAATGGACGATTTGAAACAGTCGGTACAAAATGCAGTTTACGAGCAGAAAGATCCATTGGTAATTTATAAAATGGAAGCCTTCAACTTATTTAAAAACATGCTTAACGCGGTGAATAAAGAAGTAGTGAGTTTCTTATATAAAGGCGGTATTCCGGTACAACAAGAACCAGATCAGGTAAGAGAAGCACCAGCTCCGGTTAAGCAGCCGAAACTGCAAACTACTAAACAGGAGTTTGGAAGAGAAGAGCCAGGAATTGAGTTTGGCGATACACGTGAAGCGATTCCACAGCAGCCAATCCGTAAAGAAGCAACTATTGGCAGAAATGAACCTTGCCCATGTGGTAGTGGTAAAAAGTATAAAAACTGCCATGGCGCTAATTTATAATTAAGATATACAGTGCTTTACAAGGCCTCAACATTTGTTGAGGCCTTTTTTTGTAACTAAATTTTTAATCCTCAAATTAACAGGTATATTTATGGACGGTCAATTTGAAATTGGTAGGCAATTTCTCAATGGTCAATAAACTTAAAATGGAGCCTGACAACCATAAAAAACGGGGCGTAACCGAAAAGCCATAAGAGTAGGAAACACACACAAAAAACACACAAATGAAAAGAATTTTAAACATTGCCGCTGTTTCAGCGACACTGCTGCTGTCTAGCTGCGCCACCATTTTTACGGGTACAAAACAAACCGTTCAAATCAATTCCAATCCTCCGGCCGCTACCATCGAAGTAGATGGCATTAAAACAGGCGTTACACCAATGGCTGTATCCTTAAAAAAAGGATTCACCGGACAAACCATCAGTTTAAAATTGGATGGTTACGAAACCAAAACATTCCAGCCCTCAACTACTTTTAATGCGGTATCTGTAGTAAATCTATTATTTTTTCCTGGTTTTATTATTGATGCCGCTACTGGTGCAATGATGAAATACGACCCAAAAGTGTACGAATTTACATTAGAACCTAAGAAAGCGAATTAATCAATTGCCTAATGGTTATAATTCTTGAAGCCAGGTTTCCAAAAGGAATCTGGCTTTTTACATGCTGACGTCTGTACGTCTTGATATCGATATATATATTTAGTATTTTTGAGTTATGGAAACAATAACAATAAAAATTCCTGATAAAAACAATACTGTTGTAAAACAAATGCTAAAAGATTTTGGAGTTACTATTCTTGAAGCACCTGTAAAAAGTAGACAGATAAAATTATCCTCTGAACAACAACAAGAAATTATTTCATCCCAAGAACAAATTAACAATGGTCTCTTTGTAACACAAGCAGATTTAGACGATGAAATAAATAAATGGTTAAAGAAATAATCTGGTCCCATAAAGCAAAAATTAAACTTTATAGTATACTTGAGTTTTATGCCAATAGAAATGGTAATAAAAAATATTCAGCTAAACTTTACAAAAGATTTAATAAGGAAATTAAGCTTTTAATTAAAAACCCTCTCTTAGGAATTGAGACTTCAAAAGCAAATGTCCGAGGATTAGTTGTGCTTGATTTTATTATATTCTATGAGCCAAATAAGACTCAAATCATTGTTCATACTATCTGGCAAACGCATCAAAATCCTGATAAATTACCTCAGGAAATAAGCGGAGGCTAACCGATTTGCTTAACCCATAAAGAATGCCGATTTTTGCAACGATTTCGGCATTCTTGTTGTTAAGAAGATGGAGGCAATATATCAGCTCATCATATGCCAATAATTTTACTCATGAAAATAGCTTTAACTTTTATATTCTGTTTGTTTCTTACCATAACTGCTTTTGCACAGAAAGGCGAAGTAACTGTTATAAAAGACCCTTTAATTGATAGTTTAATTGCAAAACGGCTGGAAGTTTATAAAACCTCAGGCGAGGTAAAACCTGGCAAACCGATCGTTTCATCCTATGGCTACCGCGTACAGATTTTTTACGGCTCAGACCGGCGCGAAGTTTTTAACCAGCAGGCACGTTTTAAAGGGATGTATCCTCAGTTAAACACTTACCTTACATACAAAGAACCCAACTATTATGTTCGTGTGGGCGACTTTAGAAGCCGTTTAGAGGCACAGCGCCTGATTAACGAACTGAGACCAACCTTCCCTACATTATTTATTTTCAGGGAAAAAATAAATGCACCAACTTTAGATACCACAACAACCAATGATCAAAAATAAAGTACAGGAACTTGCCGCTCACATTTTTAACGATGTAGTCGGTTATCGTCAACATATTCATGCCAATCCCGAATTATCTTTTAAAGAATTCGAAACATCACTGTTCATCAAGGATAAATTAAAAAAATGGGGAATTGAATATACCGACTGTGCCAATACGGGTGTGGTAGGGTTAATTAAAGGCAACCAGCCATCTGATAAAATTATTGCTTTACGTGCTGATATGGATGCGTTACCCATCCATGAAGCAAACGACAAACCTTATAAATCCAGGAATCATGGTGTAATGCATGCCTGCGGACATGATGTGCATACATCTTCACTTTTAGGAACAGCTTATATCCTAAATCAAATGAAAGATGATTTCGGCGGAACCATTAAACTGATTTTTCAGCCTGCTGAAGAACTTCTGCCAGGGGGGGCAAGCATTATGATTAAAGAGGGGGTACTCGAAAATCCAAAGCCGCAACATATTGTTGGCCAGCATGTAATGCCATTAATTGATGCCGGTAAAGTGGGTTTCCGCTCAGGTATTTACATGGCCTCGACTGATGAACTTTATGTTACCGTAACCGGAAAAGGCGGGCATGGCGCACAACCACACCAAAACATCGATCCGGTTTTAATCGCTTCGCATATCATTATTGCTCTGCAACAGATTGTGAGTCGCAATGCCGATCCACGTATTCCGTCTGTGCTGTCTTTTGGTAAAGTTACGGCCAATGGTGCAACCAATATTATCCCGAATGAGGTTAAAATTGAAGGTACATTCAGAACATTGGATGAAAACTGGAGAGATGAAGCGCACAAACGCATGAAAAAAATGGCCGAAGGGATTGCCGAAAGCATGGGTGGAAGCTGCAATTTCGATATCCATAGGGGCTATCCGTTTTTAATCAATGAAGAAAAACTAACCGCAAATGCAAAAGCCTTTGCAGAAGATTATTTGGGGAAAGAAAATGTGGTTGATTTAGATATCTGGATGGCTGCTGAAGATTTTTCTTTTTATTCACAGGTAACAGATGCCTGTTTTTATCGTTTAGGTACTGGGAACACAGCTAAAGACACCCAATACTCGGTACATACGCCAAGATTTGATGTGGATGAGGATGCCTTGAAAATATCAACCGGATTAATGGCTTACATTGCTTTAAAACAACTGGGAAATTAGTATGGAAGATGTAAACAGGTAAGATGGATGATGGGAATTTAAGTTCCGTCGCCCATTTTCCATCACCCATCTTCCACTAACATTATCCATTACACATGAAAAAGATATTTCTGCTTTTATTATTCATCCTCTTCTTTCGCCAGGGTTTTACTCAGGAAATCAACCGCTTTAACCCGGATACAATTAAAACCATCGTACTTGATTCGGCTGTAAATATCAAGGCTGAGAAGTTGAATGTAGAAACCTTTATCAGAAAAGTGATGTATGATACTTCGTTTTATCAATCATTCAGAGATATGAAACGTTATACTTTCATTGCTGAAAACAGGATTTACAGTTACGATAAGAAGAATAAGGTAGATGGAAAAATTTACCGGAAAATCCGCCATAACAATAGCGGCCCCTATAAAATGGAGTATCTGGTAAAACAGGATACCGGAAAAATTTATAAAAGAAACGGGAAATACCAGTTGTATACCGTAGAAATGTTTGATTATATTTTTATGAACGCCTATAATACCGATTTTGTACCCAATGCACCCAAGCCTGATGGAAAAGGAGGAACAAACGAAAGTTATAAAGACAAACTGAAAACCTTAATTTTTAATCCTGGCCGTCCGATAAAGGTGCCGTTCATCGGTAGTAAAACGGAGATATTTTCGGCCAATATGCGCCAATATTATGATTATGGTTTCACAAGCGGTACTTATCTCGATTCCATCCCGGTGTATCGTTTTAAAGTTTCTGTTAAACCTGATTTAAGCAAATGGACCAAAGATGGGATCATGATCAAAGAACTGATTACTATTTTTGATAAGCGTAATTTTAATATCCTCGGCCGGTATGTCGACATGAAATACAGCAATATGCTATTTGATTTTGATGTGCAGATGAATATAGAAATGGGCTATTTCGGAGAGGATAAATTGCCGACCAAAATTACTTATCAGGGTAACTGGGATTATCCTTTCAAAAAAGAAGAAAGAGCAAGCTTTTTAATCGTACACAAAGATTATAAACTCGAAAAGGGCAAATAAATATTAAGTTGTCGTCACGCTTAATTATTTTACAAGCAGAGATAGATTTCAATTGTCTTGTAGCGACTTCGTGTTTAGCATCTTCATGCAAAATAGACCTGAAGTCAATTCAGCACAACGATCGCTTTTGAGATAATGGATGAAATTAATCCTTATTAATAAAAATTAATCGAATTCCGCTTAGTATCTTTAAAGGATTATTTAAGCTCATATTCATGCAAATTTTTTCAGCTTTTAGATTTAAAATATCAACCACTTTCTTATTGTTTTGTGCTGTTCACCTACAGGCACAGGTACTCACATCAAAGCAGATCGATAGTATTGTAGAAAAAACATTGACTACCTTTAACGTTCCCGGAATTGCAGTTTCCGTTATAAAAGATGGTAAAATTATACATTTAAAGGGGTATGGGATAAGCTCGGTCAAAACCAATAAGAAAGTTGATGAGCATACCCTTTTTGGTGTAGCATCCAATACAAAAGCCTTTACGGCAGCTGCTTTAGGTATGCTTGTTGATGAAAAGAAGATTACCTGGGATACAAAAGTGACCGATGTCATTCCTGAGTTTAAAATGTACGATGCTTACGTAACCAGTGAGTTTACTATCCGCGATTTGCTTACACACCGCAGTGGTTTAGGTTTAGGCGCAGGCGATTTAATGATCTGGCCTGATTCATCAACTGTGGATAAAAAACAACTCATTCACAATTTACGGTACTTAAAACCGGTTTCATCCTTCCGTACCAAATACGATTACGACAACCTGATGTATATTGTTGCCGGCGAAGCTGTGGCAAGAGTTTCAGGTATTACCTATGAGGATTTTATTGAAAGCAGGATCATTAAACCATTAGGTATGAGTAAAACGGCTGCTTCATGGTACCGTTTAAAAGATAAATCAAATGTAATTGATGGTCATGCACCTTATGAAGGTAAACTGCTTCCTGTGGGATTAAGCTTCGGCGAAATTGCTAATGCCGCAGGAGGGATTTACTCAAATGTTACCGATATGAGCAAGTGGGTATTGGCGATGATCAACGGTGGTAAATATGGAGAGAACCTTGATAAAAAATTATTCAGTCCTGCTGTGGCAAGAGAACTCTGGACCCCGCAAACTATTATTGCCGGCGGTAATCCTGCAGCTTTTAGCAGTTATGGTTTAGGCTGGTTTTTGAGTAATGTGAACGGTAATTTTCAGGCTACACATACCGGTGGCCTTTCAGGAATCGTAACACAAGTTACCATTTTGCCCGAACTGAAATTGGGTATCATTGTATTAACCAATCAGCAATCCGGAGCCGCTTTCAATGCCATTACCAATTCAATCAAAGATGGTTATTTAGGTATTAAAGGTCAGGATAGGATTAAAACTTACAATGATAACAGGTTAAGAAACGAAAAACAAGCAAATGAGATGGTTGCCAGAGTTTGGAGCGATATTGCTGTACAGCAAAAATTAGCGGCTTCAAAACCTGATGCCAAAAACTATTATGGAACTTTCCGCGACGCCTGGTTTGGCGAAGTAAGCATTAGTGAAGTAAATGGTAAAATGCATTTCCAGGCTAAAAATTCACCTAAATTAAAGGGCGATATGACTTACTATAAGGGCAATACTTTTATTGTGAAATGGTACGACAGAAGTTTGGATGCTGATGCCTTTGTTAATTTTAGCTTAGATAACAATGCTCGGGCCGATGGTTTCAAAATTGAGGCCATTTCCCCATTAACTGATTTTAGTTTCGATTTTCAGGACCTGGATTTTAAAAAGACCGATAATAAATAACCTAACCAATTATACACGATGAAAACAGTAATAAAAACGAGTATTTTACTAAGCTTTTGCTTAATTGTTTTAACCTCAATGACATTTAAACCTAAACGCATTATCTTTTTCGGCGATTCAATTACCCAGCAGGGTGTTTCAAAAAACGGATATGTAACGCTGATCAAAAAGTCGCTCGATTCAACCAAATATGATGTGATAGGCGCTGGTATCGGTGGCAATAAAGTTTATGACCTTTACCTGCGTTTAGAAGATGATGTATTAAGCAAAAAGCCAGATTTAGTGGTTATTTATGTAGGCATTAATGATGTGTGGCATAAACAATCTTCTCATACGGGAACGGATTATGATAAATATTTGAAATTTTATCAGGCTTTGATCAATAAAATTCAGGGTGTGGGCAGTAAAGTGGTATTGGTTACACCGTCAGTTGTTGGTGAGAAAAAAGATGGTACCAATGAACTGGATGCCGATCTGAATAAATATGCCGAAGGAATCAGGACATTGGCCGCAAAAAACAATCTTCCTGTATGCGATTTGAGGAAGGTTTTTGCAGATTATGAAGCAAAAAATAATCCGGAAGATAAAGAGAAAGGTATTTTAACCGTTGATCGGGTGCACTTAAGCGAAACCGGGAATAAATTGGTAGCGGATCAGCTTTTGCCTTTGGTGAAGTAACAGGTTTCCAAACCGCAAAGTTCGCTAAGTATTTCGCAAAGCACACAAAGAAATTTTCTCTGTGTGCTTTGTGTTTTTTCTCTGTTATCTTTGTGGTTAAATGGGCCGGTTCTTCATCAAGAATCGGAAAATAGAGTTTATATTAAATGAAAGGTAAGGCTCCTTTAGGGCTGTGGGGTTATGATAAACCGCGAAACAATAGATAAGATAATGGATACCGCCCGTATTGAGGAGGTAGTTGGGGATTTTGTGCATTTAAAAAAACGCGGAACCAGTTTAATTGGTAATTGCCCTTTCCACGGCGAAAAAACACCGTCTTTCCACGTATCGGTAACCAAAGGGATTTATAAATGTTTTGGCTGCGGTAAAGGAGGCGATTCGGTGCGCTTTATTATGGATCATGAAAAATATTCATATCCGGAAGCACTTAAGTTTTTAGCCAATAAATACAACATAGAAGTAGAGGAGACCGAACTTTCTCCTGAGGCTGCCGAAGCCCAGAGTGCCAAAGAAAGCCTTTACATCGTATCGCAGTATGCTGCTACGTTTTTCGTAAAACAGCTTTGGGAAACAGACGAGGGCAGGGGCATAGGCCTGAGCTATTTTAAAGAGCGTGGTTTTAGGGAAGATATCTTAAAAAAATTCGAGGTGGGTTATTCTCCCGATGTTTGGGATGCGATGACACAAAGCGCAACCCATGCGGGCCATAAGTTGGAATTTTTAGAAGCCACCGGCTTATCAATCAAAAATGACAATGGGAAAATTTACGACCGTTTCCGCGGCCGTGTGATGTTTCCCATCCATAACTTTACCGGTAGGATTATTGGTTTTGGGGGCAGAACCCTAAAAACAGATAAAAATGTACCTAAATACGTAAATTCTCCTGAAAGCGAAATTTACCACAAATCGAATGTGCTTTATGGTTTATTCCATGCCAAAAAAGCCATCCGAGATTTAGATAACTGCTACCTGGCCGAAGGTTATGCTGATGTACTTTCTGTTCACCAGGCTGGTGTAGAAAATGTAGTAGCCTCTTCGGGTACTTCCTTAACGGTAGAGCAGATTAAACTGATCGGCCGTTTTACGCAAAATATCACCATTCTTTTCGATGGCGACGCTGCGGGAATTAAAGCTTCGCTCCGTGGTTTGGATATGATTTTGGAAGAAGGATTGAACGTGAAGATTGTTTCCTTTCCCGATGGTCATGACCCTGATTCTTATATGCATCACGTAGGTGCCGGAGCATTTAGAACCTACCTGGAGCAGAATAGAAAAGATTTTATTTTATACAAAGCGAATGTGCTGCTCAAGGATGCCGGTACTGATCCGATCAAACGTGCAGGTATTATCCGCGATATCGTAGAAAGTATAGCTAAAATTCCTGATCCGATTAAAGCTTCGGTTTTTATCCGCGAGAGTAGTAGCCTGCTCGAAATAGAAGAACATATTCTGCTGAGCGAACTTAATAAGATGCGTTCGGCAAAACTTAAAAAAAGTTTTGAGGGTAATCATCGTGCAGCTCCTTCCTCAAATCCGAAACCATATACTTCAGGTCCCCCAGAACCGCTTGGTCCGCCCGATGATTTATGGGATGATAGTGCCGGCCCAATGGGTTACGAGCCGCAAGAGCCAGCTAAAGAAGAAGAGTATCAGGAAAAGGAAATTGTTCGCTTATTACTGGCTTTCGGGCATGAATTTGTAAACTGGGATAAAATTGATGATATGTACATCGGTCCATTCATCATGCAGAACCTGAGCGATGTAGAATTTGATGATCCGCTTTGCAAGAGAATTATTGACCATTATAAATCCGAAATTGACAACGGCAGATTACCAACTGCGAACCACTTCGTTAAACATGAAGACCGGGATATTGCCGATCTTGCAATTACGCTTTCCACTTCCGAGTATGCTTTAAGTGAAAACTGGTTAAATAAACATCTTATCTATGTTAAAGATGAATCGATGAATTTGAAAGCAACCATTTTGGGCGGTATTTTTCACCTCAAAAAACGGAAGGTGGAGAAAATATTAATGAACCTGTTGAAAGAAATTAAAGAGGAAAAGAACGAAGATAACCAAATGATTTTAATGCAGCGCTACGGAGTGATTAAAGGTGTAGAAAGGGAAATCTCAAAATTTTTAGGCTCTGTTATCGTAAAGTAAATTATAAATGATTGGAGTCCTGTAAAGATTTCGTCCTCTCGACTGAAGCATAGCGAAATGGAGAGATCTATGTAAACAGATATAACTTCGTTGGGCAATTTGTGGTTGGCGACTGGCTTGCAAACTACTAGAAATTACCGTTTTTCCAGCACGAAGGTTGTTCAGTGAAAAATCGATCATTAAATAATTATTTATGGCGCTTCATAACGATTTAGGCAGAGCAGGAGAAAGGATTGCGAAACAATATCTGGAAGATCAGGGGTATGAAATTTTAGATGAAAACTGGACGCATGGTAAAGCCGAAGTAGATTTAATTGTTTATAAAAATGGTATTATGATTTTTGTAGAAGTTAAATCCCGTAGCTCTATCGCTTTTGGTGAACCAGAAGAATTTGTACAAAAATCTAAACAAATTCAGATGGAATTGGCGGCTAATGCCTATATTGAAATCATGAATCATCAAAATGATATCCGTTTTGATATTATTGCGATTACCTTTACAAAAAATAAGACTTATAATTTAAACCATATAGAAGATGCGTTTTGGCCTGAAGATTAACCATATTAAAAATTTCATATTTGTTGGATCTGCACTTGCATTGGTAACTGCCTGTAAAGAAAGTGCTACTACAACCTACCGTAGCTTTGTTTCTCCATTAACCGGTCTTAATGTACCATCAGGGAATGAATTTGATGTGAAAGTGCTGTTTGGAGCTGATCAGAAAGTAGATTCAGTAGTGTATTTGATCGATACCGTCAAAGTTGCTTCAAAAACCGATACTTTGGCCCTTAAACTTAAAACTAACGGTCTGAAACTGGGTAATCACCTGTTAACAGCTAAAATATTTGGTGAAGGGAAATCAGAAGATATCACATCAAATATAAATGTACTAGCAGGCCAGGCACCTGCAGAATATACTTATAAAGTAATCAGGAGCCTGCCTCATGATACCGCTTCTTATGTTGAGGGTTTAGAATACCATGATGGCTTCTTTTACGAAAGTGCAGGAGATTATGGTCACTCGAGCTTGCGCAAGGTAGATCCTGCTACAGGGAAAATTCTTCAGAAAACAGATTTAGATAAACAATATTTTGGCGAAGGCATGACCGTAATCGGAAATAAGATTATTCAGTTAACCTATCGCGAGAAAGTAGGTTTTGTATACGATAAGGCTACCTTCAAAAAATTATCGGAATTTTCTTACACCACAGGAAGAGAGGGTTGGGGTTTGGCCTTTGATGGGGAGAAGGTGTTGAATACTGATGGTTCCAACACGATCTTTTTCCTGGATAAGGATACCTATCAAAAAATTGGTTCGATTGATGTTTTCGATAATAAGGGCCCTATCCAAAATCTGAATGAACTTGAAGTGATTGATGGTAAGATTTATGCAAATGTATATACGACGAATGAAATCATGATCATTAACCCTGAAACGGGAGCTGTTGAAAGCAAGATCGATTTATCAGGACTGTTGCCAGCCGATTATTTTAAAACTGATGATGAAAAAAATAACAATGTGTTAAATGGAATTGCCTATGATAAGGCTGGTAAAAGGCTTTTTGTAGCTGGTAAAAAATGGCCACACATTTTTCAGATTGAGTTGGTTAAGAAATAGCTAAATTGATAGGTAGGTCACATAGAACTTATTGAAATGACTTAAATAGTCGTTGGATAAGCTATCAATGACATAAATCCAATAGAAAGGTCATCTCCGATCGCTAGCTATCGCATCCCGAGTATGTAGGAATCTTAACGCCCTCGCATTAAGAATATTCATGAATGTTTTTTATTCAATGGCATTCTTGAGCACTTTGTGGTCCCAATCAAGTTAGGAATGAAGACCGATCGTATGATATTACCAAATAAAATTTATCTGTCACTCATATTGATTTTATACAATAATTATCTCAGTAATAAAAAATATGATATCTTGTGGACAGCGTAGAGCTAAAGCCCATCCCCAAATTTATAATATGGAGCCACACTCACGGGTAACTTACCCGTAGGTACCAAGCGGTTGTTAATTACTGCAGCAGCCGAAATCTGCATGAAATCTTCTTTTTGATAGGCAACTACCAAACCTTTACTATTCTCTAACCCGGGCAAGCCAGCCAGGTTATACGGATTTGCAAACAAGGCAAAAACAGCATTTTTAGTCGATAATTCTTTAATGAAATTCTTAACACCTGCATTCAGCTGTATATTATTTGCAGGTCTTGACCTGCTATCATGAATGCCTACAATTACCTGGTCAAATGCGCTGATTTCACGAGCGATGTTTGAAATTTGAGCTGCACTGGCGTCTTTGTCCAAAACATAATAAACAGAGTTGTAATAACCTTTCGATATCTCTTTCTGAAAGGTAGTTACAGATGGTACACCAATACTGATAATCGCTGTTCTCCTGATCGGGATAAGGCGTTTAATATGATCTTTACCTTTGAGCAAAGTTACTGATGCATTTGCCAGTTCTTGCACCAAAGCGCTGCTCGAATTGCGGTTTACGCCTGCAACAACACCTTGGGTTACAATCGTATCGCGTTTAGCTAAACCCGCCCAATATTTTGCAGTTAAGATCTTGCGCACGCTTTGGTCAATCTCAGCCATACTTACACGATCATGTCTTACCGCTTTACGTACCAACTTAATGGCTCTATCACTGTTTTCAGAAAGTTCTATGATGTCATTACCTGCAATAATCCCCATCAAATCAGCTTCGCCATTTTTAAAGTATTTTACCACCCCTTTCATATCCATCGCATCTGAAATAATCAGCCCTTTAAAGCCTAATTTCTGCTTTAAAATACCAGTAACAATAGGCTTAGAGAGTGTAGATGGTACATTTGGAGTATTATCTAAAGAGGGGATGTTCATGTGGGCAATCATTACTCCGGACGCGCCTTGTTTGATCAGTTCTTTAAATGGATACATTTCTAAGGTATCCAAACGTGTAGCAGAGAAAGTAAGCTGCGGTAAATCGTAATGTGAATCAACATCGGTATCGCCATGACCGGGGAAGTGTTTCAATGTCGTTAATAAACCACCATCCTGCATGCCTTTCATATAGGATGCAACTTTACTCGTCACATTATATTTGTTTTCGCCGAAAGAACGGTAGTTAATTACCGGGTTTTTAGGATTATTGTTAATATCCGCATCAGGAGCTAGGTTCATCTGCATCCCCAGTCGCTTATAATCTTTAGCTATTTCCAAGCCCATTTTATACAATAGCTCCTTATTTTGGATGGCACCTAAAGTCATTTGGTAAGGATAAGAGATGGTACTGTCTAAGCGCATGCCCAAGCCCCATTCCCCGTCGTTTGCCACAATAAGCGGTACCCTGCTCAATTTCTGATAGGCATTGGTGGCAATGGCTTGCCTGCCCGGTCCACCCTGAAAAAAGATCACTCCGCCCAATTGTTCGCGTTTAATTACCTGGCCAACCGAGTCGGTATATTTTTGCCCCAGGTTGGTATGAGCACGTACAAAGAACATCTGTGCAATACGCTCTCTGCGGTTTAATTTATTAAAAACCGAATCGACCCATTTTGGTTGATTGGCTAACATTTCTAAATAGGATTTTTGTTGTGCGCTGCCCGAAAATGCAACTCCGCACAGGGCAATGAGGATAAAAAGATTTTTTTTCACTTATTTTTTGGATCAGTTAGCTAAATTAATAAACCAAAGCCGTATTGAACAAAAACCCGTCCAATTAACGAATTTAATAGAGTAGGTTTTAAAAAAATATACTGCAGATTAAGATCTGTACATTCCCTTGCCCTCAATAAAGTCAATTACTTTATCAGGCAGGAAAAACTGTATATTTTTTTTCTCTTTGATGGCTTTTCGGATAAAGGTTGACGAAATTTCCATTAAGGGAGTGTTTGTAAAAGTGATGGAGGGGTGGTTTTTCCATGCGTCCACATCTGCTCCCGGACGGGGATAAACATAGATATGATAGTTTTTGAGTAACACCTCATAGTTCTTCCATTTTTTAAAAGAAACGAGATTATCAGCGCCCATGATCAGTACAAACTCTTTCTCAGGATATTTTTCATGGAGATAGGTTAGCGTATCAATGGTATAAGAAGGCTGTGGTAATGCAAATTCGATATCACTAACGCGGATATGTTCTGCAGTTTCAGTAGCTAATTTGGCCATTTCCAAACGATCGTACATGTTGGTCAAGCCACTTTTGTCTTTTAAAGGATTGTGTGGAGAAACCACCAGCCATACTTCATCAAGTGCCGTGTGGTTCGCCATATAATTGGCGATAATTAAATGCCCGGTATGGATAGGGTTGTAAGAACCGAAGAAGAGTCCTGTTTTCAGTTGGCGGTTTTCAGTTGACATTTTTTCCAATTTTCAGTTGACTGTTTTCGGTTGGGGTGTGATCATTAATAATTCTTTAAACAGCACCGTATTTCTCAGGGTTATTTATCATATGATTTAATAATCTTCCAACCTCTTCGCTTTGTAATGTTAATTTCTCGTATTTTTCCTGAGATAGGTATTTACATTCGAATGCAAATTTTAGCCAACCTTTTGTTTCACTATTTTCCATGTCACTATCAGAAAGTTTGCTAATGAAATGGGCTTTGTATCTACGTTTTCTATAGGCTTCAATTAGACAGATATTTGTAGAACGGGAAGATTTTCTAATCTGATCAGTTAGTGAATATGCTTCATCTTTAGGAAAAGACTTACTGATTTCGAAAATATCCATGGCCAATTCAAACGACTTCTTATAAACCAATAGATCATAAAAATCGCCCATAGATTGATTTTTAAATTTAAAGAATAATTATCCTATGCATTCTGAACTGAGAATTGGAAACCGCAGACTGCTAACTTTTCAAGAAATCCCCGACCAATTGCTCTGCTTCTGCGCAAGCGGTGGCTAAATCGTAATTTTTTAAGATCACATCAAACTTATCTGCATAAAGCAATTCTTTTTCGGCTTTGATAAAACGTTCCTGTAATTTTTCAGGGCTGTCGGTTCCGCGGCCGCTTAAACGTTCCTTTAATACCTCTAATGATGGCGGCTGAACGAAAATAGCCAAGGCATCATTTTCATACTTTCTTTTTAAACGGATGCCGCCTTCAACATCGATATCGAAAATAACGTGTTTGCCTTCATTCCAGATGCGCTCTATTTCTGAGCGTAGTGTTCCGTAAAAGGTGCCGTTATATACTTCTTCAAACTCTACAAACTCCTGGTGGGCAACTTTGTGTAAAAATTCTTCCTTGGTAATAAAATAATAATCGTTTTCATGTGTTTCATCACCTCTCAATTCTCTGGTAGTTGCAGAAATGGAAAAGCTCAGTTCAGGAAACTTCTTTAATAAATGATGTACTATGGTGGTTTTACCTGCTCCTGATGGTGCTGAAAATATGATTAATTTGCCTTGCATGCTTTTAAAAGTTTTGCGATTGGCGTCTGGCATTAAGCGTTTATCGCTTTCCGCCTAACGCTACAACACATTCAGTAACTGTTCTTTTATCTTTTCTAATTCTTCTTTCATTCCTACCACAAACTGCTGCATCTGAGCATCATTCGCTTTAGCGCCCATGGTGTTGATTTCTCTACCTATTTCTTGCGAAATGAAACCCATTTTTTTGCCGTTTGCTTCTTTGCTTGCAAGAGTCTGCAAGAAATAATCGCAATGGCTTTTTAAACGTGTTTTTTCTTCGGTAATATCAATTTTATCGATGTAGTAGATCAATTCCTGTTCAAAACGGTTTTGATCAATATTTACCTTACCCACTGCATCTTCTAAAAACTGGTTAAATTTATCGCGGATGGCTGTAATCCTTTTAGGCTCCAGTTCTTCCACCGATTTAAAGTACGACAGGATATTTTTAATCCGTAGTTCCAGATCTGCCTTCAAAACAGCGCCTTCATCTTCCCTGAACTGGTTGAAGTTGGCCAGGGCTTCGGTAAAAATCTGGTAAAGCTGGTTCCACTCATCTTCGCTAACACTTTCTTCCTTGTAACTAATTACATCAGGAAAAGTTAAGGCTGTTTGCAATAAATTACTGCTATCAGCACCCAATTCGTTATTAACAGCAACAAGTTGCTGGTAGTAATGACCCAATAAAGCGGTGTTAATAGTAGCACCGGTAACCTCGCCATTAGTGCGTTCTATCGTGATGCTTAAACTTACCTTTCCGCGCTCTATATCTTTGCTGCAGATATTGCGTAGAATCAGCTCCTTATCTGAAAATGCCTTTGGGTATTTTAAATTCAGCTCCAGGAATTTACTGTTGAGTGATTTGATTTCGACACTATACTTTGCGTTTGCATAATCGGCTGTTGCTAAGCCGTATCCTGTCATGGATTTTATCATGCGCAAAGATAGGGTTTTAAGCCGAAAGGAGAAATAATAATGGTTAAGGGGCTAGAATTATAGCTTATCAGATAAAATAGCTTTATGATTAGAAAAACAGCGTTCAGTATTTCTTCGGGTAGTGAAGCCCTGCTTTCCATTACAAGTCCTTGCTACGCTGCAGTCTTTCATTTCATAAAATGCCATCAGTTTTTTCATAGTATTAACGTTTATTTAACAGTTTGCGTGCTTAACAAATCTTATTTTTACAACTTGTTGTAAATAGGATGGCTTTCAAATTTTTTTTATGAAGCTTATGATTTTTCTGACCAAGGTGTAGAATGATGCGTAAAAAAAACAAAAGCTTAATGGCTGTTGATATAGAACCTAAGCCACGCTATCTGATCATTTAATTTGCCAGTTTTAAACAATGAAGCATTTGAAGATTATTCTTTTATTCATCATTTTAATAAAAGGTATAAAACTCAACGCCCAGGATTTTTTGCTAAAAGGAGTGGTGATTGAAAAAGGTTCTAATGTGCGTGTTGCTTTAGCAGCGATAACCAATATCCGAAGTAAAATGGGTGCAAGCAGCAACGATATCGGCATGTCCCAGTTAAATGCCAGAATCGGTGATACGCTTTTTATCCGGAAAAAAACTTAAACGATCAAAAAGTAGTTGTTAAAACAGCTGATGACCTGGTTGTTTTTTTGGTTAGGGGCAGCACCATGCTGGCAGAAGTGACGGTTAAAGGGCAGACCAAAAAGCAGGAAATGGAAGAAATTAAGCGGGATTTGAAACATAACGGCTCTTTCTTTGCTGGTAAACCACCATTAATTTTATTAAATCCGCTTGGTGGCAGCCCGATAACATTTTTTTATGAGCTTTTTGGGAAAACACCGGCAAGAGCACGTAAATTTAACCGTTATTACAAAAAGGAGTTAAGTTTGATCGAAGTAGACAAGTTTTTTAATAAAAACCTGGTTGCGGACAATACAACATTAACAGGGAAAGACCTCGACAAATTTCTGCTCGATTATTACCCAACACGCAGCATGACCATTAATTGGAGCAATTATGATGCGGTTAAATACATTAAAGAGTCGGCTAAGAAATACACCGATACTTTAAAGCACACAAATTAGCATAACATGAGAAACGTTAAATCTGCCTTTATAATCTTTGTTTTTACCTTAATCGGCTTTGTGGCAAAAGCGCAAGACTTTATTGTGAGAGGTGTGGTCATCGAGAAAGGCTCAAATGTTAGAATTGCATTATCGGAGATTACGAATTTGCGTACCGGTATCGGTGTTGGCAGTAATGATATTGGGATGTTTCAACTGAAAGCCAGAATTGGTGATACACTTTTGGTAACTAAAAGGGACCTGATTGATCAGCGTGTAGCGGTAAGCAGTGAAAAGGATCTGGTCGTTTATCTGGTTAGAGGAAGTACCACATTGGCCGATGTAACCATCCGCGGCAATACAAAACAGCAAGACCTGAATGAGATTAAGCGGGAGTTTAAGAATAAGGGGGTATACAATGGCGGTAAAACTACGTTCCTATCGGCTATATTTAGTCCTTTAAATGCACTTTATAACCTCTTTGGAACTGACCCTAAAAATGCCCGAAGATTTAGCCGGTATGCGGATAATGAGATTAAACAATCGCAGATTGATGTATACTTTAATCAAAGCATCATTAAAAATAATACTGAATTAAGAGGCGATACCTTAGAAAGATACATGCTCAATTGTCGTCCTGAATTTAATAAAGCGCAGTACTGGAACAGTTACGATTACATCAAGTATATTAAAGAATCTTCGAAAAAATTTACAGATACGCTTGGGAAGGGAAAGTAGTTTAGTCCTTAGTCGGGAGTCTTTAGTCTGGAGGCCGTTAAGCAGTTTCCAGTTAGCGGTTTGCAGTTACTCATGATCTGATCTGAGGTTTGGATTTCACTTAACGAGTTTCAACAATTAACCGATCGAGCAGTACACAGTTTGCAGTTAGCAGCTAGTCATAAACTAGTCTGAGGTTTGGATTCAGTTAACCAGTTTCAACCATTAACCGATTAAGCAGTATTCAGTTTCCAGTTAGCGGTTTGCAGTTACTCATGATCTGATCTGAGGTTTGGATTTCAGTTAACCAGTTTCAACAATTAACCGATTAAACAGTATACAGTTAGCGGTTTGCCTTTACTAATGAACAAATGACCAGTGAACGAATGAACCATTAAATACTAAGCATCTCACAAGCTTTTTCTGCAGCAAGTTTTTCCGCATTTTTTTTGTTATAATCTCTGCCGGTACCTACTTTTTCGCCTTCTACCACTGCACTGATGGTAAATAATTTAGTGCTTTCGCCTTCACCGTTTTCAGCCAGTTCGAACAATACATCCTTACCATGGCGCTGGCACCACTCAATTAACTTACTTTTAAAATTGGTTTCCGTGAGTTCAAGGGTATGGATATCGATATGGGGTTTTACAATTCTCCGCAATAAAAACTCTTTGGTAAAATTGTAGCCTTTATCCATATAAATGGCACCCACAATAGCTTCAAAAGCGTCGCCCAACATTGAATTGTGTTTCGTCTGTATACTAACGGAACGCTGATCAAACTGGATAAGCTTATCAAAACCAATTTTTTTTGCCAGTTGGTTTAAATTAGCCCGGTTTACGATTTTTGAGCGCATCTCGGTTAAAAAACCTTCTTCTTTGTAGGGATAGTGTTTGAAAAGCAGCTCTGCAATTACTGAACCTAACACAGCATCGCCTAGAAATTCTAAGCGTTCATTGCTGCTCCTGCTTCCATTTTTTAGGATTTTTGCTGCAGAACGATGTCTGAACGCCATTTTATAAAGCGTAACATTACCCGGAACAAAGCCTAAAATATTTTTCAGCTTTTTAACAAACTCCTTTTCAGGAGAAAGATAGAGTTTATATAATTTTAATATCGGCATTAAATAAATAACACAATTAACGGCTAATTAGCATATTTAACTAAGTTATCTATTTTTAATTAGCATACAAAATTATATACCAGCGCAGTTTTAATTAATCTTCGTATTTTTTGAAAATTACAGAAGCATTGTGGCCACCAAAGCCGAATGTATTACTTAAAGCAGCTCTAACAGTACGTTTCTGTGCTTTGTTGAAAGTAAAATTCAGTTTAGGATCAAATGCAGGATCATCTGTAAAATGATTGATTGTTGGAGGAACAATATCATTTTTAACAGCAAGGATTGCCGCTATGGCCTCAACAGCTCCGGCCGCACCCAAAAGGTGGCCAGTCATCGATTTGGTTGAGCTGATATTTAAACGGTAAGCATCTTCACCAAACAATGTACCAATAGCTTTGGTTTCGCTAATGTCACCCAGTGGTGTAGAAGTACCGTGTACATTGATATAATCTATATCAGCAGTTGTTAAACCAGCGTCTTTCAGTGCATTGCTCATTACCATTCTTGCGCCTAAACCTTCTGGATGTGGCGCTGTGATGTGATTGGCATCTGCACTCATTCCACCGCCCACAAGTTCTGCATAAATTTTTGCACCTCTTGCTTTAGCGTGTTCAAGCTCTTCTAAGATAATGGTTCCTGCACCTTCACCCGCTACGAAGCCATCACGGTCTTTATCAAAAGGGCGTGATGCTGTTGAAGGATCTTCATTACGTGTTGATAATGCATGCATGGCATTAAAGCCACCCATGCCTGCTTCATTGATGATTGCTTCTGAACCACCACTGATGATGACATCAGCCATACCCAAACGGATATAGTTAAATGCATCAATCATGGCATTTGTTGAAGAAGCACATGCTGAAACAGTTGCAAAATTTGGCCCACGCAGGCCATATTTTATCGAAATATGGCCTGGAGCAATATCTACGATCATTTTAGGAATAAAGAATGGATTGTACCTTGGGGTACCATCTCCCTTGGCGAAGTTTGAAATTTCATCCAGGAAAGTTTTCAATCCACCTATGCCTGCACCCCAGATTACGCCGATCCGGTTGGTATCTAATTTTTCAAAATCAAAACCACCATCTTTTACAGCCTCATCTGTTGCTACAAGAGCATATTGTACAAACGGATCTAGCTTGCGGGCTTCTTTTTTCTCCAAAAAGTCTTCAGGATTAAAATTTTTAACCTCGCATGCGAATTTGGTTTTGAATTTTTCAGTATCAAAACCTTTAATAGGAGCAGCGCCACTCACCCCGTTAGTCAACCCTTCCCAAAAATCGGGAACATTATTGCCTATAGGAGTGAGCGCACCCAACCCTGTTACTACTACTCTTTTTAATTCCATTTATACTGAAAAAGCGTAATTCTATTTAACGTTTTTTTCCAAATAAGCAATTGCCTGACCAACTGTACCGATGGTTTCAGCCTGATCATCAGGAATAGCTACATTGAATTCTTTTTCAAATTCCATAATCAACTCTACGGTATCTAAAGAATCTGCACCTAAATCGTTGGTGAATGAAGCCTCTGGCGTAACTTCGCTTTCGTCAACACCTAGTTTTTCTACGATAATAGCCTTAACTCTTGAAGCAATATCAGACATAATTTTATAATTTAATGGTTAAATAATTCTGTGCAAAGAAAAATAAATTCTTACAATTTTCAAATGTTTTTATTTCGATACGTAATTTTGGTACCTCAATAACACAGCGAATATAGAATTAGTTTTTTAATTTCGTTCTGTAAATAATTTATTTCGCTTTGAATAAGACTTACCTAAAACTTACCTTAGACCTTGATTTTACACTAATTGCGATCACAGCACCCCTAAAAGACTATGTGCTTTGCCACAAAATTAATACCCGGCTAAATACCCAGTTTGAAAAAATAGAGGACCACGAAATATTTTTTAATATCGATGAACCCGCCTGGTCTTTTTCTAAGTATTACTTTTTTGTAGAGCAGGGTGAAGTAGAATACTATTTAATCTGCAATAAAAGCAGCGATGGCTTTCTGATTCCGGAGATGAGCAAGGTAGATTTTTTTATCATTATTAAAGAATTTATTGATAAGGAAGATTTGGATTATTTAATTAATGGATTGAACAAACTTCCTGATATACAGGTAGCTGCAAAGATAGATCCGACGAAATTAAAGAGTCGTGAAAATTTGGTAATATAAAAAATATACACATGGTGTATTAAATACACTATATTTGGCAGTTACAAACAAAGAACTAAAAAACAAAATATATAAAATTTAATGCAGTTTGATTATTTTAGATAATAATTAGTGCTTTCTTTAAACTGCATTCCTTAAATCAATTAATAAATGAAACCTTTTCATTCGAGAACTAAAATTGTTGCCACGCTTGGGCCTGCATCAGCAAAACCAGATGTATTATATAGTATGTTTAACGCAGGTTTAGATGTTTGCCGTCTAAATTTTTCACACGGATCACAGGCAGATCACCAGGCGGTTTTGGATACCATCCGCGATTTGAATAAAAAATACGAGTATAATGTAGGTATTCTTGCTGATTTACAGGGGCCTAAAATCCGTATTGGTTTAGTAAAAGAAGGCGGCATTAACCTGATCAATGGAACTACTACCGTAATCACAACGAACGAGTGTATCGGTAACGAAGAACGCATTTACATTACTTACCAAAACTTCCCTCAGGATGTTCAGGCTGGCGAAATTATACTTCTGGATGATGGAAAGCTTCAGATGAAAGTGATTTCTACCAATTTAAAAGATGAAGTAGTTTGTGAAGTTGTTCATGGTGGAATTTTAACTTCCAGAAAAGGTGTTAACCTGCCAAATACTAAAGTTTCTATTCCTTCTTTAACTCCTGAAGACCGTGAAAACTTAGAATTTGTTCTAGAAAACGATGTAGAATGGATCGGTTTATCTTTCGTGCGTAAGGCAGAAGACATTATTGAACTTAAAAAGATTATTGCTGAGCGTGGTAAAACTGCCCGCGTAATTGCTAAAATAGAAAAACCAGAGGCTATTGCCAATATTGATGAAATCATTGCGGTAACTGATGGTATTATGGTTGCCCGTGGCGATTTGGGTGTTGAATGTCCGATGGAAGAAGTTCCATTGTTACAGAAAATGATTGTTGCGAAATGTAGGGCAGCTTCTAAACCGGTAATTGTAGCAACCCAGATGCTGGAAAGTATGATCACAACCCCACGTCCGACACGTGCAGAGGTAAATGACGTAGCTAACTCTGTTTTGGATGGTGCTGATGCGGTAATGTTAAGTGGTGAAACTTCAGTTGGAGAATTTCCGCTGATTGTGATCGAAACCATGCAAAAAATTATTCAGAACATTGAAGAGAACAATTATCCTTTCCATCCTGATAAGTTTTTAAAACCAAAATCACCTTCTTTCTTAAGCGACGCGATTTGTGATTCGGCTTGTTTCTTAGCGAAACAGACCAATGCAGTAGGTATTGTATCGATGACTTTAAGTGGTTATACTGCTTTCGAAATTTCAAGCCACCGTCCGGAAGCCCTAACTTTTATTTTTACCAGCAACAGGGCATTGTTAAATGCAGTAAGTTTGCTTTGGGGGGTAAGAGGTTTCTACTATGATAATTGGGAAAGTACTGATAATACCATTATTGAAGTAAACGAATTCTTGAAAAGTAAAAAGTTGGTTAAACAAGGTGATATCATCATCAATACCGCCGCTATTCCAATCGAAGCAAAAGGCAAAACCAATATGTTAAAAATTACTGTTATAGATTAATTATATATAATTTATTACAAGGCGCTTCATTTTAAATGAGGCGCCTTTTTTTATGCCTGATCTTTTAAACATCAGGCTAATCGCTTATCCTTATCAAAAGATATACTACGGATTTAATTCAGATTTTGGTCGGGTGTAATTGTCATAAGTCCGACGAAACCCCGGCTTAAATCCGGCTTAAATCCGGCGAAAGTCCGTTAAAGAAGTCTAACTGTCTTTTTTCGAACCGTCGTTTCGACCGCAGTGAAGAAATCTTTGCAACGTATTTTTACGACTTCAGCTTTAAAAAAAACAAGCGGTTAAACGGGATATAACTTAACAAAAGAATAAATTCATCGGACCGAATTTCTTGTCATTAATTTTTATGGAGATATGAATAAAAAAATTACTTTTGCAGTCCAATACGGAGAGGTGTCTGAGTGGTCGAAAGAGCAAGCCTGGAAAGTTTGTATACTGGCAACGGTATCGAGGGTTCGAATCCCTCTCTCTCCGCTGAAAGGGGTGATTGAAAAATCATCCCTTTTTTATTTAGCTTAACGGATAAACTTTTCGAAAGTGAAATCTGGCTGATGCATTTCTATTTCGTTCCTTACTGATGCAAGTTGTGCTTCGTTGGCATAAATAAACATTTGTTTTTCATAATCATTAATAGCATCTGCTAAGTTTTCAAATTTTCCTTCAGTTAAGTTATCTGCTAAAATTAATGCATCCATTAGTCCGGTATTTACACCTTCGCCTGCAAAAGGCGGCATTAAATGCGCAGCATCTCCGATAAGCGTAATCGGCAAAGGGCGGTCTTTTTTCCAGGGTTTATCCAATGATAATATTCTTGTCGGCAAGCCCCAGAAAGAGGAGGTTGAGCAGAATAATTGTTTGTAATGTTCATTCCAGTCCATAAACCTCTCTAAAAGAAACGTTCGGATACTGTCCTGATTCTGAAGGTTTAAACCATTATAATCATCACCCCAATTTTCAGGCTTTTTAAAAATCACACCATAGGTTAACGCACTCTTATTATCGGGGTTTGTTACCAATAAATTTCCTTTGTAGGCAGCCATTAACCGGTTACCATTACAGAGTCGGAAAAATTCAGGACAATTTATTTCAGGCTGAGGTACATCGCCTTGTATGATAAATGTTCCGGTAATTTCTGCGACTGTATCCGTAACATAGGCTCTTAGTTTAGACATTCCACCATTGGCTACGATAACAAAATCGGCAATTGCTAATGTTTCGTTTTCAAATCGCAAATGCCATTTCTCCTCACATACCTCGAGTTTTTTGCATCTGCTGTCCCAGATCACGGTACCCTGTTTCAACGTGTTTAGCAGTACTTTTCTAAGGTCATTTCTGTTTATTTCAGGATTATCGTATTGATTTTCCGGTGTGACTTGTTTGGTCAATAATATTTTTCCTTTTTCATCTGTGATTGTCATCCCCATAGGCTTTGCTATAGCGTAATAATTTTCCAGTAAACCAGCTTTTTTCATCACTTTCTGCCCTGAATCTTTGTGTAAATCGAGCGTACCGCCCCAGATTCTGGCTTGTGGATCTTTATCCCTTTCGTAAACGCTTACATCTATGCCTTTTTGCTGTAATAATATCGCCATGGTCAGGCCGACCGGCCCTGCACCGATAATAGCCACTTTTTTTTCTTTTAGTATCATTGCCTTTAATTGATACCCAAAATTATTAGTCAATTTAAGTATAAAATAGCTATTTTAGACCTAAAAACAGTCGTAAAAGACTTTATGGAAATTGACGATCAAACGGTTCCGCAAGTGCTAAAAAGATTAGCCCGCCTATTGGGAACAAAATTAAAAAATACAAGATTAGAGATTCCACCGCAGTTTGGCAGTGGATACTGTATCGGATTTGTTTTTAATGAACACATCCGTATGCTTATTAGTAACTATGAGCTCAATAAAGATGTAATTGTCCAAAATCCTGATATCAATGTTGCTAAAAAAACGATATTTTTCAAGTTTCAAAATATATTTCCCAGAGCAGAAACGTTACCGCCCCTCAGGCATACGATACCTTCGGTATTAATAGGAACCAGTCGGATCAATACAGATGATGTGATTGCGATCCATTCCAATACTGCTACCATTACTATAGAAGTTGATGCGGATTATCTGAACAGTTTGTTTACTGCCTCACAAGAATCATCGGTTTTGAAAGGCCTTTTGCAGAATGAACGTCCTCTTCTGTTTGAACAGATTATGCGGCCGTCTTTACAAAAAAATGTGGATGAAATCTTGTCTGAACCGGCCAATGAAACCTTTAAACTTTTCTTTTTAAGGGTAAAGGCCGAAGAACTGATTTGCAGGTTATTGATGGAGCTGGAAAATCGCGGTGAAAAACAATTACTTGCCTTAAACATTCATGATTTACAAGCTATTTACCGCGTAAAACAGCAGATGCTTGAACATTTGGAAACGCCGCCAATGATTAAAGACCTCGCATTTGTTGCTCATATGAGCCCAACTAAACTGAAACGTTTATTCAGGCAAATTTTTGGCGACAGCATTTTCAATTATTATCAGAGATTTAGAATGCAGGAAGCCGCCTTTTTGCTAAGAATGGAGCAGCTATCTGTTTCAGCTACTGGTTACCGGATGGGTTTCACAAACCTCAGCCATTTTTCAAGAATATTTAAAGCGCATATTGGCATGAACCCGAAACATTACGCATTAAAGGGATCAAACTAAATACATTTTAAAACTTCATCATCAGTTTGCTGCTAAACCTAAATAGTCACAAAGAACGAAATTCTGTTTCGCACCCTTCATCAGTTAAAAGCCTGACGAAATTCCAGCGGTGATAAACTTGTTTTCTTTTTGAAAAGTGTACTGAAGGATTGCGCATGTTCAAAGCCCAGAGCATAGGCGATCTCGCTGACGGAAAGATTAGTGGTGGAAAGTTTTTCTTTTGCTTTTGCAATCAGCTTTTCATGAATGTGCTGTTTTGTGTTTTGCCCGGTATGAATCCGAAGCAGATCGCTCAGGTAGTTCGGCGACAGGTTCATCTGTGTTGCAATATAGTTTACCGTGAGTAAACTGTTTACCTCGCTGTTAAAATAGTCGTCTATCAACTGCTCAAACCTGGTTAAAAGTGCTAAGTTATTGTTTTTGCGGGTCAAAAACTGCCGCTCATAAAAACGGTTGGAATATTTTAAGAGGCTTTCAATCTGTGTCAGGATGATCTCCTGGGTATGTTTATCGATATGCCGGCACTCCTTATCAATTTTATGTAGAATCGTGATCAGGTCATCTTCTTCCTCTGCCGATAAATGTAGTGCCTCGTTAACCGCGTAATCGAAAAAACCATATTGATGAATGCTATTCGCCAGAGGATGCTGTAACAGAAAGTCCGGATGGAAGATCAGGAGGTAACCAGACCCACATTCCATACTTTGCAGGTCTAGTTGTTGCACCTGGTTGGGCGCGGTAAAACTCAATACGCCTTTATCATAATCATAATGCTGTTGCCCGTACCTGATTTTACCCTTAGCTTCGCGTTTAAGCGCTATGCAATAAAAGCGGTTAACGAAACCTTTCCAGATTTCATCTTCCAAAAAAACGCTATGTGCCAGGTTAATTACGCTCACCAGCGGATGGTGGGGTTCTGGCAGGGAGAGTAAGCGGTGAAATTCTGATAAGGAGTTAATGGCGTTCATAAACAAATTTAATCAATTAAACCCATACTAAACTCATCATAAGGCGCACCGGTATCTGTACCCAAAGGTACGATACTTTCCAGTTGTGAAAGATCCGATTCGGGCAACTCAATGTTGGTTGCTGCTAGGTTTTGTTCCAAATACTTTCTGCGTTTCGTTCCAGGAATAGGTAAAATTCCCTTGCTCATGATCCATGCTAAAGCCAGCTGCGAAGATGTGACGTTTTTTGTTTCAGCCATAGCTTCGATTGCTTCAACCAATTCGATATTCCTGTTGAACATTTCGCCCTGGAAACGTGGAATCGCTCTTCTAAAATCGTTTTCCGGCAGGTCGCTGATGCTTTTGATCTGGCCGGATAGAAAACCACGGCCCAGTGGTGAGTAAGCGACGAAGCCGATACCCAGTTCATTTAACGTGGTTAAAACCCCGCGCTCTTCTACTGTTCGTTCAAATAAAGAGTATTCGCTTTGCACGGCGGTAACCGGATGTACGGCATGCGCCCGCTTAACGGTTTCAGACGATACTTCTGACAAGCCGATGTAGCCTATCTTACCTTCTTTAACCAGCTCGGCCATGGCTTCAACTGTTTCCTCAATCGGCGTATTTTTATCCAGGCGGTGCAGGTAATACAGATCGATGTAATCGGTATTAAGGTTTTTTAACGAACGCTCCAAAGATTTCTTTACATAATCCTTTTTGCCATTAATGGCCCAGGTTACTTTATTGTTATCGTCGATTTCCCAGCCAAACTTGGTGGCCAAAACATATTGATCTCGTTTCCCACTGATGGCCTTCGCGATAAGCTGTTCGTTTTTCAGCGGTCCGTACAGATCGGCAGTGTCCAAAAAAATACCGCCCAACTCGAGCGAACGGTGAATCGTTGCAATGGCTTCATGCTCGTCCGCAGGGCCATATATGTGTCCTGCTTCAAAGCCTGTCATACCCATACAGCCAAGCCCAATCATTGGTACAACCAAACCCTGGTTGCCCAATGCCATTTGTTTTATTTCCATAATCCAAAGATCAGCAAGCCAAACTGAGCTGATGTATGCAAATCCCCGAAGTTTGTAAGCAAATCAAGGAATGTTCTCTTTATCAAATAAAAGCTTGTTTGGTTTTTAAGGATGGCGCTTGCCCTTCTTGATACCATGCCGGAAGTAAAGCTTATTTTGTATCATGATTAATACCAATCGTTTGCCAAAACAGTCTTATTTTTATCGCAAGATTAACTAACATGATGAATAAATATTGGTTTACTGTAACAGCTTGTACGCTGGCTTTTACAGCAAATGCCCAACAGAAAGCTTTAACCGTTAAAGACTACGAAAGGGCCGAAAGTTTGATGAGCTACAATACCGCAAAATACATCGATGATGCCACTGTGCAACCAAACTGGCTTGAGGGAGATAAATTTTGGTACAGCACTAAAGTAAATGGTACTGAACAGGCTTTTTTGGTAGATCCGGTAAAGAAAACAAAAACTTTAACTACCGATTATAAAGGTAGTGCGATGCCATCACGTCGAGGGCTTAGCTGGAGCGAGGTATTATCTCCTGACGGGAAAAAGGCAATATTGATTAAAGATTATAACCTTTTTGTTAAAGATATAGCCACCGGAAAATTAACCCAGTTAACTACTGACGGCATTAAGGATTATGGTTACGCAACCGATAATGCAGGTTGGAAGCATAGTGATGCGCCAATTCTGCGCTGGTCACCTGATTCAAAAAAAATTGCCACTTTTCAGCAAGATCAGCGGAATTCGAAAGATATGTACCTGGTAACAACCAATGTTGGAGCACCAACATTAAAAGCCTGGAAATATCCCTTGCCTGGAGATAAACAAATTGCAACAATCAGGAGGGTGATCATTGATGTAGAAAATCCAAAAGTAGTTTCACTTAATATTCCTGCAGATCCACATCGGGCCACCTTAAGTGATGATATTTCGAGCAGCGGCACTTTTGATGATATTGATTGGAAAGCGGATGGTACGGAAGTGGCATTTGTATCTACTTCCCGCGATCATAAAAATGAAAAATTCCGCATTGCCAACACCACAACCGGCGCCGTTCGCGAAGTTTTCGAAGAAACTGTTAAAACGCAATACGAGTCCGGGCAGGGTGCCATTAACTGGCGTTATCTTCCTGCATCAAAAGAAATTATCTGGTATTCGGAAAGGGATAACTGGGGACACCTTTATTTGTATGATTCTGGTAATGGAAAATTAAAGAATCAGATTACCAAGGGCGATTTCGTGGTTACACGTTTAGTTAAGGTTGATGAAAAGACGCGTACACTTTATTTCTTTGCCAACGGTCGCGAAAAAGGTAATCCTTATTTCAGTTACCTGTATAAAATTGGTTTCGATGGTAAAAATTTGACGCTTTTGACGCCAGAAGTTGGCAATCACCAGGTTGTATTTTCGCCATCTTTCGCATATTTTGTAGATAGCTACTCGCAACCTGATGTTCCTGCAGTTACTGTTTTGAGAAATATCCATGGTAAACTGATCAGTACTTTAGAAAAAACAGATGTTTCCAGGTTAACTGCTACAGGCTGGAAAGCACCAGCTCCGGTTTCGGTGAAAGCCAAAGATGGCAAAACTGATATTTATGGTCTGGTTTTTACGCCAACAAAAATGGATGCCAATCAAAAATACCCGGTTATCGATTATATTTATCCGGGGCCTCAGGGCGGTAGCGTAGGCAGTTGGGCCTTCGTTGCTTCGCGTGGGGATCACCAGGCTTTGGCCGAGCTGGGCTTTATTGTGGTGGTTATGGAAGGAACCAGTAATCCTGGCCGTTCTAAAAGTTTCCATGATATGAGTTACGGCAATATGGCCGAGAATACCTTGCCGGATCAGATTGCAGCCATCAGGCAACTATCTGTAAAATATCCCATCGATACCAACAAGGTAGGCATCTGGGGGCATTCAGGCGGAGGTTTTGCAACCGCTGCTGCGATGTTCCGTTACCCTGATTTTTTCAAGGTAGGCATTTCCGAATCAGGTAATCATGATAATAGAAACTACGAGGACGATTGGGGCGAGCGCTATAATGGTTTGGTAGAAAATTCGGATTATGAGGCACAGGCCAACCAGAATTATGCTAAAAACCTAAAAGGAAAATTAATGTTAGTGCATGGTATGATGGATGATAATGTGCCGCCTTATAATACACTTTTAGTTGTTGAAGCATTGGAAAAGGCCAATAAATCTTTCGACCTGGTTATTTTTCCAAACAGTGCACATGGTTACGGTGCCTACTCGCCGTATATGATGCGCCGCCGCTGGGATTATTTTGTTCAACATCTTTTAGGAGCAGAGCCGCCGAAAGATTACCAAATGAAAGGCCCTTCGGCAAGATAATTTTTTTAGCGGCTGTGTTGTTTTTAGTAAGGAACACAGCCGCTGATTTTATGGGATTATATAGATCCGCCTTCGATTAATATAGATTCATCAATAATGGTTTGTGCAAAAGAACTTCCGGCAATACATCTCATCATTCTGCCAAAGGCCAGTTTGCCCAGTTTAAAACCGCTGGTTTCGGCATAGGTAATTTCAGGATAAAAAAGTGAGGGGATCATTCCATCACTGATGCTGATTACCCCAAGGTCGGCCGGCACCTTTAAGCCCATCCGCTGGATGGCTTTCATTGCCCCCACCAAAATCTCATCGCTCATACAAAAAACAGCAAAACGTTTTTTTTCAAACCCGGGAATCATTGATAGGGCAATTTGCTCTGCTTCTTCCGAATTGTTGGCGTGTACAGCCTTAAATTCTGCGTAACCTGAAACAATTTCGGTAAATTTTTGCAGCCTTACCTGCGTAATCGACATATTTTCATCACCAAAAATAGCCAGGACATTTGTAATTCCCTTTTTTAAAATTTCATTCGCCGCAATGGTTGCCGCATGTGCATCCCCAACGCAGATTTTGTTACAGGATTCGTATTTTGGTACCTTGTCAAAAAAAACAACCGGAATCCCCTGTAAATCCAATTTAAGGAAAGGTTCTATTTCTTTTGTTCCGGAAGTTATGGCAATAAATATTCCCGAAACCCTTTTGTGTCTGCAGCTTTTTAAGATCTCCTGTTCAATCACGGGATCGTTAGCCGAACGGTAGATAATTACAGTATAACCATCAATGCGTGCATCCTCTTCAATTGCACTGATAAATGAATGGTAAAAGAAGTTTGATAAACTTGGTACAACCACGGCAAACTCCTTGCTGCTATGTGTACGTAGGTTAACCGCATAGGGGTTGGGATCGTACTCCAGCAATGCGGCTAACTCATTTATTTTCTTTTTGGTTTCCTCTGAAATATCTGGATGGTTTTTTAGTGCCCTCGAAACGGTTGATATACTTACGTTTAGCCTTTCTGCAATTTTTTTTAAAGTTGCGTTCTGTTTCATGGTTTAATATTTGGTTACCCAAATATAAGTTTTCCACAACAAACATTTCCGCAAATGTTTCCGCAAACGTTTGCGGCCATAATTTGCTGGTTTGTATGGTTTTAAATATTTTATAAACCTATCTTCATATCATTAAACAGATGAAGCATGTAGGACTAAATGTTCGGCATTGCCAATTCGAAATTACATTAACCAAATACTAAACTAAAGCACAACATATAGTAGCCCGCTCGTTTGGGACTAGCATGTTGTTATCAAAAAATATGAGATCCCTGAAACCATTTATCATTTTAAGTCTGCTTTTCTATTTTAGTAATGGCCGCACGCAGCCTGTTTCTAATCATAATGTATACAGCGAAACGAACAAGCCGGCCTGGTGGAAGGAAGCCGTAGTGTATCAGATTTATCCACGTAGTTTTAAAGATAGCGACGGAGATGGTGTGGGTGATTTACGTGGGATCATTTCAAAACTGGATTATTTAAAAAGTCTCGGGATTGATGTGGTATGGCTTAACCCGATATTTGCTTCGCCAAATGATGATAATGGCTATGATATTAGTGATTACCGTAGTATCATGAAAGAATTCGGCACTATGCAGGATTTTGACGAACTGCTTAGTGGCCTTCATAAAAGAAAGATCAGGTTGGTGCTTGATATGGTGTTAAACCATAGTAGTGATGAACATGAATGGTTTAAACAGGCCAGGTCGTCGCGCAATAGTCCTTACCGTAATTATTATCACTGGTGGCCCGCAGAAAAAGGAAAACCCACACCCCGTTACAGCTTTTTTGATGTAAACAATGATGCCTGGAAATACGATCCTTTAACCAAATCTTATTATCTCCATTACTTTTCGCAAAAACAGCCCGATTTAAATTGGGAAAATGAAAAACTGCGCCACGAAGTATATGGTATAATGAAGTTTTGGCTCGATAAAGGGATTGATGGCTTAAGGATGGATGCTTTCCAATATGTTTCGAAAGATACCACCTGGAAAAAATATCCCGAAGGCTACGAAAGAAACATCATCAAATATTATGGAATGGGTCCACACCTCCATCAGTATTTAAAGGAAATGAACCGCACCGTTTTAAGTAAGTACAACATTATGACGGTTGCAGAAGGTGCAGGGAGTACTTTAGCTGATGCACATTCGCTGGTCGACGCAGACCGGCAGGAGTTAAATATGGCCTACCATTTTGAGATCATGGATATCGGGAACGATCCCAAAGGTTATAAACTGCCGGATCTGAAAAAGGCATTTACCAAATGGGACCATTCGTTTGCGAATAAAGGCTGGCTCGCTATATTTCTGGGCAACCACGATGTTCCCCGCATGGTGAGCAAATACGGGAATGACAGCAAAGCATTTAAAACGACATCTTCTAAACTATTAACCACACTGATTATGACCATGCGTGGAACGCCCTATTATTTTAATGGAGATGAATTGGGGATGACCAACATCAGGTTTGACAAGATTGAAGATTACCGCGATATCGCAACCATAAACGCTTACAAAAATGCAAAGGACAAAAATGAGGATCTGCAGGCTTTTATGGATAAACAGAAATTCATTTCGAGGGATAATACACGAACCCCGTTTCAATGGGATAGAACAATAAATGCAGGTTTTACCACCGGAACACCATGGATTAAAGTAAACCAAAATTATAACGAAGCAAATGTAGCTGATGAGGAAAAAAATCCGGCAAGTGAACTTGCTTATTTTAAAAAGATAGTGGCCTTGCGTAAAGCATCCCCGGTATTGGTTTATGGCAGTTACCATGTTTTCGATATCGAAAACCCCAGTATCTACTGTTATACACGCAGCTTGGGTAAGGAAAATGTTTTGGTTGTGTTAAATTTTTCTAACCACGAAGCCACTTATCAGCTGGATAAAGGTATCAACACGCTTTCTGCAAAACAGCTCATCAACAACTACAGCGGAGCAGTGGGCATTGCAGATAATAAATTAAATCTGAAGCCTTGGCAGGCTATTGTTTATCAACTTAAAAGGGCCTGATATGATAATTGCACAAGCAGAAGAACACAAGGGTATTTCATCGGCAGTGAAACTGAATTTCAGTTCAATTATAGCCATGAACCTGGGTTTTTTCGGTATACAGTATAGTTTTGGTTTGCAACAAACCAACATGACTCCAATTTATTCCTATCTGGGAGCAAATGCAGATCAGATTCCATTGCTAAACCTCGCAGGGCCAATGACCGGACTGATTATCCAGCCGATAGTAGGTGCCATGAGCGATAAAACGACCAGTAAATTTGGAAGGCGAAGACCATATTTTTTAATCGGGGCCATTATATGCAGCATTTGTTTATTTGCCATGCCCTACAGCAGTTCGATTTGGATGGCTGCAGGAATTTTATGGATACTGGATGCAGGCAACAACATTACCATGGAGCCCTACCGCGCCTTTGTTAGCGATAAACTCCCGTCAGAGCAGCACGCCCTCGGTTTTTTAACACAAAGTTTTTTTACCGGTCTGGGTATTACACTTGCCAATCTTACTCCGGGTATTTTAATTGCTGCAGGTTTAATCGGCATACATGCTCGCAGTGGCAACAATATTCCGTATACCACTTACGCGGCATTTTTTATCGGTGGGCTGGTATCCATCGGCTCTATCATGTACAGCTGTTTTACCACAAAGGAAACCCCGTTAAGCCCTGAAGAAATTAAAAAGGTTAAAGCAATGCCGGGGGGTGTTATCAATATTTTTAAAGATATTATCGAGGCCTTTAAGGTAATGCCTGCAACAATGAAAAAACTTGGTCTGGTTTACCTTTTTAACTGGTACGGCATGTTTGTTTACTGGCAGTTTGTAACCCTTTGTTTGGCAAAAACCATTTACAATACCAGTAATGCAGCAGCTGACGGTTTTGCTTCGGCGCAGCTTTTAACCGGGACCGTAAATGGCGGCTATAATGTGGTTACCTTCATCGTTGCTTTTCCACTTGCTTATTTCGCCAGGAAAATAACAGCAAAGAAAGTTCACCTCATCAGTTTATTAACGGGAGGTGTTTGTTTGGCTTGTTTGCCGGTAATCCACACTAAAGCTTTGTTGTTTATACCCATTATTGGTTTGGGCATTGCCTGGGCGAGCATGATGGGTACCCCTTATGCCATGCTTGCCGGTAGTATACCGAAAGCGAAAACCGGCATTTTTATGGGTATCCTCAACATGTTTATTGTGCTGCCTATGCTTTTAGAAACCATCACTTTTAAATATGTATACCGGTATTTTTTAGGGCATAAACCCGAAAACGCCATCCTATTTGCCGGTGGATTGCTTGTAGTAGCAGGCATAATGGTTTCACTGATCAGCAAGCGTGATATAGGAGGTAAGACCAATGGTTAATCAAAAAGGATATGAGCTAGCACTGAAACTGATGGCCCGGGCATCAACACCTTCCGGTTTTGTGGCTGCAGTAGAGGAACATGACAATTATAAACGGGTGTGGACGAGGGATGGAGTAACTACAAGCATAGCGGCTTTGCTAAGCGGTAACAAAGCACTTATAGGTACTGCCAAAGCAACTATTGAAACCATTTTTAACCACCAGCACGAAAGCGGTTTTATGCCCTCCAATGTTTCACCCAGCGATGGATCGGTAAGTTTTGGAGGCACATCAGGCCGGGCCGATAACCCATCTTGGGCAGTAATTGGTTTATCGGCCTATACTATTTTAACAGGCGACAATTCGCTGTGGGAAAAATATGTACATCAAACCGGGCGATGCTTTAGCGTAATGGATGCCTGGGAGTTTAACGGTAAACATTTAATTTATGTTCCGCAGAGCGGAGATTGGGCAGATGAATATATTCAGCATGGATATGTTCTTTTCGATCAGCTTTTGCGGCTTTGGGCATTAAGACTGGCATCAACCTTATCAGAAAATAAGGGTTGGAGCGAGAAAGCGCTGAACATCAGCCATGCGATACAATTAAATTATTGGAAAAGTGAATCGCAAAATCAGCTTTATTCGCCTCATCTTATCCATCAGTTAGCGGCAGTTTCTCCGCATTTTTGGTTAATGGGCTTTAATCCGGCCAGGGTTTATCATTATTTTGATCTGCAGGCCAATACTTTTTGTCTACTGCTCGGTGTAGGCAACAAAGAACAAACCAGCAATACCATAGCCTACGTAAAAACGCTGTACAACGATAGCCAAGATTTAATTCCTTCTTTTCATCCAACAATTGAATATAGTGACGCAGATATGCAGGAGCTGAAACATAACTATGCCTACTCGTTCCGCAACAAACCCGGTTATTTTCATAACGGCGGCCTATGGCCAGTATGGAACGGCTGGCTTGCTGCTTCATTAAATCATCACCAGGAGTATGAAATGGCGTTTAAAATTACTGCTGATATCCATCGTGCCAACAGCAGCGGTGACTTATTTAACGAGTGCCTTAACGGTACCAATCAATCGCCCTGTGGCATCCCTAATTGTACATGGAGTGCTGCGGGAGCTGTAATTGCCGAACAAGCGATTAAAAATGATGCATTTACCAAACTCTTTACATTTAAATTCTCAGGCCTGTGAAAAATATAGCAAAAGTTTTAGTAGTAGGAGAGCTCCTTGCTGATATCATATCAGAGGGCAATATCGAATCTCTTGCATCGCCATCACGTTTTCTGGTCAGCCAGGGCGGAAGCTCAGCCAACCTATGTGCCAATTTAAAATGGCTGGGTGTTGATGCTGAACTTATTGCTACGGTAGGTAACGATAATCTGGGTACTTATCTTATTCGTGAATTAAAATCTGTTGGTATAGCTGATACCTATATAAGCCGCACCTCTGACGAAAAAACCAGTATTGTATTGGTGGGTAAAAACCCTGGAACGCCCGATTTTATCGCGTACCGAAGCGCCGATATGATCATTAAAAGGATGGATGAAAACATCATTGCGGCCTGCGGTATCCTGCATACTACTGCTTTCGCATTGAGCAAAGAACCGGCACGGAGCAATATTCTGCATGCTTTCGAAAAGGCCTATCAACAAGGTAAATATTTATCGGTTGACTGGAATTATGCACCATCCATATGGAATGGGTATGATGGACAAGATATATTCAGCATGCTGAGCAGGCTGAATATACTGCTAAAAATAAGTACCGATGATCTGGAACGTTTTACCGGTCGGCAACTGGATATGGAACAGGCCATGCAATGGTTAAATCATTTCAATGCAAAAGTGATATGCCTTACCTGCGGTAAAGATGGTGTTTGGTTTAAGACACAAAACCATCAATGGCAATATAAACCGGCACTCCGGGTTGAATCGGTAATTGGCGTAACCGGTGCCGGAGATGCCTTTTGGGCTGGTTTCCTTACTTATTTTATACAGGGTAAATCCATTGAGGAAAGTATGGACAATGCATTATTGATTGCCAGGCAAAAAATAGAAAAACCCCATCCACTTTATAAATAATCAACTAAACCAAATCTAAAACAGAAATGATGAAATATATACCACCCTGATCTTAAAAGTTTACCCATTAAATGCACCTATTTTCTAACCAATTATTAAATCCATTATGAACATGACTTTACCAGGCAATTGGTCTGTTTTATCCCTAAAACAGAAATTGTATTCATTAAAGAAATTTATAGGCTTAAATCTCCTGATGCTCATGTTAAGCACAGCAGCTTTTGCCCAGATTACAGTAAAAGGTATAATATATGATAGTGATAAAACGCCGTTAGCGGGCGCAACTGTACAGGTAACCGGGACTAATACCAGAACTCAAAGCGATGTGGAGGGAAAATATCAGATTACCGCTCCCACCGGAACATCCCGGTTAACCGTAAGTTTTGTGGGCTATGAATCACAAACGGTAAATATCAATAATCAAACCCTGCTCAACATCACCTTAAGTTCGCTGAATAATTTAGAGGCAGTTGTGGTTGTTGGCTATGCATCAGTAAGAAAAAACGATTTAACCGGTGCTGCAACAACAGTATCTGCAAAAGATTTTAACAAAGGCCCGTTAAATGCGCCCGATCAGCTGATACAGGGTAAGGTTGCTGGCGTGCAGATGATCAACAATAGCGGACAGCCTGGTGGTGCATCTACCGTGCGCATCAGGGGTAACTCTGCCATTACCGGAACCGGACAGCCCCTTTATGTGGTAGATGGGGTAGCACTTGATGGACGTTCGGCACGACCCTCAACCAGTGCGGGTATCGGTACAGCACCTGATGGTAATCCTTTAAACTTTATCAATCCGGCCGATATCGAATCAATGGAGATCTTGAAAGATGCATCGGCCACCGCAATTTATGGCTCGCGTGCTGCTTATGGTGTGGTTTTAATTACCACAAAAAGAGGAAAATCCGGAGAAACTAAAATTGATGTCAGTGCCTCGGCAGGGATCAGTAATATTGCCAGAAAAGTTGATGTATTAACGGGTGATGAGTATCGTGCGGCATTATCGAAATACAACCTCAGTACCGGTAATTTTGGCACCAGTGTTGATGCATTGGACGCCATTACCCGCACTGCCTATAACCAAAATTATTCAGTTGGCATCAGCGGTGGAACCAATGGCAACACCTTCCGTGCGTCTTTGGGTTATCAGGATCAACAGGGGATTATCAAAACAACCGATTTTAAAAAATACAGTGCCGGATTTAATGGTAATTTTAAGTTCCTGGAGAGCAAAAAGCTGGGTCTGGATGTGAACATGATCAGCAATCAATACCTTGAAAGTGTAGCGCCGATTACTACCGATGCAGGTTTTACAGGAAGTTTAATTTCGCAGGCATTATCCTGGAACCCTACCCAATCTTTTTACAACCCTGATGGAAGTTTATTTATAGATTATGGTTCTACCACCATTAATCCTCTGGCTGCATTAGCCGCAAATAGCGATAAGTCGAAAGTTTCTACCATTTTGGGAAGTGTATCCCCATACTATAAAATCACACCCTGGTTAGAATACCGGATGTTGGCCAGTGTAAATTACAGTACGGGTATAAGAAGAGCGTCTACCAGGAGCACTTTAAACCTGCAGGGTATACAGCCATCAGGAACTTTCCTTGGCGGTTATGCGAGCTACTCCAACAATGAGTTGATTACACAGCAATTCACCAATACCTTAAACTTTAATAAGGAAATTGTCAGCAAGCTGAACGTAAACGCGATTTTAGGTTATGAGTATTCTAACTTCATCAATAAAGGGGCAACCAATACAGCGACTGGTTTTGGCGATATCGCTGCTGATTATACGGATGCCTTTCAAACTACTGCACCGGCAAACCGGACATTTTCTACCTTCAACAACCCTACAACACAATTGCAATCGTATTTTGCAAGGGCAATTTTTAACTACGATAACCGGTATATCTTAACGGCTACATTTAGGGCCGATGGTTCTACCAAATTCGGTAAATCAAATCGTTACGGTTATTTTCCTTCTTTTGCAGCCGCCTGGGATATCAGAAAAGAGAGTTTCATGTCTGACATTCAATGGCTGGACCTATTGAAATTGCGTGTTGGTTATGGTAAAACCGGTAACCAGGATTTTCCTTCGGGTTCTGCACAGCTCCGTTACGATTTTGGAAATGCAAACGGTTCGCCAATCTTAACACCCATCAACAATGAAAATGTGGATTTAAAATGGCAGTCAGACAAACAGGCCAATGTGGGGATCGATTTTGGCTTGTTTAAAAACAGGTTAACCGGGTCAATTGATTATTTTAACAAAACAACAAAAGATCTATTATTCCCACAGATTGCGTTTTCTCCGGCAGTTGGAGGCAATGTTCCTACATGGGTAAATTTACCAGGCCAAATCATCAATAAAGGGCTTGAGCTAACCTTAAACGGTACCATTATTGACCAGGATAACCTTACATGGTCTTTAGGAGGTAATGCTACTTTTATTAACAATAAAGTGCAGAATATTAACGGCATTATCAAAACAGGTTCTTTAAACGGGCAGGGTTTGAGTGGTGTAACTACCGAGGTGATCCAAAACGGGCTACCGCTTTTTGCCATGGTTACCCGCCAGTATAATGGTTTGGATGCCAGTGGATTTTCGAAATATACTGATGATGGTTTTACTGCTTACTATGTAGGTAACCCCAATCCAAAAGTAATTTTAGGCTTAAGTACCAATTTAAGGTATAAGAAGTTCTCTCTAACAGCAAATTTTAACGGTGCATTTGGTCAGGATATTTATAACAATACCGCAAACTCGGTACTGGCCATATCCAATCTGGGTGCCCAGCGCAATATTTCGGCTGCTTTGATCAATTCGCCTATACAAGAGTCGCTGGCCAATCCCATTGCTGCCTCATCAAGGTATATCGAAAAAGGTGATTACCTGAAATTGGCCAATGCCACGCTGAACTATAACATTGGCAATATTGGTAAATCGATAAAGTCGCTTAATGTTTATGTTAATGGCCAAAACCTGTTCGTCATTACAAAATATACCGGTTTTGATCCGGAGGTAAATGTAAATAAAAGTGTAAGTGGGGTTCCATCAGCAGGAATAGATTATACCGCTTATCCAACGGCAAGAACCTTCAATTTCGGTGTTAATTTTTCCCTTTAATCTTTAAACTATAATCACATGAAAAATAAATATATTTTCACTTTCGCTATAGTTGCCTTAAGTTTTGCTGGCTGTACCAAGCTGAATGAAGACCTGAATGGCCAGGTGGGTAGTGGCGCAGTATCATCAAATAATGTTGCAGGAGTATTGGGTGCCACTTATGCCGCAATGATCGGCCCTTATCAGGCGCCCTGGAATTGGTCTGCGCTGCAGGAAGTAACAACAGATGAAATTATAGTGCCTACCCGTGCAGGTGACTGGGACGATAATGGTGCCTGGCGGGCATTGCATTTGCACAAATGGGCACCAGATCATACCCGTATTTCGGATGTGTTCAGGGATTTAAACAGTATTTCTTATGTAGCCACCAGCGTTTTAAATGCCAATCCAAATGCCGTTCAGGCTGCCCAGGCACGTTTCTTACGTGCATTTGCACAATTTTCGGTTCTGGATGGCTGGGGGCAGGTTCCGTACCGGGATCCGGGAGAAGGCGTTACTAAACCATCGCGTGTTCGGAATGCTGCAGACGAAATTGCTTATTTAATCACTGAATTAAATGCGATTATCCCCGATTTGCCGGTTGGACCTGCGAATGTGGCGAATAAAAATGCAGCGAGAACACTTTTAATGAAAATTTACCTTAATAAAGGTGCTTTCTTAAACCGTAGTACGCCAACTTTTGACGCTGCCGATATGGCAAAGGTAATTTCGCTTGCCGATGAGATAGGCGCAGGTGGCTATGTACTCACGCCAAATTATTTCGACAATTTTGCACCAACAAATGATAAGCTTTCTACCGAAAACATTTTTACGGCGCAAAATTTAGGCGGTGTAAGCGGTAGCGATTTAGATGGCCAATGGAAATGTACTACACACTATAACCAAGATCCAAGTGGTTACAATGGTTTTTCAACCTTATCGAACTTCTACAACAAATTTGAAGAAACCGATAAAAGAAGAGGCGGATCTTATGCCGGGCAAACCAATGTTGCCGGCATCAGAATTGGCTTTTTGGTTGGTCAACAGGTAAACCAAAACGGAGTAGCCTTAAAAGACCGTAAAGGTAACCCACTGGCTTTTACACCGGAAGTATCAATTATTGAACGTGATCCAAACCATCTAGAAGTTGCAGGCATTAGGGTAATTAAATATCCGATTGACTATGCCAACGCTGGATCCAGAAAACCTGATAACGACTGGGTTTATTTCCGTTACGCTGATGTACTGTTGATGAAAGCCGAAGCCCAGTTAAGAACGTCGCAACCAGCCGCTGCTTTAACCATTGTAAATTCGATCAGGACGGTAAGGGGTGCTTCAATTTTACCAAGCCTCACATTGGATATCCTGCTGGATGAACGCGGACGCGAGCTGTATTGGGAAAGTTTCAGGAGGCAAGACTTAATCCGTTTCGGGAAATTTCTCACAGCGTGGCAGGAAAAACCTGCAAGCGAAGCTAAATACCTGCTTTTTCCTATTCCAGATAACCAATTGGGTAACCCCAATCTGATACAAAATCCCGGGTATTAAAATTTGATATTCGCGAACAGAGGCTGCAGCCAAAACATATTTACCTCATATGTTTCGGGTTCGGCCTCTGTTTTTTGTTTGAGGACTACAAGGAAAATATATAATATAAATTATTTTTTCATCAGCTTTAAGAGTACACCATTTGTCCAGCCAAAGCCATCCTGGAGAGGATATTCCCCGCCGCCGCCTTTGCTGTTCGGATGTACCACATTATATTTCTCCATCAATTTCCCGCTTTCCTTAAATACCGAAATATTAAGGTTGATCCATCTGTTGCTAATGGTATCAGCCAGTTTATTGTACCCATAATTGCGCAATCCCGCAATGCTGATGTATTGCAGTGGCGCCCACGCATTTGGTGCATCCCATTGCTCTTTTGTCGTGGCTAATGTGGTAATTAACCCTCCTGTTTTAAGAAAGTTTCTTTCTAGTTTTTCTTTTACAGCTTTGGCCTGTACCGGTGTAGCCAGTTTAAAATATAGGGGAAACGCTCCGGCGAGTGTAATTTGGCTGGAAAATGACCGGTTTTTCCAGTTGTAATCAGTAAAAAAACCTTGCTTTTTATTCCAGAAATATTTTAGGATAGCTTTTTTCCGCAGCGCAGCTTTTTGTAGAAATGCAATAGCTTTTGTTTTGTTACCTGCTTCGTTGTTGGCGGTAGCGATGGCCATTTCGAGATTATATAATAAAGTATTTAAATCTACCGGGAGTAAATCGGTAGTGATAATCTGGTTATAACTTTTACCATCGGCAAACCACCTGCTGCTAAAATCCCAACCCGATTCTGCGGCAGCACGTACATTTCTGAGAAAAGTGGAAGGAACCTGTTTAGTTAATTTAGCGGCTTCAAAATCTTCTCTGTATGATTCTTCCCGTGGCTGATCGCCTGCATCATAATATCGGTTTAAAACTGTACCGTCAGGAAGCTTTACCACATGGTTTGCGGCTTTGCCATTGCTTAACTGACTGGCTCCTTTCATCCAAAACTGATATTCTTTTTCCAGGGCATCTTTATAATCTGCCAATTTAACATCCTTATTGTGCGCTGCAAGCAATTGAACCATAGCCGCAAAAAATGGTGGTTGCGAGCGTGTCAGGTAATAAGTACGGTTTCCGTTAGGGATAAAGCCATATCTCTCAATGAGATAAGCGAAATTATCAACCATGTCTTTTATGATTTCTGTTTTACCTGCCTTTTGTAATCCAAGCATGGTAAAGTAGGAATCCCAATAATAAATTTCCCTGAACCTACCGCCAGGAACGATGTAGGGTTTTGGTAATGGCAGGAGTGACGTCTGGTAAGTGGAAGCGGTATCAGGCGCTCTTTTTAAAACCGTCCACAAAGTATCCAGATGCTTTTCTATACCCGCACTGATATCAGATTGGTAAGCCGCATGCTGACTTTCCGGAGTATTAAAATATTCATTTACAAAAGCTTTCAGGTCAAAACTTTGTTTGTTTTTTAAAGCGTTATAGGTCTTCATGATTTCTGAAGGACTCTTCTTTGGAATGGCGTCTGCAAAAGATTTACTATCGGGATAAATTCTCGCCATTTGAACTCTCTCAAATAAATCAGGATAGGTTTGCCCTGGACTTAATTCGTTTTGTGCAAATAACCAGCTGGAAATAAATAATAAGCAGGCTGACAACAGCATTTTAATGATTGGCAAATTTTGACTCCTCATATTAGGGTAATTAATTATTATTTTTCTATATTAATATAGCAAAAACAAAGCTAACAGCTTCATTTGGCAAACAAAGATTCGCTGATCTTCGTTTTGATTATTAAATAACTTTTCAATGGGAAAAACAAGAAATGAGCATAATGTTATCATTACCGGCGCCACCGGAATGGTTGGGGAAGGTGTATTGATGCGATGCTTAAGCAGTGCTGAAATTGATCATATCCTGGTAATTAACCGTAAGCCTTGTGGTTACGTACATCCAAAATTGAAGGAGATTATTCATGCTGATTTTTTTGACTTCTCAGCAATCGAACATCAGTTGTCTGGCTATAACGCCTGTTTCTTCTGTTTAGGCATTTCATCGGTAGGTGTTGACGGGGAAACCTATTATAAAATGACCTACACGCTTACCATGCATGTAGCACAAACATTGAGTAGGCTTGACAGTAGTATGACTTTTTGTTACGTTTCTGGTGGAGGCACCAATGAGAATGGCCGTTTAAGATGGGCTCAGGTAAAAGGCAAAACAGAAAGTGATTTAACAAAATTACCTTTCGAACAGGTTTTTAATTTTCGTCCGGGTTTTATCAAGCCTTTAGCAGGGCAAAAGTATGCACATCAATTCTATAAATACATCAACTGGTTGTTTCCAATTGGCAGGACCATTTATCCAAGTGGTTTTTGCACGATGGCTGAGCTTGGCCAGGCGATGATTAATACCTTGAGCCATCATGACCAGAGACGGATTTTAGAAGGTAAGGATATTATTGCTTTAGCTAAAGAATAAGCTCAGGTACTGCTTAGGTACCCGAGCTCATCTTCAACTGGTTAAGGATTTAGTTTAGGTTAATTGATTATTTTGGGTTTTAATATAATACTGCAGTTGCGTCTTTATCTTTTTGAGATAATACCGTTGCACCCGAACCACATTGGCCACCATTCATTAGCGATAAGGCGTCTGTTCCGGTTACGCCAGGTACATTCGTTGCACTTGATTCACCGATCGCAGCCCAATTGGTGTGTCTGAATGAGATGCAGTGACCAAACTCATGGCAAATTGTTCTGGCACGTTGTGCAAAAGAATTACCTGCAATATAACTTTTATTGATTTTAACCAAAGCACCTGCACTTCCGCCTGAAGGGAACTGGCCCTGGCCGCAAACGCCATTTCCCAAATTTTCATCCTTGATCAGGATGTCGTAAGGGGCGGTGGTTACTATACTGAAGCGTAAAGTAGAATTTGGAACAGCATTCCATTGGGCAATGGCGCTGTTGATCTCACTGCTCATTGATGTCATGGATGCATCTACAAAAATCCGGATGTTTAGTTTTTTCGTTGCGTTTACAATACTTCCGGTGTAGTATTGTTCTGTTTTTGGTGCCGAATTATTAACCGGGATTTCCATATTTTTAGGAAATATAATATCTTCCTCAACGATATATTCATTGCCATTATCAACAATGCTCGACTCGGGAAAGCCCAGATTTTTAATGTGCTGTAAAACCTTATCGGCATTTTTTACTGTTTCCTGTGGTTCTGGGCTTACTGTTTCCTGGTTTTTTTTACATGCAGCAATGGTTACTGCAACTATCGCTAAGAAAGCGATTTTTTTTAGGTTTTTTTTCATTGGATAAGAGGTTAGTTGGTCCTTAATAGCTGATGAAACAAATGTAACAGAACATGTTACATAAATTTTGGCGTCGGGCGGAATTTTACACGAAAACTTAATTAGTATTGTTTGTAATATTTATAACTCATTGTTGTGTATAAAAAATTACACAAACAGCCATATTTACTAGTAATTTTTTCGTTAAGGATAGATTGTTCTGACTTCTATAGTTCATGTATTAAGAGGATTCCCAGTTAAATTGGAGATGACGGACGTATCAAAATATAATTTGCTTAGTGAGCTGGCATAAATCTCCGAATACAGCCGCTATTACACCTGTAAAACAGAATGGCTAATCAATAAATGCTCAGCTTTCTGCTTTGCTCCAGTTGCCGTGCAGAACTGATCTTGGGGGTATAAGCAAATAATTTATTAGGTAATAATTGAGTTCAGGTTGTCTGGTTAACATTTGACCGCATGACACAGCAAAAAAATGGATGTTGGATGGGGTTTAAGGCAGATCCGAATTTCGGAAATGCAGAAGCTTGAAGATGTTTTGAAGCCCTGTTGAAATGGCTGGAAAACTTAGCCGATCACATACTACAGTCACTGATCATTTTGCCTTGCCTGAACTTCCGTCAGTAAAAGAGCAATATGTTATTGATACAAATGGCTATTATTCTGTACATCCCCCGATTAGGGATTTGTGGTAATGAAAAAGGTGATGATTCTTCCGGATCATCACCTTTTTCATTATTTTTTGTTATCGTACTTCCGCTGGTTATCTTTATTCGATGTCTGATCGGAACGTTGGCCACCTCCGTTGGTAATGCCTTGTATCTTTTTATCCGTTTTAACATCGTGGTTAGCGCGGTCAGCTATTGAATTGCCTTGAACTGTTGGATTGTTTTTCGGTGTGCTCGTATTTTTCATAACTCAAAGATTTAGTGAATAATATTGCAAAGCGTTACCTTAACAACCAATGTTAGGCTGGATATGTTTTGATTTTTTGAAATCGCCCTGCATTTCGAGCAAGTTCAAGTAGCAAATAGCCCAAAGGCTTAGGGGAGCTAAATCTACCCTAAAAAGATCTCTCCGTTTCGCTGCGCTACAGTCGAGATGACGATTTTATCTTAGTATAACAAAAATATAGTCGGCTTTTTATGTAAATCTATTTCCTCTTTGCGCCAGTTATAAACACTTTGTGTTTTAATAAATTCATCGGCCGCGGTAAGGTTGCTGGCGACACAAATCTGAGTATTGGGTTTGCAGCTTTTCAATACTTCTTCAAAAAGCTGGTTATTGCGGAAAGGTGTTTCAATAAATATCTGGGTTTGTTTATAACGGCTGGCCGATAAATCCAGATCTTTAATGCGCTTCGTACGTTGTTCTTTATCAATAGGCAAATAACCCCAAAAGACGAAACTTTGTCCGTTAAAGCCAGAGGCCATTAAAGCCAGTAAAATGGAGCTTGGCCCTACCAATGGCACTACTTTAATCCCGCGTTTGTGTGCTTCGGCAACAATATCAGCCCCAGGATCGGCAATACCCGGGCAACCCGCTTCGCTCATTAAACCAACGTCTTTGCCGGCGGTAAGCTCCCCAAAAAACTGTCCCAGATCTGTCCGGTTATGTTTGCCGTAATCGTGTACGATTAAATCTTTCTGTGGTATTTTTAAACCTGCCTCTTTTAAAAAACGGCGTGCTGTTTTACTATTCTCTACGATATAGGTATCAATCTGATTAATCGTATCGACCAAATAAGGAGTAAAAGTTTTATGTGCTACCTCCTCGGCCAGTGGTACGGGAATAAGGTATAAAGTGCCTTTTTGCATGTTACAAAAATACGTACAATAAATAGAATTTAAGTTCTAAAACTTATGGAAATGGCAGTATAATCTCTTTCATGTACAGAGGTGTAGCAAATTTTATTTTTAACTGACTTCTTTTCTACACAATTAAACTTGGTGTAAAACGTTAAATATTAGTCAAATATGCCTTGTAATGCAATATTAAAAGGAAAATGTAAAAACTATGCTTGCATATTAAACCTTCAGCATTTTTGGTTCTCTAATTGATACACACACATTAGGTTATTAAAATAAACACACAAATGAAAACACTGAAATCTACGGCACTTGTGCTGGGGCTATTTTCGCTCCTTGCCGGAACCACAACCCTTGTCAGGGCACAAGACTATCAAAATGATTACCAGTCTGATGGTTACAGTACCGGCAACATTTCTTTACAGACTTTTTACGATGAACTTTCGCCTTATGGCACCTGGATTCAGGATCCACAATACGGTTATGTTTGGCGACCAGATGTAGATCAAAGTGAATTTCGCCCATATTATACCAATGGACGTTGGGCCATGACTGAATATGGTAATACCTGGGTTTCCAATTACGATTGGGGCTGGGCACCTTTCCACTACGGCCGTTGGGTAATTAACAGTTACCGGCAATGGATTTGGTTGCCTGACACTAATTGGGGACCAGCCTGGGTAGATTGGAGAAGCGGAGATGGCTATTACGGATGGGCACCCATGGCGCCAAGCATCAGTGTTAATTTAAGTTTTGGCCGCCGTTATGTAGTGCCTTCTTTCTGCTGGAACTTCATTCCTCAACGTAATATTTATATCAATTCTTTTCCAAGATATGATTATGGACGTAATAACGTGTATATCCGTAATACTACCATTATCAATAATACTTATGTGTATAACAGAAGAACTTATTATGGAGGTCCAAGGGTTGAAGATATCAGGCGCGCAACCAACAGGGATGTAACGGTATATCGTTATGCTGAAAGTTCGAGACCAGGTGCAAGCCGCATTGGCGGTAGAGAGGTGGCAATTTACCGGCCAAGACCTGAACGTAATGCAGTGGTAGACAACCGTAATGCCGCGCCACGTAGATTTGAGCAAGGCAATGCTGGCATTAGCCGAGGCGGAAGAAATGAAGGATACACTAACCGCGATCAAAGAGGTAATACTCCAGGCGTTGGCGATAACCGCTTTGGATCGAGAGATAGCCGAAATGTAGGCCGGGATAACAATAATCAGCCAAATAACAGGGGAGAAGTTTATAACCGGGATGTAAACGGACGTATTAGTCGCGGTGGTGCCAATGGGATTGATAATGGCAACAGACAGGATAATGCAAATCGTGTTCAGGATCAGCAACGTGGGGATCAGATCAGGCAACAACGTGGTCAACGTGATATGCAGCCACAGCGAGGTCAGGATGATCAACGTGCTCAGATGGATCAACAAAGGGCGCAACGTAATGAGCAAATGCAACAGCAACGTGCACAACAAGCTCAGCAACAGCAGCAAGAAAGGGCACAGCGCGATGTACAGATGCAACAACAGCGTAATGAGCAAATGCAACAGCAACGTGCACAACAGGCTCAGCAACAGCAGCAAGAAAGGGCACAACGCGATGCGCAGATGCAACAACAGCGTAATGAGCAGATGCAGCAGCAACGTGCGCAACAGGCACAGCAACAGCAGCAAGAAAGGGCACAACGCGATGCGCAGATGCAACAACAGCGTAATGAGCAGATGCAACAGCAACGTGCGCAACAAGCCCAGCAACAGCAACAGGAAAGGGCTCAGCGTGATGCGCAAATGCAGCAACAGCGTAATCAGCAAATGCAACAAAGACAGGAACAAAGAAGGATGGAAGCCCCGCAACAGCGCGGTGGCGGAGGTGAAAGAGGTGGCGAAGGTGGAAGACCGTCAAGAGGTGGCAGAGGATAAAATGAAGAGTCCCGATGAAAATCGGGACTCTTTATTTATAAATAGTCAGACTGGCCCGCTACTGCGTGAAGACTACTCAAATCAGTTCCTTTGAAAGTACTTTCAGCATTAGGGTGCAGGTTTTCAGGATCTAGCAAAAAAGTAGTTATCCCCAGTTCCAGGCCAAATTTAATTTCCGATTCTGCATCATCGCCAATAATCAGAATATCGTCTTTGTTCAGTTGATGGTGATCGATCAGCATTTCAAATCTTTCTTTCTTATTGGTGCTTGAAACATCCACCACATGTACTTCTTCAAAATCATTGGCAATGCCCAGCATTTTTACCTTTGACAGTTGTTGTTTTGGAAAACCTGCTGTTACAATAAATTTTCGGCCGGTTAAGCTTTTAATATAATGGTAATCATCGCTGGGTTTCAGCGGCTGGGTTACAGACCTGTTTTCAAGATAGGAAATCACTTCAGGCATCACCTTTTCGTTAAAACGATACTTTTTAGCTACTTTTAGAAAAGGCGTCCTCAACATTTCCTGTTTGGCTAACTGAAAATCAGCCTGGCTGATGCCTAAATCTAAATTTTCCAGGAAACGGTATAACTTCCCCATCAGTTGTTCTTCGTTCTGCCTGGTAAAATAAATGGTATTGTCTAGGTCTATAAAGAATATTCGTTTCATTATGGATTGGTTTTTGTAAGATGAAAAAAATAAAAACACCTGTGGGTTAATTATGTTTAATAAGTAAATCACTAAGACCATGAAAAAAGAAACAAAAATCATAGTAGGCGTATTAGCCGGAGCAGCATTAGGTGCAACTATCGCATTGGCATTATCATCAGATTCGACCAGCGATCTTAAAAATAAAGTATCGGATTTTTTTGCTGATCTTTTAGATGCTTCGAAAGATAAACTGGCAGGTTTGGCCGATAAAGCCACAGATGTTGCTGATAAGGTTAAAGATAAAGTAGCAGAAATAAACGCGTAACGAATTGAAAGTGCCGGAAATATTCCGGCATTTTTTAGCTATATATGCGCTAACCAATATATTGATGAACATTGCTTTTCATGGTGCGGCCCGTACGGTTACGGGAAGTAAGCACCTTATTACCTTAAAAAACGGCACCCAGATTTTATTAGATTGTGGCTTGTTCCAGGGGATGGGCCATGTTACCGATAAACTAAACGATTATTTTGGTTTTGATCCAAAAAAAATCACTTACCTCATTTTATCTCATGCACATATAGATCATTGCGGCCTGTTGCCCAAATTGGTTGCTGAAGGATTTGAAGGGCAGATTTTCTGTACTTCAGCTACGATGGACCTGGCCCGCATTTTAATGATGGATTCTGCCAAGATCCAGATGCAGGATGCTGAATATGCCAACCGTAATCTAAGAGAAGGTGAAGAAATGGAGGAAGCGCTTTATACAGAGGAAGACGTGACCAAAACGGTTGGCCAGATGAAAATTGTGGAATACGAAGAGGATTTTAAAATCGAAGAGGGGATTCTGTTAAAATTTACTGACGCAGGCCACATTTTGGGCAGCGCTGCTGTTCATCTTAGTATTACAGAAGATGGAAAAACCACGCGCATTACCTTTTCTGGCGACGTTGGCCGTTATGGCGACTTGTTATTAAAAAGTCCGCAAAAATTTGACCAGGCTGATTATATCCTGATGGAATCAACTTATGGCGATTCACTACATAAAAATCTCGATCCGATCGAAGATATGCTTTTGGAGGTCATCAATAATACCTGTAAAATTAAAAAAGGAAAGGTAATTATTCCTGCTTTCGCAGTTGGCCGTACGCAGGAACTCCTTTATGCTTTAAATGGCCTAGAGTTGAAAGGTAAACTGCCTGATGTTCCCTTTTACGTAGACAGTCCTTTATCATCAAAAGCCACTCAAATTCTTAAAAATCATCCCGAGGTATACAATAATGGGGTTAAAGAAATTTTAAAGGTAGATCATGACATTTTTGGGTTTAAAGGCTTGCGTTTTGTCGAAAGTGTAGAAGAATCAAAAGCCTTAAATGCTGATCCAAGACCTTGTGTAATTATTTCTGCATCAGGTATGGCTGAGGCCGGCAGGGTAAAACATCACATCAGGAACAATATCAGCAACCAGAAAAACACCATTTTAATGGTAGGTTATTGCGAACCGAATTCGCTTGGTGGAAAACTGATTGCCGGAGATAAAGTGGTTGAAATTTTTCGCGATGAATATGAAGTTAAAGCTGAAGTGCAATCCATAAAATCGATGAGTGCGCATGGCGATTACGAAGATTTATTGCATTTTTTATCTGGTCAGGATCCCGCTCAGGTAAAACAGTTGTTTCTGGTACACGGAGAGTACGAAGTACAGCAAAGTTTCGCTACTAAATTAAAAAATAAAGGGTTTAAACATGTAGCTATACCAGAATACCATCAGGTTTTTGATTTGGAGTAAAATTGTTGTGCAAAACTGTTATAAAAATCGTAGGTCTGGATTTGTAATCCAGACCTTTTTGCTCTATTACAATAAGGATTAATAATCTTGGGCGATTTAGGACGGGATTGTAAATCCCGACCAACTTTATGCCTGTTACCTCAGTATAAAATTTCCATCTCCCATCATCCATTTATACATCTTCCCTTTTCCCTATCTTTGTGCTATGGATGTTTTTGGTAAAGCGCTAACAGATATTTACAGGACGGGCGAGGCGGATACCCTTTGGTTACACAATTCTTATGGAGAACCGGAAGAAATGCCACTGGAATTCTTCTTCCGTGATGATGAAGATATGCCCGTTTTGGAGCTTCAGGCTTTGCATATGTGTAATGGGAAGGTGCTGGATATCGGCGCCGGTGTGGGGAGTCATGCTTTACTGCTACAGGCATTTAATATCGATGTTACCGCTATAGATATTTCGGAAGCTGCGGTAAACATTATGAAAGACCGTGGAGTAAAAAAGGCATTTTTACAGGATATTTTTACTTATCAAGAGAAATTCGACACCATCATCATGCTCATGAACGGTATCGGTTTAACAGGAACTTTGCCAGGTTTTAAATCTTTTTTAATCAAATTAAAAGACCTGATCAATCCCGGCGGACAGGTCATTTTTGATTCATCTGATATTGCTTATTTATATGAAGATCTGCCTAAACCAAAAAACCAGTACTACGGTGAGGTATCTTACCAGTATGAATATAAAGGTGAAAAAGGCAATTGGTTTAACTGGATTTATATAGATGAAGAAACCATTAAACAGATTGGTGCAGAAACGGGATGGAATGCTGAATTGATTTTTGATGATGGTGAAGATCAGTATCTGGTTAGACTAACGTTAACGCAATAACCTAATCTGTCATGCTGAACGCAGTGAAGAATCTTCTGACCACAGCAAACTAAATCTGTGCAAAGAACTCTTCACTACATCCGGAATAAGGTAGTTAAAAACTGAAGAACGTTTGTCTTCCGCCAACTTTTTGACCGAAGTTTTGGATGTTATAAGTAAGTGTAAGCATGCCGTACCTGCCCAGGTTATTGCTTTGTGCATCAATAACACTATTACCTATAATCTGTATATTCCTTCTTACGTTACTCTGCAGAATATCGTTTACTGAAAATTTTAATTGGGCCCGATCATTTTTCATAAACAGGTAAGTAAGGCCGGCATTCCAGATTTTAATGTTATTATTAAAGCCTGCAATTTTTTGTTCGTTAATGGTTAAAGCATAACTCGTTTCGAAAACCACTTTTTTAGGATAACGGATAATCAGCTCAGATGTACTCTGATGGGTATTGTAGCTAATGTTGGTATAAAAACTATCATCGTATTTGCTACGGTTTAAATTGATATAGTATGATTGATTTATTTCCACTTTATCGTTCAGGTTCAATCTGATGCTACCATTTGGTCCAACATAGAAAACATTGGCATTGCTTTGAATATTGTTAACAATAACAGGCGTATGATCGAAATTAGCCCAAAAACCCATCCCAACCTTCAGGCTTGTTTTATCTTTCCGGAAATCTTTTGAAACATTCGCCCCGCCCTGAAAATTATAAATACCGCTCATATTAATGGGATTAACCGTTTGAACGCCATTATTGATCGTAACGGTGTTAATTATGCCGTTTTTGGTGAAATTGCCATAGCCATATAAATTATAATTAATAAGGTTTTTAGGGTCATATTTGTACATATATATGCTTAAACTCTGCCTACGGGCTGGCAATAAATTAGGATTTCCATTTCTGATATAAAGCGCATTTGTATTGTCGGCCACTGGCTGGAGATAACTCACGTTAGGCTCTGTAAAACTGGCGGTATAATTAAAGCGGAATATTTTATAAGTCAACTGAAATGTCGGCCACATAAAATGATAACGTTGATCAACAGCTGCTCCATTTGTGAAACGGTTGTTCAATGAAATATAATTATGTACCAATCCGGGTTGAAGGTAGAAATCTTTAGTTACTTTATATCCGAGGCTGATGTTTGTGTTGGTTTTGAATCCATTCTGTTTAACTGTTTGCGATAAGTTCGGTACTACAATATCATACAGCTGGTTAGCCGGATTACGGTAAAATGTACTTAATGCATTTTCGCTATTGATGATATTTCCATTGATATCGGCTTTGAATTTTAGTTTTTTGCTGATCGGCTCAGCATAGTTGCCATAGAGGTAAGACCTGAAGTTATCTATACTATTTTGCCTTAACTGGTCAATTTCTGAAGTTGATGGTGTGAGATAAAAAATGCCGGTGCTTTTGTTATAATTATTAACGGGGTTTGGGCTCGCAGAAATATCGGCACCAAGGTTTAAAGATCTTCCGGGCTTTTTAAAATCTTTATTAAAATCGGCCCTTAGCTGATATTTATTGCTGGAGCTGTTTCTATCATTCAAATTTTCGAGTGCATTGATTAACTGGTTATTGACGTTGCTATTGTTAGATGACACTTTGCTTATCGAATTATTGGAATTTAATACAATTGAGGGTTCGATGGTAAGCTGTGTTAAAGAATCGATCTGCCAGTCCAATTTTCCACCAATATTATGCTTTAGAATAATAGAAGTAGTATTTTCATTGGCATTGGTAATTAAGCGATCTGTGCCAAGGGTCTGGTTGGTGTTGGAAAGCTTTTCTAAAAGATTATTCGATTTTCCAAAGAAATACTGCGTATTAAATTTGATCCCTTTTTTATTGATGGTGTTAAAATTAAAACCCCCGCCTGATGAAGTTTGGATACCGTCATTACTTCCGCCAAAATTGATTCCGTTAAACTCGAAATAACCGCCCGAACTCATCATCATCGAGTTAATCCCACTTCTGTTAAATCCACCTATCCGCTGAACATCACTGGGGTTAAAACCAGGCTGATTGATGTTGTTGCCGTAAGCCAAAACACTTACCTGCGTAGTATCCCTGAAGAAGTTCATTAATCCACCAGCCTGATACAGATCCTTTAAACCTCCTCCCGCATATAGTTTACCGAAAGCACCTTTTTTTATGGCTTTCTTGAGCTTTAGATTAATAATTTGTGGGATTTCTGCTTCTGTTAAATCAGGAGCCCGTCGTTTAGCCTGCTTATCATCTACCACCTGTACTTTATCTATGATATTTGCCGGCAGATTTTTGGTTGCAATTTGCTGGTCGCCACCAAAAAACTCTTTTCCATCTACCAAAATTTTACTAACTGATTTGCCGTTAACCTGTATAGAACCATCGGCTGCAATGGCAACACCAGGAAGCTTTTTTAGCAGATCTTCTACCACGGCAGATGGCAGGGTTTTAAAAGATTCGGCATTAAACTCAATGGTATCTTTACGCACAATTACGGGCGGGCGCTCTGCAGATATGACCACTTCATTTAAGTCATTTGCTTTGGTGGAAAGGTAAAGTGTGCCAAGGTTTAAACTCGGATTGGCTGTGCTGAGTTCTACTTCTTTTCTAAAAGTTCCATATTGCCAGGCGGTTACTACTAACCGGTATTTTACATCCGTGGCCAGACCATTGATTTTAAAAACGCCTTTATCATCAGACAGTTTATAAGTAGCTAATGCACTATCACCAACTTTATAAACCGAAATAGTAGCATAATTTAATGTGGTTTTATGGTTTGCACTATCAGCTAATATTCCGGTGATGCTTCCATTTTTTTGTGCAAACAGGCTAAAGATAATTAGGCTGAAAGTGAGAGAAAGTAAGAGTTTTTTCATGTTTGGTTTAAATAAGGAACCTAAAATTATCGGCTATTTTTTTATAAATTCAATAAATGTGATGAACGGGACTAAAAATGTGATGGACCAGGGGTTTGTTTAAAAGGCAGACACACAATTCATTCGGATGTTGCATAAAAGGCAGATAACTAATTTGTTAGTTTAAAGGTAGTCTGTTTATGTTGCATTTGCAAACAGCAGTGGAAAAAATTTGCTAACTTTAAAAAAAAAGCCCCCATGCACGGCAAGGAGGCTCTGGAACGTATGTTAAATTTTAGTGTATATCGTTATAGTTAATCATTTTTACATCTGGGTTTTTTGCTAAAATTTCTTCCATCCACTTCCGGTGCGATGCACCAACTCCTACTACAACCCTTTTTGCTTTTTTAGCTTTCGCCTGTTCGATAATATTTTTACACATTCCTTCATTTCTCAGGGTCCACTGTGCTATCATTTCCTTTACCGATTCAGTCGGAAATCCCGCATATCCATAAAAGTGCGATCCGCCATAAAAGTTCCAGGCTTCATCTAAAACACCATATTTTACTGTATTCATACCTGCATAAGGGTCAGCATTAAATACACTTGCTTCATCTTTACTGTAAGACCAGTATTTTTCTATAGCTTTAACAGTAGCAGCTTCCTGCGAGCTGCTGTCGGCCTTTGCTTTGCCGATTAAAATCTTATATAACGAGTCTGTTTTATTCCAGGCTTCGCCCCAGGGTTTATCATAGGTCTGGCAATCCATATTATAAATCCGATCTTGTTTCAATTGGTAAATAAGGGGGAAATAGATTTTGCTGTATTCACTTCCCGGTCTGTAAAGACCCATCTTTTTTAACGAATCTACACTACCAAACATCTTTTTATAGGTGGCAAGTTCTTCTTTGCCAAAACTCTGTTTCATATAGTTCTCTAGCACAAAGATTTGATACTCAGTATTTCCTCTATCCCAGTTTTTAGCATAATTAACCGCTAAATTCATCCTCGTTTGATGATAGTAAGCAAATTTTGCAAGTGCTTTTAGGTCTTTTTTAATCTGTGCATCTATGTTTTCAGGAGACTCAGGATTTAATTTTTGCAGGTAGTTACGCTCCTTTTTAAACAATTCTTTTGCCCAGTTACTTTCTTCCAGTTTAGCATAATTGTCCTGTGGCAGGTATTCACCAAATACCATATCAGGCTTAAAATTTTTAAGTTTATCAATTATGGCCTGAAAATTTATGGTTGATTTAGCGTTATCATGTGCGGAACCTACGATAACAATTTCGATTTGATTTTGTGCACTCAGTTTAAGTGTAAATGCCACCAGTAGTAATACCAGATTAAGTTTTTGTATAGTTCTCATAATTCGTTTCGTTTTTGTTGATTCAAAGATGAGTATACAAGCCTTACCACTCAATTTAATTATCCCAAAGGCTGATAATATTATCCCAATCGGAAAAACGGGGATTTAGGGGTTGAGTATGGATAACGGGGTGTTTGAATAGCGGTTTGTCGTTTTGGTCCTAAAAAAATGCAACTATTTCATTAATTTCTGATTAAAACCGACAATTAGTTTAAACAGATCTTTGTATTTGGTAAGGGGTAAGGTTTCAGGTTTATCGAATATATCATGATAGGCAGAGGGACCTCCCTGGGTATAAATAAAAAATGCGGGAACACCTTTTTCAGTGAAGAAATAATGATCACTATTGGCTGCTTTACCTCTCTGATTGATTTTTGAGATGTAATGGTGTTCATTATTGATGGCATTTAGCTGTGCAAAGGCTTTGGGGTAAACCGAAGCATTAACCACTGTCATGCCTGACTCGCCTGTGCCTACCAAATCGAGGTTGATGAGGAATTTTATATTACCTAATGGAACCAGAGGGTTTTCTACAAAATATCCTGATCCTACTAATCCGGCTTCTTCGGCTGCAAAACAGATAAAACCAATAGAGTAGGGCTGGGGATTAGCGGCGTAATATTTGGCCAGACTCAATAAAGTGGCCACACCAGCTGCATTATCATTTGCACCGGGGAAATAGGTAGTTGCCCCCATTCCGCCCAGGTGGTCGTAATGTGCAGTGATGATCAATAAGGAATCAGGATACTGAGTGCCTTTAACCAAACCGCAAATATTGGCTGCCTGAAAATCGGGGATAAATTTGTTTTCAATGTCAACGCTTATTTTTTTCGGTAGGGTGTTAAGGCTCTTTTTATTGAGTTGTATAGTCGTAATGTCCCCAACTTCGGTAGCTACAGACCAGGTTAATTTATCTTTTAGTAAAACTTGTATCGAAGGTTTAGCCTGGAAGTGAAGGCTGTCAACCGGAGTTAGTTCGGCTATTTGTTTAATGCCCGGACTTTCATTATTTACGATGAAGTCTTTTCCTGGTATGAGTTTTTCGCCATTAATGGTTACCATCATTTTTCCCGGGAAAGTATTTACAGGGAAACTAAAGGTCTGTTTATAGGCTGTACCCATTGGCAGTAAGCCAATTTTTTGATACACATCTGCAATATAATCGCCCGCTTTTTTCATCCCGTCTTTGGTATAACCTCTGCCCCAGAAAGCTTTTGACGTCAGGGTATTGATGATCCCTCTGGTATAAGTAGAGTCCTGTGCAAAACTGTTGATTGCACAAAACAGCAAAAGGGAGAATCCGAATTTTTTCATGCCGGAATTTAGTAAAATAAAATAATTGTTAGTCTGGATATGTAATCAGGATGTAGAGTAATTCTTTAGCTGGATTACAAATCTACAATTCATTGATACGAGATGGCAAATCTTGACTAAAGGTGGGAGCAACTGGCACCCTGATCCGATAGTTAGTGATCGGATTTCTTTCAGTATCTTACCAGATGGAAGGGATTCAATATCACAGTGATTAATGGTATTGTGGCAAATTTTTCGTGGCTGAGTGATTTTTGTTCTTTTTCTTTTTGCCCCACCAAATGATAAATCCGGTTATAGGTAAACTGGCAGCAATTAAACTTGCGAAAAATGCCATTACTTTCCCTGGAAGTCCTAAGATAGCGCCAACATGGATATCGTAGTTCATGCCGATAAGTGCCTCACCTGCATTTTTATCACCTTGATTTTTACGGGCCAGCAATTTACCTGTGTACTGGTCGAACAGCAAAACATCGAAATTCCAATAGGTTTCTTTTCCGCTGTAACCAGTTGCGTAAATGGTTGCCGTACCACCCTCGGCAGGCGACATTCCAATGCGTTCGACATTTTTAAATAACTTTTGTGCGGTTTCGAAAGCTACATCAAACGGAATCGCTTTAACAGATTTAGTTGAATCTGATTGGGCCATAATTTGTTTCGGAGGCGAAATACTGCCCGAAGCCACTACATATACAGTGTTCTGGAACCATTGAAAAGCCCACACCAGGCCGGTTAGTGCCAGCATCAGGCAAATAATCATCACATAAAAACCAAGTACATTATGCAGATCATAATTGATACGTTTAAATTTGGCTTTCCATTTAATTTTGAAACTTTTATCAAAGTTCGATTTTTTAAGATTTTTAGGCCACCACATGATCATGCCAGAGATCAAAAGAAAAACAAATATGAAGGTACTCCAGCCTATAATCTGCTGTCCGATGGGATGGTTGATGAGAAAACTCCAGTGCAGCATTTTAATGATACTGAAGAATTCGTATTTATAATCAGAAACCAGTGTGACCTTACCTGTATAGGGGTTAATCAACACAATGTCGTAATAATCTATCGAATCAAAATACCAGAATGCTTTAGGATTACCAGGCTTGTAAGCACCAAACTCCCATGCGCGATCAGCTTGTCTATAACTCGAGATGAAGGTAACCTTTTTCTTGCCGCCCAAGGTTTTTTCGGCTGTTGCTTTTAATATGCTTAAAGGAATAGTTTTTTTATTTGCCGGTACCTCAACAAAAAACTCTTTTCTATGGATAAATTCAGTAATTTCTTTCTGAAAGGCAAAAATGCAGCCGGTAATGCCCAAATGAAAGACCACAAGACCAGATGTTATACCCAGCCACAAGTGCAGCCAGTCATTGATTTTTCTTAACCGCGATTTCTTTGTTTTTTTATGTATGGGTTTGGTTGGCGACATTGGGCTTTATTAAATAGAAGAACCAATTGACGATTTTACACGCCAATTGGTTAACAACTTTGAATTAATCTGTTTATTGAACTTCGGTGGTATAGGTTACCAAATGCCAGGTTTTTTCGTAATCTTTTCCGTTCAGTTGGCCTGGTGTTTTATCTTCGGTAAAAGCTTCAAAAAAGTAGTTTCCTTTTTGTGCTGGTTTGAAAGTGAATTTTCCTTCTGCATCGGTTTCAGTAGGTTGTGTTTTTCTTTCAGCATTTACAACCGTTAACTTTTGTTTTGCAAAAGGAGCTTTGTTGTAGATGACCTGATGAACTGAAGTTTTACCCACTTTTAAGGCATGTTTATCCGGTCTGATGGTTAATGCTGCACTTGCAGGGAAAACCGTGTTTATTTTTTCATTTCCTATGGCTACATCTGCAAAGGCGTAATATTCAATTTTAGCTTTTTCATAGATGTCAGCAACCTCATGAACTACAGAAAGTTTATAAGTGCCATCCTGATCTGGAGTGAAGCTTGCTTTAAAGAAACGTACAGCCGGAGCGCTGGTTAAAACCCTGGTTTTTCCGTTTGGAGCGGTTAACACCAGGCTGAATTCTTTTAAATTGCTAAACCATTTTGCGGCTGAGTCGGGCTCGTTACTCTCATATTCTCCGAAGAAAACTTTCACTTCCTGTGCTTGTCCTTTTTTGCCTGTTGAAGCTGTTTCTATCCATAAAGCATGTGCAAATGCACTCGAAATGCCAAAGGCTAGAAAGAAAAATAGTAATGAGATTTTAGTTTTCATGTTTTCTGGGTTTTGACAAGAGGGGCAACTGATCCGATCCAGGTGCTCCTGTTTGTTTTATTAAAATTTATAAGTTACACTACCGGTAAAAGTTCTTAAATCCTGAGGATTCATCGTGCTATAACCAGTCCAGTATTTTTGATTGGTAAAATTGTCTACTTTGGCACCGATTCTGAACCTTGGATGATCATAAAATACCGAAGCATTAAAAACTTCGTAAGCAGGCAGAATAAATACGCCCTGGCTTACACTGTTTACAATTTTGTTATCACTGGCATAGTTGCCGCCCGCGCCTAAACCAAAGCCTTTTAAAGCACCTGCCGCCAACTTATAACTAATCCATAAGTTCGCCGAATAAGGAGCAGCTGAATAAGCATCACGTCTTCCTTCAACATCCGGAGAAGTATTTTGCAAACGGTTATCGTTATAGGCAAAACCTGCAATAATGTTTAAACCATTTAAAGGGTTGGCTACAATTTCTGCTTCTATACCTTTGCTGATTTTGTTGCCATCCTGGATCTGTGCATTCGGATTAGACGGATCGCCATTATAACCCCTTACAATATCTTTCACTTTGATGTAGTAATAAGATACCGATCCGGTTAATTTGCCGCCAAACAGGTTACTTTTTACACCGCCTTCTATCTGGTTAGCTTGCTCGGGCTTAAATGCTTCACCTTTATAATCTATGCCGTTAAGATTGTTAAATCCATTTTGATAATTGACAAACAATGATAACTGATCTTTTATAGGCTGAAATACCAGGCCAAATTTAGGAGAGAAAACCGTTTGTTTATAAGCCCCTTTTGGTGCCGAACCTGCTCGGTCAGAATTACCTTTGTTGTCAAAACGGTCTACTCTAATGGCCGCTAAAGCAATTAACCTGTCGGTTAGGTTAATCACATCAGAGGCATAGGCACTGTAAGTATTGGTCTTAAAATGATAAGGATATTTAGGGACGTTAGGCATTGCTGCATAAAAGGCTGCTAAATTAGTTTCTGTGAAGTTGTAATAGTTAGCACCTGTTCCGTTTTTATTTGTTAGATCGAAACTGTCTGTTCCATAAAACAATTGATCGGAGTTTTGACGTAAATAGTCAAGACCCAAAACCATCCTGTTTTTTATTGAACCCAGGTTAAAAGTCCCGTTGAAATTTTGTTGGATTTCGTAGTTATAAAGTTTGCTGTTGTCTGTTGATTGATCTGCCCTTGAAATGAGATCGGCGCCCGGAGCAGCATTTGGGTTACCTAGTGGAGGATAGTTATTGGGAACTAAGAACAGGTAGGTTCCCCGGCCATTAGAAAAACTATAGCTAGATGAAAAGCTGGTATGTGATGACCAGTTTTCATTAAATTTATAATTGGCCTGGCCAAAGAAAGTAGTGCTGTTGTATTTTTGCTTCATCACATCACCTGTAAACGATTTGTTGTAAGGTATGCCTGATTGATCTGCCCGATCAAAACCAAGGTCTTTCACGGGGAAATAGAAGAAAACAAAGGGTTTTAAAGTGTTTTTACCATTGGCGATTTCAGCATCAAAAGTAAAATCTAATTTATCATTTACTTTATAGGCTAAGCTTGGTGCAACAAAGAAACCCCTGTCGAATACGTTTTGCTGGAAAGAGCCTTTATAATTATAAGATGCATTGATACGGGCGTAAATGTGGTTGGCTTTATCAACAGGGAAATTAAAATCGGTACTTACCCGGTTTAAATCATAGCTACCTGCCGAATAGGTTACCTCACCGCCTAAGCCCGCGAATGGTTTTTTGGTAATGCGGTTGATTAAACCTCCATAAGAAGTTAAAGTGCTGCCAAATAAAGTAGCCGACGGGCCTTTAATTACTTCCACACTTTCGATGTTGGCTGCATCATTACGACTGGTTATATTACCTGCAATTCCGTTTCTTAATTTCGACTGTACAATAAAGCCCCGCGACGCATAATACGCGCCACCATCTCCACCACGTCCGGTTGATTCCCACATTTTCTGAATACCAACGGCATTACGTGTAGCATCATCTACAGAAAATATCAGTTGGTCATTAAATGTCTCTTTGGTAATCGTGGTATAAACCTGAGGGTTCTCCAGGTTACTAATAGGCATTTTAGCTACATAATCGCTTTTTTGGGCGCCATATTTATTGGCTTTAACTTTATTGATATTAACCTCATTGAGCTGGTTTGAATTCTGGTTGATTACGAAATCAACCGTTTTATTTTCACCTGCATTGATTATAACTGATTTTTCTACGCTTTGGATGCCAACACCTGATACGCGTAAGATATAAGAACCTGGTTTAACCCTTGGTATCTCAAAGATACCTTTATCATTGGTGACGTTTCCTAAGCCTTTGCCCTTCAAACCTACTGAAAGATATGGTGCTGGTTTTCCATCAGATGTGGTAACTGTACCAGTAATGGTTGCAAACTGTTGGGCAAGGCATAATAAACTGGCAAAAGTGAACAGGAAAGTAAAACTAAAAAGTTTGATTTTAAACATTACAGTATTTATTTGGATTAATTCTAAACAGACGCAAAATAACGTCAGAAATTTTTATAATCCAAATTATTTTGAACTATTCTAAATTAGAGGATTTTCAAAAATTTAGCCTCTTTCATTTACCTATAAAACGCTGATATACTAAGACATTAGTTTATCGTTTTAGATGGCGCTACAGGAAGATTTTTTCTGGCATTACCCCTCAAAATCTGATTGCTAATTAATTAGCAATATGTATTCTGAAAAATAAAGAAAATAAGACTCAATTTAATTGATATACGCCATATAAATAACGTAAAGGCATATTTCGAATAAATAGCGGATATACTTTAGTGCGTAAATGTTAATTAATGTTAAATTTTTAAGTTAAAATATGGTTTTAGTTAGCTAAAAATTAGTTAACCCTAGGGTAAAAATGTTGATACTTTTAAATATTATCAAACTAACTAACTAAACATCAATGGAAAAAATTTCTACAAGACATTGCTATGTAAAATTTTTAACGGCAACCTTATTTTATCTACTGATCCCTTGGCTGGCCTTCGCGCAGAAAACAATTAAAGGGACAGTTGTAGATGAATCGAACAAACCCATACCTGGGGTTTCAATTATTGAGAAAGGGACCAAGAATGGTACGGCCACAAATGCCGAAGGAAAGTTCTCTTTGACAGTTCAAAAAGAGGGTGCAATTGTTACCGCCAGAATTGTAGGCTATCGCTCGGTAGAGAAAACGGTTTCGGCAAGTGGTACAGTGAACTTTTCTTTGCAGGAGGATAATAATACACTAAATGAAGTGGTTACCATCGGTTATCAAAAAATCACCAGAAAGAAAACGACGGCGGCGATTTCCAGTATTTCTGGTAAAGAACTGGCCAACTTACCTGCTGCAAGTTTTGATCAGTTGTTACAGGGTCGTTTATCTGGTGTAAACGTTCAAAACTTTACTGGCCAGCCAGGTGTGGCACCAACGGTATCGGTAAGGGGTAACTCAACAGGTAGCACAGGTTATGATCAGTTTAATGTTATCAGATCGCCACTTTATGTGGTAGATGGTGTTCCTCAATCATCTGATGATCTTGTGCCACCAGGAACAGGTACAGGAACCAACTATATGGCCGGTCTTAATCCGAGTGACATCGAATCTATTGATGTATTAAAAGATGCTTCAGCAGCGGCCATTTATGGTTCAAGAGCTGCTAATGGTGTGATTTTAATTACAACCAAAAAAGGTGTAGGTGGCGATACTCGAGTGACGTTTAACTCTTATTATGGGATGGTGCAACGCCCTAATTTAAGACAGGCTACCATGGGTACCACTGAGCGTAGGCAAAAAATGGAGGTACTTCAAAGACAGCTAAGTTACGATCAGCGTGTACAACTACCATATATCCTTACCGATAGTTTAAATCCAGCTTTTAATGGCCATACCGATTGGCAGGATTTATTTTATCAGACAGGTAAAATAAATGATAATAACCTGAGCATAAGCGGTGGTACTGACAATGGAACAACCTATCGTTTTAGTGGAGGCTATTATGATGAAGATGGTATTGTAAAAGGAACAGGCTTTAAACGTTACACTACCCGTTTAAACCTTACTTCGAGAGCGATGAATAAAAAATTAATGATCAACCCTATATTTTATTATTCAAGTGCCAGTAGAGGTAGAGGTAATGAAGATCCAAATGATCCTTCGAAGCCTACTAAAGTCGGCTCGGGAAATTTACCTTCCTCGTTATTCAATATCTCTCCCGAAAAATTGGATTATTTTGTGAGTAAAGATGGTGAAAACCTAAACAGAAATGTGTCGAACCAATTCGGAGCTAACCTCAACCTGGCTTATGAATTTAATAAACACTTTACCTTAAATTCACAATCTTCTTATACTAATGACAATACCCGTAGGGATGTAAGCATGAGCAATTTGTTAAACAATGGTTTTGGCAACAGCTCTTCCAGTTTCTCTTCAAGTGCTATAGGTTTAAGAACATCAAATTATCTGTCTTACAATGGTGCTATTAAAAAACACTCTTTTAGTGCAGTAGCGGGGCAGGATATCGAATATAGTTTATTTCAATCTACTCAGGCATCCGGCTACGGTGGTGCATCAGATTATGTTCAGACAGTTACTGGTTTTAAACAACAGAATATTTATGCCTATTCAAATTACATTGCACATGGGCTGATAGCTTATTATGGTCGTTTTAATTATGATTATGATGGCAAGTATCTTTTATCGGGAACGATCAGAACGGACGGCTCATCAGGTTTTGGTGAAAATAATAAATATGGAGTATTCCCTTCCATTTCTGCAGGATGGCTTCTTTCCGAAGAAAACTTTATGAAAAACTTAACCAATAACCCTTTTACACTCATTAAAATAAGGGGAAGTTATGGCGTGACAGGTAACGAAGATAAAAGAAATGCTTATGTGCAATACAATACCTACCAGGTTAACAATGGCTATTTTAGTGGTAATGGCGGAGCAACTTCATATAATGGTGTAACCGCAATTACACCAAACTTTAGAAACGGTGTGGCACAAAAAGATTTAAGCTGGGAGAAATCTATACAATGGAATATTGGTACCGATATGGAAATTGATAACGGTAGATATGCCATTTCATTCGATGTGTATAACAAAGAAGTAAAACAAAAACTTTTTAATGTTGATTTGCCGGTTACATCAGGCTATGACAATGCCTTCACCAATGCATTTGCGGTTCGTAATGCAGGTTTGGAGTTGACTTTAACCGCTAATCCTATACGTAAGGAATTTAAGTGGAATAGCTCTTTTAATATCTCTTATAATAAAAATCAGATCATGAGTTTGCCGAACGGTGGCCGTGATATTATTTTGAGCGGAGATCGTTTTGATAAAAACCACGTGCTTTCTGTAGGTAGTCCACTAAATGCTTTTTATTTATATCGTACAAAAGGCGTATTTTCTACTTCAGCAGATATTCCCCAGAATCCTTACACTGGAGAAAGATATCGAAACAGTAATGGAACATTTAGTGCAGGTGATTTTTATCTGGCAGATTTGGATGGAGATTATTTTATAGATATTTTTAATGATGGTATCAATCCGGATAAGGCTCCAATTGGTGATCCTAACCCACGTTTTACCGGTGGCTGGACCAATAACTTTTCTTACAAAAACTTTAGCTTAAGTGTTTTTGTAAACTTTACACTTAAACGTGATGTACTCAACCTATTTGATTCAGATCGTTTTACGAACGCAACTGATGCTAATGCCGTATATAATTTTGCTAGTGTTTCTTCACCGGATCTAAGTCGCCTGAACATCTGGAGAAACCCTGGAGATCAAGCCGAATATGCAAAACTCGATTTGGGATCCTATCGATATTATTATACAGCTGCACAATCTTTTTTCCTAGAAAAAGGTGGTTATGCAAGGATCAGAAGTATCAATTTTAGTTATGATTTTAGTCCTAAAGCCGTAAGAAAATTAGGCTTAAGTCAGCTGAAATTATACGCCGTTGTTGATAACGTATATATGTTCCAGCAATCAAAAAAATTACCAGATGCAGAAGCTGTTAACGGATATGGAGAATATAATGGAACTGGATATCCTATTCCAAGAAAATATACTTTAGGTGTACAAGTTCAATTTTAATATCGTCAATAAATGAAAAATATAATCACAAAAATCGGTGTTCTTATCGCTTTGGGCATAGCAGTTACCGTAAGTTCCTGTAAAAAATTGTTATATGAAGAACCTAAAGACGCACCTTATGAGCAAACCTTCTGGCAATCGTCCAGGGATGTAAGAAGTGCCATCGCCGGTAATTATGCCATGATGCGTAGTGCGATTACCAACAAAAACAATCGTTATTTTATGTATGGTGATGCGATTGCCAAAAACTATTTTACCATCCAATATTCCGGAGACGGTTTAGAAGGGATTCAGGGTGGGGATTTTACCTTTCAATACAATATCAATACGCTGGCAAATTATACTTTATATTATAAAAGCATTGCCATGTCTAATCTGATTTTGAAGAAAGTTAATGCGATGAGCGATACACAATTATCTGGCGAAGACGATCCTACACAATTCCGGAATTCGGTGATTGGCCAGGCTTATTTTCTCCGCGCACTAAGCTACTTTATGATGGTAAGGGTATGGGGCGATGTACCGTTGGTTACAGAAGCTTATGACGATCCGATCAATGCACCTCAACTGCCAAGAAGTTCAAAATCGGAAGTGATGAAACTGATTGAAAATGATTGCCATAAAGCCATTAATCTATTAAGCTGGAATTATACCAATACTGGCGATGCCAAAGTTACGGCAAATAAAGGCTCAGTATACGCCCTTTTAGCACATTTGTATCTTTGGAGAGCGACCATGTCTGACGTTTCAGTAGATGCGCCTAATTTGACTGATGTGAACAATGCCGATACGACCATAAATACATTAATTAACAAAGGAGGTTATGCATTAACCGATACCGCTAATTATAAAAATACTTTTATTGGTCGTTCTTCTGAAGGCATATTTGAAATTAACATCAGCGAAAATACATTGGAAGGTTCCAATAGTTCGATAGGTTCTTATTTTTTAAATGAGAGTTATATTAAAGGTTATGGAAACAATCCACGTTTTTATACCACGCCTTTGTATCTTAATAATCATTTCGAAACCACCACAGATATCCGTTATAAAAAGGGCTTTGACCTCACCAATCCGAATAAACCAATGAGTATAAAGTACAGTAATGTTACGTACAGAAATCCTGGGCAAAAATTAGACCCTTATCTGAGCAATAACATTATCATTTTCAGACTGGGTGATATGAAACTTCTTAAGGCGGAGATTGCACTTTACAAAAAGGATGCTGCTACAGCTATTGGTATTATCAATGATTTCAGAAAAAGAAATGACCCAGATCCGGTTTTAATTCCAGCGGGAAGTTCCGTAGATCAGGTAATGGATGAATATGCGTATGAGCGTGGCAAAGAAATGTACCTGGAAGGACATTTGTTTTATGATTTGCTCAGAACCAGAAGATACGGTCTTATCGTAGATTGGCTTACGGAAAGCAGGTTTAGAAGAGAAGGGTTTTATTGGCCTGTAGACCCTGCATTGTTTAGAAATAATCCGTTATTGAAACAAACACCATATTGGTTGGGTAAAGTATAAATTGTTTTTATTAAGAGGTTAAAAAATATGAAAAATAATATATTAGTATATCTTTCATTACTATTACTGGCGCTAACGGCTTGTAAAAAAAATGATTATAAAAGGGATGGCGGCCCTAGTGATCCCAATGTAAATTTAAGTACTTACGATTACTTAAAGTCTAACCGCAATTTCGATTCCTTAGTGAAAGTGATAGACCGGGCGGGTTTAAAAGATGCTGTAAATGGTAATGTAACCCTTTTTGCAACTACAAATTATGGCATTGCGGAATATGTAAAAGCCAAAAAGTATCAAAAATCTCTGGTAATTGGAACAGAAAACTTTGACTTTGGTATTAAAGATATTCCGTCACAAGAGCTGAATGATTCATTAAAGACTTATTTGTTTGCGGGCAAGATCAACAGAGACCAGATGACCGTTAGCGGTAAGCTTTATAACAGTTTACTGGGTTCTATTCCAAATGTTCAGTACCTGATCAAATTGAGACGTTCTTATGAATATACACAGTATCTTAATTATGTGGATTATGTGACGTATACCAAAGTAATCGGAACCCGTGATGATCAGGAGGCGGATCAAAGTACTATTCCCGATTCACAAAAAGATAAGGCTGTGGATTGTCAAACATCTGGAATCGTCACAACCAATGGTATAGTTCATGTGTTAAGTGGATACCACAGGTTATTTTTTAATGCACAGTCTTTGGGCAATTAATTTAATCGCAATTAATTATGAAAATTAAATACATTTTAGGATTATTACTCTTGTTAAGTGTAGTGGCCTGTAAAAAAATACAGAATGGTTTTCTAAGTGATGCCATTCGATATAAAGACAATAATATTTATGCAAAAAGAGGCTTGACTCTTTTTCAGTCAGATAGAATCAATGCAGATGGTTCTACACCACCTTTTACCTACAAATTACTTAATCTAAGAAAAGAAGATGGTTCTCCTGCACCTGCAGAATTCTCAAAAGAATATGAAATTACTGTTTTTAAAACCGGTGCTAATTTTGATCCTGAAACAGATGTAACCCTCGATCTTTTAAATAAGAAAAGAGAGGTGGTTAAAAAGAAACCAATGGAGTTTAATGAATTAAGCGGACAGCTTACCTTTAACAAAGCATCCGGTTTCTTACCCTTAGGAAGATATGTATATGATGTAGAAATGACTAATGGTACTGGTACCAAGTTATTTCCTAAATTGGCAACAATTAATGTAGTGGATCCCACTATAGATGACCTGTTTGAGATTACTGATAATGTTGCTAACGGCTTTAATGATGTTACCGGTGCGGTAACGCCAATGAAAAACCCAATCATTACCTGTACAAAAATTTCATCTGTAGGTGCAAGAGCTATACTGAAAATGGTAGATAAAAATGGAAATGTCTTTAATCCTAAAGCAAAAGAAATTATAGCAAGGGGAGATAGACCAATTTTTGAAAACTATGCGAAATTTAATCCAGTTATTCAAACTGATACCGCTATGATCTGCGATTTCGAGGTAGCACCGTTTCCTTTAACAAAATATATTACACCAACTACCGACTGGGGTTTCTTAATGTATTACAGAATACCGAGTACCTTTATAAAATCAATAGATGGATTTCCAACATCACCAGGTTTCTCTGTAAACCCAAGGTGGTCTTGGAGACTTAAATTAGAAGGTACTTATGTCATTCAGGTAAAATTTACTGATGTAACTAGAAAATAAAAAAATAGCAGCTGTAGAATAAATCTAGAATTCATCCTGAGCCTTTTGAAGGATCTAGCATATACTTTCTTAATCATGATGCAGTGATAATTTTTACTACAACTGAAAAGGCAATTTTCGATTCGAAAATTGCCTTTTTTATGAAAGTTGAAAACTAAGATCTCTTATTTGATGATTATAACCTGTAAACTCAATGGTCTTTCGGTATCATTTGCCGGTGTTACCAAACCACCGCAAATAATATCATAATGATAACCTGCTGTAAAGCTGGTGCTCTCGGAAGTAGCTTTAACTGCTCCGGATGATGTTTCTTTAGCATCCAATGTATAAGTCCCCGCATCTACCGCAATGAAGCTGCTTGCTGTTCTGAAGGCTTTATTGGTAACCAATGATGTAGTCGCACTGGTTTTGGCCAGGTCTAAAGCCGGGGCATCGGGTGATAGGTTGATAAAGCGGATATAGGCTTTATCGGTTGATGGAATAGAAAGATCGTCGCCAATAGTATAAATATCTAGTGCACCGGGTTTATTGATTAAATAAGATGAGTAATAGGTGCTTGCGTTTAAAGTGATATTTTTGGTCAACAAACTTTCTGCACTGCTGGCGGTGGTAAATTTTAAACTGTAAGTGCCAGCGGGAGATGAAAGATAACTAATGGCGCCTCCGAATGGCAAAGCTGCTGAATTAACCATATTGCCATTGAAGTATGTATTATAAGTTGCCAAAGATGGTGACGCATTAATTACCCTTAAATACGATATGGTAGGATCGACAGTGTCGGTTTTTTTACATGAAGTTAACGCTGTTAAAGCAATTAGGAAAAATAAAGTGATCGGTTTGAAATGAAATGACGTAAAATTCTTCATACAGTTAAAATTTGATTTTATAATTAAGGAGTACCCATAAAACGATCGTTCAATCGCATTCGCTACAGGCATGTAAATATTGCATTTAAACACTGTCTGAAGATGTTAAATGATGTTAAGCAGATGTTAAAAATTTGTGCCTTTTTTAACAAAATTTGAATTGACAATTAGAATGATAAACCTCAATGTTAAGTGATCGCTTATTTTTAAATTACATAAGCGCTTGCTTCAGTCAGAATAATCCAATAAAACAGAAAACTTAAAATAAAAAAAATACAATATTATTGCGTAACTCGATTTTTATTTAAACCTTTGCACCTCAATAGAGTTAAAGCCGTTTTAATACGCAAGAAATGATTAAACCAATTTTACATAAACTTTCAGTTTCCAATGCACAAACCGTGTCTGGAAAAGGTTTGTTTATTAATCATTTTCAATCCGTGTTTTATTATCCCACAAGCCGGCAAAATTTCACTCCACGTATTTAGTACTCAACTAAACGTAACGAGGAATTGATCCTCTCTAAAAACCCAATTAACAAGAATACTTATAATTTTTCGTTAGAAAACGAATGGATATTAACGAATTTATAGTGCAGGTTGCACTTCCTGAACATCGTGTATTTGCAGAAGAAATTGTAACCGAGATGGCCGAATCTGCGAAAGCTCGTGGTACAGGCATCGCAAAACGCTCTCCTGAATACATCTCTAATAAGATGCAAGAGGGCAAATCGGTTATTGCTTTCCACAAAGATGGTTCATGGGCAGGGTTTTGCTATATCGAAACCTGGAGTCACGGACAATTTGTAGCCAACAGTGGTTTGGTGGTAAGCCCTAAATACCGTAAAGCCGGGTTGGCTAAGGCCATTAAAAATGAGATTTTCGGCTTATCGAGAAGGTTGTACCCCAAAGCAAAAATATTTGGGTTAACAACAGGTTTGGCCGTAATGAAGATAAACTCAGATTTGGGCTATGAGCCGGTAACCTACAGCGAACTTACACAGGATGAAGAATTTTGGAAAGGTTGCCAGAGCTGCGTAAACTTCGAAATTTTGAAAATGAAGGAACGTAAAAACTGCATGTGCACGGCTATGCTTTATGATCCGGCAGAGAAAAAGCACGAAGTAGCCAAACAATTTGCTGAAGAACTGCAGAAAAAACCCAAATTATATGAGCGCTTTATGCGCATTAAACAACGTTTGGTTGTTAAACAAAAGCCGAAAACCGGCTTAAAAGCCCTTTTATTTTTATTTACCCTTTTATTCAAATAGCATGAAAAAAGTTGTTTTAGCATTTAGCGGAGGATTAGACACCTCATTTTGTTGTATATACCTGGCGAAAGACCGTGGATTGGAAGTACACTCGGTGATTGTAAATACCGGTGGTTTTTCTGATGAGGAGTTACAGGAAATTGAGAAAAGAGCTTATGCTTTAGGGGTAAAATCGCATGCGGTAGTAGATGAAACAGAGGGCTACTATGCTGACTGTATTAAGTACCTGATTTTCGGAAACGTATTAAAAAATGCAACTTATCCACTTTCTGTTAGCGCAGAACGTGTAAGTCAGGCTACCGCAATTGCTAATTATGTAAAGAAAATCGGCGCTGATTATGTAGCGCATGGCAGTACAGGCGCAGGTAACGACCAGGTTCGTTTCGATATGATCTTCAATATCCTGATTCCTGGTGTTGAAATTATTACGCCAATCAGGGATTTGAAATTATCACGCGAAGCTGAAATTGAATATTTAGCCGGTTATGGTGTTGAATATAGTGCCGAGAAAGCAAGATATTCAATCAATAAAGGTTTATGGGGTACTTCAGTAGGCGGTAAAGAAACATTAACTTCCAACGAAACCTTACCAGAAAGTGCATGGCCAACACAGGTTTCAGAAACCGGGTCGCGTAAAATTGAACTTACTTTTGAAAAAGGTGAACTGGTAGCGCTTGACGGCGAAAAATTGGCGCCGGTAAAAGCCATCCAGAAATTGCAGGCCATTGCGCAACCTTTCGGCATTGGTCGCGATATTCATGTGGGCGATACCATTATCGGTATTAAAGGCCGTGTGGGTTTTGAGGCGGCAGCACCGGTTTTAATTATTAAAGCACATCATACTTTAGAAAAACACACGCTTACGAAGTGGCAGTTAAGCTGGAAAGAGCAGCTATCTTCTTTCTATGGTAACTGGTTGCATGAAGGTCAGTTCCATGATCCCATCATGCGGAATATTGAAGCATTTTTAGCCGATACGCAGAAATTTGTGAGCGGTAAAGTTTTTGTTGAGCTATTGCCATACCGTTTCCAGATTATCGGCATTGAATCTGACCACGATTTAATGAGCAACAAATTTGGCAGCTATGGCGAAATGAACAATGCCTGGAGCGGTGAAGATGTAAAAGGTTTTTCTAAAATCTTCGGCAACCAGGTAATGATCTGGCATAAAGTAAATAATGAGGCATAGCCTCGAGGTTTAAGGTTTAGGGCGAAATGGCGTAAGGTTATCCGCCCGGCCCCTAAACCTTATACCCTACACCCTTAAACCTTAAAAAAAATGATTAAAGCAGGAATAATCGGTGGTGCAGGTTACACTGGCGGAGAAATGCTGCGTATTCTGGTTCACCATCCAAATGTTGAAATTGCTTTCGTAAATAGTACCAGTAATGCCGGAAATTTAATTTCTGATGTACATACCGATTTAATCGGGGATACTGATTTACGCTTTGTAAACGATATTCCGCAAGATATTGATGTGCTTTTCCTTTGTGTCGGCCATGGTGATGCGAATAAGTTTTTAGCCGCTAATCCCATTAACGATAATGTTAGGATTATCGATTTATCGCAGGATTTCAGGTTGCATAAAAAGTCTACATTCGAAAAGCGTGAATTCGTTTACGGCCTCCCTGAATTAAACCGTGATAAGATCAAATCAGCAGGTAATATTGCAAATCCTGGCTGTTTTGCAACCTGTATCCAATTGGGCATACTACCATTAGCGGCAAAAGGGTTGATCCAAAATGAGGTTCACATTAATGCCACTACCGGATCAACAGGCGCCGGACAGAGTTTGGCCACAACTTCTCATTTTAGCTGGAGAAACAACAATCTTTCTGTTTACAAGGCTTTCGAACACCAGCACCTTAATGAGATCAGCGAAAGTTTATTGCAATTGCAACCATCACTTACTGAAGCTTTAAGTTTTATCCCACAGCGTGGCGCTTTTACCAGAGGTATTTTGGCCGCTATGTATCTGGAAAGCGAACTTACTTTAGAGGAAGCCCAAACCATTTACGAAGATTATTACAGCGCGCATCCTTTTACGCATGTGAGCCGGAAAAATATCGATTTAAAACAGGTTGTAAATACCAATAAAGCACTGGTACACATCGAAAAACACGGGGGTAAATTATTTATCATCAGTATTATCGATAACCTTTTGAAAGGCGCCAGCGGACAAGCGGTTCAGAATATGAACTTGATGTTTGGATTGAAGGAAGATGCTGGCTTGAAGCTTAAAGCTGCTAATTTCTAGGCGGAAGGCTGGAGGGTGGAAGGCCTGGGTGCAGACAAAAAATATTTATGAGTTATGAGAGATTATCAAAAATTAGATGTTTGGAAAAAGGCTCACTTATTTACTTTGCAGGTTTATAAGGAAATCCTACCTATCATGCCTGTTGAAGAAAAATTTGCTTTAACCCAACAAATTCGGCGGGCCGCCTATTCAATACCTCTAAATATTGTAGAAGGAAGTGGTAAAAACACAGATAAGGATTTTGTCCATTATCTTGATAATGCACTTGGCTCTACCAAAGAAATAGAATATGCTTTTATTCTCCTTCGCGACTTAGCTTACGTCAGTTTGGAAGTTTACGAAGCCGTAAATAAAAGCGTTAATGAAATTAAGGCGATGTTAATCGCATTTATTAAATTTTTAAGAAACGGTGGAAAAGGTTAGGGAATATCAACCTTCTACCTTCCCGCCCTCGACCTTCAAACCTTATTAAAATATGCAACTATTCGACGTTTACCCACTTAACGATATAGAAATCACCAAGGCAGCCGGCAGCAATGTTTGGGATGCTAACGGACAACAATATTTAGATTTATATGGCGGACATGCTGTAATTTCTATTGGGCATACCAACCCCCATTATGTAAGCCGTTTAACCGATCAGTTAAATAAAGTTGGCTTTTATTCCAACTCGGTTAAAATTCCTTTGCAGGTACAACTAGCTGAAAAGCTGGGCGAAGTATCGGGGAAAAAAGATTTCCAATTGTTTTTATGTAATTCTGGAGCAGAGGCCAACGAAAATGCACTTAAACTCGCTTCGTTTTACAACGGCAGAAAAAAGGTAATTGCTTTTACCGGTGCTTTCCACGGACGTACCTCTTTAGCCGTTGCGGTAACCGATAACCCAAAAATTGTAGCGCCGGTTAATCAGACCGAAAACGTGATCTTCCTGCCGCATAATAATGAGGTGGCTTTAGAAGAAACTTTTAAAGCGCAGGGCAATGAGATTTCTGCGGTAATTATCGAAGGTATACAAGGTGTTGGCGGAATTAAAGAAGCGTCAAAAAGTTTTCTTCAAAAAATCCGTTCACTATGCGATGAGTATAATGCTGTTTATATTGCTGATTCAGTGCAATGTGGTTATGGCAGAACAGGTTTGTTTTATTCGCACGATTGGGCAGGCGTAGAGGCCGATGTATATACCATGGCAAAAGGTATGGGCAACGGTTTTCCGGTAGCCGGAATTGCTATTGCTCCTAAATTTAAGCCATGGCATGGAGAGTTAGGTACAACTTTCGGGGGTAACCATTTAGCCTGTGCTGCGGCTTTAGCGGTTTTAGAAGTGATGGAAAAAGACAACCTGATGAAAAATGCCGAAGAAGTTGGGAATTACCTAATTGCTGAATTAAAGAAATTTGAGCAGGTAAAGGAAGTTCGTGGCCGTGGTTTAATGATTGGCATTGAATTACCGGAAGAACTGGCGCATGTTAAAAAAGAGCTTTTGTTTAAGCACTTCATTTTTACCGGCGAGGCCAAACCCAATGTAATCCGTTTACTGCCGGCGTTAAACTTAACCAAAGCACATGCTGATGAGTTTTTAGCTGCGTTTAATCTTGTGCTGAAAGCTTAAAGATTAAAGCTGAAAGCATGACTTTTGTATTTGTGAGTTTAATTTAAAACAAATAAAAGCTAGATTAGTATCATCCCTATTTTCGAATAGAAGGGCCTTGGCCTTTCTAGTTTAACTTTTAAACTAAAATGAAAATGAGAGACTACCGAAAACTAGATGTTTGGAAAAAGGCACATGTAATGGTATTATTTGTTTATTCAGATATATTACCCATGTTTCCCGTATCTGAAAGAAATGATTTACATAGTCAGGTTAAACGGGCTGCTTACTCAGTGCCACTCAATATCGTTGAGGGCGCTGGTCGAAATTCGGATCAAGATTTTGCACGGTTTTTAGATATGGCATTAGGATCTTGTCATGAAGTTGAATATGCTTGTTTACTTGCTGCTGATTTGAGGTACTTGAACGAAGAGAAGTATCTGGAGATAAATAATAAAATAAATGAAGTTAAGGCAATGCTTATAGGCTTGCTGAAACGTTTAAGACGATAACTGTTTAAGGTTTAGATTTTGTATTCTGTTTAAAACTTGGCAGGAGCTTTAGTCTTTAAGCTTTAAACTTTAAGCTTTAAAAAATGAAACTTTTCACTTCCGTACATGATGTTCCGAGCATCAAACAATTTGTAAATGATGCATTGGCATTGAAAGCCAACCCTTATGGACATCAGCATTTAGGTAAGAACAAAACCCTGGGTTTGGTTTTTATGAACCCCAGCTTGCGTACGCGTTTAAGCACGCAAAAGGCAGCCTTAAATTTAGGGATGAATGTGATGGTGATGAACCTGGATAAAGAGGGCTGGGCATTGGAGACGCAGGATGGTGTGGTGATGAATGGTTCTACAGTAGAACATATTCGTGAGGCTGCTGCGGTTATGGGACAATATTGTGATATTTTGGGCTTGCGTTCTTTTCCGAAACTGAATAACCGCGAGGAAGATTATAGTGAAGATTTTTTTAACAAGTTTGTAAAATACTGTGCCGTGCCGGTAGTGAGCCTGGAGAGTGCAACACGCCACCCTTTGCAGAGTTTTGCTGATATCATTACCATTCATGAAACCTGGACAAAGAAACCTGACGGTCGCAAACCCAGGGTAGTTTTAGCCTGGGCACCTCATGTAAAGGCTTTACCCCAAGCCGTTCCTAATTCTTTTGCCGAGTGGATGTGTAAAGCGCAGGCAGAAGGAATGATCGATTTTACGATTGCGCAGCCAGAAGGTTATGAACTTGCCGAAGATTTCACACCAGGTGCAAAGATTGAATACAATTTAGAGGAAGCCCTGGTTGGTGCCGATTATGTGTATGTGAAAAACTGGAGTAGCTACAAAGAATACGGAAAGGTGTTAACCTATCCGGACGGCTGGATGATGAATAACGAAAAGTTAAAAATCACCAACGATGCAAAGGTGATGCATTGCTTACCTGTGCGTCGCGATCTGGAATTATCGTCAGAAATTTTGGATGGTCCAAACTCATTGGTAATTCATGAGGCGGGAAACCGCCTATGGGCAGCACAAGCTGTGATTAAAGCCGTGCTGGAAGAATTATAATCATAATTTTGAACTGGATTAACCACAGATAAAAAGGATGAACACAGATACTTTTATATTTATAATCAGTTAATCTGTTGTTAAACTACTAAAATATATTACAGCCCCGGTTCGTGTTCTCGCGAACCGAAATTATTAAGATAAAAATCAGGGTGGTTCGTGCAGACATGAACCACGGCGAACATACATGATGAAGCAACTTACAATCATAAAAATAGGTGGAAACGTAATCGATAATTCAGAAAACCTGCATCGGTTTCTACTGGATTTTACAGCATTGCCGGGAGATAAAATTTTAGTGCATGGCGGGGGGAAAATTGCAACTGAACTAGGAGAATCGCTAGGCATTGAAGCCAAAATGGTTGAAGGCAGAAGAATTACCGATATCGAAACCCTCCGCATTGTAACGATGGTTTATGCCGGACTAATCAATAAAAATATGGTTGCCCAATTGCAGGCCAAGGGTAGCAATGCCATCGGGTTAAGCGGTGCTGATGGCAATGTGATCAAAGCAAAAAAGCGCCCGGTGAGTACCAAAACTTATGGCGCTGAAAGTGGGCCGATGGCTGGAGCGGTAATTGATTACGGTTTTGTTGGTGATCTGGATGAAAATTCTGTGTCTGCAAAAACTTTAGATAGTTTGCTGAATGCCGGTTTGGTGCCGGTTTTATGTGCGATTACACATGATGGCGATACGCAACTTTTAAATACCAATGCCGATACTATTGCTTCGTCTGTAGCGGTGGCGATGTCAGCCTTATACGAAACACAATTGGTATACTGTTTTGAGAAAAAAGGAGTATTAAAGGATGTGAATGATGATGCCACTGTGGTAAGGGAAATTAAGGCAGACGAGTTTGAGGGGCTAAAGGCTGATGGAACGGTAGCCGGTGGGATGATTCCAAAACTGCACAATGCTTTTGAAGCCATTAAAAAGGGTGTTTCTGCCGTCTATATTGGAAAAGCTGATGAACTTGCTGAATTGGCTACAGGTACTTTCGGTACCAAAATGCTGAAATAAGGCGGAAACTAGTAAGTTGAAGGCGGGGCGTTGAGGTATTGCATGGAAATTAACCGATAATATGCTGTGATTGCCCTATAAACCTGATAGTAGCGAACACGGAGTGCAACGAAGTAAAGCGAATAGCAGGAAATGCCTTTAAATAGCCTTACTGAAATTGCTTTACAAAAAATGAAAAGCTGTATTAACAATCTGAAACAAACCATAATCAACCATGAATAAAAAAATAGCCATCATTGGTAGCGGGAACATCGGTTTATCCTTAGCGAAAGGTTTGGTTAAAGCCAGCTTTGCCCAGGCTGCCGACATTACACTTACCCGTAGAAATACCGACCATTTAAAGTCTTTTGCCGAAGCCGGCTTTAAAGTTAGTAATAATAATAAACAAGCTGTGGTTGATGCAGAGGTGGTAATCCTTGCCGTTCTGCCCCAACAGTTAAACACGGTTTTAGACGAAATTCAAACTTCAATTGTTCAGGCGAAGCATTTGGTCATTTCGGTAATTTCAGGTGTAAGCTGTGCGGCTGTAAGGGAAAAATTAGGAGAGGGTGTTGAAGTGGTGCGCGTAATGCCAAATACAGCAATCGCGATCGGTCAATCTATGACTTGCATGGCGAGCGATAATGCATCAGCAGAAAATATGACTGAAGTAACCAAAATGTTCGAAACTGTTGGGGCTGTTGTGAAGATTAACGAAGATTTAATGACTTCTGCAACAGCACTTTGTGCTTGCGGTATTGCTTTTTTCTTGAGGGCCATCAGGGCTGCATCGCAAGGTGGTGTTGAAATTGGTTTTCATGCAGATGAAGCTTTAAAAATGGCTGTTCAGACCGCCAAAGGTGCAGCCGATTTGCTTTTATTACATGGAACACACCCGGAATCAGAAATAGATAAGGTAACTTCGCCGAAAGGTTGTACCATTGCCGGCTTAAATGAGATGGAACATAATGGTTTTAGTTCATCGTTGATAAAAGGCATTAAACTTTCGGCTTTAAAAGCCGGGAATTTATATAATAAAGAGAGCTAAAAGCTGAAAGACCAAAACTTAAAGCGAAGTAAAAGTATTGCTTGATACTTGATACTATATACTTGATACTATGTTTTTAGAAAATATACAAAAGGAAAGCCTGGAATTATTGCGGCAATTGATTCGCATCCAGTCTTTTAGTAAAGAAGAAGACCGGACTGCTAATTTAATAGCCCAGTTTTTAGAAGAGAGAGGGGTTAAGACCCAGCGTAAAATGAATAATGTTTGGGCCTACAACAAGCATTTTGATGCCAGTAAGCCAACTTTATTGTTAAACTCACACCACGATACAGTTAAACCAAATTCGGGTTATACCCGTGATCCATATGACGCCGCAATAGAAGGGGATAAGCTTTTTGGCCTGGGAAGTAATGACGCTGGCGGTTGTTTGGTTTCGTTAATCGGAACATTTTTGTATTACTACGAGCAGGAAAATTTAAAATATAACATCTGTTTGGCCGCCACAGCCGAGGAAGAAATCTCAGGCAATAATGGCCTGGAACTGGTACTGCCTGATTTAGGTGAGCTTGAATTTGGTATTGTAGGCGAACCAACAGAAATGAATTTAGCTATCGCTGAGCGCGGTTTGCTGGTATTGGATTGTGTATCGCACGGAAAGGCCGGACATGCAGCGCGGGAAGAAGGGGAGAATGCCATTTATAAGGCATTAAAAGATATAGAATGGTTCAGGAATTACCAGTTTCCTAAAGTGTCGGAAGTTTTTGGCCCGCTTAAAATGACTGTGACGATTATTAACGCGGGTTCACAGCATAATGTGGTGCCGGCCAATTGTACTTTTACAGTTGATGTGCGCGTAACCGATGCATATACCAATGAAGAGGTGTTAGAAATTATCCGCGCAAATGTAGATTGTGATGTCACTCCACGGTCTATCCGTTTAAAGCCTTCATCTATTGATAAAAACCATCCTGTTGTGCAGGCTGGGGTAGCATTGGGCAGAACCACTTATGGCTCACCTACTACTTCCGATCAAGCGCTGCTGGATATTCCATCGGTAAAATGTGGCCCTGGTTTTTCGGGCCGCTCGCACATGGCCGATGAATTTTTGTATGTTAGAGAAGTTGCAGAAGGGGTAGAGGGATATATAAATATGTTAAAACCGGTTGTGCAAGGTTAAAGTTAGATGGTTTTAAGGTGTAAGGCTTGATACTTAACTTAAATATCGAATGCCTTATGTTCTCTGTGGAAAACTCGGTGTACGCTGTGGTAAAATGACTGTTGCTTTGTGTGCTTTGCGAACAACTTAGCACCCTTTGCGGTTAAATGAAAAAGCTTTAAATAATGTTTATATTTGGGATATGAACACGTATGCGAATTTTATCGAAATTAATGCAGATAAACGGTTTGGTAGGCCATGTATAATCGGGACTAGAATTGCTGTTTATGATGTTTTAAACTGGTTTGCGAGCGGAATGACCCTCGAACAGATTTTGGAAGATTTTGATGAATTGACCGAAGCGCAGGTTTTAGCCTGTTTGGCCTATGCTGCCGATCGGGAACATAAAATACGCGTTGCCTAGTGAAATTACTATTTGATCAGAATATTTCTTTCCGAATTATTAAGCTTATTCAGTTAGCTTTCCCGCAGAGTGAACAGATTAGGAAATTAAATCTGGAGAATAAATCGGATAAAGAGATCTGGACATTTGCTGGCCAAAATGGTTTTACGATTGTTACTTTTGATGCCGATTTCTATGAGTTTTCTAATTTGTATGGGCACCCTCCGAAAATAATTTGGCTCAGAACAGGCAACAACACAACGCTATCGATATCACAGATACTTCTAACAAAAAAAGAATTAATAATAGAATTTATAAAACAAGCAGAATTTTCTTGTTTAGAAATTCAATAAAACTCAGCATGCTTTGCGAAAAGCCTTAGCGCTCTTTGCGGTTAAATAAATTAAAATGAAAATTTGGCAAAAAAATATTGATGTAAATCAGTTTGTAGAACGTTTCACTGTAGGTAAAGACCGTGAGCTTGATCTGCAAATGGCAAAATTTGATGTACTGGGTTCACTGGCGCATACTGAAATGTTGGAAACGATAAATTTGCTTACCGCAGAAGAGTTAAAAACCGTTCAGCAGGAATTGAAAAATATTTACGCTGAGATTGAAGCGGGTAACTTTACGATTGAAGATACGGTGGAAGATGTACACTCGCAGATAGAATGGTTGCTCACACAACGCATAGGCGAAGCAGGTAAAAAAATCCATAGTGGCCGTTCACGTAATGATCAGGTTTTGGTCGATTTAAAACTGTTTTTCCGTGCCTGTATTGAAGATATGGTTAACCAGACGGCTACTTTGTTTAATCAGTTAATCGAACTGAGCAATGCCCATAAAGATAAATTATTGCCAGGTTATACGCATTTACAGATTGCTATGCCATCATCATTTGGCTTATGGTTTGGTGCTTATGCCGAAAGCCTTGCCGATGATATGGAACTGATGCTGGCTGCCTGGAAAATCACCAATAAAAATCCATTAGGCTCTGCAGCAGGTTACGGCTCATCATTCCCGTTAAACAGAACATTAACTACCCAACTGTTGGGTTTTGAAAGCCTGAACTATAATGTGGTTTATGCACAAATGGGGCGCGGTAAAACCGAAAGAATCCTGGCGCAGGCCATGAGCGCTGTTGCCGCAACGCTGGCAAAAATGGCTATGGATGTTTGCCTATTCATTAACCAGAATTTCGGCTTTATTAGTTTTCCGCCTGAATTGACAACAGGTTCGAGCATTATGCCACACAAAAAGAATCCTGATGTTTTCGAGCTGATCCGTTCGCGCTGTAATAAAATTCAGGCTTTGCCAAATGAAATTGCGATGATGATTACCAATCTGCCATCAGGCTATCACCGCGATTTACAACTATTAAAAGAAAATCTTTTCCCTGCCATTACTTCGCTTAATGAGTGTCTGGAAATCGCCACCTTTATGTTTCAGAACATTACCATAAAGGATGATATTTTAAAAGATAAAAAATACGATTACCTGTTTAGTGTTGAAGTGGTTAATGACCTTGCGTTACAAGGCGTGCCATTTAGAGAAGCTTATAAAATAGTTGGCGAGCAAATTGAAAGCGGTACATTTGCCCCATCTAGCCAGATACATCATACACACGAAGGAAGCATCGGTAACCTTTGCAATGAGCAGATTTCGGCAGCAATGCAGGAGGTTCTGTCTCAGTTTGGTTTTGAAAAAGTGAATAAAGCGATTGAAGATTTGGTTAAATAATTTTGCTAATTTTGTAATTATGACAACTTTAACAATAGAAATTAAGGATAAAGATGCAGGTTTCGTAAAAGAGTTCCTTAGTAAAATCGGAGCAAAAGTTAAGTCTGAACCAGCAAGTCAGATAACTACTGAGATTTCGCAGGCCTTAAAAGAGATTAAGGAAATGCAGCAGGGGCAACGGAAGCCTTTGAGTTTAAAAGATATTTAATGGCTAATGCAATTATCTATTCGGCTGTTTTTATAAAAAAAGCCAAAGTCTATAAAAAGAAATATCTTTCTTTAGTTGAAGATCTTTATGAACTTGAAGAGAAACTTCTGGAGAATCCGCAACTGGGGAATGATCTAGGTGCAGGCCTGTATAAAATCAGACTGGCTATAAAAAGCAAAGGAAAAGGTAAAAGCGGTGGATTTAGAGTAATAACTTATTTAGTCGCCAATATATCTACGGGTACAGTTATCAATATGTTAACCCTTTATGATAAATCGGAAGAAAGTAGTATTGATAAAAAGGAACTCCAAAAATTAATAAAAGCATTATAAATTGCGATCAACCGCAATTCAAAATACAACTACATGAAAGTTTCAGTAATAGCCAATTCGTTAATTGGATCAGAGATTATAAAAATTGGTAACGAAGTTAACGAAATGAAGCGCAAAGGTGCATCTATCGCTAACCTGACCATAGGTGATTTCGATTCGAATATTTATCCAATCCCAGCTGAGTTAAAGGCAGGAATTGTGGAAGCGTATAATGCCAACCAAACCAATTATCCGCCTGCAGATGGTGTTTTGCAATTACGAGAAACGGTTTCTGAATTATTAAAAGACAGGTTTGGACTAGAATACAATACCAACAGCATTTTAGTTTCAGGCGGTTCGCGGCCTTTAATTTATGCTACTTTTCTGGCATTGATTGATCCGGGTGATACTGTAGTGTTTCCTGCACCATCATGGAACAATAACCACTACTGCCATTTAACATCGGCAAATGCCATTGCAGTTGAAACCGACGCAGCGCATAACTTTATGCCAACTGCGGCACAGTTAAAACCGCATTTAAAAGGCGCAACATTATTGGCCCTTTGTTCGCCTTTAAACCCAACGGGTACCATGTTTGATGCTAATGCCCTGGCTGAGATTTGTGATGCTGTTTTAGAGGAAAATGCAACAAGGGGAACGGACGAAAAGCCGCTTTACCTGATGTACGATCAGATTTATTCTCTTTTAACTTTTGATAAAGAACATGTAAATCCGGTTTCGCTACGCCCGGAAATGAAACCGTTTACCATTTTTGTTGATGGTAGTTCTAAATGCCTTGCTGCCACAGGTGTACGCGTAGGTTGGGGATTTGGCCCGGAAGATATTGTAAATAGGATGAAAGCGCTTGTAGGCCATATGGGTGCCTGGGCGCCAAAAGCAGAGCAGGTTGCAATGTCTAACTATTTTAACGATAAGCCCCAGGTTGATGCTTTTTTAACCAGCTTCAAAGCACAAATCCAGGATAGTTTAAATGCACTCTACAATGGTTTTAATGATTTAAAGGCTGAAGGTTTTAATGTAGATGCAGTAGAACCTATGGGTGCCATTTATCTGACCATTAAAATAGATTATATTGGTAAAACAACCGAAGATGGTCAGCTTTTAAAAGATAGTGCAGATGTTAATTTTTATTTAATTAAAGAAGCCGGAGCTGCTTTGGTGCCGTTCTCTGCATTCGGAAATGAGCATAGTATGCCTTGGTTCCGGGCATCAGTAGGGGCTTGTACTTTACAGGATATAAAAGACATGCTGCCTAGAATAAAACTGGCATTAAGCAAATTGAAATAGAGAATCTGAACACTCCATCAAACAAATTGAATGATGGAGTGTTCAGATAAAAATCTCATTTCGCGCTTATATGGAACCAAAATACACGCCTCAGGGTTACGCTTCTACCTCAGCTATTCTTACTACACTTGCCATTGGTATATTGGCATCACTCATTCTTCCGGTTTTCTACATTATCCTCGGAAGGCTTATTCCCAATATTTGGTTCATTGCCATTATTGCTTTTCTTTTAGGTCTGGGTTTAGGGTTTTTTATTGATCTTGGGGTTAAGATCGGAAAACTCAGGAATAAAAAAATCGTTACCATTATTGCTATCTTTTGCGGGTTATTTGCCTTTTATATTCAATGGGTGTTGTTTGATACTTTAGCCTATAGTAGGAAAGGTTTTACTTTTAACCTGAATGGCAATGATTTGAAGTTTTTAGCTCAAGACTTCTTTTTCCTTTTTACGCATCCCCATATTTTATTTCAGGAAATTACTAATATGAATGAAATAGGTACATTCCGCATCGAAAGCATAGGTATCATTAGCGGCTTATTATTGTGGGTGATTTGGGCGGGTGAATTTATCGTTATTCTTGGGGGTGCAATATTTGGTGTTTTGAATGGTCAGGTCATCCATCCCTACTCTGAAATTAATGATAACTGGATGAAAAGGCGAAAAATTACCCATCGCATTCCACTGGTAGAAAATAAAGAAACAATTGTAGAAGCATTAAATCAGCGAAATTTTACGGTTTTACAGGATCAGCCTTCATTAATAACTGCAACTGATTATTCCGAAGTACTGATTTTTGAATCCACCGGCGATCCAATCAAGTACATCAGCGTGATAAATGTATCAAACCCTACAGGAAAGGCGAAAGATAAAAAACTAAAAAGCATACTGAAATTTTATCCTCTCGAGAACGCTAACATTTAATTAAAAAATTCTGAACTTTTTGATAACGCAAACTCAATTAATAGAGTGAACTTAAAAAAATTCAGAAGATATATTCAAGAAGCTGTCGTCACCCTGAACCGAGCCTTAGTGAACTCACCGAAGGTAATTTATTTCAGGGTATATGCCGTGGATAAAGGATGCTGAAATAAATTCAGCATGACGTTTAGGTTCTGAATAGTACCACGATTAAACATAGCATGTATGTGTTAATCGAGCTCTGGTTTATTAGAAAATCCCATTTCAAATTTAAAATCAGATTTCTCTTGTTGGAAAAGACCTAAAAAACCTCGCAAGTTTGAACCAGCGAGGTTAAATTAGATTTTAGACTAAGAACTCCCAACTCAAAACACCCAACTCAAAACTAATCCTCCCTGCTTCCATCATCCGCCATTCTTACCATTTTAGGCTCGAATTTAGCTACTACATCAACCAGTTCAGTTTGTGCCGCCATTACTTTATGGATGTCTTTATATGCCATCGGTGCTTCGTCTATACCTGCACCAATTAACGTCACGTTGTGGTCTTTCAAAATGGCTTTCATATCTGATTTGGTGATCGATTGAATTGCTTTCGTTCTGCTCATTTGTCTGCCGGCACCATGCGATGCCGAATTGATGGCACTGGTTTCACCCTTTCCTCTTACCAAAAATCCTGGCGCAGTCATGCTGCCGGGGATAATCCCCATTACACCCTTACCGGCCGGAGTAGCGCCTTTACGGTGAACAATTACTTCCTCGCCATTAATCGTCTCCTTCCAGGCAAAATTATGGTGGTTTTCTACCTTGGCTAAAACTTTAGCACCAATGGCTTTGGTTAATCTTTTATGAATCACCTCATGACAAGCCGAAGCATAATCGCCAGCTAAGTTCATGGCCATCCAATACTCCTGGCCTTCAGCAGTATTCAGGTCTAAATAAGCCAGGTTTGCAGCCTCTTTAGGCAATTTACAGATCTCTTTTGCCAGTTTGGTGTAATGACCGGCAATGGTAGCGCCTAAACCACGTGAACCTGAGTGGGTTAATAAAGCTACATAACGACCTTTATCAATATTTAAAACTTCGTCGCGGTCAGCAAAATCAATAATCCCCCATTCTACAAAATGGTTACCCCCGCCCGATGTACCCAATTGTGCCCAGGCTTTCCCATGTAAATTTTTCAGAAAAGTGGTGGAGTTGAAAGCGTCGTGATCCAATACTTCGTGTTCGGCTCTTTCCAAACCCCTAAACTCTCTGCCTGCTCCGAATTTAGTAAAAGCAATCAGTTCCCGTTTGTACATGGCATCTTTACCGAAATAATGTTTTTCCGGAATATCAAAAATGCTCAGGGCCATTCGGCAGCCAATATCAACACCCACACCATAAGGAATAATGGTATTTTTTGTAGCCAGTACACCACCTATAGGCAAACCATAACCTTGATGTGCATCGGGCATTAAAGCACCTGCTACCGATACCGGTAATTTCATGGCAATATCCATTTGGTTTCTGGCACCTTCTTCAATATAATCAGAACCAAATACCGCGTAGGGTCTGACATGGTCTACCAGTTCAATGGTTTCGTCTTTTGGTATATTGGCCTCCTTAATCATCGCTGTGGCCAATGGTTTTAAAACCGGATCATCCAAAAAACTTTCCGGGTAATCTTTAACTTTTTTAAATAAAGCCAGCAATTCTTTTTCTTCTGTATCTGTGAAATTTGCTTTCAAAATCTCCAAGGCCAGGCCTAGTATTTTCCCTTCGGAATAACCTATTTCAATCAGGTCTTTTCCTGTTATGTTGTTTTTCATTTTATTCTTTATTAATCCCCGGCAGGTAACATTCACCTAACCGAGGGGTTTCTAAATTTAATTTATTTCACGAAGATTTGCTTCAATTGATCCACAATTTGGCCGCTACCCGATAAGCTGATGTTATTGATCTTTTCTGCGATTTTCTCCACATATTCCATCTCTTTCAATTTATACAACATCGAATTTTCTTCCATTAATTTGGCTGTATTTAGCAAACTTCTGGTTGAAGCCGTTTCTTCTCTCCTGGTAATGATATTGGCTTGCGCTCTTTTCTCGGCAATTAATACCTGGTTCATAATCTCCTTCACATCGCCTGGCAAAATAATATCTTTAACACCGCAGTTAATTAATTTTACACCCAAATCGGTTGCTTTAGCTAAAGTTAAATCCATTACTTGTACGGCAATTCTCTCTTTGCCTTCCATCAACTCATCAAAGGTCATTAAGCCAACTGATTCCCGTAAGGCCAATTGCATCGTAATATACAATTGCTTATCAAAATCTTTGTTTGCCAATAAGGCTTTGATAATGTCATCAACTTGATATTGAATGCTGAAGTTTACCCTCAATTGTGCTTTATCCTTAGTTAAGATCTCTTGTCCGATAATCTCCATATTCAATTGCCTCATATCGGTTTTTAAAACTTGAATGGTAGTGGCATTTTTCCAGTAAACATAGTTTCCGGCTTCCATTACCCTTTCAAATTTGCCATCAACAAATAACAAGGCTTTTTCGAAAGACTCCACTTTGAAGGCCCTGATATAATTTAATAAAGGTGCTTTCTCTAACATATTTTTATCAACCGTCTCATCAATGTTGATGTTACTAATATCAACTTTGACAAAGTGATAGGCAGACAAACCTTTCCAGATGGCATGCTTGCCCGCAGTTAAAACACTTTTGAAATTTCCATTTCTGTAAACCAGTGCCAACTCATTATCGGCTACATCTACTACATGGACCATGTTAGTAAAATCAGTGTTTGTTAACAGCACTTCTAGTTCTGCAAGAGTGAAAAAATACTCTTTTCCCATATCGAACAAAGTGATATCTTCTCCAAAACCTAACCAGTAGGTTCCTGCAGTAAATACGTTTTTTAATTTTCCTCTTTTAAACACCAATCCAACATCATTGGTGTTAATGGTTACTCTTTTCATGTTTTTTGATGTTAAGATTTATAATTATTTAATTGTTTTGCTTACAAAGCCTTGTAAAAGCACATTCATCTGGTTTTTGCGGAAATAAATTGAATCCTGATGTGTTTAAGAGTGAAATTATTTTTTCAGTTAGCTGAAATCCGGGGATTGATTCTAACGTTTAAATAACCTGACTTCTAAATCAGTTCGTTTATCGTTTTATTTTCAAAGCAAAAGCAAATTTGCCTTTCAGGAACATAAAAGAACCATTAAGCAGAATGTGGTTTTACAAGGTAGTTTTTTGAGTAATTTGAAAAGTTACCCTTCTTTTTTTGTTTTGGATTTTGAGCCCTAAACGCTTACCAATTAGCTATTCCAACACCTTGGAAGCAGGATTCGAACCTGCATATTTGGTTGTTACTCTAACCCCTGAGTTATTCCGGATTGCTCCGGAAGTGGGATTCGAACCCACGACACACAACGTGTTAAGACAAAAACCAGCACAATCCTGACCAGTATATTCCATGCTATCGCACGAATACTTTGGGGCTATGTAGAAACCCTCAACTGCGATCAGTGTTATGTAGTATTGCCATCCCGGTTATTCACCGGAATTTCTTTATAGGTAATGATTTACTTAAACTATTTAATTGCTGCCCTTAACCCTGTTCCGCACATCCGGAACAGGGGCTTCGGAATAAAGCGCCACTCAGAAAACGAGCAGCGCCGTGAGAGCGCGTATTCTAAAGCAGTTTAATCTCTTGTAAATCAGTTATTATTTTTGATTTTTTTCAAAGAACTTCATTATCGACTGGCGACATGACAAAGATGCCACCAGCCCTGCGCGGAGGAATTGCGCAGTAGAAATTATTTTATTGAATATTAAATAATATCTTGATTTTTAATAAGATAAAATTTAATTTTTCATTAAATTCATATTTATAGTGTCCAATCGCGCAATTGTATTGCGCAGTTATCGGTAACTTAGTTATCTTTAACCGAAGCATAAACACCAGATTTTTTAACCTACACGCTAATTACCTCAAAATGGCCATCAATAAATTAGCCCTTATTCGTTACAAAACTATCGACGACTGTCTGAGAAACCGCTTTCGCAAATGGACCCTCGATGATATAATTGAAAAGGTCGCCGAAACGCTGTACGAACTTGAAGGCATAACCAGCGGCGTGAGCAAACGCACCATCCAGGCAGATATTCAGTTGATGAGGAGTGATAAACTGGGTTATAACGCACCTATTGTGGTAAAAGACAGGCGGTTTTATGCTTACGAAGACCCCGGTTTTAGTATTACAAAAGCACCGATCAACCATGCTGATGTAGATAAAATGAAAGAAATAGTGGGGGTGCTGAAGCAGTTTAATGCTTTCAATTACTTCGACGAGATGAGTGATATGATTGCCCGTTTGGAGAATAACCTTTATAAATCGACCAAACAGAGCGGAAACAACATTCAGCTGGAAAGCAACAAGCTGGTGAAGGGCCTGGAATGTATCCCACCGCTTTATCAGGCGGTTCTAAATAAACGGTCATTGTTGATTGAATATAAATCGTTTAAGGCACAACAGGCACAGCAAGGCATTTATTTCCCCTACCTGTTAAAAGAATACCGTAACCGCTGGTTTTTGATCTGTAAGGCGAAAAAGCGGCCGGGAATATTAAATTTAGCACTCGATAGGATAGTTGAATTTCAAGAATTACCAAACGAACCGTTTATCGCTTATGAAGGAGTGGATTTTGACCGTTATTATGACGATTTAATTGGGGTAACCAAAAGCGAAAGAGACCGGCCACAAAAAGTGATTCTGGAATTTACGAACGATCATGCACCCTATGTCATTACCAAACCTTTGCATACCTCGCAGGTGGTATTAAACAAAACTGATAAAACTACTATTTTCAGGATTGATGTAGTGCTGAATTATGAACTGGAGCGCGAAATATTGGGTTTTGGAGAATGCGTTAAAGTGCGTTCACCAAGGCTGCTGATTGCTAAAATTAAGCGTCGTTTAGAACAGACCTACAAACAATATGAAATAGCAGAAGAAAAAAAAGAATCGAAGACTTGAGTATTGTAATTTAGTTAAACGTTTTAGTGATTGGGTTTTTATCTGTATTTTAAGGGCTTAATAACCAAATATGAGCAGAACCAAATATATCTTATCTATCTTGATGGCTTGTTCTTTGAGCATATCCGCACAGCAAGCTACTCCTCAATGGCGACCCAATTATCATTTTACCGCACCAACTAATTGGCTTAATGATCCTAATGGATTAATTTATCTCAATGGCGAATACCATTTGTATTACCAGTATAATCCCTTCGAAAATAAATGGGGGCATATGAGTTGGGGGCATGCAAAAAGCAAAGACCTGGTTAATTGGGAACACCTGCCCGTTGCAATTCCAGAAAAAATAACCAAAGACACCACCACCATGATTTTTTCTGGTTCGGCGGTTCTGGATAAACAAAATGTGAGTGGTTTAGGCAAGGATAAAGCACCTATTCTGGCCTTTTATACGGCTGATTTACCTAAACAGCATAACGAATCGCAGTATATGGCCTATAGCAACGATGACGGTTTAACGTTTACCGATTATACAAAAAATCCAATTATCGATTTAAATAAAAAAGATTTTCGCGATCCGAATGTATGGTGGCACGACGCTTCTAAGCAATGGATCATGACGGTTGCGATGGTTGATGAGCACCAGGTTAGGTTTTATGGCTCAAAAAACCTGAAAGACTGGGCCATACTGAGCGATTTTGGTAAACAAGGTAATCAGGGCAGCGGATGGGAATGTCCTTTTATTGTTCCGCTGGCGGTAGATGGAAATAAGAACAATACAAAGTGGGTACTCATGATCTCGTTGTTTGGTCCAAAAGGACCTACCATGCAATATTTTGTGGGCGATTTTGATGGCAAAATCTTTAAAAATGATAATGACGGTCAGTTAACGCTACTGGTGGATGATGGCGATTCATTTTATGCAGCTATTCCCTGGAACAATGCACCAAATGATAAACGCATCTTATTGGGTTGGTTGCAACCGGGAGGTAAGGAAACCTTTCCATGGAAAGGGCAGATGTCTATTCCGAGGGATTTAACTTTAAAAACTATGCCCGATGGCGTAAGATTGTTTCAGCAGCCGAGTTCGGTTATTGCAAACAATCTTAGAAAACTGGCTCAAAACCGGGTTATTTCCAAACAAAATCTGGTTGTTAGCGGCGAATTGAAACTGGGTGAAATTATTAATGCAAACTGGATTGAAGCAGAATTTGATTTGAGTAATGCTAAAAATTCAGGTTTTAAGCTGGCCCAGTTAAAAAATGGACAAGGGAAAGTGATTAAAGAAATTGAAGTAGGTTATCGGGCCGACAAAAATGAGCTTTATGTAGATTGTTCGCGTTCAGAAAAAGGTATTAAAAACGATAAAAATATCATTCAAACGGCTAAAATAAATCCTATTAATGGTAAAGTGAAAATTCAGATCCTGATTGATAAATCATCACTCGAAGTTTTTGGAAATGGTGGTGAAAAGGTTATTTCTACCATGATTTTCCCGGATGAAAAGGCTACTGGAATTACAGCATTTTCAAAAGATGGAAAAAGTGCGCTGAGTAGTTTAAAAATATGGGATTTGAGTAAGAAATAGTTGAAATCGTCATTATAAGGAGGAACGACGAAGCAATCTTTCAAGCTAACGATTGTTCCCATAACGATTGCTTCGTCGGCTGAAAAAGCCTTCTCGCAATGACGGAAGTATATTATACATAAAAACCTTTTCTAAAAACTTAGAAAAGGTTTTTTGCCTTTATAGACTTCCGACTTTAAGATTTAAATTCACTTGTTTTATGAAATTCGATATCCGGATAATCCTGTTTGGTTAAATTAATCATATATTCACTATCTGCCAGATAAACAGGATTGGCTTCTTTATCAAAGCCGATGTGCTGTTGCTTGCGTTTTACAAACTCATCCAATTTCTTTCTATCGGTAGAAGTTACCCAGCTCGAACGGGTATAACTTAACGTACGGAAACGGCATTTAGCCCCGTATTCATGCTCTAAACGGAAGTTGATTACCTCAAACTGAAGTTCACCTACTGCGCCAATTACTTTCCGGTTTCCGGGCTGCATCACAAATAATTGTGCTACCCCTTCGTCAGTTAATTGTTCAATTCCTTTTTCCAGCTGTTTGGTGCGCATCGGATCCATATTCTCTACCTCTTTAAAAATAGAAGGAGAGAAACTTGGAATTCCTTTAAACTGTAGTTTTTCACCTTCAGTTAAAGTATCGCCAATTTTAAAGTTTCCGCTATCATACAAACCCACTACATCACCTGGCCAGGCTTCTTCTACAATGCTCTTCTCGTTGGCCATAAAATCCATCGGGTTAGAGAATTTTAGTTTTTTATCCTGACGGGTATGGTAATAGAATTTATTGCGTTCAAATTTACCGGAGCAGATCCTCAAAAATGCAATCCGATCGCGGTGTTTAGGGTCTAAGTTTGCGTGTATTTTAAATACAAAACCACTAAAGTTTTTTTCTTCTACCAGTACATCACGTTCTTCAGCTTCACGGTGACGAGGACTAGGAGCGATATCAATAAAGGTATCTAAAAGCTCTTTAATCCCAAAATTATTAATTGCACTGCCAAAAAATACAGGCGCAACTAAACCATCGGTATATAAATCTTTATCAATTTTGCCGTAAATACCATCAACCAATTCAACATCATCTTTCAGCGTGTTGATTTCATTTTCTTTGAGGTAATCCAGGAGCGAGGTATCGTTCAGGTCATTAACGGCAATAACCGAATCGGTTACCTTGGTTTTATCGGAGTTAAATAAATTTAAATGTTTGTTGTAAATGCTGTAAACACCTTTGAAAGTATGTCCCTGCCCAATAGGCCAGGAAAGCGGGCAAAGGCTGATGTTTAGTTTTTCTTCAATTTCATCCAGTAAATCATAAGCTTCTTTACCTTCACGGTCCATTTTATTGATGAAGATAATTACAGGCGTATTCCGCATACGGCAAACCGACATGAGCTTTTCTGTCTGTTCCTCCACACCCTTAACACAATCAACCACTAAAATCACGCTATCCACAGCAGATAAAGTACGGTAGGTATCTTCGGCGAAATCTTTGTGACCCGGAGTGTCCAGAATATTAATACGCTTACCGCTGTATTCGAAACCCATTACCGAGGTAGCAACAGAGATACCCCTTTGCTTTTCAATCTCCATAAAATCGGAGGTATTGCTCTGGTTGGCCTTATTTCTTTTTACTGCACCAGCGGTGTTGATGGCACCACCAAAAAGCAGAAATTTTTCTGTCAGTGTGGTTTTACCGGCATCGGGGTGACTAATAATGGCAAAGGTTTTACGTTTTTCTATTTCAGGGTTAAGCATAATAAAATTTTGGGTATAAGAGATGATGAAACCTTGTTAAAGGAATTTAACAGCGATAAGATTTGAATAGTGTTGTTTCATCAGGTTGCAAAGATAGGGAATTTGGTTAACTGTTTTAAGTGGTTAATTGTTTAATTGAAAACTGATTGCAATTTTTAAGATTGAAAAGCTGCGGCAGTTGTTCTTTTGTTATTACAGCCCTGTCATACACTATAGCTCCGCTTGTAGAAATCGGAGGCTGCCATTCCTGTCCAGGTTTATATTGCTTCTGGGGCAGTTCTATCAAGGTTTTTGGGTTCGCCAATTCAGGAATTATTGCTTAATTAAAGGTTTAGACCAAAAATATCAACTTAAAATTAAAATTTCTCACCAATGATTCTTTAGTTTTGTGCTAAAATGTTTAGCTTTATTTATCCTCCCTGTTTAGCAAACTAAAATTTTATTGCAGATGCCTACATTAGAAGAAACTTCTATGCCCGCTGAGATCGCGGCTAAATTTGTGAATTATACCTCTAAACACGTTTTTTTAACCGGAAAAGCGGGAACAGGTAAAACGACCTTTTTGCGGAAACTGATTCAGCTTACGCATAAAAAAGCGATTATTTGTGCGCCAACAGGTATAGCGGCGATTAATGCTGCCGGGGTTACGATCCATTCTCTTTTTCAGCTGCCTTTTGGTGCTTTTTTCCCTGATGCAGCCGGAAATATTATCAATCAGCAGATTAGCTTCAACTTTAATACACCACGTACCCTGGCCAGGCATTTAAATATGCAGGGCAATAAAAGGCGCCTGATTCAGGAACTGGAACTGTTGGTAATTGATGAGGTAAGTATGCTGAGGGCGGATATGCTTGATGCCATTGATTTTGCCCTGCGCTACATCAGGAGGAGTAAAAATGTACCGTTTGGGGGCGTACAGCTTTTATTTATTGGTGATTTACACCAGTTGCCGCCTGTGGTTAAAAATGACGAATGGCGGGTAATGGCCGGATTTTATAAGAGTATTTATTTTTTTGATGCGCTGGCATTGCAAGATAATCCACCGGTATATATCGAGCTGGATAAAATTTACCGCCAGGATGATACTGTTTTTATTGACCTGTTGAATAACTTGCGGAATAACCAGATTACCCCGCAGGATACGGCATTATTGCAACAACATTTTATCCGTGATTTTAAGCCGGCAGCAGATGACAATTACATCACCTTAACGACGCATAATCATAAGGCTGATGGCATTAACCGCGAAAGGTTAACTCAACTGAAAACGAAATCGTATTTTTTTGAAGCCAGGATAACAGGCGAATTTAATGAACATGCTTATCCTAATGATAGGAGCCTGGAACTGAAGGTTGGTGCGCAGATTATGTTTATCAAAAACGATATGACCGCCGAAAAACGCTATTACAATGGGAAAATAGGAGTGGTGCACCACATTGAAAAAGATCTGGTAGAAATTGAATTGCCAGAAGATAAAACGGTAATCCAGATTTCGCCTTATACCTGGGAAAACGTAAAATATAAACTGAACGAGGCCACGAATGAAATTGAAGAAAATGTAGCAGGTTCCTTTGTGCAGTATCCAATTAAACTGGCCTGGGCCATTACGGTGCATAAAAGTCAGGGTTTAACCTTTGATAATGCCATTATTGATATTGGTGACGCTTTTGCCCCGGGGCAGGCTTATGTGGCGCTTTCACGCCTTCGCTCGCTTAAGGGTTTGGTGTTAACGTCGCACCTGCGCGAAAGCGGTTTGCAGCAAGACCAGAACATCCACTATTTTTCTAAAACCAAACAGCCTACAGAAGTACTCGACCAGCAGATCAGTGCTGAGAGCTATGATTTTATCAGGACTTATCTGTTATCGGCTTTCGATCTGAATATGGCACGCTATTATTTTAAGGAACACATGCAAACTTTTGATAAGAGTGAGGCTAAATCGACCAAACAGCGCTATGATGATTGGACAATGGATCTGTATAAAGATTTCCAGAAAATCACTGCAACGGCTGATACTTTTGTAAACCAGCTTAAAAACTTGTTTGCCCAACAAACCGAGCATACATTGTTCAATGTGTCCAAGCGGGTACAGGCCGCGGTAAAATATTTCAGTCCGCTGATTAAGGAGGTGTCAGATAAATTCTTAGCCCAAATCGAAGCCATAAAAGAAGAAAAACAGGTTAAAACTTACCTGACTGAACTGCTTGAACTGGAAATTGTGATTTATGAACAGCTGAAGAAAATTCATAAAAGCAAAGCATTGCTGGAAGCCATTATTGATGGAAAAGAGTTTAGTAAGGCCGATACCGATGCACTTTTAAATGCGGTAGAAAGAGAGGCGCAATTAAAAAAGGCGATTACGCTTAAAGGCATGGCGCTAAAAGTAAGAACTGCTACAGAGAAAAAAAAGAAAGAGCCGAAGCCCGATACCAAGCTGATTAGTTTTGAATTATACAATGCGGGCAAAACATTAGATGAAATTGCAAAGGAGCGGGGCTTATCGGTTGGTACTATTGAGGGCCATTTGGCTTATTATGTTTCTACACAGCAACTGGATGTAAAAAAGCTGGTAAAGGCCAATAAAATCCGCAATATTACAGATGCCGTTGAAAGCCAGAAAACAAAATCGATGGCTACCATCAGGGAGTTTTTAGGCAAAGATTATTCTTTCGGCGAGATAAAAATGGTACTGGCGTCGCTGTTCCCAACAGAAGAATAATCTATTGACCGCAAAGAGCGCGAAGAAAAGAAACGCGAAGTTTGCAAAGTTAATTTGAAGATTATGAATGAGAATGAATTATCAAGAATTGTAATCGGATTGGCAATAGATGTACATAACGCTTTGGGACCAGGATTATTGGAAAGTGCTTATAAAGAATGCTTGTTTTATAAAATTGCTAAAACTGGTTTATTCGTTGAAAAGGAAAAGAGAATGCCTTTGGTTTTTGAGGATGTTAGATTAGAGTGTGGTTATAGAATAGATATACTGGTAGAAAATAAGTTAGTATTGGAGTTGAAAAGTGTCGAGATGCTAAATGATGTTCATCTTGCCCAAACTTTGACCTATATGAAATTGGGAAATTATAAGTTAGGCTTATTAATGAATTTCAATGTTTCCCGCTTAAAAGATGGATTAAAGAGAATTGTTAATGGCTTATAACTTTTCTTTATTTCTTTGCGAAAAACTTTGCGAACTTTGCGGTTAAATGGAGAAAGTTAAAGTTTTAGCGCAATACATGCCTGCAGAGGCCGCCCCGCTAATTGCCAGGTGGATTGATTATTTTCAATGCGAATTCAAAATCGCTAAAACACGTTCTACCAAATTAGGCGATTACCGCCATCCATTCCGTGGTAAAGGCCATCGTATTTCAGTTAATTTTAACCTCAACCATTATGCTTTTTTGGTAACCACAGTGCACGAATTCGCCCATTTGCTAACCTGGAATGATTTTAAGAATAAAGTAAAGCCACACGGAACCGAATGGAAGAAAAACTTTCAGCGGATGATGGTTCCTTTCTTTGATATGAATATTTTTCCGCAGGATATCCATCAGGCGATAGACAATTACATGTCGAACCCAGCAGCTTCGAGTTGTTCTGATTTACATTTATCGAGGGCCTTAAAAAAATACGACAGCAATAAAAGCGAAACTTTACATGTAGAGCAACTGCCAATTAATACCAACTTTAAAATCAAAGATGGCCGTCGCTTTACCAAAGGCGAACAGATCAGGAAGCGCTATCGCTGTATTTGTTTAGATGATAAGCGGATTTACCTGTTTAATCCGCTTGCTGAAGTGTTTTTGTTGGATTAACTTTCCAAATTATCAAAAGATAAACTAATTGGTTAACTTTACATTATGGAACAGATTTTCGATCGTATTTATATTGATAGTGATATTTGTAATGGAAAGCCAATTATAAGGGGAAAGAGAATTACGGTACAGACTGTAATGGAATTTTTATCTGCAGGTGAAACAGCCGAGGAAATTTTAAATCAGTATCCTTCACTTGAACCTGAAGATATTATCGCCTGTATGCGCTATGCAACAGAATTAATGAATCATAGTTTCATTATTAAACGTGCGGTGGCTTAAATGGAGGAATGTAGATTTTTAGTAGACGTTAACCTTCCTCGTTTTTTCTCACTTTGGAACAATGCTCAATACATTCATCAGGCCGATTTAGGTGATGAATGGTCTGATACTATGATTTGGCAATATGCTAAGGCTCAAAATTTGACCATTATAACGAAAGACAGCGATTTTTCTTCCAGAATACTTTTACATACTCCGCCACCTAAAGTGATTCATATTAGATTAGGTAATATGAAAATGTCTCAATTTCACGATGCAATTAATATTTTATGGCCCGAGGTTATCTCTTTAAACAAAAATTATAAGTTAGTTAATGTTTTTGCTGATAGGATAGAAGGTGTTATGTAGTTACATCAACCTAAACTCATCACCATCAAATAAACCTTTATCACTCAGTTTCAAATGCGGAATAACCAAAAGTGCCATAAAAGAAAGTGTCATAAAAGGAGCAAGCAGGGTTGACCCCAGGTCTTTTGCAAACTGATCAATAGCCGTATAACATGCAGCAACCTCGTAACCATTGTGGTTACTCATTAAGCCGGCAACAGGTAGCGGTAGAACCTCTTCCTTTCCGTTTCCTAAAGCGACAACTCCACCAGTTTCCTGAATCACCATATTTACCGCCGCACAAATGCTTTTGTCATCAACACCCACGGCAATAATATTATGACTATCATGCGCTACACTCGAGGCAATTGCGCCCTTTTTTAGACCAAAGTTTTTAACAAAGGAAATGGCAATGGGCGCATCGTGATAGCGGTTAACCACCACCATTTTTAGCATATCATTTTCTACATCGCTCACCATGTTTCCGTTTTCAACTTTTGGTTTTATATGTAGTTTATTGGTCATCAATTGACCATCCAGGGCTTCAATAACCGGAATCTCCTGTTCGTTTTGATAGGGCAAGATAAAATCTTCTTCGTTTTTCACGCTGCAATCAAAATGGTTAATTGATTCTTTACTCGGTGCATGGTTGATCCAGTTGCCGATCATTTTACCGTTTTCTGCTAGTAAATGACCATTGATATAGGTTTGTTTTACCTCAAAATTAATCAGGTCTTCCATCACAATAAAATCAGCATCATCGTTTACCTGTAACGCACCAACTTCAAGCTTATAATGTAAGATGGGGTTAATGCAAGCCGCGCGAAGCACTTTAAAAACATCGATTCCTTTGGCCACTGCCCTGGCACAAATTTCGTTAATGTGGCTTTCAACTAAACTATCAGGATGTTTGTCGTCACTACAGAACATCATCATTTCGGGCCAATCCTGAAGTAAATGGATTAATGCCTCAAAATTTTTGGCTGCGCTGCCTTCCCGGATCAGGATCTTCATGCCACGCTGTAGTTTATCCAGTGCTTCTTCGGCAGTAAAACATTCATGGTCGGTAGAAATACCGGCATCTATGTATTTTTGGACGGTATCTCCACGTAGGCCCGGCGCGTGTCCGTCAACAGGTTTACCGAGCTCGTGGGCAGCAGCAATCTTTTTTAAAACTTCTTCATCTTTATACAGCACGCCCGGAAAATTCATCATTTCGCTGAGGTATTTAATCTCCGGGCGTTCTAAAAGTGCCTTAACATCATCATGATTTAACTCAGCGCCTGCAGTTTCGAAGGTAGTAGCCGGTACGCAGCTTGGTGCACCGAAATTGAATTTAAAGGGTACGGTGTTGCCGTTTTCAATCATAAATTCAACCCCTTCCATCCCGCATACGTTTGCAATTTCGTGCGGATCACTAATGGTCGCCACTGTACCGTGCACCACCGCTAACCTGGCAAATTCGCTCGGAATGAGCATGCTGCTTTCGATATGTACATGGCTATCAATAAAGCCCGGCGTAATGAATGTGCTGCCTGGGCGTTCATCCGAAATTTGGGTAATCGATTTTATCTTTCCGGCTTCAACCGTTATTTCGCCAAAGAAAATATGACGTGCTACGATATTAACTATATTTCCACTGACCTTGAAAGTGCCCATGTTGCTTGAATGTTTAACTGGTTAATCGTTTAAACCGGTTAATTGTTTAGGACACACAGTTAACCAATTTAAACAGTTTATACAATTAACCTCTGTTTAATATTTTAATAATTTATCAATTATTTCTGCTAATCTGGCTTTAGCCAGAAAATCATCTTCCAGCACCTTGCTCATCGGAATGGCAGTATCTAAACTTGCACAACGCATTACAGGTGCATCCAGGTATTGGAAAAGATGCTCGCCAATCCAAGCAGAAATTTCAGCACCGAAACCATTGGTCAAGGTATCCTCATGTAAAACCAGCACCCTTCCGGTTGCTTTTACAGCTTCCTTCACTGTTTCCTGATCCCATGGCTGTAATGTACGCAGATCAACCAGGGTGGCTGCTTGTTTAGGATGGCTGCTCAAATGTTCTAAAGCCCAATGTACACCTAAACCATAGGTAATGATCGTAAACTGGTCTCCCGTTTTTAAAGTAGCGGCTTTTCCTATTTCGGTAGTATAATAGCCATCGGGTACCGACCCGGTTAGGCTTCTATAAAGGTATTTATGTTCAAAGTAGATTACGGGATTGGGATCGGCTATGGCAGACAAAAGCAAACCCTTGGCATCTTCAGGAAATGCGGGGTAAACAATTTTTAATCCCGGTGTTTTAGTAAACCAGGCCTCATTACTTTGCGAATGGAAAGGGCCGGCTCCTGTTCCAGCGCCGGTAGGCATACGTACTACTACATCTGCTTTTTCGCCCCAGCGATAATGCGTTTTGGCCAAATTGTTTACAATCTGGTTAAAGCCAGCGCTTACAAAATCAGCAAACTGCATTTCTACAACAGCTTTGTAACCGTTTATAGAAAGCCCTAAGCCAGCGCCCACAATGGCCGATTCGCAAATAGGTGTATTGCGCACACGACTTTTGCCATATTTAGCCATGAAACCATCTGTGATTTTAAATGCCCCGCCATAATCGGCAATATCTTGCCCCATTAAAACCAGGTTAGGATATTTTTCCATTGCGAGATCGAGTGCATCGCTAATTGCATCCAGATACCTTTTTTCAGTAGCAGATTCGCCTGGTTGAACAATTTCTGACTGGTAAGGGAAGTACATGTCCATTTCTTCTCTCGCGTAATCTGCAAGGGGTTCCGGCTCTTCAAAAGCTTCTTCTACTGCTAATTCAATATCTTGCTTAAACTGAATCTTAATATCCGTAATGGTATCTGTTGTTAAAATACCTTGCTCAATTAAATAGGCCTCATAATTGTTTAAAGGGTCTTTCTTTTCCCACTGGTCAAAAAGTTCCTGCGGAACATATTTCGTACCTGATGCTTCTTCATGGCCACGCATCCTGAAAGTCATGCACTCAACCAAAACAGGTCTGGGATCTTTTCGGATTTCCATGGCCAGCTGGTTAATGGTATCATAAACTTCTAAAATATTATTTCCGTCGATCTGAACACCCTCTATTCCATAACCAATGGCTTTATCAACCAGATTTTTGCATCTGTATTGTTCTGCTGTTGGGGTTGATAGTCCATAGCCGTTGTTTTCGATCAGAAAGATAACAGGAAGGCCCCAAACTGCTGCAACGTTTACGGCTTCGTGGAAATCGCCCTCACTGGTGGCGCCTTCGCCGGTATAAACCAGTGTAGCCTGTTGTTTATTAGCCAAAAGATCGGCCAGGGCGATGCCATCGGCTAAAGCCATTTGTGGCCCTAAATGGGAGATCATGCCCACAATTTTATAATCTTGTGCGCCAAAATGGAAGGAGCGGTCGCGGCCTTTGGTAAAGCCGGTTAACTTGCCCTGCCATTGGGCCATTAATTTCTTTAGCGGAATATTACGTGAGGTAAAAACACCTAAATTGCGATGCATGGGTAAAATGTACTCACCTTTCTGCATGGCCATGGTACTGCTCACAGCAATGGCTTCCTGTCCGATACCCGAAAACCATTTCCCTATACGTCCCTGCCGCAATAATTTAAGCATTTTATCCTCTACCATTCTGGGATAAAGTAGTTTTTTATATAAATTCAATAAGAATTCATCGTCTTTATCTCTTCGGTTGAAATGCATATCTGGTTGGTTTGACTAATGATTCTGGACTCAGGACTCCCGGCTCTTCTTTAATTCCTCAAACTGTTTGGCGAATGATTTATCGGCAACCTTTGGCATTTCACGGTATTTGCCCCAGCTCTTTTTAAAGAAGGTTTTGAGCATAAAGTTTTTAAATTTTCCGCCGAAGAAATCCATCCATTTGCGTTTTTGCATCATCTTGCTGAACATGCTCCAGCCGATTTCTTCCTGTTTGCCGTTATCATGACCAGCTGCAGCATCTCTTCTGTTAAGCAGCAGCATTTTATGGATATCGATTTTTACCGGACATACTTCCGAGCATTTTCCGCAAAGACTGGAAGCATAGCTCAAATGCTTAAACTCTTCCATACCTTTTAAATGTGGCGTAATTACCGAGCCAATTGGGCCGCTGTAGGTGGTATTATAAGTGTGTCCACCGATATTTTTATATACCGGGCAGGCATTTAAACAGGCACCACAACGAATGCAGTACAAACCTTGTCGCTGATCCTTTTGAGCCAGTAAATTGGTGCGGCCATTATCCAGCAGGATCACATACATTTCTTCGGGTCCATCCGTTTCATTTGGCTGCCGCGGTCCGCTCAGGATACTATTATAAACCGTTAGGTTTTGTCCGGTACCGTGCGAAGCCAACAAAGGCCAGAACAGGTCAAGGTCGGCCATAGAAGGGATGATCTTTTCAATACCAACAATGGCGATATGTATTTTGGGAAAAGTAGTACTTAACCTGGCATTTCCTTCATTTTCGGTAATGGCAATACTGCCGGTATCGGCGATCAGGAAATTCCCTCCGCTTATACCAATATCGGCATTCAAATATTTGTCTCGGAGTAGTTCCCTGGCTTTTTGCACCAGCTGCGGTGGTGTAGCATCAATGGGAGTTCCAAATTTATCGTGGAATAACTGCGCAATATCAGTAGCACTTAAGTGCATGGCAGGGGTAATAATATGGTATGGCGCCTGGCCCAATAACTGTACGATATATTCTCCCAGATCGCTTTCCAGCGATTCAATATTGTTCTGCTCCAGGAAATCGTTCAGGTGAATTTCTTCGGTCGTCATCGATTTAGATTTGATGACCGTTTTTCCATTGTTTCTTTTAATGATATTGAGGATTTCTGCCTGGGCTTCTGCAGCATCATTTGCCCAGATCACCTTACCGCCGCGACGCTGAAAATTTGACTCGAATTCTGGTAAGAACTTGTCGAGATTTTCCATTACACGCCATTTAATTACATGGGCTTTTTTCTTAGAAGCCTCGAGGTTTTCGAATTTCGATAAGCCCCGTTCAACCGCCGCATTGTATTTACCAATATTATAATTTATGGTTTTACGGTGCGGCAAATCGAAAGCTTTCTCATCTGACTTCTCTAAAAATTCCTCGGCAGTTTTCATCAATAGCAATTTATTATAGGGGTAACGAAGAATAACCGCTTTTAGTTTGGTGTTACTTCGTTAAAAACCAAAGATAGGAAACCCATTGAGTTTATTTTTCAAAGTTGAAACAAAAGAAGTTATTGTAATAAAAAATACTTTTACCAGATTACTTCTGGCATATATTTTTTAGCTATTTCATCGCTTGAAATAAAATCTAAGCCTAATTTTATACTTGTTGCAATAATAATTCTATCGAAAGGATCGCGATGTAGGAATGGTAAAGCTTTAAGTGTTTTTAATATTTCTATATCTATTGGAAGAACCGTAATATTCGTTTCATTGCATGATTCAATGAGTTCATCAAATGAATACTCTAATTGAAGTTTACCTATTGATTGTTTTATTGTGATTTCCCACAAACTGGCAATACTTAGATAGAGGTTAAGGGTTGGGTATTCTAAAATGTTTCTTGCTCTATTAGATAATGCAATGTTGTCGTCCTGCATCCAAAGTAAAACGTGCGTATCAAGTAAATACTTTTTCACTACATGTACTCTTTAAAATCATCTAATGGCGCATTAAAATCATCACCCATTTTCATTTTCCCCTTAAGTAAACCTAGTTTTCTATTGCTTTTAACCGCATTTTTTTGGGAGACTTTTTTTTGCAAAATAAAATCAATAAAGTCTTCTACCTCTTGCTGGTAGGCAACAGGGATCATTTTAATTTTTTCTAAAATATGCAATTGATCCATAAACTCGTTTTATCAAAAATAACATTTTAAGTTTGAAATACACACAAAAAAGCCTCAACATTTCGTTGAGGCTGAGTATTTTGAACATTATTTCTTTGGATTTCCTTTTCCGTCCATGTCTACAACCGGACGCTTGGCTCTGTTGGCAAGCTCCCATGCGGTAAAGTAGGTGAGTTTTGCTCTATTTGATAATAAAGAAAAGTTGATTTTGCTCACTTCATCACCGGGTTTATGGTAATCCTGCTGTAACATTCCATCATAATAAAATATAATCGGAATGCCTAATTTAGCAAAGTTGTAGTGGTCTGAGCGATAATAAATTTGCTCAGGGTCTTTAGGATCATCATATTTATAATCCAGTTTCATTTTAGTATAGGTAGCGTTTACCTGCTCACTTAAATTGGCGAGGTCGCTACTTAACATCTTCGAACCTACTGAATAAATGTAGTTTGCCGAATCCGGTTTGCCCAAATACTCTTCACCTATACGGCCAATCATATCGGTATTTAAATCAGCAATGGTATTGGCAACAGGGAAAACAGGGTGCTCAGAATACCACTCCGAGCCCCACAGTCCTTTTTCTTCTCCAACAACAGTCATAAATAAGATACTGCGTTTAGGACCTTTACCTGCTTTTTTGGCATCAGTAAAAGCTTTTGCCATTAGTAAAACACCGGTAGTACCCGATCCATCGTCGTCGGCACCGTTGTTTACTTTATCTTTCGCGTTAGGATCAGTTTCTAAACCAATATGATCGTAGTGACCGGTTAAGATTAATACTTCTTTTTTAAGTACGGGATCTGATCCTTCTAAGTAACCCAAAACGTTTTCGCACCTAACCGATGCTTCGTTTTTGGCGGCACTTGCCGAAAAAGGAACATTTATTACCTGTGAAGCAGGTGTAAGACTTTCTGTAATTTTCTTTTGTAAGTCGGCTGCTGTAGTATTTGCTGATTTTAACAGATCGTTGGCTAAGGCCACAGAGATAGAGATGCGTGGGATCTCATTCTGTTTCTGGGCCTCAATAGCCGCATTTGTTTTGACCATTACACGGCCGTTGTTTTGAGCCTGTTTCGTGTTTTCTGTAATTCTATCCACACTTGGATCGATGAGGATAATGGCTTTTACATTATTTTCAGCAAAATATTTTGCCCTGTTTTCTAACATGGCGCGGTAAGCAGCCCTATCAATGCGGGTACCAGGTTTAATGGTTGGGTCGCCACCGTTAAACATCATCACCACTTTGCCTTTAATATCTGTTCCTGCAAAATCGTTATAGCTGTCTTTTTTTATTCCATAGCCAACAAATACAATCTGATCGGTAGAGAAGGTAAAACCGTTATCACTGATCAGGCTCGGAGAAACCACATAATCTTTCTGGTACTCTTTCGGCTGACCATTAACAGTGACGTGACTTTCTTTTAAGGTAACATTTACGAGGTTGATTTTCTGGAAATAACCTCCATCAACAGGGCCTTTTAAGCCAATTGATTTAAAATAATCGCGGATATAGTCTGCAGCCATCCAGGCACCTTTTGTTCCCGTCTCGCGTCCTTCATATTCGTCGGATGCTAAAATGGAAAGGTGTTTATAGGCATTATCAGGATTAATGGCCCTGCTAAATTTAATAGCGTCTTTATTGGCAGGTAGTGGTTTAATCTGGCTAAAACAACTTGCTGTAACAAGTGTAGCCAAACCAAGGGTTAAAAACTTTTTGTTCATGATGATAATTTTAGTTGAGGTTGGATTAGCAAGAAATCTTTTCAACCCGATTTTGGTGGCGGCCACCTTCAAACGGCGTAGTTAAAAAGGTTTCGGTAATTTGTTTGGCTTCATCTACAGATACAAAACGAGCCGGTATACAAAGTACATTAGCATTATTATGGAGGCGTACCAACGAAGCCACTTCGTTTTCCCAGCACAAGCCTGCTCTTATGCCCTGGTGTTTGTTAGCTGTTATGGCCACGCCGTTAGCCGAGCCGCATAGTAAAATACCATAGGTAAATTCTCCGTTTTCAACGGCACTGGCCACAGGATGTGCAAAATCAGGATAGTCAACTGAATCTGCTGAGAAAGGTCCAAAATCCTTTATCTCGTAATCTTTTAAAAAATCTTTTAATATTTCTTTATAATCGAATCCGGCATGATCCGCGCCAATAGCAATTTTTATTTTTGTATCAGACATTGTCAAATGTATAGAGAATTATGAATTCTGTTCGTAATGTTTTTGTTAGTTTGCATAGAATGCAGCTTCGGCTTTTTTCTTCTTTCTTTCAATATAGGCCGAAACAAAAATACTCAGCTCATACAATAAGAATAAAGGAGTAGCTACTATCAACATCGTCATGATATCTGGTGTAGGGGTTACAATGGCAGCGATAATCAAAATAATTACAGTGGCATACCTTCTGCTGGCACGCATCAGTTTTGGCGTCATTAAACCAAGTTTGGATAGAATAAAAATGATAACCGGGAGCTCGAAGATAATCCCGGTACCCAAAGTAAGGGTTGCAACCGATGACAGGTAAGAATCAACTGTAAAAGTATTTTTAATTTCAGTACTAACTGTATAACCGGTTAAAAAATTAACCGATAAGGGACAAACTATAAAATAGCCAAAAAAGATACCAACAACGAACAATAAGGAGGCGAAAAAAACAAAACCACTGGCCGATTTGCGCTCATTATCGTGCAACGCTGGTTTAACGAAACGCCAGATCTCCCACAAGAGGTAAGGGAAGCCCACAACGATACCGCACATCACACAAACATTTAACTGAAGGTTAAACTGGCCGGCCATCTCGGTATTGATGATTTCCCCATTAATTTTGGTGATACACATATCCTTACCTAAGGATGGGAAATGCTCTACCAGTTTACACATCATCCGATAAGTCCAAAAATCAGGTTTTTTGGGGCCAAAAATTATTTTATCCAGAATCTCCTCGTTGAAGTAAAAAGCGATACCCGTAAAAACGGCAATAGCAATTACGGCTCTGATTAAATGTTTACGGAGAACATCCAGATGATCGAAAAAAGACATTTCTGCCTCTAAATTGGTGCTCTTTTGACCGATAGCTTTTGTAAGTAAAGTTTTTTTAATGTCGCTCATGTTGAAAACAAAAATACCATTCTATTTGAATAGAATGGTATTTACGTGTTAAATATAGAAATAGTTTAGATTATTATGAGAAATGGCTGTAAAAATAACAAACTATGCTCTTATAGTAGTTTTAGAATTGGTTTTTAATTAAACTCAACTGCCTTAAATTTGCGGCGTTACTATAATTAAGTTGATATACACCATCTTCTCCTGTAACGATCAAAGATTTGGGGCCGGCAATGACATCAAAACTTTTAATATTGTTTAGATGCTGCAACATGTTGTCGCTGATTTTCGTGTTATCTCTGATATTAAAACTCTTTATTCCATAGCTACCTTCGCAGAGAAATAGATAATCACCAGAGGTGCTTAAGCCATGTGGGTTTTGCATCGGGTAAACCGCTATCTGTTTTGGCTTGGTCGGATCTTCAATATCCACAACTTCCAACTGATTACTGGCCTGCCTGCATAAATTGCCGGTGCGTAAAGTAACATAAGCATACTTGCCTTGTACAACCACCGGGTCGCAAGCAAAAATATGGCTGTAGGTAGATAGTTGGACAGGATTGGCCGGATTGCTGGCACTAAAGATGTGCATGCCTCTGTTGGTGCCTATGAATAACTTGTTATCATAAGGGAAGATGGTTTCTACTCCCCAACCCAAACTGATTGTCTTTAAAAATGTTGGGTCTGATGCGGTTTTAACATTAAACAGATTTAAATTACTTGTACCAACGGTATATAAATAATCGTTCATCAGGGTGAACCTTGCCATCGAACCGCCCTGGCCCGAACCAGCTTGAGAAGAAGAAGTACTGAAAGCAACATATTGCATTTCACGCTTATAAGTTTGTTTTTTTACTACTGTATCTTTATAAGTGTAAATATATTTTTCAATGCCTGGGTTATTGAACTGACTAAAAACATCAGTTACCCTTTTAACCAATGTAATATTATTTATATTCGATAGATCGAAAGCCAGCAAATCGATAAAATTATCGGCATAAAGAATATTATTGTGGATTGCTAAATCTACATTGCCCGGGATTTTCAGAAAAGCCATATTCACAGGAGCACTCGGATTGGTATTATTGTAGATGTGAATGCCTTCATTGGGCTCATTAATGAAAAGATAATCTTTGTAGATGTATATTTTTCCAGTCTTTTTTGCGGGAGTAGCCCTAGTAAGTCCTGTAGGCATGGCCCTCATTTCCTTAGCGGAAATCATTTTGACAATCTGTATGGTTTCATACTCATCTTTTTTGCACGAAGTAAATACTGCAAAAGTAAGTAGGATAAGGAATGCGTTAGTTAGATTTTTTTTCATGTTTTGAATGTTTGTAATTAAACGTAACACATTAATTAAACGCTACAGTGTTATCGCTAATTATTATGTATCAGCTATTTATCTGTTAAAAGAAAATCTTTTCAAAATAGATTAAGGCCGTTTCAAACATTCTGAACAGCCCTTTATAAACTGAACTCTGCTAATAATTTGTTCTGAAAATATTTTATGAACGTTTTTATTTTCTGGTTGTCACCCAGAATTTATTTCAGGGTCTATTTTGTAGAAAAGGTGCTGGAATAAATTCAGCATGACGATCTCGTCATTATAAACACTTAAAAATTAACATTTATATCAAGAAAATAATCGAACTTAGGTTTGTAAGTAAAACTGTGAAAATCATTATTATCCTTCAGAAAATTAGAAGGTTTCCATAAATTTCTTGTTGCAATTTACTGTCCTATTTATTGTATTGAGAGCAGGATGATATTTAGATAAATTCGAGCTTTTAAGTTAATTATAGTGGCCTCTTAGCGAATAGATTTTAATAATCTGTTCCGTTTCTGAAACTGAATAAATAATTCTATGTTCTGAGTTTATTCTTCTAGACCACTTGCCTGTAAGATTATATTTCAGTGCCTCTGGTTTTCCAATACCTTCAAATGGAGAATTGTTTATCGCAACTAAAAGGCTATGAATTTTCTTTTGGATAATTGTATTTCCAGATTTCTTCCAAAAATCTAAATCTTCATTAGCTTTTGGAAGAAAAACTATTTCCATAAGTTATCGAGATCAACTTTTGTGAATTTCCCTTCGCTGAAGTCTTGGTCGCCTTTCAAAATTTTTTCAACAAATTCTGGGTTATAAGGCTTCTCTTCTTTTTCAAAAGAAATCTTCATTGCTTTTAAAACCTGCTTTATAGCATTTAGCTGCGCTTTATTTTCCGGATGTACAATTAATGTTTCCATAATTCAAATTTACTCAAATAAATTTAATTCTTTGACAAAGAAAAATCCCATTTTGTTTTACCAAAATGGGATTTAAATTTCTATAACACTCCATGTTATTCCGAAAACTCAAAGGTTTCCATAAACTTGGTAGTGAAATTTCCTGCCCTGAAATTAGGGTCTTTCATCAATTGTAAATGGAAAGGGATGGTGGTTTTGATACCTTCAATTACAAACTCGCTTAAAGCGCGCTCCATGGTACAAATGGCTTCTTCGCGGGTTTGAGCCACGCAGATTAATTTTGCAATCATTGAATCGTAATTCGCAGGGATAGAATATCCGGCATAAACGTGTGTATCTACACGAACACCATGACCACCTGGTGAATGAAAATTCGTAATTTTCCCTGGTGACGGACGGAAATTATTTGCCGGGTCTTCAGCATTGATGCGGCACTCAATTGCGTGCATTTCCGGCGTATAGTTTTTACCTGAGATCGGAATGCCGGCAGCAACTTTTATCTGTTCTTTAATTAAATCGAAGTTGATTACTTCCTCGGTAACCGGATGCTCTACCTGGATACGGGTATTCATTTCCATGAAATAGAAGTTACGATGTTTATCAACCAGGAACTCAATAGTACCTGCACCTTCGTAATTTACGGCCATGGCACCTTTAATAGCTGCTTCACCCATTCTTAAACGCAGTTCTTCTGTCATAAATGGCGAAGGAGATTCTTCTACCAGTTTTTGGTGACGGCGTTGAATCGAACAATCGCGTTCTGATAAGTGACAGGCTTTGCCAAACTGATCGCCAATAACCTGAATTTCAATGTGGCGTGGATCTTCGATGTATTTTTCTAAATATAAACCATCATTACCGAAGGCTGCGCCAGATTCCTGACGGGCGCTATCCCATGCATTTTCGAAATCTTCATCTTTCCAAACCACACGCATACCCCGGCCACCACCACCGGCAGTTGCTTTAAGGATAACCGGATAACCCATTTCGTTGGCAATTGCAATACCCTCTTTAACGCTGGTAAGCAAACCTTCTGAACCTGGAATGGTTGGAACACCGGCATTTTTCATGGTTGCCTTAGCCGAAGCTTTGTCGCCCATATCGTTAATCTGCTCTGGCGTTGCCCCAATAAATTTGATATTATACTCGCGGCAGATGTTAGAGAACTTTGCGTTTTCTGACAAGAAACCGTAACCTGGATGTATGGCATCGGCATTGGTTAGTTCTGCAGCAGAAATGATATTTGGAATATTTAAATAAGAATCTTTACTAGGTGGAGGGCCAATACAAACAGCCTCATCAGCAAAACGTACGTGCAAACTTTCGCGATCAGCGGTAGAATAAACAGCAACCGTTTTGATGCCCATTTCCTTACAGGTACGGATAATACGCAAAGCGATTTCACCCCTGTTGGCAATTAGTATTTTTTTAAACATAATTTTACCTTTTCTGATTACACCGATGTTAATGATTACCCCGATTTATTCGGTAATAACCACCACTCTGATCAATTGTAATCGGTGTTATCTAATTAATCTGTGTAATCAATAACTAAATAGGTTCTACTAAAAATAACGGTTGGTCGTATTCTACAGGCGATGCATTATCAACCAATATTTTAACGATACGGCCTGAAACTTCACTTTCAATCTCGTTGAAAAGTTTCATAGCCTCTATGATACAAACTACTTTACCCGCGCTAATTTCGTCACCAACATTCACAAACATTGGTTTTTCAGGGCTAGCCGAACGGTAAAAAGTACCGATCATTGGTGATTTGATCGTAATGTATTTTGAAGTGTCTTCTGCAACAGGTGGTACAGCTGGTGTTGCTGCCGTAGGAGCAGTAGGAGCTGTGGCAACAGGAGCAGCAGCCTGTACAAGCGGAGCTTGTGGTACGGTAGCATGCACAACTGTTGGTGCCTGGTTTGTTTTGATCGTGATTTTGAAGTTTTCCTGCTCAATAGCAACTTCATTTACTCCAGAACGAGAAACAAATTTAATCAGTTCCTGTATTTGTTTAATATCCATTTTTTAGGCTAGTTATGTAAAAAATAGTGTTTATTGAATTAACTAAGTTATACTTTTTTTTGTTTTATTTTTTTATCCGGGCAGTACCTTTACTTCGGACTCCGGACTAAAGACTTCCGACTATTTTGTATCGTAAGCCCATTTAAGATATACCGAACCCCAGGTAAAGCCACCACCGAAAGCAGCTAAAACGATGTTATCACCTTTTTTCAACTTACTTTCCCATTCCCATAAGCATAAAGGAATTGTTCCATTGGTTGTATTGCCATAACGTTCGATGTTGATCATCACTTTATCAGTAGTAACGCCCATGCGGTTAGCGGTAGCATCAATGATGCGTTTGTTGGCTTGGTGCGGTACTAACCAGGCCACATCATCAGCAGTTAAACTGTTACGTTCCATAATTTCTGCAGCAACATCGGCCATATTGGTTACGGCAAATTTGAATACTGTTGGCCCTTCCTGATGCGCAAAATGCTCTTTGGCATCAATGGTCTCGTGAGAGGCCGGTTTAACAGAACCACCGGCTTTCATCCCCAGGAAATCTCTTCCGGAACCATCTGTTCTTAAAATAGAATCCTGAATGCCCAAGCCTTCTTCATTTGGCTCCAGTAAAGCGCAGCCACAGCCATCGCCAAAAATGATACAGGTGGTGCGGTCTTCATAATTGATAATCGACGACATCTTGTCGCCTCCAACTACCAAAACTTTTTTATGTCTACCAGATTCAACAAATGATGCACCTGTAGAAAGACCAAATAAAAAGCCGGAACAAGCGGCCTGTAAATCATAACCCCAGGCATTGGTGGCGCCAACTTTATCTGCTAAAACGTTTGCTGTTGCAGGGAAAGTAAAATCTGGAGTAGTGGTGCAAAAGATGATCAGTTCAATCTCTTTTGCATCAATTCCTCTCTTTTTAAGTAAACCGTTTACCGCATGAACGGCCATGTCGGAAGTACCTAAACCCTCACCTTTTAAAATTCTACGTTCTTTAATTCCCGTTCTACTGGTAATCCATTCATCGGAAGTGTCAACAATGGTTTCTAACTCTGCGTTTGTAAGCACATAGTCGGGGACATAACCATTTACTGCTGTAATAGCAGCGTGAATTTTACTCATTTTAAGAATTTTAATAAATTATTTAAATGCCATTCTAATTTTTTCTACCAATCCGGTGGTAATCATTTCTCTGGATTGCAGAATCATATTTTTAACAGCCAGCGGACTGGAAATTCCATGTCCGATAACAACGGGAGCATTAACACCTAGAACCGGGCTACCGCCATATTGTTCATAATTAAAACGATCGAAAAACTCATCTTTTAATCCCTTTTTAATGGTTAGCACGTAAAACGATTCGGCTAATTTTAGCATCACGTTTCCGGTAAAACCATCGCACACAATTACATCGGCTTTTTCGTTAAATAAATCTCTGCCTTCCACATTTCCAACGAAGTTGAAGAGGCTGGTTTCTTTCATTAACGGAAAAGTAGCCATGCTTAGCATATTTCCTTTTTCATCTTCTTCACCAATATTCATCAAGGCCACTTTGGGGTCATTAATCTGCAAAAGATTTTCTGCATATAAACTGCCCAAAACGCCAAATTGTAATAAAATATCAGGTTTACAGTCGGCATTTGCACCTACATCTAACAGCAGGCCTGTGCCACCTTTAATTTTCGGAAGAATTGTGCATAAACAAGGGCGGATAATGCCCGGAATGGTTTTTACGCTAAAAACAGCGCCAACCAACATGGCTCCAGAATTACCGGCACTTGCGAAAGAGTCGATTTTACCTTCTTTTAAAAGATTAAAACCAACCGCTATGCTAGAATTAGGTTTCTGAACAATTGCTTTGGTGGGGTGTTCGCCCATACCGATTACTTCATCAGCATGAACGTATTCAAAATGATCCGGATTAAAACCCTCTTCTGCCAGAATGGGTTTAATCTGTTCGGTATCGCCAATAAGAACTAAATGCTCTCCAGCGTTAAGCGATTGATGAGCAGCTATTGCTCCCAAAACAATTGCTTTGGGAGCATAGTCTCCGCCCATTATGTCGAGGCCTATTTTCATAGAAAAAATCTGTTTGTGTTAGTCAGGTGTAATCCTGAATTTTCAGTTGACTAAGGTATGACTAAAGCCGCTGAAAACACAAACAATTTTTTAAGAAAATTACCCTATCTGAGTATTTTCGATAACCAGTTTGCCGTTGTAGTACAAGTTACCATCAACGTTGTAAGCACGGTGAGGTACGTGGATAGCACCTGTTGCCGAGCATGTTGCTAAAGAAGGAGTAACCGCTTTATAGTGTGTTCTTCTTTTATTTTTTCTCTGTTTCGAGATTTTCCGTTTTGGATGTGCCATTGGTGTATAATCTAATTATTTTTTTAACTTATTAAGGGCTTCCCAACGTGGGTCGCTTGTTTGTTCATTTTCTTCAGCCTGGCTTTCGATTGACAATTGATTTAAACGGTCAATCATCTCCTGATCACAATCTTTGCCTGCCTGTTCGCAGTTTTTGATATAAGGTACCGCAACGTTAATCATTTCGTATAAAGGACCGGATATATCAATCTCGGTTTCTTTACGACTCAGCGAAATAATTTCTTCATCATCACTTTCCAGTTCATCTTCGGCAAACTTTACAATCTGCCTTTCATAAAGATTTATCGGCAACGGAAACTCAGATAAACATTTATCGCAATCTAAATTAACTGTACCAATAACTTTAAATTTCAACAGCAACATGGTCTCTTGTTTGTCAAGTTCCAGGTTTACTTTTAGATTTCCACTTTTAATTAACGAATACTCAAATGCATTAAAAAAGCGATCATCAAGCTCATAATCAAACTGATGAGTTCCCAATTTTAAGCCGGTAAACGGTAATGAAAATTGTTTTAGTGGGTTCAAAGTACTGTAAAATTTTAGCCTGCAAATGTAGGGATAAAATATTAGATTTAAAATGTTTTTTTAAAAATTGTTGATGTTAACTCTTGATTTTTAGGCCATATCCATTTTAAAAGCCGGATGGTCTTATGGCCGTTAGCTAGCCAATACCATTTCCTTATTATTTCTGCTCCATTCGCTCCAAGAGCCTACATAAAGCTTTGGGATAGGTAAACCCGCATAATCCATAGCTAAAAGGGTATGGCAGGCGGTAATGCCCGAGCCACAATGTACAATCACATTTTCGGGTTTTACATGTGCTAAAGCTTCTTCGTATTTTTCTTTTAATATTTCAGGGGACAGGAAAGCGCCAGATGCGTCCAGATTCTCAGTATAAGGGATATTGGCTGCGCCCGGAATATGTCCGGCAATTAAATCGATAGGCTCGGTGAGACCAGCAAAACGATTGGCGTCCCGTACATCAATCACCATATAATCATCTGCTTTAGCTACTTTTTCCACTTCATTGATATCAGATAGCGGTAAACTCCATGTTTTTACTGCGTAAGGAGCAACAGATTTTGGGATTTCGACTTTATCAGTAGTTGGGAAACCTGCTTTTACGGCCGCCTGAAAACCTCCGTCAATTACCTGCACCTTTTCGTGACCGATAGCTTTTAACATCCACCATAGCCTCGCTGCTGCGTTGCCGCCATTTTTATCATCATAAGCAATGACATGGCTGTGTGCTGTAATCCCAAGTTTTTGTAATACAGATGAAAACTGTTCGGGGGTTGGTAAAGGATGACGTCCGCCAATGGCAAAATCGCCAATATTGGCTAAATCTTCATTTACGTCGGCAAAAAGTGCTCCAGCCAAATGTTGTTCATCATATCTGGCTTTTGATCCTGCACTGGCATCAATAATGACGATTTCATCGTCCTGGTTTAGCCAGGTTAGCTCTTCTGGTTTAATAATGGGTAATAGCGTTTTCATTTGATTATATTAATACTCCTCCAGTCATCGTAATCGTGATTTCAGTAAAGGTTTGATCTTTGTAACCTATGTCTCTGACTTTTGGTCCCCCGACTTTGGCCTGTCTAACCCTCTGTCTTCTAGCTTAAGACGCATCATCTTTAATATCAAACTGTGTTTCAACTACTTTTCCGCCGGTGCGCAATTGGTTACTCAACATCTCCTCCTGCTCGCGACGGTTTTTAACAATGTGAATGGCTGAAAATAAAGCTTCGGTAAATGAAGTCGAATCAGCTAAGTTTTTACCCGCAATATCGTAACCTGTTCCGTGGTCTGGAGAGGTGCGGACAAAGTTTAGCCCAGCAGTATAGTTTACACCATTATGGAATGCCAGCGTTTTAAAAGGAATTAAACCCTGATCGTGGTACATAGCCAAAACGGCATCAAACTGTTTGTAGCTACCATTCCCAAAAAAACCGTCAGCAGGGTATGGACCAAAACAAATAATGCCTTTATCGTAGGCTTCCTGGATGGCCGGCGAAATGATCTCAGCTTCTTCGGTGCCCAATAAACCATTGTCGCTGGCGTGTGGATTTAACCCCAGCACAGCAATTTTGGGTTTTTCGATCCAGAAGTCTTTTTTTAAACTTTCGTTAATCAGTTTTAACTTATTTACAATTTTATCTTTTGTAATGGCCGCCGGCACGTCTTTTACCGGAATGTGGCCTGTTACCACACCAACACGTAGATTTTCGCTGATCAAAAACATCAGCACATCTTTGCTGCCACTTTTTTCCTGCAGATATTCGGTATGGCCCGGAAATGTAAAAGTTTCGGATTGAATATTGTGTTTATTAATTGGGGCGGTAACCAAAGCATCGATATCACCGTTTACCAGGTCGGCTGTTGCACGTTCTAATGATAAAAGCGCATATTTTCCGCCTGTTGCCGTAACCTGACCCAGTTCAATTTTTACATCTTCTTCCCAGCAATTGATCATGTTAGCCTTTTTAGGCATGGCCTGACTAGCCTGGCTAACTACATTAAAACTGAAATCGCCCAGGTTATTCGCTTTTCTATGAAAAGAGGAAATTTTGGTATGTCCATAAACAACTGGAGTGCAGTAATTTAAAATTGCCGGATTAGATAAAGTTTTGATGATTACTTCTAAACCTATGCCGTTTACGTCGCCTATACTGATGCCAATTTTAAGTTTATTGCTCATAATTACTGGAAATTTTTAGCGCAAATTACTGATTTTCGCTTAAACCCTTTAAAAAAAATGAAACCGCAGCGCCTGCAGATTGATCTGCATAGAAATATTAAGCCTATCTTTGCTAACAATTTTAATTTTAAAATCCCGTTCAGGGCCGTGGGGTATGAGTTTAGTCAAAGCAAAAAAACATTTAGGACAACATTTTTTAACCGACAAGGGCATTGCTAACCGCATTGTTGAGGCTTTGGCGAATACCGACAAGTATCATCAGGTATTAGAAGTTGGGCCGGGGATGGGAATCTTATCTGATTTTTTGCTGCAACGTAAAGATTTAACCACCTATCTAATTGATATTGATACGGAATCTTTCCATTTTTTGAATGAAAAATATCCGCAGCTTGGCGATCGGTTGATTAACGGCGATTTTTTAAAGCTTGATTTTGATGTGATGTTTCCCGAAAAATTTGCCATTATTGGTAATTTTCCTTACAACATTTCATCGCAGATTTTATTTAAGATTTTAGATAACCGCCATAAGGTGATAGAAATGGTGGGGATGTTTCAAAAAGAGGTGGCCCAGCGTTGCGCAGCACCGGCGGGAAGTAAAGAATATGGTATTTTAAGTGTGTTTCTGCAGGCTTATTATAAGATTGAATACCTGTTTACGGTTAAACCAGGTACATTTAATCCACCACCGAAAGTGCATTCAGCCGTGATCCGTTTAACCAGAAATGAAGTAGAAGCGCTTGATTGCGATGAAAAATTATTCTGGCGGGTAGTTAAAGCAGGTTTTAACCAGCGGAGAAAAACCTTGCGCAATGCCGTTTCTGCAGTAATGCCTAAAGATAAAATGGACGATCATATCTATTTCGAAAAACGTGCCGAGCAATTAACCGTGGCCGATTTTGTAGCCTTAACACGTCATGTGAGTGAATTGATGCGAGCTTAGCCATATTTATTCCTTGTTGTAAGCAATTACTATAGATATGGAGCGCAGCTTTTTCATCGGTTTCTGTAGCGCAGCTGTCCATCCCAAGCTAACATACCGGTTAAGGGTTTACATCTCATCGGATAGTCGTCGAATCGGCTTTAGGTGCAAAGGTTTACGCACCTTACCAGCCCGGCAGCTCAAAGGTTGTTTTGCTGGTTCAGTCCCGGTTGCAACATTGCCATGCAGCAACAAAGCAAAAGTCAGCAAGCCGAATTAAAACTCAAACTCCAGCTGGTTGCTCTCTGGTTTTTCTATCTCCACATCATCATAAAACCGCGATAAGGTAATGCCCAACAACCTCACCTGCGTTGTGCCAATTGCCGCCTCTTCCAAAAGTTTAATGGCTTCGGCATAAATGACAGCGGCCTTGCTAATCGGTGTAGCGAAGGAGCGGCTGCGCGTAATAAGTTTAAAATCTGCAAATTTGATTTTAAGGGTAACTGTTTTTCCACTCAGTTGATGTTTCTCTAAACGTTTGGCTACGGTTTCGCTGATCTGTTTCAGCAGATCGTGCATTACTGCATCTTCATTAGTATCTTCTGATAGGGTATCTTCTGCACCTACTGATTTTGCTTCACGATTTGCACGAACGGGCCGATCGTCTATTCCACGAACAATTTGGTAATAAAATCTTCCCGATTTTCCGAATTGGGCAATAAGTTGGGCTTCTGTCAGTTTTTTTAAATCTGCACCGGTATTAATCTGCATAGCCTTCATTTTGGCACTCGTAACTTTGCCTACCCCAAAAAATTTTTCAACGGGGAGTTTTTCCATAAAAGCTTCAATTTTGGAAGGGCCAATAAAAGTTAAGCCATCGGGTTTATTCATGTCTGAAGCTACTTTTGCCACAAATTTATTGATCGATACGCCTGCCGAGGCCGTTAAATTCAGTTCATTTTTAATTGCGTCCTTAATCGATTGTGCAATATCAAGGGCTGATCCGATGCCGAGCTTGTCTTTTGTTACATCAAGGTAGGCCTCATCCAGCGAAAGCGGTTCAATAAGGTCGGTGTAGCGGCTAAAAATTTCCCTGAGCGATTTTGAAACTGCAGTATAGGCGTCAAAACGCGGGTATACGAAAATGGCTGTAGGGCAGAGCTGATAAGCTTTACTTGATGGCATTGCCGAGCGGATACCATACTGCCGGGCTTCATAACTGGCTGTAGAAACCACTCCACGGCTATCCGGTTTACCGCCAACCACCAGAGGTTTTCCCCGATATTCAGGAAAATCGCGTTGCTCTACAGATGCATAAAAAGCATCCATATCGATATGAATTATTTTTCGTAAAACCGGCGGATTCAAATCAGACATGCAATGACCTAAATCTCGTGTTTTTTATCAGGATTATTGGACTGGATTTTTTTTCTTTACAAAATATGGAGAGAACTATTCGTTTTTATAAAAATGCAAGACATGAATGGTATGCTGACATTCCCGAGTGGGGTGGGGCTATTGAAGATTTGCAAATGGTGGAAGGTGCTGATGAGTTGTTAAACTGGATAGCCGCTTCTGAAAATGAATGTAAGTTATTAATGGCTGACCAGCTCATACAAAATGCCGAAATTTTAGCGCTTTTTTATGCGCGTGAAGAGAATTTGGGCGGTGGTGGAGACTACCTGTTAGAACAGTTTCGTGGAGAATTTAAAAACCATAAAATTTGGCTTTGTGGTGTAACAGAATTTGTTTTTAAACACCTGCCCGAAAGGATTTATTTTAAGGAACTCAAGTAACTATCCGCTAAATCAAAGTTTCCACTTCACCTGGTTTTCCTCCGTATGAAGATCACCAGGCGAGCTTTATAATACAAATCTATTCATCTAATTCAATAAAATTTCAACTCTATTCAACAAAGAGTCCATCTCAAATGGTTTTTCCATAAAATCATTTGCGCCGGCATCCAGTGCAGATTGTCTGATATCTCTGCTGGCTGAAATCATTAAAATAGGAATTTCCTTGAATTGAGGATTATTTTTAAGCTGTTTGCAGATATCTCTGCCATCATAACCGCTCATCCATATATCCAGCATAATTAAATCTGGTTTGTTTTTTACAGCATCTATAACTGCCCCACCATCATAAGTAAATTCAACATCATAGCCCATCACTTCCAAAATCATTGTGATTGCATCCACAATTCCTTCGTCGTCATCGGCAATCAGTATTTTTTTGTTCGCCATTTTGTAATGTTATTTCATATCTTTTGTTTTTCAACTGGTAATTGAGAATATGATTGATTGCGTATAGGTTATTAATGCAGCAAATATGCTTTTTGTTTTAAAAAAAAAGAATATTTGTGTAAAGAATTTTAATGGCAAGCTGATCAGCTTTTTTAGCTGCTGGATTCCTTACCAAATCCAGGCGAATAATTTAGAAACTTTTCCGCTCAAATTACTTAAACCTCATTGCAACTTTCTTGATCAGGCGTGGATTTTGTCAGATCATGAATAATTTAGGATATATTCTTTAACGCGTTCCTATTTTAAGTGAAGAAAAACTATCTGTCAGAGATGGCCATGAAAAACCGGGTAATTATCAGGATAACCGCTGTTGTCTGTTATTCTTTTCTAAAAGCCCATTAAGGCAGGAGATAAATTTGCTATAGCTAACCGGTTTAAGCAGGTATTGGCCTGCAATAGCATTAAGCAGTACCATTAATTCTACCAGAGGCATTGCCACTGCCAGAAACATTACTTTAACGACAGATATAGCCGCCGATGTTGAAATATTGTGGAACGAGCATCATATAACCTTTATTCTGCGAAACCTGTTAAGCAATCCGGTAAAGTATTCAGATGCAGATCAACCTGTTCACATCAGGCTGATCAAAACAGATATAGCTGGCATATTTGAAGTTGAAAATTATAATAAGTTAGCTGACGTTGCCACAGTAAATGATTTTTATGCGAATCGCCAGAGCGTTTCAGAGGAAACCAAAGGGCATGGTATCGGATTGTTATTGTGCAAAATTCTGTCCGATCTGGATAATTATCAATTAAATGCAAGCAAAGAAGGGGATATCATCCGCACCAGACGTATCATTCCGACAAATCCGGCGGTGTTGAAAAATCAGGTTAATGATTCTGCTACCGCTTAAAGGGGTTTAAACATTATCCGGGAGAAAAATGACGTGCAATTTTTTTATCAATGGATTACAAAAGATGCGATAATACTAGAACATACACAGGGTGGTAAAAACTATTTATAGGATAATATTCAAAAAAGAAGGTTATTTTAAATGCGAGACATTATATTTACAGCGTTTATTCAAACGAGAAGGTTTAACGGCCAAAAATGGACAGCATTAATATTAAGAAGTTAGCAGAAGCATTAAATTTATCTACTTCTACAATTTCGAGAGCTTTTAGGGATAATAGTGACATCAATAGTGCTACCAAGGAACGTATATTGGCAAAGGCAAAGGAATTAAACTACCAGCCCAATCATTACGCCAGTAATTTAAGAGAGCAAAAAAGCAAAACCATAGCGGTTATTGTGCCAGAACTGGCCAATAATTATTTCTCACAGGCCATCCACGGTATTGAACGCATAGCAAGGGAAAATGGTTACCACATCCTCATTTATGTAACTGATGATGATTACCAAAAAGAAGTAACTTTCATCCAGCACTTGCACAACGGTAGGGCTGATGGGATTATCATGTCGGTTTCAGGAGAGGCTAACGACCATAATTACCTTAATAAATTTGGCAGCAAAAGATTGCCTCTGGTGTTTTTTGACAGGGTTTACGAAGACATTAATACGCCCAGGGTAATTACCAATGATTATGACAGCAGTTTTTTGGCCACCGAACATTTAATAGAGCAGGGTTGCAAGAGAATTGCTTATCTGGTGGTGAATAAAAGTTTATCAATAGGTAAAACCCGTATGCAGGGTTATATTGATGCCCTGGCCAAACATCAGGTTCCATTTGATGAAAACCTGATTGTAGACTGCAGTAACAGCTATGAGGAAAATAGCATGATCATTAAAGAAGCTTTAACACAGTTAAAACCCGATGGTATTTTTACCTCGGTTGAGCGTTTGGCTTTTGCCACTTATTATGCCTGTTACGATCTTCATATTAATATTCCCGGTGATTTAAAAGTAATCAGTTTTTCCAGTTTGGAGATCGCTCCTTTGTTAAATCCTTCACTGACAACCATTACCCAGCCCGCTACCGAAATAGGAGAAGAAGCAGCAAAATTATTGTTCACGGTATTGGATAATCATGCCAATAAAAACCGCCTAAATGAGGTGGTTTTAACCTCCAAAATAATCAAGCGGAATTCGACCAATAAGTAGGTAAAAGTAAGTCTGAAAATAAGGCTTTTTTTGGTCTGAAATTTTCAAAAAATTTCTTCACTTAGTGTAAAATACGCAGAATTCTGATCGATTTTCGGGAACGTTCCCGAAAGATGACAGAATTTTGATCTATTTTTTTCGGGAACGTTCCCGAAAAAAGGTATAAAAACAACTTAGTGTATTTTTTACACTTTAAATCAAAAAAAATATTTTGTAAATATCTAATTATCAATTATTTGTAATTTTAATAATTATTTAATATGAGTTTCGACTTGCTTTTAAAATCGAATTTTTCAGCGATTTTTTTAATTGATATTTTAACCCGAAATATATTTTTTAAATAAATTTTGAAATCTCAATAACAGCTGTAAATTAGGCCTATGTGTAAATCACTATAATATTTAACCAAATTTTTATACTTAAACGAGCTTCAAATATGAGAGTATTTTACCTGTTAAAACAGGGGCTTTTGGTGCTGTTGGTTTTTTCAGCATTAATGGTAAAAGCACAAACCGGATCGGTATCCGGAAAGGTGCTTGATGAAAGTGGCCTACCATTGCCCGGTGCCTCTGTAATTGTTAAAGGTACAACCAGAAGTACATCAACCGATGTTGATGGTAATTTTAAACTTGCCGGTTTATCTAATGGTCAGATAACGTTATCTGCAAGTTTTATCGGTTATCAAACACTTGATAAAGCGGTAAGCGTTTCGGCAAATGCGACGGTTAGTTTTCAATTGGTACCCGATGCGCAAAAACTGAATGAAGTGGTGGTAATCGGTTATGGTACCGCTGAAAAGAAAAACCTGACTGGTTCAATCACTACGGTCAACTCCAAAGATTTCCAAAAAGGCACCATTACCACGCCTGAGCAATTGATTCAGGGTAAAGTAGCTGGTGTAAACATCGTTTCGGGCGGTGGCGCACCAGGGGGCGGTAGTACCATCCGTATCCGTGGCGGGGCCTCGCTCAATGCCAGTAATGATCCTTTGATCGTGGTTGACGGGGTACCTTTCAGCGGTAACAGCATTGGTAACGCACCAAGTCCGCTGTCATTGATCAACCCTAACGATATCGAAACCTTTACGGTTTTGAAAGATGCCAACGCAACAGCTATTTATGGTTCAAGGGCATCTAACGGGGTAATTCTAATCACCACTAAAAAAGGGGCATCAGGAGAACCTGTAATCAATTTCAGTACAAATAACTCCATTGCCAGCGTTGCCAAAAAAGTAAATGTGCTTACTGCCGATCAGGTTCGGGCTTTTGTAAACGCAAACGGTACCGCTGCGCAAAAAGCATTATTGGGTACAGCGAATACCGATTGGCAGAATGAAATCTATCAGAACGCATTCTCTACCGATAATAATTTAAGTATTGCAGGGTCTTTGAAAGGAGTGCCTTACCGCGTATCAGCAGGCTATCTAGATCAGGATGGTGTGGTAATCACCAGTAAACTGAAAAGGGCTACAGGTGCTATATCTGTTGCACCTAAATTTTTCACTGATCACCTGAAAGCCGAACTGAACTTGAAAGGATCTTTAAGCCAATCACAATATCCAAATGACGGTGCCATAGGCGCGGCAATTCAGTTCGATCCTACGCAACCTGTTTATGCCAATAATAACTATGGTGGTTATTTCGAATGGTTAAGTACTAATGGTGTACCTAACCCGAATGCACCGCGCAATCCGGTAGCGCTGATCAGGCAACAGGATAACCGTGGAAATGCCGCGAGAAGCTTTGGTAACCTTAAATTGGATTATTCTTTCCACTTTTTGCCTGAATTACATGCAGTTGTAAACCTGGGTTATGATTACTCAAAAGGTTATGGACGCACCATCGTGCCAACCTATGCAGCACAGAGTGCATCAACCAGCGGATCTTATTCAAACAGGTTAAATACTGAGATGAATAAATTTTCTGAAGCATACTTAAGTTATGCTAAAACCATCGAAAGCATTAAAAGCAGGTTTGATGTTACTGCAGGTTACGGTTATTACGATGATGCGGTTACAAACTACTATTTCTCCACCTACAAAGGTACAGGCGAACTGTTAACTACACCTGTTTTCCCTTTTTCCGTTGAGCAGAACAAATTGCTATCTTACTACGGACGTTTCAACTATACCTTGAACGATAAATATATCTTATCAGGTACAATGAGGGCTGATGCTTCTTCTAAATTTGCCCAGAATAACCGTTGGGGTTATTTCCCGTCGGTAGGTTTTACCTGGAGAATTATCGGAGAGAATTTCTTGAAAAACAGCGAAACCTTATCTGACTTGAAATTACGCTTAAGCTATGGTGAAACGGGTAACAAAGATGGTATTGGTAACTACGATTACCTTTCTAAATACTATGCCAGCACTAACAATGGTCAGTACCAGGTAGGTAATAATTTTTACAACTATTATAGTCCGGCAGGTTACGATCCTGACTTGAAATGGGAAACCACAACTACTTACAATGCTGGTTTGGATTACGGTTTCCTAAAAGGAAGGTTATATGGAAGTATTGATGTTTACTATAAAAAAACCAAGGACCTGTTAAGTACCGTAACTATTCCGGTGGGAACCAACTTTACCAATGTATTAACTACTAACGTGGGTAATATGGATGTAAGAGGTGCTGAAGCAAGTTTAAATTTTGTGGCCATTAAAACACAGAATACCAGTTGGGAACTGGGCATCAATGCCGCATATAATAAAAGACAGGTTACCAACTTAACCTTAAATCCGAACTCTGGTTTCAAAATTGATGCAGGCGATATTACCGGAGGTACAGGTATCCACCTTAAATATAATGCGGTTAATCAGTTACCAGGTTCATTCTTTGTGTATAAACAGGTATACAATGCCGATGGTAAACCATTAGAAGGTGTTTATCAGGACCTGAATGGCGATGGTAGCATTTCTGCAGCCGACCAGTATTTCTATAAATCACCTGATCCTAAAGTGATCTTAGGGTTTAATACCTCGTTTACCTATAAAAAATGGACCGCAAGCACGGTATTAAGGGCCAATATCGGTAACTACGTTTACGACAATATTTCGTCAAACTTTGGTATCAGGAACAATGTATTGAGTACCCAGGGAATTCTGAACAACTCCACTTCAGATTTATATGTAACCAATTTCTCGGGAAGTTCTGGTGTACAGTACCTGAGCGACTATTTTATCAAAAATGCTTCTTTCCTGAAGATGGATAACCTTGGTTTATCATACAATGTTGGTAAACTGTCTAAAACCGGAAATGCAAACATGCGCATCTCTGCAAACTGCCAGAATGTGTTTGTGGTTTCCAAATACAAGGGTATAGATCCGGAACTGGTTTCGGGTATCGATTATAACCTTTATCCTCGTCCACGTACCTATACTTTGGGCTTAAATGTTGGTTTCTAATACTGAAAAAAGAAATAGAAAAATGAAAAATTCATTTAAAACAATATTGGCATTGGGTTTCCTGGCAATCAGTTTAAATGCTTGTAAAAAAGAAGATTTAAACCTGAGGCCTACCAATGACGTTACCGCCGAGAACGTTTATGCAACGCCGGCAGGTTACAAAAACAGCTTGGTAAAGCTATACGCAACCTATGCACTTACCAGTCCATCCGGATCAGATAACAGCGATGTTGGCGGTTTGAATGCAGGTTTTGCCGATTTTTTAAGGTTATTCTGGACCTCGCAGGAACTGGTAACCGATGAGGCCATCTGTGCCTGGGGTGATGTGGGGATTCCCGAACTGGATTATGGTACACCAAGTCCGGATAACCAGTTTCTGCGCGGTTTATATTCAAGGAGTATTCTGCAGATCACTTTCTGCAATGAGTTTCTTCGCGAAAGCACACCTGAAAAATTGGCGAGCAGAAACATTACAGGAGCCGATGTTAGTGCAATTAACCGTTACCGTGCCGAGGCACGTTTCTTACGCGCCTATCAGTACTGGGTATTGATGGATGCTTTCGGAAACCCGCCGTTTATTACCGAGGATGATGCCATTGGTAAAGTCAACCCTAAACAGATCCAAAGGGCTGCTTTGTTTACCTATATAGAATCAGAATTAAAAGCCATTGAAGGCGATCTGGCAGATGCCCGTACCAATGAGTATGGTCGTGCAGATAAAGGCGCCGATTGGGCTTTACTGGCAAGATTATATCTTAATGCTCAGGTGTATACCGGAACAGCTAAATATACCGAGGCTATTACCTACTCAAGCAAGGTAATCAATGCAGGTTACAGCCTAAAAGCAAACTATATGAACTTGTTCAAAGCAGATAATGAAGTGAACAATACCGAGAATATACTAACCATCAACTATGACGGCATCAACGGTACCAACTATGGCGGTACAACGTTTTTAATTAATGCGGCCATCAATGGAGATATGAACCCAACGACTTACGGCGTGCCAAATGGTGGTTGGGGAGGCAACAGGACCAGGCAAAACCTGCCGGCACTTTTTCCTGATGCTAATGGAAGCCAGGATAAACGTGGTGTATTTTTTGGTACAAAAAGAAATGTTGATGCTGTAGGCGAATTTACTGATGGTTTACGCGTAACCAAATTCAAAAATGTAACTTCTACAGGTGCAATGGGTCGCTCATTGAACGGAACTTTCAGCTCGCTTGACTTCGCATTATTCCGTTTGGCAGAGCAATACCTGATTTATGGTGAAGCTGTTGCCCGTGGAGGTTCAGGCGGTAGTGTATCGCAAGCCAAAACATATGTAAACTTGTTGCGCGGAAGGGCTTATGGCAATACCTCCGGAGATGTTTCTGAGGCGGCGTTAACTACAGACTTTTACCTGGATGAACGTGCCAGAGAACTTTATTGGGAAGGTCATCGCCGTACCGATTTGGTTCGCTATGGTAAATTTACAGGTTCAACTTATTTGTGGCCATTCAAAGGTGGTGTACAGGCCGGGGCATCATTACCTGCGTACCGTAATTTGTATCCGCTTCCTTTAGCAGATCTGATTGCAAACCCGAATTTGGTTCAAAATACTGGTTATTAATATTTAATCTTAAGAGAGATGAAATCGATATTTTTCAAAACCCTGGCAGTTGGCCTTATCGCGGTTTCGCTGTGGTCGTGTAAGAAAGACGAAACGCAGACCGTTTCAAATATTAGCCCTGCTGGAACATTAACCACATCAGCAACTACGCTTAACCTGGTACAATCTAATGCCTCACAGGTAGCATTTACCTTAAGCTACCCGCTTGCTACTTCAACCGGATACGTGGTGCCGGTAAATACCAGCTTACAGTTTGGCTTAAAAGGCACTAATTTTTCTCCGGTTAGAGAGGTGGCCGTAACTACTAAGACTTATGCACCAACCGTTACCGAGGTAAATAATATGATTTTGGCCCTTGGGGGAAAGGTAGGAACTGCAGCACAGATTGAGGTTAGACTAAAATCGGGTGCGGCAGCAAACGATTTAACTTATTCAAACGTGATTACTTTAACCGCTACGCCTTATCTTGCCTCTGCATGGGTGTACGTTCCAGGAGCGTATCAGGGCTGGAATCCTTCAACTGCCGATAGCTTGATCTCTGTTTCAAGCAATGGCATTTATACAGGAATGATCGCATTCACACCAGGCAACCTTGAGTTTAAAGTTACCCCGGCAAAAAAATGGGATGTAGCTTATGGTGACGCAGGAAGTGGTAAAATCAGCAGCAGTGCAGGCGATAACCTTAAATCACCTGATGCAGTAGTGAAACAGGTAACTGTTGACCTGAACGCGGGTACTTACACCATCGGCGTTCCGAAAGAATGGTCGATTATTGGCGACGCAACCGCAGGTGGCTGGGGCAATGATACCGATATGAAGGTGACAAATGATGGCAAAGCAAACATTTATACCATTAAAACAACTTTAACTACCGGGGCATTTAAATTCAGGTTTGCCCACGATTGGGGAACCAACCTTGGTGGTAGTTTAGGCACCCTTACAAACGGTGGTGATAATATTGCGGTTACCACTGCTGGAACCTATACCATCACTTTAGATGTGGCTGCTAAAAAAGCCACAATGGTTAAAAACTAATTTGTTATACATACCGCCCTGCAGCATTTATTGCTGCGGGGCATTTTTAAGTTTTAGCATGATCATAATCAATTCCTTTAAAAAAATTACTTTGCTATTTAATGCTCATACTAACACTTTTTTAAATAAAGTAAGCAGCGCCATTGTGCTTTTACTTATCTTATCTTTCAATAGTCTTTTTGCCCAAAAACTCGAGCGTATCGAACCGATGTTTTGGTTTGCCGGCATGCACAACCCTAAACTGCAATTGCTGGTTCACGGCGAAAATATTGCTTCTAGTTCAGTTTCTTTAACTTATCCTGGGGTACAACTGCTAAAAGTAAACAAAGTAGAAAACCCAAATTATTTATTTCTTGATTTAACCATTGCACCAGCTGCTAAGGCCGGAAAATTTCCGATCAACTTTACAGCTAAGGGCAAAAAGATATTCAGTTATACCTATGAATTAAAAAACCGCGATAAAAGCGCAGGCAGGATTCAGGGGGTAACCAACAAAGATTTTATTTATCTGCTGATGCCCGATCGTTTTTCGAACGGCGATAAAAGCAACGATGTGGTTCAGGGTTTAACTGAAACGGCATTAAACCGCGATAGTATGTACTACCGCCATGGTGGCGATATCCAGGGCGTAATTAATCACCTTGATTACCTGAAAGATTTAGGCGTAACCACAGTTTGGATGACTCCGGAGGTAGAAAATGACATGCCACAGGCTTCTTATCATGGCTACGCGGTAACCGATCATTATAAAATAGATCCGCGTTTTGGTACCAATGCACTTTACAAAAAATACGTAGAGATTGCACATGCCAAAGGATTAAAAGTAATTAAAGACGTTGTACACAACCACATTGGTACCCAACACTGGTTTTACAAAGATTTGCCAATGAAAAGCTGGCTAAACCAATGGCCAAAATATACACAAACCAGTTATCGTGATCAAACCGTAATGGATATTCATGCTTCTGCTGCAGATCGCAAACAGATGCTGGATGGATGGTTTGTACCTACAATGCCCGATTTAAATCAGCGTAATCCATATGTACAGAATTACCTAACCCAAAACCATATCTGGTGGATCGAATATGCCGGTATAGATGGTTTACGTTTGGATACCTATGGATACAACGATCCGGTTTATATGGCCGATTGGGCTTTAAAAGTTCAGGCTGAATTTCCGCATCTTTCGGTTTTCGGTGAAACATTGGTGACTGCAGTAGCAAACCAGGCCTTTTTTACAGGGGGCAATACAGTTAACCGCGGTTTTGATACCCATTTGCAGGGTATTACAGATGCAACGTTAAAGGATGCCATTTATGAAGGAATAAACGGTAAAAATGGTTGGGTAGACGGTATTAACCGTTTGTATGCCACCTTAGCTCACGATTTTCTGTATAAAAACCCAAATACCAACTGCATCTTTTTGGATAACCACGATATGAGCCGCTTTTATTCGATGGTTGGCGAAGATTTTGATAAATACAAAATGGGAATGAGTATCCTGTTAACTATGCGTGGCATTCCGCAGATGTATTATGGAACTGAAATTTTAATGAAAAACTTTTCCAATCCGGATGGGCTGATCCGTTCTGATTTTCCTGGCGGCTGGGAGGGCGATAAAAAAGATAAATTTGTGGCTGATGGACGTACCAAAAAAGAAAACGAAGCTTTCGATTTTGTTAAAAAGCTGGCCAATTTCCGTAAAAGTAGTCCGGCTTTACAAACGGGCAAATTAATGCAGTTTGTTCCTCAGGATGATGTGTATGTGTACTTCCGATACAATGCAGAATCAAAAGGCACGGTAATGGTTATTGTAAACAATACAGAAAACGAAAAAGCATTAAGTACAGATCGTTTTGCCGAAAGAACAGCTGGAATTACAAGCGCAAAAAATGTGATCACTGGCGAAACTATCGGATTTAAAAATATTAAAGTACCTGCAAAGACCACTTTGGTGCTTGAATTAAGGTAGAAAGGTAAAAGGTAGAGGGTTTAAGGTGTCGGACTTACATCTTGATACTCAATACTCACTACCCGATACTTACTACTTGATACAAAATATAAAGAACATGCAAGATAATAATCATTTAGAACCTTCCGCCTTACACCTTTCACCTTCCTCCCTAATAAAGGCTTGTTTATTCGATTTAGATGGCGTACTGGTAGATACCGCGGTTTACCATTATAAAGCCTGGAAACGGTTGGCCAATACCATGGGCTTCGATTTTACAGAAGAGCAGAATGAGCAATTAAAAGGTGTAAGCAGGGTAGAAAGTCTGAATAAGATTTTGGCCTGGGGTGGTGTACAAAAAAACGACGCTGAGAAAGAAGAGCTTGCTAGCTTGAAAAACGGCTGGTACGTAGATATGATCACCAAGATGACGCCAGCAGAAGTTCTGCCTGGAACAGTAAATTTTCTAACGGCGATTCACAAAGCTGGTTACAAACTGGCCTTGGGTTCGGCAAGCAAAAACTCGGGAATTATTTTAGAAAGAACAGGCCTTGCCCATTTTTTCGATGAAATCGTCGATGGAAATATGGTGACCAAATCAAAACCTGATCCTGAGGTATTTTTAAAGGGGGCCGAACTTTTAGGCTTTACACCCGAAGAATGTGTGGTTTTTGAAGATGCTGTTGCTGGGGTAGAAGCGGCAAAAAGAGGTGGAATGAAAGCCATCGGTATCGGCGAAAAAAATGTGCTTAGCCAGGCTGATCTGGTAGTAAGCGGATTAGACAAATTAACAGTTAAAGACTTAGAAGAGTTGTAAAGGAGTAACAAGTACTAAGTAGCGAGTATCAAGTAGTAAAAATTTATCTTGATACCTGATACTAATTACTTGATACCGGTTACGCTACTTGATACTAAATATGAAAAACTACATTAAAGCAGATGAGTGGAATATTATCGAAGAAGGCTTTGATCCACATTTAAATAAAATTTCCGAGAGTATTTTCAGCTTGGGGAATGGACGGATGGGCCAGCGCGCCAATTTTGAGGAGACTTATACAGGAGAAACCTTATTGGGAAATTATGTTGCTGGTGTTTATTATCCGGATAAAACCCGTGTGGGATGGTGGAAAAACGGATACCCTGAATATTTCGCCAAAGTTTTAAACGCCGCAAACTGGGTAGGAATAGAGGTGAAAGTAGATGATGAAATTCTTGATCTGGCAACAGCGGAGGTAAGCGATTTTAAAAGGGTGCTGAATATGCATGCCGGTTACCTGGAACGTACTTTCACGGCAAAACTGAAAAGTGGTAAAACACTAAAAGTTAAATCAACCCGTTTTTGCAGTATTGCTGATGATGAAGTTGGTGCCATCTGTTATAGCATTACGCCATTAAATTTTGATGGCAGATTAACATTAACACCTTTTATTGATGGGGATGTCAAAAATCAGGACAGTAACTACGATGAAAAATTCTGGGATAAAGTTGTTGATGAAATCTCAGGAACGGAAGCTTATATCAAACTAAGGACAAAGAAAACTGAATTTGAAGTTTGCACTGGCAGTAACGTCGAACTGTATAAGAATGCAGAGCGGTTGGCGATCAGTCCGGAGGCTGTGCGTAAGGAGAAATTTGTCGGGCAAACTTTTTCTGTAGATGTTAAAGCAAACGAAGAGGTTACGCTGGTAAAAATTGCCGCGAATTTATCTTCAGAAAATTATCCGAAGGAGTCACTTCTGAAAGAAACCAAATCTGTAATAGCCAGAGCATCTGCCAAGGGCTTTGATACTTTACTAAAAGAACAAAGCGAAGCCTGGGCAGCGAAGTGGAAAGAAAGTGATATTATTATCGAAGGTGATGTTTCTGCACAACAGGCAATCCGTTTTAATATTTTTCAGCTTTTTCAAACGTATACTGGTAAAGATGACCGCTTAAATATCGGTCCGAAAGGCTTTACAGGCGAAAAATATGGTGGCTCTACTTATTGGGATACAGAGGCCTATTGCGTGCCTTTTTACCTGGCAACTGCTCCGCAGGAAGTAAGCAGAAACCTCTTGGTTTATCGCTATAAACAATTGGGTAAAGCTATAGAAAACGCAGCTAAATTGGGTTTTAAAGACGGGGCTGCCTTGTATCCGATGGTTACCATGAATGGTGAAGAATGCCATAATGAATGGGAAATTACCTTCGAGGAAATCCACCGTAACGGAGCCATCGCTTTTGCTATTTTTAATTACATCCGTTATACAGGAGATGAAAGTTATCTTTCTGATTATGGTTTAGAAGTATTGATCGGTATTGCCCGTTTCTGGAAGCAACGTGTAAACTGGAGCAACGATAAACAACAATATGTAATGCTTGGTGTAACCGGACCAAATGAGTACGAAAATAACGTAAACAACAATTGGTACACCAATATTTTGGCTACATGGTGTATGAGATATGCAACAGAAGCTGCCGAAGTTGTAAAAGCGCAACAACCTGAAAAATATGACAGGCTGTTGAAAGCCTTGGATTTCGATCAAAAAGAATTTGCTGATTGGGCCGATATCATTGAGAAAATGTATTATCCACAAGATGAAAAATCAGGGATTTTCTTACAACAGGATGGATATTTAGATAAAGAGCAGATTTTAGTGAAAGATCTTCCGGCAAGTGAACGCCCGATTAACCAAAAATGGAGCTGGGACAGGATTTTACGTTCATGCTTTATTAAACAGGCCGATGTTTTGCAGGGATTGTATTTCTTTGAAGATGATTATGATTTGGAAACCATCAGAAGAAACTTTGATTTTTATGAGCCACGTACCGTACACGAAAGTTCGTTATCGCCTTGCGTACACAGTATTTTAGCCGCGAAATTAAACGACGAGGCACGGGCCTATGAATTTTACCTACGTACTGCACGTTTAGACCTGGATGATTATAACAACGATACAGAAGACGGTCTGCATATCACCTCAATGGCAGGAACCTGGATGAGTGTGGTGGAAGGTTTTGCCGGTATGCGTGTACGCGATGGTAAATTGCATTTTAATCCTTTCTTGCCGGGTAAATGGCAATCTTTTTCCTTTACTATCGGCTTCAGGGGAGCTACCTTAAAGGTGAATATTGACGCAAACAGCATCAATATTAAAAACAATACAGGTGTTGACGTAGAAATCGGCATCAGAAATCAGTTTTATCAACTGGCCGGCAATACGGAAATCGAAGTAAATAATGCTGCGCTGGTATGAGAAAGGTAAAGGGTATAAAGGCGGATGGTAGAGGGTTAAAATCTAAAACTTTATCTGATAGAAGATGTTATTTTGCTCAAAGCTTGTTCGCATTCGGAAGCAATAAAAGCTGGCTATTGATACTTTTTTTTAATTTCATCATCATCCCCATATCATCCTTTGCACAAAAAAAGCGCACAAAAATGAATGATAAACAGATCGTTATTTATCAGTTACTGCCCCGTTTGTTCGGAAACAAAAATACCACCAATATCCCATACGGAACCATCCAACAAAATGGTTCCGGTAAGTTTAACGATATTACCGATAAAGCATTAGACGGGATAAAAGAACTTCACGTGAACTATGTCTGGTATACAGGGGTATTGGCCCATGCCAGTTTAACCGATTATAGTGTCTATGGAATTAAACCAGATGATGCCGATGTGGTAAAAGGCAGGGCAGGTTCGCCTTATGCTATCCGCGATTATTACGACGTAGATCCCGATCTGGCTGTTGACGTTAAGAACAGGATGAAAGAGTTTGAAGCACTGGTAAAAAGAACGCATGCTAAAAACTTAAAAGTGCTGATCGATTTTATACCCAATCATGTGGCCAGAAGTTACCATTCTGATGCAAAGCCAAAAAATGTAATCGACTTTGGTGCAAATGATGATGTAACTGTAGCTTTTAGTTCTAGGAATGATTTTTATTATATTCCGGGTCAGCCCTTAGTGGTTCCAACAAATGGGCAAAAAACGCCAATTTCGGTACTTCAGGACGGGAAATTTGATGAAAATCCGGCAAAAGCAACTGGTAATAACGTATTTTCAGCACAACCAAAATATGACGATTGGTACGAAACCATTAAGTTGAATTACGGTGTTGATTATCAGAACAGCGAGAACCAATACTTTGATCCCATTCCACCCGTTTGGCTGAAAATGCGCGATATTTTAATCTTTTGGACCCATAAAGGAGTAGATGGTTTCAGATGTGATATGGCCGAAATGGTGCCCATTGCATTTTGGAACTGGGTAATTCCGCAGGTTAAAAAAGTAAATCCGGATTTAATTTTTATCGGAGAAGCGTATAATCCAAAAGTTTACAAACAATATCTGGATGAAGGGAAATTTGATTACCTATATGATAAAGTTGGTTTATATGATGGTTTAAAAAGGTTGATCAGAAATGAACCAAATGCAGATGTAAAAGATATCCGTTTCATTTGGCAGCAAGAAAGTGCCGGTTTTGGCCATCACATGCTTCGCTTTCTAGAGAATCATGACGAGGAGCGTATTGCTTCAGCTGCATTTGCGGGCAAGGCAGAACTCGCGTTACCCGCAATGGTCGTTTCCGCAACTTTAGGCGGAGGACCCGTGATGCTTTATTTTGGTCAGGAAGTTGGCGAACCGGGAAAAGGGCAGGAAGGTTTTGGCGGGGATGATAACCGGACCACCATTTTTGATTATTGGGGCGTTCCGAACCACCAGAAATGGATGAACGGGGGCTTATTTGATGGCCATAAACTAAATGCTGCACAGCAAAATTTGAGGGCTTTCTACAGGCAGTTATTAAAAGTAACGTCAACAAGCGATGCCGTATTGAATGGAAAAATTTATGAAGTTCCTGTTACCGGCAATATGAATAACCGGATGTATGCTTTTATCCGCTACTCAGGCAAGCAGCGTTTACTGGTAGTAGCCAATTTTGATCGAAACCAAACATTAACCGCCAATATAGAAATCCCTGATCAGGTTTTAAAGGCGAAATCTTCCGTTCCGGTTACAGAACTGCTAACAGATAAAAAATTAAATATTCCGGCAGGAACAGCTATACCAATAAAGCTTGGGCCGGTTTCGGCACAGATAATTGAATTTTAAGATTGACTTAATGGGACAAGTAAAATTAAAACCGAGGTTATCAAACCTTCAGATCATTAACATGAGTGTTGGTTTTTTCGGAATACAGTTCGGTTTTGCTTTGCAAAATGGTAATGCAAGCCGTATCCTTCAAACCTTTGGTGCTGATGTTGAGCACCTATCCCTCTTTTGGTTAGCTGCACCGATAACCGGAATGATTGTGCAACCGATTATCGGGCATTACAGCGATAAGACCTGGAATCGATTAGGAAGGCGGCGGCCCTATTTTTTAGTTGGCGCAATTCTCACCGCACTGGCTTTAATTTTAATGCCGAATTCAGCTTTAATGGCAAGTTTACTTCCTCCTATTATAATCGGTGCGGGTATGCTGATGATTATGGATGCTTCAATTAATGTTGCTATGGAGCCTTTCAGGGCTTTGGTAGCTGATAAATTACCCGACGAGCAACGTAGTTTCGGCTTTTCTGTACAAACATTTCTGATTGGGGCTGGCGCTATTGCTGGTTCCTGGCTCCCCTATATTTTATCTGAATATTTCGGTGTAGGGAAAGTGGCTCCAGCCGGGCAGGTACCTGCTAACGTGATTTATTCATTTTATTTTGGCGCAGCTATTCTTTTGGGAACAATTCTGTATACCATTTTCACCACGAAGGAATACAGCCCGGAAGAAATGGCCGATTATTATGAACATACCCAGGAAGTGGAGGAAAGTAATGGCTTAAAAGATATCCTTAAAGATTTTTCTAAAATGCCACCAACCATGAGGCAATTGGGTTTAGTGCAATTTTTCTCCTGGTTTGCACTATTCTCGATGTGGGTTTTTACTACTCCAGCCATTGCTCAACATATTTATAAGGTAGCACCGGGAGATACCTCATCAATCAAATTTGCCGATGCAGGAAATTGGGTGGGGGTTTTGTTTGGTATCTATAATGGGGTTTCTGCTATTTACGCGTTAATCCTGCCTGCTATTGCAAAAGCAACCAGTAAAAAAGTTGCACACGCCATCTCTTTAACTGCAGGAGGTATTGGACTACTCTCCATCTATTTTATTTCCGATCCGCATTATTTAATCTATTCGATGATTGGGATAGGCCTGGCCTGGGGAAGTATTTTGGCAATGCCATATGCCATTTTATCGGGTTCCATTCCTGCAAAAAAAATGGGTGTTTACATGGGGATTTTTAATTTCTTTATCACAATGCCTCAAATAGTAAACGGTTTTTTTGGTGGTTTAATTGTAAAACACCTCTATCATGATCAGGCCATATATGCAATCGTTTTGGCTGGGATATTTATGGTATTAGGGGCTATTTCTGTCATGTATATCCAAACAAAAAAGGAATCTTAACCTGGGCTAATTTTTTAAGCCTGCAATAAAAATTTATATGAAAAAAGTGTTTTATCTCTTGCTGTTAATAACAGCAATGCATACCGCCTGTAAAAAAGGGCCGGATGGTGGTTTAGAATCTATACCAACTGATCAGAAAGCTGATCTGCCTGCAGGAGCCAGAGATGGTGTGGTGTTTACCAACAATGGAACATCGGCCATTGTAACACTTTATGCACCAGGTAAAAAATCCGTATCGTTGATTGGTGAATTTAACGATTGGTCTGCCACCAGCTTACCCATGAAAAATACACCAGATGGAAATTATTGGTGGACTCAGGTAGATAATTTAAATCCATCTACAGAGTATGCCTATCAGTTTTATGTAGATGGAAACTTAAAAGTTGCCGACCCTTATTGCGAGAAAATACTCGATCCTGATAATGATAAATACATTTCAGCAGCAACCTATCCTAATTTAAAAGCCTATCCAACAGGTAAAACAACAGGAATTGTAAGTGTAATGCAGGCTAATCAACCCGTTTATACCTGGAAAAATACCGGTTTTACCCGTCCTGAAAAAAATAACCTGGTGATTTACGAATTATTGGTACGCGATTTTACTGCTGATCATAACTATGCCTCAACTTTGTCAAAACTCGATTATTTAACCGGTTTAGGTATTAATGCAATCGAATTAATGCCGGTAAACGAATTTGAAGGAAATTTAAGCTGGGGCTACAATCCATCATTTTATTTTGCGCCCGATAAATATTATGGCACCAAAACCGCATTACAGAATTTTATTGATGAGTGCCATGGACGTGGCATTGCTGTGATTTTGGATATAGTGTTAAACCACTCTTTTGGTCAGTCGCCGATGGTGCAGTTGTATTTTGATGGCTCGAAACCTACAGCAAATAGTCCATGGTTTAATGTGGATGCGAAACATCCGTTTAATGTTGGTTATGATTTTAACCATGAAAGTGCGGCGACTAAAAAATTCTCGAAAGATGTGATGAAGTTCTGGATGCAACAATATAAAATTGATGGTTTCCGTTTCGATCTTTCAAAGGGATTTACACAGAAACAATCAACGGATGATGCACAGTTCAGGTTGTACGATGCTGGCCGTGTTGCCATTTGGAAAGATTACAATGGCTATATTAAAAGTTTAGACCCTAATTTTTATGTAATTTTGGAACATTTTGCAGAAGAATCTGAAGAGAAGGTACTGGCTAATGAGGGCATGATGCTCTGGAACAATATGAATTATAACATGAATGAGGCTACGATGGGCTGGTTGGATAATTCTAATTTTCAATGGGGTTTTTATGCCAACCATGGCTTCGCTAAATCGGAAAACTTAGTTGGCTATGGCGAAAGTCATGACGAGGAGCGCTTAAATTTTAAGAATATTACCTACGGCAATGCTTCCGGAAGTTATGTAATTAAAGGAAACCTAGCTACTTCATTAAAAAGAGAAGAACTCATAGCAGCCTTTTTGTTCAGTATCCCGGGACCTAAAATGGTATGGCAGTTTGGTGAATTGGGTTACGATATCAGTATCGATTTTAACGGGCGGACAGGTGAAAAACCTATTAAATGGGATTATTACAGCGATCCGAACCGTAAGGCATTATACGATGCTTATGCCAGGTTTATCAGGTTCAAAAAAAATAACAGTATTTTTAATTCAAGCAATTCGACTTATAACCTTGCCGGCGGCGTCAAATATATCAAGTTAACTGAAGGAGCTAACACTGTTGTGGTGGTTGGTAATTTTGATGTAGTGAGCCAGGCAGCCAATATTGATTTCGGGTCTGCTGGAACCTGGATCGATGCAATTGGTGGTAGTGTTAATTTAAGCACCAGCAGCTACACCCAAACTTTAGCGCCTGGAGAATACCATATTTTTAGTAAAACAGCATTAAAGTAATTTTTTTTTATCCAAAAGGCTGAATCATAAATATAAAATTATCCTCTTGAAGAGTAATTCGCTTATGTGATCCTTCTTTCGGGCGGAGTAACGCAGTGGAGAAATCTTTTGGTAGATCGCTCCACTTTGTGTTGCTGCGTTCGAGATGATAAACGTTCTATTGGAAGCTCAACTTGTCAAGTTTGAAGTGAATTACAGTTTATGATAAAGCCTCTGCTATCAATTATAAAACTTCAATCCATTATCTTTTCTCATCAATGCTTTTTTATGGTAACAATTCTAATGTGCTTTTTTGATTAATACGATAATAGTTTGATATTTAGGGACCAAACCAAACTTCATGAAACTCAGATTTATACTTGCTGCCTTGTTAAGTATCGGTATTTGCGCATACGCACAACAAAGTCCCAGAAAAAACCAATCTAAAGAAACCGTAAACACTACGCCGGTAACCATTAAAGATGAACCTAAATCTTCAGCGAATGAAAGGAACATTAAAGTGGAGAGTACAGTGGTTACCAATCATTCGGTGAACATTGATGGAAAGTCCGTTCCGTATAAGGCTACTACCGGTACCTTACCGGTTTGGGATGAAGATGGAAAACCGATTGCCGGTTTATTCTATACCTATTACGAACGGAGTGATGTACAAAGCCGGGATAAACGTCCTTTGGTGATCTCTTTTAATGGTGGTCCGGGCTCTGCTTCTGTATGGATGCACATTGCTTATACTGGTCCGGTGGTTTTAAATATTGATGATGAAGGTTATCCTGTCCAACCTTATGGTTATAAGGAAAATCCATATTCTATTTTAGATGTGGCAGATATCGTATATATCGATCCTGTTAACACAGGCTATTCGAGAGCGGTGAGCAAAGATATTCCAACCAATAAATTCTTCGGTGTACGTGCCGACATTAAATACCTGGCCGAGTGGATCAATACTTTCGTAACCCGCAATAACCGATGGGCCTCACCAAAATTTTTAATTGGCGAAAGTTATGGCACTACCCGCGTTTCAGGATTAGCTTTAGAACTGCAGAACAGTCAATGGATGTATTTGAACGGTGTGGTCTTGGTTTCGCCAACTGAATTGGGTATTGAACGTAGCGGCCCGGTTGACGCTGCTTTGCGTTTACCATATTTTGCAGCTACCGCCTGGTACCATAAAGCTTTGGCAGCCGATTTACAAAGCAAAGATTTAACAGCCATGCTTCCTGAAGTAGAAACTTTTACCATTAACGAACTCATCCCGGCCATTTCGCAGGGAGGAATGTTAAGTGTAGATAAAAAGAAAGCCATCGCCCTAAAAATGGCGCGTTACTCCGGCCTTTCCGAAAAAGTAATTTTAGATTATAATCTTAACGTACCAACGGATTTCTTTTGGAAAGAGTTATTGAGGGATAAAGGTTTTACTGTTGGCCGCTTAGATTCACGCTATCGGGGGATCGATAAAATGAGCGCTGGCGAAGCACCAGATTATAATGCTGAACTTACCTCTTGGTTGCATTCTTTTACGCCAGCCATTAATATGTACATCCGCAACGAGCTGAATTATAAAACCGATTTGAAATACAATATGTTTGGTTCCGTTTACCCATGGGATAAATCCGGAGACCAGACCGGCGATAACCTCCGCCAGGCCATGGCACAAAACCCATATTTACATCTATTGGTTCAATCGGGCTATTATGATGGCGCCTGCGATTATTTTAATGCGAAATACAGCATGTGGCAGTTAGATGCTGCAGGTAAACTGCAAGACCGCATGAGCTGGGAAGGTTATCGCAGTGGGCACATGATGTACCTACGTAAAGATGATCTGAAAATGGCGAATAACCACATCCGTGAATTTATTAAAAAAGCATTACCAAAAGCAGTCGAGGCCGCTAAGTTCTAAAAATTTAGCGTTGATAGATTCCTATACACATGGCTATTAATTTGTCAGCATTTTTGGGTTATAGGAGCGCACTTGTATTGCAATAATTATCGTTAGTCCTGCTTTGCGCTCCGATCTTTTTTGCCCTTCGACTTCGCTCAGGGTGACAAAAAAGGATCTTCACTTCAATCAGGGCTAGGTAGGTTAGGGCGGTGGCACGGAAACCCGGCATAGTTGCGAGAACAGGAGTAATCTAAACCTAAGGGACCGGAGTGAGATGCCGATTTTTTTCAATCGGCAGAAACGGGGGCGGGACGGAACCAAACCAAAGCACTACTGCAATTGCTTTCCAAAAAAAGAAATAATCGTATTTTACCTTTCTTTTATCTGTTAAGCTGGTTCGATTTCTCTACCTAAACACTTAAACAAAAAACTGTTGGCTGCAAACCAAAAATAATTACTTATTTTTGTGGTTCAATTATGCAGCAAATAAAAACATCATTCGATTTTGAGAAACCTATTGCCGATTTAGTTCAGCAGATAGAAAAGGTTAAGCAAGTTGCCGAAAAAACCAAGGTAGATATGTCTGCCACTTTGGATGAACTTGATGGTAAATTAGATGAAACTACCAATAATTTATATAAAAATTTAACCGGTTGGAACAAGGTTCAGATGAGCCGTCATCCAGATCGCCCGCAAACCCTTGATTATATCAATATGATCTGTGATGATTTTATTGAAATGCACGGCGACAGAACGGTTAAAGATGATAAAGCTATTGTTGGCGGTTTTGCTTCTATAAATGGTCAAACGGTAATGATTATCGGTCATCAGAAAGGTAAAAATACCAAAGAGCGCCAGTTTCGCAATTTTGGTATGGCCAATCCGGAAGGTTACCGCAAAGCGTTGCGTTTAATGCGTTTGGCTGAAAAATTTAACAAGCCGGTGATTTCTTTTATCGATACAATGGGTGCTTACCCTGGTTTAGAGGCCGAGGAGCGTGGACAAGGTGAAGCTATTGCCAGAAATTTATTGGAAATGTCGGTTCTGCGTGTGCCGATTATTTGCATTGTAGTAGGTGAAGGTGCTTCCGGAGGTGCTTTGGGTATAGGAATAGGCGATAAGGTATATATGTTAGAACACACCTGGTATTCAGTAATTTCTCCTGAATCATGTTCTTCTATTTTATGGAGAAGCTGGGATTTTAAAGAAAAAGCTGCTGAGTGCTTAAAATTGACTTCTGATGATATGTTTGGTAACAAACTAATCGATGGCATTATTCCTGAGCCGCTTGGTGGTGCGCACCAGGATCCGGAGTTAATGGGTAAAACATTAAAAGAATATATCGTAAAGGATTTGGCCGCTTTGGGCAAATTGAAAACAGATAAGATGATTGAGCAAAGGATTGAGAAATTCTGTGAAATGGGTGTAGTAAACGAATAATCATTAACTAAAATAAATTTGAATCCTGTTTGGCTATGCTGAACGGGATTTTTTTGTGGGTAACCCGAAGGGGTTTGCGCGCACGCTCACGCTCGTTTCTAACGAGCGTGTAAATATTTAGTCGTATTTACGACTTAGATGCTTTAATTTTAGCAATCTTTTATGGTATCTTATGGCTATTGTTGCACTCGTTTAGCGAGTACATGTAAAAGCTTTTGATATTAATTAAAATCCAATAATTCAACATCTATTGGACCGCCCAAATTACAATAATTCGATGCTGAACTGTAAATATAATGTTCGGGCTCTGATACAATCCCAGCGGCAACTGGATTTTGATGAAGGTAATTTATTTTTTGAAATGTAAACTCCGGACTGATTAAATTTCCAGAGTTAATTTCTGTGATGATTGCCCTATTCGTAAACTTTTTAAAATCTCTTATAATTTCAAAAAGCTTTTTATTTCCATTGGCTGATGCAATGAGGTGTATATGATTCGTCATTAAGCAATAGGCGTAAAGTTTTAGTCCTTTGTTAGATTGGCAATATTTTAGCGAGTTGATTATGATTTCTTTACAAGAAATACGTGTAAAAATATCGACCCAATCTACAATTGTAAAAGTTAAAAAATAGATGCCTTCTGGATCTCTGGCTTGATATTGATCTGACATTTAATAAAAATATTTATTTATTCAGAAAAATCATAATTGCTAACGCTTGTTCTAAAGAGCATTTAGATAGTTAATCATATTTACGACTTACATCCTAATTTAAATTTATATCATCTTTACGATGAAATCGTAAGGCTATTACTGCACTCGTTAGAAACGAGCGCAAGCAAACAAAAAAGCAGCTACAAATGAATGCAGCTGCTTGGTAAACTATTTTCAGATTCCTTTATTGTTGTGGACCTTGTTGGGGGAAAAACATGGATAAACGGCCTTCCAGGTTATTGAAGATCTTTTGCAATTTATCGCTCAACTTATCCTGTCCAGCAGCTTTGCTCGTTTTAATCATGCGGTCCAGATAGTATAAGCCGGTTTGGATATTCTGTGAGCCGGTTAAACCTTTTGATTGTGAAATATCGGCCAGGTAATTCAATTCCTTATTGATGTAATCGCCTGATTTGTCTAAAATATCATTGGCTCTGGCAGTTTCACCTAATTTATACAGGTTTTCAGCCATATAGAATTTTACGACAACTGTACGGATGCCGAAGAATTTATCCGGCATTACCGCATAATATTTATCCACCACTTTTTTGGCTTCATCCATTTTACCTTCTTTAATTAAGCTGTTGGTTAAGCTGCTGAAGATATTGGTGAAAATAAAGGTATCATCTGATGATTGTGGATCTAAATATTTAGCTGTTTTCATATTTCCCCACTTAAACTTATTCATCACATTATTATATAAAACAGGCGTGTTCAATTGCTCCGGTCTATCCTCAGATGCGGTTGTATCAGCTTTGAGCGGCAATAAACGCAAAGCTAAACCTTCGCTGTATAAATACTTATCCAAACCGTTATATTGCTCAGAAGGAACAGTGGAAGCGAAATAAATCGGGCGTTTCCAGTTGTTATGTGCCAGGATGTCGAACATGGCCAAAGTTCCTTTGGTCACGTAACCTTTATTAAATTTCCAATCCATTGTGGTGGTAATTTTTGAAGCATCTGCTGCAGGCACCGTTCCGGTACTGATTACTTGCTGTGGATCTACCGTAATTTTAAGGTTTTTAGTAGGCAGGAAATTAGATTTTGTTCCATCCTGCATCGGTACTTTATCGCTCTCATCGTTTGATAACAATAAATCAACTACGTTTTTAAGCTCCACGCTACCAGCAATTTTATAATCATCATATGGCATCACGTCTCTCTCTCCCTGTACATATTGCTCAGGCTTCATGGTAATTGGCAATGGGGCAGATTCGTTTTGTTTTTGCCTTAAACCGTTGATGTACCAATCTGTATCAAATAAACTTAAGTTTACAATACGTACGTCGGGGCGAACATTTTCTACTTCCTGGATATACCAAAGCGGGTAGGTATCATTATCACCATAAGTAAATAAGATGGCATTTGGCGCACATGATTGCAGGTAATCATAAGCAATATCATGTGGAACCAGTTTGGTAGAACGGTCGTGGTCATCCCATCCCTGCTCGGCCATGATAACCGGTGCGGCCAGTAAACCAATTACTGTGGCGCCAATAGCTCCGGAGGTTGGGGTTAATTTTTTAAACAGCCATTCTTTAATTCCAAGGGCTCCTAACCCAATCCATATGGCAAAGGCATAAAAAGAACCTACATAAGCGTAATCCCGTTCACGAGGCTCCAAAGGCTTTTGATTTAAGTATAATACAATCGCAATACCTGTAAAAAAGAACAACAAAGCCACTACGCCAGCATCTTTCTGGTTGCGTTTAAAATGCCATAATGCACCGATTATGCCCATAATCAACGGTAAAAAGAAGAAACGGTTGTAAGCTTTATTATCAACAGTTGATGGTGGCAAATGACTTTGATCACCACGTAACCAGCTATCAAATGGTTTAATACCACTAATCCATTCGCCTTCAAATCCGCTGCCCTGGCCTTGCTCATCGTTCTGGCGACCAACGAAATTCCAGAAGAAGTAACGCATATACATATAGCCGATCTGGTAGCTGGCCAAAAAGCCAACATTGTCAACTACATTCGGATGTTTGGTGTCATCTAAGTGCATCCATTCTTTATAAAAACTGGCATGTCTAGGGTCGTCACTATACATGCGTGGCAATAAGGTGTTGTTGTTGTATTCGTAATCAGTTTTTTTACCTGCCACTTCATATTTATCCTTACCTTTTCTCCAGATGGTTTTACCTTCAGTTACACCTGTTCTTTCAGAATTGTAGTTTGGTCCATAGGCCAATGGTCTATCGCCATATTGCTCACGGTTTAGGTAACTTAAGAAAGAGAAAGCATCTTTCGGCGCACTGTTATTTAAGTTTGGATCAGCCTTTGCCCTGATGATGATCATTGCGAAAGAGGCATAACCGAAAATGATTAAAACTGTAGAGATTAAACCTAAATTTAATAATTTCTTTTGATGCTTGATCGAATAACGGATTCCCCAAACCAGGGCGCCGATCAATAATATAGCGAAGAACAATACACCTGTTCCGAAGCCCATACCCAATGTGTTCACAAAGAACAGATCGAAATAAGCACCGAATGATACAAGATATTGGATAATACCATACTGAATTACTGCCAAGATCAGGATACCTACCAGTAGTGTTTTGATGATTCCGGATGTGGTTGCTTTATCGGTTCTTTTAAAATAGTAAACGAAAGCAAGTGCTGGGATGGTTAACAGGTTTAGTAAGTGGATACCGATTGATAAACCCATAATATAGGCAATAAACAGTAACCAGCGGTCGGCTCTTGGCTCATCGGCATGCGCCTCCCATTTTAGTATAGCCCAGAATACAATGGCGGTAAACAATGATGACTGTGCATACACCTCAGATTCTACCGCCGAAAACCAGAAACTATCAGAGAAAGTATAAGCTAAAGCACCAACGGCACCTGCACCCATAATACTGATTAACTTGCCTGTAGTTAATTCTTCACCAGCTTTTAATATGGTTTTTTTAGCCAATGCGGTGATTGTCCAAAATAAAAATAAGATAGTTGCCCCACTCGAAACAGCCGAACCCACGTTCATCCAGTAAGCAATTTTGGTTAAATCACCCGCTGCAAAAATAGAAAAGAAACGTTGGATCATTAAGAATAAAGGCGCACCAGGCTGGTGAACAACCTGCATTCTAAATGCCGATGCGATAAATTCACCACAGTCCCAAAAACTGGCAGAAGGCTCTAAGGTTAAAACGTAAGTTAGTGTAGCAATTAGAAAGCAGATCCAGCCTACTATATTATTAACTTTTGAATAATTCATTGGTTTGTTTAATGATATTAAAAAATGTTTTCACATAAAAATGCTGCCGAAATTAACTATTCTAGTCGATAAAACAGGTAAATTTTTGCATTGATTTAACAATTTTTAACGGCTTAAGGGCTTTAACATAAAGGATTTTAATTTATTGGAAAGTAAAAACCCATAAGCAGAAAGGTGAAATCTGCTTATGGGTTACATTTAGCATGTTTTTTGCCTATCCTGCAGCAAAAGGAGTAAATCTTACAATCAGATCATTATATTGTTTTTCGAGGTTTTTACTCAGGCTTGCCTGTTTAAATGCATTGGTCAGTTTGACCATCTGGCCTAAATAACCAAGGTATAAACGCACATCCTGTTCTGATGATAACTGATTTTTGCTTTCCGAAACATCAGCAAGATGGGTGAGTTCTTTTCCGACATAATCGGCCGTTTTTTTGATCATAGCATTCGCACGGTTTAAATCATTTAACCGATACAGGTTTTCGGTAAAATAATACGTACTCATTACCTGGCGCCTGCTGTAAAATTTAGCCGGAATTACTTCAAAGTATTTATTTACCGCTTTTTTGCTTTCAACAATTTTACCCTCATTAATTAGTCCGGTTAATAAACCATTAAACATGTTAGATATCATGGCTACATCATCGGCTGATTGTCTGTCTAAATGATTGGCATATTTAATGTTGCCGAAGCCATACACATTCATCAGGTTGTTGTACATCGGTTTCAGGTTTACGCGATCAAAATCCTGTGTAATGGCCGTATCAGGTTTTAACGGAAGTAATCTTTTGTTTAAACCTTCAGAATAAAGGTACTTGTTAAGCCCTAAATATTGCTCGTCTGGCATGGCGCCGCTAAAATAAATCGGCCGTTCCCAGTTATTGTGCGTTAAAATATCAAACAGAGCTAAAGTACCTTTGGTTACAAAATTCGAATTATAAGTCCATTCCATACTGCTTGCTATTTTTCCGGCATCTTCTTTTGGAACGGTTCCGGTATCCAGTACCTGTTGTGGGCTTACTGCCAGTTTTAGGTTCTTTGTAGGTAATACATTGTATTTAGAGCCATCTGTCATGGTTACCTTATCCTCGTCATGATCGGACAGCAATACATCTAAAATTTCCTGTAACTCAATGTGCTGTGCAATCTTATAATCCTGGTAATACATGATGTCCCTCGTGCCTTCAACGTATTGCTCATGTTTAAGAGTGATCGGTAAAGGGGCAGATTCATTTTGTTTTTTTCGCATACCGTCAATATACCAGTCGGCAGTAAATAAGCTTAAATTCACCACCCGCACATCCGGACGGATATTTTCTACTTCCTGTGCATACCAAACCGGATAGGTGTCATTATCGCCATAGGTAAACAAGATGGCATTAGGTGCGCAGGATTTTAGGTAGTTGACAGACATGTCTCTAGCCATGTGACTGTCAGAACGATCGTGGTCGTCCCAGCCCTGGTTGGCCATAATGATCGGGGCGCCAAATAAAGCTATAACCGTAGCAAAAATACTGGCACGCAAGGGCGTTAGTTTTTGTGAAAACCAATCCTTTAATCCCAGTACCCCTAAACCGATCCAGATGGTAAAAGCATAAAACGAACCTACATAAGCATAATCCCTTTCGCGGGGTTCAACAGGAACAGAATTTAAGTAAACCACTATGGCCACCCCGGTAAATACAAAAAGTAAACCGATAACACCTGCATCTTTTTGGTTGCGCTTAAAATGCCAAACGGCGCCAATTAAGCCGATAATTAAGGGCAGAAAGAAAAATCTATTATATGCTTTGTTCTCTACAATGGATGGTGGAAGGTTTTTTTGATTGCCCAGCCTGATCGCATCCAAAGGTTTTACACCACTGAGCCAATTACCGTCTTTCCCGCCGAGTTGTCCATCTTCATTATCCTGTCTGCCTACAAAATTCCACATGAAATAGCGCATGTACATTTGTCCGGTCTGGAAAGAAAACATATATTTCAAATTATCCAATAGGGTAGGTTTATGTTCGTCGTCAAAACCCATGTAGCTTTTGTAAAAATTAACATGTTCAGGTTTGTCGCTATACATGCGTGGCAGTAAAGTTTTATCGGCAAAAACATATTCCGATTTTGTGCCTGCTGGTTCGTATTTTTTATCGCCTTTACGGATAATCTTGCCTGTTTCTTTAATTCCGATTTTTTCTGAATTGTAGTTTTCGCCATAAAGCAAGGGTCTGTCGCCGTATTGGTCGCGACTCACATATCTTGAAAACGAGAATACGTTATCTACATTATAGTTGTTTAAATTTGGTTTAGCCTGTGCCCTGATGATGAGAAGCGCAAAAGAGCTATACCCAAAAAGTAGCAAGACGGTAAACAACATCACCAGGTTCAAGACCCTTTTATTTTTAAGGATGGAATAGCGGATACCGTAAACCAGTCCTCCGATTAGGAACACTGCAAAAAACAATATCCCTGTTCCAAAGCCTAAACCCAGGGTGTTTACAAAAAAGTAATCGAAGCTTGCGGCAAAAGATATTACATATTGGATGATTCCAAATTGTACCGCCGCCAATACAGCTATTGAAACAAGAAATACCTTTAAAATACCTTTCCAGTTGGGTGATTGATTCTTTTTGAAATAATAAACAAATATTAATGCGGGAATGGTTAGCAGGTTTAAAATGTGTACCCCGATTGATATCCCCATCATGTAAGCTACAAAAAGTAACCAACGGTCTGATTTTGGTTCATCAGCCTGTGATTCCCATTTTAATATACCCCAGAATACAATGGCGCTACAGAGCGATGACATAGCGTAAACTTCAGCCTCTACAGCTGAAAACCAGAAACTGTCAGAAAAAGCATAGGCCAAAGCGCCAACAAAACCGGCCCCCATTATGCCGATTATTTTTTGACTGCTGATTTCTTCGCCTTTTTTAATGACTGTTTTCCTGGCCAGTGCAGTAATGGTCCAGAACAGAAATAGAATAGTGCCAGCACTTGCAAGCGCAGAAGATATATTAATGAAATAGGCAACCTTGGTTTTATCGCCAAAAGCGAATATCGAAAATAACTTTTGGATCATGGAGACTATTGGAGCGCCTGGCTGGTGAACTACTTCCATCCGGAAGGCAGAAGAAATGAATTCGCCACAGTCCCAGAAACTTACAGATTGATCTAAGGTTAAAATGTACGTGAAAGCGGCAATAACAAAACAGAGCCAGCCTCCAATGGTGTTGATCCTTGAGTAATTCATAGTTTAATTTTAGTCTTTGATAATAAATGATTTAAGTGGTTCGTATTAAAAAAAGTCACATAAAAAAAGAAAATGTTGCATGCTATATGATGATTTTTTTATCTTTGCATCGCAAACAGGAACAGCGGGAAAGAAATTAAAAATATTTTAAAATCACTCTTGCATATTTAAAATAAGGTTCCTACATTTGCATTCCCTTTCAAAGAGAATATCTTTGATAAAGCTTGTCCGATAGTATAAGGGTAGTACAACGGTTTTTGGTACCGTTTGTCTTGGTTCGAATCCAGGTCGGACAACTAAAATTTAATAACGGATCATGTTTTAAATAGGCATGATCCGATTTTTTTTAACCGTAACTACACGAACCCATGCCATTGCAGTTTAACCCGGTAAAGCTTTTTTCCGGAACAGGTTCTAAAGGATTATCACTTAAAATTGCCGAGCATTACGGCAAGCCACTTGGTAGCGTAACCATTCACAAATTCAGTGATGGAGAATTTCAGCCTTCTTTTGATGAGTCAATCCGGGGTAGTGATGTTTTTCTAATCCAGTCAACTTATCAGCCCAGCGATAATTTAATGGAACTTTTGCTTATGGTTGATGCTGCTAAAAGGGCATCTGCACATTATATTACAGCAGTTGTTCCTTATTATGGTTTAGCCCGTCAGGATAGAAAAGACAAGCCACGTGTAGCAATCGGTGCCAAATTGGTGGCCAACTTGTTGAAATCAGCAGGTATTCACCGCATCATGACGATGGATTTACATGCTGCACAGATACAGGGTTTCTTTGATATCCCGGTTGATCACCTCGATGGATCGGTAATCTTTGTACCTTATATCAAAAGCTTAGGTTTAAAAAACTTAACCATTGCATCGCCAGATATGGGCGGTTCATACAGAGCACGTACTTTTGCCAAGTTTTTTAATGCTGAGGTAATTATTTGTGATAAGCGCCGTAAACGTGCAAATGAAATCGAATCGATGTCGATTATTGGAGATGTAACCGGACAGGACGTGGTACTGATCGATGATATCTGTGATACTGCCGGAACTTTATCGAAAGCTGCTGCTTTGATTATGGAAAACGGCGCAGCAAGTGTGAGGGCAGTTTGTACACACGCTGTATTATCTGGCAAAGCCGTTGAAACGGTAGAGAATTCGGTATTAACCGAACTGATCGTTACAGATACGATCCCGCTGAAAAGGGAAAGTTCGAAAATCAGGGTGCTAAGCACAGCCAGTTTATTTGCAAGGGCAATTGCTAATGTAAACGAACATGGTTCAATTAGTGACCTGTTTAGAGTTTAATTAAGGTTTAAGGTAAAAGGTTGAAGGCTTAAGGTCTGGATACTTGATACTTACTACTAATAAATAAATAAATATAAAAATGAAAACAATCGCAATTAGCGGTTCTCCAAGAGAGAACGTAGGGAAACGCGATGCCAAGGAACTTCGTTACGAAGGTAAAGTTCCGGCGGTATTGTATGGTGGAAAAGAGCAACAACACTTAGCTGTGGTTATTGCTGATTTAAGAGATGTTATTTATACCCCGGAAGTAAACTTTGTTGAAATCGATGTTAACGGTGCCAAAACCAAAGCTATCGTAAAAGATACTCAGTTCCACCCACTTACCGATGTATTATTGCATATCGATTTTCTTCAGTTATTTGACGATAAAGAAATCGTTATGGAGATCCCGGTTAAATTAACAGGAACTTCTCCAGGTGTTAAAATGGGGGGTAAGTTAATCCAGAAATTACGTAAACTACGTGTTAAAGCTTTACCAGCTAACATGCCGCAAAACGTAGAAGTAAGCTTAGAGAAATTAGAAGTTGGTAGTTTATTCCGTGTTCGTGACCTTCAAGGTGACAAATATGTAATCACTAACACTCCTGAAGATACCATCGTTTCTGTTGCAATGTCTAGAGCATTAAAACAAGCAGAAACTGAAGCTGCAAAAGGTAAAAAATAATCAGTATTCTTAGGATTTCCTGATTTCAAGATTAGCGTTTCGATTTAGGTCGGAACGCTTTTTTTATTGATATGAGGTTGGTTCTGCCATATCTTTATTGCTAACTGCCCCACTCTTCATCAAGAGGTTGTTTGGAAATTAGTGGTTTAGCCTCCCGACTTCAGGCTCCTGACTTCGGACTTTTTTTTATCTTTGCTTCCATGAAATATCTTATAGTTGGCTTAGGAAATATCGGACCGGAGTATGCGCACACCAGGCATAATATCGGCTTTGATATCGCCGATGAATTGGTTAAAGGCTTAGGTGGTAGTTTCGACAATATCCGTTTAGCCTATTATGCTGAGGTTGGTTTTAAAGGTAAAAAACTGCATGTAATTAAACCGACCACCTTTATGAACCTGAGCGGTAAAGCCGTAAACTACTGGATGAAGGAATTAAAAATAGCACCGGAAAATGTGCTGGTTGTTGTCGATGATCTTGCGTTACCGCTTGGGAAGCTCCGGTTGAAACTGCAGGGTTCCAGCGCCGGTCATAATGGACTAAAAAGCATAGAAGAGGTTTGCGGTGGACAAAATTATGCGCGTCTACGCTTCGGCATCGGAAACGATTACCCCAAAGGCAGGCAAATAGATTTCGTTTTGGGTTTGTTTGATAAAAATGAACAGTTAGAACTTCCTGCATTAATTGATAAAAGTGTAGAGTTGATTAAAAGCTTCGTTACCATTGGACCTGCTCATACCATGACAGCTTTTAATAAATAGATAGTTAATGGGCTAACTGTCCATACTGTCATCCTGAGCGTAGCGAAGGATCTTTTGTAGTTTGAATCTCAAAGGAGTGTAGTCCAAAAAAGGTCATTTGAAGAGCAATTACAGTAGCTCTTTTAAGGTTCGTCCTGCTTTCCATTTCAAGTCCTCGCTGCGCTGTGGGCTTTCCATTTCAATCAGGTCTAAAATGGCAGTGTCTATGCTGTTGTTAAAGGGTTGAATAGCATAGTCTGCTAATACACCGTTATTTATCAGAATCTTTCAAAACCCAAATCGTCTTACTGTATTTGCCATCTAAGCCCGATTGCAGTAGTTCCGATGCTTTTGATAAATTACCATATCAGATTAATCACGCATCGGATTAACGGAGAGCGGGACTGCTGGAAACCAAACGCATCTGTACCTTATTTCCAAAAAAAGAAGTGAGTTCTTACGCTGTTTGGTGAGCCACCAAACATGGAATGAGGGTAGCTTTTTTGAAGAGCAATTGCAGAACTTCTTTTAAGGTTCGTCCTGCTTTTCATTTCAAGTCCTCGCTGCGCTGCGGGCTTTCCATTTCAATCAGGTCTAAAATGGCAATGTCTATACTGTTATTAAAGGGTTGAACAGCATAGTTTGCTAATATGTCGTTATTTGTCAGAATGTTCCAAAACCCAAATCGTCTTACTTTATTTGCCACCTAAGCCCGATTGCAGTGGTTCCGATGTTTTTGATAAATTACCTATCAGATTAAATCAAACAACGGATTAACGGGGCGCGGGACTGCTGGAAACCAAACGCATCTGTACCTTATTTTCAAAAAAAGAAGTGAGTTCTTACGCTGTTTGGTGAGGCGCAAAACATGGAATGGGTTTGTCATTTTTAACACAACTGAACGATGTATTAGCTCCTGTTATAGATTTCTCCATTTCGTTGCACTTCAGTCGAAATGACGGAATTATTTTAAAAGCTGCTAAACAAAAAAAGACCATCTTTCGATGGTCTTTCCGCTAAGTATGTTTAGTTTTGTTTATTTAACTTTTTCCTGAGCTCTTGCAATGTAAGCATCAATTAATTGTGCTTCTGCGCTCTCAGGATATTGCGTTTTTATTTTGGTATAAGCTTCAACCGCACCTTTAAAATCATTTTGGCTTTCATTAACCAATCCTAGCTTCTTTAAAAACATAGGTGAGGTAAATTTACTGGCTTTATCAGCCGCTTTTTTATAATAGGTGGTCGCTTGTTTGTAGTCTTTTAATTCACTGTAAGCATCGCCCAATAAACCTAAAGCCAATGGATCTGCAACCGGGCTTCCGGTAGCGCTATATTTGCTTAATGCCTCTATTGCTTGTTTATATTCGCCTTTACGTAAGTAAATGCCACCTAAATAAAGGTTAGCTAAGTTTGCCGATTTGGTGTTATCATATTCTTTAGCAATCTGCTCAAAACCCGGGTAACCACCTTCGCCTTTAACTGCTCTGTTCGATAATGAATCTACACCAACAAACTGCTCTGCTTTATACATTTTGCTGGCTGCTTCTTCAGCACGGCCTTTTAAATACACGCCTTGATACCAAAGATATATTAAAACTAATAAAACTACAGCACCTGCGATAAACAGTAAGCTCTTATTATTCTCTTGTAAAAATGAACCTTTTTTAGTTGGTTGAATTGTCTGGTTATCTGTTGTAGACATGTTTGTTTAAAAAATTTAAGATTGCAAAAATACATTTTTCAATCAAAGTATCAACCTTTATTTTGAAGTATTTAATTAAACATTAGTTAATTAGGCGTTCAGTTCGTAAAATCATCAAGGCCATTAGCGTAGCAAGCTAATAAGTGTATTAAACCAGGTTTGGTTATCGCTAAAAATTCCGGTATGGTTAATGACCAGGTACACGGTTTGGCTTTCAGAATTGCTTAACACAGACCTGATTCTGATTGGCTGCCAGAATGCACCAAAGTTTTTGGCTGATGAAGCTGGAAATAAATCGTCGAATCCCATATAAACCTCTTCAATATGGGATAATGGTAGTTCCAATTGTTCATCCCCGGTAATGAAAATACCATTGGAGGCTAGTAAAATGTCGCCCTCGTGATTATGGACAGGTTTTAAAAATGAAAATAACTCCGCTATTTTTTTTACCCAGTTCGAATTTTTATTGCTGTTTAGTTCATGATCATAAGACCATAGAACATTTCCTTCCAGCATTTTTTGTGCAACCATTGATTCCTCCTTGCGATGAAAGTACAATTTTTTTAAATCTTATTAACGTTTATTTTAAACAATGGGTTTTAAGAAGTTAAAAAAGGGTAAATTTGTGACATATTTATGTGGTTAAAAAACATTACCCTTTTAAATTTTAAGAATTATACAGATGCAGATCTCCATTTCTCGGAAACTGTAAACGTATTTACGGGTAATAACGGCGCTGGCAAAACGAATATGCTTGATGCGATTCACTACCTCTGTTTATGTAAAAGTTACTTTAATCCCATCGATAGCCAGCAGATCAAAACCAATGAAGAGGTTTTTATGATCCAGGGCGATTTTGACCGTAATGAAAAAAACGAAAAAATTTCTTGTGGTGTAAAGCGAAACCAGAAAAAGCAGTTTAAACGCAATAAAAAAGAATACGAAAAACTGGCTGATCATATTGGCCTTTTTCCCGTGGTAATGGTTTCTCCCTATGATGTAAACCTGATTATGGAAGGCAGCGAGGAGCGGAGAAAGTTTATCGATAATGTGATTTCGCAAACCGATGCACATTACCTGGATCAACTGATTACCTACAACCGCATCCTGTTGAACCGGAATGCTTTGCTAAAACAGATTGCCATTACCAGAAAATATGATCCTACGCTGCTCGAAATTTTAGATGAACAGCTGGTTATAGCCGGCAACAAAATATTTGCTGTCCGTAAAGCTTTTATGGATGAGTTTATTCCACTGTTTAATCAATACTATATCTATCTTACTGAAAACAAGGAAATTGTAGAATTGAACTATCAATCGCAATTGAATGATGCATCTTTTGAAGAGTTGTTAAAAAAGTCGGTAGAGAAAGATCGTATACTGGAGCGGACCACAACTGGTATCCACAAAGATGAACTGGCTTTTGTGATCAGCGGGATGCCTTTAAAAAAGTTTGGTTCGCAAGGGCAGCAAAAGTCTTTTTTAATAGCTTTAAAAATAGCACAATATGCTTATCTCGCCAAAAACAAAGGATTTAAACCTTTACTTTTGTTAGATGATATTTTTGACAAGCTGGATGATAACCGCGTTCAAAAACTCATGCAAATGGTTTCACACCATGATTTCGGACAGATATTTATTACAGATACCGGGAAAGAAAGAGTGAAATCTATTTTTGAAAAAATAGAAGTTGATGTAACTTTGTTCGAAGTAGATAACGGAACGATACAAAATGCGTAAACCCAACGATGTTACCTTAAAAGATGCGATCGGCAAAATGCTTGACGTATACCGTTTACGACGTAAGTTCGATGAAACCTCAATCTTATCCATCTGGCCTGAGATTATGGGTACTGCAATTGCCAACAGAACCAAGCAAATTTACATTCATGATAAACGACTTTTTTTGAGGATAGAATCTTCCGTGATCAAAAACGAACTGATTATGGTAAGGCAGGGGATTATCCAGAAACTGAATGAGCATGCCGGTAGCGAGGTGATTACCGAAATGGTGTTTTTATAAGGGGTACAAAAGGGCAAAAGCTCAAAGTTTCTGCCCTTTATATTTTAATAGGACTGATCATCCCGACTAACAACTATAGACTTTGGACTCAGGACTAAACTAACTCCTGCCTCCGCCAAATATTTTGGCCAAAATCCAGATGACCAGCGCCACTACTACTACCACTACAATTACGCCTACCCAAACGCCGGCTTTAAATATACCTTCTACCAGTTCACAACTGCTTAAGGTGGTGCATAAAAATGCAATCAGTACTAAAGGGAATGCTTTTTTCATATTCATGTTAATTTGTAATAGCTAACATTGAATAGCGAAGAAAGTTTTAAAAATTCGTGGATTCCGTCTTGCTGAACTTGTTTCAGCATCTTTAGATAGGGTTAAATGTGGTGTCGGATGTTTCCATCTGAAACAGTGGACAAGTCCATTTTGAAAATCATGCTTGTTTAAACAAACAGTCAGCTGGTAACAGCTGACTGCACAGTATGGCCTTAAATGTGATGTCGGATGTCTCCATCTGACACAATGGAAAAGTCCATTTTGAAAATCACGCTTGTTTAAACAAACAGTCAGCCGGTAACAGCTGACCGCACAGTATGGTCTAAATGTGGTGTCGGATGTTTCCATCTGACACAATGGAAAAGTCCATTTTGAAAATCATTCTTGTTTAAACAAACAGTCAGCTGGTAACAGACTGCATAGTTCTTCAAAAAAAATCGTCATCTCAAACTGCCTATGTTTGCCTGAGATGACGATTTCTGGTAATTTCATTAGATGGTCTACCTTACATTTTCCATTTCATATACCATCTCACATTTCAATTTATTTCCCGTTAACCTTTAACAGCTCAACTTCAAAAATCAAAGTGCTGTAAGGAGGAATGTCTGCTCCTGCACCGCGTTCACCATAAGCCAGGTTGTACGGGATAAAGAATTTGTATTTTGAACCTGCAGGCATTAGTTGAACACCTTCTGTCCATCCCGGAATTACCCGGTTCAGCGGGAAAGAAATTGGCTCACCTCTGTCGTAAGAGCTGTCAAATTGTTTTCCATTTAATAAGGTGCCTTTATAATGTACCAGTACCGAATCGGTTGCCTGTGGTTTAACGCCGGTACCGGCAGTTAAAACCTCATATTGTAAGCCACTTGCAGTGGTTTGTACACCCGCACGTTTTTTGTTCTGTTCTAAGAAATCTTGTCCTTCTTTCATAATTGGTGCATATTTAATTTTGTTTGCAGCCTCTTCAGCCTTGTTTTTTATTGATGATGCCTTTGTTATCGCTTCGCTTATACATTGTTGGGCCTGCTGTTGCGTTAACAAAACCTTATCGCCGGTAAATGAATCTTTCAGGCCTTTTAACAATATATCGTAATTTAAGGTAGAAAGGCCGGTTGTTTTTAAACTGGCTCCGATTGATGTGCCAAAAGCGTAACTGGTAGAGTCTAAGGCCGATTTTAAGCCACCCATTTTTAAAGTTGATGTTTTGGTTACTGCGGTCGTTTTTTTTACAGCTGGTTTTTTTGCTGTTGTTTTGGTTTGCGCATAAGATGCACCAGCGATACCAGATAAACATACCGCTAATAAAATTCGTTTCATTGTTTGTTTTATGTTGTAATTAATTCCAGCAGGTATAACTGATGGATCATATTTAAGGCCGAAAGATACAAAATAGATAAAACAATAAAACCCCGAATATTCGGGGTTTTATTGTAAATTTTTTGTGTTGGCAGTTAGAAACGTTCGTCTGCTTTGAAGAAGAAGTTACCTTCAATTTCTGCATTTTCATCAGAATCTGATCCGTGAACCGCATTTGCATCAATCGATTTTGCATATTTTTGACGGATTGTACCTTCAGCAGCTTCAGCTGGGTTAGTAGCACCGATCAATTTTCTGAAATCTTCAATTGCATTGTCTTTTTCTAAAATAGCGGCAACAATTGGTCCTGAAGACATAAAGCTTACTAAATCTTTATAAAACGGGCGCTCAGCGTGAACAGCATAAAACTGACCAGCAGTTTCTGGTGTAAGTTTGGTATATTTTAATGCAATGATTTTGAAACCAGCATTAGTAATGTCGTTAATGATTGATCCAATATGGCCGTTTGCTACAGCATCAGGCTTAATCATGGTGAAAGTTCTGTTAGTACTCATTGTGTTTTGATATCAATTTTCTGCAAAAATACGTTTTAATTGACGAATAACCAATAAGCATATTTTTTCAGCAGAGATTAGAAGGTAAAATAGTTTAAAATAGCTTATTAGGCTCGTTTTATAGATGATCCGTCTAATAGTACTATCCATATACATGATCTCTTTTAAAACTATAATCCTGCTAATCCTAAAATCTTTAAATCCTAATCAAAATTTACTTAGCTTTGCAGCGCAAAAATATATGCTTACACTAACTGAATTAAAAACATTATTGGCTACGCCACAACGTATTGTGATCACTACGCATCACAAGCCTGATGGTGATGCGATGGGATCATCCCTGGGTTTGTATGGATATTTAATTCAGAAAGGCCACCATGTTAAGGTAATTACACCAACGGATTATCCTACTTTTTTGCATTGGATGCCAAATAACAGCGATGTAATTATTTTTACAGAAGCACAGGAAAAGGCTGCACAACTGGTGGATGAAGCTTCACTCATATTCTGCCTTGACTTTAATACCTTAAGCCGTATCAATGAATTAGGCGAATTAGTTAGGGCCGCTGGTGCCAAAAAGATTATGATCGATCATCATCTTGAACCAGAAGATTTTGACGACTATCGCCATTGGGATATCAATGCCTGTGCTGCAGCACAATTGGTTTATGATTTTATTGTGAACCAGTTGCAGGATGGTGAGCTGATTAACAAAGATGTAGCGTCTTGCCTGTACACAGGAATCATGACCGATTCTGGGTCGTTCCGCTTCTCATCAGCAACAGCTGAAGTATATCGCATTGCTGCAAATCTGATTGATCTGGGGGCTGACCAATCGAAAATACACGAATTGGTATACGATAACTCAAGCGAAAACCGACTGCGTTTTTTAGGGTATTGCCTGTCTAATAAACTGGAGGTTTTAAGAGATTACAATACCGCCCTTATTTCGGTTACTAAAGAAGAATTGGCACAATACCATAGCATTACCGGCGATACGGAAGGTGTGGTAAACTATGCACTTTCCATTAACGGCATCCGTTTGGCTGCGCTGATTATAGAGCGTACTGATAAAGTAAAATTATCGGTGAGGTCTACCGGCGATTTTCCGGCTAATGAAATCTGCAAGAAATATTTCAATGGCGGTGGGCACAGGAATGCGGCGGGTGGTGCATCAGAAAAACCGTTAGCTGATGTTGTAAACGAATTTAAATCAATATTAGCAGAATATAAAGAACAATTGATAGCTTAGAAAACAAGAAATTAAAACAATAAAAATTTTAAAAAGTCAAATTAATAAATGAAAAAGGGAATTATTATTCTAGCAGCAGCCACTTTAGGTTTAGCAGCATGTAAACAAGAGAAAAAGGGAGCTGGAGGCTTATTGTATACAATCCATCACTCGGCAGGTAACGAAAAAATCAAAGAGGGTGATATCGTGAAAATGAATTTTATTCAAAAAAATGATAAAGATTCGGTTTTGGCAAACACCTTCGAAAGTGAAACACCTGCGGTTTTTCCTGCACAGAAAAAGATGTATGCTGGCGATATGAACGATGTTTTAACATTGTTTGGAGAAGGCGATAGTGCTACTTTTAAGGTAAACCTGGATACTATGGCATTTCATAGTAAACAACCTAAACCAGAGCAGTTCAAAAATGATAAATACATTACTTTTACGGTAAAAGTTGAAAAAGTAATTAAGAAAAAAGCTGGCGAAGCCGATTCTACCTTTAACAAACGTGCACAAGAGTTTTTCCAGGCCGATTATAAAGCCAGTTCTGAAAAAAAGAAAGCTGCTGAACCAGCTAAATTAAAAGCTTATTTAGAAGACACCAAACTGGCCACTAAAACAACTGCAAGTGGTCTACACTACATCATCGAAAAACCTGGAAGTGCTGAAAAACCAGCGTTAGGCGATACCGTATTGATTGAATATACTGGTAGGGTAACTAAAAAAGGTAAAGATGGTAAATACAAAATCTTCGATACAAGTGATGAGAAACTGGCAAAAGCAGAAAACGAATTTAAACCAGGTAAACCTTACGGTCCTCAAAAAATGCCGGTTGGCGGTACAATCCCAGGATTTACTGAAGCTTTACAGTTAATTGGTAAAGGTGGTAAAATAAAGGTGATTATCCCATCTAACTTAGGTTATGGCGAACAAGGTGCACCACAGGTTGGTATTATGCCTTTCAGCCCGATTGCATTCGATCTTGAAATTAAAGATATCATCAAAGGAAAGCCGGCTGCAGCTACTTCAGCTCCGGTAACGGCCGCTCCGGTTAAAAAATAATTTCTAATTAGATTTTAAATCCTGCTTATTCATGATAAGCAGGATTTTTTTTGCCTTTTTTTTTTTGACGCTGAATATAGAAATAAAACCTTCCAAAGATTTTTAAAAACTTATTATAGCCTATCTTTGTATGATCAGATAAAGTAGCCTGTTATCCGTAAATGGGTGATAGGCTAATTTTTAATTAAAATTTTAAATGAAAAAAGGAATAATTATTCTCTTGGCAGCAGCATCAGGGCTAACTGCTTGTAACAAGTTCGAAAAGGGTGAAGGAGATATGACTTACAAGATCTATCAAAGTGAGGGTAAGCCAAAAATTCAGGAAGGTGATTATGTAAAGCTAAATGGCGTTCAAACCGTAGAAACCAACAACAATCCCGATTCGGTAATGGTCAATACATACGACAATGAACGTCCTGCATTCTTTGCCATTAGTAAATCGATGTTTAAAGGCGATTTGGCCTCTGGACTAAAACTGCTGGGTGAAGGGGATAGTGCTGTCTTTAAACTGAACCTGGATTCGATGGAGAAATATTCAGGTCAGCCGAAACCAAAAGGGTTAAAGTCGAATATTGCGTCATTTACCATTAAAATTGAGAAGGTTTTACATAAAGGAAAGGATCCCGATTCTATTTTTGAAGCAAAGAAGAGACTTTTTTTTGAAGCTGAATACAAAGCTTTAAATGATAAAAACAAAACGGTAGAGCCTGCCAAAATAGCTAAGTATATTGAAGAAAACAACCTGAAGATGACTACTGCACCGTCTGGCTTGCAGTATGTGATTTATGCTCCTGGAAACTCTGAAAGAGCCACTTTAACAGATACAGTTTTAATTGATTACACCGGCCAGTTTACCAATAAAAAATCAAATGGGGGATTAAACGTCTTTGATACTTCAAATGCTAAAATTGCAAAAGAGGCTGGTATTTTCTCCGAAAATGTACAATATGTACCACGAGGCTTACCATTGGGCCAATTGCCACAAGGAGTGATCCAGGGTATTCAAATGATTGGAGTTGGTGGCAAGATCAAAATGATTTTGCCCTCTAAATTGGGTTTTGGGGAAAGTGGCGGCGGACCCATCAATCCGTTTACACCATTGGTTTTCGATGTCGAATTAAAAGGTATTATTAAGCCAAATGCAGCTTTGCCATTAGCTAAATAAAATTTATTAGACTCGCAGGTTTTCAAAACCTGCGAGGTCTTCAATCTAAATCCAATCTTTAAAAGGTTTAACCGTGAGGTTAGAATTGTAATATTTTGCCTCTTCGGTAACTTCGGTACTTACCCAATCTGGTAGATCGAAAGTCTCTTCTTCGCTTTCTAATTCAATTTCTGCAACAATTAATCCTTCATTGTCGCCGGCAAATACATCAACTTCCCAAAGTTTGCCATTAAACTCAATTTCGTACCGGGTTTTCGAAAGCTCTGAAACCGAGAAGTTGTCCAGCAATTCGGTGGCCTCACTAACCGGAATCTCATATTCATATTCCAACCTCGACGCACCAATGGTTTGCCCTTTGATGGTTAAAAAGCCTTTAGTTTCTGTTGCCCTTACCCGTATCGTTTTAGTTTGATCAGTTAACAGATAACCCTGCCTTAAAAGTTTCCCTTTTGGCTTGGTTAAGTTATCCCACTCCGGCTGATGGATTAAAAATTTGCGCTCTATTTCTTTTCCCATTTTATCTTGCCCTTTTCTGTAAATCTGCAACAGGCATACTGATCAATCTTCCGATAGGCTGTTTACCACGATAGGTAATTACGCGCAACATACTGGCATCTTTAGGCACCTGTAATGCAGCAGTATACTTAGGGTAAAAACGGTCGGGCGTAGAGTTGTCAAAACTGTAGTAAATGTCTAAACCATCAATTTCTGTTGTCAGTTCTACCATCAGCTGTTTATCTGCGCTGCGTTTTACGGTAAAAATCGGATCATAGATAGCAGGTGAATATTTAATCTCTGCTAAATCCAATCGTTTGAAATGTTGTTGCGTACGATCGACAAAATTTGTCCAGTTTTTCTTGTCAATCGGGCTCCAAATGGATTCAGCAATAGCAAATGCACGTGGGTAAAGCATGTATTCAACCTGGCGGAAAGTGAAAATCTGCTCTGTCCAAAGGTTAGCCTGTGCCCCAATAATGTACTTTGCATTTACACCTGCAGGAACAGGATTAAATTGGTAAGCTTTATTTAACCTAAGCGAGGCATATACTTTTGGCTCCGTAATAGCGTCAGCCTGCATATAGTCCAGATAGGCGAAATCGGTAGGGCTCATCACCACATTGTGTTTATCATTGGCGGCCTGGATCCCATATTTCATTCCCCTCCAACTCATTACTGCAGCTGTTGGCGATACTCCTCCTTCAAGAATCTCGTCCCAACCCATAAATTTCTTACCTTTCGAAATCACGATCTGTTCTACACGTTTTTCGAAATATGCCTGAACCTGCGGCATAGTTTTCAAGCCTTCACGAAGCATTAAAGCTTTAACCTGATCGTTCTTTTCCCAAAAATTATGCGGCGCTTCATCGCCACCCATGTGGATGTATTCGAAAGGGAACAGGCTAGCTACCTGGGTAAGTACCGAATCTAAAAATACATAAACCTTTTCATTGGCCGGGCAGAGTGTATTATCAACCAAAGCTGTTGGCGGCGCACCACGGCTCCAATCCATTATTTTCTCACCTGAACGGACTTTATAGTTTACCGCCTCTGGCGTGCAGGATAACTCTGGGTAGGAGGCAATAATGGCTAAACTATGTCCCGGAACATCAATTTCCGGCAATATGTTTACAAAACGTTCTTGTGCATACTGAACGAGTTCTTTAATGTCCTCCTGGGTATAAAATCCACCATAAGTGCGGGGCTCATCAGGTGCAGGTGGAGTAAAATCACCGAAAGTCCCGGTTTTTTTAACGCTCCAGGCACCGATTTCGGTTAATTTTGGCAAGCCTTTAATTTCAATCCTCCAGCCTTCATCATCGGCAAGGTGTAAATGCAGGAGGTTGAATTTATAGCGTACCATACCATCAATAAACTGTTTTACTTCTTGCTTGGTGAAAAAATGACGGGCAACATCAAACATCAAACCTCGCCAGCCTAATTTCGGATAATCTATTACATCAACGCAAGGTGCTTTCCATTTGATGCCATTTATCAGCTCTTTACTTTCTATTTCGGCTGGGAAAAGCTGAAGCAGCGACTGAACACCATAAAAAATACCTGCCGGCTGATTAGCTGTGATGACAACCTGTGTAGGGTTAACATTTAATTTGTAGCCTTCCTTACCCAATTGTGCATCTTCTTGCGAATTTAAAATCAGTTTGATGGTAGGGTGGGACGAATTGTTTACCGAACTCACAAATTTTCCGGTGGCAGTGGTTATCCTGTCAGACAGATAATTAATAGATTGCTTTAATTCTGCACTTTTAGCTGCCTGAACAATCACATTTTCAGGTAAGGTAAACGTACCTGCCTTCTTTACCAGCGATACAGGCTCAGGTATAATGGCAATTGGTGTTGGTATCACTTCACTTTCAGCATCGCCGATTTCAGTTTCTGTAACAATATTCTGAGCGGAGATATTGGCTGCGAAAAAGCAGCAGGAGATGATCAGGAATAATTTTTTCATGAAAATAATTAAAACGGATTGACTGGATAAGTATAATCCGCAATTTATTAAAAAAGATTTTAATAGGAGGTTTTTGTTTTCTCAATTTAACCACTGCGTTTACAGAGAGAGGCACAAAGCACGCAGATTGGTAGGTTAATAAGTTGGAGATTTTTCAGCGAAGGCTTAACCGCAAAATGTTATTGGTGTTACAAGAAATAGCCATTTAAACTTACAAAAAATGCCTTAGCCATTCCATGGCTTTCTTCTCATCTGTAAATGCTTTAATCGGGATGGGCGGATTTTGAAACTTAAACAAAATCTTCATAATCAATTGAGCCAAACCAGGTTTCGAAACCATGGCCATGGCTTTATAAATTTGAGGCAACTGTTCAGTTGAAAATCTTCGCGTTTCTCTATCTGGCACTGGAGAATTTTTTAAATAAATTAACGGTGGAACTTTTTTGTTATCAGTGATTTTCTTTACCAGCGTTACGTTGGCTTTTATATTTTCTACGGTACGTAAAACGCTTTTGCTATACGAAATCAATATCCCGTCATCCGTTAATAAATAATCGGCTATTTCGCCTTCTACAAGTTGTTTATCTTCCATTTTATCAGTAATCTTCTAATTTCGAATATTGTATCAAACTGATTTATTTAGATGTGATTTTAAAATTCTATTTTTTGTAATCTTCAGTTCCAGTAGAATGAGTATAAAATAAATCATCAACAATACCATTGCAGTCAAAAAAGTTTCTGCATTTTTCTGATTGATTACCAAATCTAAAAAGGAAGTTAAAAATAAAAGAGAAAGCACCGCTAGAATAACTGTCGATAGTAAAGACAGCCTAAATTTATAATATTGTACTGTTATTCCTTTCGGAAAACTTATAATTATTTTAGGTAAGAAACTTTCGAATGAGGTTTTAATCCTGGTAAATTTTAAAGCCTTTTTATCCTCATTACCAAGAAAATATTTATCTGTACCAATATTTATTGTCTCAAAAACGAAATCAAGCAGCTGACTTCTCTTTAAACTTCTGTTTCTCAGTTCTGTCTCAAGCTCCTGTTTTTCTAAGTCATTTGGTAAATACGTTTTTTTAAAATAGAGCATTATATTATTTTTTAGCATAATCCTCAACCACAAGATAAAGGCATGGTATATTATTATACTTATTTACATTCATTTTTGAGCTTAGTTTTAATGGCATGAACAAAAGCGTCATGTATGTTTTTGCTAAATGGGCTTTGTTGATCTTTCAACCTTTCGGGGTGCCATTGTACAAATAACAAAAAAGATTTTCCGTGAGGTTCAATCCGTTCCATGGCTTCGGTCACCCCATCAGAAGCAATAGCACTCACCACAAGTCCTTTTCCCGTTTTATAGGTACTCTGGTGGTGGTTGCTGTTTACCAATCCTTTATCGGTATTCACAATCTGGCTTAGCCACGAAGAGGGATTTACAATAATCTCATGATAGCGGTCTGATTTATCGTGCATTTTCGAATGATCAAATTTGCCCCAAGTTGGGATGTCGGGAATCAGGGAGCCGCCAAAAAATACATTTCCGACCTGCATGCCCCTGCAAATACCTAAAACCGGGATAAAATTGGCTTCGGTATACGTTAATACCTTAAATTCGAATTCATCGCGTTTTTCGTCTACATCATCATCATAACAGTAAGCATAATATTCAGGCTGATCGTAAAATCTTGGATGCACATCTTCACCACCAGTTAAGACAATGCCATTACATTTTTTAATCTCGTCGAAATTATCGAGTTTATATCCAAGCCGGATCACTGTTATATCTTCACTATAGGATAAAACCCAATCCCGATAGATGTCGAATTTGCTGCAATCGGTAACGCCAATGATTATTTGATCAGCCATATCAATTATATTCGTTCTATTTCACGAATTACAAGATTACAAAAATTACCCTTAAAGTGATAAATAAAAGGCTTTTGACACTAGTTTTAAGATGGCAATTATTTCGAAGCACTTATCCTCTAACCTTACAGCAATATTTGTTAATTTTTTTAAAGTGCTTTTGAGCATTTACCAGTTTTCTTATCTTGCATTACCAAACAATATCTTTATGTACAAAAATGCGCTCCAACCCTCTGCAAATTTTAAGAAGATGGCCCGTAAATCTATTCTGGCTATTTTATTATTTGTAGTAACCTATCTGCTATTGGTTTCTGCCCCGGTGGTTTTAACTATCCTTTCAGCGTACGCTGGACTTATGCTCATCGTAGCCAAGCCGATGGTAATTACGATTATGCTTGGCGGTGGATTGATCTGTTTTGGCGTGTTAATCTTAATTTTTTTGGTGAAGTTTATATTCAAGGTTAACAAAATTGACCGCTCTCACTTAACACAGGTTACCAAAGCAGAACAACCGGCACTTTTCAAAATGATTGACAAAATTGTGATCGCCGTAGGTACTGATTTTCCTAAAAAGGTTTACTTTTCGTCAGAGGTTAATGCCTCAGTATTTTAAGATTCCAGTTTTTGGAGCATGTTCCTTCCGGTAAGAAAAAATCTGCACATTGGCCTGGGGCTTATGAATACGATATCAATCGATGAGCTAAAGGCAATTCTTGCACATGAATTTGGGCATTTTTCACAAAAGAGTATGCGTACCGGTAGTTATGTATATAATGTTAACCAAGTGATCTACAATACACTTTACGATAACGAAGGCTACAGTCATTTTGCCCAACAGATCGCAAATGTGAGCAATTACTTCGCATTTTTTGTTGTGTTAGCTGGTAAAATAACCGGTGGAATACAGTTTATATTAAAAAAAATCTATGATGTTGTTAACCTGAACCATTTGGCACTTTCTAGGGAAATGGAATTTCATGCTGATACCGTTGCGGCAAGTATTGCCGGCTCCGATGCTTTGATTACCGCTCTTCACCGCTTACAGCTTGCTGACTATTCGCTGAACAATGTATTTAGCTATTACAACGATAAAATAAAGGATAAGGAAAAAACCAATAACATTTTTCCACAGCAAAAAATTGTGATGGATTTTTATGCTAGTCTTCAGCAGATCAGGACAGTGCATAATCTTCCAATAGTGTCAGAAGAACATTATAATAAATTCAATAAAAGTAAACTCGTTCTGAAAGATCAATGGTCTTCGCATCCAAGTACTGCAGATAGGGTAACACATCTTAAGCAACTGAATTTTCCGCTGAAAAGTTATGGTTCCGGTATAGCAATAGATTTATTAGTCAATAAAGATGAAGTACTTGAAGAGATTACAAAAAAGCTTTTTGATGCAATAGATTATGGAGATACTCCTCTAATTTCAGATTTAAGTAAGTTTGAAGAAAGTTTTTTTGAAAACCAGCGACAAAATGCATTTCATCAGTTATATAATGGCTATTTTGATTTCAGAAATCCACCTCACGATCTCGACGCTGATGCATTTGAAAAAACAACATTGACCATTGCGTTGGATGTTGAGGATTTTTTTAGCGATGAAAATTTAAGTTTGATATATCTCCATGACGGTATTAATGAAGATTTAAATCTGCTTAAGCAGATTGAGAATAAGACTTTTGACGTTAAAACCTTTGATTACGATGGAAAAAGATTCACACAGGATGGTTGCCGGGATTTAATTAGTCGCTTAGAAAATGAATCCAGGGATTTGGAAGATCAACTGAAGAAATTAGATATACAGATCTTTGAATATTTTCTATCTCTTTCCGCTGAGCAAGGCCGAAAGGAAGAATTTGTAAATTTTTATGGCACCTATCAAGCCATCCACTCACTTTTAGAAGACCAGAATAATTGTCATCATAAAATTGCGCAGGCAACTTCTTTCATGCATACGCGTACAGCTATTGAAACGATTGAACAACAGATGCATTTGGTCAAGAATGAAGAAATTAAATTTAAAGAAGAACTTTTAAAATTACTCGCAAACCCCTTGTACAGTGAGCAGATAAACGAAGAAGATAAAAAACTGATCGAAAAATTTACATCATCAGATTATAAGTATTTTGCAGGCGGTAGCTATTTTAATCTCCAGGTAGACGAACTTTTTGAATCGATCCAGTTATTTGTAAAGATTATTAATGTTACAAATTTTAAGTCCAAAAAGAAATTACTGGATTTTCAAGTAGAATTGGTAAACGTACATCGAAGTAAAAGCGTTAGTTTAATTGCTGATTAATCTTTTTTAAATAAAAAAGCAGGCTTTATGAAGCAATTTCATAAAGCCTGCTTTAGTTTTTAATCACTTTAGCGATTTAGCTTTCCTGATCTTTGTTTTTATTCACAATCTGGTTGTCCCTTGTGTTTTTCTGCACGGCAATAGCACCAAAAAGAGAAAGCAGAAATGCAAAAGCATAAAATCCTTTTTCACTAGGTAACAAAGTGGCATTCCACAAACCGATTACCAGTAGGGTAATGGTCAATAATGTTGAAAACCAACTGATGCCATAATAGATCTCAGTTACAGGGATTCCTTCCAATTTATCGCGAACAGCTTTTTGCAAAGAGATAACCGCAAAAAGGCCAAACATCAATACGGTAAAATAGTATCCTTTTTCATTAAGAAGCATATCAGAACGCCACAGGCCCACGATAAAGCCGATCATTCCGGTGCCCAGGGCAATCCAGGAGGCCGCCACAAATGCATTTGATGGTTTTTGATTCATATTTGAGATTTAATTTAATTCGATAGACAACGCTAACGATGGGTAAAAGGTATAAAATTAAAAGCAATTGATATAAAATGTTTTTAAATCAGATGTATTTAGATATAAAAAACCAAACAAAATCCCATCTTTTGCATTATAGCTGTATACTCTTATTTTAGTCATATGCGAACATTGCTTACTTCTGCTCAAATGCGCAGTGCTGATCAGTTTACCATAGCCAACAAGCCCATTGCATCAATTGATTTGATGGAAAAAGCTGCAAGGGCTTTTGTGCAGTGCTTTTTGAGAGAGGAGTTCGATACCAGCAAAAGCGTAGCTATATTTTGTGGCAAGGGAAATAATGGGGGAGACGGACTGGCTATCGCACATTTACTTCTTGCTAACGGATATGAGAATTTAAAAGTTTACATTGTTGATTTCAGCGAAAAACAAAGCGGGGATTTTGCGATCAACCTGCAACGGATGGAGGAAACACGCTGTAAAAAAACAATTATCAGTCAGGCTGCAGACCTAAAAAACCTGAAGGCCGATATCATTATTGATGCCATTTTAGGTTCCGGCTTAAATAAACCGTTAAGCGGAGAATTTGAAGCGCTGGCGAGGACCATAAATAAGCTGAACAGAAAAGTATATGCGGTTGATGTACCTACGGGTTTTTTTGCTGAAGGTAAACTGCCAAAAGATTATAATGGAATAAAAGCCTATAAAACCATTTGCTTTCAAAGACCCAAGATTAATTTTTTCTTTCCTGAATCGGCCATGGCGACGGAAAAGTATGAGGTAGCTGATATTGATCTGGATGAAGCTTTTATCCAAAAGCAGGATGCAGATTTCTATTTATTGGAAGTCTCTGATATAGAGAAGATCCTGCAGCCCCGGAAATTGTTCAGTCATAAAGGCACCTACGGCCACGCTTTGATTATAGCGGGTAATAGCCATACCATGGGCGCGGCATTGCTTTCTGCTATGGCCTGTTTACATACAGGGGCAGGATTAACCACTGCTTGCATTCCGCAAGGGGGATTAACCGCCTTAAATACTACTTTGCCAGAGGTAATGGCCCTACCAAGAGATGAATACACGAGGATAGAAGACCCCAAAAAATATCAGGCAATTGCGATTGGACCAGGCTTAGGTACCGATGCTGATCATGAAAAACTATTGGAAAGTTTGCTTATCACGAACCTTCCGCTGATTATTGATGCAGATGCACTGAATATTTTAGGCAAAAGGCCCGATTTAATGGATAAACTTGTTGCGAATACTGTGATCACCCCGCATGTGAAAGAGTTTGATCGGCTATTTGGCGAACACGATAACTGGTGGGACAGGGTGCAAACGGCCCAATTACGATCTAAAAAACAAGGAATCGTTATCGTGCTTAAAAACCAGTATACTTTTATCTGTTTGCCAACAGGTAAGGTACTCATCAATCCTACAGGTAATCCGGCAATGGCACAGGGTGGAATGGGTGATGTGCTTACCGGTATGATTACAGGTTTTAAAGCGCAGGGATATTCGGCACCAGAGGCTGCTATTCTGGCCTGCTATATTCATGGTCGGGCAGGCGACAATTTAGCAGAGGAGCAGTTTGTCGTTGCCGCGTCGCAGCTCGCTGCTAAAATATCAAAAGAGATTAAAACCGTCATTTCCAAATAGCTTCGATACGGTTTTTTAAAAAGAAAGCTTTATTAGCCCCCTATACCTACAGTTCACAATTTAGATTTTACACAAATATTTTAATTAACAGATATCTTAAAAAAGGAAAACAAATTTTTATGGCACAAAGAGAATACACTTTGAATGAACTCATTCAGGAATCGGCAGAGAACCCAAATGAAAATGATTTTTTTGAGTTAGAGAAACCAGCCATGTTGGAGGTAAACCTGAAAAATCAAAAAATCCTTGCAAAAGCCGGTTCTATGGTCGCTTACATTGGAAATATCGATTTTAAAAGAGAAGGGCTATTGAGTAAAGGGTTGGGCGGTTTATTAAAAAAAGCGATCTCTGGCGAAGGTACTTCACTCATGCATGCAACGGGAACAGGCAAATTATATCTGGCAGATGAGGGCAAGAAAGTTAAAATCATCAAACTTCAAAACGAAGCTGTTTTTGTAAATGGTAATGATGTTTTAGCATTGGAAGAGAATATAAAAAATGAAATAAAAATGTTAAAAAGCATTGCTGGGATGATGAGCGGCGGTTTATTTCAGGTCAAATTATCAGGAAGCGGTTATATTGCCATTACTACACACGGCGAACCGATTTTATTAAGGGTCACCGGTAATCAGCCTGTGTATACTGACCCAAATGCTACAGTAGCCTGGTCAGAAAACTTAACGCCTAATATTAAAACCAATTTAACTTTTGGCTCTTTTATAGGCCGGGGAAGTGGCGAATCTTTTCAGCTGGAATTTTTTGGTGAAGGATGGGTATTGGTGCAGCCTTACGAAGAAGTGAAGTACGCAGCAAAGTCATAGCATTGTTTGGTTAGTGGGCATGCTAACCAGTAGTCAGTAAAATGTGTAGGTCGTCATGCTGAATTTATTTCAGCATCTTTATTGCAACTAAGACCCTGAAATAAATTCAGGGTGACGACCGTTTTAAAAAAAAAAACCAGCATTGATAAAATGCTGGGGTTTAATATTATAGCTAAATAATTTCTAATTAAACACCACCCATAACGGTTAGCTTGTCCATTGTTGGATTAACACTTCCGCCCATAGGCTCTAAGGTTACGGCAAAAGCCTGTGCTTCCTGGATAGCCTGCATTTTTACCAGCGCTTCATTATGCGTAGAATCTGTTTTTCCGAAGAGGCCTAAACTTACCGGTTTGCCATTTACCAGGGCCCATAGCTGATATTCGTGTTGGGCATCAGTTTTTGGCAGATCCATTGCTACATAATTAATTAATACACTTTTATCTTTTTTATTCCAGTACAGCTTCATTTTAGAAGTTGGACTAAAAGCCTGTCCTGCCATACGGATGGTTGCCCATTCTTTGCTATCGGCCATTGCAGCCATATTGCCCAAGCCCTGGTTTTCAAACTCAAGCTTGCTTACTATTCCTGCAAATTTCTGTTTATCGAGGTTTAAGCTGGCAATCTGGTCATGTGCGGCAGCTAATTTGTTGTATGTAATAAATAATGCCGCTGTACTCACCACCAATAGAGCGATACAAGCTACTAATGCATAACGCAAAACTTTCACTTTACCATCACTTCCATCCAAACGTATAATTTTTGCTTCGTCTGTATAAGTTGGTTCAGGTTGAATATTTACATTTGCTTCAGCCTCATTCAATCCCAATTGTTCAAATAATCTGGTTTGTATATCTGCAGAAGGTTGTACGGCGTTTTGCATAGCATACTTTTCCATAGCTAGCTCAATAGCGGCTATTTCATCCCTTACCCCAGGGTATTGGGATGCCATTTCCTCCACCCGCAATGTTTCTTCAGGTGATAAATCACCCAAAACATACAGTTCAAGTACCCCAGATTCGATATATGCTTTTAAATTTTCCACGCTCAATTAAAACTCCTTCTCAATTCAATAATAGCCAATCTGATCCGGGTTTTCACCGTACCTAATGGCAGATCTAACTTTTCTGCGGCTTCCACATGAGTGAAACCCTTGTAATAAACTAAATCAAGAACTGCTTGCAAATCCGGTTTAAGGTTATTTACAAGTTGCTTAACACCAAGAACATCGGGATTAAAAGTAACCTTGTTTTGCTCATCAACGAAACTTACGTTATTTTCTATGTCTTGGTTTTTGAGTGAATTCTTAAAATCTTTAGAACGTAATTTATCGATAGATAAATTGCGCGCAATATTCATCATCCACGTAAATAAACGCCCTTTGGTATGATCATAGTGTGCGGCAGATTGCCAGATTTTTACAAAGGTTTCCTGTAGCACATCTTCAGCAAGCTCGGTATGGGTAATAATGCGTGAAATAACGCCATAAAGTGCTGACGAATACATACTGTATAATGTTTTTAGTACCGCTGGATCTTTCGATTGCAGTGCTAGCACAAGTTCTGGCTCAGTTAGGGTTAGTTTTTTAAATGCAGTCACTATGGTTACTAAGATACAATACACAACACCAAAAGCAAAAAAAAGTTTTATAAACACATTCCCGCAAGGAATACGATTATAAAACTTTTTGCATTTACCTGAGTAAGTGAACTATACTATCCCTTCAATCGGGAAAAGGTGTTTTTCTGCATGGTAAGATGAACGAACCAGCGGACCACTTTCTACATATTTTAAGCCTTTCGCCAAGCCGGCTTCCTTATACATAGCAAAGGTATCAGGATGGATCCAGTCAACCACCGGATGGTGATTGCGCGTTGGTTGTAAATATTGGCCTAAGGTGAGGATGTGCACGCCATTGGCCACTAAATCATCCATCGCTTCGAAAATATCCTCTTCAGTTTCGCCTAAACCAAGCATAATACCTGTTTTTGTTCTTAAACCAAATTCCGAAATTCTTTTGAGTGCTTCTAAGCTTCTATCATATTTTGCCTGTATACGCACTTGTCTGGTTAAACGCTTAACCGTTTCCATATTGTGTGAAACCACTTCCGGACGTTCTTCTAAAACACGGTATAAATTATCCCATTGTCCCTTAAAATCGGGTATCAAAGTTTCTAAAGTGGTCACCGGGCTTTCCCTGCGGATGGCTTGCAAGGTTTCTGCCCAGATGATTGAGCCGCCATCTTTTAAGTCATCACGATCTACGGAAGTAATTACACAGTGTTTAACTCCCATTAATTTTACCGAATCGGCAATGCGGTTGGGCTCATCAACGTCAACAGCCAAAGGGCGGCCGGTAGCTACCGCACAAAAAGAACAGCTGCGGGTACAAATGTTCCCTAAAATCATGAATGTTGCCGTACCTGCACCCCAGCATTCGCCCATATTCGGGCAATTGCCACTTTCGCAGATGGTATGGAGCTTATGTGTGTCTACTAAACTGCGCACTTGTGCATATTCTTTACCAACAGGTAATTTTACACGTAACCAATCTGGTTTACGCTTTACTTCAGTCACAGCAGGTACTACTGGTAAATCAATCATGGTACAAAGTTAATGAATAGGATTGAATTGTTGCAACGCCGAAATGTTTGAGGGTTGTAATAATAGTTGGGGTATATGGCCAAATGTGGTTCATCATTAAATGGTATCCAGATATAAGTAAATTAGTTTAGCTGCCAAAAGTGCTAAAACCTGCCAGCTAAACCCTATTGAAGCGGCAGCTCCCGATTTTTCCATCTGGACTATACCGGAAAGAGGGACTGCTGTTGCCGATGAGCAGTACAGCACCTTTTCCAAAAATAAAACCGTTTTAAAATCCGTCCCAAAAAAATAAGGGATGATATGCCCCCGGAGGTTAACTGAAAATCATATGCTCAACAATACAATTTTAAAGGTTTTAACTTTCTAACTAAATCTTACATTTGCAATATGAATACTGGCTTACAGCTTTACAATACGCTTTCGCGCAAAAAGGAACTTTTTCAACCCTTAAATGCACCCAATGTTGGGATGTATGTTTGCGGTCCTACTGTTTACAGCGATGTGCACCTGGGCAATTGTCGTACATTTATCTCTTTTGATTTAATTTTCAGGTACCTGAAGTATTCTGGCTATAAGGTGCGTTACGTACGTAATATTACCGATGCAGGCCATTTGGAAGGCGATAGGGATGAAGGTGATGATAAGTTTGCAAAACGTGCGAAACTGGAACAGCTTGAGCCGATGGAAATTGTACAGAAATATACTTTGGGTTTCCATGATGTATTACGCATGTTCAATACACAGCCACCAAGTATTGAACCCACTGCTACTGGACACATTATTGAGCAGATCGAAATGATTAAAGTGATTATGGCCAACGGTTATGGTTATGAAGTGGATGGCAATGTATATTTTGATGTAGAAAAATATAGCAAGGAATATAATTATACCATTTTAACCAACCGCAACCTTGAAGATATGCTGAATAATACCCGCGAACTGGGAGGACAGGATGAGAAACGCGGAAGGTTAGACTTTGCCTTGTGGATCAAAGCAAAGCCTGAAACCTTAATGCAGTGGCAATCGCCATGGGGCATGGGTTTTCCGGGCTGGCATATTGAATGTTCGGCCATGAGTGCCAAATATTTAGGGGCTGAGTTTGATATTCATGGTGGCGGAATGGATTTGGCAGCAACTCACCATACCAATGAAATTGCACAATCTGAAGCTTGCAGCCATAAACAACCTGCACGCTACTGGATGCACACCAATATGCTTACGGTAAATGGTACGCGCATGTCCAAATCGGCTGGTAACGGTTTTCTCCCTTTGGAGTTGTTTACGGGAGATCACCCTTTGCTAAAAAAAGGGTACAGCCCGATGACGGTAAAGTTTTTTATGTTGCAGGCGCATTACCGCAGCACTTTGGATTTCTCTAACGATGCATTGGATGCTTCAGAAAAAGGTTTCCGTCGTTTAATGTCGGCAATTGGTTTGTTGGATAAATTATCGGTTTCCGAACAAAACGATTTTGATATCGATGCATTGAAAGAAAAATGCATTAATGCGATGAATGATGATTTTAACAGTCCGATTTTGGTTGCTGAATTATTTGAGGCGGTCAGGATTATCAATACCGTTTATGATGGTAAGGGAAAAATCTCGGCAGAAGAACTGGAAAAGTTAAAGCAGCTTATCAATGATTTCGTATTTGATATTTTAGGCTTAAAAGATGAGGACGCCGGAAGCAACGACTTAAATGGCGTTTTAGATATGGTTATTAACCTGAGAACTGAGGCTAAAGCGAATAAAGATTACGCCACTTCTGACCGGATCCGTATTGGTTTACAGGAATTGGGCATTCAGCTTAAAGATGGCAAAGAGGGAACTACCTGGAGTAAAGCTTAGGCAGTTTGGGTATTGAACAGGAGAATTGGAGCTGATTTGTACAGCCCAGGCGGTTTGGCTTTGAAGTAAAGCGTGGTGAGGATGAATTGCAACCTAAAACAGGCCTTTATGTACAATTGTTAATTACTTTTAAGGCCTTGCATTAAAGAAAATTTTATATTCGCCAAACATATTATACTAACTGATAAATGAAAAACTTATTTTCAACTGCAATCGCTTCGCTTTTAGCTTTAGGTGCTTTTGCTCAAAAAAGCGACGGAACAACCAAATCTTTAATAAATGCTGAAAAGGATTTTGCTAAGTCAATTGCCAAAAATGGAGATAAAGAAGCTTTTATAGACTACTCAACCACCGGTACGTTGGTGTTTAGGCCAAACCCGGTTAATGCCAAAACTTTTTATGCAGCGAAGGCAAATGCAGAGAATGATGTAACATGGACACCAAATCTGGCAAAAGTATCGCGCAGTGGCGACTTGGGTTTTACCACCGGAGCATATGAAGTTGGTACTTCAGAAAAAAAATATGGCCAATACTTATCCATCTGGAAATCGGAAAACGGCAGATGGAAATTAGCCATTGATTTAGGAACGGAAAGCAATAAACCTTTGGCGAAAGTTACGCCATCATTTATAGAACCCAAAGACCACGTTGCACCAAAGTTTTTGAATGAAAGAGAAATTAAGGCGGGGAGAGAAATTATCTTAACCACTGAAAAAACATTAAATACCTTATTAAAAACACATGGTATTGCTGCTTTTGGTGGCTTTCTAACCAATGATGCACGTTTGCTTTTTCCTGGGAACGAGGCTATTGACGGAAAGGGAAAAGTTATTGCTTTTTATAACAGTATGATCAGCAAAATTAACCTGAAAACAACTGGAGTAGATAAAGCAATAGGCAGTGATCTGGCTTATACCTATGGTGTTGCCACTATCGATTACAAGGCCGATTTACGGGAAAGTTTTAACTACGTTTTTGTTTATGAAAAGGCAGCAGATGCGAGTTGGAATTTAATTGTTCAGGCTTTTGTGCCAGCAGAAAGATAAACAACAAAAATGTGAATTAAAGAGGGGCTATCGATAAAAAGAGGCCCTTTTTTTATTTAGGGATTTGCTATGGTTTGCTGAAACGTTCGCGCTTAGCCCTGATCCGACAACTATCGGATGAAGCGGCATCCTTGTAGCGCAGCGGAAAGATATAGCGGAAAGCAGGAAAAAACGTTAAAAACAGTACTGCATCTGCGCTACGAAAGAAAAATATCGCCAATAAAATTATCTGTTTTACGTTTAAAAATTATGTATAAAAATTTACTTATCTTCTCTGTTCTCCTTTTATTTTGTTTTAACGTTTCTGCTCAAAAGAGGAAATTCGATGTACAGGGCAAAGCCGGTGCACGCGGTATTATGCCGGAGAATACCGTTGAAGGAATGTTGAAAGCCATAGATTTAGGCGTTACTACCCTGGAAATGGATGCCGTAATTTCAAAAGATAAACAAGTGCTGCTTTCGCAAGAACCCTACTTTAATAACGAAATTTCTTTGCAGCCCAATGGTAAACCGATTACTTTAAAAGATCAAAAGAATTATAACATCTATAAAATGAATTATGAGGAGATCAAAAAGTTTGATGTAGGCAGCAAAGTTCACAGCCGTTTTCCCGGACAGATGAAGTTTAAAGCTTATAAGCCTTTACTCTCTGAAACTATAGATGCGGTTGAGGCTTATGTTAAAGAACATAAACTTGCCAAACCTGTTTACAGCATTGAAACAAAAACGATTAAAAATGGCGACAACGAATTTCACCCAGAACCTGCAGAATTTGTAGAACTGATTATGGACGTCATTCATTCTAAAAAAATTGCTAAAAGGGTGATTATAGAATCCTTTGATATGCGTACACTACAGTATTTGCATGAGAAATATCCAAAAATACAAACCTCTTTATTGATTGATGAAAAAGAGCCTTTTGAAGATTATATCGAAAAATTGGGTTTTAAACCAACTATCTATAGCCCTTATTCCGTTTTAGTTGGTAAGGGTTTGGTAGATCGCTGCCATGAAATGGGCATTAAAATTATCCCCTGGACAGTAAATACAGTAAAGGAGGTAAAATACTTCAAAAGTTTAGGCGTTGATGGCATTATTACCGATTTTCCAAACATTATGGGGCAATTAGATAAATAGCTTCTGTCGGTAAAGTTAGGCTTAACGTTTCTACATATTAAGAATAAGATGGAGTTTCGAATTTAATTGAAAAACGGATCAAAAAGTCTTGTTTACTCTATAATTTGTGAAACACAGTTTACGTTCGCTTTAAGGGGTATATCAATAGGAAGCGATTTCTATCGCTCTATTATGTATTTTAAATTGTTTGGAAACAAGTGTTAGCATCTTAAATACTATTTGGCGGGTTGGTGTGGTACCAAACAATAGATAAAAACAAAAAAAAGCGCTGAAAATCAGCGCTTTTTTTGTTCATTTACTAATGCCTAGTGATGCGATTCAGGAGCTTCTGTGTGGTGTGCTTCCGTTTTTTCGTGTGAAGAAGTTTCTTCACCGTGGTGAAAAATAGGTCTTGTGAAAGCCACAAGCAGGATTAAAACAAGAATCCAAACAGTTAGTGGCAATGCCCAAATGCCTTTTGTTTGCTGAACCGGTGCGTGTGAATCGTGAGCTGACATATCGAATATTTTTGATTTAAAATTTATGCTTTGTAATTGTGTGGTAAAGATAGTAACAAAATTAAAATAACAAGGGTAATTTGGCGAATAGTATTTCAAGATCAGCCTCTTCATAAAAAGGATAAGAAACGCCGCCTTTATTCCTGTAAGTCGTAAATCATCCGCTTCGTGCTATTTAATTTGCTTCTAATACGGGTTTGGTGTTCCTGTAAAACACTTTGCTCCGCCTGAACAGCATTAAGCAGTTCTGCTTTTTTAAAGTAATTTTCGGCTTCAGCAAAATTTTGTTGTTGCTCAGCATATAGGCCTAAACATTCGTAAATGTGCGATTCGCAAACGCCAGGGACCAGTAAAGCCTTTTCTGCAACTTGTTTTACCAATTTGTGCATTTTGAGTGTAATCACAAGCTTCAGATAGGGTTTGTACGCCTCCTGGAAATCAGGATCAAGTTCGATGCAACGTTTGTAATAATAGCCTGCGGTTTTGTAATCTTTAAAATGAATCTGGAAAATGTTGCCCAACTGAAAATAAGCCCTGGCATAATCAGGGTCGAAAACAATGATTTCGTTAAAATATTGGAGCGCCTTAGGTAATTCACCCCAGTTCAATTCTTCAATAGCCTGTAGATATTTTTCTTCTACGGTAGTATAAATGTCCATAATGGATATAATTACTTTTTGATAAGCGGTATTTTGCTTAGCAAATGGATAATAAATGATTTTTAGATTTTATTGTTTTAAACAGTAAAACCGAGTTAAGGGTTGAGAAGGAAACTTAAGTCCATACCCAAACCCTTTAGGCCACAAGACGGGCTAAGGTTCATTTTTTGGATATGTATTTGACGTAGCATTTTTGAGAATTTGTTGCAAAGATATTTATTTTCAGTGAATTGCAAATTATTTTTCATGAACTGCACGGAAAATCCCATTTCTTGTGTGGAACCACGTCATACTAGCTGAAATTAAATTAGCTGTAACAGGTATCTGAACCGGGATTACAACTTCGGGCTAAGTTAGCTAATGCTATAGTAAATCTTTAATGATTTTTTCAATTGATAAGCCTTCGGCTTCGGCGCGGTAATTACGCACAATGCGGTGACGTAATATAGGTTCGGCAACCGCTTTTACATCCTCAATATCGGGCGAGTATTTTCCGGTTACTGCTGCGTGGCATTTGGCTCCCAGCACTAAAAACTGCGAAGCACGCGGACCTGCACCCCAGCTAATGTATTTATTTACTGCATCAGTAGCAAATTCTGTATTCGGACGGGTTTTCGCTACAAGTTTAACGGCGTATTCCAATACATTATCAGTTACAGGAATCTCACGGATCAGTTTCTGGAAATATTGAATGTCATCTGCATGAATGATTTTCTGCAGCTGGGTGGTTTTATTACTGGTGGTGTTTTTTACGATATTCAATTCGTCTGCAAAAGCAGGATAGTTTAATTGAATATTGAACATGAAACGGTCTAATTGTGCTTCAGGGAGGGGATATGTTCCTTCCTGTTCAATCGGGTTTTGCGTAGCCAGCACAAAGAATGGCTTAGGCAGGGCATGCGTTTGTCCCGCTGCAGTTACCGATTTCTCTTGCATAGCCTCTAAAAGTGCTGCCTGTGTTTTTGGAGGGGTACGGTTAATTTCGTCAGCAAGAATAATATTGGAAAAAACAGGCCCTTTTATAAATTTAAAGTGCCTGTCTTCCCCTAAAATTTCTGCACCGATAATGTCACTTGGCATCAAATCTGGTGTAAACTGGATCCTGTTGAAATCCAGATCAAGAACAGACGCCACAGTTTGTACAAGTAAAGTTTTAGCCAATCCGGGTACGCCAACTAACAAACAATGTCCGTTGCTAAAAATGGCGATCAAAACAGATTTTATGATGTCATCCTGTCCAACTACGACTTTGCTTATTTCAGCTTTAATGTTGTTGAAAGATTGATGAAGTGCATCAACAGCTTCTACTTCGTTTTTATACTGCATTGGCGTTATTTTGCGGCTGTGGCGGTTTTAGTCCAGATTTTTAATTCATCACAGGTATTAAATTCGTCGTCGATTTTAATGTATGTACTTTCACGACGTTTCTGAAACCATTCGCTTAAAGTACGATTAATTTTATCACTTTGTGCAGCATCTCTGATTTTTGGGAAATCTTGCGCTAAGTTGGCTTTGTGAGGTGGAATTTTAGATTTCAGATAAAGAATACGGTAGCCCTGTTTCCCGTCAGCTGCAGTAAATAAGTCGGGTTTAGAAATACCGCCAACCTTCATCGTGTCGATTACCAGAAACACCGAAGGATCCAATTTATCAACCGGAATAAAGGTGCTTCTTGCCTGTACATCTTCAGCATTCATCATCATACCGCCATTGTATTTAGTTTCCTTATTATCCGAATAAAGGTTTGCTGCAGCTGCAAAACTTAATTTTTTGCCCATAAGGTTATTATAAATACTGTCTGCATGTAATTTTAAACGTGTTAAACTCTCAGGTGTAGTTTTAGGCATAATTAAAATATGTCTAACATGCACCTGCTCACCCCTACGCTCTAAAACCTGTAAAAAGTGGAAGCCATATTCAGTTTCGAACACTGGCGAAATTTCTCCGGCTTTTAGTTTAAATGCCCAGGCCGTAAATTCTTTAACCATCGTGTTTCTATCGATAAACCCATAATCACCACCATCAGAAGCTGAGCCCGGATCTTCAGAGTAGGTTTTGGCTAAAACACCCATATCCTCACCACTTTTAACCCTTAAACGGAGTGCTTCAATCTTATCGCGGAATTTTTGTTTTTCTGCCCTGGTTAACTTCGGATTTAAAATGATTTCACCAACTTCAACTTCTGTATTGAATTCTGGAACACTATCACCCAATGATTTGAAGTATTTTTCCACTTCCATTGGCGTAACGTTAATGTTCTCTGTGATTTTTTGTTGCATTTTATGCGCAATCAATTCATCCTTTATTGATGGTCTGATTTCATCTTTATACTGTAATACCGATTTGTTTAAGAACTGCTCTAAACGCTCCTGCCCACCGGCACGTTGCATGCTATAACGCATACGTTTGTTTACTTCTTCATCTACAGCACCGTCTTCAACCATTACCGAATCGATTTCAGCCTGTTGCTTCAGTAATTTTTGAGTAAGCGTTTGCTGCAATATTTTGCATTTAATATCATTGTTTGGTTGGTTTCCCTGATAAAGATATTGGGTGTATTGCTGGTTTAAGTCAGATAGCAGGATAATATTGTTCCCTACAACAGCAGCAACCTTATCTACCGTGTGTTTTTGAGCAAAACTGTTTAAAAACAGGCATATTAAAGCGGTTGCTACTAAAAAAACTTTCTTCATTCTATTTATTATATTTTCAAATTTAATACTTATCGTCAAAAAATCAGAGGGTTTATAACTTGGCAAGTTTCTTCAACTCACTTTCATTAATCTTGATCTGATATTTTTGTTTCAGGCCTTTTAGCCATTTTTCTTCCAGACTTTGTTGATAATCGGCAATTACTTCGCCCCTTACTTCGCCTAAAGGTTTATTATAATTTTTTTGGTTTTTAGCATAAAATTCATTTACTCCCTGCACATCTTCCTGTACCTTGTTCCAGATTTTTTGTTCCGAAACATTGAACATCAAAACACCTTCACGGTATTCATTCAGCAAGAAATCATGATCTTTGTTGCTAACTCCTGCCTTTTTGTGTGTAGCCAGAGCATCCTCATAGGTTTTAATTTCTTCCTGGTAATCTGCGCTTTTGTCTAATCCCATCTCACGTGCATCTAAAACCTTCAGCTTAAAATTTATGTACAAGTTTAAATAGGCTTGTAAGGTATCATACGGCGCACTAACAATTCCGTTATGGCTTTTTCTGTATGCCCAAATAAATTCTTTAGCACTTATGGATTTTCCGTTTACCACAGCAACGTTTTGCGCAAACGAAGTGCTATACATCAAGCAGAAAAAAAATAAGGAGTAAGCTTTCTTCACACAGATCACTCTATAAATTTTAAGGGATAAAAGTAACAATTAGCGGCGCTATTATAAGATATTTAACTAATTTTAACAGAAATTATTATCCGACAAAAATACGAATGGAAAACCAGGTTATCAACAATGCGAATGCTTTACGTTTATTTTTTACTGAAGAGGTTTTTTTGGTAAAAGATGAAAGCGTACAAATTCCGCCCTTACGTAATGCTGAGCCTGTTTCTGCTATCGAAAATGTTTCCGTTAAACCCGCGGTACTGCCTGTTTTAAAGTCAGAAATAGCAAAAATTCCGGAGATTAATCCTACAAATTCCCCTAAAGTTTATCCGCAAACTCCTGAAATTCCTCATCAGGTAGCAGAATCTGCACCTGAAAAAACATTTAAATTTTTAGGCGGGAATAAAAAATCAGTCCTCATTTTAGTGAATGATAGTGAGCATGAGGTAAGTACTGAGCAGGGCAGGGAACTGTTGCGTAAAATTGTTAAAGCTGTAGATTTGGGTACATCAGATTTTGCACTCCTAAATTACTCAAATTATAAAGGAACGGATTTTGTCGAATTGCACCGGTTTTTCAAACCTGCCACTATGTTATCTTTCGGAGTGGAGTTTGCCGACCTGAGGTTGAACTTTACCTGGCAGAATGAAATCATTGTTCATGAAACCACCAGAATCATCTATGCGCCACATCTCCATCACCTTGATAGGGATTTAAATGCTAAAAAAACGCTTTGGGGGCACCTCCAGAAAATTAAATAGCTTATATAGTATCAAGTAATTAGTATCAAGTATCAAGTATGGAGATGTGACATCTTCCCTTTATATAGAAACCTTAACCTTTCCATATTCCAATTTTTTACCATCCAACTTTTACCAATGAAAAAACTTGTATTTGCCACCAATAACCAACATAAAACCGAAGAAATACGTGCAGCGCTTGAAGGTAAATATGAAGTGTTAAATCTGGAAGACATTGGTTGTTTGGTTGATATCCCTGAGACTGCCGATACTTTTGAGGGTAATGCAACTTTGAAAAGCAGTTATGTTGTTGAACATTTTAATCTGGACTGTTTTGCTGATGATAGCGGTTTAGAAGTTGAAGCCTTAAATAAGGAACCAGGTGTTTATTCCGCCCGATATTCCGGTAGCAGGGATAGCACAGAAAATATTCAGCTTGTATTAAAAAAAATGGAAGGTCATCAAAACAGAAAAGCCAGGTTCAAAACCGTAATTTCCTTAATGCAGGATGGTAAAAACCATATTTTTGAAGGGGTAATAAATGGGACAATCAGAACGGCTTTATCAGGTTCAAAGGGTTTTGGTTATGATCCGATTTTTCAGCCTGACGGTTATGAGATTACTTTTGCTGAAATGGATATGGCACAAAAGAATAAAATTAGTCACAGGGCTATTGCGCTAAAAAAGATGTTGGATTTTTTGAAGGGAATTTGAATTATCGTCATGCTGAATTTATTTCTGCATCTTACAGACCACGTAGACCCTGAAATAAATTCAGGGTGACGACTACAAGAATAAAACTACATTTTACCAACTGACTTTTTCACCTGAACCGAGTCTTTTTTCGGTAATATCGGTTTAATGCCAAAGTTGGCCGTATCTGCTGGTTTACTTTGAGGCAAGTTATGATCAACCTTTAGGCTGTCTTTCACCAGCTTAGTTTTGGAGTTAACAGCAGGTACCTTTGTTGATGGTTTGCTTGCAGAGGTTGCTAATGGTTTTGCACCTTTTACAGTTTTACCCACGACTGTTTTAGCCTTCGCTTTGGTCTTAGGTTTCCCGGCTGAGCCAATCGCATCTTTTTTTGACTTCGGACGTTCGGTAGGTTTCCACGAAAAGCCTTTTAAAACATGGTCTTTTGCAATGGTATTTTCGGGATTCAAGGCCCCCTCTATTCCTTTGATATAAACAATTTCCTCAATGGCATTTTCCTTATCCTTAAAGATGAACTTTATCCTGCTGCTCAGGGTTTGGTTCATTTCTTTATACACCTTTGTGCTGTCATCCTGGGTATAATAAATACTTTCGGCATTGCCATCCACATATAAGGTCTTGAATTTTCCGTTGGTAAAGAACCCCGTCATCAATCTTCCTTTGATCTGGTTAAACCTCAACGAATCTTTTGGCGTATTCACCAGAAATGCATTCCTAAAAGCCTGTAAATTATTTAACTTTTTATTCTTGAACTGAACAAATATAGTGTCGCCAACCTGTTGCGAACCTTCCGACCAGATGATCGGATTGTTGTAGCAACGTAAAGTAGAATCGGCACTGGTGTAAAACAGGCTGTCAGTTTTGGCCTGGATATTTGTTTTAAAGATTTTTACCCCGTGATAGGCCTTAATAATACGCGTTTGAACGGTATCAGCTGGATTAAATTTGGCCGTATCGGTTTTTAATGTTCCGGCTTTTAAATTTCCGAGGGCTTTCGTTAAGCTATCTTTAGCGCCGGGTTTTATAACCTTTTTTTGTAAACTATCGATTTTGCTTATCGATAGATTCTTTATAGCCGGGTTAGTTTTGCCAGCAAGTTTTTTAAGACTATCACTTTTTAACTTAGGCAGGTTTTTACTAATTGAATCAGCTTTTTCTTTTGAAATATTGTTTTTTTGCAAACTGTCCAAATTAACTTTTGGCAGTCCTTTACCAATTGAGTCTGTTTTAGATTTTAGGCTATCAATATTTTTATCTTTCAGATTAAGTTGGTCTTCAGTTTCGGTGTCGCCTTTATTCTGCTTCTTCTTTTCGGTTTTGCTATTCTTGGTATTGCGCTTATTCCTATCTTCTTTTTGGCTTAATTCGGCTTCAGGTTTGTATTTTGGCTCTCCTTTTTCTTTCTTTCCACCATCTTCATCGTCTTCCCCAACCTGGTTATCTGCTTTTATGGAGATTTTTGGAACTAGTTTTAAGGTTTTTTGCAATACCATTTGTGTCTCAAGTGTATCTGCACCCATCCATAGACTGTCAGGTCTTTTTTTATTCTTCACCATTACCGAATCTTCGGTGCCTATACCCAGGTAAGCATTTCGGGTAACCAAGGTCCGCTGATCCAGCTTATAATAGTAACCTAAATCACCAAACATTTTCATTTTATCTTTCGTATCAGAAAAAACAATGTTTTTAACTGCTTTACCAATTCCCTGTTTACCATAATAATATAAACTATCGCCTTTTAAAGATCGTGTACCCTGTGTGTAGAGATTTTTCTTTCCAAAAAAAGCATCTTCTGTTAAAGTATTGTATTGGCCATTTTCAGTATACAAGTTATCATCTTTGCCCTTTATATTTGTCGGTCCGTAAAAATAGGTCCACTTATCCTGGGTGTTGTAACTCATCGTATCGGATTTGATGGTTGATTGTGGCGTAACCACTACCACATCATACTTGAAATAGGCAACATTTCTCTGGCTAAAATAATAACCGTTTTTACTGGTAAGGGTTACATCCTTATTTACAATTTTGCCACCACTGGTATAGGTTCCGATTTTAGTGAGGGTATTGTAATCGAGTATATTAGTGGTTAAAACCGAAGTAGGATCAACCATTTTTACATTTCCTGTTAAATGTGCCTGTTTTTTATTTCCATCATATTCAAGCTGATCGGAATAGATATCGGTAGTAAGCTGGTTAATGTGTACGTTCTTATATGCCTCAAAATAATTGCGTTCACTGTAAAATACCGCACTATCACAGGCCAGGGTAGCATTATCCTGTTGGAAAACAGGGAAATTAAGATAAGTTGCTTTCTTTTTTATATCGCCAGAGATGTGTTGATAAGAAACAATTTTAATTTTCGAAGCAGGTTGCTGGCCGAATAAAAATGCCGGACTGATTAAAAGGAATAAAAAGACAAATAGTTTTTGCACACTACAAAGTTAGTTTTTTGTTCCGAACGTTCGGAATACCAGTTAAAATTAAATATTTTTGGTGGATGTTACCCCTCAGTCAATTTCAGGATTTTATTGAACAGCAAAAATTATTTGTTCAGGGTAATCGCATTCTTTTGGCGGTAAGCGGGGGGAAGGACTCCGTTTTAATGTTGCATTTATTTAAGGCAATAGGCGTTGATATTGGTGTGGCACATTGTAACTTTAATTTGCGTGCCGATGAAGCGCAACGCGATGAAAGTTTCGTTGCATTATTGGCCAAAAATTTTGAGTTACCATTCTATGTAACGCATTTTGATACCAAAAAATATGCAGCCGAAAATAAAATTTCTACCCAGATGGCGGCGCGCGAATTACGCTACAATTGGTTTGAAGAAATCAGGTGTACAGCTGGGTATGATTACATAGCACTGGCACAACATCAGAATGATGCATTAGAAACCCTGCTCATTAACCTTACCCGTGGCACGGGCATAAGCGGACTGCATGGTATTTTACCTAAACGAGATTTGCTGATCAGGCCTTTACTTTTTTTAAACCGCCAGCAGATTGATGAAATAGTAAGGGTTAATAACATAGATTTTGTAGAAGATAGTTCAAACGCGAGTACAAAATACACCAGGAATAAAATCAGGCTAGAGGTGGTGCCGCATCTGCAGGCGATCAACCCTAATCTCGAAAAAACATTTGTTGAAAATATCGAGCATTTCGCTGAGCTGGAGACTTTTTTAACGATTCAGGTACAGAAACTTGCTCATGAGATCCTGGATAAAAGGAATGATGGTATTTATATTTCCTTAGCTGAAATTTTCAGATTAAATCCACAAAAACTACTGCTCTATGAATTACTTAAGCCATTCAATTTTAGTGAAAACGTGGTGCATGAAATTATAGCTGGTTTAAAGGCATTAAGCGGCACGCATTTTTTTAGCACTACACACCAGGCCATTATCAACAGAAACGATCTGGTTATTGTTGAAAAGAGTGTATCGGTTACGGCTAATCAATTTATCCATCCCACAACAGAAAATATTGCATTTGGCAATGTAGAAATTTCATTGGTGTTTACCATGGAAGTAAAATTTGAAGTGAATCTGAACAAAGCTTTTATAAATGCAGATAAATTGATTTTTCCCTTGGTATTGCGGAACTGGCAAAATGGAGATAAATTTATTCCATTGGGTATGCGGAACCCTAAAAAGGTAAGTGATTACTTTATTGATGAGAAAGTGCCTTTACATTTGAAGAAGGTTACACCGATTTTGGTTAACGGGAATGGTGAAATTATCTGGATTGCCGGCATGCGGCAGGATAACCGATACAAATTAACTACAGCAACAAAAAAAGTTGCTATATTCGAACTCAAAATTAAATAAGTGGAAAGCAAATACGCCTATATCGAAAAACAATACATTGGCCGTGATTATGTCCGTATTTTCATCAGGTTGATTATGGCTGCGTTCTGTTTTGCTGCTTATGTTTATGAACGTGATCGCGACAATACGCAGGACCTTTTCCTGGTTGTAGGCTTCGGCATCATAGGTGTTTCTATGCTTTTACTTTTCCTGATCCAGTACAAAATCGTGGTAGACAATGGAAGCATCATCTTAGATGGTCTGTGGACGACCAAACGCGTTAAGATTGACCTTAATAGTATTGTTGATGTACGTAAGGCTACCTATAGTCGTTATTTTTTCAATAACCCGGTTTACAACCTGCACACCAAAGGAACGATCCGTTTTTATTCATCTGGTAAGGATGCAGTGGTGCTAACCGATCGGGATGGTTTAGAGTATTTTATCGGTACGCAACGTCCAAATGAACTTTTCCTTGTAATTAAAGAGGAAATGAGAAATCTGAAATAGTTTCTGGATAAGCCGGATCTGAGATTGAAAAAATGTGAGTTGTAAAGGCAATCTGGAAGCTGCAAATGTTTTGGAAAGCAGTTGCAGTAGATTATGGGGCAATCCTGTCCCGCTATCTCTGCTGCTGCCGTTAGAAAGAACGGCGAGCATTCGTTCTATCGGGTTTAGGTTTGTCGGGTTTATGCTACTATGTCTGTTTTCTCTGCTACCCGTCTTAAGTGTTTAGCCCTGATTGTAGCGACAGCCCCGAGGTACGAGGGCTATAGCGTAAAGCAGGAACTAGCTTTGATAAGTCCGAAAAGCCCTGCGCTCCAAAATAAAGACATGAGACATTACAAACGATAGATAATCATCCTGCAATTTACATTAACGTCGCTATTACCACTCCTGAAAAACATAAACAAAGAAAGGTTGCCATTTTTATTGCAATAAACCGACACGCATTATAGATTAAAATCGGCTACATTTGCGGTAACAACAATACATTTACAATGAAGATAGGAATTGTTTGCTATCCCACTTTTGGTGGTAGTGGAGTAGTTGCAACAGAACTAGGTAAAGCGCTGGCTAACGAAGGGCACCAGGTTCACTTTATTACTTATAGTCAGCCTGCCAGGCTCGATTTCTTTTCTTCCAATCTTTTTTATCACGAGGTATCGGTAAGAGACTATCCGCTTTTCGATTATGCCCCGTATGAATCGGCACTGGCCAGTAAACTGGTAGATGTTGTTCGTTTTGAGCAACTGGATGTATTACATGTTCATTATGCCATTCCACATGCTTCTGCTGCTTTTATGGCGAAGCAGATTCTGGCAAGTTATGGCCTTCATATCCCCGTGGTTACTACTTTGCATGGTACCGATATTACGTTAGTGGGTAAAGATCCAACCTACAAACCCGTGGTTACTTTTTCTATTAACCAAAGCGATGGTGTAACTACCGTTTCGGAAGATTTGAAAGAGGATACCTATAACCATTTTGAAATTACAAAAGAAATTAAGGTAATACCCAATTTTATAGATTTCTCACGCTTTAGTTTGCAGGCAAAAGGACACTTTAAAAAAGCAATTGCACCAAATAACGAGCGCATTTTAATCCACACCAGTAATTTCAGAAAAGTGAAACGTACGGCTGATGTAATCAGGATTTTTGAAAAAGTACAGTCCGTTATTCCATCGAAACTATTAATGGTAGGCGATGGGCCTGAACGCGCTTACGATGAACAACTTTGCCGCTCTCTGAATATTTGTGAAAATGTGAGGTTTTTGGGGAAACAAGATGCGGTAGAAGAAATCTTATCCGTTTCCGATCTTTTTTTAATGCCTTCAGAATCTGAAAGCTTTGGTTTGGCTGCATTAGAAGCAATGGCTTGTAAAGTGCCGGCAATTACCACGAATGCCGGTGGTTTGCCTGAACTTAATGTAGATGGGTTTTGTGGTTATATGAGCAATGTTGGTGATGTTGAGGCAATGGCTGCCCATGCCATTGAAATTTTAAAAGACGACGAAACGCTAAACCAATTTAAAGAAAATGCGTTTAAAAGGGCGCAGGATTTCGATTTAAAAAAGATTCTACCGGTTTATGTTAGCTATTATCAAGAAGTAATGGAGAACGCTTTGCAGCCTAAACATTAACTGACCAAATTTTCTTTTATTTTAATTTTTAATCACGGCAAAAGAGGTGTTTATGGATCATATCTGTATTGATCTATATATTTGTGTTTAAAAAACTTTATTGTTGCATAGGGTTCCCTTAGCTGATCATTCGTATCGGTAATATTAACAAATTAAACTTTCTCAAAATCAAATGATTATAAATCGTATCTTTGCAGCTCGAAATGGTTTGGTGTTTGGAAATTCCCAAATCATTTCGAGAAAATTAAAAAGAGGTTATCCCAAATGAAGAAAATAGTTGATTACAGAAAGCTTTTAAACGTAGATAAAAATGCTGAATTAAAGGAGCTTAAATCTGTGTACCGTACATTGATGAAAGATTGTCACCCTGATAAATTTCAGCAGGAAGAAGAGAAGTTGGATGCGGAAGCGAGAAGTAAACAGATTATCGAAGCGTATCATTTCCTGGTGAGTATTGCGCCGGAAACGCGTGAACAAAATATTGAAACTTACACACAAACAACTACTTTGTCGAATATTCAGGATTTTGAATACAAACAACAGGTTTTAAATATCCAGTTTTTTGATGGAAGTGTTTATGAATATTTTGACGTGCCAAAAGCAATCTATGTGAAACTGGTGAATGCTGATTCTCCGGGTCGCTTCGCCCGCAGGCATATTTTTAATGAATTTCCCTATCGTAATGTGTCGAGGGTTGCAGAACCGGCATAATACATGATAATATTTATCTCAAAGGCTCCGATGAAAACCGGGGCCTTTTTTGTGTCGTTTATGGCAATTGCTCAGTATTTATCATGCTTTAAAGACCCTGAAACAAGTTCAGGGTGACGATTGCTTGTGGAAATCCGTCATACTGAACTTGTTTCAGTATCTATTATGCTATAAAGATCCTGAATTAAATTTACTTATTGGTTATTCAAAATCTAGGTATTCAGACTCTTCTATCCGTAGAGTTAAGCGCAGCAGCTCTACGGATTTATGAATAGCGCTGAGTTTATAACTCAGCAATCTTAACGGTTCACAGACTCATATCCTTTCGGTAATCCGTAGAGCCTTCGGAACGCTATGGATAGATGTGAAATTTAAACATTTAGCAACTAAAAATTAAAATACTCTGACCAGTGTAGTTCCTTTGGTAAATGCTGGTTGCTAAACTCCAGATGAATTACCCTTCTTTTTTTATGATTGCTTGTTCTACTTGAACTATGAAGCAGCAACGGTTTCATAATCATGAGGCTGCCCCTGTTTACGTTGCAGCTTACTTCGTTTTCAATGCTCCAGTCGATCGTTTCGGGACGGTAAATACCTTTACGGTGAGAATTGGTGATTACTTTGAGCGCACCATTCCGCTCATTGGTATCATCAAGATGGATGCGAATGGTAAAATTCCCTTCAAGGATATGAAGAGGTGGCTGAACGGCGAACTGTTCATGTTTTCTGGTATAAGGTCCATATCCATGAATTTTCGCGTTATGGTCAACCGAAATGGTTAAGTCCTGATGATAGGGGACAAACCAATTCGATGTTTCGGGGATCAAGCGGAATTCTTGGGGGAGGGAAAGAATAATTTGTTCCTTTGTATTCTGAACAATTACTGATTTACATTGAACCAAGCCGAGCAAACCCTTATTAGTTTATTACTTCCCGATGGGATCCTGGATTATTTCGAACTGACCAAAGTTGAAAAGGAACAGAAAGAGCTGCAGATCTATCTGGAAGAGAAGAATATCGCACCTTCAGGCTACCTGAAGGAAGATCTTGAATCCAAGGGATTC